>Ga0153915_10000029_pt1 | contig 143209 bp, 112 predicted proteins | sample Opewatmetagenome_2_FD_107003 | JGI IMG/M metagenome (GOLD analysis project Ga0153915, IMG submission 107003) | Freshwater wetland microbial communities from Ohio, USA - Open water 3 Core 3 Depth 3 metaG | ecosystem: Environmental > Aquatic > Freshwater > Wetlands | place: USA: Ohio, Lake... | reverse complement strand
TCGCCGCTATGTAAAATACCAGGAAGAGAATGAAAAACGCGAAGAAGATGAATCGAGAAATTATGGCCTCTTTTAGAGGCCCCAGCACATAAAGCCACCACCTTTGGTGGTGGTAGTTTACTGCTCCTGGACGGACATTCCGATGTCGACGCGCTCGGTCCGCTGGAGGCAGTCCTGGAGGAGTCCCTCCAGGCCGAGTTCGTCGTAGGCGGCCTTCTCGCGCTCCAGCCGCGCCTTGAGCATCGGGTGCTTGGGCGAGAAGAGGACGCAGCAGTCCTCGTAGGGCAGGATCGAGATCTCGTAGCTTCCGATGGCCTTTGCGATCCGGATAGTGTCTTCCTTGTCCATCCCGACGAGGGGGCGCAGGACGGGAAGGTCGGTCGAGCTCTGCGTGAGCCTCATGTTCTCCGCGGTCTGGCTCGCGACCTGGCCGAGGCTCTCGCCTGTTACGATGCAGTTCGCCCTCAGGCGCTTCGCGAGGACGTCGGCGACGCGCATCATGGCCGTGCGCATCATCAGGGTCGTCAGGTCCTCGCGCGCGTCCTTCTTGATCTTCATCTGTACCTCGGTGAAGGGCGCGACCCAGAGCGAGGTGCCGCCCGTGTAGGAGGCGAGGACCTTGGCCAGGCTCTCGACTTTGTCCCGCGCCTCCTGCGAGGTGTAGGGATAGGCGTGGAAGTAGAGCGCGTCGAGGTCGAGGCCGCGCCTGGCCATCATGTAGCCCGCGACCGGCGAGTCTATGCCCCCCGAGAGGAGGAGGAGGCCCTTGCCTCCTGACCCGACCGGCAGGCCGCGCGGGCCAGGCTCGGGATCCGCGTAGACGTAGGCGCGCTCGCGTATTTCGGCGTTGATTGTGAACTCGGGCTCGTGCAGGTCGACCCGCGTGCCGGGGAAGGCCTCGAGCACCCTGGTGCCGATCTCGGCCGAGAGCTCGAAGGATCCGAGGGGGAAGCTCTTGTCGGATCGCCGCGACTCGGCCTTGAAGCTGCGCTTGCCCTGGGCGACGCGCGAGCGCGCGACCTCGAGGGCCGCCGCCATCACGGCGTCGACGGTCTTCTCGGTCTTGATCGCGCGCGCGTAGCCGTTGACGCCGGGCGTCCTGGCGAGGACGAACTCGGCCTTCCGCGCGCTCTCTTCGGGCACGATGACGAAGTAGCGGCCCGGGAAGACCTCGACCCTGCGCTCGATCCCGACGGCGGCGAGGCGGCGGCCCAGCTGCGCGCGGAGCCTATCCTCGAACTCCTTTCGGTTGCCGAGCTTGAGCAGTATCTCGCCGATCTTGATGAGGTAGAGCGCTTCCATGTCCTTCAGGTCCTCAGCCTCGAATAGGTATCGTCGGCGGCCTCGAGGAAGCGGTCGATGTCCTTCTCCTCGCTGGTCTCGCCCGTCGACACGCGGATCGCCGACAGCGCGAGCTCGCTCTCGATGCCCATGGCCTCGAGCACGCGCCTACCCGAGCGCTTCGCGTTCGAGGAGCAGGCAGAGCCCGTCGAGACCGCGACGCCCGCGTCGGAGAGCGAGCGTACCATGACTTCCCCGGACAGGCCGGGGAAGGCGACGCTGAGGATGAAGGGCGAATAGCGCTCGTCGCCGGCGACGCGCCCGAGGGGCAGCGCCGCGGCCCCTCGTATCGCGGCGAGCCCGCCGAGGAGCCGCGCCTCGAGCGAGCGCGCCCTCTCGCGATTGCGATCGAGGGCCGCGACCGCGGCCTCGGCCGCAGACGCGAAGGCCAGCGCGCCCTGGAGGCTCTCGGTGCCGGGGCGTACGCCGCCTTCCTGGCCGCCTCCGACGACGAGGGGCTCGAGGGTCCCGTCGTACCAGAGGGCGCCCGATCCGCGGGGGCCGCGGATCTTGTGGGCCGAGAACGCGGCCGACGAGATTCCGAGGGCGGCGGGGTCGAAGCGTATCTTCCCGAGGGCCTGCACCGCGTCCGCGTGGAGGCGCGGCGGCCGGCGTCCCAGCGCGCGGGCCGCGTCTTCGACGCCTCGGGCGATGTCGGCCAACTTCTGGATCGCGCCCGTCTCGTTGTTCACCGCCATGACCGCGACGAGGGCCGTGTCTTTCCGGAGCGCGGCGGCGACGCGGGCGGGATCGACGCGGCCGTCGGGGCCCGGGTCGACCAGGTCGACGGCGATGCCGAGCGACTCGAGGAGCCGCGCCTCCTCGAAGACGGCCGCGTGCTCGACGCTCGTCGTCAGGATCCGCAGCTCTTTCATCGCGCCGCCTCGCCTCGCGTTCAAGGCCGAGCGCAGAACCGACAGGAGGGCGATCGAGTCAGCCTCGGTGCCGCCCGACGTGAAGGCCACCTTGCCGGCCGCGCGCGTCGCGCCGGCCCCGCCTCCGGCGATCGCGGCTGCGAGGCGGGACCGGGCTTCCTCGAGCACCGAGCGGGCCTCGCGGCCGGCCGCGTGAGCGCTCGAGGGATTCCCGAAGGCCGCTGCGGCGGCCGCCGCCGCGGTCGCGAGCGCGCCGGCGTCGGGCGGCGACGTGGCCGCCCAATCGAGGTAGGTCATGGCTGGACGATAGTACCTGCCGTCCGCGAGGCGCTACAAGCCCCGGCGATCCGGGATGCTCGACGGGGCCTTGCCCGAGGCGGCGAAGTCTTTCGAGAGGTAGAGGGCGCAGTAGCAATGCCCGTGCTCCCCGACGTCCTTCCAGGAAGGCCTGCAGGGGCAGACGACATCGGCGTCGGCCTCGCGAGAGCCTTCCGTGTCGCGGCAGGGGCAGAGGAAGTAGCCGTAGCGGTTCCAGTTCGTGGTCAGGCCTTCGACCAGTATCTGGACGAAGTCAGCGTCGGGATTGAGGACCCACCCCTGCTTGGCCGCGACCATCGACGCGAAGAGGGCCGTGTCCTCGAGGCTTTTTCCCTTCATAAGACTTCAGGCGCCCAAGGTCTTGGCCCAGTCGGCCTCGATGAAGCCGACGAGGTGGGTCCTGCCGTCGACGACCGCGAAGGGAAAGGCCACGTCCGACTTGAAGCGCTCCTTGAGGACCCGCTTGGCCTCGGTCTTGACCTCGAGGGGCACGAGGTCCATGTAGACGTAGCGGTACGCGAAGCCCTTCGAGTCGAGGAAGGAGAGGGCCCGCTTGCAGAAGCCGCAGGTCGAGAGCGCGTAGACCGTGATCTCGGGACCGGGACGGCTGCCCCGGACTTCCGTGTACGTAAGCGTGTCGAGCATGGCGACCTCCCTCTCGCTACGAGTATACCGCCGTCCGCGTTATTGCCGAAAGCCTGCGATTCGGCTAGCATTGCGCCATGCGCGACCCTTCCCTGATACGTAATTTCTGCATAATCGCCCACATCGACCACGGGAAGTCCACCCTGGCCGACCGCTTCATCGAGAAGGCGAGGGTGATCGACGCGCGCAAGATGCAGGACCAGATGCTCGACAACATGGACATCGAGCGCGAGCGGGGCATCACCATCAAGAGCCAGGCCGTCGCCCTCGAGTACGAGGCCAAGGACGGGAAGACCTACACGCTCAACCTCGTCGACACGCCCGGGCACGTGGACTTCTCGTACGAGGTGTCGCGCGCCATCTCCTCCTGCGAGGGGGCACTCCTCCTCATCGACGCGACCCAGGGCGTCGAGGCCCAGACGCTCTCCAACATGTACATGGCCCTCGAGCACGATCTCGAGATAATCCCGGTCATCAACAAGATCGACATGCCCTCGGCCGACCCCGAGGAGATCAAGCGGCAGATCGACCACGACCTGGGCCTGGATTCCGACGGCGCGCTCCTCGTGTCGGGCCGCTACGGAACGGGCGTCGACGAGCTCTTCGAGGCCATCGTGAGCCGCGTGCCCGCCCCCAAGTCGACCGCCGACGAGCCGCTGCGCGCCCTGATCTTCGACTCGCACTACGATCCCTACCGAGGCGTCGTGGTCCACCTGCGCGTCTTCGGCGGCAAGATCGTACCCGGCCAGAGGATCCGGCTCATGAACAACAACTCCGAGTACGAGGTCGAGGAGACGGGGCAGTTTCGCATAACGCTCGCGAAGACCGAGGGGCTGGGACCGGGCTCCGTCGGCTATATCATCGCCGGCATCAAGACGATCTCGGACGTGCGCGTCGGGGACACCGTCACCGACGCGGCGAGGCCGGCTTCCGAGGCCCTTCCGGGCTTCCGCGAGGTGAAGCCCGTCGTCTTCTCCTCGATCTACCCGATGGACGCCGCCGACTACGAGGAGTTCAAGGTCGCGGTCGAGAAGCTCAAGCTCAACGACGCCTCCCTGATCTACGAGAAGGACAACTCGCTGGCCCTCGGCTTCGGCTTCCGCTGCGGCTTCCTGGGGCTCCTGCACCTCGAGGTCGTGCAGGAGCGGCTCGAGCGCGAGTACGACCAGGCCATCGTCCTCACCGCGCCGAGCGTCCGATACAAGCTCCTCCTGCAGTCCGGTGAGACCGCCTACATCGACAATCCGGCCGACTATCCCGATCCCGCGCGGATCGAGAGCGCCGAGGAGCCCTACATCAAGGCCCAGATCATCACGCCGGTGGCCTATATCGGCAACCTGATCACGCTCTGCATGGACAAGCGCGGCGTGCAGACCTCCTTCACCCACCTCGACGAGAAGCGGGTCGAGCTCTGCTTCGAGATGCCGCTGGCCGAGGTCCTCTTCGAGTTCTACGACAAGCTCAAGTCCACCAGCCGCGGCTACGCGAGCTTCGACTACGAGGTGATCGGCTACAGGCCCACCAAGCTCGCGAAGCTCGACATCCTGATCAACGGCAAGCCGGTGGACGCCTTCTCGCAGCTCGTGTACGAGCCCGGCGCCTACGAGCGGGCGCGCAAGGTCTGCGAGCGCCTCTCGCGCAACATTCCCCGGCAGCAGTTCAAGGTGCCCATCCAGGGCTCCATCGGATCCAAGGTCATAGCCCGCGAGACCATCAACCCGGTGCGCAAGGACGTCCTGGCCAAGTGCTACGGCGGCGACATCTCGCGCAAGCGCAAGCTCCTCGAGAAGCAGAAAGAGGGCAAGAAGCGCATGAAGATGGTCGGCGACGTCGAGCTGCCGCAAGAAGCGTTCTTAGCGGTCCTAAGGACTGACGAAGATGAAGAGAAGAAGGACCGCTAAGAACGCTCTCGCGCCGCGCGATGATTGATGCGGCGCGTGACCGACGAGCTGTCCTTCGGACTGACGAGGACGAAGAAAAAAAGAACTAGCCCAGGCGCTCCCTGAGCCCATCGAGCCTCCACGTCCAGTACTCGAGGCGCGGCGCCAACCGGTTCAGGAAGTCCTGAGGCAGCGATACCACTCTGTCGGCGTCAGGAAAGGACCAGAAGAGGTAATCGGACTCGCCGAGCAGTCGCGAAAATTCCGCGCGCGAAAATTCCGCGCGCGCGGAGGCGGCGCGCGAACCCTCTCCCCTCGTCATATCCCGAATGCGCATTATGCGCGACAGCTCATCCTCGACGATGGACGCGGCGGCCTTCGCGAGTCTCTCGCGGCCCGTCGCATCGCTTTGCGGCGACGCGGCGTCGCCGAGCGGGAGTCTTTCGGCCTCGACGCTGGCTGAAACCGCGCGGACCGCCCGCCTCGCGTCGTCGAAGGAAACGGGCCTCGCGCCGATCGAGGGCCCCCTTCCGCGGAGGTCGAGGAGGCCGAGCCCTTCGCAGCTCGACGCGAGGATGCCGGCGTAGGACAGGAGCACGGGATCGGAGAGGTACCCGCCGACACGCAGGTTCCTCGGGCGGAACGAGGCTTCGAGCTGACCCTGCCAGCGCCGAAGGCGGCCCATCCTCCGTTCCTCGGCGAGCAAGGCCGGGCAGCCGCGCGCGTGCGTCTTACCGGCCTCGAAACAGAAGTCGAGGCCGACGGCGAGGATCGGCCCCGTTGAGAGGAGAGATGCCAGGTGCGCGGCGTGCACGCCGACGGAGCCCAGGGGCGGCGTATCGAGGAAGGGCAGGCCGGCCGCCTCGAGGCGTCGGGCGATCCGCGACAGGAAGGGGCTCTCGGTGATGCGCGAGAGCGTGAGGTGCCTGGGCCCCTTCGGAGCGCGGAAGGAGAGCGGGTGCGACGAGAGGTCCGCGGCGATCGGCGCGGGGCGACAGCCGAGCGGCGTGAAGTCCGAGACGTTGTGCGCCTGCGCCTCGAGGCAGACGACGAGGTCGGGCTCGATGCCCGCCGCGAGAAGGGTGCCGAGGGCGGTGTCGCAGGCGACGACGGACAGCCGGGCGCGCTCCTCGGCCAGGAAGGGCAGGGCGGCCTCGAGCGAGGGGCCGGCGCCGCAGACCGCGGCCGCGCCCGCGAATCGCGGGAAGGGCCGCGGGGCGATCTCCGGCAGCGCGGCGACGTTGTCGAAAATGTTCCGCGCCCACCTCTCGCCGAGGAGCATCAGCGCGGCCCGGTTGCGCCACGCGGCCTCGAACTCGGCCGAGAGCGCGGCGGCCATGGCCCGGTAGAGGGGCGCGTTGAGCGACTCGCCGCCCGAGAGCGCCGCGACGGAGCAGGAGCGGAAGTTGCCGAGGACGCGGGCGGCCGCGACCGCCTCGCCGGGCGTCCTCGCGGCGACGAAGGACAGGCGACGGTCGGCCGCCAGCTCAGCGGGCATCCGCTCGCGCGCGATCCTCTCGAGGGCGGGATCCGCCTCGACGCAGAGGACCGCGCTCCCCGGGCCCATCGACGTAAGGAGCTCGCTCATGCCGTACCAGAGGAGGGGAGAGGGCACGAGGTGGAGGCGGGCCGGGCCGGGATCGCAGGCGGAAGCGACCCTTCGAGGCAGGCGCGCGGGCTCCCTGCCGGAGTAGAGGAGCCGTCCGCGATAACTTACGCAAAGGCCCCCCGGCGCCTCGAAGACGCGGGGGGCCTCCTCATCGGTCACGACTCTCAGCTTTCCTTCGATGAGCCGCTCGAGGAGCTGCCGGCGGAATAGAAATACTTGAAGAACACCTTGCCGAAGTTGTCCTTCAGCCTGGGGCTCTCCATGAACAGGCCGCGAACCTGGTTGGTGAGCTTGCTTCGGTAATAGTAGGGATAGAAGAGGTCGATCCCGCCGAGGTCCTCGTCCTTCGCCGCAGCCGCCTCCTTGACCTTGAGGACGACCGCGTAGTCCCCGAGCACGAGGGGATCGGAGACGGCGCCCGGAGCCAGGGAGAAGACGGCCGTAAGGAATTGCTCGCTCGTCGAGGCGCCGCCGAGCTCGGGCGCGCCCTCGCTCTCGACGCTCTTGAAGAGCGGCGCGCTCTGGCCGTACTCGGAGATGTAGACCGAGAGGTCGCCGTAGTTGACCGGGAAGGGGCCCGCGGACTTCACGACGAGGCCCGCCTTCTTGGCGGCCGCCTCGAAGCCCGCGCCGCCGGCGGCGGAGATTTCCTTGGCCTTCGCGACGAGCCAGTCTTCGATCGCGCCCCGCTCGCTCCGGGTCATGTACTCGCGGACCTGCGCGACGACCTCGGCATTCGAGAAGTCGGCCTCCGCGGTCGCGGCGTCGGCGCGGTAGAAGGCCCAGGCGCCGGCCGAGGTCTTGAAGACGGGCGAGAGCTCGCCCTGCTTCAGCGCGACGATCTTGTCGGCGTCGGCCTTGACCGCGAGATCCGAGGAGATCTCGTGGAAATACTTGGTGCCCATGGCGCCGCCCTTCTGGGCGTTCGCGTCCTTCGAGCTGGCCTTGGCGACCTCTTCGAAAGTCGTCGCGCTGGACTTGACGTTCTTGAGGAGCTTGAGCGCGTCCGCCTCGGAGGAGGTGATCGTGACGCGGGACAGCGAAAGCGAGCGGAAGAGGCCCGAGTTCGCCTTGCCCCAGGCCGCTACCTCGGAGTCGGGATAGGCCGAGAGGGGGAAGGCCGCGTATTGGACCGTCCGCTGGTCCCTCGCCATCTCCTTGACGAAGGCGACTTCCTTCGAGCTGGCCTTCAGCCCGAGCGTGTCGTTGAAGTAGGAATCGTACATGGTCCCCTCGCGCAGGTCGGCTCGGATGGCCAACTGCTTGGAGAGGCCCGCCTTCTGATAGAGCTCCGCCGAGAAGGCCCCGTTCTCCTGGAACTGGGAGAGCTTCGTGACCTGGACGTCGAGCCAGGAATCGGTGACGCGTCCGCCCGACCTCTTCACCGCGTCGAGGACCGCCGTGTGGATGACCGTCCTCTCGAAAGCCCCTCGGTACACCTGATACGCGTAGAGCTGGTAGTTGTCCTGGTTGAGGCCCTGCTGCCGCATCGCCGAGTCGAGCTGCTGCACCTGCTGAGCCATGTACGTGTTCTGGCCGTAGTCGATGCTCTTGCCCGCGAACTGGCCGAAGGAGATGCTTCGTCCGCTGCCCATCGAGGAGCCGGTTCCCATGGGGAGGAACACGAAGGCGATGACTACTATGATGAGTACGACGATCGTTCCCGCGTAAATGAAGGGATTCTTGATCCCCCTCTTGGATTCGCGGCTTACGGGCGCTTTCGGTGCTTGGGCTGCCATGGTTTCCTTCTATTTCGGGGAACGCGCGCGTTCCCCGCGGGGTTTCGCAGAATAGCACGGGCCGAAAAAGCCTGTCAACGACGAGGGCCGTCCCGTCCCGTCCGAGTCCTTGCCCCGCCCGCGGTCCGCGTAGTATCGTTGCTTACCGAATATGTTCGAATCCCCGTACAGGCGAATCCGCCTCATCGCCGCCCGCGACCGCAGTCTCGGCTGGGCGCGGCTGGAATCGAAGCAGGCGGCCGCCCTCGCGCGAATCCTCGGGACCCGGGCCGAGGGATTCCCCGGCGAGCTCCTGCCCTTCCCGCCCGCGGTCAGGACGAGGCGCGGTCCGCTCGGATGGGTCAAGCTGGTCCTGGCGTGGATCCTCGCGATCCATGCCTGGTACCTCCTCTCGGTCGGGCTCTGCGTCTTCGTCTATCGCTTTGCCGATCCTCCCGCGACGGTCCTCATGGCGTACAGGAAGTGGGGCTATGGTTGGAAGGTGGTCGCGCCCAAGCCTCTCCCCTTGAAGAAAGTACCGGCCTACGTGAGATCGATGCTCATCGCCGTCGAGGACGGCAAGTTCTACGAGCACCACGGCCTCGACTTCGAGGCCTTCGCGCGCGCGCGGGAGATCAACGCCAGGCTCGGCAGGCCCCTGTACGGCGGGAGCACCCTGACTATGCAGGTGGCCAGGACGCTTTTCCTCGTGCCCGTGAAGAGCTACCTCAGGAAGTACCTCGAGGTCCTGACCGCCCTCGAGCTCGAGGCCCTGCTGCCGAAGTCCAGGATCCTCGAGCTCTACTTCGGGTACGCCGAGTGGGGGAAGGGCGTCTTCGGCGTCGAGCGCGCCGCCCGCGCGTACTTCGGCGAGGGCGTCTCGAGCTTGAACCGCGACCAGGCGGCGCGCCTCGTGGCCCTCCTCTCATCGCCCATCAAGTACAAGCCTTATTCGCTCGAGAAGAGCGGGATCCTCAGGGAGCGGTACCGCTACCTGTCGCGGCGCTTCGATTCCGACTCGCCCTTCGCCGACAAGGAAGCGGCCCCGAGCGCCGCGGCGGCGGGCGTCGCCGGCGATGCGGCCGGCCAGGCCCTTCCGCCGCCCTCGGTCGAGCCCTCGTCGGACGATTCCGCCGAGGGGGACGCGCAGGCGCCCGCGGCGAGCGCCGCGCAAGGCGCCGCGCAATCGCCGCCGGCCGCGCCGATCCAGTAGGAGCGACGGCGAGACGCGTTAGGCGCGCTCGATGTCGGCTGCCCTTCCAGGTCGGCCCGCCGCCTTGGCCAGCTCGCGGTCGAGCGCGTCGGCGAAGGCCTTGAGCTCGCGCGGCCCCCAGGCCGAGCGCCTCGGGGACTCAGGAGCGAGGCCGAGGGCGCGCAGCTCGGCGGCGCGGTCCCTCAGCGACCGTCTCTCGCGCGCGTTCTCGGCAGTGAGCAGGTCTCCTCGATCGTTCAGTACGCGCAAGCCCTTGTCGGCGAGCCGTTCGGCGAGGGGGATGTCCCTCGTGACGGCGAGGTCGCCGGCGCAGGCCCTCTCGACGATGCGGTCGTCCGCGGCGCCGGGCCCCGCGTCGACGGACTCGGCCTCGACTCCGGGGCCCTCGCGGATCGGGGGCATGCGCGACGCGATGAAGACGGCCCTGTATCGAGGCTCGCGTCCCGACGCGGCGGCCGCTTCGGCCTCGCGGCCGGCGCGCGCGCAGACGAGGCGCCGCACCTCGGCCTGAAGGCTGTCCGCGTCCGCCCAGATCGTCATGGAATCTCGGGAACCGAGGCGCGGAAGAGGAGCGCCTCGCGCTGCGAGGAGACCTCGTAGTCGCAGGCGTCGGCCGAGACGAAGGCGGACTCGCCCCTGCCGAGGGACAGCTTCCCGTCGGGGCACGACAGCTCCGCGGAGCCCGAGGCGCACAGGAGTATCTCGGGGCCGCGCGTCGAGCGGCGATAGACCGCGCCGGGACCGACGGCGACGCGCGAGATCTGGAAGTCGGGAACGAAGACGGGATACGCGTCCTCGCAGGTCGCGATGGGAGACGGCGTCACGGGCAGGAGCGTCTCGGGATTGAAGCTGAGGACGGAGACGAGCTCGGGGAGGTCCACGAATTTCGGGGTGAGCGCGCCGCGGATGACATTGTCCGAGTTCGCCATGATCTCGAGGCAGGTTCCCGAGAGGTGCGCGTGGAGCTCGCCCGGCGCGACGAAGGCGGCCTGGCCCGGCTCGAGGACGACGTGGTTCAGGATGAGGGGGAGGATCGCCCCGACGTCCGAGGGGAAGAGCTCGCCGATCCGGAGGCACCACCGGAAGGTGCCCTCCCTGTCGGGCCGGATGGAGCCGGAGCCGAGGGCGCCACGGATCCTCGCGGCTGCGTCGGCAAGCATCCGCTCGCGATCGCGCTCATCGAGGGAGATGAGTCCGTAGAAGAAGACCGAGAGCTCGACGCGGCCCGGATCGCGCTCGAGTCTCTCGAGGGCGCGCCCGAAGACGCCTGGAGCCGCGATCCTCATGTTCTCGATGATCTCGGCGACCGGCCTGAAGCCGCACAGGAGCTCGAAGCGCGTGAGCGCGACCGCCATCTCGGGCTTGTGGTTGGGATCGCGGTAGTTCCGCTCGGGCGCGTCGACCGGAGTGCCGCCGAGGTTCTCCCTCTCGAACCCGATCTGCGCCTTTCGCTTGCTCGGATGCGCCTGTATCGACAGCGGCTTGCCCGCCGAGAGCGCCTTGAAGAGGAAGGGCAGCGTATCGCCGAGCCTGGCGACCACGGTCTCGCCGAGGAAGGCCTTCGGGTCCTGGCCGACGAGGGCGTCGAGGCCGACGCGCTTGCCGTCGACGAGGGCCGTCGAGGGCGCGCTGGGATGCGCGCCCATCCAGATCTCCGCGAGCGGCCCTCCGCCCGGGTTCGGGATGCCGAGAGCCTCGGTGATGCCGCTCGCGCTGCCCCAGGCGTAGCGCTGCGAGGGGTTCACGAGCCGATAGATCCGCATGCGGGGCAGTGTATACGGAAATCCGAGCTCCCCGCAATATCGAGAGCCGAGGTAGGCGGAGCGTGAGTCGGGTCGTTGCATGCGGCGAAGCCGGAGCGATAGTCACTCGGGCCCGCCGATCGGCGGGCCCGAATATGCGTACTTCCGGTCTCAGGGAGAGATGGCTTGGATCGTCAAGGCGCTCCAGTAGCTGGCCGACTCGTAGTCGCTGATCGCTGACGACGGAACGTAGAACGTCGCGGTCACGTCGGTGAACGTCGTGAGGTTGTCCGGCAGATCGATCGTCTGAAGGGATGAGCAGTAGCTGAAGGTGACATCCGGAATCGTGGTGAGATCGTCGCTCAAGGTGACCGATGCCAGCGCAGGGCAAACCGTAAAGCACGCAACGCCGTCGTCTCGGTTTTCGGGATTGACCTCCCCGTCGCCGAACCGGCATCATGCCTCCAATCCGGAGGTCCCTCATTGGCTCGTCACATCGTCACCCCGCGCTATGAGCCGGATGAGATTCGCTATGGCTGCTACACGATCGCGCTATCGATGGCGTACGGACTCGCCATGATCCCGAACGATGTCCGATACATCGCCCATAGCCGCACCCTCGCCATGGTTATCATCCTTCGTTTCGTCGCCTTCCTCTTCTTTGGTACGGTCATCCTCCTGATCCGCCGCAGGCCCTACGGACTCGTCTACGAGTCCATCGTGGCCCTCGCGGAGGGCTGGTACGTGGTAGCCACGATCGTGGTCGCGGCGACACGGCCACTGAGCGCCACGTACGCCTTCGTCCCCTCGCTCCTCCTCATCGTGTTCCTGTATTTCGCGATTCCCGCGGTGATCGTGACCAAGGTGACTCTGTCCCTCGCGCTCTCCGCATGGGAGCTCTACCGGTGCCTCGTCATGATCACCTTGCCGGAGGCGGCCCGTCTCGTGATAGCCCTGACCTTCATCTGTCTGAACGTCGCGGGCATCCAGAACGCGCTCCTCGTGCGGCGCCTGCGCTCGGTGGAGATGGCCTACCGCGGTCGGCTTGAGGACGAGCTGCGCTTCAAGCGTGCCATCGCGGCGACGTCGTACGAAGCGATCTTCCTCTGCGAGGGCGAGCGGGTGGTCGAGGTGAATAGGGCTTGCACGGAGATCCTCGGGTTCGACGTACGGGCGAATGACGCGGTGCCCCGCACGGTGGGCGAGCTCTTCCAGTTCGAGACCGGTTCCGAGGAGGCCTTCCGTTCCGGCGAGGCGGCGAGGGCCGTCCTCCGCGCGGCAGAGGGCGAGGTGCCCGTGGAGGCGGTCCGGAGGGAGGTTGAGGTGGACGGCCGCAGGTTCAGCGCCATTCTGGTGATGGAATCCGCCAGCTTCCCCGTGCCCGTTTCCCTCTCCGCCGATGCGACGGAATCGGAGCGTCTGAGGGCGCATCTTGCCTGTCTTCCTATTTCACGGCGCGAGCGGCAGATCGTGGAGTGCATCCTGGCTGGCTGGCCGCGTCACCAGATCGCGCGCGAGCTCTGTATCTCCGATGAAACGGTCAAGAAGCACACCGCGAACATCTACCGCAAGCTCGGCATCGGCTCGAAAATGCAGCTCGTGAGGCTCCTGCTTGACGGGAGCTGAGCGCCCGTAGCTCGGGCCCGCCGATCGGCGGGCCCGAACAACCATCCGTCCGGCCTCAGGAAATTATAGCTTCGATCGTCAGGGATTCCCAGTAATCGGCCGCCTTGTAGACATCGACCACCGACGACGGAACGTAGAACGTCGCGTACACTTCGGTGAACGTCGAGTCGTCGATTGTCGGAGGCGTCGTGGCAAGGACCGTCACGGATGTCAGCGAGTTGCAGTACGTGAAGGCTTCGCTGCCTATCTTCGTCACTCCCGCCGGGATGGTGACGCTCGTGAGTCCACTAGACTCGAACACATACAAGTTGATTGTCGTGAGGTTATCCGGCAGCTCGATCGATTGAAGGGATTCGCAGCCGGCGAAGGAGTAATTCTGAATCGTGGTGAGATTGTCGCTCAAGGTTACCGAGTCCAGTGTAGTACAAAACGCGAAGCACGCTCCGCCCATCGAGGTGACCGAGCCCGCGTCCGCCGTCTTCAGACTCGAGCAGCTCTCGAAGACGGCGCTCTCGAGGGTCGTGACCGAGGCGAGATCGATGCTCGTGAGGCCGCTGGCTTGAAACGCGTAGTTCCCTATCGTCGTCACCGAGCTCGGGATGGTGATCTGAGTAAACGCGCAGCCAGAGAATGCCAAGGACCCTATCGTGACGATCGACGAAGGAAGCTGCACGCTCGTGATCCCGGTGAGGTCCCTGAATCCCGAACTTAGGACTTCAGTGACCGGAAGCCCCTCGTGGGTGGACGGAATGACCACGTCACCGCTCGTCACCGTGCCCGCGCTCACCGAGTACGCCGTCTTCGCGTCGTTCAGCGTGTACTCGAGGCCGTCCGTTCCCGTCTCGTCGGCCGAGTCACCACCGGTCGAGCCTCCGCCATCTGTTGAGTTACCGCCGGTCCCGCTAATCGCGCCCTGTATCTCATCTCCGTTGGTGTTGAAGTCGCTGCAGCCCACAAGCGCCAGTCCCACGATTGCCGCCAGCGCCACTACCCACCATCGTCCCGTCGCCTTCATTTCCCGCCTCCCACCTTCAGCGCGTACCGACAGCCCAAAGACACCGTCGCCACCTGCTTCACCGTCGCCGCCCCGGCAATCAGCTCGTAGCCCCCGCCCAGCGACAGCTCAACCGGCCCGACAGGGTAGACCACCGCCAGCTTCGGCCAGCATAGAAAGCCCGCCATCCCCGCCGTCGCGCCATTCGCGGTATCGGACGTCCATCCTCCCCCGAGCCCCACGCTCAGCCTCACCGACGCCGCTGCCAGCGCTTCGACGCTCCTGAACGCGAACCACTGCACTTCGCCCCTCACCATGCCGTAGTAGTCCTGCTGACTGTGCTGCGTCGAGCTGCTCGTCTGGAAGAAGAACTCTCCCCCCGCCCGCAGCGCGATCGCTTCGATCCCTTCCGGCAGCTCCACTGCCGCCCCGACGGTCCCGCCGAATCCCGCGACAGTGTCGTTGTAGAATCCAGCCCCCAGGTCGGTCCCGATCTCGATCTGCACGCCGGTTTTTCCCTCGGCACCCAGGCTCGCGGCGACGCTGAAGCCGAGCGTCACGGCCACCAGGACCGGCAACAACCGTTTCATAGCTCCTCCAGATTCTTCTCCGAGATTCCCGCCCTGCGGGCGGCGTAGCGCCGAGCATAGCCCCCCGCTCGACCCCGAGATATTCCCCAAACGGGTGATTTTGTCAGGCAAGGGATAGGGGCGCCTGGGCGAGGCGGTCGAAGGACGCGGCCCAGGCGTGGGCAGTTTTTCGCGCAATGCGATCGGCGCGAAAAACTGCCAGGTCAAGGGGCGAAGCCCGAGTCCCGAGCAGTTTCCCTCGCCTTGACGATCCGCGAGGGAAACTGCCAGGTTAATCTTGGAGGCGAAAGCCTCCAAGATTAACCGCCTACCAGTCGAACAGGAACTTTGCGACTTCCTTCTCGATCTTCTCGAGGCCGTCGGCCACGAGGCGGCACTCGGGCAGGCTCTGAACGAAGAGCTGGCCGTAGCGCTTCGACGCGATGCGCGAATCCAGGATCGCGACCACGCCTCGATCCTCGGAATGGCGTATCAGGCGGCCGAAGCCCTGTTTGAGCCTGATCACGGCCTCGGGCAGCGAGATCTCCATGAAGGCGTTGCCGCCCTTGCGCTCGATCGCCTCGCTGCGCGCGAGCTGCACGGGGTCGGTGGGCACGCGGAAGGGCAGCTTGCAGATGACGACGAGCTGGAGCGTCTCGCCCGGCGCGTCGACGCCCTCCCAGAAGGAGTCCGTGGCGAAGAGCACGGACGAGAGGTCGGCCTTGAATGCGTCGAGCAGGCGCGAGCGCTCGTCCTCGCCCTGTCGCATCGCCGCGATCCCGAGCTCGGCCAGGCGGGGCCTCGCCGCCTCGTAGGCGCCGCGCATCGCCTCGTGCGAGGTGAACAGGACCAGGGCGTGGCCCTGCGAGGCCTCGAGGAGGCGGGGTATCGCGCGCTCGACGTAGTCCCGATACGCGGGGCTCTCCGGCGGCGGCGCGGCGACGTCGATCGCGAGGAGGGCGTTCGTCTTGAAGGGGAAGGGCGAGGGGTAGACCTTCTGCTCGACCTTCGCGGCCGCGCGCGAGAGCCCGACGCGGGACTTCCAGAAGTCGAAGCTCTCGCCGACCGAGAGCGTCGCCGAGGCGCAGACCACGGAGCGGAACTTCGAGAAGACGGCCTCGTCCATCATGCCCGTGATGTCCAGCGGCGTCTGCGTATAGCGGACGAAGGCCTCGCCCTGGGCGGTCCTGTCCCTCTCCATCCAGAAGACGGCCTCGGGGTACTCCTGGAAGTCCTTGAACTTCGCGCAGAGCGAGGCGGTCTCGGCGAGCCAGCGCAGGAAGACGCGGCCCTCGTGGACCGCGCGCTCCTGGGCGAGCTCGTCCGGCGTCTCGTCGAGGGCGTCGCTCAGGGCCTGCGAGCAGGCGAGGAGGGCGGCCTCGAGCGCGGCCATCGGCCTGAGCACGAGCTCCTCGAGGGCCGGCGTCCGCTCGACGAGGCGGTAGCTTCGCTCGCGGCGGTCGCGGGACGCGGCGGAGCCAGGAGACGCGTTGCCCGAAACCGACGGGTCCGGGGCCGTCGGAGCTCCGCCGAAGACCCGGATCGCGCGGTCGTCGAGGTCGTCCATCGCGCGCCGCGCCGCGATTATCGCCGGGGCGATCCTCTCGAGCTTCTCCCTCGGGAAGGCGCGCATCTCCTCGAGCCGCGGCACGAGGCCGAAGGAGCGCCTGCCCCTGCGGCGCGACAGGCGGGACAGCCGCTTGTTCACGGAGAAGCGCGTCAGCTCGGCCGAGAAGAAATCGGTCGCGCTGGACTCGATCGCGTGGGCCTCGTCGAGCACGAGGGCGCGGAAGGGAGGGAGCACCGCGGTCGTCTCGTAGCCGGCGCCGTTCATTCGCCGCGCGAGGTCGGCGAAGAGGATGTGGTGGTTGGCCACGACGACCTGGGCGTCCGAGGCCTCGCGCCTCGCCCTGAGGACGAAGCACTCCTCGCGCCTGGGGCAACGCAGGCCCAGGCAGGCGTCCGACTCGGAGCAGACGCGCGACCAAGTCGGCTCGTCGGGGAAGAAGGAGAGGTCGGCTCGGTCGCCCGTCGCCGTGGTCCCGGCCCAGGCCTCGATGCGCCGCAGAGGATGGTCCTCTCCCGCCAGCAGTCCCTCTTCGTCCAGGGCCTCGCCGAGGCGGATGCGGCAGACGTAGTTGCCGCGTCCCTTGACGAGGACGGCCTTGGTCCTCTTCTTGAAGAGCCGCTGCACGACGGGGATGTCCTTGTCGATGAGCTGCTTCTGCAGGTTGATGGTCGCGGTCGAGACCACGACCCGCTCCTCGTTGCGGACGGCCCAGGCGAAGGCCGGCACGAGGTAGGCGAAGGACTTCCCGACGCCCGTGCCGGCCTCGGCCGCGAGGACCGTCCCCTCGTTCAGGGAGTTCGTCACGTCGCGGGCGAGCCTGACCTGGCTGCCGCGCGGCTCGTAGCTCTCGATCAGGGTCGAGAGCTTGCCGCCCTCCTCGAGGACGCCCGCGATCTCGTCCTCGTCCAGCATGACGAAGGGCTTGCGGCGGGCCGGCTCCGCGACGACGTGGACGCGGCTCACCGCGTTGTTCACGATGTACGAGCCGACGCCGGCCGAGCCCGCCTCGGCCGATATGCCGACGTCCGCCTCGCTCGGGCGGAGCGTACCGGAAGGGTGGTTGTGGACGATGACGTCCCCGCGCTCGTAGTAGGGCGCCAGGGCGGGCACGGCTGACTTGGTGCCGCGCGCCACGACGAGGACCTCGGCGACGCGGCCGTCCTCGCCCAGGCGGCAGGCGGCGAAGACCTCGTTGCCGCCGTTCTCCTCGATCTCGAGCCTGAGGCTCTCGGCCGCCTCGGGCGAGAAGCGCTCGGAGGCGTCCATCAGATGAGGTCGAGGACGGCGAGGAGGAGGGCTTCGAGCGCGGCCTCGGTCCTCTTCCCCACGGCCACGACCTCCTCGTGCGAGAGATGGGCCGCCGGCCGACCGGCGGCCGCGACGCCGGCGGCCATGTTGGTGACGCAGGATATCCCGATGACGCGCATGCCGAGGAAGCTCGCGGCGATCGCCTCGGGCGCGGTCGACATGCCGACGAGATCGGCGCCCAGCGTCCGCGCCATGCGGACCTCGGCCGGCGTCTCGTAGGAGGGGCCCGAGAAGGCGGCGTAGACGCCCTCCGCGAGGTCTTTGCCGAGGGCCTTCCGCGCGGCGCCCTGGGCCAGGGCGCGGAGCTCGGCGGAATACGCGTCGGACATGTCGAAGAAGCGCCCGCCCGATCCCCCGGCGGCTGGCGCCCCGCCTGGGCCGCCGAAGCTCGTCCCGTCGGGGCGGACGGGGTTCGGGCCGATGAAGGGGTTCGCGCCCATGAGGTTCACGTGGTCCTTGATGAGGACGAGGTCGCCGGGCGAGTAGGCGGGATTGACCGCGCCCGCCGCGTTCGTGAGGACGAGGGTCTCGACGCCGATCTCGCGGAGGACGAAGACGGGGAGGACGACGTCGTCGAGGGGATATCCCTCGTAGTAGTGGAAGCGGCCAGCCATGACCGCGATCCGCTCGGAGAGGCGCAGGACGCCGCGGTGCCCCTGCACGGTCGGGCGCGGAAATTCCGGGATCGACGCGAAGGGCGTCTCGCCGCCGCCGAGGCGCTCGGCTCCGATCGGCAGGTCGGCGTCGACCAGCCGGTCGACGATGCCCGAGAGCCCCGAGCCGAGCACGATCGCAGTCCGCGGCCGCGGTCCCTTCGATATCGCGGCGGCCGCGCGCAGGACGCGCTCGCCGAAGCCTTCTCTCATGTTCGCTCCTCGCGGCCCATGGTACCAGGGCCGCGAGTCTTCGGGCTAGGCCTCGAAGCTCAGCGCGACGCGCGAGCCGCGCGAGCAGTCGATGTCGAGGCGAGCGCCGAGCTGCTTGGTGAGCATGCCGACCAGGGTCATGCCGAGCCCGCTCGAGCGGCCCTCGAGGACCTCGGGCGGGATGCCGGGCCCGTCGTCGACGACGCTGAGCTCGATCATCCCGCCCTCGGCCTTGAGCTCGACTCGTATCTCTCCCCGGGCCTCTCCCGGGTACGCGTACTTGAGCGCGTTGGTCAAGAGCTCGTTCAGGATGAGGCCGAAGGGGGCGCAACGCTTGAGGTCGAGCCTCGCGGAGTCGTACCTGCCCTTGAGCCGTATCCTGTCGGGATCGAGGTTGTAGGTCGCGAAGAGCGACTTGACGAGATCCTCGGCGTAGGATCCGAGCTCGATGCTCGCGAGGTCCTTCGTCCCGTAGAGCTTGGTGTAGATCGATGCGATCGACTCGACGCGCGCGATAGCCCCGGCGAAGGCCTCGCGCGCCTCCTCGTCCTCGACCTTCCCCGCCGAGAGGCTGAGGAGGCTCGCGATCACGCCGAGGTTGTTCTTGACTCGGTGCTGGAGCTCTTTCAGCAGGGTCTCTTTCTCCGCGACGAGCCTCTTGAGCTCCTCCTCCGCCCGGACCTTGTCGGTGATGTCGTGGATTATCGAGTGCAGTACCTGCCGTCCGCCCAGCTCGATGAAGCCGGCGTAGGCCTCGACGTCGCGTATTTCGCCCGAGGCCAGACGATGCCTGTAGACAAACCTGCTCTCCGCCCCCGCGGCCGCGAGGTCGAAGTTCGCGCGTATCTCGTCCTCGGAGACCGTGTTGATGTCCAGGAGGCTCATCTCTTTGATGCGGTCGGTCGGGTAGCCGTAGAACTCCGCCGCCGCCGCGTTCGCGTCGATGATCGCCAGCGACTGGGGATCTATGAGGAGCTTGACGGCCGGGCTCTGGTTGAAAGTCTCCTGATACAGGGTCTCGCTCTCGCGCATCATGCGCTGTGCGGCCTTCTCGTCGCTGATGTCGCGCAGGATCGAGACTATCCTTCTCCGTCCATTGAACTCGATGAGGCGGCCCGAAACCTCGCAGATCACCTTCGAGCCGTCGGCGCGCAGGTACTCCGCCTCAAAGCCGTGAGCCACGCCCTCCCTCGATATCGCCTCGAGGTACTTCCTTGACAGGTCCTGGTCGGTGTCCCGGAAGGGCAGGGCCTCGCGCACGGATTTTCCGATCACGTCGTTCCGCGAGAAGCCCGTCCTCTCGCAGAAGCTCCGGTTAACTTCGATTAATACCCCTTCCTCGTCGTGGACGACCATCGGATCGGGGTGGAGGTCGAAGAGTTTGGCGTAGCGCTCCTCGGCCAGGGCGAGCCTCTCCTTGAGATCGCGCGTCTCTTCGCTCTCGCCACGCGGAATTCGGTCCTTCGGGTCCGCCTCGGGTTTCCCTTTCGCCATCGTTCTTTAACTATCGCGGATCGAGGCGCGGCGCGCAAATCCCCCGGGGTCGGCGCGCCGTCCCCGAGCTCAGGGCAGCCGAGTCCGGCCCATGAGGTAGCGGTCGACCTCGCGGGCGGCGCCTCGCCCCTCGGCGATGGCCCAGACGACGAGGCTCTGGCCGCGCCGCGCGTCTCCCGCCGCGAAGACGCCCGGCGCGCTCGTCGCGAAGGAGCCGTAGGCGGCCCTGGCGTTGCCGCGCTCGTCCGCCTGGGCTCCGAAGGCCTCGAGCGGGCCCTTCTCCGGGCCGAGGAAGCCCATCGCGACGAGGACGAGTCCGGCGGGGAGGATGCGCTCGCTGCCGGGGACTTCCTGCGGAGACATCCTTCCCTGCGCGTCCTTCTTCCACTCGACGTCGACGACCGCGACGCCGCTCACGCGGCTGTCCTTGCCGCCGAGGAGCTTCTTCGCGGTCACGAGGAAGACGCGCGGGTCCTTGCCGAAGAGGGCGATGGCCTCCTCCTGGCCGTAGTCGGTCTTGAGTACCCGCGGCCATCGCGGCCAGGGATTGTTCGGCGCTCGCGACTCGGGAGGCCTGGGCATGATCTCGAGCTGGGTCACGCTCTTCGCGCCCTGGCGGATCGCGGTGCCGACGCAGTCCGTGCCCGTGTCGCCGCCGCCGATGACGATCACGTCCCGGCCCTTCGCGGATATCGGCGATCCCTCGACGGCCGCCTGCCGCTTGCCGTCGGACTGCCGCGAGTCGAGGAGGCTCTTCGTGTTCGCCGTCAGGTAGTCCATCGCGAAGTGGACGCCCGCGAGACCGCGGCCCTCGACCTCGAGGTCGCGCGGCCGCGCGGCGCCGCAGGCCAGGACGACCGCGTCGAATTTCGAGCGGACCTCGGCGGCCGTCACGGTCTTCGCGCCCGGGCGGCTCGCCTCGGCCGTCCCCTCGGGCACCACCTCGACGCCCGTCGCGAAGCGCACGCCCTCGGCGGCCATGAGGTCGACGCGCCGCGCAACGACCCTCTTGTCGAGCTTCATGTTCGGGATGCCGTAGGTCAGTATGCCGCCGGCGCGGTCAGCGCGCTCGTATACGGTCACCTCGTGGCCGGCGCGATTGAGCTGGTCCGCGCAGGCCAGGCCCGAGGGCCCCGACCCGACGACCGCGACCCTCTTGCCGGTTCTTCGAGCGGGGAGCTCGGGCTTCATCCATCCCTCGGCCCATCCTCGATCGATGATCCCCGCCTCGTTGCCCTTGATCGAGACCGGCGGCAGGGGGACCGAGCCCAGCGTGCAGGCGCCCTCGCAGGGGGCGGGGCAGACCCGTCCCGTGAACTCGGGGAAGTTGTTCGTCAACCGCAGGCGCCGCAGAGCCTCGAGCCAGAGGCCGCGATAGGCGAGCTCGTTCCACTCGGGGATCAGGTTGCCGAGCGGACAGCCCGAGACCGCCCCGTCGTAGAGGACGCCGGAGTGGCAGAAGGGCGTCCCGCAGTCCATGCAGCGCGCGGCCTGCGCGCGGGCCTCATCCTCGGAGGCGTAGGAGTCGTGCAGCTCCTCCCAGTCCTTGACGCGCTCGGTCGGCGCCCTGTCGGGCGGCGGGCAGCGCTCGTATTCCATGAATCCAGTGGGCTTGGCCATACGCTTCTCCTAGTTGCCCGACACGCGGGCCAGGTCCTTGTTGTTGCGCTCGAAGGCGGCCATCAACGCGGCCTCGCCGCCCAAGCCCGAGCGCGAGGCATCCTCGATCGCGCCGAGCATGCGCTTGTAGTCGCGGGGCATCACCTTCACGAAGCGCTTGAGCGCCCCGGCCCATCCCGCGAGGATGCGCTTGCCGCGCGCGCTGCCGGTCGCCTTGACGTGGCGCTCGATCATCGCGCGGAGAGAGGCGATCTCGGCCGTGTCGGTCAGCTCCTCGAGGCCGACCATCTCGCCGTTCACCCGCGAGGGGAAGTTGCCGTCCGAGTCGTGGACGTAGGCGACGCCGCCCGACATGCCCGCCGCGAAGTTGCGCCCCGTGCGCCCGAGGACGACGACCCTGCCGCCGTTCATGTACTCGCAGGCGTGGTCGCCGACTCCCTCGACGACCGCGGACAGGCCCGAGTTGCGGACGCAGAAGCGTTCGCCCGCCATGCCTCGTATATAGGCCTCGCCGCTCGTGGCGCCGTAGAAGCCGACGTTCCCGATGATGATGTTCTCCTCGGGCTTGAACGCCGAGTCGGCCGGCGGGTACACGACGATCGTGCCGCCCGACAGTCCCTTGCCGACGTGGTCGTTGGTGTCGCCCTCGACGGTCAGCGTGACGCCGCGCGGCAGGAAGGCGCCGAAGCTCTGGCCGGCCGAGCCCACGAACTTCAGGCTGATCGTGTCGTCGGGCAGGCCCTTCGCGCCGTAGCGCCTCGTGATCTCCGAGCCGACGATGGTTCCGACCACGCGGTTGACGTTGCGGATCGGGATCGTGGCCCTGACCCTCTCGCCGCGCTCGAGGGCCGGCTCGCAGAGCTCCATCAGCACGCGCCTGTCGAGCGAGTCCTCGATGCTGTGCTCCTGGTCGCGCTGCTTGTGCCGCCCCCACTCGTTCGGGACGTCGGGCCTGTGGAATATCTTCGAGTAGTCGAGGCCGCGGGTCTTCGGGTTCGACTTGGCGGCCTCCATGTCGAGGAGGTCGGTCCTGCCGACGAGATCCTCGAGCCGGCGTATCCCGAGCGAGGCCATGCGCTCGCGCAGGTCGCGGGCGACGAAGCGCATGAAGTTCTCGACGTACTCAGGCTTGCCCGCGAATTTCTTCCGCAGCTCGGGGTTCTGCGTCGCGATGCCCGCGGGGCAGGTGTCGAGGTTGCAGACGCGCATCATCACGCAACCGAGCGCGACGAGGGGGGCCGTGGCGAAGCCGAACTCCTACGCGCCGAGCATCGCGGCGATCGCGACGTCCCGTCCGGTCATCAGCTTGCCGTCGGTCTCGACCGTGATGCGCGAGCGCAGGTTGTTGAGGAGGAGGGTCTGGTGCGTCTCGGCGAGGCCGAGCTCCCAGGGCAGGCCCGCGTGCCGCAGCGAGGTGCGCGGCGAGGCGCCCGTGCCGCCGTCGTAGCCGGAGATCAGCACGAGGTCCGCTCGCGCCTTCGCGACTCCTGCCGCGATCGTGCCGACGCCGACCTCGGAGACGAGCTTGACCGAGATCCTCGCCCGCGGATTCGAGCACTTGAGGTCGTGGATGAGCTCCGAGAGATCCTCGATCGAGTAGATGTCGTGGTGGGGAGGCGGCGAGATGAGGCCGACGCCCGGCGTCGAGCCGCGGCTCTCGGCGACCCAGGGATAGACCTTCCGGCCGGGCAGCTGGCCGCCCTCGCCGGGCTTGGCGCCCTGGGCCATCTTGATCTGGATCTCCTTCGCGCTGACGAGGTACTCGCTCGTGACGCCGAACCTTCCCGAGGCGACCTGCTTGATGGCGCTGCAGCGCGAGTCGCCGTTCGCGTCCGGCACGAAGCGCGAGGGGTGCTCGCCTCCCTCGCCGGTGTTGCTCTTGCCGCCAAGCCTGTTCATGGCGATCGCCATGGTCTCGTGCGCCTCCCTCGAGATCGAGCCGAAGGACATGGCCCCGGTCTTGAAGCGCTCGACGATGGAGTCGATCTCCTCGACCTCTTCGATAGGCACGGGCGCGGAGCCCTTGAATTTCATGAGGCCGCGGAGCGTGCACTGTTTCGTCGTCTGGTCGTCGATCAGCGCCGCGTAGCGCTTGTAGGTCTCGTAGTCGCCCTGGCGGCAGGCCATCTGGAGCAGGTGGATCGTCTCGGGATTGTACAGGTGGTACTCGCCCTCCTTGCGCCATTGCCAGTCGCCGCCGATCGGCAGGGTGTGGAAGTCGGGCGTCCGCTCGTCGAAGGCCGCGGCATGGCGCCGCTCGGACTCCTGCGCGAGCTCCTCGAGGCCGATGCCCCCGACGCGCGAGGGCGTCCCGGTGAAGTACCTCTCCACGAGCTCCTCTGAGAGGCCGACGGCCTCGAAGATCTGCGCTCCCTGGTAGCCCTGCATCGTCGAGATGCCCATCTTCGACATGACCTTGATGACGCCCTTCGTGACCGCCTTCTTGTAGGTCGCCACGGCCTTCTCGTGCGTGAGGTCGGGCAGGAGCCCCGTCTTGATCATGTCGTCGATCGCCTCGAAGACGAGGTAGGGATTGATGGCCGAGACCCCGTAGCCGATCAGCATCGAGAAGTGGTGGATCTCGCGGGGCTCGCCCGACTCGAGGACGATGGACAGGCGCGTCCTCGTCTCGTTGCGGATGAGGTGGTGGTGGAGGCCCGAGACGGCGAGGAGGGCGGGCACGGGCGCGCGGTCGGGGCCGACGCCGCGGTCCGACAGGATGAGGATGTTCGTCCCGCCGGCGAAGGCCTTGTCCGCCTGCGCGAGGATGCCGTCCATGGCCTTCTTCATGCGCGCCCCCGCCGTGGAAGCGCTCCCCGTCGGGTAGGTGATAGGGATGGTCACGGCCTTGAAGCCCTCGCGCGTTATGTGGCGCAGCCGCTCGAGCTCGTCGTTGTCGATGAAGGGGCTCGACAGCTTTATCTGCCTCGCGGACCTCGGCTGGGGGCTGACCAGATCGCCCTCCGATCCGATGAAGGTCTCGGGGCCGACGACGATCTCCTCGCGGATCGCGTCGATCGGCGGGTTGGTGACCTGCGCGAAGAGCTGCTTGAAGTAGTTGTACAGGAGCTGCGGCCTGTCCGACATCACGGCCAGCGGCGTGTCGGTGCCCATCGATCCGATCGGGTCGACGCCGTCGCGGACCATCGGGACCAGGACCATGCGCTCGTCCTCGTAGGTGTAGCCGAAGGCCTTCTCGCGGCGGAACACGGTCTCGTGGTCCGGCTCGGCCGCGCGCGGGGCGGGCGGCAGGTCCTCGATCCTGACCATGTGCTCGTCGAGCCACTCGCGGTACGGATGCTCGCAGGCGATCCGCTCCTTGATCTCCTCGTCGTCGATGATCCGCCCTTCCTTGGTGTCGATGAGGAGCATGCGGCCGGGCTGGAGCCGCTCCTTGCGGGCGATCCTGTCGGCGGGGATGTCGAGCACGCCGACCTCCGAGGCGAGGATCACGGTGTCGTCGAGCGTGACATAGTAGCGCGCGGGCCTAAGGCCGTTGCGGTCGAGCACCGCCCCGACCGAGGAGCCGTCCGTGAAGGCCATGGCGGCCGGGCCGTCCCAGGGCTCGATGAGGCAGGCGTTGTACTCGTAGAAGGCGCGCTTCTCGTCCGGCATGGACTCGTTGCCCGACCAGGGCTCGGGGATCATCATCATCATGGCCTGGGCGAGGGGCCTGCCCGTCAGGTAGAGGAACTCGAGGCAGTTGTCGAACATGGCCGAGTCCGAGCCCGCGGGGTTGATGACGGGCATGATCCGCGAGGGATCGGGGCCGAAGAGCTCCGTCTTGATCATCGATTCGCGGGCGTGCATCCAGTTCACGTTGCCGCGCAGCGTATTGATCTCGCCGTTGTGGATGAGGTAGCGGTAGGGATGGGCCCGCTCCCAGCTCGGGAAGGTGTTCGTGCTGAAGCGCGAATGGACCACGCTGAGGCAGGACTCGTAGGCCGGGTGCGAGAGGTCGAGGAAGAAGGGCTCGACCTGCTCCGAGGTCAGCATGCCCTTGTACACGATGGTCCTGCAGGAGAGGCTCGCGAAGTAGAAGTAGTCGGCGGCGCCCTCGCCCTTGCCCGCATTCGACTTCTCGGCCGCCTTCCTGACTACGTAGAGGCGGCGCTCGAAGTCGAGGTCGTCCGGCATGTCGCGGCCCCGACCCACGAAGACCTGCGCGATGTGCGGCATGACCGAGCGCGAGATCGAGCCGAGGGAGGAGACGTCGACCGGGACGTCGCGCCAGCCGAGGCAGGAGAGCCCTTCCTCGAAGATGATCCGCTCGATCCTCGCGCGTACCATGGCGCGCTCCGTGCCCTTCTTCGGAAGGAAGACCATGCCTACGCCGTAGCCGCCCTCGGGCGGAAGCGCGATGCCCGAATCCGGGCAGACCTCGACGAAGAAACGGTGCGGGATCTGGGTGAGCACTCCGGCGCCGTCGCCCGAGTTGCGCTCGTAGCCCGCGCCGCCGCGGTGGCTGAGGTTCCTGAGGACCGTGAGCGATTGGCTCACGATCTGATGCGATTTGCGGCCCTTGATGTTCACGACGAAGCCGATGCCGCAGGAGTCGCGCTCCTGGGCGGGATCGTAGAGACCCTGCTTGTCCGGATATCCGGCCCGAGTACCGCTCACCTGTTCGTGTCCACTCATACAATATCCTTGAAACGGCGTTACGTGTATTGAAATCATAAATATGCAGTATTAGTCAAGATATTCTGCATAAAGATGCAGTAAAAATTCAAAACCTCGGTATTTATGCAAAACACTCGTATATTGAAAAAAAGATATGTCTATTTTGCGGGTTTCGGTATGGAAAGAGTGAGGTACTACGAAATTCGGAGTCGGCTAGGCCTGGGTCGTCGGAAGCTTGACCGCGATGTCCCTCGTCGCGACGCGCGACGAAGCGTCTAGCTTGAAGCGCCCGACGAGCTCGCGGAGCGCCTTCACGGACTCGGAGTTCTTCGTTCCCGCTTCCGCGATCGACTCCGTCGCCTTGAATATCTCGGCGATCCCGATCGCGACTTCCTCCATGCCTGCCTTGGTATCGGCCGAGATTCCCGACACGCGCTCCATCGCTCCGCTGATTCCCTCGACCCGGTCCCGCATCTGCTTCGCCGAGCCGCGGACTTCCTCCGTCGTGGTCACGAGCGAGGCGAGGGCCTCGAGTATCTGTTTCGCTCCTATCGATAGCTCGCTCGTCGCGCTCTTCATCTCCGACATCGAGAAGGCGACGCCCTTGATCTGGTCGACGATCCGGTTGAACACGAGGTCAGTCTTCTTCGTGCTGTCCTTCGAGCCCTTGATGCTCTCGGAGACCTCGCCCAGGGCTTTTTTTATCGAGGCCGCGCTCTCGCCGCTCGTCTCCGCGAGGTTGCGGATCTCGTCCGCTACCACGGCGAAGCCCTTGCCGTACTCGCCCGCGTGGGCCGCCTCGATCGCCGCGTTCATCGCGAGGAGGTTGGTCTTGTCCGCGATCTCGTCGATGATCGTGATCATCTCGTCGATGACGCCGGCCGAGGCCGCGACCCTCTCGATCCCGCGGACCATCTCCTCCATCTCCGACTGCCCGTCGAGCGCCGAGGTCTCGAGCTCGTTGGCGGTCTTGAGCTTCTCCTCGGCGGCGTCGGCGATGTTCTTGATGGACGCGCTCATCTCCTCGATGCTGGCGCTCGACTCGGTGATGGCCGAGGCCTGCTCCGAGATCAGCTCGGCGAGCCTCCCGATCGACGACTCCACCTCGGCCGCCGAGCGCGCGCTACCCGAGACTTCCTCGTCGAGGAAGGAGATCTTGTCCTTGATCCCGGCGGCATTCGCGCGAATCTCGTTGAGGCTCGCGGCAGTCTCCTCGGAATCGGCCGCGAGGACCTCGGAGTTCTCGTCGACCGTCCCGGTGACGGTACCTATCTCCCTGACCATGCCGCCGATGGTCTCGACGAGATGGTTGAAGAACTCCGCCACCTTGCCGATCTCGTCGCGCCTGGCCGCGCTGGCCCGGACGGTCAGGTCGCCCGTCGCGGCGCGCTTGAAGGCCGCGGCGTAATTAAGGAGCGGCTTCATGAGGGCGCGGACGAAGAAGAAGAGGCCGAGGCCGAGGAGCGTGGCCGCGACCGCGCCTCCGATCAGGACGTTCCGGTTGGCCGCGGCCTGGGCTATCGCCGCCTTTTTCAGCGACGAGACGATCTCGAAGGCGCAGCTTACGTCGGTCGCGTCCTCCGCTCCCTCGGCGCCCGAGAGCAGCCCCGCCTCGCCGGAGGGATCGCCGTAGGCGGCCAGGACGGCCCGGCTCAGCGTGACCGGTCGGAAATACCGGACAGTCTCCCTTTCCTTGACGACGCATTCGGGACTGCCGGACTCCAGCTTCCGCAGGGCCTCGATCTCGACGCCGGCCGGCCGATCGGCAGGGTCCGGCGCCTCGTTCGAGAGGACGCGGAACTCGAAACCGCCTTCCTCGGCGGCCTTCTTCGCTATCTCGATCGCGACGAGGTCGGGCACGGCCTTGAGGACGGCCCCCCGCCCGGCTTCGACGGGGCCGTCCCCGGCGCCGTCCTCCGGCGAGATGCGTTCGGCGGTCGCCCGGCGGGCCGCGTCCACCGTCATGAGGACCGTCCGGCTCCTCTCGACGAGCGCCGTCTCGGCTTCTGCCCTCAGCCTGCCTACCGTGAACCGCGCCATCACGACGGCGGCCAGGATCGTCACCGCCAGCGTGATCAGGAGTACTTTGTACTTCAGGCCGATATCCTTTACTCGCATGGAGATACTCCTCGGTCTACCCGCGTTCGCGCTCTCTCTCGCCGCCGCTTTCGCGATATACAGAATAGATTAAACTCATCCGATACTGGAAGGAAGGCCCCTATCTCCGGCCGCGCGCTCGCTCGAACCGTACGCGCGCCCTGCTAGGGATAGTCGAGGGCGCGAGTATATTATGGATGCGCCCGCGAAGGCGATCTCGCCTATCCGGGCATCCTGTTGGGAGCGAGATGACTGTCGGCCAGAAAGCGAGCGTAAGCCTCCTCATCGCTGTCCTGCTCTTCGCGGGCTTCGCGGTCGCCGCTTTCTCCGGCCTTTTCGACGTCATCGAGACCAAATTCCGCAATCCGACCCTCACGAGGGGCATCGAGTCCTCGCTCGCCAAGGCGGCCGAGGCCGAGGGACGGTACCACGCCTCGGCCATGGAGCGCTTCGCGGCGACGCTCAGGCAGGACTCGGTCCGACGCTCTTTCCTTCCTAACATGAGCGCCCAGGACGCCTTCGACCGGGCCAATCTCCTCGGCAAGCTCCAGGAGGAGACGGCGGGCCTCGCAGGCATCCGCCTCGTGGACGCCAACGGCAAGCGCATCCACTTCAGCACCTTCCCGGGCGACATCCTCAACAAGAGCGCCACTCAGGTCGCCTACAGGAACTACGGCGACCCGGGAGACGAGCCCTACGACTCGTTAGCCGCGCCCGCGGGCTCCAAGGGCGAGGTGCGGATCGATCCCTCATCGGGGCGATTCGTCTATTCCCTGCCCTTCGCGGACAGCTTCGGCGTCTACCGCGGCACGGCGATCCTCGAGGTGTCCGTGGACGGCTTCGCGGCCTCGCTCGTCAAGGAAGGCCTGGCGTCCATCGGCGAGAGCGCCCTGCCTGCCGGGGACCGCGGCCTGATCCTGAAGGCCCCGGCCTCGCTCCGCGAGGTCCTGCCCGCCCGCATCGCCGAGCTCTGGGCCTCGGGCCTCGACGAGGGGCCGCTCGCGATAGCCTCGTCGAACACGTCGGGGGAGTCCTACGTGCTCTTCTCGAAGGCTTCGGGCGCGGGCGGTATCGTCGGCTACGTGATACCCGAGAGCGACTTCGCCTTGCCGAGGTCGATGAAGGCGATCCTCCTCGGGTCCTTCTTCCTCACCGCCTACCTCCTGGCCTTCCTCCTCCTCAACATCCGCCAGGACAGGATGGCCGTGCTCTCCGGCCGCATCAAGCGCTTCCAGATCAGCCTTCTCGAGGAGTACGTCGATAACAAGGCCGACATCGACTTCGACCGGTGGAAGCGCGAGCTCGAGAGCCGGCGGCCCGAAGTGCGCGATGCCATACGCAAGAGCGTAGGGCGCGTGCGGTCGGGCAAGCGCGCCGACGTCGACGAGCTTATCGACAAAAGCTGGGACGAGATACTCGCGGTCCTCGGCGGCAAGATCGAGAGTCAGCGCGAGGGCATCGGCCTCAAGCAGATCGAGCGCCTCCTCGGCGAGGCGCTCAAGTCGGGCGGCCTCGACCTGCCCGCGGCCCTCGCGCGCGCGGCCGAGGTCCAGGGGGCCGAATCGACGCCCGTGGCCTCGAAGGGGCCGAGCGCGCAGGCCGAGGCGCCTGCCAAGGCGCCTGCCAAGGCGGCCCCGCGGAGCATAGAGCCCTATCGGTCGGTCAACCTCGTGACCGAGGCGGGGCCGGGCGGGGCTGAAGAGCCCGAGGAACTGGAGTCTCTCGAGTCCGAGCTCGAGGCGGCCGAAGAAGCGGAGGCTGTCGAAGAGGCGGAGGCTGTCGAAGAGGCAGAAGCCGTCGAAGAGGCAGAAGCCGTCGAAGAGGCGGAGGCTGTCGAAGAGGCGGAGGCTGTCGAAGCGCACTTCGCCGAAGGCGAAGCCGTTCAACCAGTTTCCCTGCGCTCTCCGGCTCCGGAGGAGCCGGTAGAGGCAGAAGCTGTCGAAGAGCCCATCGCCGAACTGGAGCTGCCTCCGGCCGAGGCCGTCGTCGAGCTGGAATCCGCGCCCTCTGGCTTCGAGGCCGCGGAATCCGCGCGCGGCCGCCCGGCCGATATCCAGCCCATCGCGCTGCGCTACCCGATACCGGAGGGACCGTCCGAGGAGAGCGCGACCGAAGTCGAGGAGCTCGGCGAGCTCGAGGCCCTGCCGCTCGAGTCGGTTGAGGAGGCCGAGCTCGCTGCCGCCCCGACGGAAGAGATCGTCGCCGCCGAGGATATGAGCGCGGATTCGGCCTCTGAGCGGGCCTATGAGCTCGCCCTCGTCCAGGACGAGGACATACCCGTCATACCCGAATCGACGGGCCTCGAGCTCTCCGACGAGACGGACATCTCCGAGATCATCGGCTTCATCGACGTGGACGAAGGCGGGCGCGCCGAGGACCTGGACCTCCTCGACATGGATACGGCCTCGGGAAATCCGGAGACGGCCGAGACCCGCTTCGCCGCCGCGGAGGAGGGGCCCGAGTTCATACTCGACGGGACCGAGCGCGATTCCGCCCAGGGCTTCGAGGCCGCCGAGGAGATGGAGTTCGAGCTTCTCCTCTCGTCGATCGACCTCTCCTCGCTCGAGCAGTGGGGCGATGGCCAGACCGCGGAATCGGGCGAGGGCGCGAAGGGCGGCTCGGCCTCAGGCGACGGGACCGCGGAGGAGGAGCCGGAGTTCCTCCTCGAGCCGCGCTTCCTCCTCTCCGAGACTCAGTCCGAGGCAGGGGAGGCGGGCGACGACGCCATCGTGAACGGCGAGATTCCGATGCTCAGCTCGCAGATGCGGGACCTCCTCGAGATACTCCCCATCGCGGACCAGGACGAGGGCCCGCCGACCGAGGTGCAGAGCTATCTCGGGCCGTGGACCCTGTACCGTCCCTTCGGTTCCGCGGACGCTTCTCCCGCCTTCGACGAGCTTCCCGTGGTCGGAGAGGGAGAGCCCTGGGCGGAGGCCGAGTACCTCTCGCCGCTCGAGCTGTCGCGCTACGTCGATCTCCCTCCCGCGTCCGAGGCCGAGGGCGAGCCCGAGGTCGCCGACGGCGGCGAGGGCGCGATAATCTTCCGCGACGGCGTCTATACCCTCAATCCCGACCTGCCTGAAAGCGAGCGGGGGACGAGCGTCGACGTCGATCCCGCCCTGCGCGGTCTCGTGGACTCGGTCCTGGCCGGGCCCGAGGCTGGCCCCTCCGCGTAGGCGGAGGCCGACGGCCCGGCTCCGTAGGGTCCATCCCTCGGGCGCGCGTCGTCCCTCCTGCTCCTTGACTCGGAGCCTTTCACCCATTAGCTTTTCCCGGCATGGACCAGGATAACAGGGCGGCCGCGGCGGCGCCGAGGGCCTCGAGGCCGCGCGGCGATGGCGCCCGTCTCCCGCGCGCGCTGGCCGCGGCTTTGACCGCCGCGGCGATCCTGGCGCTTTCGCTCGGGATAACCTGGCCGCTTTGGTCCATGGCGACGTCGTCGCGGGGCGCGTATAACGCGCTCTTCGCCGTCGCCGTCCTCGCGGCGGCGGTCGGCTTCCTCGCGTCCAGGGCGGCCGGTCGACCGAGGCGCCCGCGAAGGGCGGGGAAGCGATGAGGGTCGCGGGCCGCGCGGCCGCCTTGGCCTTCCTCGCGTTAGCGGCGATGCGGTCAGGCGCGCAGGCGCAGGCGGGAGCCGCTCCCGCGGCGACGGCGCCGTATCCTGCCCTCGGGTCGCTCGGGCAGGACGACCTGATCTATCGCCAGCACCAGGAGCAGCTCGAGCGTTCCTACGAGGCCATCCAGAACGGCAAGGCCCCGCCCGACATGATCATCTACTCGTACACGATCCGATCGACGGTCGATATCTTCTCGCTCGCGGCCAGGCTGAACCTGCCCTACGAGACGATCGCCACGTTGAACCGCCTCGACCGCTCGCGGTCCTTCATCGCGGGCGAGCGCGTGCTCGCTCCGAGCGTTCCCGGGCTCTTCGTCTCGACCGCTCCGGGCTCGGACCTCGACCTCCTCCTTTCGTACCGAGGCGACCGGGACGGCTACGTGGTGCCGGTCCTCCGCGAAGGCAGGAAGACCGAGCTGCGCTTCTACCCGGGCGCGCGGTTCTCCGCCGAGGAGCGCTCTCTCTTCCTCGGCCTCCTCTTCCGATTCCCCCTGCCCACCGGCGCGATCACCTCGGGTTTCGGCCTCAGGGAAAGCCCGATAACGGGCCGCATGTCCAAGCACAACGGCATCGACATCGCCGCCCCCGACGGGACCGAGGTCTACGCCGCCAGGGAGGGCACGGTCGCGGAGACCGGCGTCGACGCCGTCCTCGGCCAATACATCGTGCTCGCGCACGAGGGCGGCTTCTCCACCGTGTACGGCCACCTCTCGGCGCGACTGGTCCGATTGAACGAGGAGGTGGAATCGGGTAGGATCATCGGCAACGTGGGATCGAGCGGGGAGTCTACAGGGCCCCATCTTCACTTCGAGGTCCGTAATCGCGGTCAGTCGCGGGATCCCGAGCCTCTCATCCCACGGGGGAAACGATGAACCGCCAGCGCATTCGCCTCGCGGTCCTGTCCCTCGCCGGCGTTCTCGTCGCGCAGGCGGGATACGGACAGGCGCGGGACCTCCGCATGATCGTAGCCGGCTTCGCCGCGCTCTCGAGCGAGAGCGCCGACGGCGCGCGCCTCTCGATGGGCTACAGCGACGCGGCGGCCGTCTCCATCCCGAAGGACTCGCCCTTCATCCAGGGCATCGAGATCGAGGTGCGTTCCCCTCCCGAGGTCGCGCGGGCGCCCGGCGGCTTCGCCTTCGAGATCTGGAAAGCCGTCGATCCGGCGCCCGAGAAGGGAAGGTATGCGTACCGGGCGACGCGCGTCATCACGCAGCCCCTGCCGGCGCGCGCGGGCTACGCGATCCAGATCCCGGTCCGGGCCGACCATTCGATCGAGGCCGGCCCCTACGCCGATCTCCTGCCGACCGTGATCGATCCGCGCGAGTTCCCCATCGTTTTCAAGCTGGTCCCCGTCTCGAAGGGCGTCCCGTCGGAGATCGAGGCCGTGAAGTTCCAGGTGCGCTTCAGGCCCATCCTCGGCGACGAGGGCGCGCTTTCGCTCAAGCTGAAGTATCCCGAGGGGCGCACGCCGCACGCGCCTGTCTCGGTGGTCGTCGACGAGCGCAAAGTCGACGCCTCGGCGCCCCTCCTCCTCAAGGCCGGCGCCCATCGCCTCCGCGTGAGCTCCGAGGCCTACCGCGACGAGAGCCGCGGCTTTTCCCTCGAGGCGGGCAAGACGCTCGAGCTCGTCGTCGAGCTCCAGGACACGACGCCCGTCGTGATCGTCGAGGCGCCCGACTCCGCTGCGGTGACGATCGACGGCGTCCGCGTCGACCACGCGTCCCGGCCCGAGGTCGAGGTCGAGCCGGGCGAGCACGTGGCGGTCTGCAAGATCGGCGACTATACCGTGACGCGGCGCTTCACCGCCGCGAAGGGCAAGGCCTACAGGCTCGTCCTCGAGGTCGACCTGCAGGTCCAGGAGGCCGAGTGACCAAGCTCTTCTCGTGGAACGTCAACGGCGTCAGGGCCTGCGCGGGCAAGGGCCTCTTCGAGTGGCTCGCCTCGGAGAGCCCGGACGTCCTCTGCCTGCAGGAGACGAAGGCCGATCCCGACCAGCTCCCGGCCGAGTTCATCGAGCCGAGCGACGGTAACGGCGGGACCTACAAGAGCTACTGGTCCTCGGCGAAGCGACGCGGATACTCGGGCGTCGCGATGTACTGCAAGCGCGAGCCGCGGGCGATCTCCTACCTCGGCGAGGGCGCCTACGACGATGAGGGCAGGGCCCTCGTCGCGGACTTCGGCGACTACGTGCTCGTCTCGGCCTACTTCCCCAACAGCCAGGGCGGCGGCGCGAGGCTCGCCTACAAGCTCGGCTTCTGCGACGCGATACTCGCGCTATGCGACAAGGCGGTGGCCTCGGGACGGCACGTCGTCGTCGCGGGCGACTACAACATCGCGCATACGCCGATCGACCTCGCGAACCCCAAGGCGAACGAGGGCAACCCCGGATACCTGCCGGAGGAGCGCTCCTGGATGGACAAGTATCTCTCCGCGGGTTACGCGGACAGCTTCAGGCGCCTCAATCCCGAGCCGGGGCAGTACACCTGGTGGACTTACCGCGTCCCTGGAGCGCGAGAGCGGAACGTCGGGTGGAGGCTCGACTACCACTGCGTCGACGAGGGCCTCCTTCCTGCGGTCAAGGCGGCCTCGATCCATCCCTCGGTCATGGGATCCGATCACTGCCCGGTCTCCCTCGAGCTGGATATTTAGTATCTTTCAGGCAACGCAAAGAATAGGAGCCGATCCATGCGGATCAAGTACAACGCGCCGACCACGCTGACCTTTACCCTGCTCTCGGGCCTCGTGCTCTTGCTCTCGGGCCTCGTCATGCCGAACCTCACGACCGACTGGTTCGCGACCCCCGCGCCCTTCAACCCCGGCTCGTTCCAGGACTACGTCAAGCTCGTGTCGCACCCACTCGGGCACGCGAACATCGATCACTACATCTCGAACTTCAGCTTCATCCTCCTCTTGGGGCCCATCCTCGAGGCCAGCTACGGCTCCCTCGCGGTGCTGCTCATGATGTTCGTCACCGCCCTCGTCACGGGCCTCCTGCAGGTCTTCTTCTTCCCGAGCACCATACTCCTCGGAGCCTCGGGCATCGTCTTCATGATGATCCTCCTCGCCTCCTTCACGAACTTCAAGAAAGGCGAGATCCCGCTGACCTTCATCCTCATCATGATCGTCTACCTCGGGCGCGAGGTCTTCAACGCCGTCGCCTCGCGCGTCTCGCCCGGGGGCGGCGACAACATCTCGCAGTTCGCCCACATCATCGGCGGGCTCGTAGGCTCGTTCTTCGGCTTCATCAAGCCGCCCCGTCGCATCGCTTCCGGCGACTCGGCCTCGTGACCGCGCTCGGCGGGCCGCGCTCCTCGGTCTCGCGCTTCCGCCGCTACATGCGGCGCCTAACGCGGATAGGCATCGTCCTCGGTCTCGCGGCCCTCGTCCTCTACGGCCTCCAGTCGGCCTTCCACCTTTTCGACGAGACGATCGCGAAGTGCCTCTCCTACGCCGAGGAGCTCGACGCAAGCCTCTCCCACGAGGCCTTCGCCGGCATCTCGATCGGCAGCCTCGTCCTCATCCTGGTCATCTGCCTCTTCCCCTTCCTCCTTAGGCGCATCGACGAGGCGGCCTACCTGCGCGGCCTGGTCCGCGGCCTCATCGCCGCGGCCGTGTTCTTCCTCTCGAGCAAACTCTTCGAATTGGCCGTCGGCGAGAACAGGGTCTACTTCCTCCTGGCGACGCTCGGCGTCATCATCCTGACGCTCATCGTCGTGGAGGGCCTGTCCCTCGCGGTCCGCGAGGAGGAGGAGCGTTCCTTCCGCACCGACGTCACGGCCTCGATCGCCTCGGGCCTCCTCTTCGGCGTCCTCGTGAAGATCGTCGAGTTCGCCTTCGAGTGGGCGAAGCGAAAGATCTGAAGGGACGCTGAGAGGCCGGAAGCCGCTTTTTTCAGCGCGGGATTTCGTCGCAGATTGAGCTGTACAAAACAGAAAAGATGAATAATACTCAGGTCTAAACCGGTTTATCGCATCCGTGACGAGGCACCATCCCTGGAGAATAGGGGGCAGCATGACGCGAGGTCGAGTGTCTCGATTCATGGCCATCATCGTCTCCGCCACGGCGGTCGCCGGGTCGCTCGCGGCCTGCGTGAGCTTCTCGCCGGCAAAGAGCTACGCGGAGCTCTCCGCCTCTTCCGCCGAGGTCGAGGTCGGGAAAGTGTCGGCCCTGTCCCTCAGGCTGAGCGCGCCGGGCGGGCCGCCCGTCATCGAATGGAGCGCGAGCGCCGGGACGATCAGGCCGACGGCCGTCGACAACGAGGTCGACTTCGTCGCGCCCATGGAGAGCGGCGACGCCGTGGTGCGCGCGCGCGCGACCGCCGGAGGCCGGACCCTCGACGCCCAGCTCGTCATCAAGGTGCTGCCCGCCGGCGCCATGAAGAGGACCGCCGAGGTGATCGTCGAGGTGGACTGCGGAAGCCTGAAGGGCGTCTGGGTCGACGCGGCCCATCCTTCCGAGAGCTTCGCGCCGCCGCTCAAGATCAAGGGCACGTTCAGCCTCGACGTCGACACCGGAGAGGCTTCGGCCGGAGGCTCCTGGCCGGTCTACGACATGTACGACGACGGCACGCACGGCGACAGGGTCGCGGGCGACGGTATCTGGACCGAGCGCTTCGTCTTCAAGAAGACGAGCTCCAAGGTCTATTTCGCCTTCGACGACGCTAACGCCTACCGCGTGGGCTTCGAGTCGGGCCTCGCCTGGCGCTTCAAGCTCGCCTGGCGCGGCGTCGACGAGGCGGGCGCCGGCGAGGTCAGCGACGCGAACAATCTTTTCTTCGTGCCCGACCATGACCAGGCCGTGGCCTGGACGGCAGGAATGGCCGCGAAGTCAGGCATGTACGCCGAGGCCAAAAAATGAGGAGGCCCGCCATGTCCATGGCGATCGCTCGCGCCGTATGCGCGGCCTTTTCCCTGGCAGTCGCGCTCGCGGCCGCCGCCGCTCCCGCCGCGAAACCCGCCGTCCTCTCCGAGTCGCTCAACGCGTCCGCGGTGTACGCCGACGGCACGGCTCATTATGTGAGCCCGCAGGAACCGACCGATCTCGAGAGCGTGACGCTCAAGCTCCGCACGGGCAAGGACGACTTCACCGGCGTCCAGCTTCGCGTCGAGGACGCCGCCCTGCCCATGGCCAAGCTCGTTTCCGAGGGCGCCTTCGATTACTGGTTCGCCCAGCTCGGGCCGAGCGCCGCGCCGCGATCGTACTTCTTCGAGCTGACGCGCGGGAAGGCGGCATACTTCTACGGACGCCGCGGCCTCGACAGGAAGGCGCCGGACGACTCGTCCCGATTCAGGCTCGTGCCGAACTTCAAGGTCCCCGCCTGGATGAAGGGGGCGGTGCTCTACCAGATCTACGTCGACCGCTTCCGCAACGGCGACCCCTCGAACGACGTCCTCACGAACGAGTACCTGTACGACAACTGGCCCTCGGTCCGGATCGATGACTGGAACGCGTTGCCCGACGCTACCACTCCCTACGCGGCCGGCGGGAACCGCACGCGCGAGTTCTTCGGCGGCGACCTCGAGGGCGTCATACAGAAGCTGGGCTACCTCAAGGAGCTCGGGATCGAGGGGATATACCTGAATCCGATATTCGTGTCGCCCTCGAACCATAAGTACGACTCGCAGGACTACGAGCACGTCGACCCTCACTTCGGCGTCATCGCGAAGGACGGGGGCGCGCTCATCGATCCCGCGAAGGACTCGAACTACCGCAAGGCCGGGGCCTCCGACGCCTCGACGGTGAACAGCGACGCGACCAAGTACCGCATCAGGACCACCGACCCCGCCAACCTCGCGGCCTCCGACGCGAAGCTCAAGGAGCTCGTCGACAAGGCGCACGCTCTCGGCATCAAGGTGATCCTCGACGGGGTGTTCAACCACTCGGGCTCCTTCAACCGCTGGTTCGACCGAGAGGGCGTCTATCCGGCCGACCAGGGGCCGGGCGCCTACGAGTCGAAGTCCTCGCCCTACCGCGGCTACTACTCGTTCGCGAAAGACGCGTGGCCGAACAACGAAAGCTACGAGGCCTGGTACGGCTACAAGACCCTGCCCAAGCTCAACTACGAGGGATCGGCCCAGCTCGAGAGCGCCATGCTCGGCATCGGCGCGAAGTGGGTCGCCGTTCCTCACGGCAGCGATGCAGCCGCGGGCAGCGCTGCGAGCCCGGGCTTCGGCGCCGACGGCTGGAGGCTCGACGTCGCGACCGACCTCGGCCACTCGCCCAAGTACAACCACGGCTTCTGGGCCAAGTTCCGCGGCTCCGTGAAGTCCGCCAATCCCGAGGCCGTCATCCTCGCCGAGGTCTACGGCGACGCCTCGTCCTGGCTGCAAGGCGACCAGTGGGACACGGTGATGAACTACGACGCCTTCTTCGAGCCCGTGGGCTGGTTCCTCACCGGCCTCGAGAAGCACAGCTACTACTATCGCGAAGGCCTCCACAACTCATCGAGGACCTTCGCCGCCGATCTCGCCGACAAGATGGCGAAGTTGCCCTGGAACTCGCTCGAGATCGCGATGAACGAGCTCGACAACCACGACCACTCGCGCTTTTTGACCCGCACGAGCGGCATCGTCGACGGCAAGCGGAGCACGGACGACGTCTCGCCCCAGGAGAAGGCGGGGGAGGGCGTCAACAAAGGCGTCCTCAAAGAGGCCGTCATCCTCCAGATGAGCCTGCCCGGCGCTCCGACGCTCTATTACGGCGACGAGGCGGGGCTGGTCGGCTTTACCGACCCCGACGACCGCAGGACCTATCCCTGGGGCAGGGAAGACCAGGAGCTCCTCGGCTTCTACCGCGACGCGATCGCGGTCCACAAGGAGTACTCCGCGCTCAGGACGGGTTCCTTCGCGACTCTCTCCGCGTCGGCCTACGGCCTCTACGCGCTGGGACGCTGGGACCTCGCCTCGCGCGCCGTCGTCGCGGTCAACAACTACAAAGAGGCGAGGGAGATCGAGATACCCGTGCTCGCCATGGGCATGGCCGACGGCGACAGGCTCGAGACCGTCCTGGTCGCGGACCGCGACTCGCACTCGAGTCCCCGGACTATCGTGACGGTCTCCGGCGGCGTCGTAAGCGTGACCGTCCCCGCCTTCGGCGGCGTCATCCTCGCCTCGAAGGCGAGCTCGCGCGAGCCGGGACCCGTCGTCGCGGACAAAGACCGGCCCTTCGCGAAGAGGCTCTCGCCTGTCACTGGATCGCGCAACGCGTCGCCCGAGGCGGTCTCGGTCGAGTTCTCCGAACCGATGGACCAGAGGATACCCGCCGGCTCCCTCTCGATCTCGCGGGCCGGGGGCGCGGCCGAGCCTTCGGCGGCGCCGGGCGCGCCCTTGTCCGCGCCGATTCCCGGCCGCCTCGTGTGGAACGGGAACGTCCTGAGCCTCGTCCCCACGGCCCCGCTCGCGACGGGGACCTATACCGCGACGCTTTCCGGCGGCATCCGCGCGATTCGCGGGGGCCTGCGCCTTGCCAAGGGGGCGAGCTGGAGCTTTACCGTGAAGTGAGGGGAGTTACGCCAGCAGGTCTATCCTCGCGAGGAGGTAGTCGATGCGGGCGGAGCCGAGGACGGCCCCGCGGTACGGCGTCCCGGCGAGAGCGCGCGCCCGCGCGGCCGCGTCGGCGAGGTAGCGCCGCTCCCGGCCCTCTTCGAACCAGTAGACGAGCTGGATGCGGCCGTCCTCGATCTCGAGGGCCGTGATCCCCTTATTGCCGACCGCGCTCCCGCAGTTGAAGAGGCAGGGCAGGAGAATGTCGCTGTCGTAGAGGCTCATGCTCCGGTTCCGCCGCCGCTCGCGCCTGCGCAGGCGCTGGAGCTCGTCGCGGTAGATAGCGACGCGCTCGGCTATCTCCCGGCGCCGATCCTCGCCCGCCGGGGCGTACTCGGCGCAGAGCCGCTCGATCTCGAAGCGCAGGCGGTCGTACTTGGAGAGGGACTCGAAGAGCGGGCGGTGCGTATGCCCGATGATCGAGACGATGCGGCAGGCGCGCGAGAAGCCGTAGATCCTCCGCTCGATCCCGAATTTGCGGCGCGAGTCCCTGGACACGCTCAGGCTGGGGATGCGGAGCGTGCCGAACAGGTAGCGCACGAAGGCCCCGCTCAACGCGTTGTGGTTGACGTAAAGGCCCGAGGCCTGGTGGCCGTGGAAGACGTACAGGAGGCGGTCGCCCCAGCGGAGCGAGAGGCCGTTGAACAGCGGGTAGGGGTAGCCCGCCTGGGCGCGGAGGGAATCGTCGTGGTTGCCGAGGATCTTGAAGAGCCCCGGACCTGCGGCGAAGCGGTCGAAGAGCGCGAAGAGGCCGGGCCAGGTCGCGCGCACGACTCCCAACGGGAACTTGTGGAGCTCCTCGATGTCGCCGTTGAGCACGAGGGTCGAGCCCCGTTCCAGGTAGTAGCGCTCGAGTATCGCCTCGAGGAGCTCGCCGTTGTGCCGGAGGGCGTCGCGCGAGCCGCCGTCGCCCATGTGGAAGTCGCTCATCACGACGACGCGGGGCCTTTCCTCGAGCGAGAGCTCGGGCGCCCCGGCCATCTGCGATAGTACGCCGTCCCTGAACTGGATGTCGTTCATCGGCTCAGCCTCTGTCGCGCGTCGAAAATGATGATGCAGGAATCAAAGCCCTATCAGTATAAGCCGATCGTCCCGGCGGATGTAAGGGACGATCGCTCGGCGTCCCCTAGCGCCCTCCCAGGCGGTCAAGGATACCCACGTCGAAGAAGACTTCGGTCTTCACGGGCTTTGCCTCGCGGGTCAGCGAGGTCTTGACTTGGATGAACCTTTCCACCGCGTAGCTGCCTATCTCCCCGACGGGCTGCGTGATCACCGAGATGGGGTACTTCAGAAAATCGAGCCACTTGTTGTCGTCGTAGGTTATGATCTTCAGCGTCTCCGGTATCCTTATGCCGAGTTCGGATGCCACCTCGAGCGTCTCGTAGCAGATGTCCGAGGTAGCGCATACCAGGCCGTCGAAGCTCTCGCGCTCCAGGAAGTCCTTTATCATGCTGTACGAGTCCTCCTGCTTGTACCTCAGGGCGAGTATCCGCGGGCCGGCTTCCGTCCTCTCCCTGAACACGCGGGCCTCGTAGCCGAGTATCCGCTGCTGCACCGTGAACACCGACTTGTCGTAGCCGATGAAGCCGACGTGCCTGCAGTCCTTCGAGTACAGGTACTCCGTCGCCGCGCCCGCGCTCTGGAAGTTGTTGATCCCGACGAAGAGCATGTCGTGATCGGAGTATTGGCGATCGACGAGGATCACGGGAACGGAGGCGTTCCGCAGATCGTCGGGGCAGGGGGTATGGCTGACCGGCGCCACGACGAGTCCGTCGACGCCCATCGAAAGCAGATTCTTGATGTTCTCAAGCTCTTTTTCGGGATCGTCCTCGGAGTCGCAGAGGACGATCGATACTCCATACTCTTCCGCGACCGTCTCTATCGCTTTTGCCAAGGCGATATAGAAGTCTTCGCGGATGTCGGCAATGATGACACCGAGGAGAAGAGTCTTCTCTTTGCTCTTTACCGTTGAGCTTTCCTTGGTCGCATAGTGCATCTCATTGAGGATGCGGAGCACGTTCTCGCGGGTCTCTTGATTGACGTGTCTGGTTTTGTTGATGACGTGAGAGACCGTTGTTATCGAAACACCTGCTTTTTGCGCAATGTCCTTTAATGTGACGACCTTCGTCTTCATCGAGTGTATATATACATTTGGCTTCGCAAACGCACAAGCCGAGAAACAAGGTTTTTTGCCATTTTCCATCATTATTCTACCGTTTCATTTGCCGAGACCTCTTCTTAACGTCATTTGTTGTAGCAAAATAGTCAGGAATTATTAAGGAGAGTTGCTTCCCAATATTTGCGCAAAAAATTTGACCGTACTGATGGAGAGTGCTAGAGTCTCCACCGTGGAGGGAATATGAACAGCAGCCAATGTCCGTCGATTCTCAGGGCAGGCGAGACGAGAGAGTCGTGGGAGAAAACACGGAGAGTGGAAATTCGCGAATTGCTCGCGGCGAACGTATACGGACGCTCTCCCGAGGCTCCGAAGAATGTTGCGCATTCACTGACGTCGAAAGACGATGCGGCGCTCGGAGGACAGGCCGTGGAGCGAGGGATAGTCATCAGCTTTAATACACCTGGCGGCCCATTCTCGTTTCCCTTGACGGTTTATACCCCGCGGCTCGCCAAGGGCGCTGTGCCAGTATTCCTTTTTATAGATGTACTTAGTGCGAAGCTTCTGAAGAGGATCAAGCCAGAGGAGATACGGGACTATGTACCCCTGAAGGACATCTTGTCCCGAGGATACGCCGTCGCGGTATTGAAGATCGAGAATGTCGATCCGGACGAGGATGACGATCTCTCCAAGGGGCTCATACATCGCTATCTACCGGCCGGAGCTGAACCGAAGCCTGGGGACTGGGCGAAGATCGCCGAGTGGGCCTTTGCTGCCAGCCGGGCGATCGACTTCCTCGCCACTGACGGCAGTATCGATTCATCTCGCATCTCCGTAGTCGGCCACTCGCGTGGCGGGAAGATATCGCTCTGGTGCGGTGCCCTGGATACGAGAGTCGCCCTTACGATCAGTTGCCAATCAGGAAGTACCGGGGCAGCGCTCTCTCGAGGGAAGCAAGGCGAGCGCGTACAGAATATTAATGAAGGCTTCCCTCATTGGTTCTGCGGCACATACAAGACCTATAACGGGAAAGAGGAGACGATGCCCTTCGATCAGCACATGGCGCTCTCGCTCGTAGCGCCCAGGCTCCTGTATGTATCGAGCGCAACGGAAGATACATGGTCGGATCCGAACGCGGAATTCCGCTCGTGCGTCCTTGCTTCTCCTGTGTATCGCCTATATGGAGAGCGGGGTATCGAGACGGAGACGATGCCTCCTCCGGAGCATCCGCTTCATGCCGGGCATATTGCGTATCACGCAAAAACAGGTGGGCATTCGCTGGGGCTCTACGATTGGACGTGCTATATGGATTATGCCGATCGAGCGTATGGATTGTAAAATTGCGGTAGAAATACCGAAAATTTGCGCAAAAAAGCTTGACAGGTGAAAACTACGGACTTACTACAAAAGCGGTGCGTAAACACACGCTCGGATCTTACTCGATCTCAGGAGGCATCATGAAGAAACGCTTGCTTACGCTTAGCATGGCGCTCGCGCTTGTAGTATTCGCTCTCCCCTCGGTCTTCGCCGCGTCGAAGGTCAAGCTGGTCGTATGGGGCAAGGAGCAGGCCGACGAGGAGCCCGATCATGCCTATCCCAAGGCTTTGGTACAGGGATTCAAGGCTAAGTACCCGGATATCGATCTCGAGTACGTCGCGTTGGGCGACGGCATCTACGATAAGGTCCGAATCACCATGGCCTCCGGGTCGGGGCTGCCCGACATCTTCCAGACCTGGGGCGGCGGCATCATGGGCGGCTACGCCGACGCGGGGCGCCTGCTCGACCTGACGAGCGAGCTGAAGTCCGTGCCGTCCTCTCCGGCGGCGGTCAGCGCCGTGACGTGGAAGGGGAAGATTTACGGAGTCGCTCCCTTCTTCGGCATCGGCGGACTCTTCGTGAACGAAGGCCTCTTCAAGGCGAACGCCCTTGCCGTGCCGACGACCATCGAGGACATGGAGAAGGCCTGCGACGTCTTCCTCGCGAAGGGCATCCAGCCCTTCGCCTGCGGCGCGAAGGAGAGCTGGCCCGCCCTCACCATGTACATGTATCTCGTCAACCGGGTAGGCGGAGACGCCTTCGCGCAGGCGAAGAATCGGAAGACGTCCTTCGACTCCGACGGCCTCCTCAAGGCGGCTCAACTCTACCAGAGCTGGGCGAAGAAGGGCTATTTCGGAAGCGCCCCGCTCGGCGAGGGATATAGCGACGCCCAGCAGCTGATGGCCACCGGCAAGGCCGCCATGCAGGTCACGGGGACGTGGATGGACACGCAATACGCCAACAAGGAATTCACCGACCAGACGATCGGGTTCTACCCCTTCCCCATCCTCAAGAACGGAGGCAAGGGAAAGATCACCGACGTCATGGGCATGACCGACGTCGGGTTCGCCGCGACCAAGGCCGGCGCCGCGAGGAAGGACGCGGTCGTAAAATTCCTGAAGTACGCGATGGAAGTCGGTACCTGCCAGGCCGATCGCGGCCGCATCTGCTCGGTTCCCGGCGTGGCGTCGACGAACCCGCTCACGACGCAGGCCTCGGTCGTCATGTCCGGCGCGAAGAGCATCCAGTTCTGGTGGGACCAGGATCTTCCCCCTGCCGTAACGACCACCGGCATCATCCAGGCTTTCTTCATCCCGACCGCCGACCTGAAAAAGGCCCTTGGCGACCTCGAGGCCCTCGCCGTCGAGAACCTCGGGCCGGTCAAGAAGTAGCAGCAATCGATAGCTGATGCGTCGCCGCGCCCTCCGGAGCCGGAAAAGCCCGGCCCGACCGGAGGGCGCGGCCATGCCTCTGACGGAATCGCGGATAGCCGAAGGGAGCAGCGCAATCAATGGAAAGTCGCCCGATGAAGAGGGGAAAGATGCGCGATTGGAAGAGACCGGCGTTCGTGGCCCTCTGGCTGGCCCCCGCCGTCGTCTTCCTCGTCGTGTTCATGTACTATCCGATAATCGAGACGTTTCGCCTATCGTTCTTCAAGTCCTCGGGCTTCGAGCAGGAAGTATTCATCGGTCTCGGCAACTATGCGAAGCTCTTCGCCGACGCGGAATTCCTCGCCGGCCTCGAGCACGTCTTTACCTGGGCGTTCTGGAGCGTCGCGATTCAGATTCCCCTCGCCTTCGTCATCGCCTTCTCCCTGACTTACTACGCCAATAAATTCACGGGTCCCCTGAAGGCCGTCTTCTACCTCTCGAACGTCCTGCCCTCGGCGATAACGGCGATGCTGGGCAAGTTCATCTTCGCGCCCAGGTTCGGCATCGTCGCGAGCCTAGCGGAGCAGTTCGGCTGGAAGTGGCTGGGCTCGATAGATTTCCTCGGCAACCCGAACCTGGCCTTCTGGTCGCTCTTCTTCATCGCGACCTGGGCCTACACGGGCTTTCCCATCATCTACATGATGGCCGAGATCGAGCAGATGCCGCGCGAGCTGCGCGAGGCGGCAGAGCTCGACGGCGCGACCGGATGGCGCTTCGCGCGCAGCATCGTGCTCCCGGAGATCGCCTATCCTGTCCGCATACTCGTCGTCCTCGCCACGGTCGGCAGCCTCAAGCTCTTCGACCTGCCGAACATGGTCACCGCGGGAGGCCCCTACAACGCCACGATGACCCTGGGGATCAAGCTGTACAACGAAGGATTCCTGAAGTGGAACTACGGCCGTGCCGCGGCCGTCGGCGTCGTGATATTCCTCCTGTCCCTCGTCTTCACGATCGCGCAATTCACCCGAGGCAGGAAAGCGAGCGAGGCGAAATGAGCGACGTAGAGCGCATGCCAAGGCCCCGAGGACTCAGGATCAGGCACGGCGTTCCGGAGGTGATCGCCACGATCGTCCTCCTATTGGCGGGAATCATGGTCATCCTTCCCTTGATCATCCCGTGGTTCTTCGTCTTCAAGACGCAGCTGGAGTACGCCTACCATCCCTGGAGCCTCCCGACGAGACTGTACCTGAATAACTTCCGCGACGCCTGGAAATCGGTGCAGCTCGCGCAGGGGCTCATGAACACCTTCTATCTCTGCTTCGGCGCCATCGCGTGCACGATCCTGCCATCGGCCTTCGCCGGGTACGTCTTCGCGAGGTACAAAAGCGTCGCCACCGAGATCGTGTTCTACGCCGTCCTGATCGGGTACTTCATACCGGCGCAGATGGTGCTGATTCCATTATATAAGATGTCCGTGTCGATGAAGATCGTCGACAGCATACCCGGCGTCTTCCTTCCCATATCGGCCTTCGGCATATCGTTCTGGGCACTCATCTACCGCTCTTTCTTCCGAAACCTGCCGAAGGAGCTGGCCGACGCGGCGCACATCGACGGCGCCGGGCATTCGGCGACTTTCTTTCGGATCATGTTCCCGCTCGCGCAGCCCGCCACGATGCTCGCCCTCCTCCTGGTCTTCATCGGATGCTGGGGCGACTACATGCTGAGCCTCGTTCTGCTGAGCGATCAGAATCACTTCACGATGCAGCTCAGGGTCGCCCAGTTCCTGAACCAGTACGGGGTATCGAAGATGCCGAAGTACGCGGCCGCGGCCCTGATCTCCGCGGCGCCGACGGTGATCCTCTACCTGATCGGCCATCGCTGGATAATTCAAGGCGCCCTCGCCGGGGCCATCAAGGAGTAAACCCGCCATGAAATGCGCTCTGATGGAGAAGCCCGGCCTCATCGTCTATGAGGATAGGCCCGTGCCGGCCGTAGGCGGCGACGAGGTCCTCGTCAGGATCGAGCACATCGGCATCTGCGGCTCCGACGTCCACTACTTCCAGAAGGGGAGGATAGGCGATTTCGTGGTCGAGCGGCCGATCGTCCTCGGCCACGAGAGCGCCGGATGCGTCGTCGAGGTCGGCGCGTCCGTGCGGGGCCTCGCGGCGGGCGACAGGGTAGCCCTCGAGCCGGGACGCGCCTGCGGCGTCTGCTCGTACTGCAAGTCGGGTCGGTACAACCTCTGTCCGTCGGTCGTGTTCATGGCCACGCCCCCCTACGACGGCGCCTTCGTCGAGTATGTCGCGTACCCTGCCCATCTGGCCTTCAAGCTGCCCGAGGGCGTGAGCACGCTGGAAGGCTCCCTCATCGAGCCTCTCGCGGTGGGCATCCACGCGGCCAACCAGGGCAGGGCGCGGCTCGGACTCTCGGCGGCGGTCCTGGGAGCGGGCTGCATAGGCCTCGTGACCGTCATGGCCCTCCGGAGCATGGGCGTGACCGAGATCTACGCCACGGATACCATACGCGCGCGCCGTCTCAAGGCCGAGGAGCTCGGCGCCAGGCGGGCCTTCGATCCGGCCGTGGACAATGTACCGGCCGCGATAGCGGATGCGACCGGCGGGGAGGGCGTGGATATCGTGCTCGAGACCGCGGGGAGCCCGGCCGCGACCGGGCAGACCGTAGAGCTCGTGAGGCGCGGCGGCGTCATCGTCCTGGTCGGCATGGCGCCGGAAGGCAGGATGCAGCTCGACTTCGGCAAGCTCATCGCCAAGGAGGCGAGCATAAAGACGGTCTTCAGGTATCGGAATATTTATCCTACCGCCATCCGCGCCGTCGAGGGCGGCCTGATACCCCTGGCGAAGATCGCGACGGACCACTTCTCCTTCAGCGAGATACCCGAGGCCATATCGCACTGCATCAACGACAAGGAGAGCGTTATCAAGGCCGTCATCGACATGCCGTAGGACCCGGGGCGCAGAAGGCCCCTGCCGTTCATCCTGCTCGCGCAGCCCGCGATACCCCGCCTTCGAAAGGGAGGCTATCGCGCCGAGCTTGCTCTATAATGGGTAGGCAGGAGCCCCGGGGCATGAATCCATCAAGCGACAGCATCAAGACCTTCGTGATAGACACCAACGTGCTCATTCATTATCCGGAAGCGATCATGTCCTTCCGCGATAACGAGATCGTCATTCCGCTCGAGGTCCTCGAGGAACTGGACGGACTCAAGACCTACCCCGACCAGCGCGGCAAGAGCGCGCGCGAGGCGATCCGCTTCCTCGACACGCTCACGCACAAGGGCAGCCTCAACGAGGGAGTGAAGCTCGACAACGGATCGGTCCTGCGCGTCTCCTTCCTGATGCCCCATGAGACGCCGCCCGGCTTCGACCTCGACAAGAACGACAACAAGATCATCTTCTGCGCCTACGCGCTCCAGGCCGAGGGCAAGCGCGTCTTCTTCGTCTCGAAGGACATCAACGCGCGCGTGAAGGCCACCGCGATGGGCCTGCGGGCCGTGGACTACGAGAAGCAGAAGGTCGACATCGCGACCCTCTACCAGGGCCTGCGCGAGGTCGACGTCTCCGCAGAGAGCCTCGCCCGCCTCTCGGGCGCGGGCGAGCTGCCCTGGAAGGACAGGCTCTACCCGCACGAGTTCGTGCTCCTCCGGGAGAGGTCCTCGGGCCAGACCGCGCTCGCGAAGGGCGACCCGGTCGAGGGGCGGCTCCTCGCCCTGCCGGATTGGGAGGGCTCGGTCGCGGGCATCTCGCCGCTCAACGAGCGGCAGCGCGTGGCCCTCGAGCTCTTGCTCGACGACGACGTGAGGCTGGTCACCCTGGTCGGCAAGGCGGGCACGGGCAAGACCCTCCTGGCGATAGCCGCGGGCCTCAAGCGCACGGTCGAGGACCGCAGGTACACGCGCATGCTCGTGACGCGGCCGGTCGTGCCGGTCGGCAAGGACATCGGGTACCTGCCCGGCGAGAAGAGCGCGAAGATGGCGAACTGGATGCAGCCCCTCTTCGACAACCTCGAGCAGATCATGGGCGAGTACAAGCGGCCAAACGTGAAGAGCGTCGACCAGCTCGTCAAGGACAAGGTCGTCGAGATCGAGGCGCTTTCCTTCATCCGAGGGAGGAGCCTGCCCAACCAGTACATGATCGTCGACGAGGCGCAGAACCTCACTCCCCACGAGATCAAGACCATCGTGTCGAGGGCGGGCGAGGGCACCAAGGTCGTCCTGACGGGCGATCCCTACCAGATCGACAACATGTACCTCGACGCCAACTCGAACGGCCTGTCCTACCTCGTCGACGCCTTCAAGGGGCAGCCGCTCTACGGGCACGTCACCCTGATGCGGAGCGAGCGTTCCGACCTGGCCGAGCTGGCCGCGAGCCTATTGTGAGCCATGAATCGAGCCGTGCCGGCGGCGAGCCTCCTGTGAGGGCGCGGCAGTGAACGTCCGCTTCTGCCGATCCTGCCGCACCCTTATCCTCTCGGATTTCCGCTACTGCCCCTACTGCGGCGCCCAGGCCCCGCGCGGGCCCGGCATCGAGGAGGCCCTCGGTCCTTCGTTCTCGAGGATCGAGGCCGAGGCCGCCGCCTCGCGCCTGCGCGACGACTGTTTCGCGTACGCGGAGGAGAGCCTTAAGCGGCTCGAGGCCGAGGTGGAGAGCCTCTGCGAGCGGGAGAGGGGAGGCGGCACGTGTACGGAGCGCTGAGGGCCGAGCTCGAGGGAAGGCTGGCCGCCATCGAGTCCGAGGGCCTGCGCAAGGACGAGCGCGTCATATCCGCGCCCCAGGGCGCGGTCGTCAGGGTCGCCGATCCGGGCGGCGGGACGGCCGGCCGCGAGGTCCTCAACTTCTGCGCGAACAACTACCTCGGCCTCGCGCAAGACCCGAGCGTGCGCGCCGCGGCGGCCGCGGCGCTCGAGGAGTGGGGCTACGGCATGGCGAGCGTGCGCTTCATCTGCGGCACCCAGGAGCCGCACAAGCGCCTCGAACGCGCGATGGCCGACTTCCTCGGCATGGACGACGCGATCCTCTTCTCGTCCTGCTTCGACGCGAACGGCGGCGTCTTCGAGGCCCTCCTCGACGAGGACTGCGCGATAATCGCGGACAGCCTGAACCACGCCTCGATCATCGACGGCGTCCGGCTCTGCAAGGCGCGGCGCTGGGTCTACAAGCACGCGGACATGCGCGACGTCGAGGAGGAGGACCCCGAGACCGGCAAGGCCGCCAAAGGCCTCGAGCGCTGCCTCAAGGAGGCGTCGGGCTGCCGCCTGCGGATGATCGCGACCGACGGAGTCTTTTCGATGGACGGCGACGCGGCCCCCTTAAGCGCGATATGCGACCTCGCCGAGCGCTACGAGGCGCTCGTCATGGTCGACGACTCCCACGCGACGGGCTTCGTCGGCCCGACCGGCCGCGGCACCTGGGAGGAGCGCGGCGTCGGCGGCCGCGTCGATATCGTCACGACGACCTTCGGGAAGGCCCTGGGCGGCGCGTCGGGCGGCTGCGTCGCGGCTCGAGCGGCGATAGTCGAGTACCTCAGGCAGAAGTCGCGGCCCTACCTCTTCTCGAACAGCCTCGCGCCGCCCATCGTGGGGGGGACGCTGCGGGCGCTCGAGATGATCCGCTCGTCGACCGATCTCCGCGAAAGGCTCGCGGCGAACACGGCGCGGTTCCGCGGGGGCATGACTCGGGCGGGCTTCGACATAAGGCCCGGGACGCATCCGATCTGCCCGGTGATGCTCTACGACGAGAGGCTCGCGAAGGCCATGGCCTCGGATCTCCTGGACGAGGGGGTCTACGTCGTCGGCTTCAGTTACCCCGTGGTGCCCAGGGGCAAGGCCCGTATCAGGGTCCAGCTCTCGGCGGCGCACACGGAGGCCCAGGTCGACGCGGCGCTCGCCGCCTTCGCGAAAGTCGGAGCGCGGCTGGGCGTAATCGGGTAGGGGGCGCGGCGTCTTTACCAGGCTCGGTCTATCTCGTTATATTAATAGCGACTTCCTTCCCGAGGTGAGCTTCATGCCTACGTACGAATACCTGTGCTCCAAGTGCGGCCCCTTCGATGTCTTCCAGAGCATGTCCGACGCGCCCCTCTCGGCCTGCCCCTCCTGCGGCGAGCCCGTCAAGCGCAAGATCAACGGCGGGACGGGCGTGATCTTCAAGGGCTCCGGCTTTTACAAGAACGACAGCAGGAAGGGCAATTCCTCGTCGTCCTCTTCCGGATCGTCCTCGAAGGCCTCGTCGGCCTGCGAGTCCTGCGCGGCCGCGCCCAAGTGCGACGGCGCCGCGAAGGACCCGTCCTAGGTAGGAGCGGGATTGAAGCGGCCCCGCTACTTCTGCGAGCACTGCGGCCTCGAGGTCCGCAAGGACGCCCGCCTCTGCCCGCGCTGCGGCCGCTTCTTCTCCTCGGTTAAGTGCCCCCGCTGCGACTACACGGGGCAGGCCGAGGACTTCGAGGCGGGCTGTCCCGTCTGCGGCTACGCCGAGGCCGCGAACGCGGCCCCCGAGCCTATCCGCCCGCCGCCCGTGGTCGCCCCGCCTCCGCCGCGGTGGGCCTACGCCGCGGTCGCCGTCGTCCTCGCGGCCCTCTCGTTCCTACTGTACCTCGCCGTCAGGTAGCGCCCCGCGCTACGCTTCGGCTTCCGACAGGTCGGGCGCGGCCTCGAGGCTCTCGGGCCGCGAGACCAGCCTCTGGAAGAGCGAGACGGCGTGGGCGAAGTAGAGGCCGTCGGCGATGCGCTCGTCCACGGTGAACTTGACCGTGACGAAGTGGCGTCGGCCCGCGCCGTTCCCGCGGGGCTCGTCGCCGGAGCGCGGCGCGTCCTTCTGGAATATCCTTCCGACTACCATGAAGACGCTCGCCGTGCCCCAGTCGTAGAGCTGGTGGTAGGGCGGGTCGAGACCGATGGAGCCGAGATTCGCGAAATAGACCGAGGAGAAGAGGGGGTCGGCCTCGATCATCCGGCGCGGCGCGATGTTGAAGCGGTCCAGCACGCGGAATAGGTTCGAGATCGTGGCCTTGAAGAGGGGCAGGTTGAGGTAGGGGCGGAACCTCCCGTAGCCTCGGTCCGACGGTCCCGACCTCGCGGCCTCGATGCCCGCGTTGATCTTCGCGGTCGCCCGCTCGAGGTCGTCCTCGGCCTCGAAGCGGATCTTCGCGTTGACCTCGGACGAAGCTTCCGTCAGGCTCTTCTTCACGATGAACGAGACCGAGATTCCCTTGCGCGCGTAGACGGCCCGGCGGTGCACGAAGCGGTTGAGCCGAGGCTTCATCGCGATCGTCCTGACGGCGGCCGCCACGAGGACGCCGAAGAGGGAGTACCGCTCGCCCCCGACCTCCGAGTTTTTCCGGCGGAGGTAGGCCATCGCTCCCTCGACCTCTACGTCGCGCGAGAAGAAGACGGAGGACTCGCTCCTCCGCCGCAGTACGTATGGCAGCACGGCCTTGATGGCTTCAAGGCCCCGAACGCGCGAGCCGTCCGACCGGTCCACGAAGAGCATACGAGGAATACTATCAGGCCTCGGGCGAAGGCGGAAGCGCCTCGGGCGCATGTCGGTAATAAACCTTGTTGCAATTCGTCCCGCCGCCGCTATTATCGAAATCAATGAAACTGCGAGCGAAATTCTTCACCGCGATCATCTCAGCCGAGGTCCTCATCTTCGGAGTCGGCTTTACGTACATCGTCCTGCGGGCGGGCTACGCCCTCAGGGCCGCGATCCTCGAGGCAGGCGAGGCCAAGGCGGCCGGCACCGCCGCGGAGCTGCGCGCCGAGCTCGGAAGGGCCGCCGCCATGACCGACGGGCTCTTGACCTCGGTCCTCGCCCTCAAGGCAAACGGCATGACCGACAGGGACTACCTGCCCGCGCTCTTCAAGAGGACCCTCGTCGACAACGAGGGCTTCTACGCGATCTGGGGCATATTCAAGAAGGACGCCTGGGACGGCCGCGACGATAGGTTCGCTCGCGATCCTCACTTCCTCCCGGCCGGGGCCTTCGCCCCCTGGGCGTACCGCGAGGGCGACGGCATCGCGGTCTTCGCGGGCATGGAGGGCGAGACCGACATGTCGCTCTATTACGAGGGGGACTTCTACACGATCCCCGTCGAGCAGGGCAAAAGCCTCTACCTCGAGCCCTACAGCGACGAGATGGTCGGCGGCAGGGAAGTGCTCATGACGACCTATGCCGTGCCGATCGCCGACTCATCCGGCGAGGCCCTCGGCGCGCTCGGCATCGACTTGAAGCTCGACTCGCTCGTCCCGCTCGTGTCGGGCGAGCTCGGCTACGCGGGGGCGAACGCTCGCCTCGTATCGGCGGGCGGCGTCGTCATAGCGGACAAGTCCGATCCCGCGCTCGTCGGCAAGGCCATCTCCGAGGTCGCGTCCAAGGGCGAGGCCTCCGACGCGGCCTCTGCCTCGGAGTCCGGCTGGCCCCTGTCGCGCGAGGTCGAGGAGGGCGGCCGGAAGATCGCCCGCATCTCGGTGCCCGTGCGCGTTCCCGGCGACTCGAAGCCCTGGGTCTATGTCCTCACGGTCCCGACCGCCTCTCTTTATATGGAAATCAACAGGATCATCCGGGTCATGGTCGGCATCTTCGCGCTGCTGATCCTTTCGACGGGCCTCGTCGTCTTCATCCTCTCGACGAACCTGGCGAGGCCGATCGCGTCGCTCTGCGCGGCCTTCAAGCGCATGGAGGAGGGCGACCTCGGCGTCAGGATAAACGCCATCCGCTCGCGGGACGAGGTGGGCGAGCTCGCCGCGGCCTTCGACGTCTTCGCGGAAGGCATGAACGGCCTCGCGAGCGGCATCGCCAGGTCGGCGGCCGTCATCGAGAAGTCATCCTCGGCCCTCGCCGAGTCGATCAGCCGCTCCGGCGAGTGCGCCGCCGACATCAAGTCGGGCATCGCGGGCACCCTCGAGGACATGAGGGCGCAGGAGGGCGCGCTCGAGAACTCGAGGGCGGGGACCGACACGATCGTGCACGCGATCTCGGCCCTCGACGAGTCGGTGGGCAGGCAGGTCTCGAGCATCAACGAGGCGGCCGCCAGCGTCGAGGAGATGGTCGGCAACATCCAGTCGATCGCCAGGGGCTCCGAGTCGATCGCCGCGGAGATCAAAGGCCTCGACGACTCGGGCGCCTCGGGACGCGAGCGGCTGGCCGCGGTCCTCGAGGCTATCGAGAGCGTCGTCGAGCGCTCGGCCGCCCTCACCGAGGCCAATGAGACCATCGAGTCGGTCGCGGCCAATACGAGCCTCCTCGCCATGAACGCGGCGATAGAGGCCGCCCACGCCGGAGAGGCGGGCAAGGGCTTCGCGGTGGTCGCGGACGAGATACGCTCCCTCGCCGAGAGGGCCAAGGAGCAGTCGAAGGCGATATCGGCTAACGTCGCCAATATCCGCGCGTCCATCGAAGCCGCGGCCTCGTCCTCGGGCCTCGCCCGGGAGGCCTTCGAGGACATAACCGGCCGGATCGCCAAGGTCTCTCGCCTCGAGGCGGAAGCATCGGCCGCCCTGGTCGAGCAGCGCGAGGGAGGCCAGGCCGTGCTCGAGGCCCTCGCGGGCATCCGCGACACGACCCGGAGCGTAGAGGAGTCCTGCTCGTCCATGGCCAAGGCCGGCGTCGAGGTGGGATCGGCCATGAGCAGCCTCGCCGCGGCCTCGTCGCGCGTCTCGGAGAGGGCGGACGAGATCGCGACCGAAGCCGCGCGCATCGAGGCCAGCAACGAGGATGCCCTGCGCCTCTCCCGTGAGAACGAGGGATGCGTCGCCGAGCTCCGTGGCGAAATAGCCCACTTTAAGACGTGAACTGCATATTCTAGCCGAAGCCGTGCATAAACATGCAAAACCGCCTTGACGACAATTCTCTTGTGATATATCTTGTCGAGAGTTCCTGATATAAGGAGTACTCTCGTGACCGTTTTCGGCCATATCCCGTCCTTCCTCCCTTTTTCACGGCTCCCTCTTCCCCTCCGCCTCCGTCGTCGCTGAAACCTAGCTCCGAGACAGACATAGAACCGTATTCGGCCGACGGCCGTGGCGGACGCGTCTTCGCGTCCCGTGGCCGCGCCTTCGAAACCATAAGGAGACTACAATGAAGAAGATCGCCCTCGCATATTCCGGCGGGCTCGACACTACGGTCATCGTTCCCTGGCTCAAGGAAAACTACGACTGCGATGTCGTCGCGGTGTGCGGCGACGTCGGCCAGGAGTGCGACTGGGCCTCGCTCGAGAAGAAGGCCATCTCCTCGGGCGCGATCAAGCTTATCGTCGCGGACTTGAAAAAAGAGTTCGTCGAGGACTTCCTCTGGCCGCTCGTGAAGTCCGGCTCTTTCTACGAGGGCCGCTACCTCCTCGGCACCTCGGCCGCGCGGCCCCTCATCGCGAAGAGCCTGACCCAGACCGCCCTGGCCGAGGGCTGCACCGCCATCGCTCACGGCTGCACCGGCAAGGGTAACGACCAGGTGCGCTTCGAGCTCGCGATCAAGGCTTTCGCCCCCGAGATGGAGATCATCGCGCCCTGGAGGATCTGGGACATCTCGAGCCGGGAGCAGGAGATCGAGTACCTCGAGAAGAGGAACATCCCCGTGCCCATGAAGAAGTCCGACTCCTACAGCCGCGACGACAACATGTGGCACATCAGCCACGAGGGCCTCGACCTCGAGGATCCCTGGAACGAGCCTAAGTACGACGGCGACATGCTCAAGATGATCACCTCGCCCTCGAAGGCCCCCGACGCGCCCGAGTACGTGACCCTCGACTTCACGAAGGGCGTGCCCGTCGCGCTGAACGGCAAGAAGATGGACGGCGTCGCCCTCATCAAGGAGCTCAACAAGATCGCCGGCAGGCACGGCGTCGGCCTACTCGACATGGTCGAGAACCGGGTCGTCGGCATGAAGTCGCGCGGCGTCTACGAGACGCCCGCGGGGACCGTGATCATGGAGGCCCACGCGAAGCTCGAGCAGCTCTGCCTGGACCGCAAGACCCTGTCCTTCAAGATGCAGGTCGGCCAGAGGTTCGCCGACACCCTCTACGAGGGCGAGTGGTACTGCCCCCTGCGCGAGGCCCTCTGCGCCTTCATCGACTCGACGCAGCGGAACGTGTCCGGTACGGTCAGGCTCAAGCTCTGGAAGGGCTCCATCACCGACGCGGGCGCGAAGAGCCCCTACTCGCTCTACGATGCCAGCCTCGCTAGCTTCACGACCGGCCCCTTGTTCTCGCACAAGGACTCCGAGGGCTTCATCAACCTCTTCGGCCTGCCGACCAAGGTGCGCGCCAGGCTCGAGGCGAGGATCAAGGCCGATGGCGCCGCCCTGCCCAAGGGTGCCGCCCCCGGCAAGGACGGCTTCGAGGCCACCGCGGGAGACTGACATGGCCAAGATTTGGGAGACTTCGAAGGTCGGCGCGCTCGACCCGATGATCGACGAGTTCCTCGCCTCGACCTCGGTCGACAAGCGCCTCCTGCCCGAGGACCTCGAGGGCTCGATCGCGCACGCGGCGATGCTCGGCGATCGGGGCATCCTGCCCAAGGCCACCGCCGACGAGCTCGGGAGAGGCCTTCGGGCGCTCGCCTCCGCGGCCGCGGAGGGCAAGGTCGTCGTGGACCCGTCGGCGGAGGATGTCCACTCCTTCGTCGAGGCCGAGCTCACGGCCGCGATGGGCGACGTAGGCCGCAGCCTCCACGCGGGCCGCAGCCGCAACGACCAAGTCGCCCTCGACTTGAGGCTCTGGCTGCGCCGATCCTCGCGCGAGGTCCGCTCGGCCATCCTCGAGGCGATCGAGGCCGCGAGCGCTCTCGCCGCGGCCAACGTCAACACGCTTATGCCCGGCTACACGCACCTGCAGCGCGCCCAGCCCGTGACCTTCGCGCACCACATGCTGGCCTGGTGCGTCGCCCTCGAGCGCGACTACGGCCGCTTCGAGGACGCGGACGCTCGGGCCGACGAGAGCCCGCTGGGCGCCTGCGCGATGGCCGGAACCGGCCTGCCGGTCGACCGCGAGGCCACGGCGAGCGCGCTCGGCTTCGCGCGGTCCTCGCGCAACTCGATGGACGCGGTCGCCGACCGGGACGCCTGCGTCGAGTTCGCCTCGGCCGCGGCGACGCTGCTCATGCACCTCTCTCGCTACTGCGAGGAGATCGTGCTCTGGTCCTCGGCCGAGTTCGGCTTCGTGGCGATCGACGCCAGCTGCTCCACGGGCTCGTCGGTGATGCCGCAGAAGCGGAATCCCGACCCCGCCGAGCTCATCCGGGGCAAGTCGGGGCGCGCCTTCGGCGACCTCGTCGCCCTCCTCGTGATGCAGAAGGGACTGCCTCTCGCCTACAACCGCGACCTGCAGGAGGACAAGGCCGTCGTCTTCGACGCGGGAGACAACGCCGCCGCCTGCGCCCGCGCCTTCGCGCGGCTCGTGAAGGCGCTCGAGCCCAGGCCCGAGCGCATGCGCGAGGCGGCCGAGGACGGCTGCCTCTGGGCGGCCGACGCGGCCGAGTTCCTCGTCCTGAAGGGAGTGCCCTTCCGCACGGCATACGCCGCGGGCCGCAAGCTCGTCGAGGCGAGGGCCGCGGCCGCGGGACCGGCCAAGCTCGGCCGCTCGCCCGCGGTCGGGGCCGTCATCGCCGACCTGGGCAGCCAGGGGCTCGGCGCCCTTCACGACGCGTGGAAGGGCGTCGATCCCGGCGAGCTCTCGCGCTACCTCGCCCTCGACGCCTGCGTCGAGCGCCGCGACCTGGTAGGCGGCCCCGCTCCCGCGCGCGCCAAGGCCGAGATCGAGCGCCTCCGTAGCTTCGCCTCGGCGAAGAAGAAGACCCTGGGATAGGACGAGCGCGGCTTTTTGCCGTCCTCTCGCGCGAAGGCGCCGTCCCCGGGGACGGCGCCTTTTTTTTCCGGCGAGGATGCAAGCATGATCGACTACGACGAGGCTTCGGCGACATACGACAACACGAGGGGCGTCGACGACGCCGTCATCGGACTGATGGCGAGAAGGGGAGCGCTCGGGGCCGCGACCCGCCGGGCTGCTGCGGCCGATCCGGCGCGCGAGGCCGCCGCCGCGGGCGCAGCCGCCGGCAGACCGCGGGTCCTGGACTTTGGCTGCGGGACGGGCAACTACCTGCGCGCCATCTCGGCCCGCTTCGAGTGCGAGCTGGCCGGGCTCGAGCCCTCGGACGAAATGAGGTCGAAGGCGGCCGCCAAGAACCCCGGCCTCAGGATCGAGAAGGGAGACCACTCGTCCATTCCCTTCGAGGACGGCTCCTTCGACTTCGTCTACATGACCGACGTCATCCACCACGTGAGCGACCTCGACCTGCTTTTCGAGTCACTTCGCGCCAAGCTCGCGCCGGGCGGCCTGGCCTGCGTCGTCACGGAGTCCTGGGCCCAGGTCGAGGCGCGGTGGTACAACGCGTACTTCCCCTCCCTGGCGGCCGACGAGAAGGCGCGGTATCCGGACGTATCCAGGATCGCGCAACGCGCCCTGATGGCCGGTCTCTCGCCCGCGGGCGACGACCTCGAGGCCAATCCCGGGCCGCATATCGTCGACGACGAATTCCTGCGCATGGTCGGCGAGAGGAACTATTCGATGTTCAGGCTTTTGCCCGAGGAAGAGTACGAGTCCGGCTACGCGGCGATGAGGGGCGACCGGGGAAAGAGTTTCCTTTCGCCCGGCGCCGGCCAGACGCTAGTATGGTTGAGGAAGGGAGACGCATGATGGACTTCGCTATCGAGGAGATGAGCCTCTCCGCCTGGCCCGCGCTGCAGACCGTCGTTTTCGACGGATGGATGCTCCGCTTCGCCGAGGGCTATACCAAGCGCTCGAACTCGGTGAACCCGCTGTACGCCTCGACATTGCCCTTAAGCGAGAAGATCGAGGCCTGCGAGGCATTGTACGCGTCGCGCGGCCTGCCGACCGTCTTCAAGATCACCGAGGCCGAGTCCCAGCGGCCGATCGACCAGGAGCTCGAGGAGCGAGGCTACGCGAGGGCGGACGAGACCTCTGTCAGGACGCTGGGCCTCGCGGCCCTCGGATCGGCGCGGCCGTCGGCCGTCGCGGCGCCGGCCGCGGCCGTCGCGATCGCCGACTCCTTCGACGACGAGTGGATCGACGGCTTCTGCGCCTGCGGGAAGCACGAGGACCGGCGGTCGACCATCGCGCGCATCCTGGGCAACGTCTTCGTCCGGACTGTCGTCGCGAGCGCGCGCGAGGACGGCGAGATCGTCGGCTGCGGATACGGCGCCGTCGATCGGGGCTGGGTAGGCCTCTTCGACATCGCCGTGCGCGAGGAAAAAAGGCGCGGGGGCCGCGGCGAGGCCGTCGTCTCGGCGATCCTGGGCCGCGCCCGCGCGCTCGGGGCCGCGCGCGCCTACCTCCAGGTGGTGGTCGGCAACGCGCCCGCCGAGCGGCTCTACGACAAGCTCGGCTTCAGGGAGGCCTATCGGTACTGGTATCGGAAGAAGGCCTGAGGCGGGGGCGCTCTCTTCGGCGCGGCGTTGCGCGATGCCGCGCTTTCGGAGAATCCACCGTGCTATACTATCTTCACTATTTCCTGAGGTCGCGCGCCTCTCGCGCGCTCGAGGAGGGAGGATCGTGAAATGGCTCGCATTCTTCGCGCTTCTGGCCTCGTTCTTCTGGGCGCCGCTCTCGGCGCAATCCTCGTCCTCGCCGTCGACCGAGCGGCTCCCGGCGGCCTCGGGAAGCGCCTCGAGCTCGCTCAAGCCGACCTGGGAGAGGCTCGACGAGCTCTTGAAGAGTCTCGAGGACGCTGCTCTGGACTCGAGCGACGACTCGGCGAGGCTCAGGACCTCGCTCGAGGATGCGCGCTCGGAATTGACCGCGCTATCGAAGACGCTGGACGAATCCAGGACTCGGGCCGACGAGTTGTCCTCCTCGCTCGAGCGGTGCGAGAGATCGCTGGCGCTCTCCGAGGAATCGCTCAAGGAGGCTCAGGCGGCGGCCCGTCGCCGTGATTTCGAGCTCTGGGCCTGGAGGGCGGCAGCCGTCCTCGGCCTGACCGCGGGGGCCATCGGCCTCGGCTACGGCCTCTCGCGTTGAGCATGGGCCGACGGTATACTGGTACCGGTGCGCATCCGGACTAAATTCCTCGCCCTCATCCTGATCGTCGCCGGCGGCTTCCTCGGACTTTCCTTCCTTTCGGTGAGCATCTACCAGCGCGTCGGCGCCATGCGCCGCGCGACGGACAAGGGCCTCGAGCTGATCGCAGATTCGATCCGCGCCCACGCCCTCATGAAGGACGTCGTCTTCGACATCTTCAGCCCGCGCCTGTACTCGTCCCTGCGGGGCATCGTCATGTCCGCCCGGGGCTTCACGACCCAGCGGGAGTGGCTCGTGGCGATCGACGAGTTCCGGATAAGCTACGAGTCGTTCATGTCGGACTCGGAGCTCAAGCGCCTCGTCGCCGGAGAGGAGGAGCTCCGCGAGGCCTACGCGCTCGCGGGCAGGATGAGCGATCGGGCCTTCCAGGAGATAGACGCCCTCAAGGTCGACTTCGACATGGTCAAGAACGTCTACTCGGGCGAGGAGGATCTGTACGCGAGGCTCCTCCAGTCGAAGGAGGAGAGCCTCTACGACGTCTTCGACAAGGTGCGGTCGACCTCCTTCTACCTGAGCAACGTCTTCGAGAGCTACCTCTCGCGCTTCGTGTCCGGCCTCGAGGCTCAGGCCAAGGCTACGGAGCGGAGGATGATCCTCGGCTACGCGCTGGCCTCGATCCTCTTCACGGCGGCCGCGGCCTGGGCCGTGCTCCGCATGACGCGCTCCTTCCTCGCGAACATCCGGCTCGTGGACCTGGCCGTGGAGCGGATCTCGGAGGGCGATTTCTCCTCGCGCGTGTCGCCCCAGGGCCACGACGAGCTCGGCCTCCTCGCCGGCCGGATCAACCTTTTCGCCCAGCGCCTCAAGGGCAACGTCGACTCCCTCGTCGACCTCTTGGGCGAGCTCAACGCGGCGGTCTCCGACGAGCCGGACCTCGAGCGCATCCTTTCCATAATTTCGGACGCCGCGATACGCGACGTCCGGGCCGAGTCGGCCGCGATCTTCGTCGCGACGCCGGGGATGCGCGCCCGGGCCCGGTCGGGCTTCCCTCCCGTCGCGGACGAGGGCGAGGGAGGCCGCGCCGTCGCTGATTGCGCCGCCTCCGGCAGGCCCCTCGTCGTGCGCGACGCGCGCGCGGAGCGCTTTCCCCTCGAGGAGCGGGGCCTCGACCCCTCGCTCCGCTCGGCCGTCGTCGCGCCGCTCGCGGTCGGCAGGGGAATGACGATCGGCGCCTGCGTCTTCGGCATGCGCTCGCGGCCCTTCACCGACCTGGAGCTCAGCCACCTTCTGTCCTTCGCCGATTACGCGGCGCAGCTCGTCGAGAACGTGGCGGTCAACGCCGCCCTCCGCGCTCGAGGCGACGCCGAGTACCGCGCTCTGCAGTCGCAGATCGAGCCGCACTTCATGTACAACGTGCTCAACGGCTTCGTCGCCCTGAACCGCATGGGCGAGCGGCAGGGCCTCGAGATGTCCATACACGCGTTCAGGGACATGCTGCGCTACACGGTCGAGCACGGGACCTGGGCGACCGTCGCCGAGGAGTTCGAGTTCCTCGAGCGCTATTGCCGCCTGCAGAAGCTGCGCTTCGACGAGAGGCTGTCCTATTCCTTCGGCCTCGAGAGCGCCGCCGCCGGCCTCCCCATCCCGAAGCTCCTCGTCCAGCCTCTCCTCGAGAACGCGATCCTGCACGGCATCGAGCCCTCGCCGGTCCCGGCCGCGGTCGTCGTCTCGGCGAGGTCGGAGGAGGGACGGCTCGTCATCGAAGTCGCCGACGACGGCGTAGGCTGCGACGCGTCGTCGATCCGCGAGCGCCAGGGGATCGGCCTGGGCAACGTGCGCGAGCGCCTCGCGCTCCTGTACGCGCGCGCGTCCCTCGAGCTGGAGGGACGCGAGGGGGCGGGCTTCCGCGCGAGGATCGCCATCCCGCTCGCCGAGCTGGGCTCGGCCTCCGCGGATCGCGAGAGGCCGGCGGCCGCCGGGACGAGGACGGACTAGGCGTGCGCGTCATCGTGGCGGACGACGAGAGGCCGGCGCGCTTCGTGCTGTCCTCGATGCTGGCCGACCTGGGCTTCCCTGCCGGATCGATCGTCGAGGCCGCGAGCGGGGCCGCGCTGGTCGAGGCCGCCTCCTCGGCCGCGCCCGACTGCGCCTTCGTGGACGTCCGCATGCCCGGCATGGACGGGCTCGCCGCCATCGAGGCCGCCTCACCGCTCTGTCCCCTCGCGAAGTGGGTCGTCGTGTCGAGCCACGCCGAGTTCGAGTACGCGCGCGGCGCGCTCCGTCTCGGCGTGACGGAGTACCTCCTCAAGCCCGTGCGGCCCGAGGAGCTCAGGCTCTGCGTCGAGCGCCTCGGCGTCGGCCCCGCGTCGCCGGCGGAGGATCGCGTCCTCGGGCCGGTCATCGACTACCTCGGCCGGAACTTCAACGCGGACGCCTCGGTGGCCGAGGCCGCGGAGCTCGCGGGCGTCACGCCCAACTATCTCTCGGCCCTGTTCCGCAGGAAGACGGGCACGACGATCAGCGAGCACCTCGCCAGGCTGCGGATCGAGGAGGCGGGTCGCCTCATCCGCGAGGAGGGCCTGTCGGTAGCCGAGGCCGCGCGGGCGGTCGGCTACGCCGACGTCAGGCACTTCACCCGGAAGTTCAAGTCGATAGCCGGTTCTCTTCCTTCGGACCTGAAATCGTAGATTCGACGCGGTCGGATCGTAGATCGCGCCCGTATCGGGATCCGGAAAGCCGGTCTAGCTTTTAGCTCAAGCAATAGGTCCGAATAAGGAGGATCCTCGATGAAGAAAGTTCTCAGGTCCATCGCGCTCGTCGCCGCGCTCGCTGCACTAACGGCCTCGGTCGCCGGTCTCGCGTCCTGCGCGCCCGCGAAGCCCAAGGTCTCCAAGATCGCGATCGTCGTGAAGAGCCTCGGCAACGGCTTCTTCGACGCCGTCCGCGACGGCGGGCAGGAGGCGGCCAAGGAGCTCGGCAATACCGAGATCATCTACCAGGGGCCGTCCACGCCGACCGCCGAGGGCCAGATCGAGATCATCGACTCCCTCATCGCGCAGAAGGTCCAGGGCATCGCGATCTCGGCCAACGACGCCGACGCGCTCATCCCCATCACCAAGAAGGCGATGAGCAAGGGCATCAAGGTCATGTCCTTCGACTCCGGCATCAGCAAGGACGGCCGCATGGTCGACCTCGTCCCCTCGGTCACCGAGCTCATCGGCAAGCAGCAGGTCGAGCTCGTGAGCGGCCTCATCGGCGGCGAGGGCGAGATCGCCATCCTCTCGGCGACCAGCCAGGCCACCAACCAGAACGCCTGGATCGAGGTCATGAAGGCCGAGCTCGCGTCGAACCCCGCCTACTCCAAGATCAAGCTCGTGGCCACCGTCTACGGCGACGACCTCTCCGACAAGTCCTACCGCGAGGCCATCGGCCTCTTCGAGGCTCATCCGAAGCTCAAGGGCATCATCGCCCCGACGACCGTCGGCATCGCCGCGGCCGGAAAGGCGATCACCGACAAGAAGCTCATCGGCAAGGTCCAGCTCACCGGCCTCGGCCTGCCCTCCGAGATGAAGTTCTACGTCGAGAACGGCGCCTGCCAGAAGTTCGCGCTGTGGAACCCCATCGACCTCGGCTACACCTCGGTCATGATCACCAACGCGCTGATCAAGAAGTCGATCACCGGCAAGGAAGGCGACGTAGTCAAGGCCGGCCGCATGGGCGATATCACGATCGGCGCCAACGGCGGAGCGGTCATGGGCGTTCCCTTCGTCTTCGAGAAGAGCAACATCGAGCAGTTCGCGAAAATGTTCTGACGGACGCATCCGGGCGCCGCGAGTAGTACCTCCGCTCGGGCGCCCGCCGTCCTCTGTCTCCCGGAACGCGGCCCGTCGCCGGCCGGCCGCCGGCGCCTCGAAGGCGGGCCGCGTTCCTCTTTTTCCCGATCCATCGAGCGCCGGAGGCGGCGCGCGGAGCCGAGGAGAGCCCAGGCAGTGGAAAGCGATATTCTCGAGATGCGCGGCATCAGCAAGTTCTTCCCGGGGATCAAGGCGCTCGAGGGCGTCGACTTCTCGATGCGCTCGGGCGAGGTCCACGCCCTCGTCGGCGAGAACGGCGCGGGCAAGTCCACCCTCGTGAAGATCCTGACGGGCGTGCACCGGCAGAGCGCCGGCGCGGTCCGCTTCGCCGGGAAGGAGCGCGATTTCCGCAGCCCCGTGGATGCGCGCGAGGCGGGCATCGCGGCGATCCATCAGGAAGCCTCGATGTTTCCCGACCTTACCGTCGCGGAAAACGTCTTCTCCGGGCATCTCCTGCGCGGCCGTTCACGCCTCCTCGATTGGAAGCGGATGCGGAAGGAGGCCGAGTCCCTCCTCGAGCGCGTCGAGCTCAAGGCGAGGCCGGACGCGCTGGTCCGCGAGCTCTCGGTCGCCGAGCGGCACCTCGTCGGCATAGCGCGCGCCCTGTCCGAGGACGCCTCGCTCGTCATCATGGACGAGCCGACGAGCGCGCTGTCGCTCCGCGAGACCGAGGACCTGTTCCGCATAATCCGCCAGCTCCGCGACCAGGGCAAGGCGATCCTTTTCATCTCGCACAAGTTCGACGAGCTCTTCGAGATCGCCGATCGCTACACGGTGCTCCGCGACGGGCGCAACGCGGGAGCGGGCGCCATGAAGGAGGCGACCGTCGATTCTCTGGTCAAGATGATGGCCGGACGCGAGCTCTCGCACATGTATCCCGTCAGGAACTCGAGCCCCGGCGAGACGATCTTGTCGATCGAGGGCTTCTCCCGCGCGGGCTACTACCGCGACGTCTCCTTCTCGCTCCGTTCGGGCGAGATACTCGGCATGTTCGGCCTGGTCGGCGCGGGCCGCTCCGACGTCGTGCGCTCCCTCCTCGGCCTCGAGGGAAGGGACTCGGGCGTCGTCAAGCTGGGCGGCCGCGCCGTCTCGATCAAGGGGCCCCGCGACGCGCTCGACCTCGGCATCGCCCACGTCCCCGAGGACCGGCAGGACCAGGGCCTCATCCTCGAGATGAGCATCGGCAGCAACATCACCCTGCCCCAGGTCGCCTCGCTGGCGAAGGGGCCCTTCCTGAACCGCGCGGCCGAGGACGAGCTGACGCGCTCCTACGGCTCGCGCATGGAGATCAAGGCCGCCGGCTGGGGCGAGAACGCAAAGAACCTCTCGGGCGGCAACCAGCAGAAGGTCGTCCTCGCCAAGTGGCTCGCGACCGAGCCCTCGATACTGATTCTCGACGAGCCGACCAAGGGCATCGACGTCGGGACCAAGGCCACGGTGCACGCCTTCATCGCCGAGCTCGCCGCGAAGGGGATGTCGATACTCATGATCTCGTCCGAGCTGCCGGAGATCCTCGGCATGTCCGACAGGATCCTCGTGATGTACGAGGGGAGGGTGGCGGCCGTCTTCGACCGTAAGGACGCGGACGAGGCCGCCGTCATGCGCGCGGCGACGGGGGTGGCCTCATGAAGCGGCTGCTCAAGCGACGCGAGTCGATCCTCCTCATATCGCTCGTCGCCTTAGGCCTCCTCGTGTCGATCAGGGCCAGGGGCTTCCTCGGGTTCGAGAACCTCGACTCGATACTGAACGACACCTGCGCCCTCATCATGGGATCCCTGGGGCAGTTCATGGTCATCCTCGTGGGAGGCATCGACCTGAGCGTCGAGTCGGTCATGGCCTTCACCGGCATGGCGGCCGCCCTCGCGAACCAGGCGATGCCCGGGATTCCGGCCTGGCTCTACCTGCCCGCGGGAGCCGCGATGGGCGCGATTCTCGGGGCGGGCTCCGGCGCCCTGGTCGCCTTCGGCAAGCTTCCGCCCATCATCGCGACCCTGGGAACGATGAGCATCTACCGCGGCATCGTCTTCGTCATGAGCAACGGCGCCTGGGTCACGACCCACGAGATGAGCCCGGGCTTCCTCTCCATCCCGAGCACGCCTATCCTAGGCGTCTCGAGCATGATCTGGATCGCCGTCCTGGCGGTCGCGGCCGCCGCGGTCCTCATGCGCCGCACCTCGTCGGGCCGCGAGGTCTACGCCTACGGAGGGAACAAGACGGCCGCGCTCTTCGCGGGCGTCAGCGAGCGCAAGGTCTCGATGCTGATCTTCGTGGCATCGGGGATACTGTCCGGGATCGTGGGCGTGCTCTGGGTCTCGCGCTACGGCATGGCGCACAGCGAGACGGCCTCGGGCTTCAACATGCAGACCGTCGCGGCCTGCGTGCTCGGCGGCGTGAGCATGTCCGGCGGCTCGGGGACCGTGACGGGGGTCGTGCTCGGCGCGCTCTTCTTCGGCGTGATCAACAACGCGCTGACCGTCGTCAACTTCTCGCCCTTCTACCAGATGGCGATCCAGGGATTCGTCATCCTCTTCGCCATTGTGTCCAACACGCTCATCGACCGGAGGAACCAGATGAAGCTCGCCGCGAGGAGACTGATATGAGCCGCGGCCGCGACGGATCGGGCGACGTCCTGGTCGACGAGTCGAGGCTCATCCGCGCCGACCTCAGCCTCGGAAAGCGGCTTACGGGCCTCGCGCTGAAGTGGGAATCCCTCCTCTCCATCATCTTCATCGCGACCTTGGTCCTCTTCTCTATCCTTTCCCCGGTCTTCCTGGACGCGGACAACCTCGTCGACGCGACCTTCAACTTCATGGAGAAGGCGATCATCGCCATGCCGATGATCTTCGTCATCCTCTGCGGCGATATCGACATATCGGTCGCGTCGATCATCGCGCTCTCGAGCCTCTTCATGGGCATGGCGAGCGAGGCCGGCGCGTCCACTCCAGCCTTAATCGGCATCGGCCTCGGCGTCGGCCTCCTGGCCGGCCTCCTGAACGGCCTGCTCATAACGAGGCTGGACATCCCCGCCATAGCCGTCACGCTCGGGTCGATGTCTTTGTTCAGGGGCATCTCGAACGCGGTCCTCGGGGATAAGGCCTACACGAAGTACCCCGAGGATTTCGGCTTCCTCGGCCAGGGCTACGTCCTGGGCATACCCGTGCAGGTCCTGGTCTTCGCGGCGGTCGCGGCGATCGCGGCCGTCGTCCTCAACGCGACCGTCTTCGGGCGCTACGCCTACGCGATCGGCAACAACAAGACGGCCGCGAGGTTCTCGGGCGTGCCCGTCCAGGACGTCCGCCTCGCGATCTTCGCGGCTACGGGGCTCCTGTCGGGCCTCGCGGGGATCCTCCTGACCTCCCGCATCGGGTCGACGCGGCCCAACATCGCCTCGGGCTGGGAACTCGACGTCATCACGACGGTCGTCTTGGGCGGCGTCGCGATCACGGGAGGAAAGGGCAACGTCGCGGGCGTGATCATCGCGGCCTTCCTCCTCGGCTACATGAAGTTCGGCATGGGCGTCCTGAACGTGCCCGGCAAGGTGATGAATATTATCACGGGCGCGCTCCTCGTCGTTGCGATCCTCCTGCCCCGCGCGGTAGAATCCCTCCGGCGGCGGGCCCTCCTCCGGAAGACGGGGGCCTAGCGGGCTGTCGGCGCGCTCGCATGGCGCCTCGGCGGCCCGGGGCGCGAGCCCAAGAGGACGGCCCCCGATCGAAAGGCGGTACATGATGTCGGAACAGAGGATAGGCGCGGCCTTCGCCGCGGCCAAGGATCGCTACGCCGCGCTGGGCGTGGACGTCGAGAAGGCAATAAAGGCGGCCGACGCCCTCGCCCTGTCGATACACTGCTGGCAGGGCGACGACGTCGGCGGCTTCGAGCGGCCCGGCGGGCTCTCGGGCGGCGGCATCCAAACCACGGGCAACCATCCCGGAAAGGCCAGGAGCCCCGAGGAGCTGCGCGCCGACATCGGCAAGGCGCTCGCACTCGTACCGGGCACGAAGCGCCTCTCTCTCCACGCGATCTACGGCGAGTTCGGCGGCAAGGCGGTCGACCGCGACGCACTCGAGCCCGCTCACTTCGCTAATTGGATCGCCTGGGCGAAAGAGAAGGGCGTCCGCCTCGACTTCAACGCCACGCTCTTCTCCCACCCCTTGGCGGCCGACGGCTACACGCTCTCGCACCGGGACGCGAAGATCCGCTCCTTCTGGGTCGAGCACCTGAAGCGCGCCCGAGCGGTCGGCGCAGCCATGGGCGCGGCCCAGGGCGGCCCCTGCATGCACAACACCTGGATTCCCGACGGCGCCAAGGACCTTCCCGTGGACCGCGCAGGCTTCCGCGGCCGGCTCCTCGAGTCCCTGGACGCGGCCTTCTCCGAAGCCTTCCCCGCCTCCCAGCTCGAGGACGCCATCGAGGGCAAGCTCTTCGGTATCGGCTCGGAGTCCTTCGTCGTGGGCTCTCACGAGTTCTACCTCGGCTACGCGGCCACGCGCAGGAAGTTCGTCACCCTCGACATGGGCCACTACCACCCGACCGAGAGCGTCGCCGACAAGATCAGCGCCGTCCTGCCCTTCGTGCCGGGCGTCCTCTTGCACGTGTCGCGCGGCGTCCGCTGGGACTCGGACCACGTCGTCATCCTCTCCGACGAGATGCTCGAGCTCGCTCGCGAGCTCGCCCGCTCGTCGGACATCAATCGCGTGAGGATCGGCCTGGACTACTTCGACGCCTCCATCAACCGCATCGGCGCCTGGGCACTTGGCGCGCGCTCGACGCGCAAGGCCCTCCTCCTGGCCTTCCTCGAGCCGCGAGCGAAGCTCCTCGAGGCCGACGCCTCGGGACGCGGCTTCGCGCGGCTCGCCCTCCTCGAAGAATCGAAGTCCCTTCCCTGGAACGCGGTCTGGGACGAGTACTGCTCGCGGTCCGCCGTCCCCCTCGACGAAGGACTCGTCGCCGAGGTCGAGGCCTACGAGCGCGGCGTCCTCGCCGCGAGGAAGTAGGCGCCGCCGTGGGCAAGCTCGACGCGTTAGTAGAAATATCCCGCCGCTACGGCTCCGATCCCGCGTGGGTCCTCGCGGGCGGCGGCAACACTTCGTGGAAGGAGCCGGGCCGCCTCTACGTCAAGGCCTCGGGCACGAGCCTGGCCGACATCTCGGCCGAGGGCTTCTGCGAGATCGACCGAGGCCGGCTCGACGCGATCTGGTCCGCCTCCTACCCGGCGGATACCGAGGCGCGAGAGGCGGCCGTGCTCGCCGACCTCATGGCCGCGAGGGCGCCGGGCGAGTCGAAGCGCCCCTCGGTCGAGACCCTCATGCACGGCCTCTTCCCGCAGGCCTACGTCGTCCACACGCACCCCGCGGCCGTGAACGGCCTCGCCTGCGGCCGCTCGGGCGAGGACGCCTTCCGCCGCCTCTTCTCCCGCGACTCGATCTGGGTCCCCTTCGTCGATCCCGGCTACGTCCTCGCGAAGGCGGTGCGCGACGCGATGGAGTCCTTCCGATCGCGCGAGGGGCGGTCGCCTTCGATAATGCTCATGCAGAACCACGGTCTCCTCGTCGCGGGCGAGAGCCCCCAGGAGATCGACGCGCTCTCGGCCTCGGTCATGGCGAGGATACTGGGCGAGGTCCGCCGCCTGCCCGACCTCGCTTCAGCCCAAACCGACGCCGCGGCCCTCTCTGACGCGTTAGGCGAAATTAAAACGCTCGCCGCGGCGGGCTCGGCCTTCCGCTTCCGCGCCGACGCGGAGACGCTGTCGCGCGCCGCCTCGAGCGAGGCGTTCGCGCCGCTGGCCTCGGCCTTCACCCCGGACCATATCGTGTACGCCGGGCACGAGTTCCTCCGCGCCGAGCCGGGTCGCGTGGCCATGGCCTGGGCCGACTACGCTAAGAGGAACGGCGCGTCCCCGAGGATCGTCGTCGTCGCCGGCATCGGCGCATTCGCGGCCGCATCGTCGCCCAAAGCCGCGGACCGGGCCATGCTTCTCTACGCCGACGCCTGCAAGGTCGCCGCCTACGCCGAGAGCTTCGGCGGCGCGCTCCACATGACCAAGGAGAAGATCGACTTCATCAGGAACTGGGAAGTCGAGAAGTACCGCAGCTCAGTGAGCGCCGGGAAACAATAGAGGGATTCACCGCGGAGATCGCGGAGGACGCGGGGAGGGGAAGGGGTCAATGTGGAATTGGATGAGAGGGGATCGAATCCTCGACCTTCCATTTCCCAGGATATTCCTTTTTCTCCCCCCTCCGCGCTCTCTGCGTCCTCCGCGGTGCTATTATTCGACAGTCGGAGGTGACGTATGATCCGCAAGGCTTTCAAGATGCATCTCAAGCCCGGCTTCGAGGCGGAGTACAAGAGGCGGCACGACGAGATCTGGCCCGAGCTCTCGGCCCTCCTCAAAGACGCGGGCATCTCGGACTACTCGATCTTCCTCGATCCCGAGACCCTGACGCTCTTCGGCGTGCAGAAGCTCGCGAGCGGGAACAAGTCCGATGCCCTCGCGGGCGAGCGGATCATGCGCAAGTGGTGGGACTACATGAAGGACGTCATGGACTCGAACCCTGATGGCTCTCCCGTATCGAAGCCGCTCGTCGAAGTCTTCCATCTCGACTGAACCGGGTCTTCGACCGTTTTTACTATACAGGTACGCGCGGCAAGATATGGGGTGAGCCGCGCCCTGATCGCTCGCGAGCGCCGCTCTCGCGAGCGCCGGAGGGCCTGTCGCCATTTAAAAACGACCGTATCGTAGGGAAAAATTAGTGAAATTCGATTCCATAAACTACTAGGCAAACTCAATCCCATTATGATTAGCTTAAGCAATTTCCGCTTTTTTGCGGGATTGATGCATTTTTATACAAATCGAGGTTCGATATGATCGGATCACGCAGTACGGCCCGCGCGCGGAAGAACCGCCGCAGCCTGGCGGTGTCCCTCGTCGTGCTCCTCGGCCTCACGGTCTTCGTCGCCTTCCTGGGCGCCCAGACCCCGGCCGGCGAGGCGACGGGAGAGCCCGTGTTCAAGGCTTTCTCCTTTCTCGATCCCAGCTCCAACTTCTCCAACGTCGAGCGCATCGCGCTCTTCGTCGTCCTCGGCATCGCCGTGGCCGGTCTCCTGTACGCTCTCCTGCTTGTCGGTCAGGTCCGCAAGGCCGACCAGGGCACGAAGAAGATGCAGGAAATCGCCCAGGCCGTGCGCGAAGGCGCGAACGCCTACCTCGGCGCCCAGTTCAAGAAGATCGCCCCGCTCATCGTGGTCATTGCGATCATCCTGTACTTCACGGCCTCGAGCCCGAATCCCTGGTTCCACTGGGGCCGCTCGCTTTGCTTCGTCATCGGCGCGGCCTTCTCCTGGTGCGTCGGCTTCGTCGGCATGCGCCTCGCCACGCAGGGCAACCTCCGCGTCGCGGCCGCGGCCCGCCACAGCTACGGCGACGCCCTCCAGCTCGGCTACCGCACCGGCACCATCACGGGCATGCTCACCGACGGCCTCGGCCTCCTCGGCGGCACCCTCATCTTCATGACCTTCGGCGAGAATGCCTACGAGGCCCTCCTCGGCTTCGGCTTCGGCGGCACCCTCCTCGCGCTCTTCATGCGCGTAGGCGGCGGCATCTACACCAAGGCCGCGGACGTCGGCGCCGACCTGGTCGGCAAGATCGAGAAGGACATCCCCGAGGACGATCCCCGCAACGCCGCCACCATCGCGGACAACGTCGGCGACAACGTCGGCGACTGCGCCGGAATGGCCGCGGACATCTTCGAGTCCTATGAGGTCACCATCGTCGCCGCCATGATCCTGGGTCTCGCGACCTTTGGCCACATCGGCGTCATGTTCCCGCTCCTCGTGCGCGGCATCGGCGTCCTCGGCTCGATCATCTCCACCTACACGGTCCGCGCCAAGGCCGACGACACTTCCGACGTCGCCCTCAAGAACGTGCACCGCGGTTTCTGGATCGGCTCCGCGATCTCCATCGTGGGCTTCTCGGTCCTCGGTTTCTTCTACCTCCGCCCGATCAACGTCGATCCCGGCCAGGCCAACTGGTGGGCCAACTTCGGCGTCGCCGGCCTCGACCTGCGTCCGGCCCTCACCTGCTTCATCGGCGTCGTGCTCGCCGTGGTCCTGAACAAGATCACGAGCTACTACACGCACACGACCCACGCGCCCGTTAAGAGCCTGACCAAGGCCTGCCAGACCGGCCACGCGACCAATATCATCCAGGGCCTCGCGGTCGGCTATGAGTCCTCGGTCGTCAACATCATCGTCATCGCGATCGCCATCGCGATCTCCGTCTTCCTCTACGCCGGATCCAACGCCCTCTACGTCGCCTACGGCGTGGCCATGACCGGCATCGGCATGCTCACCCTCACCGGCAACACGATCTCGATGGACGTCTTCGGCCCCGTCGCCGACAACGCCAACGGCATCGGCGAGATGGGCTACGACAAGGACGAGATGGAGAAGGAGAAGCCCGGCTCGTACAAGCGCGCCAGGCAGATCCTCGCCGACCTCGACGCGGTGGGCAACACCACCAAGGCCGAGACCAAGGGCATCGCCGTCGGATCCGCCGTCATCGCGGCAGTGTCCCTCTTCTCCTCCTTCATCGCGGTCCTCGCGATGGGATCCGAGGACAAGATCGGCCTCATGAACATGGACCAGTACTCGCAGATCGCCGGCCTCCTCTCGGTCGCCAAGCCGATCGTCATCATCGGCATCCTGATCGGCGGTGCCGTGCCCTGGCTCTTCAGCTCCATGCTGCTCAGGGCCGTCGGCCGCGCTGCGTACCTGATCGTCAAGGAGTGCCGCGTCCAGTTCCTGGACAAGGACATCTGGTCCGGCAAGAAGAAGCCCGACTACGCCCGCGTCGTCAGCATCTGCACCCAGACCGCGCAGGGCGAGCTCATCGGTCCCGCCCTCCTCTCCATCCTCGCGCCCGTGCTCGTCGGCTTCCTCCTCGGGCCCTACGCCCTCGGCGGCTTCCTCATGGGCGCGGTCCTCTCCGGGCAGCTGCTCGCGGTCTTCCAGTCCAACGCCGGCGGCGCCTGGGACAATGCGAAGAAGTCCATCGAGGACGGCCTCTACGGCGGCAAGGGATCCGAGGCCCACAAGGCCGCGGTCACCGGCGACACGGTGGGCGATCCCCTCAAGGACACCGCCGGCCCCGCCATCAACCCGCTGCTCAAGGTCATGAACATGGTGAGTCTCCTCGTGCTCGTCATCTCCATGAAGTTCGGCGTCACGCCGACCGAGCTCAGCGTCCAGAACGGCTGGATCGTCGGCCTCATCATCGGCCTCGGTTCCCTCGCCGCGATCCTCTGGGCGGTTCGCCACTCCAAGAAGGAGAGCGCCGAGATGATCGAAGCCGAGAAGATGCTCGAAGCGAAGGCAAATAGCTAAAGCTATTTGCCTTCGCTCTCCGGCGGGCGCGTCAGCGCTCGCCGGCCGAGCCAGGCCAGTAAGGCTTAGGGGCCTGCGATCTCCGATAGGCGCAGGCGCCTATCGGTCGCCTTCGGTGCTGTGCCTTCGCTCTCCGGTCATCATGGACTTAAGACCGGCAGCGAGGGTCAACGGCTGGCGTCATCTGTCTTCAGTATCGATTTCGACCGGGGCCCCTGCGGCCCCGGTTTTTTTGCTGTGCGGGGAAGAAACCTTCGCGAAGGTTTCTTCCCCGCACCCCATCTTCCAAGGCGGCGAGCGCGCGCCTATAGTAGTTGGCAAGGCGAGAGAGAAGCGATGCGCGAACCAGGTAGGGCGAGAACGGCGCGAGGAATGCGACTCTGCGTATCGGTCGCGGTCGTCCTCGCGTTGGGAGTCGCGTGCGCGCGGACTCATTCGAATGAGGGGGGCATCATGAATATCGATACCGCCGCGGTCGTCGTCGATTTCCCCTTGAGGGGCGAGTGGATCGCCCCGAATACTCCCGGCAAAAAAGTCCCGAGCCATGGCACCTATCAATACGGCGAGGCCTATGCGTACGACTTCGTCAAGGTCGATGCGAAGGATCGATACAGGAAATTCTACGATGCGTCGCCGATGGAGTATTTGCTGCACGGGGTTCCCCTCGAGCGATGCTACGGATGGGGAGCCGAGATCTATTCTCCCTGCGATGGCGAAGTAGTCGAGGTCGAGGGCGGAGTGGCCGAGAGGAGCAAGGCCGATCTCGCGGCCGACTCTCGATATACCGTCGAGGTAACGCGGAGAATAAAGGCGGGGGAAGCCGACTATAAGGACGTCGCTGGAAACTACATTGTCATGAGATGCGGCGGTGGCGTGTATGCGGCATTCGCTCATCTTCAAGCCGGCTCGATCTTGGTCGCGAAAGGCCAGAGGATAATCAAGGGGCAAATGCTGGGCAGGGTGGGGCACTCAGGGAATTCGACGGCTCCGCACTTGCATTTCCAGTTGATGGACAGCGGCGATATCGAGTCGGCTAAGGGCATCCCGTGCGCATTCGCGGCATATGAAGTATTGAGAAACGGGAAATGGGCGCACGTCGAAGAAGGGATTCCGAATCACAAAGAGATACTCCGGCGCATGGTCAAGAGCGAATAAATTGACGTTATTCGATATTCAAGCTAATGTAACGGCAAAGGAAATTAACCATGGGCGGCTTCTTCGGCGTTGCTTCGGAAAACGAGTGCATCCAGGATCTGTTTTTCGGGACGGATTACCATAGCCATCTGGGTACCCGGCGGGGCGGCATGGCCATATGGGACGACGGCAAGATCACGCGGGTCATCCACGACATAACCAACACGCAGTTCAGGAGCAAGTTCGACGGCGACCTGCGGAATTTCCACGGGAAGCGGGGCATCGGCATCATCAGCGACTACGAGGACCAGCCCTTGATCATCGGGTCGCACCTCGGCACCTACGCTATCGTGACCGTCGGGGCGGTGCGGAACGGCGATGCCCTGGCGAAGAAGGCCTTCAGCACGAGGAACACCCATTTCTCCGAAATGAGCGGCGACGAGATCAATCCGACCGAGATCGTCGCCAACTTGATCAACCAGGAAGAGTCCTTCACGGCGGGGATAAGCCACGCGCTGGAAGCCATCGAAGGCTCCTGTTCCATGCTCATCCTGACCGCCGACGGCATCTACGCCGCGCGCGACCGCCTGGGTCGCACGCCGGTGATCATCGGTCGGAAGGAAGGCTCCCGTTGCGCGGCCATCGAGACTTCCTCGTTCCCGAACCTCGATTACGACATCGAGCGCGAGCTCGGACCCGGAGAGATCGTGTTCATCGCCGAGGGCGGCGTCGAGGTCAAGAGGCCGCCCCGAAAGACCATGCAGATCTGCGCCTTCCTCTGGATCTATTACGGTTTCCCCGCCTCGTCCTATGAAGGCATAAACGTCGAGGACGCGCGGTACCGCTGCGGCGCGGCGCTTGCCGAACGCGATTCCGTGAAACCTGATTTCGCCGCGGGCATCCCGGATTCCGGCATCGCCCACGCCTTGGGCTACGCCGTTCGCGCGGGCATCCCGTATAAGCGCCCCTTCGTGAAATACACTCCCACCTGGTCGCGGAGCTTCATGCCCCAGGACCAGCAGGTCCGCGACCAGGTAGCGCGCATGAAGCTGATACCGATACATGAGATCATCAGGGGAAAGAGCATCCTGTTCTGCGACGATTCAGTCGTGCGCGGCACGCAGCTTCGCGGCACGTTCCGCCGCATATTCGACTATGGCGCGCGGGAGATTCACTTGCGGACCGCCTGCCCGCCCCTCCTGTTCGGCTGCAAGTACCTGAACTTCTCGCGCTCCGCGTCGGAGATGAGCCTTGCCGCCCGCAGGGCGATCGCCGAGCTCGAGAAAGGCAGGGATCCGGACCTCGCCGTCTACTGCGACGAGTCGTCCTCCGAGTACGCCGCCATGGTGGAGATCATCCACGAGAAGATGGGGATTACCAGCCTGCGCTACCAATACCTGGCCGATATGGTGAAGGCGATCGGGCTTCCCGAGGACATGCAGTGCACGTACTGCTGGAACGGACGCGAGTGTCGGGAGCGATAGGCGGCGAGGGGAGGCGGCCTTCTGCCGGCTCCTCGGCGGCCAGTTTTACAGGATCGGCGACAGGCACTCCCTCAACGCCTTCTTGATGATGCCCGAGACCTGCGCCTCGATCGTGGAGCCTCCGAGTATCGGATCGAACGCCTGGGGATTGGCGGCGAGCTGCCTGTTCGTGACGCGCGTTTCCTTCTTCAGGTAGTTGTACGCGTTCCTCTCTATCGTCGTCGAGAGGATTATCTCACCGGTCTCGACGCTGATCAACTTCAGGCTCAGCGACGCGGAGGGTACGTAGGTCTCCATCGCGTACTTGTCGTTGTAGGTGTAGACCACAGAGGAATACGCGTAGTTGATCTTGCCTATCAGCACCGCGTCGCAGCCGATCAGCCGCCCGACCTTCGCCGCGCTTCCTTGATCGAAGGCCGCCGAGAGCTGAAGCTCCTGCTCGGCGAGGATCCTGTCGACGTTGCGGCGATCCGCGACGTCGAACCTCGAGAGCAGGATCTCCTCGGCGCAGGCCGTCGCTATCGCGCTCTCGTCGGCGATGTACCGCCTCTTCTCCGTGTGGGGAAGCTTGAATTTCTCGAGCGTGAAGGTCTCGGTTGAATGATTATCGCTCGGCTCGATCGCCAGGACGGCGACGGTCTTGATCGAGCTTAAGGAGAAGCTCTGCTTCTTGATGATCGTCGGAGGGATCGGCTCTTGCGGAGCGAAGGTCAGCGAGACGAGATACGGATCGTACGGTGTCGTCGCGCACGACACGGCGCAGAGGCAGGTCGCGGTAAGTAGAAGGATGCGCGCCCTCATGCCCTTGTATGGTTTTCCCTTCATGACTCTCTCCAAATACGGTTTTCGACGAGATATCGATACAGTATTATTAGTAGAATGGTCGAGAAACCGCAACCGCTGCGCCTTGCCCTATCCGAAGGGCGCGACGGGAATGGATCTCGGCCCGCGAAGCCCGCGTAATTGACACGGGCCTTCCTTTTTGTCTACGCTAGGCCCGCGACGCCCGGACGGCCCCGCCCGGCGCGACCGCGGCGAGGCTACGGACCCTCGACGCGATTGCACGGGGCCCATCCTTCCTCGTCCGGAGTGTCGCCATGCGAACTCTTTCGTACAACGAGGCGCTGGAGAAGGTGGGCTACGGCCGCTTCCAGCGCAAGCTACTGGCCATTTGCGGCATCGGCTGGGCGGCCGACGCGATGGAGGTCCTCTTGGTCTCCTTCGCCATGCCCGCCATGTCCGCCGAGTGGCACCTGTCCAAGGCCCAGTCGGCTTTCCTTCAGACCGCCATCTTCCTCGGCATGATCCTGGGCGCCCTGGTCTGGGGCCGGCTGGCCGACAAGATCGGCCGCAAGATCGGCTTCATGGCCACGATCGCGGTCTACTCGCTCTTCGGCGCGCTGTCGGCCCTGTCGCCGAGCTTCGAGTGGTTCCTGGCCCTCCGCTTCCTGACCGGCTTCGGCGTGGGCGGCGCGCTTCCCGTCGATTACGGGATGTTCTCGGAGTACCTGCCCAACGAGAACCGGGGCCGCAGGCTCGTCTACCTCGAGGCCTTCTGGGCTCTCGGCACGCTGATCGCCGCGGGCCTCGCGTGGCTCATCGTGCCGAATCCGGCGCTCGGCTGGCGCTGGCTCTTCGCCTGCTCGGCCCTGCCCGGCTTCCTCCTCTTCTGGGCGAGGACGGGCGTGCCGGAATCGCCGCGTTTCCTCTTCATCAAGGGGAAGTTGGCCGAGGCGCGCGCGATCCTCGAGCGGGTCGCCGCCGTAAACGGCACGAGTCTGCCCGAGGGAGAGCTGGCCCTGGCCTCGGGTCCCGCGCGCTCGCGGGCGCGCGACCTCCTCGCGCCCAGCCTGCGCCGTACGACGCTCCTTTTGTGGCTCGTCTGGTTCCTCATCTCGATCGGCTACTATGGCACCTTCACCTGGCTCCCGAGCTGGTTCAGGGCCAAGGGCTTCGCCCTGCCCGCGGTCTATCCGAACGCCTTCATCATGGCCCTCGCGCAGGTGCCCGGATACTTCTCCGCGGCCTGGCTGGTCGAGAAGTGGGGGAGGCGCAGGACCCTCGGGACCTACCTCGTCCTGAGCGGCGTCTTCGCCTGGCTCTTCGCGCTCGCCTCGACGCCGATCGAGGTCATGGGCGCGGCGGTCCTCCTCTCGTTCTTCGCCCTGGGCGCCTGGGGGGCGCTCTACGCCTACACGCCCGAGGCCTATCCGACCTCGATCCGCGCGACCGGCATCGGGACGGCGAGCGCGATGACGAGGGTCGCGGGGGCGATCGCGCCCACCATCGGCGCGATGGTGGCGACCGGCGCCACCGGCATCGGCGGGGCCTTGGCCCTGCCCTTGGCCGTGTTCGCGGTCGCCTACGTCGTCGCGGGCCTTGGCGCCTTCTGCCTGCCCAAGGAGTCGCGAAGCGAGTCGCTCGCGGACAGCTTGAGCTAGAATAGTATCGTGCGGCGAGCGGCCCCGCGGGGCCGCCCGCACGAGGCGAGGCATGCGATTCGCCGAGACGAACGACGAGCTCGTCGACTCGATAAAGTACCGCGCAGAGTCCTACCTCGGCGGCGGCATCAGGGATGGCCGCGTCCTCGCCGCCATGCGCGAGCTCGACCGCGCGTCGTTCCTGCCTCCGATGTCGCGGGACGCGGCATACCTCGACGAGCCCGTCTCGATCGGGCTCGGGCAGACCTGCTCCCAGCCCTCGATGGTCGCCTTCATGCTCGACAAGCTCTCGCTCGGGCCGGGCATGCGCGTCCTGGAGGTCGGGGCGGGCTCGGGCTACGCGGCCGCGATCGCCGCCCTGCTCTGCGCGCCCGGGGGCCGCGTGACCGCGGCGGAGATCCTGCCCGAGCTCGCGGCCATGGCGCGCGCGAACTGCGCCGTGGGGCTGTCGCGCCGCGCGGCCACGCCGGTCGAGGTAGTCTGCGCCGACGCCTCGGCCGGGCTCCGCGATCGCGCCCCCTTCGACCGCGTCTTCCTCTCCGCGGGCGTCGGCGGCCGATCCTTCAGGGAGGGGCCCCTCCTCGCGCAGCTCGCGGAGGGCGGGGTCCTCCTGTACCCCGAGGCGCGGGGCAGTCTCTATCGCATAACGCGCCTCGGAGACCGGACGGTCCGCGACTACTGGTCGGGCGTGGCCTTCGTGCGCCTGCGCGGAAAGAACAGCTGAGGGCCGGTCGGCTATAAGCGCCGAGCCGGCCGGCCGCGTCGGAATGCCCGGCCGCGATCAAGGCCGGCGCGGGGCCAGGTCGGAGCGCAGCCGCTCGAGCAGGGGCCCTATGCTCCGCGCGTGGTCGCCCTTCCAGTAGGCCTTGCCGCAGGCCGGACAGAGCGAGAACTCGTCGTAGCGCTCCGCGACTATCCTCGGCACGAGGCTCAGGACCTCGGCCTTGGAGGCGCTTCGGAGGGCCGATCCGCAGGACGAGCAAAGGCTCAAGGGCAGCCAGAGCCGGTCGAGGCCGAAGCGTGAGCAGACCTCGAGGAGCTGGCGATAGGGATCCGAGTCCAGGACGAGCATGCCCCGGCGCCAGGCCTCGGAGGGCTCGGGCGCCTCTGCCGCGGAGCGCGCGAGGGAGCGCTCGAAGAGAAGCCCCCGGTCGCGGGTCAGGACGACGCGGCCCTCGCCGAGGGCCGTCCCGATCGCTTCGTCGTCGTCGAGGCCGCGCCGCCACAGGGAGTCGAAGCCGAGGAGCCTGAGCGCGCGCGACAGCCGGCCGAGGTGCGCGTCGGCGAGGAAGCTCGGTCTGCGGCCGAGGTCGATCGGCTCGGGGACGGGGTCCAGCTCGACCGTCGATCCGTCGGGAGGCGGAAGCTCGAGGGGCCAGGCCTCTCCATCGATGCGGACGCCGCCGATCTCGCAGGCCGGTATCCCGATCGTCTCGGCGACGTGCCTGAGGCTCTGGTCCTCGCGGAACGCCGCGTCTCGGGAGAGCGTCTCGCCGAGGGACTCGCGCGGCGGCTCGCGGCGCGCAACCTGCGCGAGGCGCCCGCCCAGGACGAGGCGCGCCTTGGCGAAGCGCTCGACGGAAGGCCACTCAGCGTCCGTCATGCCGATAGTATGGCCGGCAGGCCCGGCCGTGAATACCGGTCGCGCGCATGCCGCGGCGCGGCTATGGCGCTGACAGGCTCACGGTGATCGCGTCCTCGTAGCTTCCCGCCGAGGGATAGACCGAGAAGCTCAGGATCGAGGCGACGATCCTGTAGCGGGTCGGCGTCGCGTAGGTCGCGCTCGCGCCCGTCGCGATAGGGGCGGGGCCGGAGGCGAGGGAGATGGACGCGCCGTTTGAGGTCAGGGAATAGCCGACGCGGCTTCCGGGATCGAGGGGATTCACGAGGGCTCCCGAGTTGGCCGAGCTCAGCGACAGACTGTAGGCGACGTTCGAGCGTACGAGAATGTCGGCGCCGAGCGATTGGCCCGGGGCCAGCGAGCCGAAGGCGAGGCTCTGGCTCGTCGAGTCGAGGGCGAAGGACGAGCCGGTCGCTACGACCGAGAGGTCGTAGAAGGAGCCGACCGTTACGGAGACGGTCAGCGTATTCGTATCGAGGATCGGGCCCGAGGGCGGGAAGGACGAGCCACCGTAGAGGTCTTCCTTGATGATCGCGGTGTACGTGCCGGGAGGGGGCAGGACCGCCGCCTCGACCCTGAAGCCGATGGTGTAGATGCGGCTCGTATTCGCGGCCGTTCCCGGCGCGAAGTCGCCCGAGATCGTCTCGCTCGCGCTCGAGGGCGAGCCCGTGAGCGATAGCCTGCTCCCTGACCCGAGATTGTAGAGGCCGAATGAGAGGCCCCCCTGGCTGCCCGGATTCATAAGCGTCATCACGACGCAGTACGGACGGTCGTCCGCGATCTTCGTGCCGTTGTTGACGGTAATGATCCCCGACGCCTGCGCGGCGCCGCTCGGCGAGTACGACAGGGAGAACGAGTTCGTCGTATCGATGGCCGGATTCGCGAGGTTCAATACATTAATGCTCGACTTCGCCCAGAGCCCCGGCGCGAGGGCGAGAGCTGCCGCGAGCGAGATCGCGGCGGCCGCGCCTCGCGTGGATAGTCCGTTCATGATCGACCTCCCTCGGGCGCCGGGGCCTCGGCCCGCAGCCTACCGATGTCGTATAACGCGCCCGCTTCTCCGGGGGGGACGACGAAGGAGCTCGAGCTCCCGTCGCCCCAGATTATCGTCGCCGGGCCCGGCTTGAGACCGTAGCACTCGAAGACGCCGTTCTCGTCGGTGAAGGTGCCCACCGCCCCCGCGCCGGCGGAGCCGACGACGTCCCCGGGCATGCTGCCGATGGGCGCCCCGTCCGCGTCCGTCAGCGTGCCTCGGACCGCGATCGAGGGCTCGATGCCGACCCGGATCGCGGCGACGGAACGGTAGGCGGGGCGCAGGGAGACCGAGGCCGGGCTCGGCCTCTTCTCAGGCGAGCTCGAGGGCATCTCGACCGTCGCGACGTAGTCCTCGTAGGGCTCGAGGCCGGCGACGAGGACGGGCCTGCCGTCCGCGCTCGCCGAAGGCGCGCCTCCCGAGGGCCTGAGCTCGACGAGCTCTGCGCGCATCTCGCGCGAGGGCAGGAGCGCGGCGAAGGCCTGGGCGGGCGAGCCGGAGGCGGCGACGAAGCCCTCGGCGAGCGCGAGCGTCGTCGAGGCGGACAGGCTTCCGGCGAGCTCGGGGGCCTCGCCCGATTCGTCGTCACGGTAGGCCGCGGAGGCGCGCAGCGAGACGGACGCGCCTCTTGACGAGGCCGAGAGCTCGATGTCGCGCGAGGCGCTGGCGCTCGCGAGTCCCTGGGCCGAGAGGCCGATCGCTTTCCTTCCTTCGGGATCGATCCCGATCGCGAGGTCGACCGAGTCGGTCCCCTCGACGAGGTCGCGCCGGTACGAGAGGCTGCGCCGGTCGCCCGAGGTCGCTGCGAAGGCGATCGTCGCCCTCGCCGAGCCTCCGGAGTCCGCGCTCCAGTCGTAGCCACTGGAGATCGACAGCGTCGAAGAGCGGGACATCGGGACCGTCAGGCCGAGGGTCGCCGACCAGAGCTCGAGCTCATCGCCCGCGAGCCTGGCCTCTCCGAACGCGGTGAGCGACCCGAGAGCACCGGGCAGCGACTGGCCTGCCTGTCCCGAGAGGCTCCAAGTCGACGCGTCCGCCCGGGGCTCGAGGCCGGGCGCGGCGAACCCCGATACCCTGTATTCCGCGGCTACGCCGAGCCTCGGCGCGTAGCGCGCGCCGGGGTCGGAGAAGCGCCAGTACGCCCGGCCGGCGTACGAGGGATCGCGAGAGGCCGAGGACGGAAGCGAGAAGGAGACCGCGCCGCTCAAGCCCATCGATCCGAAGGGCAGCGCGGCGCCGGCGGAGAGCCCGCCGAGGAAGGAGCCGAAGCCCGCCTCGGCGTCCGCGCCGAGCTGCAGGCCGCGGGCGATCCCGAAGGAGACGCTCGCCGCGGCGAAGGGCTCGAGACCCTCGTCCCTGACCGAGCCGAGCGCGATGGAGTAGTCCGCGGCGCCTGGACTGAGGATCGCCTCGTCGAAGGGGATGCCGAGGCGGATGACGCGCGGAGGCTCCCCTTTTTCCTCGATCTTGACGACGACTTCATTGAGGCCCGAGGCGAGCGGCAGCTCCGAGATGCGGTAGGATCCCGGCCCGAGCCGGAGCCGCCTCGCGACGACGCCATTGACCTCGACCGAGACCTCGGCGTCCTTCCTTATCTCGATCTCGTCGAGCGCGGGGGCGCCGCTTTTTTTCGCTCCGGGGAACGAGGCCTCGCGAGCGAAGGAAGTTCCGTAGAGTTCTCGGCCGGACTGGAAGCCCGAGGTCCTGAAGCCGACGATTCCCGCCTGGGCCCGGGCGCCGAGCGAGGGCAGGTCGTAGACGAGCCGCGCTGAGCGGAGCTCAGCCGCTGAGCGGAGCTCAGCCGATAGTAGCTCAGCCGCCGAGCCGGATTCGGCTGGGATGTCCACGCTCAGCGCGACGTCGCCCTCCGCGACGAGGCCGAAGAGCCTTACCGCGGGCTCGAGCTCGAGGTCAGCCGCGTACGACGTTCTTTCGGCGAGAGCGCGCGGCTCGTAGGCGGCGTCGAGGCCGAGCCTCAGCCCGAGGATCAGGGAAAGAGGGGCGTTGTCGATTTTCGTCCCGGCCATCGGAGCCGCGCGGCTCTCCGACGCGCCGACCTCGATCGGCCTCATCGCTGAGGGCGGGACTATGAGCCTGAGCTCGAGGGAGGACGCGTCGAACTCGAGCCCGAGGCCGAGCGCGCCGAGCTCGCCTGGGCCGACGAGGCGCTCGTTTCCCGCGAGCGCCCTCGCGATCGCGGACTTCACGAGGGAGCCGAGTTCGCGCGACAGGAGCGAGGAGGAAACGAGGGGGCCGCCCGTCCCGTCCAGGACGAACTCGACCGCGCCGCGGCGCTCGCCGTTCACGAGGAAGTCGGCCAGGGCGCGCGTCTCGGCGGCCGGGCTCTCGTCCTGGGCGATCGCGGGGATCGGCGCCAGGACGAGGGCGGCCGCGAGCGCGGTCGCCTCGAGCGCCAGGCGGACGGGCCTAGTACACGCCCTCGAACGCGACATGCGCCTCATACCGCCTCCCCGCCTCCGCGTCGGGCCTCGGGACGAAGGTCCTCCGGCCCGTGCCGGGCAGGTAGTTGGCGCCCGAGAGGGCGCCGAGCTCCTGGGCAGTCAGGGAGGACTGCAGGCCGTCGACCTCGACTCGCGCGTCGAGGGCGATGACGTGCCTCGTCCCCTCGTTCCGTATCTCAACGATTAATCCGGTGTCGCCTAACGGCCCCTTCGCGCCCTCGACGGTCGCGACGAGTGCCGGCGCGAAGCGCGCCTCGCCTACGTAGAGCGAGGCGACGTAGCGGAACGCGACCTTGATCCCCGACGCGCGCTCGCCTGAGGTCCTGGAGTCCAGGGGAACTTCCTCGGCGACCAGCCTGAAGCTGCGCTCGGAGCCGAGGGCCGCTGGGCCGCGCCACTGCGCCTTGACCGCCGCCTGCGAACCGGGCTCGACGACGACCCGCGCCGGATAGACGGAGAAGAGCTCGTCCGCGGGGCTGTTCGTCTCCTCGCCGGAGGCCGAGAGCCCCCTCGAGAGGACCTTGATCCTGACCGCGACGCGCTCGGCGCCGTCGTTGCGGATCCTGAACGTGGCGACGCTCCCCGCCCCGGTCGGGGCGAGGAGCGCCGTCATGGGCTCCATCGTGAAGGCGCCGGCCTCGGCCGCGAACGCGGCCGCGATTACCGCGATGATCGATGCGCGCAGCGCCTTCATGATTGCCTCCTTACTTACTACTTCGCAGAGATCGTGAACGTCAGAGTGTCAGAATAGGAGTCGGCGTTCAGGAAGGCCGAGGCGAAGGAGATGTCGAGCTCCTTCGCGACGCCGGCGCCGCCGGTCCTGGACGCGACGTCGCTGACGAGGGCCGAGCCGCCCGCGAAGGAAACGGCCTGGCCGTCGTAGCGCAGGGCATAGGCGAGGGAGTCCGGGCCGCCGGCCTGCTTGAGAAGGCCGCCGTTGGCCGAGGAGAGGACCACGGTGTAGCCCGCCTTGTTGTTGGTGAGCTCGACCACGGTCGCGATCTTGAGGTTCGTGACGGCCGACCCGACGGGCAGGCTCGAGGCGTTGGCGTCGGCGACGACCGAGATCGAGGTGACCGGCGCGACCGTGCCGGAAAGCGAGAGCGTGCCGGTGGTGGCGGAAAAGCCGGGGAGCGCGGAACCGGCGGCGATGAGGGCCGCGAGAGCGAAAGCCTTGGAAGCGATTCGAATGTTCATAGTATCCTCCGTTTTCCCAGTGATCCTGGGCGATCTTCGCTTACTTAACAGCAAGCCGCATGCCAGGATTCAAGGAACACGAAGATATTTTTTAATTACCGATGCAGCATGATAATGCGCGTGCTCGACTAGATGATCATCGATGTGGCCTATCGGTGCTGCTCGACCATGCGGTCGAATAATCCGCCCGAACGGTCGAATCCCTCCTCTCGCGTCCATTCGTCTATGCGTTTGAGACAAGACCTGAAATGCCGCTCGCTGATCCCGAGCTCGCGCGCCGCCGCGCTCTGATTACCCTTCGCCCGCTCGAGCGCGCCGAGGACGAGGCTTTTCTCGAATAGGCGCATGGCCGTCTCGTAGTCGGTCCCCGGCCCGGGGAGCCCCGAGTCGGCGCAGACCTGTTCGGGCGGCCCCTCGGGCGGCAGGTCCTCGGCCCTGATGAACTCCCCGCGGCAGAGCACGACCGCGCGCTCGATGCAGTTCTCGAGCTCCCGCACGTTCCCCGGGAACGGACGCTTCATGAGAGCGTCCATCGCTTCACGGGTCGCGCCGCTCAGGCGCTTGCCGTTCCTCTCGCTGAATCGCGCGATGAAGTAGTCGACGAGGAGCCTGATGTCCTCCTTGCGCTCGCGCAGGGGCGGGATGCGTATCTCGATCACGTTGAGCCTGTGGTAGAGGTCCCGCCTGAAAGTCCCCGACTCCACCATCCGCGAGAGCTCCTTGTTCGTCGCGGCGACGATCCTCACGTCGAGCTTGCGCGTCGCGTTCTCGCCGACGCGCTCTATCTGCCCGAATTGCAGGGCCCGCAGGAGCTTGACCTGGAGCGGGGCCGAGATCTCGCCGATCTCGTCGAGGAAGAGGGTGCCGCCCTCGGCCTCCTCGAAGCGTCCCGCGCGGTCGGAGCTCGCGCCCGTGAAGGAGCCCCGGCTGTGGCCGAAGAGCTCGCTCTCGGCGAGGGTCTCCGGGAGGGCCGACACGTTGACGGCCACGAAGCTTCCCTTCCGCGCGCTCCGCTCGTGGATGAAGCGCGCGACGAGCTCCTTGCCCGTGCCGCTCTCGCCCGAGAGGAGGACCGTCGCCCTGCTCGTCGCGGCGCGCGCGGCCAGGCTGAGGGCCGCAGCCATGGCCTCGCTCCGGTAGATGATGCCGGCCGCGGCCGGCGAGGAGGCGGGCCCCTCGATGGGCGGCAGCAGGGCCTCGCGCTGGAGCGCGGTCCGCTCGTTGACGCGGACGACTATCCGCTCGATGTCCTCCCTCCTCGTCGGCTTGACGAGGTAGTCGTCCGCCCCGCCCTTCAAGAGGCTGACCGCCTCGCTCGCGTCGACGTAAGCGGTCATGACGACGACGGCGATCGTCGGGTTCAGGGCCTTGACGCCGGCGAGGAGGTCGAAACCCGAGCCGTCGGGCATGCGGAGGTCGCAGAGCACGAGGTCGACGACGGATTCCGAGGCGATCCGGAGGCCTGCCTTTACGCCCGGGGCCGAGAGGAATTCGATCGGGGGATAGTCGAGGGCCGAGCAGACGGTCCTGAGGAGCTCGATCTGCGTCTCGTCGTCGTCGATGGCGAGGAGCGTCATGGTTTAAGCGTAATGCGGCCGAGCCCAATAAGCAAAACGGGACGGGGCGGGGCGGGGCCTCCGGGGGCCTACGGCGCTATGACGTAATCGACGAGGGACCGGAAGCGTCCGGGGTCCGCGTCGAAGGCCGCGCGATAGACGACGCTCTCGCGGTCGAGTGCCCGGTCAATCGCGAGGATACCGTCCAGGTGGTCGATCTCGTGCTGCAGGAGCTCGGACTCGGGCCTGCCCAGGCGCTCGGCGAGTCGCTCGGCGCCCTCCTCGTCCGTGTAGGCGACGCTGACCGATTCCGAGCGCTCGAGGCGCACGAGGAGGTCGGGGAAACTCATGCAATCGTCCCACATGGTGAAGGCGGCTTCGCTTCGCCAGACGACGCGCGGATTGACGAGGCAGCGGCTGCCCTCGCCGAGGTTCACGGCTATGAAGCGGCGCGTTATGCCGATCTGCGGGGCCGCGATGCCGCGCCCGAAGCCGCGCGCGGCGCGGAAGGCGTCGAGCGCGGCCTTGAGCCGCTCGAGCTCGCCCTTCGTTCGCGCATCGCGGACGTCGTCGACGCTCTCGCAGGCGGCGCGCAGCCTCGGATCGCCCAGGAGAAGAACCGGATCGGTCACGAGCGCCTCAGATGAGCGAGCGCGGATTCGCGCGCCGCAGGAGTCCCTCGAGCGTCGCCGCCGGGTCCTTCGACTTCCCGAGCAGGATCATGGCCGCGATGATATAGGGCTTGTAACCGGCCTCGCGGTAGGTGTCGTCGCGGTAGCGGTCGAAGACCGATCCGGCGACCTCGCCCGCCTCGCAGGAGACGTCCGTGATGTCGGCCGGGAGGCAGTGCATGTAGAGCGCCTGCGGCGCCGAGGCGCCGGCGTTCCTGGTCAGCTTCATCTTCCGCTCGTCGCACTCCCAGTCCTTGAACTTCGCGTTGTTCGCGAGGCAGGCCTTCTCGAGCTCCTTCAGGCCCGCCTGATCGCCCGCGTGGAGGAGGGGCACGCGCTTTCGCATGACCTCGTAGGGCGCCCAGCTCTTGGGGTAGACGATGTCCGCGTCCTTGAAGGCCTCGTCCATCGAGTGCGTCGTCCTGAGCGATCCGCCCGACTCCTTCGCCTGCTTCTCCGAGAGCGCCACGACCTCGGGGATGAGCTCATAGCCCTCGGGGTAGGCGAGGGATATCTCCATGCCGAGCCTGCTCGCCAGCCCGATGACGCCCTGCGGAACGGAGAGCGGTTTGCCGTACGAGGGCGAGTAGGCCCAGCTCATCGCGAGCTTCTTGCCCTTGAGCTTCTCGAGACCGCCGAAATGATGGGAGAGATGGAGGAAGTCGGCCATCGCCTGCGTGGGGTGGTCGATGTCCGACTGGAGGTTGACGATGGTCGGCCTTGAGGGGAGGACGCCCGCCGCGACGGCCTCGTCCAGGGCCGCGCCGACCTCGCGCTGGTACTTGTCGCCCTCGCCGAGGTACATGTCGTCGCGGATGCCGATCGCCTCGGTGAGGAAGCTGATCATGGTCGCGGTCTCGCGCACGGTCTCGCCGTGGGCGACCTGGCTCTTGCCCTCGTCGAGATCCTGCGCGTACAGGCCCAGGAGGTCGCAGGCCGAGGCGAAGGAGAAGCGCGTGCGCGTCGAGTTGTCGCGGAAGTTCGAGACCGCTATGCCGGAGTCCCAGAGCCTGGGCGAGATCCCGATGGCGCGCATCGCGCGCAGGGCGTCCGCGACCAGGAAGGTCGCGTCGAGCTCGTCGCGGGACTTCTCCCAGGTGAGGAGGAAGTCCCTGCCCTCCATCGCGATCCTCTTCGATCGCAGCCTCTCGATGAGTACGGCGATATCCTTGTCCATCATGGCTCTCCTCCGTTCACGATAATCCTGCCCTCTCGAGCAGCGCCCTCGAGGCGCGGTCCGCGCCTTTCCGTATCGCTTCCTCGTCGGTCCCGGAACGGGCACCCGGGCCGACGAGGGCTCCCGACTCCAGGACCAGCTCGCCGTTCACGACGACGTGATCGGCGCCGTGGTCGTAGCCGCACAGGATGAGGGCCGCGACCGGATCGGCCAGGGCCCCGGCGTACTCGAGCCTCTCGACGTCGAAGAGCGCGAGGTCGGCGATCCATCCTTCCTCGACGCGGCCGAGCTTCTCGTAGCCGAGGAGGCGAGCGCCGCCCTCGGTCGCGATCGAGAGCGCCTCCCGGGCCGTGAGGCCTCCGCGCCGGGCGTCGGGCCCCGAAAGGCCCGCGCGCACGCGCTGCAGGAGCATCGCCTGCCGCGCCTCGCCCAGCATGTCCGACGAGTCGTTCGAGGCCGAGCCGTCCACTCCCAGGCCGACGGGCACGCCGAGGTCGAGCATCTCGCGCACGCGGGCTATCCCCGAACCGAGCCGCATGTTGGACGAGGGGCAGTGGGCAACGCCGGTCCGCGTCCTCGCGAGCAACGCGAGCTCCTCGTCGTCGAAGAAGATGCCGTGGGCGTACCAAACGTCCGGGCCGACGAAGCCGCAGTCCTCCATGAGTTTGAGGGGGCGGCGGCCGTACAGTTCGCGGCAGGACTTCTCCTCGTCTCGCGTCTCCGCGAGGTGGGTATGGAGCCGCACGCCGCGGGCGCGCGCGAGCTCGGCGGCGTCGCGCATCGACTTCTCCGAGACCGAGAAGGGCGAGCAGGGCGCGAGGGCGACCTTGCGCATCGCGTCGGGCGCGCCGTCGTGGTACTTGGCGATCGTCGCCTCGCACTCGGAGAGGATCCGGTCTTCGTCTTGAACGACCGAGTCAGGTGGCAGGCCACCGTCCTTCCTCGAGCGCGACATCGAGCCGCGCGTCGGGGCGAATCGAATCCCCAGGTCGGAGGCCGCCCCGAACTGGATGCCCGGCAGGTCGTCCTTGAATCCGGCGGGGTAGAGGTAGTGGTGGTCGGTCGTCAGCGTGCAGCCGGTCTTGACGAGCTCGGCCATCGCGAGGCGCGAGGACCAGTAGACCGCGTCCTCGTCGATGCCCTTCCATATCTCGTAGAGGTAGACGAGCCAGTCGAAGAGCTTCGCGTCCTGGACGGCCGGCAACGCGCGCGTGAGAGTCTGGTAGAAGTGGTGGTGGGCGTTGACCAGCCCCGGCAGGACGACGTGGCGGGAGGCGTCGACCACCTTCGCGCCGGCGGGGACGGGGATGCCCGCCGCGATGCGCGTTATGCGATTTTTCTCGATGAGGACGTCGACGCCGCGCCGGTCTCCTCGGCCGCCGCCGAGGCCGGTCGCGACGCAGAGGCAGTCCCTCAGGAGGATCACTTCATGATCTCCGCGTTGAAGGCCTCGATCATGGAGTCCAGCTCGCCGACCTGGGCGCGCAGTCCGCCCCAGTAGGAGCGGTAGTCCTCCCACTGCGCGCGGAGCTCGGCCAGGTCCTTGCCCAGCTGCTCGATCCAGGTGAAGTACTTGAGGTTGTGGACGCGCCGCTTGTCGACGTGCGTCAGCTCGAGGACTTTGTCGTCCGAGAGCGCGCCGAGGACGGCGTAGTCGCGGTCGGCCTGGCGCGTGTCGTACGCGCCGCGCTCGGAGGACAGCTCGCGCAGGCGGCTGCCGTACAGGGCCATCGAGTCGGTGAACACGGTGAAGACCACGTCGCTCGGGCCGAGCTCGAAGTACTTCGCGAGCTTTATCGCGGCGAGGAGATTGCCGACGCCCGAGATGCCGAGCCAGTCGAGCTTCGCGAGGAGCGCGGCGGAGACGCCGGCCTCGGCCAGGATCTCGCGGCCTGCGTCCTCGTTGAACAGCCGGATGAGGCGCACGGGCAGCTCGTCGTCGACGCCGATCGCGGCGTCGGTATCGCGGAGGTTGTGTATCCACGGGATGTGCTTGTCGCCGATGCCCTCGATCCTGTGATCGCCGAAGCCGTTCTCGAGTATCGTCGGGCACTGCAGCGCCTCGGCGACCGCGACCTTGGCGCCCGGGAAAGTGTCGCGCAGGTAGGAGCCCGAACCGAGGGTCCCCGCAGAGCCCGACGACAGCACCGCTCCGGCTACGCGGTCGCCGGGACGCGCGATTTTCTTGAAGACCTCCTCCATAGCCGGGCCGGTGACCGCGTAGTGCCAGAGGTGGTTGGGAAGCTGGTCGAACTGGTTGAAGATCACGGCGTCGGGCCGGGTACGCTCCAGCTCGATGCACTTGTCGAAGATCTCCTTGACGTTCGACTCGCAGCCGGGCGTCGCGATGACCTCCTCTGCCATGGTCCTGAGCCAGTCGAAGCGCTCCTCGGACATGCCGGCCGGAAGGATCGCGATGCTGGGGCAGGACAAAAGGCGCGAGATGTAGGCGCCGCCGCGGCAGTAGCTGCCCGTGCTCGGCCACACGGCCTTCTTCGACGTCGGGTCGAAGCGTCCCGTCACGAGCTCGGGCAGGAGGCAGGAGAGCGCAGCCCCGACCTTGTGCGCGCCGGTCGGGAACCACTTTCCCGCGAGGCCGACGATGCGCGCCTTGGTCCCCGTTATCGAGCTCGGCATCTCGATGAAGTTGACGTCGCCGAACAGTCCTCCCGTCTCCTTGGGCTCGTTGTGCCAGGTGACGCGGAAGAGGTTGCGGCTGTGGACGTCCCAGAGGCCGATGCCCTTAAGCTCATTCTTGATCGAGTCGGGCACCTTCGACGGGTCCCGCATCTGCGCGTAGGTCGGGAGGAGGATGCCCTTCTCCCTGCAGCGCTGTATGTTCTTCTTCCTCTGTGCCTCGTTCACGTTCAAGTCGATCATTGCCGGTCTCCTTTATTCAACGACCCGCTAGAGTCTCGCGCCGACGGCCTTGGCGGCGCTCTTGATATCTTTCAGGCCCGAGCCGGTCAGCATGACGACCGCGATCTCGTCACTCCCCAGGCTCGGGCGGACCTTGAGGAAGGCCGCGAGGGCGCAGGCGCTCGAGGGCTCGGCGAAGAGCCCGGCCCTCGACGAGGCGAGGCGCTGCGCCTCGAGGATCTCCTCGTCCGAGACGATCGCGCCCCTGCCGCCGTGAGCGCGCATCTTGGCGAGGGCGAAGATACCGTTGCGCGGCGCGTCCACCGAGATCGAGTCGGCCAGCGTGCTCGATGGACGAGGCTCGATGCGTCCCGTCTCGAGCGCCCTGACGATCGCGCTCGATCCCTCGGCCTGCGCGGCCCAGAAAGTCGGAGCGCGCTCGATCTCGCCCAGCGCGAGGAGGTCCTCGAAGCCCTTGATGACGCCGGCCAGGATGACGCCGTCGCCCGTCGGCACGAAGACGTGGTCGACTGTTGCCTTGCGCCCGAGCGCGGCCCGAAGGTCGCGGACGATCTCGTAGGCGGCGGTCTTCTTGCCCTCGATGGTCAGGGGATTGTAGGCGGTGTTCCGCGAGAGGACGCCCGCGCGCTCGGTGTACTCGAGACAGGCGTCGAAGGCGAGGTCGTAGCTGCCGTCGATCTCGCGCAGCTCGGCGCCGTACTGCAGGACCTGGACGCGCTTCGCCGCCGGCGCGGACTTCGGTAGGAAGACCGTGACCTTGATGCCTGCAGCCGCGCCGACGCAGGCCATGCTCGAGGCCGCGTTCCCGGTCGAGGCGAGAGCGACCTCCGCGACGCGGTGCTCTCGGGCGAATGCCGCGACGAGGAAGGACGCGCGGTCTTTGTACGATCCGGAGGGCTCGCAGGTATCATCCTTGAGCCAGAGGCCTGGGAAGCCGAGCTCGGCCCGGAGCCGGGCCGGGGCCCAGAGCGGCGTGCCGCCTACGGGGAGCGGCGGGAAGAACCCGGCCTCGACGGGCAGGGGTACGGCGCTCGGGTCGTCGGCGAGGAGGCGCCTGGCGGCGCCTGCGTCGAAGACGCATTCGAGCACGCCGCCTAGTGGAGCGCCGGGGACGTTATGCGACGCGCAGGGACCGCAGAGGTAGCGGCCCGGCTCGATCGGGTACTCCGCCCCGCAGGAGGGGCAGCGGTAGCTCCACTTCAAGCCCGCTTCTCCAGCGCGTAGGGGAGGGCCGCGTAGAAGGCCGCGGCCTTCTCGAGGTCGTCGATCCTGTTTGTCTCGTTGGGCGCGTGGGCCTGAGCCTCGTCGCCTGGGCCGAAGCCGATGCAGGGGATCTTGTGGCGGCCGCAGATCGCGACGCAGTTCGTCGAGAAGGTCCACTTGTCGACGACCGGCGCCGATCCGTAAAGTCCCGAGTAGGCGTCGACGCCCGCGAGGACGAGGGGATGGTCCGCGGGGATCTTCCAGGTCGGGAAGTACAGCTCCTGCCTGTAGACCTTGCCCGTGTAGGCGGGCTGCGCGTACTCGGGCATCTTGACCGTAAACTTATCCACGCCCGCGGCCTTGAGCGCTTCTTCGACCTGGGCGATGGCGATCCTGTCGTCCTCGCCCCAGGTGAGGCGGCGGTCGCAATAGAGCATGGCCTGGTCGGGGACGGCGCACTGCGAGGGGCCGTGCACCTTGATCTGCGACACCGTTATCGTGCCCTTGCCGAGGAAGCCGTCGTCGTCCGGCTTAAGGCGCGCGTTGAGCGACTCCAGGGCAAGGGCGGCGCGGGCAGCCTTGTAGGCCGCGCTCTCGCCGCGCTCGGGCGCGGAGCCGTGGCAGGACACGCCCTTGACGTCGATCTGGATCTCCATGCGGCCGCGGTGCCCGCGGTAGAGCCGGCAGCTCGTCGGCTCGGTGGAGACTGCGAGGTCGAGCTTGAAGCCCTCCTCCTCGATGAGGTGCTTCCAGCACAGGCCGTCGCAGTCCTCCTCGATAACGGTGAAGGCGAACCATACCGTGTAACCGCCCGAATAGGCGGCATCCTTGAGGATGCGCGCCGCCGTGATCATCGAGGCCGCGCCGCCGAGCTGGTCCGAGGCGCCGCGCCCGTGGACGAGGCCGTCCTTCACGAGGCCCGAGTGGGGCGGAATTTTCCACTGGCTCGGGTCGCCTACGCCGACCGTATCGATATGAGCGTCGATGACGAGTACCTTTGACCCCTCGCCGGGGCGGCGGCCGACGCGGCCCAAAAGGCTCCCCAGACCGTCTATCCAGAGGTCCTCCATGCCGGCTTCCTTGCAGAGGCGCCTTATGAGCTTGACGCGATCCTTCTCCGTGCAGCTGAAGCCGGGCACCCGGATCATCCTGGAGAGGTTGTCGGCCGTGTAGTCGCGGTACTTCGCCGCCGCCGCCCGTATCGATTTCGAGTCCATGCTATTTCCTCTCCTCCATCCTGTCCCACAGCCGTCTCGCCTCTTCGCGCGCCTTCGCGGCTATCGCGCCGGCGTCGAAAGTCGGGACGCGGTCCTCGATCACGAAATTGCCGTCGACCATCACGGAGCGGACCGAGCGCGACGAGAGGCCGAAGGCAATGTGGCCGGCGATGTTCCCCCCGACCAGCGGCGTCGGCGGCTCGTAGTCCCAGAGCACGAGGTCCGCGCGCGCTCCGGCCACGACCCTGCCCAGCGCGACGCCCATGTAGCGCTCCATGATCCTGTTGCCCCGGTCGAGGCAGCGGAGGAAGTCGGCGGGCCACCAGGGGCCGCCGGCCTCGCGGTGGCGGAAGGCGGCGAAGCGGAACTCCTCGAGCATGTCGGAGCTCATGCCGTCGGTCACGAGCGCAACGTTGGCGTAGCGCGGGAGGAGCATGTTGTAGCCGACGGCATTGTTCATATTGCTGCGCGCGTTGTGCGCCAGGAATGAGCCGCGCGCGTTGAGGATCTCGACCTCCGACTCGGTCAGCCACAGGCCGTGGGCGACGATGGTCTTGGCGTCGAGGCAGCCGGCCGCGTCGAGCCGTTCCGCGAGGTCCATGCCGTAGCGGTAGCGCGAGTCGACCGCGTCGTACTTGTCCTCGCCCGCGTGCGTGTGGAGGCCGCGGCTGGATGAGCGGACCGCGTCGCCGAGGGCGGCGAGGGTCTCGTCGCCCAGGGTGAAGCCGGCGTGCGCGCCGATCGCGCCGTCGACGATGGGGCGCTTGCCGGCGGCGCGCTCGGCGTCGATCTCGCGCGCGAAGCGGAGGTTCTCGTGGACTCCCGCGCGCGCGCCGTCGGGGCCGTTGCGGTCCGTGGTCTCGTAGCAGACGAGGCCGCGCAGACCGATCTCGTCGAAGGCGCAGCGGATGACCGAGAGGCTGCCGTCGATCGCCTCGGGGCCGGCGTGATGGTCCACGACGGACGTGACGCCGCAGGCCGCGGCCTCGGCGCATCCGGCCAGCGCGCTCGCCTCGAGGATGGGAAGGTCGATCGCTCGATCGAGCCTCCACCAGAGGTTGCGCAGTTGCTGGGCGAAGTCCTTGGAGGGGGCGATCTGGGTCAGGAGCCCGCGCGCGAGGGCCGAGTACAGGTGCGTGTGCGCGCAGACGAGGCCTGGGCTCAGGTAGGCGCCCGAGACCCTCCTGGCCTGCGGGTACTTTGCCGCGAGTCCCTTTCCGGTCTCGACTATCGCGCCGGGGCTCGAGCCCGTCTTGGGGCCCGCGGTCGCGACGTCCATCGGCTCGGACACCGCCGGCGGCTCGAACGACACGACGCGTACGTTCTCGAATACCGTCATGACTCGCCTCCCAGGAGATAAGAGTGGCCCTCGAGGACGATCCTCGCGAGCTCGACGAGGCTCGTCGAGCCTGGGGAAGATTCCCATCCCGCGCTCGCCTCCGAGGCGGAGCCTCCCTCGACCTCGCGGTAGAGGAGCCTCGTCGCCCCGCGCTTCGGTTGGTCGATGGTGAATCCGACGTTGCGCGATCTCGCGAGCGCCTCGGCATCGGAGAAGAGCGTCGCCTTGCCGCGGTACGGCTCGCCCTCGTAGGGACAGAAGAGGCCGCAGTTGCCGCACTCGTTGCAGAGAGAATCGACGTGGAGTATCTGCAGGGCCTGAGCGAACTTTCCGCTCGACGGGATAGCCGTGTTCGCCCTGTTGGGGCAGACCTCGACGCAGCGCAGGCAGGCCGAGTCGCACTCGAGGCAGCGCTCGGCCTCGCGCGCGAGGAAGCCGGCCGCGTCGGATCGCAGGCCCTCGGCGCGCGCTCCCCGGGCCGCGAGCTTGCGAACGTCGGGAATGGGCGGCGAGTAGGGACGGGCGGGCGACGATATGCCCGCGGCGGCGAGGATCGCCTCGGCGGCGCGCCGTCCGTCCGCCGCCGCTCGTATGATGGAGGAGGGGCCGCGCATGACGTCGCCGCCGACGTAGGTCCCGGCGCGCGGCGTCATGAAGGTGACCGGATCGCATAGAGGCTTGCCGTCGGCGCCGAGCGGCAGCTCGAGCTTCTCGAATAAGGCGCGGTCCGGGACCTCGCCGAGCGCCGCGACGAGGAGGTCGCACTCGACCGCCGCGCATTTGTCGGTCGCGACGGGGGCGCGGCGTCCCGAGGAGTCGGGGTCGCCCTGCGCCATGATCCTGAGCGAGAGCCAGGGACCGTCTCCGGACGCGGAGGCGCTCGTCGCGCGCTCGGGCAGCGTCAGTTCGAGGAGCCGCGCGCCTTCGGAGAGCGCGTACTCGAGCTCCTCGCGGTCGGCGGGCATATCGCCGCGGCCCCGTCGATACGATATGGCGACGTACTCGACGCCGGGAAGCCTGAGCGCGACGCGCGCGGCGTCCATCTCGGTATTGCCGCCTCCCGCGACCACGATTCTCCTCGCGCCGAGGATGGGGCTAACGGCCTCGTCGGACGCGCCCGCGCCGATTCGGGATGAGGCCTCGAGGAACGAGATGGCGTCCACGACGGGGATGCCATCGCCCGCGATCGGGAGGTTCCTGGGGGAGGGCGCGCCGGCGCCTACGAAGATCGACGAGTAGCCTTCGTTCTCGAGCCGGTCGAGCGACTCCACGCGGACGCCGAGCCTGAACTCGACCCCGAGCGCCCGTATCCTGTCGATGTCGGCCTCGAGCTCCTCGCGGGCTATGCGGAACCGAGGGATCACGTTCGCGGGGACGCCGCCCGGCTCCCTGTCCTCGTCGAAGACCGTCACGGGGACGCCCGCAACGGCGAGGCGCCGCGCGCAGGAGAGGCCCGCCGGCCCGGCGCCGATGACGGCGACCTTGCCCGCCGCGAGCGTCGCGCCGGGGCGCTCGGGCCGGGCGAGAGCGGGGGCCGCCCCGACCGCGCACGCGAGCTTCGCCGCCCTGATCTGGACGGGTCCCTCGTAGTCGTTGCGGCTGCAGGCCGCCTGACAGACGTGATCGCACAACGTGCCGGTGATCCGCGGCAGGGGATTGTCCGCGGCTATCGCCTCGAAGGCCTCGGCCGACGAACCCTCGGCGCCCAGGCGCAGGTACTCGGGGACCTTCTGCCCGACCGGGCAGGCCTCGACGCAGGGCGCCGCGAAGCAGTCGAAGAGAGGCAGGGACTTCCTGATGGACGCGTTGCCCGACTTCCAGTCCGCCCGGTACTCGGGCCGGGCGAGGGCCTCGTCCGCGAGGCGACGCAGGGCCGCAGCGTCGGGCGAGGAGGGCGAGCCCGGCAGGGCCGCGGCCGCCGCGCGCGCCGCGCCCGTCAGCCTGAGGTAGCCGCCCGGCTTCAGGATGTCGGTGGCGATGGTCACGGGCCCGAGGCCCGCGGCTACGAGCTCGCCCGCGTTCAGCTCGCAGGCTCCGCCGCAATAGGAGAACCGGCTTTGCCAGCGCGGGAGCGCGGCCGCGAGGGCCGCGGCGAGGCGGATGGTCACGGGGAAGAGCGCCCTGCCGGACATGTACCGTTCGCGGCCGGGCAGGAAGCCGCCCGTGTTCGCGTTGGCGAGGGTGTTGGACAGCTTGATCCCGAAGGAGCGGCCGATCGCCGCCGCCTTCCGGGATAGAGCGGAAACGAGCGAGAGCGCGTCGGGCATCTTGAGGTCGCGCTCGAAGAGCCCTCGGTCCAGTTCGATCCGCTTCCATCCCGTCTCGTCCAGGATCTTCCTGACCTCGTCATAGCCGAGCAGGGTCGGATTGAGCTTCACGAAGACGTCGAGGCCCTTCTCCTCGATCAGGTACGAGGCGATGCGCTCGATCTCGTCGGGCGGGCAGCCGTGCATAGTCGACAGGGTGACCGAGGAGACCGGGGAGGAGGGGAAGTCCGCGAGGAGTCCTCGCGCCCGCGAATCGGCCTCGCTGCCGAAGGCCGCGGCGAGGGCGCCCGAGCGGACGAAGGTATCGACGTCGCGCAACGCGCCGCTCCAGAATCCTCCCGAGGTTCCCGAGGCGGGCGCGCGGAGTCCCTCGATGAAGGCGTCGACCTTGGCGCCGCGGATCCCGTCGAGCGTATAGCCCACGGAGGCGTTGAAGGCGAAGGCGCGGGGCGAGGGCGAGAACCCCGCCGCGAGGAGATGGATCGCGATCCAGCCGCGCAGGTACTCCTCGCGCGCCGCGTCGAGAGAGAGCTCGGTCGACCACTCGGTGTTGTGGCCCTCGTCGAGGGCGTCGATGCAGGGCTTCTCGATATCGAGCGAGTCGTTCTCCTGTACGGTCTTCAGCTCGAAGACCCGCGCCCCCGCGAGGTAGGCGGCGACGAGGTTGGGCGCCATCTGGCTGTGAGGGCCGGCGGCCGGGCCGACGGGGAGGCTCGCCCTGCCTCCCGGGACTTCGAGGCCCGGGCTCGTCCCCTCGAGCTCGAAGGCCGCGCGGAAAGCGGCCTCGGGGACGTCGAAGATCGTCGCTTTCGCGCGATACTCGCCCGCTATGCGCCCGAGAAGGCCGGGAAGGGGCGTCGGATCCATGACCTTGCTCACAAGTACCCCCAGGTTAGGAATCGGCCCGAGCCGGGCTCCGCGACGATGCCGGGAAGGCCGGCGGGCGAGCGTCCCGCGCCGCCGCGCCCGTCGACGGCGCGAGAGTCGTAGACTCGTTTCCCTCTGACATATGAGGACGCGATCGCGCCCCGCAGCTCCATGCCCTCGAAGGGCGTGACCCTCCCTTTGGAGAGGAGGCGGCTGCCCATGACGCGCGTGCTCGCGTCGGGATCGACGAGGACGAAGTCGGCGTCCTTGCCCGGCTCGAGCGAGCCCTTCCGGCCGGCGAGGCCGTAGCGGCGCGCCGCGGCGCCCGAGGTCGCATCGAGGAATCGGGCGAGGGTCATGCGGCGGCGCCCCAGGAGCCCCTCGGATATCAGGAAGGGGAAGCCGGTGCCGACGCCGGGGATTCCGCCGTAGGCCGTCCAGGGATCGCCGGTCTCCTTCTCCTCGAGCGTGCAGGGGGCGTGGTCGCTCGCGAGGAAGTCGATCGAGCCATCGGCGAGGAGGCGCCACAGGAGCTCGCGCTCGGAGAGGCCCTTGACGACCGGGGCCGTCTTGAGCGCGGCCCCCTTCTCGGCGAAGTCCTCGCGGCCGAAGGCGAGGTAGTGCGCGCAGGTCTCGCAGGTCGCCCCCGCGCGATGCGCGATCTCGGCGGCTGCCGCGGTGCCGACGTGCACGATATGCAGCGTCGACTCGCGGGAGCGGGCGAGCCCGGTCGCGGCCGCTACCGCCGCGAGCTCGGCCGCCTCGGGCCGGCTATCCGCGTAGTCGGACCACTCGGGCCTGGCGCTTCCCCTCGCGGCCTTGACGCGCGCGGTCGCGGCCGTCACGTAGTCGAAGTCCTCGGCGTGGAGGAGGACGGGCCTCCCGAGGCGCTCGGCCTCGGCGACTACCCTGGCGAAGCCCTCGTGCGTCACCCGGGTAAAGCTCTCCATTCCCGAGACGAAGTAGCACTTGAAGCCCACGACCCGGGGAGCGAGCTCGGCCATCGCGCCTCCTCCGTCCGAGTCGCGGGCGGAGGCGCCCGGGCGTCGCAGGCTCTCCTCGATTCGGTGTCCCGACACGCCGCCGTAGAGGGCGAAGTCGACCAACGCGCTCTTCGAGACGTGCGCGAGCTTGTTGTCGAGGGCCGCCGCGTCGAGCACGGGCGGCAGCGAGGTGCAGGGCATGTCGATGACCGTCGTGACCCCGCCGCGAGCGGCCTCGGCCGAGCCGTGGAGGAAGTCCTCGCGCGAGGTGAAGCCGGGCTCGTCGAAGTGGACGTGCGGGTCGATCGCTCCCGGCAGGACGAGGAGGCCCTCGGCCTCGACGATCTCTTCGCCCGCCTCTGGAGCGAGGCTCTCCGATATCTCGGCCACTCGCTCGTCGCGGACGCGGACCGAGGCGCGGCGCAGATCGCTCTGCCCCGGCAGGGCGATGAGTCCCCCGCGGATCAGCACGGTCGCCTTCCCTCGAGGAAGTCCAGAGCCTTCTCGGGCGTCATGGGCAGGTCGTAGGCGAGGGCCGCCGCAGCGGCGGCGCCGGGGCGCGCCGCCGTCTCCGCACGGGCCGCGGCTCCGCCCCGCGCCGCGCCGAGCGCGTCCAAGACGGCGAAGTAGCCCGCGATCCCGTACATGAAGGGCGGCTCGCCGATCGCCTTCGAACGCATGATTGCCTTGGGATTCGGCGCGTCCGCGAGAAACTCGACGCTCATCCTCGGCGGCATGAATCCAAGGTCGGGCAACTTGTAGGTCGAGAGCGTGTCCGAGAGGAGGCTCCCCTTCCCGTCGTATAGGAGCTCCTCGAGCGCGGCCCAGCCCAGGCCCTGCGCGAAGGCGCCCTCGGCCTGCCCGAGGTCGACGGAGAGGTCGATGCTCTCGCCGACGTCGTGGACGATCCAGGCTTCGTCGAAGCGGTAGGTAGCGCGCAGGACGTCGAGCGTCGCCGTTACCGCGGCGCAGCCGTAGACGTGATAGGCGAAGGGACTGCCGCGCTCGGCCTTCATGTCGTAGGCGAGGCCCGGCGTCGCGTAAAAGCCGTGGGCCGAGAGGTCGATCCGCTCGAGATGGGCGCGGTCCACGAGCTCGTTCCAGCCGAGGGCGCTGACCTCGCAGCCTCTGGCCACGCCGCCGCCCTCGAGCCTGAGCTCGCCGCGCTCGGCGCCCAGGACGCGCGCGGCCAAGTCGAGGAGGCGGCCGCGTATCTCCTCGCAGGCCGCGAGCGCGGCCATGCCGTTGATGTCCGAGCCCGTGCTCGCGGCGGTCGGATAGGTGTTCGCGACCGTGGAGGTGCTCGTGCTCTCGACGCGGACCAGGTCCTCGGATATGCCGAAGGCCCTGGCGGCAACGACCTGGATCTTCCGCGCGACCTGCTGGCCCATCTCGACCGCGCCGGTCGAGACCGAGACCGAGCCGTCGTGGAAGACGTGGACGAGGGCGCCTCCCTGGTTCATCACGAGCTTCGTGAAGGAGACGCCGAAGCAGAGCGGGAGGATCGCCGCGCCGCGCTTCTCGAGCCTGTGCGACGCGTTGAACGAATCGATCTCGACCCTGAGCTCCCGCCAGCGCGAGAGCTCGAGGAGGCGATCGAAGGTCCGGCCCGCGCGGCACTCGGACACGGGCTGGCCGTAGTGGAAGGAGTCGCCGTCGGCGAGGAGATTGCGCCGCCTGAGATCGGCCGGGTCCCAGCCGCCCTTACGCGCGGCCGCGTCGAGGGCCGCCTCTATGACGAAGAAGCCCTGAGGCGCGCCGAAGCCTCGGAAGGCGGTGAAGGGCGGGAGGTTCGTCCTGCACGCGCGTCCCGTGACGCGCAGGTTCGGGATACGGTAGGCGCCCGCGGCGTGGAAGAGCGTGCGCGAGAGGATAGCGGGCGAGAGGTCGCAGCAGGCCCCCGAGTTCTGGTAGTAGTCGGCCTCGAAAGCGAGGATCCGGCCCTCGGCGTCGAGGCCGAGGCGGTAGTCGGTCGAGTAAGGGTGCCGCTTCCCGGTCCAGCGCATGTCCTCGCGCCGGCCCAGGTAGATCTTGACGGGCCTACCCGCCCTGGCCGCTCCGAGCGCGGCGAGGGCCGCCCACTGCGCTCCCTGCTCTTCCTTGCCGCCGAAGGCCCCGCCCAGGCGGAGCGCCTCGACCTCGACCGCGTTCATGGGCAGGCCGAGGACGCGCGCGATCGCGCGCTGCACGCCGGTCGGGGACTGGGTGCCCGACACGACGCGCACGCGGCCGCCCTCGCGGAGCTCGGCCACGGCGCCCTGCGCCTCGAGGTAGACGTGTTCCTGGCCGCCCGAGTCGACCCGGCCCTCGACTACGATCGCGCAACGCGCCATCGCGGCCGCGGCGTCGCCCGAGGCCATCGTGCGCGGAGGCACGATGAAGGAGCCCGAGGCCGAGGCCTCGCGCGCGTCGAGCGTGGCCGGGAGCTCCTCGAACTCGATCTTCACGAGGGACGCCGCTTTTCGCGCGGTCCGGCGGTCCGCCGCGAGGACGAGGGCGACCGGCTGCCCCAAGTAGGCCCACTCGTCCGCGACGAGGAGGGGCTCGTCCTCGACCGCCTCGCCGAGCTGGTTCTCGCCGGGGACGTCGGAAACCGTCAGCACCCGCACCGAGGGATCGAGCGCCAGAGCCGCGGTCGCGTCGAGACGGGCAAATCGGCCTCGCGCGCAGGGGCTCGGCACGATCGTCGCGAAGAGGAGGCCCGCGGGCTCGGGGAGGTCGTCGACGTAGCGCGTCGACCCCGAGACGTTCAGCTCGGACTCGGGTATGCGGCTCACGTCAGCGCCTCTTCGCAGCCCGAGAGCGGGAAGAGCCGGACGAAGTGCGCGATCACGAGGCGGCCGAGGATCCGCGAGCGGTACTCGGCGCTTCCGCGGACGTCCCCGATGGGCGAGACCTCCGACATCGCGATCCGGGCCGCCTCGGCCGCGGTCTCGGCGCAGACGACCTTGCCCTCAAGGAAGGCTGAGGTCCTCTCGAGGAGCATCGGAACGGGCGCGACGCCGCCGGCCGATATCCTCGCGCGCATAACGCGCTTCCCGCCCGGAGCGTCCTCGGCCTCGAGGGCCGCTGCCGTGTTCACCGCCGCGATATCGAGGGCCGCGCGCTTCGAGGCCTTCTCGAAGTTGAAGAGCGAGACCTGCCGCGCCGCCGGGACGAGGAAGGCGGCGACGATCTCGCGCCCCGTCCCTTCGTCCCGCGACGCCTCGCCCGGCGCCGCCGTGAGTCGCGTCCCTTCGCGGAGGTCGAGCTTCTTGTAGCCGAGGAAGAGTCGCTCGAGGGGCAGCTCGCGCTCGCCCGCGTATTCTCGCGCGTATCCTCGCGCGGGCTCCCGCAGCCTGACTGCCGCGCCCAGGGCGATGAGCATCGAGGTCAGGTCCGCGACGGGCGAGGCGTTGCAGACGTTCCCGCCCAGCGTCGCGCGCCCGCGGACCAGGGGACTCGCGAGGAGGCGCTCGAAGGATCCGATCGAGGGAACGAGGCCGGTCACGAGCGGATCGGAAAAGAACTCGCGCCATGTGACCGCGGCGCCGATCTCGAGCCGCGCGGCCGCGCCGCCGCCCGGGGCAGCGCCGCCGGCGTCGCCCGCCGCTCCGACGAGCCGTATGCCTCGGAGCGACTCGTCGCGCGAGAGGAGGACATAGTCCTCGCCGAAGTCGGCGCTCTCGGGGTCGGGATAGCGGACGAGGAAGTCGCTGCCCCCGCCGAGCGGAAAGCCGGGGCGCGAACGAGCGGCCTCCTCGCCTCGAGCCGCCGCGATGCCGCCGTGCGCCGCCGCGATCGGAGCCTCCTCGACTTCCGGAAGCTCCTCGCCGCGCGCGAAAGCGAGAAGAGACGCGGGAACGACGTGCGCCTCGACGAGGGCGGAAAGCCGCGCTAGGGGATCGGCCGGCAGGTACGCGAAGTCCCGAGCGAGCCGGGCGGCGGCGCGCTTCAGAGCTCCGTAGCCCGTGCAGCGGCAGAGGTTCCCTTCGATAGCCTCGAGGGCGCGCTCCTCGGAGTAGGGCGGCCCTCCCAAAAGGAAGGCCGTCAGCGCCACGACGAAGCCGGGCGAGCAGAAGCCGCATTGGCTGCCGTTCTCCTCGAGGATCGCGCGCATGACGGGCGTCAGCCTGACGAAGTCGCCCGCTGCGCCAGGGGTTCCCGCGGCCGACAATCCCTCGATCGTGACGAGGTGTCGGCCGTCGAGCTCGGCGAGAGCCATGATGCATGAAGGATGGGCGCGATAGATGAAATTCGTGTATCCGCCCCCCCGCGCGCTGCATCCCGCACCGCCCGCAGAGCCGCCCGCACCGCCCGCGCCGCCAGGAAGCGCGCACCGCTCGCCGACCAGCACGGCGCAGGCGCCGCAGTCGCCTTCGCGGCAGCCTTCCTTGGTTCCGGTCAGCCCGAGGTCGCGGCGGATGAAGTCCAGCGCGGGAGCGAGGCCATAGCGATCGGTCCCGACGACGCGGTCGTTCGCGAGGAATCGGATCGTCCTCTTCATTCCGCGCCGCCTCCGCGCCTATGGAAGTTGGCCAGCGTGGCCTCCCGCGAGCGGTCCCAGTGCTCGCCGAGGAGCCGGACCGCCTCCCCTCGCTCGCCCGCGCCCAGGCTCGACGCGATGGCCTCATGCTCCGCGACGGATTTCGCCACGAGCGCGTCGTCGCCCATGAAAGAATACTCGTACCTGAAGAGGATCCTCTTCAAGTCGCCCAGTATCCTGAAGAGGTGCCGGTTGCCGGATCCCTCGAGGAGCTCCTCGTGCCAGGACGAGTCGAGCTCGATGCGCCGCAGCGCGTCCCCCTCCTCGGCCCTGAGCTCGGCGGCCAGCTCGTCGAGTCGCTTCAGCTTCTCCGCGCAGGCTTGGGGAACCGCGTCGAGGGTCGAGCACTCGAGGAGGCGGACCAGGGGATAGACGTCCTGGATCTCGGATTCCTGCATCCGCTTCACCGTGAAGCCCAGATGCTTCTGCGACGAGATGAAGCCTTCCCGCTCGAGACGGAGGAGGGCCTCGCGGACCGGAGTCCGGCTGACGCCCAGGTCCTCGGCTAGTTCGCTATCTTTAAGTCTTTGTCCGGGAGAGAATTCTCCACGTATTATCTTACTGATGAGCTCTTGATGGACGTCGGCGCTCAGACGCTCTCGAACTATCATCTCTGAATACTGTATTCTGTATACAACTCGTCGTCAAGCAAAGATACTCACGCAAACCTCGTAAAGCGGATGCGGACCATTGAACCCTCCTCGTCGATATCCAGATCGCCGTCGATCGACTTCACCTGGAGATTCAGGAACGCGAGGTCCTTCATATCGGGCGCGTTCATCCTCTGCCCTTGAGACGCGAAGCGCAGGTCGATGATGCCCGGCTCCTCGGAGTAGACCGATGTCGCGATGGAGCTGTTGCTCCCCAGGAGGACCTCGATCAGCGAGTCGATCAAGAGAAGGCAGGTGATGATTACCTCGATGGAATACGAGACCTCGGGATCGATCCTTCCGATCTCGACGTTGCGGACGCTGATCCTCTTATACTCGTCGAGCACGGATCGGAAGGAGATGCTCTTCATGTCCCGAAGGTCGTACACGATGTTGAAGACCGACATCATCGAGATGAGCTTGTTCGCGATCCTGTCCTTCGCCTCCCGCGAGAAGTCCGTGTCCATGGTCTCGATGTTCATGAGGCCGATGACGACCTGCAGGTTGTTCTTGATCCGGTGATGAAGCTCGCGGATCAGCTGCTCCCGTATCTCGACTTCCTTGTCCAGCTGGACGATGACCTTGTTCTTGATCCGCAGCTCGCCCTTGATCGTGACGAAGAGGAGGAGGCTGGTCACGATGACGAAGAGAACCCCCTTGGCGCTCGACAGCAGCGTCACCATGGCCGCGTTCTTGAAGAGGGAGGAAATGAGGTTGTCGGAGAGCACGATCCATAAGGACGCGAGCAGAGCGTATAAGCCGGCTATCCTGTACGCGCTCCTCATGCCGCCTCCCTACCGGTAGATGATCCGTCCCTTCGCGTCGGGTACGCCCGAAAGCCTGAAGAAGAACGTATTGACCACGTCCCGCCAGAGCGCAGCGTGCTCGGCCTGATGCGTTAGGCGCTCCTGGACCGCGGAGTAGACTCCGGCCGGTATCCTGCCCTCGAAGGCTTTCCAGCGGCCGGGCAGGGCCGCCGCGGCCTCGGCGCCCTCGAAGTGCGCGTCGTAGATGTGCTGGATCACGGTCGTGCCGGAATGGAGGCGGAAGCCGTAGCCCAGGTGGTGGAAGAAGAGGGCGAGCTCGTCCGGGCAGGTCGCGGTGTCCTCGTACATCGCGGCCAGGGCCGGCCTGTACTGCCCCGCGTAGCCCGAGCCCGTCGCGACCGTCCTGTCCACGCCGACGCCCTCGCGGTCCGCGAAGTGGTAGGTGCCCCAGCGGTCGTACTCGTAGCCGTCGGGATTGGGGCCGTAGTGATGGCCCGGATTGACCATCCAGCCCACGCCGAGGGGCGCGGTGTAGGCCTCGTAGGCCTGCCAGGTGCCGAGGAGTAAGGAGGCGATCCCCTCGACGAGGTCCGGCTCCGGGCCGAAGGTCAGGGCGGCCCACTCCCGCGCTATCTCGGCCGGCGCGAGGCCGGGGTCCCAGGCGAGGCGGCCGAAGCCGTACCAGTTCGCCTGGGCGAGATCGTGGCCGCACCAGTTCGGATCGTCCCCGAGGTTCGATACCGCGACGAAGGCGTCGGCCGCGTCGGAGAGCCTGCCGTCCGCGCCCTCTCGGATCTCGGTATCGAGGTAGGTCCTCCACTGCTCGGGCAGGAAGCAGACGTGCCTCTGCTGGCCCGTGTACTCCTGGGCGATCTGGAGCTCGAGGGCCTTGCTGGTCTTCGGCATGGCGCCGAAGAGGGGCGAGACCGGCTCGCGGGGCTGGAAGTCCATGGGGCCGTTCTTGATCTGGAGGTAGATGTTGGGGAGGAAGCGGCCGTCGAGGGGGCTGAAGTGATCGTAGGCCGCGCGGGCGCGGTCGGTCTTCCGGTCTCGCCAGTCCTGCTTGCAGTTGTAGACGAAGCAGCGCCAGAGGACCTTGCCGCCGTAGGGCGCGATCGCGCGCGCGATGAGGTTGGCGCCATCAGCGTGGTCCCGGCCGTAGGTGAAGGGACCCGGCCGCCCCTCCGAGTCGGCCTTGACCACGAAGCCGCCGAAGTCGGGGATGGCTTTCCAGACGAGCGCGGCCCGCCCCTCCCACCACGCGATGACGCGCGAGTCGAGGGGATCGGCCGTGTCGAGCTCGCCCATCGTGACCGGCGCCGCGAAGTTGGCGCTCAGGTAGAGCTTGACTCCCCAGGGCCGCAGGACCGAGGCGACCTTCGCGAGGTCCTTAAGGAGGCGCGGGTAGATGAGCTCGGTCTCGGGGCGGTGGACGTTCACGTTGTTGATCGCCACGGCGTTGATCCCGACCGATGCCATGAGGCGGGCGTAGGCCTCGAGCCGCGGCGATGGCCCGAGGACGCGGCCGTCGCGGAAGAAGAGCGACCGGCCCGCGAAGCCTCGCTCGACGGAACCGTCGAGGTTATCCCAGTGGTCGATCATCCGCAGCGGCCTGGCCGGCGACTCGGATATCCGCAGCCCCGCGGGGCTCGTGCCCCTGGCGACGAGCTGGAGGAGTCTGAATGCGCCGTAAAGGAGGCCCGCGTCGTCCTGGGCCGACAGCCTGACGCCCTCGGCGTTGCCCTCGATCGAGAAGGACTCGGGGCCCTGGCCGGCTCGCCCCTCGGCTCGCTCGAGGACCAGTCCGCCCGAGGCCCGCAGCCGGCGCGGCCGCAGGCCCAGCAGGGAATAGATGCCCGCCTCGAGCTCGCTGATCGCGGTCCTCGAGACCGGCCCGCTCGGGCCGGCGGGGGGCGTCAGCGTCCCGAGGGCGCGCGACCAGGCCTCGCGCGCGGTCCGGTCGGCCAAGGGCTTGTACGCGAGCCATGCGGGGCCGAAGTCGGCGCTCGGGGCGCTCGACGAGTCGTGATTGTGTCGCATAACGTTGTCATTCCTCCGGTTGCTGTCTCAATCGGCGAACAGGTCGACGGGCGCGAAGCGCTCGACGTCGACGAGTCCCCGGTCGGTGATCTTGAGCTTGGGTATGACGGGCAGGGCCATGAAGGAAAGCGTCATGAGGGGCGTGCGGTTCGAGAGCCCCTCCTGGGCGAAGAGGGACTCGAAGGCGCGCAGACGCTCGACCACGAAGTCCGCGCCCCGGTCGCTCATGAGCCCCGCGATCGGCAGCGGCAGGTCCAGGACGACCTCGTCCCCGACCGCGTAGACGAGGCCGCCCTTCATCTTGTTGAGGTGGCGGGCCGCCTTGAAGATGGAGCGGTCGTCGACGCCCGCGACGATCATGTTGTGCGAGTCGTGCGAGACCGTGAGGCCGAGGGCACCGCGCTTCAAGCCCAGGCCCGAGATGAAGCCCTTGCCGATGTTGCCCGAGCCGGTATGGCGCTCGATGACGAAGATCTTGAGGAGGTCGCGCTCGATGTCGGAGACGCACAGGCCTCCCGCGACCTTCGGCTGGACCAGCGACTCGCCCGTGATGATCGAGTCCGGCCTCGCGACGATGGAGCGGACCCGGAGGTCGCGCCTCGCGGCCTTGGCCCCCGCCTCGGGGACGGGGATGCGGAAATCCTCCTCGGTCAGCCACTTTATGTTGACCGAGTCGCGGGTCGGCGGCATGCGCTCGGGCGTCTCCGCGACGAGAACGCCCTCCTCGGCCACGAGGATGCCGTCCTTGTAGACCGACCTCGCCCTGAAGTCCTCGAAGGACTCGAAGACGACGAGGTCTGCCTTGTAGCCGGGCGCTACCGCGCCCGAGCCGCGGAGGCCGAACCAGTGGGCCGGATTCTGGCAGGCGATGCGGAAGGCGTCGATCGGGTCCATGCCGTGCGCGAGGAGGAGGCGGAGCGCATGGTCCATGTGGCCCTCGTCGACGAGGTCGTTAGGATGCCGATCGTCGGAGCAGATGAGGAAGCGCGAGGCGGTGGCGCTCGTCACCGCGGGGAGGAGGTTCAGCAGGTCGCGCGCCGTCGAGCCTTCGCGGAGCATGACGTACATGCCCTTGGAGACCTTCTCGAGGGCCTCCTGGGGCGTGGTGCACTCGTGGTCCGAGCCGATGCCGGCCGCGATGTAGGCCGAGAGGCCGCCACCCGACAGGCCGGGCGCGTGCCCGTCGACCGGCCTGGCCGCGTCGCGGAAGATCGCGATCTTGTCGAGGAGCTTCTGGTCCTTGTAGAGGACGCCGGGATAGTTCATCACCTCGCCGAGGCCGAGGACCCGCGGCTCGCGGAGGAAGGGATACATGTCCGAGGCGTAGAGCGCCGCTCCCGCCGTGTCGAAGTCGGTCGCTGGCACGCAGGAGGGCACCATGAGGTATACGTCGAGGGGAAGGCCCTCGCTGGCCGCGAGCATGTAGCGCATGCCCTCGTATCCCATGACGTTGGCGATCTCGTGGGGGTCGGCCACGATGGCCGTCGTTCCCCGGGGAACCACGATGCGCGCGTACTCGGGCGGGGTGAGCATCGAGGACTCGATGTGGACGTGGGAGTCGACGAGGCCCGGCGCGAGGTACATACCCTTGAGGTCCACGGTGCGCTCGGCCCGAAGCCCGTCGTCGATCCCGACCACGCAGCCCCGGTAGATCGAAACCGTGACGCCGCGTCTCAACTCGCCGCGCAAGAGGTCGACGAGGGAGCAGTTGGCCAGGTTGAGGTCGCAGGGGACCGCGCCCCGCGCCGCGTCGATGAGGTCCTTGTTCGTGGTCATGGAGCGACCGTCTCGAAGGTCATTTGGCCATTCTAGTCGCACGAGAACGATGCCGCAACGGCACAGCAAAGAAGGGGAATTGGATAACAGTGTAAGCAAAACTCCATAATATGTGCTATTATAGAGAATTGTTTGGAGGTAAAAGCAATGAACAGACTACTCCCAGTCTTCGTACTTCTCCTTTGTCTCGCGGCTTGTACTACTTCCAGCGATGATCCTGGCGCTCCGCCGGTCCCGGCGAATTTCGTAGCGTCGGGATCTTTCGACCTTATTTCGCTCTCCTGGAACGCCGTGAGCGCGTCGGCGCTCACCGGGTACAATATCTATAGGAGCGCCGGCGGCGCGAGCTACTCTCTCCTCGCCACGGTCACCGGGACTACGTACGATGATGCGATCGATTCCTCAGGCGACTACGGGATCCTCTACTACTACTATGTTACGGCTGTCGCGGGCGAGGAGTCGGACCCATCCGATTCCGCGACCCAGATGTACGGCACGCGCCTGCCCGCTCTCTACGAGGCGTCTTCGGAATACAGCCTCGCCGCGGCGAGCTCGCCCTACGTCCTCGATGGTTCGAGCTCATTCTACGCCGATCTGACTATTCCCGCGGATACAAGTCTTTATTTCCTGCCCGGTTCAATGCTTACCATGATCACTACGTCGACTACGGCGGGCGAGGGTCCCCAGCTCATGTGCGAGGGAACGATCCAGTCCCTCGGCACCGCGGAACATCCCGTGACTATGACCTGCACCCAGATAGACGGGAGCGATCCTGTCAATCAGACGGGCTTCACTCCTTTATTCTACAGCGCGGTTTCCTGGGACTCGGCGACGGGGACCGGCACCATGATGCGGTACACGCGCATGACGAACGTGCGCTCGTATATTGTCCTCGATGGCACGACGGCGTATTTGGAGAACTGCTACTTCACGACCGGTCCCAACGACGTCGCCAGCTTCGTAGTTTCGGGAACGGGGAACGGCACTATCGTCGAGCACTGCCTCTTTACCAATATGCCGCTCGACATCCGCGCGGACCTGAGGAGCTCGGGTTTTTCCTTCACGCAGAACCGCATCCGCTGCTCGACCTACGGTTGGGTGATGTTCTTCAGCGGCGCCGTCGGACAGGTCCTCAACGGGGGCCAGGTGAGCCAGAACCACATTGACGGCACGAAGGGTATCGAGATCTACAACAACACTGCGTCGGTAGCCATTCCGTTGAGCGGCAACTACTGGGACGGGGGAACGCCAACCGTAGGCCAGGGCACGGGCGTCAACGCGACGATCGATTTCACGCCCGCCCTCGCCTCGGCGCCGACTGGAGCGGGTCCGAGCTGGTAGGGATGTCGATAGGGATCCTTACTTGACGACGTAGGCCTCGGTGCAGGAGGGGAGGGCCTTGAGGCGGCCGAGCCATCCCTCGGCCTCGGCCTTCGTCGAGTAGGGGCCGACGCGTACGCGGTACCAGCTCTTACCGACGATGTCCTTCACGCTGATGTGCGAGCCGATGCCCTTCTCGGCGAGATTGTCCTTGAGGTCGTCGGCCCTGCCCCGGCTCGTGAAGCTCGCGGCCTGGATCCAGTACTCGGCCGCCCTCGGCTTAGGCACGGCCTTGACGGGGCCGACCTTCGCGGCGACCTTGGGGACGGCCGCCTTGGGGGCCGCCTGCTTGGGTGCGCTCGCCTTGGGGGCGGGGGATGCGGGCGCGGCCGAAGGCGCCGCTGCGCTCGGCGCGACTGTCGCGGCAGCGGGGCTCACTGCGCCCTGGGCCGGCTCGACCTCGTCGCCGTAGACCACGTAGACCGAGCCGTCGGGTCCGACGGTCGTCGTCGACTGCGGGACGACGGGGGCGGGGAGGGGCGCCGAGAGGAAGTCCTGGGGATACTGGGCCTTGGGGGCCGCGATGTTGCCGATGGTGGCGGGCGCGGACGCGCCTCCGGCGCGGGGCGCGAAGAGGAAGAAGCCCGCCCCGATCAGGACAAGGCCGAAGACGCAGGCGGAGACGGAGATCCAAAGCAGCTTCTTGCGTTCCTCGGACATTAACAGAACCCTCCACTGGCTCTCCCCCGCCGGGGAGAAGCCTTCCTTTTGCGTATCGGCATTCCCGCGGGCGGGATCAAGGCGAATGTGAAATATATAGTCCGGGCGGAGAGCTAATTCCGGGGCACGTCGCGCATGATTGCGCAATGCGCGAGGCCGCGCGCGGGGCAGGCGACCGTCGCGGGCTACGAGATCGACCGGATGATCTGGTACTTCACCGACCGCAATATGGGGCAGCTCGTTCTCTCGGGCGACCTCGTGATGAAGCTCATCCGCCCGCTCTCGGTCTTCACGCAGGAACTCGCGTCCGCGGTGTCCCTCCGGATCTCGGGGCTGCTCTTCGAGTTCCTACCCAGCGTCCTCGTCTACTCGCTGGTGCTGTCCCGTCCCTTCATGACCCGGACTACGGTGCTGCAGTTCTGCGTCTCGGCTACCCCGGATGGAACTGGGACCAGATGCTCCTCTTCCAGGGCGTCCTGCTCTTCGGGGCAGGGCTCTGCGACCTGCTCTTCGGCTCGGTCCGCGAGAACATCGACGGCCTCATGCGCAAGGGCGAGTTCGACAGGCTCCTCTTAAGGCCCTATCCGACCTTGCTTCTCATCCTCACGAGCGGCTTCAAGCCCCAGGGCTTCGGCAGCTTCACCGTGGGCGCCGGGGCGGTTGCCTGGGCCTGGATCCGCATCGGGACTCCCGCGGGCCTGCCGGGGCTCGGCCTCTTCGTCGTCTTCATCCTCGGACGCGCCCTCATCGGCCCCAACGGCGCGGTCTTCGGGCAGAAGACCCAGCTGCTCTGGGACCTCCCCGCCTCCGACAGCTTCGCCCTGTCGTCCTTCAGCTCGCGCCCCGTCCGCAGCCTCTCGCTGGGCGAGCGCATGAAGTGCGAGCTCGCGGCCTCAGCGAAGCGCTGAATTGCCCTCGGCCCGATCCTCAGTCCTTCTCGAACGGGGTCCCTAATGCCGCGGGCGGCTTGACGTTCACGGCCCGCAAGAAGCGCGCGACAGCGCGGCGGGGACGCTCGGGCAGCCTGGCGAGGAAGGACTCGACCCATTCCGCGCTCCCCATGTTCACGAAGAGCAGCGTAAGGATCATGAGGGGAAAAGGCGCGACCTGGAGGACCTGCGAGGGGATGCCCGGCAGGCCGGGCTGCAGGACGAGGCCGAGCCACTGCAGGAGGGCGAAGAGATAGGCGCCGAGGGCGGCGCGGATCGGACTCCAGCCGCCGAAGATCGTGATGGCGAGCGCGATCCAACCGATGCCGTCCAGTCCGGTGATCGTGCCCTTCCAGCCGGCCTTGATCGAAAGCGAGTACATGGGCCCGGCCAGGCCGGCGATCGCGCCGCCGACGATCGTGTAGAGGTACCGCTGGCGCGCGACGTTCGCCCCGCGGGCGTGCGCGGCGGCGGGCCTCTCGCCGAGGCCGCGGAGCACGAGGCCGGGCCTCGTCTTGTTGACGAAGAGCCACGCGAGGACGATGAGGGCGAAGCTCGCGTAGGTCATGATGTCCTGGCGGAAGAGGAGGGGGCCGAGGACCGGCGCGTCCTGCAGCCAGGGGATCGGCGCGATCGTGAGGCGCGGGCCGGGCAGGCCCATGATCGGATTGCCCAGGAAATATGAGAGGTCGCGGCACAGGAGGGCGAGGACGAAGCCGACCGCGACCTGCGACCGCCCGAGGGTGACGCTCGAGAGGGCCACGATGGCCGACACCGCGGCCCCGATGGCGGCTCCCGCCAGGAATCCAAAGATCATGCTCTTGGTCGCGAGGGCGACCGCGAAGCTCCCCATCGCGGACAGGAGGATCATGCCGTTCATGGAGAGGTTGGTGATGCCCGCCCGCTCGGTGATCGTCTCGCCGATGGAGGCGAAGACCACGGGGCCCGCGGAGGCGAGGACGCCGGCGAGGCCTATCAGCAAGAGCTCGCCGGTCATGAGGTCCTCCCCTTCTTCCTGGCCGCCAGGGTCGAGCGGACTCCCTCGCCCAGGATGACGAAGAGGACGATCGTCCCCTGGATCACGCCCGACAGCGCGGAGTCCAGCTTGAGGACGATGGGCAGCTGGATCGACCCGACGTTGAGGGCGGCGAAGAAGAGCGCGATGGGCGCGGCCATGGCCGCGCTGTAGTTGACGAGCATCGCCACCATGAGGCCGAGGTAGCCGTAGCCCGAGGATATCGATGGGATGAGCCGGTGGTAGACCGCGGTCACCTGGACCGCGCCGGCGGCGCCGGCGAGGGCGCCGCAGATCGCGAAGGAAGCCATCATGTACTGCCAGGTCGGCACGCCGAGGAGGTAGGCCGCGCGGGGGTTCTTCCCCGTCGCCTTGAGCTTGAGACCGAAGCGCGTGCCCCGCAGGAGAACGAAGATCGCCGCGATCGAGACGATCGCGAGGAGGGCCGCGACGGGCGCGAGCCGCGACTGCGGATTCAGCGTCGGGAGCCAGAGCTTTTGATCGAAGGGCAGGGTGCCCGACATCGAGGCCACGCCGGGCCGCTTCCAGGGCCCGAAGATCAGCCAGATGTTGATCGCCGTCGCGACGTAGTTCAGGCCCAGGCCGCCGAAGATCTCGTTGACGCCGCCGAAGGTCTTGAGCGCTCCCACCAGCATGGCCCAGAGCGCGCCTCCCGCCATGCCCGCGGCGAAGGCGAGGGCGATAGCGAGCGCGGGAGAGACCTCGGCGCCCTGGCAGGAGCGCAGGGCCCAGGTCGCGAAGACCGCCCCGATCGTGATCTGTCCTTCGATGCCGATGTTCCACAGGCCGACGGTGAAGGTGACGAGGAGCCCCGACGTGACGAGGAGCAGCGGCACCCAGGCCACGACGACGTCGGAGGCCACGGTCCAGTTGCCCGCGGCCCCCTTGGCGATGTTCGCGTAGGCGGCGAAGGGCGGGGCGCCCGTGGCCGCGAGGACCAGCGTGGTGATCCCGAGCGCCGCGACGACCGCGGCGGCCTGGAAGAGGGCCTTTGCCGTCCGATCGCTACGCATGGGCCGCCTCCGATCTCCCTGCGGCGCGAGGCGCCTCGCCCGGTTCGCCGAAGCGCTCCCATCCCTTGCCGCCGATCAGCCGTCCGAGTTCCTCGCCCCCGAGCGACTCTGCCTGCAGGGGAGGGGAGACGCGGCCCGCGAAGAAGACGAGGACGCGGTCCGAGTACTGCAGGATCTCGTCGAGGTCGGCGGAAATGAACACGATGGCCGTGCCCCTCGCGCACCTTTCCTTGAGCTTCGACCAGACGTAGGCGGTCGACTCGATGTCGAGGCCTCGGGTCGGGTGCTCGACGAGGACGAGGGAGAGATCGTCCCGCAGGAGCGAGAGGAGGGCGCGCTGCTGGTTCCCTCCGGACAGCGACTCGACCTGGCTTTCGGGCAGGCCTTTGATATTGAAGGATGCGATGCGCGATTCCGCTCGCTCGCGCGCGGCGCGGCGATCGATGAAGAAGCCGCGGCCCCCCTCGGACAGGACGTAGTGCTCCGCGAGCGTGAGGCCGGGCACGAGGGCCTCCTCCAGGCGGGCGGCGGGCAGGTAGGCGACGCCCCGGCGCTTGAGATCGTGATGTGAGCGGCTCGTCACGTCGCGCTCGTCGAGGCAGACCGAGCCGGAAACCGCGCGCTCGAGCCCGGCGCAGGAGGCCAGGAAGAGGGCTTGGCCCGAGCCTTCCATGCCCGCGAGCCCGATCGTCTCGCCGGCGCATACGGAGAGGTCGAGGCCCTTGATCTGGAGCCTGAGCGAGTCGAGGCAGAGGCCGCGCGCGGCCAGCACCTCGCGGCCGAGCTCGGCTCGGGAGCGCTGCGCCTTGGGCAGCTCCTTGCCGAACATGAGCCGGACGAGCGTCCCCGTGTCGAAGGGCGGCTTCGCCGTCCCCGCGAGCTCCCCTTGCCGGAGGATCGCGGCCGAGTCGCAGAGGTTCTCCACGTCCTCGAGCTTGTGCGAGACGAAGAGCACGGTCATGCCCTCGGAGGCGAGACGCTTGATCGTCGAGAAGAGCTTCTCCTTCTGCGGGAGGCTGATGCCGGTCGTCGGCTCGTCGAGGATGAGGACCTTCGCGCCCAGCCATAGGAGGCGCAGGATCTCGAGCTGCTGGCGCTCGCCGACCGTGAGCGCGTCGACGTAGGCTCCCGGGTCGAGGTCGAAGTCGAAGCGCTCGGCGAGAGCGCGCATCTCGCGGGCCGCCATCCTGCGATCGGGACGCAGAGGCCCGGGGCTGCCGAGAAGGAGATCGTCGACGAGCTTGAGGGGCGGAAAGTCGAGCGGGTCCTGGTGGAGCATGCCGATCCCGGCGCGGAGCGCATCGGCCGGCGAGCGGATGTCCGCGCGCCGGCCGTCGAGCAGGATCTCGCCGGAGTCGGCGCTCTGGAAGCCCGAGAGGATCTTCATGAGCGTGCTCTTGCCCGCCCCGTTCTCTCCCAGTATGCCGAGGATCGAGGCCGATGGAATGTCGAGCGTGATGCCCGCGTTCGCGCGGACCGGCCCGAAGCTCTTATGGATGTCGCGCAGCTCGATCCTCATGATCGCTCCGAAGGAAAGGAATGCGAAGGGCCATATTACCACTAAAACAAGCCACGGGAGCCGGAATCCCGCGCTCCCGTGGCCGTTCAAGGAAAGACGAGGGCTGCTACTTCGCCACGCTCTGGCCGGTCATGCCCTCGAGGAGCTGGGGCAGGTACCAGATCTGGAAGTCGGTCGCGGCCTCGCCGGACTTGAGGTAGGCGCTCTTGTCCTGGAGATTGAGCGGCCCCTTCCAGAGGTTGAGCCCGCCGGCGAGCTCGCCGATGAACTTGTTGACCGCGTAGGTGGACGGGCCGTCGAGGGTTCCCTTGTTGAAGCCGACCGCGCTCGTGTCCGGGTCGTTGATGTTCTTCCAATTCGGGCCGTTCCACTCGAAGTGAGAGGCCCAGGTCCCCTTCATCGCGTCCTGGATGTTCTTCACGTAGGCGGGGCCCCAGTTGAAGTAGGGCACGCCGAGGGAGACTTCCTTGCCCTCCGCGAGGGCGTTCGCGTAGTCGTAGGGGATCGCCCAGACGATCTTCTTCTGCGCCTGGAATTTCTTGGCCTCGGTCACGGCCTCAGTCGTGTCGATGCCGGAGATCACGACGTCGTAGCCGGAGTTGAAGAAGTCGTCGGCGACCTGAGTGGGATCGGCGGTGACGCCGGGGATGTTGAACCAGAAGCCGATCCAGGTGACTTTGAACTCGAGCTTTTTGATGTCCATCTTGCGATAGTTCACCCAGGCGTACTTGGCGCCGAGGTAGGCGGAAGCGGCGAGGCGGCGGGTCTCGTCGTTGATGAGGGGACCGAGGAAGCCGATCTTTCCGGTCTTGGTGGTCATCGCGGCGGCCACGCCGGCGACCATCTTCATGTACTCCATCTTGCCCATGACGTTGACCATATTGGGCAGGTTCTTGAAGTTCTTGCCGTCCTTCCACACGTGGTCGCCCGAGGACATGATGACGAAGACGTCCTTGTGGGCCTGCGCGAACTTCGTCGCCTCGTCGGCGAAGTCGTCGGAGCTGAAGCAGACGAGCTTCGCGCCCTGGGCCACGAGGCTCTCGGCGAGCTGGGAGGGCGTCGTGCCGGGGCGGCTCGAGGAGTTGGCGTTGTCGATGTAGACGAGCTTCGTGCCCGGAACCTTGCCGAGGACGTACTGCATGCCGTCGTAGTGGGCCTGGCTCCAGCCGTGATCGTTGTAGGGGCCGACCATCACGAGGCCGATGGTGAGGTTGGCGCCGGCCGCTGGCGGCGCACTCTGGGCGAACGCGAGTCCGGCCGCCGCCACGAGCAGCAGCGCGAGGACGAGCTTCGATACGTTCCTCATGTCCTTCTCCTTACGCCGTGGACTTTCCCGGCCGTCGCCCGGGGCTCGAGGCCGAGGGCTCAGGCGGACGAGGGTCGGTCCCTCCCGGCACTTTTCGTTTTTCCGACGGAGCGGATTATACTGTCGGCACCGAGGCTCAACAAGGACGAGCGTCCGTTCCGGCCGCCGATTTTCCCACCATCGCGTAGGCCGCGGCGGGCCGAGCGCGACCGTCGCCGACATCGTAAGGGGTACGTGTCGGTTACTACATGGAAGAAAGCGCTAGGCCTGCTCTCGGTCGCGCGCGATCTCCGCCAGGGCAGCGTCGAGCGCCCGCTCGAGCTCCGCGAGGCTTCGGCGGTTGCGGATGACGAGGATCCGCGTCGCCTCGCGAGGGCGCGACGCCGCCCGAAGGGCGGCGCGCAACGCGCGGCGGAAGCCTTTTTGACGCGTTATGCGACGCAATGCGGCCATCCATCCGGCCCCGTCGCGCCGCGCGCCCCGCGCGACGCGCAAGAGAAGGGGCGCGCGCACCTCGATGACGGCGTCGAGGGCGCCGGCGATCCCGGCCCGGTGCAGGAGCGCGGCGTTGACGCAGATCCGCGGCTCCGAGCCGGCGGCGCGCGCGGCTGCCTCGGCGGCGGCGATCCGCTCGTCCATCAGGCGGATCGCGGCGGGGTGGACGATGGCCTCCTGGTCGGCCAGGGCCTTCTGGTCGGAGAAGACTATGCGCGCGAGCTCGCGGCGGTCGAGGCCGCCGTCCGGCGCGACGACCCGCGAGCCGAAGCGCCGGGCGATCGCGTCGCGGACCTCTCTCGAGGCCATGGCCTCGCGGCCGAGTGCGTCGGCGTCGACGCAGGTCCAGCCCCGCGCCTCGAGCATCGAGGCCGCCGCGTTCTTGCCGGCGGCGTAGCCGCCCGCCAGCCCTATCAGCATCGATGCTTGGATCCTATACGCATCAGTGCATCTCGCCCCAGCGCCGCGCGGTCTCCACGCTCGCGCGAAGAGGCAGGGAGAGCTCGATCGCCGCCTCCATCTCGCGCTTGACCAGGGCCGCCACGTCGGCCGCCTCGCGCTCGGGCGCCTCGACGATGAGCTCGTCGTGGACCTGCAAGAGGAGCCGCGAGGCGGGGCTCCTTTTTCGGAGCGCTTCGTCGACGCGTATCATCGCGAGCTTTACGATGTCCGCGGCCGAGCCCTGGATGGGCGTGTTGACCGCGACGCGCTCGGCGGCCTGCTTCTCGGTCTTGTTGCGGGAGTTGATGGCCGCGATGGGCCGGCGCCGGCCGAGGATCGTCGTGGAGTAGCCGGTCTTCTCCGCCTCGGCCACCGCGCGGCCGATGAAGTCCAGGACGCCCGCGTAGGTCTTGAAGTACGCGTCGATGAAGGCCTGGGCCTCGCCGCGCGGTATGCCCAGCTCGTTCGAGAGCCTGAACGCCGACATGCCGTAGATGACCCCGAAGTTGATCGTCTTGGCGACGCGGCGCCGCTCGGGGGTCACCTCGGCCTCGGGTATTCCGAAGAGGAGGCTCGCGGTCCTGCGGTGGACGTCGACGCCCTCCTTGAACGCGGCCAGGAGGCCCGGGTCCCGCGACAGGTGGGCGAGGACCACGAGCTCGATCTGCGAGTAGTCCGCCGACACGAGGAGCCGGCCGGGGCCGGCGGAGAAGGCCGCGCGTATCCTGCGGCCTTCGTCCTCGCGCACGGGAATGTTCTGGAGGTTGGGGTCGCGGCTCGAGAGCCGGCCGGTCGCGGCTCCGGTTTGCAGGTAGTGCGTGCGCACGCGTCGGTCGGGCGAGGCCTCGGCGAGGGCGCTCAGGGCCTCGACGTAGGTGCTCTTGAGCTTGGCGAGGCTGCGGTGCCTGAGGATCTGGCGCGGCACCGTGTCCATAGAGGCCAGCTCCTCGAGGACGCTCGTATCGGTCGAGAAGCCGGTCTTGGTCTTCTTGCCGGGAGTCAGCTTGCGCTCGACGAAGAGCACTTCCTGCAGCTGCTTCGTGGAGGCGATGTTGAACTCGTGGCCGACTTCCTTCCAGATCGACTTCTGGATCGAATCGAGCTCGCGGTCGAGATCGGCGCCGTAGGCACGCAGCTCGTCAGCCTCGACCCTGATGCCCTCGGCCTCCATCGCGCCGAGGATGGGCGCGACGCGCATCTCGACGTCGCGGTAGAGGCCTCCGAGGCCCGCGGCCTCGAGCTCGCCCTCCATGGCCAGGTGGAGGCGCAGCGTGAAGTCCGCGTCCTCCGCGGCGTAGGCCGCGGCCTTCTCGATCGGGACCATGGCGAAGGTCGCGCCCTTGGGCACCACCTCGTCGTAGGCGGTGCCCGCCGTGCCCAGGCGGCGCTCCGAGAGGGCGCCCAGGGTCAGGGAGGGCGCCTCGGCGTCGAGGAGCCACGCGGAGATCATGGTGTCGCGCAACGCGCACTTCATGGGCGCGCCGAAGCGCCGCGCGACGTGCCAGTCGAACTTGACGTTGTGGCCGATGAGGACCGCGCCCGGCGCGGAGAAGAGCCGCTCCAGCCCGGCGCGCGCGGCCTCGCGGCCGACCCGCGGGCCGTCGGGGCAGGAAAGAGGCACGTAGCAGGCCTTCTTGGGCTCGCAGGACAGCGAGAAGCCCACCATGCCCGCGGTCAGCTCGTCGAGGCCGTCGGTCTCGCAGTCGAAGGCGAAGGTCCCGGCCTTTATGCAGCGATCGACCCATGCGTCGAGGGCCGCCTCGCTCGTCACGGTCTCGTAGCTGCCCGGGCCCAGGAGCTCGGGCGCGGCCAACGCGGCGGCCGCGCCCGAGTCTCCCGCGCTCGCGGCGCCCGCCGCGCCGATCGGGGCCGCGCCCGCCCCCGGCGCTCCGGTCGACTCCTGCGCGAAGAGCTCCGCGCCTTCCCTGGCCGTCGCGAGGCTTTTCATGCCCTCGCGGATAAAGATTGGATTGGCTCGCGCCCGGTCGAGGGCATCTACCGAAAGCTCATCGAGGTCGCCCAGGTCGATCGGCACGGCCTCCTCGAGCGTGATGAGCTTGCGCGAGAGCATCGCGCTCTCGCGCCCCTCCTCGAGCTTCTTCCGCAGGGAATCGGGCTTCACGTCGGAGAGGCGCGAGTAGATCGAGTCGAGGTCGCCGAACTCGGACATGAGCTTGAGAGCGGTCTTGTCGCCGATGCCCTTGACGCCGGGCACGTTGTCCGACGCATCGCCGGTCAGCGAGAGGTAGTCGAGGATGCGCGGAGGCGACACGCCCCACTCGGCCTCGACCTCCTCCTCGCCGTAGGGGCGGTACGAGAAGGTCGAGTCGGGCCTGAGCGCCTTGACGCTCCCCCTCACGAGCTGGAGGAGGTCCTTGTCCCCCGACACGACCCAGCACTCGCGGCCCTCGTCGCGGGCGCGCTTGGCCAAGGTCGCGATGAGGTCGTCGGCCTCGTAGCCCTCGGTCCTGAGGCAGCGCACGCCGAGCGCGCCGAGGATCTCCTCGACCAGGGGGATCTGGGCGTGAAGGTCCTCGGGCGTCTTCTGCCGCGTCGCCTTGTACTCGGTATACATTTCGTGGCGGAAGGTCTTGCCCTTGGGGTCGAAGACCGCCGCGAAGGCGCCGGGATTGCGCTGGTCGAAGAGGGCGAAGAGGAAGCGGAAGAAGCCGAAGGCCGCCGAGACATTCGCGCCCGCCGGATTGCGGAGCGGCCTGTTCATGAACGCGAAGTAGGAGCGGTAGACGAAGGCGTAGGAGTCGAGGAGGTAGAGCGGGCGCTTCATTGGCATGGGCTGAGGATACGCCGCCGCCGCCCTAGGATCAATAGCGGAGGCCAGACCGAGGGACCGGCCGGGGCGTCAGCCTTCTATATCGACGATGGTGCCGCCGCCCTGGGCCGCGTAGACCGAGGCGCGAGCCTTGAGGGGGCTGCGGAAGCCCGCGATCTCGGCCCGCACGATCTCCATCCGACGCTTCAGGAGCACGCGGTTCTCGGCGTTGCGCCTCAGCACTTCCTCGCGCAGCTGGTCGAGCGATCCCTTGATCGCGGGGAGCTCGGGGTCCTCGGCGGCCGCGGGGTATGCGGCGCGGTAGATCTCCTCGAGGGGGTCGATGGCCTTCTGGAAGGTGTAGATCTCGGAGACGATCTGCTCCTCCATCTCCACGTGCGCGGCCAGGGTGTCCACGTCGCCTTCCTCGATGTCGTCGCGCTCGCGGTCGAGCACCTCGAGGTACTTGCGGAACTTCTCGCGCTGCTGGAGGAGGAGCTCGCGGAAGCGATGGAGTATCGCGACCTTGCGGTCCAGGTCGGCGTTAGCGGCGGCCATGGCCTTCAGCCCCTAGCCCGCGATGTTGACGCCGACCGAGGACGTCGAGCCGCCCTGGGCCTTGGACGCGGCCTCGGCCCAGGCCTAGCGCAGGTCGGCCATCATCTTCCTGACCGACTTGACCCGGCCGACTTCCTTGCGGATGTTGGCCTCGAGGACCTCGCGGCCGAACCAGACGTAGAGGGCGAAGAGGTCCTGGGCTATGTCGCCGCCCGCCTCGAAGTCCAGGGAAGCCATGAGCTCGGTCACGACGTCCTGCGCCTTGCCGAGGGCGGCGTTGATCCGCTCGATGTCCTCCGGCCGGGGCTTGGAGTCGTCTCCGAGGTACCTGGCGGCGGTGTCCAGCTGCTTTATGGCCTCATCGTAGAGCATAACGATGAGCTGTCCGGGACTGGCGGTCTTTACGCGGGTCTCTCGATAGGCGGCAAGCGGGTTGGCGTTCATTCCGGTCTTCCCCTCCACTACGGTCTGGTTCGATTCTCGGCCGGCGAAAGCCCCCACTTGAACATAAAGGGGGCGCCCCCACATAAACATAAGGGGGCGATTCACGCCTCGACGTACGAACCCTCGCGCGCCGGTTCCTTCCTACGAGAATAATCTGCCGCGCCCTTCCCTGGGGCGGCCGCCTGTGTTTTTTAGTTGAGCTTCGACGACGAGGTCAATTCTCGTCCACCTTGCCCGTCGTCGTCCAGGTTTCTATCCGCTGATACGCGGCGTTGATCTGCGTCGAGATCTCGGTGGAGCGCTTGAGCTGCTCCGGGGTGGCGGAGTTGCGGTCCGGGTGGTTCTGCATCAAGAGGCGCTTGTAGGTCGCCTTGACCTGCGGGAAGGGAGTCCCGAACGCGAGGCCGAGGGTCCGATAGGCCTGGACGATCGCGGCCGGCGGCCCCGAGGCGCGGCCCCCCGACGGCCCGCCGTACGTGGAGGAGCTATGGCGAGCCGCGTTCTCCCTCGCGCGTCGTTCCTCGGCGCGCGCTCGCGCCTCGGACTCGGTCTTTCCCCGATCGAGGAAGTCGTCGAGCTCGGCCATGGCCTCGTCCAGGTCGGGATCCCCCGTCGTACGACCGGGGCCCGACGAGCGGCGGGCGCCCGGGGAAGAGCCGAAGAGGCTCTGGGCCTCATTGGCCGCGCCGTTGACCCACGACCTGAACATGCGCTCGAACCTGTCGAATATCTGGTCCACCTAGGTCCCTCTTCCGTCCCGGCTAATCTACTTGATGGCGCCCGTTCTATCAACCTGTCTCGAGGCCGAGAGCCTGAGCGCCAGGCCGGCTTCGAAGGTCGGGTGCGCCGCGCCCTTCAGCATGTCGGAGTCCCTCGTCGCGTAGAGCGAGAGGAGGAGCTCGTCGCGTAGAGCGCCCCTTCCGATCGAGGCGCCCGCCTCCGCGAAGAGGTTGGCGTCGATCGAGTTCGCGCGACGATCGACGAAAATCTCGGGATAGGCGCGCGCGACGAGGGCGAACGAGTCAGTGAGGGGAAGCTCGGCCTCGACCGCGCCCTTCGCGACCCAGGAGACGCGAGGCTCGGGCAGACTGCTCTCCCAGAAGCCGAACAGGCCACGCCAGCCTACGCGGAGGTAGCAGCGCAGGCGCAGGGGGCCCGCGCCTCGGTCCGGCATGAGCGCGAGCTCGGGCGAGGCGATCCCGAGCATGAGGATGTCGGCGGCCTCCTCTGAGTATGCCGTCCTCAGGGGATGCTGGCTCGTCCTCGAGTACTCGGCCAGGACGCGCATGCTGCGGGAGGCCTCCGTCCCGATGGCCCAGGAGGCGTAGAGCCCGTACTCGAACTGCACCGCGTTCATCCAGAAGGCGGCGACGTTCGCCGGCGTGTCGCCCGAGGGCACGGGGCCGCACATGAGGACCGACTCGTAGTTCGCCCCGAGCGCGAGGCGGCCGTCAAGGTCGAAGAGCACGGGGCTCGCGCCGACGCGCAGGTAGAAGCTGTCGACGTCGTCGTGCGAGAAGAGGTAGTTTCCGTACTCGAAGGCCGCGCCGAGGCCCGCGGGGAGGCCGGGGCCTGCCGAGGCCGCGAGGGGATCGGCGACGGGGACGGGCTCGGGGAAGTCCTTGCCGAAGGCCGCGCGCGGGGCCAGGACGAGAACCGCCGCCGCGCAGGCCGCGAGGATGGGGCGCCGCATACTATGGAATAATACGCCATGGCGAGCCCACTTTCCCGCGTCCGCGCCGCCGTGATACAGTCGCAACGACATGGCTTCCAAGCGAGCATCGAGTTACGACGAATCAAAGATCAAGACACTATCCTCCCTCGAGCACATCCGCCTGCGCACCGGAATGTACATCGGCAGGCTGGGGGACGGGTCGAACCCCGACGACGGCATCTACGTCCTCTTGAAGGAAGTGGTCGACAACTCGGTCGACGAATTCATCATGGGGGCGGGCGAGCGGATCGTCATCCGGATCGAGCAGGGCGAGAAGCCCGGCGCCTCGCGGGTCTCGGTCCGCGACTACGGCCGAGGCATACCCCTGGGCAAGGTCGTCGAGGCGGTGTCGGTCATCAACACCGGCGCCAAGTACAACGACGAGGTCTTTCAGTTCTCGGTCGGCCTCAACGGCGTCGGCACCAAGGCGGTAAACGCCCTCTCCTCCGAGTTCCGCGTCGTCTCCTACCGCGACGGCAGGCAGCTCGAGGCCCGCTTCGAGAAGGGCGTCCTCAAGTACAAGCGCGAGACCGAGGCGAAGAAGGAGAAGGACGGCGCGCTCTTCGAGTTCGTGCCCGACTTCGAGATCTTCGGCGACTACGCGTACGTGCAGGAATTCGTGGAGAAGCGCGTCCGGGGCTACGCCTACCTCAACACCGGCCTTATCCTCTCGCTCAACGGGACGGACTACTCGTCGACGAACGGCCTCCACGACCTGCTCTTCGACGAGGTCGGCGACGCCACGTTGTACGACATCGGCTACTGGCGGGGCGACAAGATCGAGTTCGCCTTCACCCACACGAACAACTACGGCGAGGAGTACTTCTCCTTCGTCAACGGCCAGTTCACCTCCGACGGCGGCTCCCACCTGTCGGCCTTCCGCGAAGGCTTCCTCAAGGCCGTCAACGAGTTCTACCAGGCCCAGTACAAGGGCGAGGACATCCGCGAGGGCATAGCCGCGGCCGTGTCGGTCAAGCTCCAGAACCCGGTCTTCGAGAGCCAGACCAAGAACAAGCTCGGCAACACCGACATAAAGCCCTGGATCCTCCAGGAGGTGAAGCGCGGCGTCGACGAGTTCCTGCGCAAGAACCCCGCCGCCTCGAAGCGCCTCCAGGAGAAGATCGCCGCCAACGAGAAGCTCCGCACCGAGCTCAACGTCGTCAAGAAGGAAGCCAAGGAGGCGGCCCGCAAGATCGAGCTGCGCATCCCGAACCTCAAGGACTGCAAGTACCACCTGGACGACCCCAAGGGCGAGCTCTCCACGATCTTCCTGACCGAGGGACTCTCGGCCTCGGGCTCCATGGTCTCATCGCGCGACGTCTACACCCAGGCCATCTTCAGCCTCCGCGGCAAGGTCGAGAACATGTGCGGCCGGAGCCGCACCGCGATCTACAAGAACGAGGAGCTGTACAACCTGATGACCGCCCTCGGCATCGAGAACGACCTCGAGGGCCTGCGCTACGGCCGCATCGTCATCGCCACCGACGCCGACTACGACGGCTTCCACATCCGCAACCTCCTGTTAACCTTCTTCCTCACCTTCTTCGAGGAGCTCGTCACCCAGGAGCGGATCTTCATCCTGGAGACGCCGCTCTTCCGCGTGCGCACCAAGAAGGAGACGCACTACTGCTACAGCGCCAAGGAGCGCGACGAGGCGGCGAAGTCCCTCGGCTCGAGCTCCGAGATCACCCGGTTCAAGGGCTTGGGCGAGATAAGCCCCTCCGAGTTCGGCCAGTTCATCGGCGAGGACATGAGGCTCGTGCGCGTCGACGTCCAGACCCTCAAGGCCGTGCCCGAGATCCTGACCTTCTACATGGGCAAGAACACCCCCGAGCGCCGCGAGTACATCATGCAGAACCTGGTCAGCGACTTGTAGAGGGATTCACCGCGGAGAGCGCGGAGGGAATAGATCAACATGAGGAAAGAAGAATTACGATAGGAAGATATTGAGATAGAGGAAGAGGGGAGTGCTTGTTAAGAGGGAGCTGACCGAGGAAGTGATCGGCGCGGCGATAGATGTCCATCGGGAGCTCGGTCCGGGACTTCTCGAGAGCGCGTATGAGGAATGCCTATGCCGGGAGCTTTTGCGTCGCGGTCTGCACTTCGAGCGGCAAAAAGCGCTTCCTGTTGTATATAAAGGCGAGGCAATCGATTGTTCATATAGACTCGACATCGTCGTCGAAGGCGAGGTGATCGTCGAGTTGAAGGCGGTCGAGTCGCTGAATAAGCTGCATGAAGCTCAAATGCTGACCTATTTGAAATTGAGCGGGATTACGATTGGTCTGCTTATCAATTTCAATGTTGTTCGATTGACCGATGGACTAAGGAGAATCGTATTGGGAGCGGAAGGATGATATCGGTTTTCTTGATGCCTCATCGCCCCTCCGCGCTCTCCGCGTCCTCCGCGGTGAATCTCGGGACAGTCAAGGAATCGTAATGGCATACGTCAAGAAGCTCTTCAACGACAACTTCCTCTATTACGCGTCCTACGTCATCAAGGACCGGGCCATCCCCGACCTCGACGACGGCCTGAAGCCCGTGCAGCGGCGCATCATGCACACCCTCTTCGAGATGGACGACGGCAAGTTCCACAAGGTGGCCAACGTCGTCGGCGCCTGCATGAAGTACCATCCCCACGGCGACCAGTCCATCGGCCCCGCCCTCGTCGTCCTCGCGAACAAGGACCTCTTCATCGACAAGCAGGGCAACTTCGGCAACATCGCCACCGGGGACGAGGCATCCGCCCCGCGCTACATCGAGTGCCGGGCCAGGCCCATGGCCAAGGACATCCTCTACAACCCGAAGATCACCGACTACGTCGAGTCCTACGACGGCCGCAACCGCGAGCCGGTCTCCTTCCCCGCGAAGGTGCCCGTCATACTCATGATCGGGGCCGAGGGCATCGCCGTCGGCATGAGCACGAAGATCCTCCCGCACAACCCCATCGAAGTCATCCGCGCCGAGATCGCGGCCCTGAAGGGAAAGCGCTTCAAGCTCGATCCGGACTTCCCGACGGGCGGCCTCTGCGACGCCTCCGAGTACGCGGACGGCCAGGGCAAGGTCAAGGTGAGGGCCAAGCTCGACTTCTCCGACGAGAAGCGCATCGTCATCCGCGAGCTGCCCTTCGGCTCCACCACCGAGAGCCTCATCGACTCGGTCGAGGCCGCGGCCAAGGCCGGCAAGATCAAGATCGCGTCGATCTCCGACTTCACCACGGACAAGGTCGAGATCGAGATCAAACTGCCCCGCGGCGTCCATGCCGAAGAGATCGTCGACGCCCTGTACGCCTTCACCGAGTGCGAGCAATCGATATCGTGCAACCTCCTCGTGATCAAGGACGACATGCCCGTCCTCATGAAGGCCTCCGAGGTCGTCAAGCACCACGCCGAGCGCCTGGTCGGCATCCTGAAGCGCGAGCTCGAGATCGAGATCGGCGAGCTGCTCGACGAGATCCACGCGCGGACCTTGGAGCGAATTTTCATCGAGGAGCGCGTGTACAAGGCCATCGAGAAGATGAAGACCCCCGAGGGCATCCGAAAGGCCGTGATCTCGGGCCTCGAGCCCTTCAAGAAGGAGATCAAGCGCCAGGTGACCGAAGAGGACGTCGAACGCCTGCTCAAGATCCCCATCCGCCGCATATCGCTCTACGACATCAACAAGGCCAAGGAGGAGATGGACGTCTTCAAGGCCAAGCTGGCGCAGGCGCGCAAGCACCTCGCGGCCCTGGTAGAGTACGCCATCTCCTACCTCGAGGGGATCGCGAAGCGCCTCGAGAAGGACTGGCCGCGCAAGACCGAGCTCTCGTCCTTCAACCAGATCGACGTCAAGGAGGCCGCGCGCCGCGACCTCGCCCTGCGCTACGACTCGGAGTCGGGCTACCTCGGCACCTCCGTCTCGAGCGGGGACATCCTCGCCCACGTCTCGCCCTACGACAAGGTCATCGCCATACGCCGGAACGGCCTGTACACCGCCATGACCGTCCCGGAGAAGCTTTTCGTCGACAAAGGCCTGCTCTTCTGCGGCTCGGCCGAGAAAGAGGAGTTGGCCAAGAACGTCTTCACCATCGTCTTCAAGGACGGCGCGACCGGCTTCCCCTACATCAAGCGCTGCCGCATCGAGCAGTACATCAACAACCGCGATTATCCCCTCATCCCCGACGGCGCTCAGATCCTCCTCTTCTCGACCCAGGAAGCCTTCGAGTTCTCCGTGATCTACGTGCCGAAGCCGAGGATGAAAGTCAAGGAAGAGGCCTTCAGCGCCTCGGACTTCGAGGAGCGCGGACTAAAGACCCTCGGCGTGCGTCTCTCGAATAAAGAAGCGGCCTCGGCGCAGATCGGCGTCACCAAGCTGGCCGCCAAGGCCGCCCGCGCCGCCGAAGCCGCGGCCCGCGCCGAGGAGCTCTTCCCCGAGGAGAGTGCCGGAGCGCGAGGCGGCAAGGCCTCGAAGAAGAAAGCCGGCGCAAAACGCGGCCGACCCGCAAAGGCGAGCGCCGCGCCCAAGCCCGGCTCGTCGAAGGCCGCCCCCAAGAAGCCCGCGCCCCAGAGCGTGAGCGCCAACCAGCCCCACGGCCTGCGAGAGCGCGCCGAAGCCGCCCGCCAGGCCGCCGAAACCGCCGCGACCGCCTCCAAGGCCGCCCCCAAGAAACGCGGCCGCCCCGCCAAGAACGCGCCGGCGAAAGGAAAGAAGAAGCCCTAGGAGCGGCGCGCCGCGGCCGACCCGCGGCGTCGCTTCGGGCGGGCCCCGCGTCGGCCGCGCCTCCGTCAGCCCGCCCGGAAGCATGCTCGGCACCGGAGCACCGTCGCGCGGCTCGCTGACGGCCCCGTGGCGCCGCCCTCCAGGCCTTGACATTGCCCATTTCAGCGGAGTAGATTTTCTCCGCTTTTGAGAAGGCGCATTCCCCTGTAGCTCAGCTGGCAGAGCAAGTGGCTGTTAACCACTGGGTCCCTGGTTCGAACCCGGGCGGGGGAGCTAGCTAAGTCTTTCACCTAGCAAGAGACAGCCCCGGCCAGGTCCGGGGCTGTTTTCTTTTTTAAGGCTCCAGTGAAAGCAAAGTGTAAGCAGTCTTCTTTCCGTTTACCTGCGGCTATCTAGCCTGGAGGTAGACCATGAAGAAGCGCTACCCCGAGCCCTTCCGGCGCGAGCGCAGCCCCTACTACTACTTCACCATCGAAACGACCGAAGGCAGGCGTAACCTCTCGACCAAGGAGCGGGCTCGCGTCGCGATCCGCGCTTACGTCGACGCGCTCGAGACTACGACGAGCCAACTCGCTTTCGCCGAGTACGCGGCGCCGTACTTCGTCTGGCCGAAGGGCCAGGATCGCCCAACGTGCCCGCACGCGCGTCGCCTCCTCGACGAGGGGAAGAGCATCGGACGTACGCACTGCCACCAGTGCCGGCGCCTCCTCGAGCGATTCGCCCTGAAGGACTTCATTCGGATCGCGGCTCGCGATATCTCAGCATTAGCTATTCATGATGGATGGCCGAGAACGGAATCGAGGCATCAGTCGACTCCGTCGGAGATGCCTATGACAATGCGCGTGCCCTTCTCGTAGAGCTCGGCTGCGTCGATGATGAGGACGTCGTCGTACTTCTTCTATTTACCTGGAATTCATCCGAGAGTTCCCTGAATTTGACGATTTTGCTAAGGTGTGATAGTATGGCCCCGCTCGAGGCTGCGGGGTAGGTCGGCAAAAATCCGCTGCGGCCTGGATCATTCTGGGGGTCTCATGACGACGCTTACGAGGGTCCCGCAGGTTCACTCTAGCTTGCCTCGCAGGCGTATGCTGCAAATCGCCGCGATCAAGAAAAATGTGAAAACAATGAAATAATGATGCCGCTTTCGGCTTTTCCACAGAGCTGAAGAGGAAATCGCTAAGCATGAAAAACATGGATCTGAATTTCTACTATATCAACGACTTCCTAAAGCTCGTCGAATGCAAAAACTTCTCCGCCGCCGCCGACGAACTCTACATTACCCAGTCGGCGCTTTCGAAGCATATGCAGGTCCTGGAAAGAACCCTGGGCATACAGCTCTTTATCCGCAACAATAAAGCGACCAAGCTTTCCAACGACGGCAAGGTCTTCCTCCCCTACGCGGAGAGATTCAACGCTTGCTTCTTGCAGATGAACGAGGCCGTGGGCCGCATTGTCGATCGGGAGCAGATGGCTTTCAGCCTGGGCTGCCTGATCACCATGGAGTATTACGGTATCGTCGAGGCGGCGGCCTCGTTCAGGACTAAAATCCCCGACGTCGTAGTAAGGATGAGCGAGTTCAAGTATAACGAGGACAAGCTCCTGGGCAACAGCCTTAGCTCCGGCGAGTTCGATCTTGTCTTCTGCGATTCCATGTTCCTCAAGGCGAGGCGCTTCGAGAGAATCGATTTCACCAAGGATCATCTGGTCGCCATCGTCAACCGCAGCCATCCGCTGGCCCAGCAGCAGCGGATCGACTTGGAGCAGCTGCGCGACGAGCCGCTGTGCTTCCTATCCAACCAGACCACCACATATTCCTACTGCGTCAAGCTCTGCGAGGAAGCGGGCTTTAGCCCCAAAGTGTATTTCTATGGCAGTCGGATCGGGAATGTCTTCGAAGTCGTCCTGAATAAAATGGGCATCGCCCTGCTTATGAAGAAATTCACCTCCCGAATCAAATCGGAGGAACTCGTTGTCCGCGATATTTCCCCTACCGCGGAAAGAACCATCTGTCTCGCCCGCCTGAAGAGCAGCCATCACAATAACGCGTCGGAGCGCTTCTGGGATTACATCCGCGACTATTCCAAACCGGAATAGTTGTTTTTCCGACGCGATTGCACTTTCCCAAAACAGGGTACCATAATGCCTCCGTCCAGCGAGTTCCGCTGATCTCCCGTCAGCAGGACGAGCAGGACGGCGCTTGTCGTCTGCCGATTCGTCGCGCGGGCGATGACGCTCCGACGCAGGATTCCCGGGGGTATGCATCATGGAGATCGAGAAGTATTTGCAGTTCGGTATAAGGCAGAGGATTTACCAAGGACCGGGATGCATTTCTGCTATACCCAGGATTCTGGAAACCGAGGGGTGGAAGAGGATAATGCTGATCGCCGATCCGGGCCTATGCAAGGCCGGGGCGATCGAGCCAGTGGAAGCCTTGCTGAAGGCCGCTCCCGGGGTCGAGTACGTTGTGTTCTCCAACGTGCGGCCAAACCCCGAGGCGGTTACCATCGAAACAGAGGCGATACCGCAGGCGCATCGGTTCCAGGCCGATGCGCTGATTGCCGTGGGCGGCGGCAGCACTATGGACACCGCCAAGGGCGTCGCCATCGTCGGCGAATCGGATCACGGGGTAATGGATTTCATGGGCTGGCCTCCCGCGAAGCCGTTGCCCCATAGGACCTATCCGATCATCGCGGTTCCCTCGACGGCCGGCACCGGCAGCGAGGTGTGCAGGAACGCTGTCATATGCGACCGGAACGGCTTCAAGCTCGTTCCCATGCACGACTCGATCTTGCCGGCCTACGCCGTCATGGATCCGAACTTGCTTTCCGGGCTTCCCTTCGCGGTGGCGGCGGCGACCGCGATGGACGCGTTCACGCACGGGCTCGAATCCTACACGAATATGAACGCGAACGATTTCACCGAGCTCTTCTCGCTCCGCTCGCTGGAACTCATAGGCGAGGCGATACGGCCCTTCACGGCGAACCCAGCGGTTACGAAGTGGGCCGACATGATGAGTCTCGGCTGCATGTACTCGGGCTTTTCCCTGGGGATAGCCAGTATCGGACAGGATCATGTGATTACCCACCCGATGTCTGAGGAGCCCTTTCACATGCCGCACGGCGACGCCTGCGGCATGGTGCTCCCCGCGGTAATCGAATGGAACGGCCTGGGGTGCAAGGAGAAGTATCGCAAGGCCTACAACGCTGTCACCAAGAGGAGTATTCCGGAAGGAGAGTTCGAGGTGAAGATGCTGATCGACTGGGTGATCGATCTTTGCCGGGACCTCCATATCGCCGGCGGCAAGACTTTTGAGGAATGGGGCTACAACGATGGCGAAGTGCTCGACCTCATGCTGAAGCACCCGATTTTCAAGAACAAGGATAGTACCCCCAACGATCAATGCGCTTACCCTCGGGTGACCAGGATGAAGGACTTCGCCTATCTCATCAAGCGAACGAATTACTACTCCAAGATCATCGCCGGCTAGAAAGCGGAGGCCCCTGATGCAGATGATTATTGGCGGGAAGAAAACCGCCTCTCGGGATGGCAGGACCATCGATGTCATCAATCCGGCGAATAACAAGAAGCTCGACACGATTCCCATGGCCACCGAAGAGGATGTGCGCGAAGCGGTAGCCAACGCCAAGGAAGGGCAGAAGGAATGGGCCGCCATTCCTCTCATGGATAAGGAAAGAGTAATTCAGCGATTCGTGCGGCTCCTCGAGGATCGGAAGCGGGAGATCATCTCGATCTGCACCCGGGAATGCGGCAAGCATGTAGCCACGACGATTTTCGAGTATAACCAGACGCTGTCGGTCTTCCCCGGATACATCGAGGCGGCGAAGCGGCTCGACGGCCAGATCCTCGTGCCGGGCTCCGAGCCGGGGCATGACGGGAAAACAGCCCAGGATCTCATCATGGTGACCCATGAGCCGCTCGGCACTGTGGCGGCGATTGTGCCCTTTAACGCGCCCATGCTGCTTTACGCGTATAAAGTCGCCCCCGCCCTGGCCGCGGGGAACGCGGTCATCGTAAAGCCGCCGACCGACAATCCCTTGACCGACATCCTCATCACAGAGCTCCTGCTGGAAGCCGGCGTTCCGGGCAACGCCCTGCAGATCGTCACCGGCTCGGGGTCGAAGGTGGGGGATTGGCTCCTTAGGAACCCCGGGGTCGACGCGGTGAGCATGACCGGCAGTACCGAAGTAGGCGTAGGAATCGCCGAGATCATGGCCAAACGCCTCGCGCCCTGCCTGCTGGAGCTAGGCGGCAACGATCCGTTTATCGTCATGCCCGATGCGGATATCGACGCGGCGGCCGCCAGGGCGTGGGGGTCGCGGAAAGGCAACGCGGGGCAGGTCTGCATTTCGTCGAAGCGCTTCATAGTGCACAACAGCGTCAGGGATGCGTTTACTCGGAAGCTTTTGGCGTTGGTCAAAGAGATCGAAGTGGGCTACGACGACAATGTCGAGGAAATCATGGACGAGGCTTTTTCCCATACCGATCGCACGAATGCCACGGGCGAGAAGATGGGCGCCCTTATCAGCGAGAAGGCCGCGAGGCAGGTTGAGGAGCAGGTTCAAAGGACATTAGCCCAGGGGGCGAGGCTCGAATGCGGTGGTAGGCGGGAAGGGGCCTTTTACTGGCCGACGGTGCTGTCGGGAGTTTCCAAGGACATGGACGTGGCGAAGAACATGGAAATCTTCGGGCCCGTATGGCCGATTATCGGCTTCGATTCGACGGAGGAGGCGATCGAGATCGCCAACGCCAGCGATTTCGGGCTATCGGGCTGCGTGATGACTAATGACTGGAAACTGGGCATGCGCGTCGCGCGAATGGTGCAGTCGGGAGGCATGGTAGTGAACGGATCCTCGGTGTATCGCAACCAGATGCAGCCTTTCGGCGGCCAGAAGATGAGCGGCATGGGGAACGAAGGGCTCACCACCCTGCACGAGATGACAAAAATAAAGAACATCGTGCTTAAGGGATTTCTTCGCTAGGGTAGGGGGCGGCATGGGGAACTATGTCGAGTTCAAGAACATAAGCAAAGCCTTTGCCGACGGCCTGGCCCTGGACAATGTCAGTTTCCGGGCCGACGGCGGCGAAGTTTGCGCGCTCCTGGGCGAAAACGGCGCGGGCAAGAGTACCCTCCTCAAGATCCTGAGCGGCGCCCATAGGGCGAGCTCCGGCGAGTATTCGATCAATGGCGAAAAGGTTGTCTTTGGGTCGCCTAACGAAGCGATCCGCTACGGCATCAGCGTGATTTATCAGGAACGTCAGCTCGTCGGGGATTTGACCGTTACGGAAAATGTCTTCATGGAAGACCTCTACCGGAATAAGCTGGGCGTCGTTGATTTCAAGAAGTCCCACGGCGAGATGAAAGAGCTGATCGACCTGTTCAGGATGCCGTTCTCTCCCCAGGATAAGGTGAACACCCTGTCGGTCGCCCATCAGCAGATGGTAGAGATCATGAAAGCCTATCGCCGCAATAGTACGGTAATCGCCTTCGACGAGCCGACGGCCGCGCTTTCCGATCCTGAAATCGATGTGCTCTTCTCGCTTATCGAGAAGTTCAAACAGGAAGGGAAGGTTATCCTCTACGTATCGCACCGTATGAATGAGATATTCAGGATAACCGACAAGATCATCATATTGAAGGACGGCTGCTTCGTAGATGAGGTAAGGACCGCCGACGCCGTCGAGGACGAGCTCGTGCTGAAGATGGTGGGCCGAAGCATCGGCGACGTGTTCAGCACGCTGAGCCGGAACGATGAATACGGCGAAGTGGTATTGGAAGCGAAATGCCTGCAAAACCAGTACGTCAAAGATGTGAGCTTTACCCTTCGCAAGGGCGAAGTGCTCAGCTTCGCGGGCCTCGTCGGCGCGGGACGCTCGGAGACCGTCAGGGCCATCTTCGGCGCCGATAGGCTCGACGCGGGCGAGATACTCATCGATGGGAAGATAAAGAGAATAAAGAATCCGCGATCGGCGATATGCGCGGGCATCGGCCTTTGCCCGGAGGATCGCAAGGAGCAGGGGCTCGTGCTCGAGCGGTCCATCGGGGAGAACCTGACCATCCCGATTCTGCGCGACCTGGCGCAGCTCGGCGTGATACGCCGCCGGAGCGAACGGCGGCTCGTGAACCAGGCGGTGGGAAGGCAGCGGATCAAGACCAATTCCGTAGATAAGGTGGTTATGGAGCTTTCCGGCGGAAACCAGCAGAAGGTCATCCTCGGGCGTTGGCTGCTGGCGAATCTCAAGGTACTCATCCTCGACGAGCCGACCAAGGGCATCGATGTCGGGACCAAGGCGGAAATCTACCAGATGATCTGCGATTTGGCCAAGATGGGCCTAGGCGTGATCTTCATATCGTCGGAACTGCCGGAGGTCGTCAATGTCAGCGACCGGGTAATCGTGATGCGGGAGGGCCGGATAAGCGGCGAACTGAAGCGGGAAGAACTCTCGGAGGAAAGAATCTTGAGACTCGCCATGCGGGAAAGGTGACATATGGCCAACAGCGAAAGAGCAAGCATAGGCGCGGATGCGGGGCTGATCAAGCGCCTCCTTCGGTCGAACGAGACGATGATCCTGCTCGTCTTGCTGATGTTGATCGCCTTCTTCACGGTCATGAACAAGGCCTACCTCTCGTATTTCAATATGACCAACATACTCTTGGCGGCCTCGACGATCGGCCTTTTGGCTATCGGCGAAACCTATCTCATCATCGCCGGGCACATCGATCTGGCGAGCGCCAGCGTCGCGGCCCTCTTCGGGACCCTCGTCGCTATCCTGATCAACGCCGGCGTTCCCTGGCCCATCGCAGCGCTCGCGGTCGTGCTCGCCAGCGCCTCGGTGGGGCTGATCAACGGCTGCCTGGTGAACGTTTTCGGCCTTCAGCCCTTTATCGCCACGCTGGCGGTCTCTTCGGTCTGCTCGGGCCTCGCGTTCATCATTTGCAAGGGCAAATCGGTCCCTGTAAATGAGGAAATGTTCATCAAGTTCGGCACTATGAGAATCGCCAGCATCCCCTTCCCCGCGATCCTGCTCATCGTCTTCTTCCTGATCTTCGGGTTCATCCTGAGCCGGACCGTATTCGGGCGGAGCGTATATATGGTAGGCGGGAACCCCACGGCCGCGCGTCTCGCCGGAATCAACCCGAAGAGGATCAGCACGATCCTGTACATAAACAGCGCCATGATAGCGGCATTCGCGGGCGTATTGATGACCGCGAAGATGCACTCGGGCCAGCCGGGCGGCGGCACTGGCGCGGAGTTCGACGCGATAACCGCTGCTATCCTCGGCGGAGTCGCCTTCTCGGGCGGCAAGGGAAACCTGGGGGGCTGCTTCATCGGACTCCTCATCATGCAATGCTTCAATAATGGACTTTCCGTTATCAACGTCTCGGCCTTTTGGCAGATCGTCGCGAAGGGGCTGATTCTGATCGTGGCCTTGATTCTCGACTTCTTCAGAAAGAAGAGGCATGCCATCTAGATTCCCAAGCAGAGAAGGAGGAAGGTATGGAGAGAAAAGCGATCGCGCTGATCATGATCGCCGCGTTGGCGACGACGGCTTTCGCCGCCGGCGGCGGTAGCCAGAGCTCCGCGGCGAAGGGCCAGAAAGAGCTCGTCTTCGAGTATTTCGCCACTTCATTCGCGGTGCAGTGGATCCAGGACATCGAAGCGGCCCTGAGGGAGCTGGGAACGCAGTACAACTTCAAGCTGCGCACCGGCGATGCGGGCCGGAAAATCGAGACACAACTTTCTCAGGTCGACGTGGCGCTCGCCCAGAGAATCGACGGCGCCTTCCTCTTCGTGGTCGACGAGGGAAGCGCCGCGGCGGTAGTGTCGAAGTTCAACGACGCCAAGGTGCCGGTAATAGGCGAGACCCTGAAGCTGAAAGACGGCTCGGGGAAGGTAATCGCTCCGTACGTCGAGCTCGACGCGGAAGGCGTCGGCGCCAACTGCGCCCAATGGGTCGTCGACAATTGGAAGACGACCGGAGTGGACCTTTCCAGTATCAAGAACGTCGGCGTCATCAAGAACACCAACAGCAAGTATCAGTCGGACATCAAGCGGGCCAACAGCTTCGTGGCAGCCCTCAAGAAAGGCTTCCCGGGGCTCAGCGACGCCAATATCTTCATGGCCGACTGCGCCGCGGAGACCGGCAGCCAGGATATGGCCGAGGCTTCCTACAAGCAGACTTCCGCCATCATCGCATCACATCCGGGGATCAGCGCCTGGGTCGCCATCGGCACGGTCGATCACTACGGCCTGGGCGCCGCGAGGGCGATCGAGGCCGCCGGCATGGAGAAGAAGACGATCCTCGTCACCGCCGGCGGCGAGCTGGCGATCAAGGAATGGGGAAATAAGGCGGCTCCATGCTGGCGGGCTTCGTGCTATTACAGCGCCATGGACTACGCGAAGTACATGGTCGAAGGCATGCTGGCCATTTGCCGGGAGGGCAAGAAGGCCGAGGATATTTTCCCCCAGTTCAAGGAAGCCGGGCAGAAATACGCGGTAATAAAAATAAAGGGAACGATGATCACCAGGGACACGTACAAGAGCATCGTCAAGTAGCTTACGTCCTAGAATCTTAACGGCAGTTTTTCTCCGCGAGACGAACCTGAAACAGGGGTAAGGGGGAGGTGCATGCTTACAGCCAGAGAGAACATGCTCATGGCGCTTTCTCACCAAGAGCCGTACTGGGTGCCTTCCCCTTACCTGGATCAGGATACCTGCTTGTATTCGGCATCCAGGGAGTGCGTTTCCAGCTATGGGACCAGCATCGACTGCTTCGGGATCTCCTGGACGTACGAGCCTGGCGATGAGGGTCCCATGGTTACCGTCGGCACCAAGCGGTTGGACGACATAACCGCTTGGCGCGAAAAACTCGCCTTGCCGGACTGCGAAGAGTGGGACTGGGAAGGTTCAGCGGCGAAGGATACCGCTTCCTGGGACCGGAAGAACAAGGTGTCGAGCGTGATAATGGTCTACGGCCTTTTCGAGATGCTCCACGCCCTGACCGGCTTCGAGGACGCCCTGGTGTACCTTTTGACCGAGCCCCAGGCGGTGGAGGATTTCCTCGACGCCCTGACAACTTATCGGATCCGGCAGATTGAATTGATCGCAAAGCACTACAAGCCGGACAAGATCCAGTTCCATGACGATTACGGCGAGGCCCAGAATACTTTCATGTCGCCGGAAACCTGGCGCCGGCTCTTTAAGCCCCGGCTGAAGAGGATAGTCGAGGCGGTGCACGGCTGCGGCATGTTATATGAACATCACTCGTGCGGCTACGTGGCCCCCCTCGTCGGCGATTTCGCCGAGCTGAATATGGACGCATGGAATCCGGTGCAGATACAGAATAACCCCTTCGAGCTGAAAAGACAGTATGCGAAGAAGCTGTGTTTCGTGGGCGGTTTCGACAATCAGGGAATACTGGATCGTCCCGGAGCCACGTACGAGGAGAGGGCGAGGGAGATCAGGTATCGGGTCGGCCTCATGGCTCCCGGGGGCAGCTGGATAGCCCACCCCACGATGCTCGATCCTGCGATCGGGATAGCTCTCGCGGACGTGCTGTACGAATACAACGAGCCCCTCTGGAGAAAGGCGGGGTATACGCCGCCGCCGAAGCCGAGGAAGGCTTTGAAGAATACCTTCGCGAACTACACGAAGAAAGGAGAATAAGGATGGGCAAGAAGCAGAATAGGTTGCTGGATCCCAGGGGATTCCAGGATAGGACCGTCATCAGCATGGCGAAGCGACCTTCCTTAGACGAGCTGAAAAAAGGGAAGATTCTCTTCTACAACAACACCAAGCTCGGGTTCTGCAATTACTACACGGTATTCGACCGGATAAAGGATAAGCTGCGAGAGCTCGGCGCATCGAACTTCGTGGAATACACAGAGACAGTCCGGGGTAAGGACGCGAAGAAACTGGCCGAGTACGCGGCCATGCTGGCCAAAGAAAAACCGGTGGCGGCGATCGTGGCTTTCGGCGACATGGGAACTTCGTCCTCGACCACGGTGGTTACCATCGAGCTGGAAAAGCTGGGTATCCCCGCTGTATACATGACCGCTCCTCCGGGATCCGCGATAACCGAGGGCGTAGGCGTATATCGCGCCCGGCAGCTCTGCCTGTGCTCGGTGGATATCTACCAGGCCAGCACCGTGGAGGAGGTGGCGCAGCAGGTGGACTTAAAATGGGACTACATTCTGAATTCGATCACATCCAACGGCGATAAGCTCGCCAAGCTGGCTTATATCGATTTCAAGATGGATAAGGTCCCGCCCGCGAAGGACGGTTATCTTCCCAAGACATTCGAGCTCGGGAGCGAAGAGGAGCCCTGCGATAATCTCGAGGCAATAAACGATTACTTCAACGACGAGCATATCAGCGACGGTCTGCCGATCATTCCTCCCACGAAGGCCCGCTACGAAAGGATGTTGGCCTATTGCCCCTTCCCGGAGGACCTGGCCCTTTGCCCGCCCTCAGGTCCGGCCGGAAAGAGCATCACCGTCAAGGACGTGGCCGTAGCGGCGGTGATGGCGGGCTGCAAGCCCAAGGCGATGCCCATACTAGTGGCGGCCTTCAAAGCCCTGGGCAACCCGCTCTACAACTTCAACCAGAGCGTCACTACGTCGCACCCGGGCGGCAACCTCGTGCTGGTATCCGGACCGATCGCCCAGGAGATCGGTCTCTCCGGCAAGCAAGGCTGCATGGGGCCGGGCTGGCCGATGAACGCCACCATAGGCCGAGCCGTCAACTTGGTCATCATGAACGTGCTTCGCGCCGTGCCCGGGATCTGCGACCTCGACTGCATCGCCAGCCAGGCGGAGTTTACGTACTGCTTCGCCGAGGAGCCGGACCTGGCTCAGTGGAAGATGATCAACGAAGAACGCTTCGACAAGGATACCACGACGGTTTATGTCCTTAAGGCCGAGCCGATCCACGACGTCATCGACTTCCTGAGCCTCGACGGGCACGACCTGCTGGATACCTTGACCCATTGCTGTACTACCCTGGGCTCGAACAATGCATACATGCCGGGCCCCTTGATCATGGCCATCACCCCGGATCACGGCATGATGCTGAAGAAGGCCGGCTACACGAAAGAGAAGATCCAGGAGCACATCCATACCTACGCGTATCACGAGGTCCCCATGCTACGGAACCGGGGACTCGTTCCGGTTCGGCCGGAGAGCTTCAAGGACCGGCACCCTATGCCGGTTACGCGGTCGCCCAAGGACGTGGAAGTGGTGGTGGTCGGCGGCCGAGGGGGTCACGACGGAATCATCCTTCCATGGGCCCTGCACAGCGAGGGCATCGTGGAACCGATCGCCCTTCCTGGCGGCAAGGCCGCTAGGACAATCGAAGACTTCAGGAAATAGGGGAGAAGCAGGTATGTCGAGGAAGCAGATTAACGTTGAGAAGAAATACGATGTCATCGTCTGCGGCGGAGGTACTTCCGGCGTCGCGGCGGCCATTGCCGCGGCTCGGGGAGGAGCGTCTACCCTCCTCATCGAGCGGGTAGGCTGCCTTGGCGGACAGCTTAGCTTTTCCGGGCCTCCGGGCTTCGCGTTCGCCCACCTGTTCAATCCTAAGGGCGAGCAGGACGCCGCCGGTATCATCCAGGAGATCCATGCGCGGATGCTGAAGGCCGGCCATGCCCTACCGCATATCAAGCCGGAGCACCGGCTCGAGGCGGGCTACACCTTTTCGTACATAGACCCGGACTGGTTCACCCTCACAATCTTCGAAATGATGGAGGAGGAGGGGGTAGAGCTGCTGCTTCACAGCCTTGTCGTGGATGTCGTCCAGGAAGGCAACAAGGTGACCGGCGTCGAAGTGGAGAATACAAACGGGACGATGGTCATTAAGGGGGGGATTGTCGTCGACTGCACCGGAGAAGGGGATATCGCGGTGCGGGCAGGAGCCCCTTTCGAGTACGTGGACAAAAAGACGGTCCAGCCCCACACGCTTTCCTTTACGATGGACGGCGTCGATTGGAAGGAACTGATGGACTGGATCCACAAGAATCCGGATCAGATCGTCTGGTTCGAGCATACGCTGCCGCATTGGTCTGAGGAGCGGAAAGAGAAAGCCCATCGGAAGGCCTACGAGTTCTACAAGACCTGCGACGATCCCGCCCTCTTCGGAGAGATAATGGGCTTTACCGAGTTCCACAAGAAGGGGCTCGAGACCGGCGAATGGCATGAATGCTCCGGAGTAGGCTTCTTCCTCACCCCGCGCGAAGGCGGTCACATTCAGGCGCATATGCAGCATTCCTCCCAGGTTCCGGAAGTCCTTACCGACGATGCCTGGGACATTACTAGAGGCGAGATAGTTTGCCGCAAGCAGAACGTCATGGCCCTCAACTTCTTCCGAAAGTACATCCCGGGCTTCAAGAACGCCTACCTTACCCGGATCTGCCCCGAGCTGCGCCTGCGCGAGGGTCGCAGGATCATGGGCGACTACAAGCTCACGCGTGACGACGTGGCCGCGGGGAAAGAGTTCCCCGACGTGATAGGCAAGAGCCACTTCAAGGCCGGCGCGCACCACACCACCGACCGGAACACCATCGCCCAGGTGGCGAAGGTCTGCCCGGTCGACGACGGCTCCTACGACATCCCGTACCGATGCCTCGTTCCGCTGAAGGTCGAGAACATGCTCGTTGCGGGCAAGCACGTTTCCACCGACCGGGACGCCTATCTGCGCTACCTGCACCAGACCATGATCACCGGGCAGGCCGCCGGCGCCGCCGCGGCGATCTGCGCGAAGAAAGGCATCTCGCCCCGGGCGCTGGAAAAGGACGTCCGCGAGCTGCAAAGCGCCTTGAGAAGCCAAGGCGCCATCCTGGACGGGACGACTTGAGAATAGCCGAAGAATGAACTTAACCACTAAACGGTGGTTCGTGCTCGCCGCGAGCTGCCTTGTCAATCTGTGCATCGGCTCCATATACGCGTGGAGCGTGTTCGCCAAACCCATGGCCGCCTACCTCTCCTCTATAAGCGGGACGGCCGTGGGGAGCCTGGCCATAGTCTTCACCGTGGCGAACAGCGTCGGCCCCATCACCATGATTTCCAGCGGCTTCATCAACGATAGGGCAAGCCCGCGCCTTATCATCATTGCGGGAGGCATCCTCTTCGGCGGCGGCATATTCTTATCGGGATTCGCGAAGACTCTGGGTATGTTGATCGTATGCTACGGCCTCGGCACGGGGCTCGGCCTCGGCATGGTGTACGGCTGCGTCCTGGCCAATATGATCAAGTTCTTCCCGGATCGCCGGGGCTTGATCGGAGGCTTAGCCACGGCGTCATACGGCATCTGCTCCGTCATCGTACCGCCAATAGCCCACGCCCTCATCGCCGCCAACGGCATTACGGCGACCTTCAAGATCATAGGCGCCTTTACGATGGCCCTGATCGGCGCCGGCTCGTTCTTCATAATCCGCTGTCCTCCGGGCTTTGTCCCCGAGGGCTGGAGTCCGCCGGTCGCTAAAGGAGGAGGGCCGGACGGAGTCGACAAGGACTGGAAGGGGCTGCTCCGCGATCCGGTTTTTTACGCGATGATGGCGATACTCTGTTGCGGCGCCTTTTCCGGCCTTATGGTAATCTCGCAGGCTTCGCCGGTCGCCCAAGAGATGATCGGCATGAGCGCAACCGCCGCCGCTGCCGCGGTCTCCTTCCTGGCCTTGGTAAACACATTCGGTCGAGTATTCGCCGGTTTCCTGTCGGACAAGGCTGGTGCCGAAAGAACCCTCGTCGGGGTATTCGTCGTATCCATCGCGGGCCTCATCGTGCTGTTTCTTTCCGGAAGCTCCGTCGGCGGATCGTCAGTCGCCTTGTTTTACGTAGGAATAAGCTGCATAGGCCTGGCTTTCGGCGCGATCATGGGAATTTACCCTGGCTTTACCGCGGCCCAGTTCGGCTCCAAAAACAATAGCGTCAATTACGGCATCATGTTCATCGGCTTTGCCCTATCCGGCTACTTCGGCCCTACGATTATGAGTGCGATAAGAGCCTCCAGCGGGAGCTATCAAAAGGCCTTCCTCGCGAGCCTGGCCATCGCCGCTACGGGTCTCTTGCTGACATTGCTTGTTTCGGCAAAGCGCAGACAATCCGCATACTAGGGGGCCTCGGAACACAGGCTCCGAAACGGGATGGCTTTTCTGGCTCTCGACGCGGAGGGGAGTGACTTCTCCGCGTGAGGGGAAATCTCGTTGGACTATTCTTATCGCGTTGTCGACTTCGCGCGATCAAGAGAGCTGGCGAGATCGCGTCTTGATAGTGCTATATGCGAGGTTGGTTAATGAGTATACGCACAAAGCTTATCGTACTCATTTTGAGCATCGTCTTCTTTCTCGGAGCCGCCGGGTCTCTCTATTTCGTGCTTGTATCTCCCGTCGACGCCATGGAAGGCGAGAAATCCTACTTCCTCAACCTCCTTGACGCTATTAAAGACGAAACTATATGTGTGAACCGCCTTTCATTCATGCCTATACTTGCGGGCGAAACGGAATTCAAAAAAGCGATAGACGCCGTGGACGAGGCCTTCAACCAGATTGAGAGAATCAAGGTCCTGCCACGCGTCAACGCCCAGGTGCGGGACGCGATCGGTTCGATAAAGAAACTCAGGGAATTGAATACCGCTAGTACTAAAAAGATGAATGACGACTATGCTATTCTTAAAAACGATGCCGCCGCCCTCGTTGTATTCATTACATCATATACCTTTGATCGTTTCTATACTGATACGTATAAACCGGATAAGAAACCCGTCGTCACGGCAGCCTTGGCTCACTTGACGACCTTCAAGACCTCCCTTGGAATCGTACACGACTCGCTCATGGCCTCTTGCTACACGATCGGGGAGCAATTCAAGCTCATTGATCACGAGATATCCGTTGCTCGCGCTCGCGCGCTTCGGGTCCTCGCGCTGAGCGTCGGGCTCATCGTGATCGTAACCGTGATCTTAGCCCTGCTCTTCGCAGGTAGCATCGCGAGATCGATCATCGCGATCGAGCGGAATATCGCCGCCCTCAAGGATGGAGATCTGACGCATAGGGCGAAGGTCGCTACGAAGGATGAAATCGGCGCGCTGGCGAGGGATCTCAATCTGTTCCTCGACATGCTGACGGCCTCCCTCTTTAGAATCAAGGAGGTTTCCAAGGCCAATATCGATGCGAAGGACAGGCTCGTCGAAGCGGGGTCCGAGGCCACGAGCGCCACGACTCAGATCCAGGCAAATGCCGTTTCGATCGAAAACCAGATAAAGACTCTCGATATGAGAATCGCGGAATCGACCGGCTCGATCAGCAAGATAGGCATGAGCATCGCCGAGCTCGACGCGCAAATCGAATCACAGAACGCTATGGTCGAGGAGGCGACGGCCTCGGTGACCGAGATGCTTTCTTCGCTCGAGAACATGAGCAAGATAACCGAAAAGGATCGCGTTTCCGCCGATGAGCTCGTCAGCGAGGCAGAGCGGGGCAGGATGGTGTTCGAGTCCGCCTTTGGGAAGATCGGCGAAATCCCGAAGAGTATCGTAACGATCCGCGAGATGGCGGGGGTCATCCAGGATGTCGCCTCGCAGACCAACCTTCTCGCGATGAACGCGGCTATCGAGGCCGCGCACGCCGGCGAGGCTGGGAGAGGCTTCGCGGTCGTCGCCGACGAGATCCGAAAGCTTTCCGAGGCATCTACGAGGAGTTCGCGCGACATTTCCGAGTCCATCAAGATGATCGTCAAGACTATCGATGAAGCTTCCGGCGCGAACGTCGAGACTACGCGAGCCTTCGCCGCGATCGACGCTAAGATCGGCGAGGTGTCTCGATCCTTCAGCGAACTTTACTCTAGTATCAGCGAGATTCGCATCGGAAGCCAGCAAATCCTTTCCGCGATGGTCGATCTGCAGGAGCGATCTCTCCGAGTTAAGGAAGGATCGAAGACGATGGACGAAGGTTCCAGCGATATCAAGTCCCTAATGGAAGATCTCGGCAGGGTGTCGAGCGAGGTGACTTCGAACATCTCCGAGATAGCGGCGGGCCTTAGCGACATAGGCCTCTCCATAAGGAAGGTGGCGAGCTTCTCGGAAAAGGTCGGTACCGAGAGCGCGATGCTCGATGAAGCGGTTAATGCATTTAAAACCACTAGCGCCGACCTGATCAGCTGAATTGCCGTACGTTGGTGTGCCCGATACGCTGACCGCGCGCGAGTGTCGAGGAGAATAAACGCTGCCACCCAATGGGCGGGAGTTCACGTGGTGGAGAATAGGGGAGTCGCCCTCCGCTCGCGAACGTCGTGGTGATCCCGTCGGAGTAGAGGAGCGCCTCGTCGACCCGAGCCACTCCGTCGCGGAAAGGCCCGGCGATAGCGAAGCTCGGGGCCATCACCCACTTCCCGGACTTGTCGATGGATCATCTTCGCGGTCGTCGTTCTCGTGCTCGCGATTTCGATCCTGTAGCCTCCGTCAAGCCGTCAAGCCGATCCTGCGCAGCCACGCCGACACGTCCTTCCTCGCGGCCGCGGCTTTACTGCCCCTGACCGCCAAGCCTTCGAGGATCGTCGACCGCGGAAGAAGCGCCGCAAGGTCCTGCGCGCTTCGGCCAAGGCCGCTGCCCTCG
>Ga0153915_10000028_pt1 | contig 145931 bp, 152 predicted proteins | sample Opewatmetagenome_2_FD_107003 | JGI IMG/M metagenome (GOLD analysis project Ga0153915, IMG submission 107003) | Freshwater wetland microbial communities from Ohio, USA - Open water 3 Core 3 Depth 3 metaG | ecosystem: Environmental > Aquatic > Freshwater > Wetlands | place: USA: Ohio, Lake... | reverse complement strand
TGTCGAAATGGAGACTGCCGCAGGCATTGTCCCCTACATCTATGACAAGAATGTCACGCCCAACGCAGTCCAGTGGGCAACCGGTCTCGAACTGGCACTCTATGCCAAGGACCTGAACCGGACGTTCCTCACCACCGACCACCCGAACGCAGGACCGTTCACCCGGTACCCCCGCGTCATCAAGTGGCTCATGAGCAAGAAGGCCCGGGAAGAGACCATCGCATCCATGAAGAACAATGACAAGATGATTGGCCTCACCAACATCCACACCATGGACCGCGAACTCACCCTCTTCGAGATCGCCCAGATGACCCGCTCCGGCCCGGCAAAATGCCTTGGCCTCGGCAACACCTATGGTGGTCTCGCACCCGGCATGAACGGGGATGTGTCGGTCTTCGACCTCAACTACAAGAACCTGCCCTCCGATGCAGAGAAGATCGAGACCGCATTCCAGCGGGCTGCGTACTTCATCAAGGATGGAGAAATTATCGTCAAGGATGGCGAAGTGATGAGCCACGGCCACAAGAAGACGGTCTGGGTCAATGTCAAGATGCCCGCAAACGCGCAGGTAACCCGGGATGTCAGCCAGGCATTCCACCAGGGAACCTACACGGTCGATATCAGCAACTACCCGGTCCGGGAATACCTTGCCCCGCACCAGTCCATTATCAACGTTGATATGGAGGCCTGAGGTGCGATCATGGCAACCGTAACATTAACCCCAACCAAGGTTCCCGAACTCATGTTCGAGGGATACAGCATCACCCCCGATGCATTCGCAGGAAAGACGGCAGCCCAGATAGCAGAGCTCCCGGGACACGAGGGCAAGATCCACATGAAACTCGGGGACTTCTTCACCGTCTCCGGCAACGGCGGCGAGACTGCCGCAGACACCGACATCGTGATCACCGGTGACTGCACCCGTGTCAAGTATATCGGCTCCAAGATGACCGCCGGATCGGTCACCGTCAACGGCAATGCCGACATGTATGTCGGCGGCTGGATGAAGGGTGGCAAGATCCACATCAAGGGGAACGTAGACTCGTTCACCGGGATCCAGATGCAGGGAGGCGAACTCCTTGTTGACGGCGATGCCAAGAACCATGTCGGCTGCGCATACCGTGGCGACTGGAGAGGCATGAAGGGCGGCCTCATCCGGATCAAGGGCAGTGCCGGTAACGATATCGGTACCGCCATGCTCGGCGGCACCATCATCATCGAGAAGAACGCGTTCATCCACGTCTCCACCCACGCAGAGGGCGGCACCGTCATCATCAAGGGCGATGTCGAAGGCCGTGTCGGTGGCCAGATGGTCAAGGGCGAGATGTACGTGCTCGGGAAGATCCTGTTCATGATGCCCGGCTACAAGAAAGTCGATCAGGTCCAGAAGGAGTGCGACGGTGCAACCTACACCTTCGATCACTACATCGGCGATCTCGGCGAGCGCCACCCCAAGAGCAAGGGCCAGGTCGTGTATGCGAACCTGTACCTGAAGGCGTAATGATAACCCCTTCACATCACAACCATCAGGGCCAGAAAGGCCAAACCTCTTTTTTACTCATGATCAAATCATTGTCTATTCAGGGAGTGATCCCATGAACAAGATTGGAAACGACTTCATCAATGGAACCAAATGCCCGGATTATTCCACGGTCGACCTCGTCCTCCGTGTCCCGGAACCCCCGCATGAGCTCCCGATCAGGAAAGGACAGACCGTCATCAAGCTCCCGAGCCCGAAACGGTTCAAGCTCCCGGATCTCCCGGTAAGGAAAGCCATTGAGGACTGGGAACCGGTCGGGTTCTTCTCCCGCTCCACGATGGATTTGAAGCAGCTCTCGTACCTGCTCTGGTGTACCCAGGGGTTCAAGAAGATCGTGGCAGAGACGATCGAGATTCGCAACATACCCTCGAGCGGTTCGCGGAACCCGCTGGAGACCTATTTTGTCGCGAGCGACGTGGAAGGGCTGGAGACCGGGCTGTACCGGTACCTCCCGAAATCCCACAGCATCGTGGCCGAACGTATCGACACCGACCTCACCATGGAGATCAGCACCGCGAGCCTGAACTTCAAACTCACGACCCGGGCTGCGATAACGTTCATCTGGGTAGCAGTCCCGTATCGTACGGTATGGGCAGTAGGGAACCGCGGATACCGGAGCGCACTGATCGAGGCCGGGCATGCCTGCCAGAACATGATCCTTGCGGCAGCGGGACTCGGGTTCGGCGTGGCCCCGATCGACCTCTTCCATGATGACCTGATTGTAAAACTCGCGAATCTCGACCCCGAGACCCAGTGGCCGGTCTATCTTGCTGCTGTGGGAAACGAGGGAAAGAGCGTATCGCTGTGATGATCAATGAGGGTTTATTGCCCTCCCCACGCTCCCTTTTACCGGGGGAAATTACGACATACTTTTACTGTTACAAACGCACATTGTTACTACTATTATTTTGATGAGTGACCGGGTATGGCGGGACGGGATACTACCGGAAGAACGGGGCGCTGGCTGCGATGGTAAAACGGTATCTCAAACTTCGCTCTCTTGACGAAGCACTCACGCTGCTGACCTCGACCTTTGCTGCCCCTCACCGGACCGAGCGGGTCCCGGTCATACAGGCAGCCGGAAGGGTTGCAGCTGAACCGGTCTATGCAAAATATTCGGTTCCTGAAGTGAATATCTCGGCCATGGACGGTATCGCGGTCAGGAGCCGGGATACGATCGGTGCCGGCGACAGCAATCCAATCACCCTTGAGCACGCTGCCCGGGTCAATACCGGCAACATCATCCCCCCGGAGTTCGATGCAGTCGTCATGATCGAGGATGTCTGGGAATCAGGCAGCCACTACCAGATACGAAGGGCCGCCGTACCCCGGCAGCATGTCCGTCTTGCTGGCGAGGACATCAAGGAGAACAAACTCGTGATCCCCCGCGGGCACCTGATACGCCCCTTCGATATCGGGGCACTGGTCACCTATGGGATAACATCCCTCGAGGTTCTTGCAGTCAACGTGGGCATCATCCCCACCGGCAGCGAGCTGGTGCCGCTGGGTGTCCGGCCGGGACCGGGGCAGGTTGTGGAGAGCAACACGGTCATGGCTCAGGTCTTCCTCTCCCAGACGGGTGCTCACTGCACCCGTCTTCCCATAGCACCGGATGAACCCGATCTCATAGCAGAGTCCATCCGTTCTGCGCTGAAGGATAATGACCTGGTCATCATATCTGCCGGCTCCTCTGCCGGGACCCGCGACTATACCGAGAGCGTGATCCGCTCGCTCGGGGAGCTGGTCTTCCATGGTGTGGCAGTCAAGCCCGGAAAACCGGCCATGCTGGGGAATGTTGACGGAAAACCCGTGCTTGGCCTGCCGGGGTACCCGCTCGCTGCCCAGACGGTACTCCGTGAGTTTGCAGCCCCGCTCCTCGAATCCTGGGGATTTGCCCCGGCACCGCGGTACCCGGTCACCATCCGGCTGGCGCAGGCACTCACGTCGGATCCCGGGTTTGACGAATTCGTGCCCCTCTTTGTCGGCCGCATCGGCAACACCCTGTACGGCATCCCCCACGGGAAAGGGGCGTTTGCGCAGATGGCGACGGTCAAGGCCAATGGCTACACCCACATCCCGGCACCGGTTGAGGGATTCGAGGCGGGAACCGAACTCGAAGCCTTCCTCACCACGGATTCCGGAAGCATCGGGAGGACGCTCTTTCTCACCGGCACGCTGGACCCGGCCCTTGAGGAACTCGTGGGACTTGCCCATGACAAGGGGCTGTTTGTGTATGCAACCAACCCCGGCAACACGGCGGGATTCCTTGCTCTTGGCAGCAATACCTGCCATGCGGCACCGCTGATCCTGCCTGCACAATCCCTGCCTGACCGGTACCAGCCTCTCATGAAATACCTCAAAGACGACGTGGTCTTTATCAACATCGCCACTATCGACATGGTCATTGCCTCTGTCGAGGGCCTGGGGGTATCGGATCTCACCAACGCCCGTTTTATCAATACCCGGCGGGAGAGCCCGTCCCGTATGGTCCTGGATACCCTGCTCGCTGCCGAGGGCATCGATCCCTCTCAGGTGAACGGCTACCTGCAGGAGGTGCACGGGCCCCCCGCGGTAGCTGCTGCGGTCAGGAATGGTTTTGCCGATGCCGGGATGTGTACCTCCGGCATCGCAAGTGCCAACGGACTCCGGTTTGTCCCGGTTGCCCGCGAGGATTACGAGCTTGCCGTGCGGCGGGAGATGCTGGCCGACCCCCGTATGGGGATGCTTCTCGAGCTTATCCGTTCACCGGCATACCAGAACCTTCTGTCCGGGAGTGGCGGGTATTCGACAACCCGGACCGGCACGATCCGTTGCCTGTCACCGGATTTCACCCTGATCGAATGCACCCTTCCGGTGAACCCGTCAAACCTGCCCGGTCTCTAAAACGAGCCTGGTGAAATAAAAAAGGGGGTTATGCCGGCATTTTTGCCGGTGCATTCCCGGTCTTGCAGACCGGCTTTTTTACCCACGTGAGTTCTTTTCCCTCAAATGCAAAGGATCGCATGGTATACACCCGGACACCGGCGGGCACGGCTGTGGTGTCTGCATTGGCCGGGATCATGACTGCATATGCATACCGGGTCACGGTGCCATCCGGCGAGCGTTCTGCCGACATGAATGCTTCCGGAAGGGGAGAGGGTATCGCCCGCCCGAACGTAACCAGCACTCTGACGCATTCCCGGTGTCCGCCATTGCGCCGTTCCAGTACCACCAGGGTATCGTACCCGGTTCCCAGCGGCAGGCGGGTGGACTTCCACCCGTCATAACTGGAATAGATGTTCCTGATCTCCTTCTCCACAAAATCGTGCATGATATCCGAGCTGAAACCCATAGTACTCACGTTGATTAAACGGTCTTAAAAATAAATACCGCTGGTTAATCACGTGTGGTTACCGTACCGTCTGAAGTGGATATGGTTACTCGACCTCTGGTAAACCAGACTAAATTTTTTTCACGAGGTGACAGATATTTATGCCAAGCGAGACAGGTCATTCCGTGTAAACTTAAACCGGTTTACAAAATTGTTTTATTAAGATAAACAAAATAGAGTATGTCCGACATGGACACAGGCGATCAGACACCGGTTCCGGTTTGCCGGACCATGCATCATGCCACGATGCAATCGTCTGACTGCTTCGTATATCCCACCGGCGGCCATCCATAGTATGACACACACATCAGGTCGGCCGCCTGCCATGGGATCGCCCTCTCTTACTCTGCCCTTATGATCGTACCGGCATTTTTCCCGTTGATCGCTTTCTCGATGTTGCCCCTCGTGTGGCAGTTGATGATGCGGACTTCCCGGATATGAACTGCGTCTTTGAGGAGACCAAGAACCATCGGTTCGATGACCATGTCGTCAAGATCCAGGGCGAGGAGTTCTTTTACCGTGATGTCCCGGATCAGGTCCGCATCCGGATTTTTCCGCGGGTCTTCTGTATAGAGACCGTCAACGTTCTTGCCGATAATGCAACTCTTTGCCCCGAGGACTTCGGCAATCAAAAAAGCACCGGTGTCCGTACGGTGCGGAGGGATCAGCCCGGTCCGGGCCGGGTGCTCGTATAAACCGTACGGGGGAGTGCCGTGCGTGACCGGCAGGATCCCCAGTTTCAGGAGCATCGGGAGTTCGAGGAGATCGCCGGTTTTAATCCGCGAACCTCCGTATTTCGAGAGCAGGATCGAGACCATGATCGCGTTCTGCTCGGAGATCTTTGACGAGAGTTCAGCAAGCACACCCGTCGGCATGCCAAGGTCAATGCCGATATCCATGATATGGCGCACCCGGCCGCCTCCCCCGGTGACCACGAGGACCTGGTGTTTCTTCGAGAGCGTACCGATCTCTTCGCAGAGCGGGTACATCACTTCCCGCCCGTAATCGATTGCCCCATGTCCCCCGATCTTGACAACATTGATATCGGGAGCAATGCGGAGCTGGCCTGCCACCGGCCGTTTCATGTTCATCCCTTTCCTGACCAGGGTCTCTCCCTGTAATCCGCTCGTAAGCTCAAAGCGTTTTTTCATGATGACACACTCACTCCCATTACTGCAATGATAAAGTATAAAATCTTGTATACCAACTGGTATATCAGAGCCGATACCGTTGTCATACGGGTAACCGGCTGGAGGTAAACCATGAAGATCTATGCACGTGAACGCCAGAAAGTCGGCGAGGGCGTTGAGTCGCCGAAGTACCGTATTGTCGCCGTGACCGGGGGAGAGATCCAGATCCAGGCCACCCACTTCCGGAAGTTCGAGCTGGAACAGATTGCAAAGGATGTCAAGGCGGAAGTTGTGTACATGAAGCCTGTTGACGATGAGCACAAGAAGAAAAAATAATCCTGTTTTTTCATAAGCACGTTTTTTCTGCATACGGGTCTCGGCCCGGTCTGCCGTTTCTCAAATCCGAACGACACCGTAACGACGGTGTCCCGGACCTGAAATCCTCATGAGAATTATCTGCTCTTAATACGCCCCGTTTGCCAATCGGAGGCCATTTTAAAAAACCACTTTTTTGATAGTCGCGTTTTCTTGGGAATTATAGAGTTCGGGTTTTGAATGATGGCTGAATTACCGATATTTTGCTAATATGAGGGTATTTCAGCCTCTGAAAAACGTCTAATTGTTGCCTTTTGGATGTGTACTGACCTGAAATCCTGTGGAAACGGCTGGCCGGGGAAATGGTCGGGGGTCGGATCCGGGGTTCCAGGAATGTACGTGAAGGTCGGGCACGCAGTCCGCGATCTGGTCTGTTCCTTCATGGAGCGGCAGGACCGGATGAATGAGGAACTGCTCCCGCAGGTTATCGAGCTCCCGTACCGGGTGGACGATCCCGAAGGCATATGCAGAAAACCGGAGGTAACTTCATGAATGCAGCCATCGTCAATGCGGGAGATCGCACCATGCGCTCGTGCACGTACAGGGTCCTGGCCCGGGTGAGGGTATGCGATGCGGTTTCCTGCCTTGCGCGCTCCCGCGGAACCAGCGGTTCCCGAATGAACTTCGGGCTCTTGTTTTCCCGATGATTGAACGGGATAGTATGCCATGCATAAACAGGAAATGCTGTTGAACCCACCGTTGTTAATCGCTTTTTGCATTTTTTTCAATGAATTTAAATAGCCCTGATCGGGAATCCTCATTGTGTGTCATAGGTGGGATTCAGGTACGGAACGATGACGTACCCGGGTTTACGGATACGGTTTCGATCTTGATATAAAAAAGATATGAATGGTATTGGAATTGCGCCGTGGCAGCGCAATTCCTGAACGTGATCTCCACGACCGCGTTCAAACAGAGCACAATGGCCATTATTTTTACTACAATTTCGCACGTAAACGAAAAACCGCGAGCACCAGCCTGTTGAAAGGTGGGTTTTCCGACAGTCAGGTTTTTGGCGAATTATGCGACGCGGATTTCTCCCGAAGGATTGGTGTTCATACCCGTTGTGCCATCGGTTCCGGGAGAACGCCGGACCAGGTGCTTTCTGGTAATAATACTATATTAGGTCGGTGCACCCAATCAGGTACAGGGAAATCCCCATGTCTGCTCTGTCGATCGATGTCCTTTTTGATGCGGCAATCCGTATCCAGATCATGGAGCGATCGATATCCCTCACGTTCACGGAGGATTCGGTCCGGATCCGGTTCCCCACAACCCGTCGGCTGGCGGAATTCTTAGACGTCCCCCATTACTATATCCTGCCGTACTTTGCCATGATGGAGGAAGAGGATCTGATCACCCGCGCAGAGAGAGTGGGAATCACGACAACGCCAAAAGGGAGCCGGAAACTGCTTACCCTGATGCATGGGAATTACGCCGGTGAGATGCAGGAAATTCTCGGGAAAAAGATCTTTTCTGCCCTGACCGGAACAAAATAATCTCCTGATCTGTGCCATGCAGAGTCTCCCGTTTTGATAGTATTTACAAATGCAATAAGTCAAGTGAAATAATTTAAAACCAGGTGGTTATCAGCTGATTAACTCTTAATCTTAACCTTGTTTAAAAAGAAACATTCAATAATTTCCTTTTTCAATGTTAATCTCGGTCATATTATGAAAAAGAGTGTGTGTATTGGATTGACTGCATCGGTTATTGCAGTCCTGTTTGTAACTATTCTTCTGGCCGGATGTACCAGTTCAACACCGGCAACATCAGCAACACCTGCACCGACTGCTGCCGCTACGGCAGCCCCGGTTGCAACAACGAGCACTGACAAGACGCTTGTCATCGCGACTACGACAAGCCTGTATGACACCGGGCTCCTCGATTATCTCCAGCCGATCTTCGAAAAACAGTACAATGTGACGCTGAAGATTACCTCCCAGGGAACCGGCAAGGCAATCGAGCTTGCCAAGAATGGCGATGCAGATGTGCTGCTTGTCCATTCTCCCACGCAGGAGCTTGCGTTCATGAAAGACGGGTATGGCCTGAACCGCCGCTCGTTTGCATCGAACTCATTCATCATCGTTGGTCCGGCAGCGGATCCCGCAGGCATCAAGAACATGACTCCTGAACTTGCCATGACCACGCTGCTCCTCAAAGGCACCAACAAGACGGCAAATGTCTATTTCGTATCCCGTGGCGACAACTCCGGAACCCACTCGGCCGAGAAGACCGTCTGGTCCAAGGCCGGATACAACTACACCACCCAGGTGCAGAAGTCCGGTGACTGGTACATAGAAGCCGGCAAAGGCATGGGAGAGGCGCTCCAGATGGCAAGCGAGAAGGGAGCATACGCGCTGACCGATGAGGGCACGTACCTCGCCTACAAGAAGGACCTCAAGCTGACCCCGCTGGTCACCAAGGGAGCAAGCCTCCTGAACATCTACAGCGTGATGGCCGTCTACAATGACAAGCAGCCCGCTGACAAGATCGCGATGGCGAACAACTTCGTCAACTTCCTCATCTCCAATGAGACCCAGACCACGATCGGTAACTTTGGTGTCGATAAGTATGGAAAGGCCCTCTTCATCCCGATGAGCAAAGAGGTTCCGACTGCAACTGCCGGATGGGTAGGAGACTACAGTACCCCGGCAACCGCAATCGCACCGGCAACCACCGCTGCCCCGGCAGCTGCTGCAACAACAGCATAATTTTTTTAATCCGATCGTTTTACCAGAACCCGGCTGAATCGAAGAACGCATTCGTGGTCTTCGATTCCCGACGGGTTCACCAGGATGCTGAAGATCCTCTTGTTTCTGCCGGTTGCTTGGGGATTTTATAAACTCCCGGCAGGAATGAGGTTACGGAATGGGAGAACAGTGGCGGTGATCCCGGTCACAATATCCTTCGGATCATGAGCGATACCAGTAGTATCCCGCACTATCCGGTTCAGGACGTTACTGGTATTCCCGGTTACCGGAGAACCGGATACCCCCGGCAGGTGAGACTATCCCCCGGTCAGATACGGTGTCAAATCCTTTCGGGATAGGACACGGACAGATCATTAACAAAAACTAAAAGAAAGCAGAGGAGAACATAGGAATATCTGTCTGTATCGGGACGGATCGGAACCGGATCCGCACATGTCGGGAGTGAACCAGGTTGAACGATATCACCGAGGGAATAAACCAGGCAGTCAACCTGATAGTCACGCTCAATCCCGATGTTATGCAGATCGCCGGCCTCTCCCTTTACATCTCCCTTTCAGCAACGATCATCGCAGCCCTCATCGCAATTCCGGTTGCCGGGTTTATCCACTTTCATGATTTTTTCGGCAAACGTGCACTCCTCATTCTCATCCAGACGCTCTATTCCGTCCCGACGGTTGTTGTCGGTCTCGTCATCTATCTCATGATCTCGAAGGCCGGGCCGCTCGGGTTTCTCGGCCTCCTGTTCTCCCCGGGAGGCATGATCCTTGGGCAGACGGTTCTCATCATCCCCATCATGATGGGTCTTGTCATATCGGCTCTCGGCGGAGTTGACCGAGGCATCAGCGATACGCTCGTTGCTCTCGGGGCAACCGGATTCCAGAAGATCATCGAGATCATAAAAGAGGCCCGGTACGCGATCCTGAGTGCCGTTGTTCTCGGATTCGGGCGCGCAATTGCAGAAGTGGGCGTGGCAATGATGATCGGGGGAAACATCCGCGATCAGACACGCGTCCTTACCACGGCAATCACGCTTGAAACGGGAATGGGAAATTTTGGATTCTCCATTGCGCTTGGGATCATCCTCCTTACGGTGGCCCTGATCGTTGTCGTTATCTTAAATCTCATCACATCCGGCCTGTCCCATGATTCCCCGTGGATCAGAGGGGGTTCGCAGGGATGATCCGGATCGAACACCTCTCGAAAGAATTCAATGGCACAAAAATCCTCACGGATATCGATCTTGACATCAAAGAAGGGGAGATATTCACGTTTATCGGGCCAAGCGGCAGCGGAAAGACAACCCTCCTGCTCCTTATCGATCTTCTCGACCGGCCATCCTCCGGAAGGATCATTTTTGACGGGCAGGACACTGCCGTTTCTGAAGCGAAACAACTGTCCATCCGTCGTCGCATGGGAATGGTATTCCAGAAGCCTGCGGTGCTGAACGCAACCGTTGCGGAGAATGTGGCCTTCGGCCTGAAGTTCCGGCACATCCCGCGGGAGGAGATCGGGACGAGAGTACCGGAAGCGCTCGAACTGGTAGGTCTTCCGGATTTGTCAGGCCGGCGTGCACCCACCCTCTCCGGGGGGGAGATGCAGCGGGTTGCGATTGCCCGGGCCATGGTCACAGAACCCGACGTCCTCCTCCTGGATGAACCGACCGCAAACCTTGACCCGGTTTCGTCTGACCTGATCGAGGACCTGATCCTCCGCATCAACAAAAAATTCGGTACAACGATCATCATGTCCACCCATGACATGATCCAGGGGCAGCGGCTTGCAGACCGTATCGGGGTGATTATGACGGGCAGGCTGGTCCAGGCAGGGAGTTCGAGCGAGATCTTTTACCAGCCGGCAGGCGGGGAGATCGCCCGGTTCGTGGGGATCGATGCCATTACCGGAGGAACCGTGACCGAGAACCGGGACGGTCATGCCCTGATCCGGATAGGCGGGACCTGCTTTGAAGCACTCACGATCCTGAAGGCGGGACAGCGTGCGGCTCTTTTTATCCGGCCGGAAGAGGTGTCCCTGACCCCTTCAGAATCTTCATCGGGAAAGTCCAGCGTGCGCAACCAGTTCACCGGTCGCATTAAAAAAATGGTCCCCTCAGGCCCGTTTGTCCGGGTCACCGTTGACTGCGGTTTTATCCTGACCTCCCTGATCACCCGCCGCTCCTGTACCGAGCTTGGGTTCATGGTCGGGACTCCGGTCATTGCCGGTGTGAAAGCAACGGCAATCCATGTATTACCGGACCGGGATGGAACCGCTGGCGGGCAATGATTACGGTCTCCTTTCGTTTCCGGAAATGCCGCCCGCTATTTCTCCTTATACAGGGGTTTCCATGGTTTCAGGGGAAACTGACGAATCCCCGTTGTCCGTTGTCCTGAGGGAAAACCGCAGGCTTCGAGTACCGCCTTCTCCCCAACGCCCCCGTCAGCAGCAGGATCGGTGGCGAGTGCGGAGAGCGTGATAATGGAGTGTGGCAGGTGAACACCGAACAGGTTGTCTGAGTCAATGTAGCGGACATTGTTCCGGACATAGTAACTACTGTTGTTCTGCACATAGAGTCGGCAACTGGAACGGGTCACGTGAATCCCCATGGCAGCAAGGTATGCCGGTATACGGTTCACCGGTATCGTGAGCGATAATGCAATACAGAGGTCAATAATAATGGAACCTACCCGGGTATCCGGATAAAATGGTTCATCCGCGTAACAGAGTTTCCCGCATTCGCGGCAATGATACCGTTTGACAGAGACATACAATATTTTCTGTCCATCATCACCCAGAAGGTGAGCGAACTGTTTCTTTCTCATATCATACCCGATAAGGGTGCCCCCGCATACCGGGCATACCGTGTGGCCGGTGAAGGTGAGCCCGTCACATACTGAAATGCCGGACTGGACAATATCCGTAAGAAGCGGGGGAATCCGGGGCGGTTTCATGACGTGCGCGCTCCCCCGGATCGGACCGTTCCGGGATAAATGGCGGTCAATTGATTTCGTGCAATAATTGGCAGAACCATTTTACCTTAACCAGCCTGATTCTCTATTAAACCCACCATTATTAATCATTTTTTGCAACTTTTTCAATATACTTAAATAGCCTTCCAAGCAGACCAACCTTTTATCAAGAGGTGTGTTATACATGGATTTCAAGTATGTACCGACGACGTGTCCGTATTGCGGCACGGGTTGTGGATTCAACCTTGTTGTCAAGGACAAGAAGGTTGTTGGCGTTGCGCCGTGGCAGCGCAACCCGGTCAATGAAGGAAAACTCTGTCCCAAGGGCAACTATGCCTGGGAATTCGTTAACAGCCCCGACCGGCTGACGAAACCCCTTATCAAGAAGGATGGCAAGTTTGTCGAGGCCAGCTGGGACGAAGCACTCAACCTGATCGCCCAGAAATTCAAGTCCTACAAGGGCGAAGAGATGGCGTGCCTTGCTTCAGCCCGTGTCTCCAATGAAGCGAACTACCTGATGCAGAAGTTCGCCCGTGCCGTCATGAAGACGCCCAACATCGACCACTGTGCACGGCTCTGCCATGCATCGACGGTCGTCGGGCTTGCAGGAGCATTCGGGTCCGGTGCAATGACACAGTCCATCGAGGATATTGCCCAGTCCAAGTGTCTCCTTGTCATCGGCACCAACACATTCGAGCAGCACCCGCTGATCGGGCGCCGCATCATGCAGGCAAAGGCAAATGGCGCAAAGATCATTTACGCAGACCCCCGACTCACCCCGACCGGCAGAATCGCAGACCTGCACCTGCAATTCTACTCCGGTACCGATGTGGCATTACTGAACTGCTTCATGCAGCTGATCCTCAAGAACGGCTGGGAGAACAAGGAGTTCATTGCAAAGAGGACCAAAGACTTCGAGAAGGTCAAAGAAGTCGTGATGAAGGAGGCCTACTCGCCTGAGAACGTCTCCAAGATCACCGGTGTTCCGGCAAAGGACATCATCACCGCGGCAGAGTGGTTCGGCACATCCGGCCAGTCCGCGATCCTCTATTCGATGGGTATCACCCAGCACACGACCGGTGTCGACAACGTCAAGTCCACGGCAAACCTCCAGATGCTGACCGGCAACCTCGGGAGACCGGGAACCGGTATCTGTGCGCTGCGTGGCCAGAACAATGTGCAGGGCGCCTGCGACATGGGAGCCCTTGCAAACGTATACTCCGGGTACCAGTCCGTGCTCGTCCCCGAGATGAAGAAGAAGATGGAAGATGCATGGGGCTGCCAGATTGCCGAGGGTAAAGTCGGTCTCACGGTCACCACGCTCATCAACACCCTTGCCGATGAGCCGGGCAAGGTCAAGGCCCTCTATATCATGGGTGAGAACCCGATGCTCTCCGACCCCGATCTCCACCACGTGGAAAAAGGCCTGAAGAATGCAGAGTTCATTGTCGTGCAGGACATCTTCTTAACCGAGACCGCACAGCTTGCCGATGTTGTTCTCCCGGCAACCTGCTTTGCAGAAAAGGACGGCACCCAGACCTCGACCGAACGCCGTGTCCAGAAGTGGAGAAAGGCACAGGACCCGCCCGGAGAGGCACGGGTTGACTGGCAGATCATCTGCGACATTGCAAAGGCAATGGGATACGAGAAGCAGTTCACGTACAAGAGTGCAGAAGAGATCTTCACGGAGATCACAAAGGTCACGCCCTCCTATGGTGGCATGGACTATGCACGCCTTGAGAAGCCTGAAGCCCTCCACTGGCCCTGCCCGACCAAGGAGCACCCGGGAACCCCGATCCTGCACAAGGAGAAGTTCTCCCACCCGGACGGTCTTGGTATCTTTACCGCGATCGAGTGGAAACCACCGGCAGAAGTCCAGGATGCAGAGTACCCGTACCTGCTGACCACCGGCCGCTGCATCTGGCAGTGGCACACCGGCAGCATGACCCGCCGGTCGAAAGACCTCGAACGCGAGGAGCCCACGGGATGGGTCGAGATCAATCCCGAGGACGCAAAGGTGCTGGGTATCAGGGACAAGGAGATGGTCAGGGCGATCACCCGCAGGGGAGAGATCACCATCGGCGCCCGCGTGACAAAGACCATCAAGAAGGGTGTCGTCTTCATCCCGTTCCACTACATCGAATGTGCAGCCAACCTGCTCACCCACAACGCGCTCGATCCGGTTGCAAAGATCCCCGAATTCAAGGCATGTGCCTGTAAAATTGAGAAGATCAAGGAGGCCTGAAGATGGCAAAGAAAGGCGATATGCTCTACGCGTGGACCAATGACGCAGATATCAAGAAGAAAGCCGAACTCGGTGGTGCCGTCACAGCACTCTGGAAATTCGCCCTTGAGTCCAAGGCTGTCGACGCAGTCCTCGCAATCACCAAGGGAACCGACCTCTACGATGCACAGCCGGTCCTGATATCTGATCCCAACGACCTTGCCCGGACTGCCGGCTCTCTCCACTGCGGTACCCTGCTCCTCCCAAAACTCCTCAAGAAGTACATGGACGGAGCCGCGGACATGAAGATAGGTGTCACGGTCAAGGGCTGCGATGCAATGGCATTCTATGAACTTGCCAAGCGCAAGCAGATCAATCTCGACAATGTCATCCTGATCGGTGTCAACTGCGGAGGGTCGGTAAGCCCGGTCCTTGCCCGGAAGATGATCGCCGACAAGTTCGGCGTTGATCCCAATGTCGTGCACAAGGAAGAGATCGACAAGGGCCAGTTCATCATCGAGTACGAAGGAGGCCACAAGGGCATCTCCATCGATGAACTTGAGGAAGCCGGCTATGGGCGCAGGTCCAACTGCCGCCGCTGCAAGATGAAGATCCCCCGGCAGGCAGATCTTGCCTGCGGGAACTGGGGTGTCATCGGCGATAAGGCCGGCAAGGCAACCTTCATCGAGGTCTGCTCCGAGAAGGGTGCAAAGCTTCTCGATGGTGCTGTCAAGAAAGGGCTCGTTCTCACCGAGGCTGCCAACCCCAAGGGTCTTGAGATCCGCGGAAAGGTCGAGGGCGCTATGCTCAAGCTCGGCGAGAAGTGGCGCAAGAAGGACTTCGAGGCACTCGGAGAGGGTAAGGACCGGCTCAAGAAGATCATGAGCGAGACTTCCCGCTGCATCAAGTGTTACTCCTGTATCGAGGCCTGCCCGATCTGTTACTGCGTGGACTGCACCACCAAGAACCCGGCCTATGTCAAGCCCGGTGAACTTCCGCCGAACTTCATGTTCCACCTGATCCGGTTCGCCCACATTGCGGACTCCTGTGTCAACTGCGGTCAGTGCCAGGAACTCTGCCCGGCAGAGATCCCAAACGCGCTCTTCATGCATGCCCAGCAGGTCGAACTCGAGAAGATGTTCGGTCACGTGCCCGGTGTTTCCATGGAGCTCCCGCTCATGGCGTACGTCGAGGAGAAGGAAGAGCGTGCACGGCTCCACAATACCGGCAGCGACATGATCTACGAGAACGTGTTCAACCCGGTCAAAGGACACTAATTTTTTTCGTCAATCACACATTCTTGATTGACCGCATCGCAGGGGAATCGCCTCCCCCTGCCAGAATAAATCCTTTTTAAGCCCAACCCGTTTTCGATGAGCAGCTATCAGTGCCTGTATGGGTACGGGGAATCCGCCTCCCATATCAAGCAGGAAAAATCAGTGATCGGTTGTATCGAACCGTTCGAGATAACAGTATTCATAGGCCTGCGTTTCCCCAGGCTTGAGTGCAAGAAGGGCGCTGTCGGCATGATCCTGGCAGACATAGGATACACAGAACCCTAATGACTGGCGACCGATAGCATCCTTGCCGCAGCGTTCACACTTTGGTTTTTCTGCCATTGTTATGATACCTTGGTATCTTTTGCAGATACATCTGTTTGGTTCTGCGGGTCTGGCCGGAAACCGGATCAGCAGATCATTTCAGGGAAATTATCAGGTATATCGTTCGAGATAACAGACCCCGTAGGTCTTCTTTTCGCCGGGTTTGAGTGCAAGAAGGAGACTGTCGGCATGATCCTTGCAGACATATTCAAAACCACCTTCCATTGACTGGAACCCGATAGCATCCTTACCACAGTGTTCGCACGTTGGTTTTTCCGCCATGGTTATTTTTTCTGATCTTTTTCCTACATACGTCTTGTTATATTGTTACGTGCTCCGTCGTTATCCTGCGGGAGACCATGCAGGTTTCCTGCGGACATACGGTAACATCCGGAAAGAAGCATCACCTGCCAGCCTGTGCGATCCATAAGGCGTTTACCTGATGAGAAGACAAAGAGTGTACGAAGACTCATGGGCAACCGGATGATTGAGCGGCTCTGTGCGAATATGACCCCGTTCTGCGTAGGGTGGAATTACCGGGAAGGAACTATGACAGGGAATATCACCATCCTGCATATCTCTCATGGCGGGCCTGCCAGGATCGCAGCCAGGCGCACACGGGAGGGAGGTTTTTCATGGTGACGCGTTACCTCTCTGTTATACCCCTTGACGAGGCCATGGCCCTCCTTGCCCGCGAGTTCCCCTGCACACCCTCCGTCATGCAGGTACCGCTGGAGGAAGCTGCAGGCCGGATCACCGCAGGTCCGATCTTTGCCCGCTTTTCGGTGCCGGAGATCCATCTTGCGGCCATGGACGGTATTGCGGTCGTGAGCGCAGAGACAAAGGGAGCTTCCGATCAGCGTCCTGTGACCCTGCCCCGTGCAGTGAGGGTGAATACCGGTAATGTCGTGCCCCCGGGATACGATGCTGTCATCATGATCGAGGATGTCTGGGAGGAGGATGGCAGGTATACGATCCGGAAGGCTGCAAGCCCGTGGCAGCATGTCCGCCCGGCAGGAGAGGATCTTGCCGAGTCCGAGATGGTGATGTCTTCCCGGCACCGTATCCGTCCCCACGAGATCGGTGCCCTTGCAACCTACGGACTCACCCGGCTCGATGTGATCACGGTCCGTATCGGGCTCATCCCCACGGGGAGCGAGCTGGTCCCGGCAGGAACCCGCCCTGCTCCCGGACAGGTTGTCGAGAGCAACACCCTGATGGCTAAAGCCATGCTCGAAGATGCCGGGGCAACGTGCACACGGTATCCTTTTGTCGAGGATCGGCCTGAGGTGATCCGGGAGGCTCTCGCAAAAGCAGCACACGAGAACGATATCGTCATCGTCTCGGCAGGTTCGTCAGCAGGAACAAAGGATTACACGGCCGATGTCATCGCGGGACTGGGTACGGTGCTCGTCCACGGTGTTGCCACCAAGCCGGGAAAACCGGTCATCATCGGTCGGATCGGGGGAAAACCGGTCGTAGGACTCCCGGGGTACCCCCTCTCTGCCCTGACCGTCATCCGCGAGATCGTGCTCCCGTTCCTGAAAACCTATGGTCTTGCTGTCCCGGACCCTGAGATCATCAGAGCCGTTATCACTTCTGCACTTGCAAAGGAGATCGGTTCGGATGAGTTCGTGCTCTGTGCGCTTGGGAACGTCGGGGGACACTGGATCGTCTCCCCGCAATCCAAGGGTGCCGGTGTCCAGATGAGTGCAGTCCGGGCGAATGCGTATATCCGGGTCCCCCGCCAGTCAGAAGGGTTCAATGCCGGTGATGAGGTTGACGCCAGGCTCATGGTGCCGGTGCAGGATGCAAAAGGGGCCCTGCTGGTTACCGGCAGCCACGACCCGGTCCTGGATTATCTCGCCGATCTCCTCCGCCCGTCCGGTGTATCCCTCATCTCCACCCATGTCGGGAGCATGGGCGGGATCCTTGCCCTGAAAAAGGACGAGTGTCACGCAGCCCCCACCCACCTGCTCTCCGATGACGGGAGCTACAACACGCACTACCTGCAGAAGTACCTGCCCCGGACGCCCGTTGATCTCATCTGTGTTGCCGGGCGGCAGCAGGGTGTTGTCTCCCGCACCGGGCTCACGTTTGCCGGGATGCAGGGGAGGACATTCATCAACCGCCAGAAAGGCTCCGGCACGAGGATGCTCCTCGATTACGAGTTGAAAAAAGCAGGGATCGATCCATCATCCCTCCCGGGCTATGACCGCGAAGTGACTACCCACATTGCGGTGGCCCTGGCGGTGAAGAGCGGGGAAGCGGAAGCCGGTCTCTGTGTGTACAGTGCAGCAAAGGCACTCGGACTGGCATTCGTTCCCATGGCTCAGGAACGGTACGAGCTCGCTATCCGTAGGGAGCATGCAGATGACCCGCGGATCCAGGCACTGGTTGCAGCGATACGGTCACCTGCATTCAAAGCCATCCTTGACCGTCTTGGTGGGTACGACACATCAGAGACCGGTACCCGGAGAACCGTTTCCTGAACGGACGGTTGCATCCCCTTTTTTATGCAGTTGGCGTTTCGTATCTCATAACGGGAATTGTGGGAATCGGGATCTCTGAACTACCCGTCCCGATTATGCAATCCGGTTCAATAGTTTCCGCGCAGAGTGCGTGCACGGGAGAACCCATTGATGATCGTGAAAACAGGTGATGGCAGGAAGTAAATCATTATATATTGGAATTGTGCATTTTGCACGTTATTATGAAATCGGAACCCGGATGAAAGCTGGATTCCCCCGGAATCCACATGAAAACGGGCAGGAATTTCCATAAAGTACACTGTTTTATTCAAACTTTTTTTATCGAGTTAACTACGCATGGTTACCTCGTTGTAATTTCAGATATCTTTAATTAACTTGTTCTACAACATTGGATCTATCGACGACAATGTGTGTGTGATGCGCATGGCGTTTTCAGTACATGTAAACATGGAGCGATGCACCGGTTGTGGCAACTGCGTCATCGCATGCCCGGTTGATGCCCTTGAGCTATATACCGTGGAGCCGGCGACAAAGGAGAAGATCTACGCCGTCAGGAACGGGAAGTCCGTTCATCTTGATGTGAAAGCGGAACTCTGTGCAGGCTGTGGTGTCTGTGTCAATGCCTGCCCCTATGATGTGATCCGCCTCTCCGGCAGGGGAGAAATGATCCCGACGGAGGCCTGAATCAGGGGCTTAAAGCAACCTGATGACTGTTCAGACGTTTTTATGAGGAGTACCATGACAAAGAACATCAGCTTAAACCTCATCTCGGGACGCACCATCCAGCAGGGCGTAGCGATCGAAGGCGGCAAAGAGAAGCCCCTCTACCGCACCGCCGCCGGCATTATTGAGATGGACGAATCCGACTTAAAGAAACTCGGCGCATGGAAGAACACCAACGTCCGGGTCACGAGTAAATACGGGAGCGTTGTCGTCAAGGCAATCGAGACCACCCAGGGACCCCACCCGGGCCTTGGTTTTATCCCGATGGGCCCGTGGGCAAACGCGATCATCGACCCCAACACCTACTCGACCGGCATGCCGACCTTCAAGGGCGTTCCGGTTACTGTGGAAGTTGCCATGAACGAACCGATTCTCCTGGGCATTGAACTTGTCCAGAAACTCTGCGGGGTGAAAACAGCATGACCAAGACGATAACCGATGTGATCTGCCCGTTCTGCGGAACGCTCTGCGATGACCTTGAGGTTGTTGTATCGGATGACGGCAAGAAGCTCCTTGAAGTCTACAATTCCTGCGTCATCGGCACCGAAAAGTTCCTGCACTCGCAGTCCCCGGACCGTGTCACCCTCCCGAGGATGCACCAGGAAGACGGCTCGTGGAAGGAGATCTCCTATGACGAGGCAGTCGAGTACTCTGCCCAGATGCTCGCAAAGGCAAAGAAGCCGCTCATGTTTGGCTGGTCCTCCACCAACTGCGAGGCCCAGAGCGTGGGTAACGAGATTGCTGAAATAAGCCGGTCCTGCTGTGACAATACCGCAGCCACCTGCCACGGCACCTCCCTGATTGCAATCCAGGATGCCGGTCTTCCGTCATGCACGCTGGGGGAAATCAAGAACCGTGCGGATCGTGTTATCTTCTGGGGCTGCAACCCGGCCCACGCCCACCCCCGGCACATGTCCCGGTACTCCATCTTCCCCCGCGGTTTCTTCACCGGCAAGGGACAGATGAGCCGCAAGCTGCTTGTCGTTGACCCCCGTATCACCGACACCGCCCGGATGGCCGATGTCCACCTCCAGATAGAGCAGGGCAAGGATTACGAACTCCTGAATGCACTCCGTGTTGCCCTCAAGGGCGAGTGGCTCCCTGACGTAGTTGCAGGAATCCCCAGCGAGAAGATCCGTGAGACTGCGGATATCTTAAAGAGCGGCAGGTTCGGTATCATCTTCTTCGGTATGGGAGTAACCCAGTCACTCGGCAAGAACCACAATATCGATGAGGCAATCGCACTGACCAAGGATCTCAACGAGCACACGAAATTCTCGATCATGCCGATGCGGGGCCACTATAACGTGACCGGCTCCGGAGAAGTCTTTGCGTGGCAGTTCGGGTTCCCCTACGCCGTCGATCTCACCCGTGGCTTTGCCCGCTACAATCCGGGCGATACGAGCACCATCGACCTCCTGACCCGCGGAGAGATCGACGCTATGTTCACCATCGGCAGCGACCCGGGAGCACACTTCCCGATCAGTGCCGTACAACACATTGCCGCGGTCCCTTCAGTCTGCGTGGATCCGCACCTGACCCCCACGTCCGGTGTCTCGAAGCTCCATGTCCCGGTCGCCTTTAACGGTGTTGAATGCGGTGGCAACTGCTATCGTATGGACAATGTCCCGATCGACTGCCGCAAGGTCGTTGAATCGCCCGAGGGAATGCTCACCGATGAGGAGTTCCTCATCAAAGTCCGTGACCGCCTTAAACAGCTCAAGGGGGTAGCGTAATCATGTCAGAATATATCATCAAGAACGGCCACGTCTTTGACCCGGTCCAGGGCATCAAGGGTGATAAGAAGGATATCGCCATTAAAGACGGCAAGATTGTCGACAAGGTCGGTTCCGGTGCAAAGGTCATCGATGCCAAGGACAAGACCGTCATGGCAGGCGCCGTAGAGATCCATGCCCACATAGCAGGGCCCAAGGTCAACCTTGGCCGCATCTACCGGCCCGAGGACAAGCTCTTCAGCTGCACGGCGACCCATGGCATGGAACGGATGGGCAGTGGGGCCTCGATCCCGACCACGTTCAAGACCGGCTACGAGTATGCGAAGATGGGTTACACCACCGCGATGGAAGCCGCGATGCCCCCGCTCTTCTCACGCCATACCCACGAAGAGATCCGCGACACCCCCATCATCGATGAGGGCGCATTCCCGGTCTTCGGCAACAACTGGTTCGTCCTTGAGTACCTCAAGAACCACGAGATCGAGAACGCAGCAGCCTACATTGCCTGGCTCCTCCGCGTGACAAAGGGGTATGCCATCAAGGTCGTCAATCCCGGCGGCACCGAGGCATGGGCATGGGGACTGAACTGTCTCTCCGTCAACGACCCGGTCCCGTACTTCGACATCACCCCCGCAGAGATCGTCAGGGGCTTAATCGAGGCAAACGAATACCTCGGCCTCCCGCATTCCATGCACATCCACCCGAACAACCTCGGGAACCCGGGATGTTACGAGACCACCCTTGACACCATGAAGCTTGCAGAGGGTTTCAAGGCAAAGAACAAGTTCGGCCGCGAACAGGTCCTGCACCTGACCCACACCCAGTTCCACTCCTACAAGGGAACCAACTGGGGAGACTTTGAGTCCGGCGCCAAGGAAGTCACTGACTACGTGAACAAGGCAAAGAACATCACCATCGATACCGGGAACGTTACCCTCGATGAGACCACAACGATGACCGCTGACGGCCCGTTCGAGCACCACCTCACCGGTCTCAACCACCTGAAGTGGGCGAATGTCGATGTGGAACTCGAGACCGCAGCCGGTGTCGTGCCCTACATCTACAGCCCGAACATCTCGGTCTGTGCGATCCAGTGGGCCATCGGCCTTGAGATCCCCTTAATGATGAAGGACCCGATGCGCTGCTTCATCACCACCGACCACCCGAACGCAGGACCGTTCACCCGGTACCCCCGCGTCTTCAAGTGGCTCATGAGCGAAAAAGCCCGGGAAACGCAGATCAACGCCTTCAAACACAAGGACAAGGTCCTTTCGCAGACCAGCATCGGTTCGCTCGACAGGGAGATCTCGCTCTACGAGCTTGCCCAGATGACCCGTGCCGGCCCGGCAAAGTCCCTCGGCCTCACCGCACTCTGCGGTGGCCTGAAGCCCGGCATGGAAGCGGATGTGGCAGTCTACAACTTCAACCCGGACAAGCCGGTTGCAAACCCCGACGACATCGAGAAGGCGTTCAGCCGCTGTGCAGCCGTCTTCAAGAGCGGTGTGCAGGTCGTCAGCAATGGCGAGATTGTCAGCAACGGCAACAAGCGCACCCTCTGGGTCGATGTCAAGGTGAAGGAGAATGCACAGGTTGCACGCGACATCAGCGAGAAGTTCGTGAAGTACTACAGCATGACGCAGAACAACTACGAAGCGCTCGGGCACAACTTTGTCCCGAACCCGTACGCGCTTGAAGTCGATGCAACCCAGGTGTAGGTGAGAGAGATGGAAACCGTTACCATTACTGTAAAAAACGCACCTGCACTGTATCTCGAGGCAGACAATATCTCCCCCGATGCATTTGCAGGCAAGACTGCGGCACAGATCGCCGAACTCTCCGTTCACGAGGGCAACACCACCTCTACGCTCGGCAAGTACTTTGACGTGAGCGGCAACGCGGGTGCAACCGCAGCTGACACGAAGATCGTTGTCAGGGGCGATGTGAAGAAGGTCAAGTACCTTGGCTTCAAGATGAGCGCCGGGGAACTTGTCATTGAGGGCAGCGCCGACCTCTATGTCGGGGCCTGGATGACCGGCGGAAAGATCCTCGCGAAAGGTGACGTTGCGGCGTTTGCCGCCACTGCGATGAAGGGGGGAGAGCTGATCATTGAGGGCAATGCCGGCAACTACCTTGGAGCAGCCTATCGTGGCGACTGGCGGGGCATGTCCGGAGGCAAGATCCTTGTCAAGGGCAATGCCGGATCAGATGTCGGTATGTTCATGACCGGTGGCGAGATGGTTATCAATGGCAATGTCGATGTCCACCTTTGTACACACGCTGAAGGTGGCAAGGTCACTGTCAAGGGCAATGCTACCAGCAAGGTTGGCGGCCAGATGGTCGATGGTCAGATTATCATCTTCGGTTCCATCGACACCATGATGCCCGGATTCAAGCCTGCCGGCGAAGTCGAGCTCGAAATTGACGGCATTAAGGCGACCTTCTCGCATTTCATCGGTGACATGGGCGAGCGTCACAAGAAGAAGAAAGGCGTAGTGATTTACGCCAATCTTTACAAAAAGATCTCATCACCGTAACACATACACACAAACACACGCCGGTGGATCCATCCGGATCCACCAATATCTCTTTTCAGCGCTGCGATTTATGAGGAAAATCCGGATGGAAACCGGGGCGGTACATCATATCAGGGTGTGTCCGCCGGTAAAAACCGGGTAGTATGATGCTGTGATTTCAGGCATCGGGAAAAAAGAAGGAACTCAATAAAAAACCGTTCATTTCTTCTTTGCGGCAACCAACTCCGCTTCCGGCACCTGCTTTACGATCTCCTCGCGGAACTTCCCGAAATGGAGTTCATCCATCTGTTCCGAGAGGAGCCTGCCGCTCCATGCCCGGCGGTATACCCAGTCAATGATCCTGTCGATCACAAAGAGTACCTGTTCCTCGGTCTCGACCGTCAGGAGTTCCCTGCCGATCTTCGGGTGCCTTCCCCGTCGTCCTCCGACCGTGATGAGATAGTGGGTGTGTGCCTCTTTGAGCAGGTTGAACGAGCAGGATTTGACACAGGTTCCGCACTGCACGCACTTCTCATCGTCCAGTTCCGAGATGCCGTTCCGGATCCGGATCGCGCTCTCCTTGCAGTAGTGAACGCACATGCCGCAGCCGGTACAGAGACCTTCGGTGCGGATCGGCTTGATCCGCCCGATGATGCCGATCTCGTTGAGCATGGGGCTCACGCAGGCATTCGGGCACCCCGAGAGACCGATGCGCATCTTGACCGGCATCTGCTTGCCGAAGAGCTTCGCGTCGATCTTTTTTGCAAGGCCGATTGTATCGATATTGGCGAATTTGCACCGCTCGGTCCCGGGGCAGGAGATGATGTTGACGACCTCGTCCTTCTCGGACCCGATGGGCGTCCCGTTCTTCTCGAGCCGCAGTGCAACTCTCTTGAGTGACTTGGGATTGACATGGGGGATCTCGATGGTCTGTCGGGTGGTGCAGTGGACCACACCGGTCCCGTATTTCTTTGCGACCTGCGCGATGCCCCGCAACTGCTCTATCGTGAGAACACCGGCCGGGGCACGGATCCGGACGGTGGATAAGTCAGGATTCCGTTCGGTGATGACACCGCCTTTCATGTGAATGCCAAACTCGTGCTGCATCTACCAGTACTGAGGAGAGTCGGGATATTAAGGATGGTGTTGTGACATCAGATACACGACGGCTTTCAGCAGATCAGTAATAGATGAGCGAACCGTTCCCGAGAAGAGTACTGTTGTCCGCAGATGGCGTGTCCACGGTCATGCCCGGTGACCTGCCTGTTTTCATATCGATGAGGATGCTGGCCTCGCCCATGGGGGCTGTCACGGTTTTCGTAGAGACGAGCGTACTGTTGTTATAAAGTTCGATGGTCAGCGACTCAATGGAATTGTCCTGTTTCTGGATGGTTGCCTGGATTATGTCGGAGGTCATAAGAACCGGGAACGTCTGGTTGCCGGTCCCTGATACATGGTGGAGGCGTTCCGGGTTCCCGACGGTACCGAAATAATCATAGGGATAGATCACGTTCACCCGCACCCCCTCATGGGGCACGGACACCGGGGGTGAAACCTGCATAACCGTGGGTGCTGGGGTTACAACCTGGCTCCCGGTATCAGTTGGTAACGTGTGTGACGCAAACAGGATCGCGCCAAACACTATGCCTATGGCAACAAGGACGAGGATCGCCACCGGGAGGAGCGGTATTCTTCTCCGTTCCTGAGTGGGAACCTCCGGTAACGGGATCGGGTCTGAAGGGTGCTCTGCGGTCACGGATGGTGTATCGTCCACCCGGATTACTTCAGGCACCGGGACAGGTTCCGGAGGGGTGGTTTCCTCTTCAGGGACATTCCCTGCCGGTGGCTCCTGCGGATTCGTCTCTGCTGGTTGTTCCGGTACCGGAATATCTTCGGGCTCCGGTGATTCTCCCGGCAATGTCGTTACGGGCTGATCTGGTTCCGGGAGTGACGGTGTATCCGTAACCTCTTGTTCCGGTGGAACGGGTTTTGGCCTGAGAGCGTCAAGGGCAGCGCTGATACTACTGGCCAGGGATGCGGCGGGAATTGCGGGTATGGGCAGCGGGGTCTCGTCCTGTTCCGGCAGGGCCACGGTCTCCCCGGCAGGGACAACAACAGCAGGTTCGGGAAGGGTATTGTCCACAGGGACCGGCACGATCTCCGGCACAGCCTCAGGCACCGGCTGTTCTGTCAGGGTATCCATGACTTCATCCGGCTCTTTGTCCTGCACGGACTCCGTGTCCCCACCCTCCGGAAGATCCCGGTCATCATCAGCCTCCACCTCATCTGGTTCCTCTTCTCCCGGTACAGGTGGCGGCAGGTCATGCATGGAGAAGCCGGGCGAATCCGGGTCTTCCACAACCTCCACGGGTTTCGGCATGGGGGTCACCGGCTCCATCACGACAATGCGGGGGCGGGGTGTCTCCGGGGCTTCAAAACGCCGGACTGAAGGCTGCATTCCGGTCTTTTTCCGGGCAGGGGCTGCGGTGGTTCTCACGGCCTGTTCGCGTGCCGTGATGGCCAGTTCTATCAGTTTCTTTACCCAGGCCTGCCGCTCATCCTTTCTCTGTTCTCCCTGTTCCTGCAGGAAAACCAGGCTCACCGTCTCAGGTTCCTTATGCGTACCGGGTTCTTCCAGTATCAGGATGATTGCAGGATCGCCGGTCGGTGTTTTTCCGCCTTTCACCGTTATGATCCGGGGCAGGGGGATCGTGAGGGGCTCGAACCGGGTATACCGGCTGTCCATGAGGATGAGACGACCGGTGGTCAGGATCGCGTCGTACTCAACGGCATCAACACTCATCCGGTGGGTGGTCAGGATGATGGATTCACCGCGGTTCAGGTACGGAGCGCTCATGATTCCTCAGTATCATCTCATTTTGGTTGTCCGGGCAGATATGCTTTTTAGATGAAATCCCGGTTTCCTGTCACGGCCGCATCTGAACAGGGAACATCGATCGGGAAATGAACCATTAAAACCAGAAGAGATGAAGAGGTCCCCGGTTCCCAGCCCCGGGGAGATCGTCGTACCCTGAAAAACTATGGTGCCCGGATGCAGATACCTGCGCACGGGAAGAACCCGGGTGACCCGATCCGGTCATTCAATCCGGCGGAGTCGACGCGGTTCCCTGATCATGATTGACTGGTGTGCTGATTGTGTCCTTCTACTCCTGTTAGGTATGTATGGTATTGTTGTGTGTGCATGTGTCCGTCTGGTGCGTGTAGCCAAATGGACAACAGAATAATAAGAACTACATGCATATAATATTTTTTGTTTAACTTTTCCTCAATGTAAATTATTATTATTTTACAAAATTACCCATGGTGATATGACCCTTTCGATCAGACCAGGATAATCCGCGGCAATCTGGCTCCTTTTCTTCATTCGTGAATAATCAGGAGATATTTGTCGGAAGACGTCAGCAATGCATTAATATTACTTAACATATTCAAAAATAAAAGGCAATAGTTTTACCCGATCAGCACCTAACCAGAAGGGAATAGGATTGATTACCATGGAAAAGAGATCCGAACCACGTACTCTCATCACGATCAGTATCGTCTGTGCACTGCTGTTTGTCTCAGCACTGTTTGCAGGCTGCACTTCCAGTACAACCCCGTCGGCGGTAACCCCGGTTGCCACCGCAGCACCGGTTGTCCCCACTTCCGAAGCCATCCCGGTCACAACCACGGTTGCGTCCCCAGTCGCGGTTGCAACTACCGCAGTTCCGGTGACAACCACAGCCGCAGTTGCAACCACGAGCACGCCAGCACCGGTGTACACGTATTCAGAAGGCAATGTTGTAGCATACACCGCAGCATCCCTTTCGGGAGTTTCCCCGAAACTCGCAACTGATTTCGAGAAGATGTATCCCGGCCACAAGGTTGTCTTCAACCTTGCAGGCACCCAGGCCTTAAAGACCCAGGTAACGAACGGTGCCTATGCCGATGTTTTCATCTCGGCTAGCAATTCTTACACCAACGAGCTCAAGGGTGGAGGATACCTGATGAATGCAACGGTCAAGCCTCTCACCTCGAACTACGTGATTGTGATCCTGCCCAAGAACAACCCTGCCAACATCCAGTCGCTCACCGATCTTGCAAAACCCGGTATGAAGATCGCGATGGCTGATAAGAGCGTCCCGGTTGGTACTGCAACAACGGGAGTCATGGCAAACCTGGCAAAGGCAACAGGATATGGCAAGGAGTGGAATACTTCTGTATACAGCAATGTGGTCACTTATGAAACATCCGAACCGGCAGTTGCAAGCAAAGTCGAGCTTGGTGAAGTTGATGCAGGATTCGTCTATGAGTCAACCTATATCGCTGGCAGCGATAAGTATGTGTCCATCTCGATTCCCAAGGCGGTCAACTATCTCCAGACCTACACGATCGGTGTTATGACGGGATCCACCAGCAAGGGTGCAGCAGCCGACTTCGAAAACTTCATGCTCTCCGCCGCTGGCCAGCAGGACCTCAAGGATTACGGCTTCAGGCCAATCTCCACCTAATCCTTTTTGTTTTTATATCCGGCAATCATTCATTCTTTATTGAATAACCGGCCCGATACGGGCATTCCTTATGAGAATCGCAGGAAATATTCCCGAAAAATACCGGCGTATCCTCTCGTACAGTGCTGCAGGTCTGCTCATCCTTCTCGTAACCCTGTATCTTGCATTACCGGTGGTCGCCCTCTTCTTCCGTACAACCCCGGAATTATTCCTATCTTCGCTGTCGGATCCCCTCGTGATCAGTGCACTCTGGCTGAGCATGACAACCTCGGTCATCTCGCTTGTGATCGTTCTCCTCGTCGGGACTCCGTTTGCCTACGTGCACGCCCGCACCACCTACCCGGGCAAGGTCGTGGTCGATACTCTGATCGATCTCCCGCTTGTCCTGCCGCCGGCTGTTGCCGGGTTCGCCCTGCTTGTGCTCTATGGCAGGATGGGACTGATCGGGCGATATTTCAACATGATGGGAATCTCGATCGCCTTCACAACGCTCGCGGTCATCATGGCCCAGATCTTTGTCGCCTCCCCCTTCTACCTGCGGCAGGCAAAATCCCTCTTCGAGCAGTTCGACCAGAGTTACGAGTATACTGCCCGGACCCTCGGTGCCTCCCGTACCAGGACATTCCTGACGATTACCCTCCCCCTTACTGCGGGGGGACTGATCTCCGGTGCGGTCATGACCTTCGGCCGGGCCCTGGGTGAGTTCGGCGCCACGATCATGTTCGCCGGCAACCTTCCCGGGGTGACCCAGACCATGCCCCTTGCCGTATATGTGGGAATGGAGAGCAATTTCAATCTGGGGCTGACTATATCCATCCTGCTCGTGATTATCTCCTTTATCATCATGATCACCGTCCGGCTCGTCACCCGGAAAGAGGTGCCGCATGCTTGAGGCAGCATTTACCAAAAAGCTGCGTGACTTCACCATGGATCTCTCGTTCCAGGTTCGCGATGGCGAGATTCTCGCACTCATGGGCAATAACGGGTCGGGGAAATCCACCACGCTCAACATCATCGCCGGTCTCCTCGTCCCGGATACCGGCAGGGTACGGCTCAATGGTACCCTGCTCTCTGATCATGCAGACGGGCTCTCTCTCCCCATGGAAGACCGCCGGATCGGGTATGTCTTCCAGAACGCAGCCGCCTTTCCCCACCTTTCCGTGAGCGAGAACATCGCATACGGCCTGCGGGCCCGGGGATTGCCCCGTACGGAGATTTCAGAGCGGGTCGGACAGCTGATGGATATGATGCACCTTGGGGATCTTGCGGATGTCAGGGCGGCCAACCTGTCCGGGGGCCAGAAGCAGCGGACAGCCCTGGCGCGGGCGATCGCGATACGCCCGGCGCTCCTGATGATGGACGAACCCTTTTCATCTCTTGATGTTGAGAGCACGATCGGGGTAAAAGAGCTGACCCGGACGATTGTGACGAAGATGCAGATTCCCTGTATTGTCGTTACGCACCGCGTTGCCGACAGCCAGGAGATCGGCGACCGGGTCATAGTCCTCTGTTCAGGAAAAAAGGAATGGGAGGGCAGTCCCCGGGAGATCCCCGACACCTGTACCGTATGCCACTGTCATGGCTGAACGGGACTGAACGTTTTTTGGTAGTTCAACCGGATTTCGATGCTGCCGTGACAACTATTTTCGTGACCGTTGGCGTGGGTGCCGGTGTCCGCAGGTCTGCGTGAACATCCAGGGTCGCATGAGGACTTGTCGTTGTGCCGCTGTTGACAAGTTTCCCGTTACTGTAGATCGAGACGGTGAGCAGCGTGCCGGAGTCATCAAGTTTGTCAACCGAGGCATCAACGATAATATCCTTGGCCGGTACCTGGTACACCTGCGTGCCGGAACCGGAGATCTCCCGCATGGCGCCCGATGTCCCGATCGATGCAGTATAATTCCCGGTATACTCGATCCTGACCCATACACCGGTCTCCGGAATGAGGACCTGCGGGACAGGGGTTGTGGCGGCGGTCACAACCTGTGCTGGTGTCGGGGTTTCGGTTGGCTGTGTAGTGGGCACTTCCGTTACAACGGGTGTTTCCGTGATAACTGCGGTCACGGGCGGGGTGGCAGTTACTGTGGGAACGGGTGCTGCCCCGCTGCTCCACGTGGATGGCGGGGCATAGAACCAGATGCCGATAACGGCTGCGATGATGAGGATGATGACAAGACCCGCCGCAACGATCATGCGGTTCCCTTTTACCGGTGCGGCCCGGGGTTTTCTTGGCATCAGCGGCGGGTTGTAGTACTTCTCCTCACGTGCCTCCTTATCGTCGGCAGGTTTTTCCCCGTCCTCCGGCAGATCCCCTGCAACCCAGGGGGGTTCGAGATCGGCAGGTTTCACCCCATCCTCCTGCTGTGCCCCGACACTGGCCTCCTTGAGTCGTGTTGCCCACTCGTCACGCTCGCCCACCCGTTTTGCCTTGGGTCCCTGGGGAAAGGTGATGCCCAGCGTATGCCGGCTCTCGTCCCGAAGGACAATCGAGAGGGAGAGGACCGGGTCCATCGCGGTATTATCCCCGATGGTGATGGTCTCCAGTGCAGTGAAAGGGATGTCCTGCGGCCGCAGCTGGGTATTGCGGGCATCAACCAGGATGAGGCGCTGGTTGGTCAGGATCGCCTCGGCCGGAATGGTGTTGATGACCACGTTGTGCGTTGACAGGACGATCGTTTCATTGCTGTTCAGGTAAGGACTGCCCATGATCCCACGTTCCTCTTCTCATGTGCGCTCTGGTTGGCAATAGCCCTTATGGCAGGATCCGGCGGGAATGATACAATAAAGATAAAAAGGGGTTGACCTGATGTCCGGCATCATACCTTGTGTTTCTGGAGGAAGAACACCCCGATGCAGATGACCCCTATGGATGCGGCCATGAAGAGCATGTCCGTGGATGACGTGAACTTCATGGACAGGACGCGCTGGAAGAAACTGACGATCAGCACCATGATGATGACCTTGATGATCTTGTTCTTGAGATCATCGAGATTCTCGATCTCAAGAAGGGAGTGGTACGATTCGGAGCACCGGGCAACATCGATCTTGGAGATTGCGAGTTCGTAGATGCCGAAACTGAAGATGAGGAGCACCATGCCGATGAGGTACAGGTCAACCCCGCCGATGATCCCGGAGAGGAGGGTCGTATAATCGACTTCCATCGAGGAGAGCACAACGGCTTCGCGAAAACTCCCGAGGATCTCGGCAGATCCGGCAATGAAGAGGAGGAAAACGCTGAAGATGCCAAAGATGACCGCGAGAATGACGATGAGGCGCGAGCTCCAGAGCGCCGATTCAAAGACCCGCTCAAAGAGCGACTGTTCTTCGGTACTTTTCAGTTTTTCACACTTGTCTGGTTCCATCACTTCTCATGTACGCATCCGGAGATAAAAAACCGGGAGCCCGCAGGTGGATTCATTTGTGTGGGCCAGACGAAAATACGGGGTGTAGAAACCTTAACAATCTTTCCAGCCGAAGATATTCGCACTATGTGGAAGGCAGTCGGGATCGATGCGTGGCTCGCGGCACGGAAGACCAGCCTCGAGGATGCACGCGGCACCGTGACCGGGATCATCGGGAGGGTGAAGAACGAGGGAGACGATGCGCTTCGTGATCTTGCAAAGAAGTACTGCACGCTTGAGCATGTCGCTGTCACCGATGAAGAGCGCGAAGCTGCGTATGATGATGTCGATGCGCAGGTCGTGGAGGCCTTAATTGAAGCCCATGCCCGTATCGAACGCTTCCATGAACGCCAGCGCCCCCGCGATCTCTGGTTCGAGGAGATGGAACCCGGTGTTGTGCTCGGGATGAAGACCACGGCATTGAACCGCGTGGGTATCTACGTGCCCGGGGGAAGGGCGGCCTACCCGTCGTCTGCCCTGATGTGTGCGGTGCCGGCAAAGGTTGCGGGTGTAAAGGAGATCTGTGCATGCTCCCCGCCGCCGATCAAGCCCCTGACCCTTGTCGCGCTCGATATTGCAGGAGTCACGGAGATCTACAGCGCCGGTGGTGCCCAGGCAGTTGCCGCAATGGCGCTGGGCACGGAGAGTATTCGTCCGGTGCAGAAGATCGTAGGCCCGGGCAATGTCTACGTGACACTCGCGAAGATGATGCTCCGCGAGCAGGTTGAGATCGATTTCCCGGCAGGCCCGAGCGAGATCGGGATCATCGCTGACAGCACAGCCCACCCGAAGGTCGTTGCCGCTGACATTCTGGCACAGGCCGAGCACGACCCGAACGCTGCCTGTATCCTGATCACCACCGATCCCGCTCTCCCGGCCAGGGTAGGTAAGGAGATTGAGCAGATGGTAGCAGTTGCCCCGAGAAAGGAGATCATTCTCGAGGCGCTGAAGAACTCCGGGTATGTCGTGGTAAAGGATATGGACGCGGCGATTGCGGCATCCGATGTCGTTGCACCCGAGCACCTGTCGATCCAGGTTGCCGACCCGCTCACCGTGGTCACGAAGGTCAGGAACGCAGGGGCAATCTTTGTGGGAAAATATTCAGCGGTTGCCTGCGGGGATTATGCGGTAGGCACCAACCACGTCCTGCCCACGGCAGGGTACTCGAAGATGTACTCGGGCCTTGACGTGGCGCACTTCTGCAAGACGGCATCAGTAGAGATGATCAACCGCGACGGCCTTGAGTCCATTGGCGATATCGTGGAGACGATCGCCACTGCCGAGGGCCTGCATGCCCATGCGCAGTCGGTGAAGGTCAGAAGGTCTCTCTGATTTTTTATAATGCACAATCTAATGTGCATGGTGTCAAATTCTATTTTTTAACTTTTCAAAACGTGAGGGATTAATCGATCCCGATCATCCCTTCGGAAGTTTTGACAATCTCATGGACCTTTGATCCGTCCTTCAGTTTCAATGTTTACCGGGTATCTCCAGGCATAATAATCCGGACAATACGTGCCTACGTGCATGGTATAATCCGTACTGATCACTCACCATGGTCACGCCGTCATGACACTATTTCCTCCTCCGACCCCCTCCCCCGACAATGTATCCTGTCGGACGTAATCCACGGCGTAAAAAACACCTTTTTTCAGGAAAAAATGCGGAGGGGTTGGGGGGGGGTCGGACCACTTTTTTTGTATGCATGCCGGCTCACAGGACACCAAAGATCGGAAAAATTACGACGACCATTCCCTCAGGTCCCCGGGCATTCACGGATTTGAAATAAAGTGTCCGACCCCCCTGCATTGTCCGGCCCTGATCGTGCAGTCCCGCAGGTAATGCGAAGATCCCGGTCACCGGGCACATTCTTTTAAAAAAATGGATTCTCTTCTGCAGCAGTCAGCGGCGCCGTGATGAAAACTGGCACAGGCCGACACCGGCAACAATGACCAGTGCAACAACCGAAAGGACCGGATCGAGCGGCGTCTCTGCAACCGGTCGCTCAGAGGGCAGGAACGTGATCTCGGCAGTTGCGTATTCTGTCTCCATGAACCTCTGGCGGTCAACCGGTGAACCCACGACATATACCGTATAGTTGCCGGGCCTGAGCGTCCCGACAATGATGGAGGTATCCCAGGTATAGGTCCAGCTGCCGTCAGCGATCCTGACCGGGGCCGTGGTGAACATGCCCCGGCCGGCAGGGATATTGAGATTGTCGAGCGCAACGCCCCGTTTGTCAAGGCCATCACCGGTAACGAAGAGGAACACGGCAATGGTATTGATTCCGGTGACCGTGCCGTCCAACAGGATCGTATCCCCGATATGTGCCGTGGACGGCGAGGCATTGATCGTGAGGGCGGGATCGGGAGAGGCAGCGGATGCCGGCATGGCAACGAGCAGCAGGGCTCCCGCTACCAGCAGACATGCCAGTCTCATGCACATGCCGGAGTTGTTGGTTTCCATAACGTAAAAGAGTGACATACCTGAAAGGCCGGTCAGAACGTGACCACCATGACGGCCTCTTCCTCTTTTTTGAGTTCGCCTTTGAGGTGCTCCGCGTCAAAGTCATAGGCATCGTGCGGATTGTAGTCCTCGTACAGCTCGCACTTATCGAGAATGTCCACGAACTCTTTTAAGAAGATCCGCGGGATGATATCCACCCGGCCGCCAAAGCGGGTGGTGATCTTCCTTATCATTGCCCGGATAAACCGGTGGGAGATCCGCTCCCGGTCCGGCTCGCCGTAAGCCCCGGCATAGACATCCACGACCTTGAGGGCAACAAGCTCGAGCTTTGCGGTATCGAACTTCGGGAGGATGATCTGCGGCTGGCGGGGGTTCCGGAACGCATCGTCCTGCACAACGCTGATCCGGTCATAGAGCGGGGGCAGGGAGCGGATCCCGCGTGAGCCCTCGAAGAGAGCGGGCGTTCCCGTGAAGAGGAAGTAACAGCGGGGCATCCCGCCGCTGTCCACCGCATCGATGATCTGGACGAGTGTCTGGTACCCCTTCTCCCGCTGGTTCCGCTGGAGCCCCTGCGTTGTCTCCATCTCGTCGATCGCGATCGCAAGGCCGCTGTACCCCGCCGCGTGGATGATCGAGACCAGGCCCCGGAGGAAGATGAATGCAATGGAATCATCGATGTCCCCCCGGATTCCCGCCTTCTGCTTGAGATCCCGGCCTATGTTGGGCTCGGCAGAGATCCATCCGAGGGCAGCCTGTGCAATGGCAAAATCACCGGCATTGTTCGCCCGGTAATAGGTCCGCAGGGTGGCGGCAAGTGCCGAGTTCATCTCGGATATCCCGGAGAGGGCCGCCTCGATCTCCTTCTCGGTAGCGGCTTCGAGCGCCGCATCATCCCGTACGCTGGCATCGTCACCGCTGACCGAGAGCAGGCGTTCCTCGATACCGAACAGCCAGGTATCCATGATCGCCTTCATGGCGTGTTCCTCCCCGCTCGTCCTCAGGCTGGCACAGACCTGCTGGTAGATGCCCTTGAGCTTATGCAGGGGCGTTTGTGGCGAGATGACAACATGGGCGGTCACGAATCCCTTGCTCCGCGCGATCTCGAGGGCCCGGGCAACCAGGAAGGTCTTGCCGCACCCGTACTCCCCCCGGATGAACTTGAGATCGGCCCCCCCCTGCGCCACGTAGTCCAGCTGCTTTGCAATCACGCTCTCTTCCACGTCAAGCCCGACCGCGATCCGTTCGAGCCCGCCGGCGGGAACCGTCCCTCTCCGGAGCGCGTTGATGATGCTGATGCTCAGAAGCCGGTTCGTTGCCATCCGTTCAGGATCCGGTATATTCATAGACCTCTCCGTCTTCACCCATGCCTTTCTTCCCGATCAGGGCGATGCCCTGCGATGCCGCCTTCTGCACGAGCCGGTTTACGATCCCGGTTACCCTCCGGGTCCCGAGCAGCTTGCGCAGCTCCATCTCGCTTGCTGTCCGGTGCGACCGGAGGAACGAGACGATCTTCTCCTCCTGCCCGTCAAGCCCCATCTGGTCGATGATCGCCTGTGCCGGGGATTCGGCACCGTGGCGTTCCGGTGCCGGCCGGTCGTGCATGACCGGGCGATCGGCAAGGGACTGCTCCTTGCAGTTTTGCAGGATGGCGAGGAAATCTTCGGCCCGGATCGCCTGCGTGTGGGCCGGTATCACGTCAATTCCCGAGAGGCAGAAGTACTTGCAGCCCGCGTAATCGTTCTCTTCCAGAGCATGGGACGCCCCAAGGAAAAAAGCAATGGCCAGCAGTTCGAGCCCTTCCGTACTTAAGGAATCCCTCCGCTCCTCCAGTTTTTTTATCAGCTGGGTGGTCAGGCGCTTCATCGTGCGCATCCGGCTGTCCTCCTGCACGATGATGGATGCCACCCGCACAAGGTCTGCCCCTTTGCGCACATTGGCAAGGATATAGAGCATCACCTTCTCGCACTCGCGGTCTTCCCCGGTCTTTGTCAGGAAGAGGGCATAGTCCGGCCCGCCGGCAAGGAAGTCTGCCCGGTACGCCCGGTAATACCAGGACCGCGCCTCGGCCAGGTTGCCGGAGTCCTCGTAAAACCGTGCGGTCTCCAGCAGGCTGACAACATTCAGGTCACCGGAGACGAGCGCGAGGAACCGGCGCTCCGCCTCTCCCGCAGGCAGGTTCCTGGAGATACCCTGCCGGTACCTGCCGATGGCAAGGCCGAGCGTTTCCATGTCGTTCTTCGTGGCAAGTTCGTCCTGCACCAGCCTCTCGCAGCGTGCCAGTGCCCCGGCCGGGTCCCCCCGGGCGGCAAGGAGGTCGCATTCCATGAGACGGTAGCGGGGATTGCCGGGACAGCGTGCAAGGAGTTTTCCTGCCACTTCCAGCGCCTCCCCGGTCCTGCCGCTGGATTGCAGGATGCGGACGTAATCAAAGAGGATTGCACCGTCCGGGCAGTCGTTTACCCGGGAGGCGTAGGCCTCCAGCGATCCCGGCAGGTCATACCCGGAGAGTGCTGCAAGGTGTTTACGGAGGACTGCCGGATCCTTTGTCTCGTGCCAGAGAGAGAGTGCTGCGCTTGCGGCGGACGGGTACTGCCCGGTCATGAGCAGGGCATCGATATACTCCTGCGATATACCCGTCCCGCCCGAATACCGGCTGTGAGCGGCAAGCGCCTCGTCCGCGGCCCCGATCCCGATGAGCGCCCGCATCAGGTCCCTGACATCGTCAGGCTTTGCTGCAAGCCGGGCAAGGCGCCGGAGCAGCGGCAGCGCCCCCCGGTAATCCTTACGGGCAAGGAGATATTCGGCATAGCCCCGCACAGCGTCCTGGTTCGTCGGGTCAAGGTGGACGGCCATGGCGAACTCCGCGATCGCCCGCTCATCTCCCCGGGCTTCCAGTACCTTCGCCAGGTAACTGTGGACATAGGAAGAGTCCGGCATACGGACGGCAAGATCGCGGAAGAAGACTTCCGCGTCCTCGTGCCGGCCGGTATAATAGAGATTGGTTGCCGCCAGGACTTCGAGCGCCGGGTCGCGGCCGGCCTCCAGCAGCTGGTTGCAGACCAGCAGCGATTCCTGGTACCGCCCGTCCTCGAAGAGCCGGAATGCCTCCTTCTTCTGCTCCTCCGCGGTCATCGGGATCATGCACGGCCCCGCCGGAACCGGATGCTCACCAGTCCCGAGAGCATCCCGATCATGTCCCGCTTCTTCACCCTTGAGTCCCCCTTGTTCTGCCACTCGATGGGAACCTCGGTTACCGTGAACCCGGCGGAGCGGAGGCGCCAGAGAAGTTCGACATCGAATTCAAAGCCCCGCGACACCATGCCCGGCAGGACGGCATCGACAGCGGTCTTCCGGAAGACCTTGGCCCCGCACTGGGTGTCGTGGTAGGGGAGCCCGTACAGGATCTTCATGATCAGGTTGAACATCCGGCTTTCCATCCGGCGCATCCATCCCTGCCGTATCGTGAGTGTTGACCCGGGCACCCAGCGCGATCCGATCGCCCCGTCAGCGGACGAGACCGCGGAGAAAAGGCGGAGCATCTCGCCGATGCCCGTTGAGCCATCGGCATCGAAGTACCCGACCAGCGGTGCCCGTGCCGCACGAAGACCCGCAATGACCCCCCCGCCTTTCCCGAGCCGGTGATCGAAACGGAGGCAGCGGATGATGAGATCCGGGCGCCGGGCAGCGATGGACTCAACCACTTCGGCTGTCCTGTCAGTCCCATCGCAGACAACGATGAGTTCCCCGTCAAACCGGCCGATACCCTCAAGGAGCGGGGTGATCCGGGACTCCTCGTTATAGGCAGGGATCACGAGGCTGTAGGGAAGTTCCGGGGCGGTTGTCATGGTATTCGGTGCGGTGAGTATCCTGATGGTGTATATGCCGGCCCCTGCAGGTCGTCATGCGCAGGGCAGCACGGGTGCCGGCGGGTTATCTGCATAATGATTGGGAAAGATTGCCAATAACGTTACTGGTGCTTCCCGAGGTGCTGGGCAAGCATGGTGCCTTTCCTGTATTTCTCTGCCATGGCGAGCGCAGTTTCGCGCAGGGCCACATGTTCCACCAGGCAGCTGGCCGGCGGGGCGGATTTCCGCAGGATTGCCGAGGTGTTCTCGGTAATCTGGATCAGTTCCGTTGCAATCACCGCATTCAGCCAGACAAGGTCGGCGAGCATCTCTTTTGTCTCCGTATCCTGCATGCATGAGAGGTCGCACGTTTTGGCTTATTAAGGATGGGTAACGTCATGAAGGAGCGTGGGGAGGGTCGCGGGGACCACTGGCAATGGTAAAAGGGGCAATCTTAATCCCCCCTCCGGAAAAACCTCATGGTGAGACACATGAATTACCGTGAACGGATACAAAAAGACGGGAGATCGGCCAATCCTTTTTTCTGCCAGATGGGTATCGATGTCGTGAGCGCTGATGATGGCAGGGCAGTCCTGAAGATGCAGGTGCGCCCGGACATGCATAACGGCGTGGGATGGCTCCAGGGGGGGATGCTCGTTGCACTTGCCGATGAGGCAATGGCGCTTGCGATCTACACCCGGCTTTCTGATGGCGAGGGTATTGCCACCATCTCGGAGTCCACCAGTTTCATCAAAGGTGTCCGCGAGGGGACGGTCTTTGCCGAGGGGCGCATAATCAGGAAAGGGCGGCGGGTGGCCTTCTGCGAAGGCGAAGTGTTGACAGAGAACGGCGAGGGAAGATCGCTGCTCTCGCGGACATCCGCAGCGTTTGTGGTAACCCGGGAACCATAACCCGGAATCATACACGGATAACTCAAAAAAACAAAAAATTTCAGGAAAAATTATTTTTTATTCTTGCTCTTTTCCTTGGTGGCCTTCTTATCCATCGGTTCTTTCTCGTTTGTTGCGGGCTTGCGGAATTTCACGTACCAGACTGCGATCCCTGCTGCAACGATCACCACGACAACAAGGATAATGGTCGTGACGGGTATGGCTGATGCGGCACCTTTCTGTGCTGCGGCAAGTCCGGTGGTGGCATCGCTGTTCTCAGGGTCAAGGGTGAGTGCCGTGTTGAACGCAGTGATGGCCTCATCGTACCGCCCGGCTGCGTTCAGGGCCATGCCCTTGTTGATCCAGCCTTTCACATAGTCTTTCTCAAGGGTAACCGCACGGTTGTAGGCATCAACCGCCTCGTTGTATTTTCCTGCCTTGAACAGGGCATACCCCTTGTTGTTCCATAACCCGGAGCTGTTGGGGTACTTGGCAAGGCCCGTATTGGCGGTTGCAAGCGCCTCCTCGTACCTGCCGAGATCGGTGAGGGCGGCTGTCTTGTCCTTGTAAACGTACATGAGCGTGTCGCTCTTGCTGATCATGGTTGTGTTGTCGGCAAGGGCCATGTCGAAGTACTGGACTGCCTTCGCATAATCGCCGGTGCTGATCGCGATTTGTGCAATGTTGAAGTAGGATGTTGCATTGTCCGTGATGTTCTCCGTACCTGCCATGACCGGTGCCACGGTGCAGCTGGCAAGGATGAGGAGAGCAAGTGTGGCCAGAATATACCGAAATTGCATAACCAGTTTTTCGCGTGTCCATACATGAATCTTTACCAGAATGGCACCCTCTCTGTCGCAGGACATCATGTTCCCCCGTGTGTATCCGTATTTTCCGACGCTGTAAGATAACACTAATACGGATTGTGAGTAAAATATACAGCAATCGGGGAGATCTTGAGTGAAATACATCATTGTTACCGGCGGTGTGATGAGCGGTCTGGGCAAGGGTATCACGGCGGCATCCGTGGGAAGGATCCTGAAGAACCGCGGATACCGGGTGACCGCGGTCAAGATCGACCCGTACCTGAATATCGATGCCGGGACCATGAACCCGGCGCAGCACGGCGAGGTCTTTGTGCTCAAGGACGGGAGCGAGGTGGACCTCGATCTCGGTAATTACGAACGGTTCCTTGACATCGAGCTGACTGCTGCCCACAATATCACTACGGGCAAGGTGTACCGCACCGTGATCGAGAAGGAACGCCGCGGCGACTTCCTTGGCGAGACCGTGCAGATCATCCCCCATATCACCGACCAGATCAAGAAGTGCATCCGGGAAGCGGCAGAAGAGGAGTTCCCGGACGGGACGCATGCGGAGATCTGCCTTGTCGAGGTGGGCGGGACTGTCGGCGACATCGAGAGCATGCCGTTCCTCGAGGCGATCCGGCAGATGCGGGGCGAGCTCCCGCCGCACGATTATATCCTGATCCACGTGACCCTGATCCCCGAGGACACTATGGGCGACATGAAGACCAAGCCCACCCAGCACTCGGTCAAGGCCCTGCGGGAACTGGGTCTCCACGCGGACATTATCGTGGGCCGGAGCGACGACCCGATCGGTGCAGGCACGAAACGCAAGATCTCGGCTTTCTGCGATCTCCCCCAGAGCGACGTCATCTCTGCTGCTACCGCCCCCGACACCTATGCAGTCCCGATGGAGATGGAGAATGAGGGAATCGCTGATGTCCTCTCCTCCCACCTCGGGCTCGACCGGAAAGAAGCTGACACCACGTGGTACCGGATTGTCAATAAAGAGTATACGAACCGGGTGACGGTCGGGATCGTCAGCAAGTACGGCATCGAAGATGTATATATCAGCATCAAGGAAGCCCTCAAGCACGCGGGCAGGGCACTCTCTACAGAAGTGAAGATCGCGTGGCTGGATGCCGAGCGGTACGAGCGGTGCACGCTGAAGGACTATGACGGTATCCTTATCCCCGGCGGCTTTGGCAAGCGGGGGGTAGAGGGGAAGATCGAGGCGATCCAGTTCGCCCGCGAGAACAATGTCCCCTTCCTCGGGCTCTGCCTCGGGTTCCAGCTGGCAACGGTTGAATACGCCCGGAACAAGGCCGGGATTCCCGATGCCACGAGCGAGGAGTTCGGCGAAGGAACGCACGTCATCGCGCTCCTGCCGGAGCAGGAAGGTCTCCACGAGCTGGGCGGGACCATGCGGCTTGGCAATTATACTGCTGACCTCCGCGAGAACACCCTTGCCTACAAACTCTATGGAGAGAAGCAGGTGATCGAGCGGCACCGGCACCGGTACGAGGTGAACCCGGAGTTCATCGCACCGCTGGAGAAGGCGGGCCTTGTCTTCTCGGCAACGAACAGGAACCGGATGGAGTGCCTGGAACTGCCCGGGCACCCGTTCTACTTCGCCACCCAGTTCCACCCGGAGTTCAAGTCGAGACCCACAAGACCATCGCCGCCCTATCTCGGGTTTGTCGAGGCATGCAGGGCGAACAAGCGGACAAAATAAGTGCAGGAGCCAAATCTCATGGTAAATACTGAAAAATTCATTGCAAAGGCTATCGAGGAGATAAAAACCGCCGCAGGGAACGAGAAGGTTGTCATGGCCCTCTCCGGAGGGGTAGACAGTTCTGTCTGTGCAGCGCTTGCCGCCCGCGCTATCGGGGACAACCTCATCCCGATCTATATCGACACCGGCCTGATGCGGAAAGGGGAGACCGATCGCATACGGACGATCTTTGGCAATATCCGGCTCCAGATCATCGATGCAGGTGACGAGTTCCTCGATTCCCTCAAAGGCATCACGGATCCCGAGGCCAAGCGGAAAGCTATCGGCGAGCGGTTCATCCGGGTCTTTGAGCGCGAGGCAAAGAAGGTCGGCGCAAAATGCCTGCTGCAGGGTACGATCTATCCCGACATAATCGAGAGCCAGGGTGGGATCAAGAGCCATCACAACGTGGGCGGGATGCCGGTTGACATCGAGTTCACGAAAGTGATCGAGCCGATCCGTGACCTGTACAAGGACGAGGTCCGCGACGTGGCAGGCGCTCTTGGTCTCCCCAAGGAGATCCAGCACCGGATGCCCTTCCCCGGCCCCGGGCTTGCGGTGAGAGTGCTGGGCGAGGTGACGAGAGAGAAGGTCGCTGTCATCCGCGAGGCGAACTGGATCGTCGAGGACGAGCTGGTGGAGAAATACCACCCCTGGCAGTGCTTTGCCGCGCTCATCGGCCTCGGCACCGGTGTCAAGGGCGACAACCGGATCCATGGCTGGATCGTTGCCGTGAGAGCGGTCCATTCCCGTGACGCCATGACTGCCGACCCGATCGATATCCCGTTCGAGCACCTGGTGAAGATCGGGTCGAGGATCACTGCAGACATCCCGAGTGTTGCCCGGGTTGTCTACGATATCACCGCAAAACCCCCGGCAACGATCGAATACGAATAACATACACAATGAACCTGTGATTGGAATGGAAACAACAAAACAGATGAAAGCGCTTGACGAGCGCTTTTATATGCCCGCGTTCTCCCGTGAGATCGCCATTGTCAAAGGCGAGGGCTCGAAGGTCTGGGACGCGGATGGGAAGGAATATATCGACTGCGTGGCAGGCATCGCGGTCTGCAGTACCGGCCATTGCCACCCGGACGTCGTGAAAGCGATCTGCGACCAGGCACGCCAGCTCATCCACTGCTCGAACCTCTACTATGTCCCGCACCAGGGCGATCTTGCAAAGAAGATCGTCGAGGTCACCGGGTTGCACAAGGCGTTCTTCTCAAACTCGGGAGCGGAAGCAACGGACGGGGCGCTCAAGCTTGCCCGCGTCCGGACCGGGAAGAAGAAGTTCGTTGCCTTTACCCACGGGTTCCACGGGCGCACCATCGGGTCGCTTGCCGTGACCCACAAGCCCGGGATCCGCGAGCCGTTCGAGCCGCTCGGGCTCCCGGTAACGTTTGTCGACTACGGCGATCTGGAAGGCGTGAAGAAGGCGGTTGACAGCGATACCGCAGGTATCATCGTCGAACCTATCCAGGGAGAGGCCGGTGTCATCATCCCGCCGGACAGCTTCTTTAAGGGCATCCGGGAGATCTGCGACAAGACCGGCGCCCTCATGATCGTGGACGAAGTGCAGACCGGCATGGGCCGCACGGGCAAATGGATGGCCATCCAGCACACGAAAGTAAGCCCGGATATCATCACCATGGCAAAGGGTATCGCGAGCGGGTTCCCCATGGGAGCCCTCGCAGCCCGCGAAGGGCTGGAGTTCAAGAAGAGCGAGCACGGGAGTACCTTTGCCGGCGGCCCGCTGGCCTGTGCCGCGGGTGTGGCCACGCTCAATGTGATCGAAAAGATCCTGCCCGAAGTGGCAGTCAAAGGCGAGCGGTTCCGGAAGGGCCTTGCGAAGTTCAACCCCCGTGTCCGCGGGCTCATGATCGGGATCAGTGTCGGCGACAGATGCCCGGAGATCCAGAAGAAGTGCGCAGAACAGGGTGTGCTCGTCAACTGCGCAGCGGATGGCAACCTCCGTCTCGTTCCCCCGCTTGTCATCACCGATGCGGAAATCGACCGCGTAGTGAAGGTTCTCAATGGAGCGCTTGGTTAGATCCTGCTATAAGAAGAAGAGCGGCTATGTCTTTGCCAAGAAGGCAGAGGATATCGCCCGTGAGTACGGCATGACCCGCATAGCCCGGCTCGCGAGCAATGAGAATCCCGAACCGCTCTCCCCCGCTGCCCTTGAGGCAGCGGAGGCGGCCTTAAAGACCGTGAACCGGTATCCCGACGAGCGGGTGAACGTGCTCATGAACGCCCTCCGGGCCACGTACGGGGATTTCCATTTCGTCACCGGTGTCGGGATGGACGGGGTCATCGAGACCATCATCCGCACGCTGGTCGAACCCGGTGAGAAGGTTGCGATCTCGACTCCTACCTTCTCCTTCTATGCCCTTGCTGCCATGGGACAGGGTGCAGAGGTCGTCACCATTCCCCGCGAAGCGGACTTCTCGGCCGACCCGAAGAGACTGGTAAATGCGGCAAAGGATGCGAAGATCACCGTCCTCTGCTCACCCAACAACCCGACCGGGAATGCAACGCCGATTCCCGTGGTTGAGGAGATCCTTGAGGGGATCGAAGGCCTGCTCTTCCTGGACAACGCCTACGTGGAGTTCTCGGGAATAGATTACCTCCCGCTGATGAAGAAGCACGAGAACCTGGTGCTCGGGCGGACCATGTCGAAGGTCCACTCGCTTGCCGGCCTCCGGATCGGGTATGCCTTCACTCCCCGCTGGCTGCCGCCGTGGTACCAGCGGGCAGGCACCCCGTTTACCGTCAACGCGGTCTCGATGGCAGCCGCAGCCGCAGCGCTCGGGGACACTGCTCACGCGGAGCGCTACCGTGCGCAGGTGAAGCGCTGGAGGACGCGGTTCACGGACGAAGTGAAGTATCCCGTCCTGCCATCGGACGCAAACTTCGTGATGATCGATGTCGCCCCGCACAGGAGCGATGAGATGGTCGAGGAGCTGGCCCGAAAGGGAGTTGTTGTCCGCTCCTGCAGGAGTTTTGCCGGGCTTGAAGACCACTACATCCGGGTCAGCGTTGGCGAGGACTGGGAGAACGAGCTCTTCGTGAAGGTGATAAACACCTTATGATGTGCGGTATCACCGGCACGCCCGGCACAGGAAAATCGATGATCGGCGATGAGCTGGCACGCCGGGGGCACCGGGTTGTCCACCTCACCGATACGGTCGGGCCGTACGTGACCGGTGATGACGAGAAGCGGGACGTGCAGATCATCGATGTGGACCGGTGGGCCGCAGAGTTCAGACCCGTTGACGGTTTTGTCGAGGGGCATTTCGCCCACCTGCTTCCCTGTGACAAGGTCATTGTCCTCCGCTGCCGTCCCGATGAGCTGAAAGCCCGGCTGGCGCAGCGCAAGTACCGGGCATCAAAGATCCGGGAGAATGCGGAGGCCGAGGCGCTCGACTCCTGCCTCATCGAGACCGTAGAGGATTACGATCCCGCCACTATCTTCGAGCTCGACACTACCGGCCGCGACGCTCCCTATTGCGCCGACCGGATCGAGCAGTTTGTCAAGGGAGAGATACCGGCGGACTACGGCCACATCGACTGGACCTCGTTCCTTGAGGTGGGGCCATGACCCTCGACCAGTACCGTTCCCACGTGAAGGTGTATTTCGATCCGCTGGTCGCCGTGGCGATACGGTGCCGGCTGACGCCGAATTTCTTCACTATTGCCGCCCTCATTGCTTCGGCCGTGGCCGGTATCCTGTTCTACCTGCGGATGGAGTTCTGGGCGGTCCTTGCTGTTGCCCTCAATGCCTTCTGCGACGCGATGGACGGGGCTGTTGCCCGGGCAACGAATAACCAGACCAAACGTGGGGATTTCCTCGACCACGCGGTGGACCGGTACGCAGACATCTTCATCATCACCGGTATCTTTGCCGGGGGCCTTGTCCCGTGGCAGATCGGTGTCTTTGCCCTCACCGGTGTCCTGATGTCCTCGTATCTCGGGACCCAGGCGCAGGCTGTCGGTGTCGGGCGGTATTACGGTGGTATCCTCGGGCGTGCGGACCGGCTGGTCATGATCCTGGTCGTGGGGATCATCGATATGCTCATCCCCTTGAGTTTCCTCAGCCTCTCGCTCCTTGGCTGGATGCTCGTCCTCTTCGGGTTCTTCGGCCATATCACCGCGTTCCAGCGGTTCGCGTATGTCTGGGCAAAGGTGGAATGAGGAGAACGTTCCCCTGGAAAATGCTCTTTTTTTAAGTTAACACAATTCACTGGTGGTGCGACGAACGCCGCCGCCCCCGACGGGGCGTCCCCGCGGCGGATCCCGGGACTGTTGGCATTTTTTCTCCCTCGTGCGTGGAAGTGGCCATGAGAGGGAAAATCGTCATATTTTAAGGACTTGTTCCAGGAGTGTTTTCTCGATAAAACAATTATTTTTCCGCTTCCGGGATCTCAGTAACCATCCCCCGGATATACTCCAGCGCCTCGATTGCGTCCTGCCGTTTCTGGTCAACGGCATAGTCCAGCGCCCAGGCAAGGAACCTCTTCTGTGTGAGGGCATCAAGGGAATCTCCGGCCGATGAAACGATCTTCGGGTAGGTCCGCTGCGGATAAAAGACCGAGCGGGCTGCCGAGAGCAGGATTGCATGGTCCTGCGGGGTAATAATCCCCTGCCGCTCCGCTTCGCGGAGCGTGAACCGGATATTTATGAGCGGCTCGGAAAGCGAGAGACCCGTCTCGGGATCGAAGACGAGCGCAACTTCGTCATCGGCAATGAGCTCCCCGCTCTTGTACATCCGGTACACTTCCCCGATACCGATCATTCCGAGTGTGTCCATCTCGGCTGCCCGGAGGGCTCCCATGCTGGACGCCCCGACAACCGTAACCCCTTTTTTTACCGCAGCAAGGATCTCCCGGTGGGCGACCGCGGATTCCTGGTGGAAGACCCCGTCGATCAGGCCGATGATGGTCGCACCCTCTTCTGAGGCCCGGAGAAGGTCACCCCTCTTTGCAGGAGGCCGGTACTCCGCGGTGAGGATCTTCTCTGCCGCGTTCAGGTCAAGACTTGGCCCGAGAAAGACGATGATCCTGTGCATGCTTCACCCGTTCTCCCTTTCGTTCGGGGTCCATGGCGAACAATTCAAGTCCCGGCACGATCACCCGCACGACCGGAATCCCGATCTCCTCCCGGGTCAGGTCCACGATGATGACCCGGTCGAGTCCTTGTGCTTTCAGCGCCGTAATGACGTTCTGGATATCCTTCTGGAAATCGTCGGTGTCCGATGAATGGATATCCGCGTACTCGACGATTCCGTTGTCCCGGTACCAGTACCCGTTGATCCGCTTTGCCCGCTCGTAGCCCATCTTCTTGCGCATCTCGGCAAGGGTGGTGTCTTCGCGTGCCCCGTGGATCTGGGTGAGCCGGCTCTGGGCAACTTCGGTGAGTGCCCGCATCACGGCGATCCGTGCGCTCGTATGCGTACCTATGCCGATGGTGAGGAGGCTGGGGTCTTTTGTGAGCACGTCGTCTGCCACCGCAGCGATTGTCGGGATGCCGATGTCGCTCGTGATGTCCCGTATCGTGACCTCGACCTGGGCATCGGCAAATTTCTTCTGCATCTCCCGGATCACCGGGTCATCGATCCCCACAACCGCGGGCCCGGTGTTCCGCGTTGTCTCAACGATCGACCAGGCGTCCCGTTCGATGACTTCGGAGAGGGCGTGGAAGATCGCCTCTTCCCGGGTGTTTCCCGAGGCAAGGCCGTTCGTGTTCGTGCGGGCAGGTCCCCGGTATTTCGGGGGGAGGGGATGGAATACTGCGTAGGCCGGGACCCACACGGTTTTGTTGCTGACGATATCGTATCCCTCGCACCACGAGGTGAACCGGTCCGTCTCCGCACCTTCCGGCAGGATCAGGTCATGGGGATCGATCACAGGCCCGGAGGCCAGCATCTCATCGTAGAGTGCTACCCGGAGATCCCGGTCATGCACCTCGGCCGAGTACCGCTCGATGCCCTCCATTATGGCGGAGATCCTCGATTCCTCGACCGTGGCCCCCTTCCCGTTGTAGACCGTGATGGCTCCGTTCTCCGCGGTAGGCCGGATACAGGAGAAGACCGGGATGCCGATCCGGTCGAGATTCGTGATATCTGCAACCCGCGTAATACCGGCAGCAGGCACTTTCGGCTCGATCCGGGCAAGGGTCTCCTTCAGGGGCACAGCACGCTGGGTTTCGTTGTTGTACGTCTTTTTGCACGATCTGATCTGCATGGGGTTCACCGGTAGTTCTTGTGAGGAAGTGGAAAGGGGTTCCGGGATGTTTTCTGTATGTAAATGGTGCTCGCTTCCGGGGTTTATACATGCCCATAATGGATCCGGGTCAGGCCTCAATTTGGGCCACGTATCTTTTTACCTGACACTGCCCAGTAGAGTGTACGATGGCCGCATTCGATCCCTCGCTTCTGGGCATATTCATCTTCGGCCTGATTGCCGGCACCTGCCCCTGCAACAGCGTGCTCTGTCTTGGCCTGATCGGGTACCTGACGAGCGGGAAGACGCAGCTCTCCCTTGCGAATATTCTCAAACTGACGGTCTCGTTCTGTACCGGGACTATCCTCGTGCTCCTGCCGCTCGGCCTTATCGCGGGATATATCGGCCACTATCTCCTCTTCCTCAACGAGACGATCGCGTGGGCCTTCGGTGGCATCCTCCTTGTCCTGATGGGGTTGCAGCTCCTCCATCTCTACAAGCCGCCCATCCGAAGCATCTTCGACTTCTTCCGGAGGCCGATCTCCTATACGGTGACCGGTGCTTTCCTGCTCGGGCTCTCGTTTGGTGCGATCACCGTGGGCCGGGGTGCCCCGATGCTCGTTATTGTCCTGACCTATATCGCCCTGTACCAGACTGCTTTGCAGGGACTTCTCACGATCTTCATCTATGCCGTGGGGCTCTCCATCCCTCTGATTGTTATCAGTTCGCTTGGCGGGGCGTTCGGGCAGCGGATCAAGGAGAAGGCCCGGGTGAGCGGCGAGGTTTTCGACCGGATCGTGGGAGTGCTCATCATCATCATCGGGTGTTATTTCCTGTACCTGGCATTCTTTTAATCGGGATACCGGCAGGATCCCGGTGCCGGTTTGATCGTGGCAGTTCCCGTACAGCACGGTTCAGAACACGTATGTTGTCCCGACTGTGTTCAGGATGCACTTCTCCGGCATTGCGGTCATGAACCGGTTGATCGCGTCCCACCCCGTGCAATGCATGGGCACAATGTAATCCGGTCCGATCGTTTTCATGGCATCAATGGTCGGCTGGATGATGGGTGTAAAGGCAGGCCCGGTGAGATGGAATCCCCCAAGGACCGCGTGGATGTGATTGACACCGGTGCACTTCTGTGCATACTTCACGGTGTTGATGATCCCCGTGTGGGCACAACCGCTCAGCACGACAAGGCCCTTGTCCTTCACGTTGATGACGAGCGCCTGGTCGTCGCGGATTGGGTCGGGTTCCCAGCGGCCGTTTGTGAACATCTCCATGCCCGGCATTCCCTTCTCAAACGGGGTCTTTCGCTCCACTTCTCCTGTGACGAGCAGGTGGCCGGCTGCGAGCGTTGAGGGCTCGCTGCGGAGCAGGATGTCGGCCCCGGCCTTCTTCAGCGCAACAGCATCAAGCTGCGGGAGTTCGACCGGGCCTTTGGCCGGGTTGTTCAGCCTGCGCCGGATGAATGCATCCGGATGCGTGATGAGCGGGATCCGCCGTCCTGCCCCGGCAAAGAGCCCGGTGAGTCCCCCGGTGTGATCGAAGTGCCCGTGGCTCAGGACAACAGCCTCGATCGCGTCAGGTGAAATGCCCAGTTGCCGGGCATTCCATGCCATACACTCCCGGGAGAGCCCGGCATCGAGCAGGATCGCGTGTTCTTCCTTCCCGGTAATGATCCGGACCATGCAGGAGAATCCATGTTCGGCAAGGATCTGGCGGGAGGGTCTGAATGGCAACCGGTGGTCCACCGGAGTTGCCTGAGGGACAAAGATATCGATATAATTGTCGACAAGAACGGTTACTTCTACCCGATCGGCTGGTGTCAGGGTTTGTTTCATAGTTTTAGCTCTCCGTCAATCGATCAGCAGCAGCGCCATCAGCTCCGGGTGCCCTTGCACCGGGAACCGGATCGGCATCCCCGCGTTCTCTGCGGTCTTCACCATATTGACGCCCACGGCATGTTCAGGAATCCGTGCCTGCGTGGGGTGAACGCAGATCCCGGCCTTGACATTACAGGTTTCGCAGAGCCGGCAGGATCCGTTGATGAAGGCAAGGGCAAAGGGGTTACCCGCGTTGAACGCGGTCCGTTCCAGTTCGAGCATCATCGGGGCGAACGAGCCGGTGCCATTGAAGTGATCTTTCCAGAACTGCGTTGCCTGTTCTTTCTTGTCAGCAGGGGCGGCTGGATCGAGCCAGTACCTGTAGATTGAGCAGATGACATCGGGATCGGCTTCTGCGGGAGAGATGAACTTCACGAGCAGGGCATACCGGTACTCGGCAAGGATCTTCCGGAACTCGTCCGGGGTCGGGACGTGCGGCGGGCAGGTCAGTTTCTTCCCGTACCCGATGCAGCCGGCCCGGCATTTCAGGGGTACGCGGTTCTCCACGACCACGTCCGATGTCGGGATCACCTTCGCGTCGGCTGCCCCGAGCGTGCGGGCGGCCTCTACGAGAAAGGCAAAATCCTCGGGTTCTTTATCTGGCATCATCGTTTTCCTCCCGATCTGATTTATAACGGTTTTGTGGTTCATGGTTCTTCACTCTCGCGGTTGGCCGGCCTGGTGCCCTGTTCTACAAGGAAAGCGATCAGGGGTTGTACCAGCCGGTCGGGACTTGTCCGTGCCACCAGGTGATCGCCATCAAGCATGACGAGCCGGGCGCCCGGGATGCAGTCCCGGAGTTCCTCTGCATACCGGACCGGAGTCGACGGATCTCCGGTGCAGTTCACAATCATGGTCGGGGCCCGGATCTTCCCGAGCAGAGGCCGACCGTCAAATTCCCGCAGGGCCTCGAACTGCCGGAGAAATGAGGCAATGGTCGGGGGATGGGGGAGCACCTTCTCCATAAACCCCGGCTGTGTCATCGCAGCACGCAGCCGTTCAAAGGACGTGCCTGCGGCCTTGTCCTCCTTGTCCGGGGAGCGTGCAGCGGCTACGTGGAGGATGAGACTTTTTACCCGTCCCGGGAAACGGGCCGCAAGTGAGAGCGCGATCCGGGCGCCAGTCGATATCCCCATGACGTGGGCCTGCCGAATGCCGATCGCGTCCATGAGGCCCGCGGTATCGTCTGCCATCAGGTCGATCGAGTACGGCATATCCGGCTTGTCTGTCCGGCCGGAACCCCGGTTGTCGAACAGGATGAGACTGTACTTCCCGTCCACGGACTCCGCAAGAAGGTCGGCAAGAGGCGGGATCTCTCCCCCGATCCCCCAGATGACGATGAGAGGCTCACCCCCGCCCCGGGTCTCGTAATACATCTCAATATCGTTCACGTGTACTTTTGGCATACCATCAGCTCCGTATCGAATTCTACCTGTTCACCAGAGCGCCCGGATCATCCTACTTCCCCGGCAGTCCTTTCTGTTCCCCCATCCACCTCTGCCATGAAGGCCCGGGCCGGGACTACCAGGAGATCGGGATCCTTTGCCGAAAACAGGTGGTCGCCGTCAACGAGGACCAGCCGGGCGTCGGGGATACCATCCGCGAGCTCCCGTGTCAGCTTCATCGGGACGATCCCGTCCTGTCTGCCGTTCACGATAAGTGTGGGGGCCCGGATTGTCTTGAGCAGCGGCCGGGTATCGCACCGGTTGGCCGCTTTTGTCATCCGGTCAAACGAGGCCGGGGTCGGCGGGTAGGGCTGTTTGAACATCCAGCCGGTCATCTTCTCCTTTATCCCCGGCATATGGGTCGCCACATACCCGATCGCCTTCATCAGCGGCAGGGCCCGGGGGAAACCCACAACAAGGATGAGCGACCGGACCCGGTCCGGGTACTTTGCGGCGAACACCTGGGCGACCTGCGACCCCATGGAGGCTGCATCCGAGGACCCGTCTGCCATTGACTGCGGGACGAAATCAAAGAGCACGGTACTGCCGGCAGCGGCGTGTCCGGCAATCCCGGCGAGCAGCTCCCTGACAGCGGGGCGGGGGAGATACATGACAAGCCCCTCAAGGAGGAAGAGTGTCTTTTTTGCCGGGGAATACCCGGCGGTTTCAAGTGCCGGCCACCACGGCCCCTGCCCGATATCGTGCGGGATGAACGAGACATGGTCCGGGAGCTGCCCGAATACCTTTGTTACGATCCCGGTCTTTCGTTCCTGAGTTGCCGGCCGGTCGATCTCGAAGACTCTGGTGTGTCCTTTCAGCGTGTCAATGCGGTACGCCCGGGCATCATATCCGGCGCCAAGGATCACCACCTGGGTAAATCCTTCGCTTGAAGCATTCCGCACAACATCATCGAAGTACCGGATACGTCCCCGGATGGCATTATCCCACCCCGGCATCTTCCGCTCAACCTCTGCTGCCAGCGCCTGAGTCTCCGCAGGGTGCTCTTTTGCCCATGCAACTTTTACCGGATCAAGGAAATGAATTGCATAGGGATCAGAAAAAATCCGGACATCCTCCGGCAGCATTGATTCCGCGAACCGCTGCAGTGCTATCCCTTCCGCCATCATGCTTGGGCCACCCGTCCGGGAACTCCAGAGAGCGTTTAATTCCTTTGTCATGTCAGATCACATTCCCTGTTGTAAAATAACATACTTGCTAGAATGTATAAATACCAAACGGTTTGCATTTCATCCGCATACGATGTTTTTTTTACCTCTCACGGCTGAAGTGAATATGAGGAGCAATGCCCAAGGTCGTCCCGGAATACAAGGAGGATGCCAAACGCCGGATCGTCGAGGCTGCCATGGACGTGATCGCGGAGCGCGGCTGCGACCAGATGACCATCGATGAGGTGGCAAAGAAACTGGGCGTTACCAAGGGGGCGGTATACTGGTACTTCAGGAGCAAGGAGGAACTGGTCGCCGCGGTTCTGAATAAATTCCAGCTGGAAATCCAGAGTATGACGTTTGAGTCATTTTACAACCGTCCCCTGGAAGAGACACTGTCGCTGATCTTCGACCGGTTCTCTCATGCCGATGATCGGCATCGGGCAATCTTTTTTGAATTATTCGCGCTCGCATCACGCAATTCGGCGGTCCGGCATGCGACTATCGAATACCATAAAGGACTGGTCGCAACATTTGAAGATGCGATCGTGAAGGAAAAGAGGAAGAATTTCATCCAGACGCATGCCGATGCCCACCGGCTCGCGCAGCTTCTTGCTGCACTCTTTATCGGACTCCAGAACAACGGAGTCTGGACCTACAACGAGGAGATGAAGGCGATGTGGCTCGAAGGAGCGAAGATCCTTCTCAAGCCCTCGTATACCGGAACGTACGGCGAAAATAAACCGTGATAGTACAACTCCGGAATCATATCCGCTTTTTTAAAGAGATAGTCATCCGTTTATTTTCACGTACCCGGGAAGCTCCCCTTTTAAGGGAGCAATGGAGAATGGGAACTCCCCGTCCCCGGTTCTAAAACCAGCTCTCCAGCGTCTTCTGCCCGGCCTTCACCGAAAACCCTTCGAGCGCCTTGTCCACCCGCTCTTCCGAGAAGTCGTACCCGTCGCAGAGCATCTTCTTGATCCCCTCCGCATCCGGGTGTCCTGCGGCAACCGAGTAATCCTCCGTTACCGGGGGATGAAGGAACATCTCCATCACGGGCGCCGGATCGAAGTCCGGCTGCTTCTCTTTCAGCTTTACTGCAAACTCTCCCTTCTGCACGATCTTCAGACCGGTCTTTGCGCCCACCCCGGCAACACCCTCGTTGAAGTCCGTCCCGATAAGGATCCCGATCTCGATCAGCTGCTCTCGGGTGAGCTTCAGGCCTGCCAGCGTATCCGCGAGCACGATCCGCTCCGGGCTCACCGTGATCTGTCGGCCCCGGATCTTCCGTTTGCCCGAGACGGTCAGGTTGCGGACAAGAGTCGGCGTGCCAAAGAGGAGCGTGTCGTAGTCCTGCGAGATCACGTACCGGGCATCCCCCTTTGCCACCATGAATGCTGCCTGGGCCTCGCCCTCGCCCGGTGCCTGGACAACCGGGATACCCATGAGCCCGAGCAGCTCCTTGGACGTAGCGATGACGGTTGCATCGACCCGTGTTGCTGACCGGGCCTGTTTGTAGGCCTCCTCTTCGTCGCCCCGCTCCAGCGCCTCCTTCCACTTCTCGCCAGCGGTGTCGCGGATCTTCCGGCGCTCGTCAATGGTTGCCTGTTTCAGGTGCGTGGGCTTCCCGTCAAAGACAAAGACCGGTTTTATCCCTTTCTCCATGAAGTTGGAGATCCGAAAGAGGATGCCGGAGAGGTGGGAGGTGACCCGGCCCCGCTGGTCCATGAGGGGCGTACCGTCCGGCTGCCGGATGATGGTGAGGAACTGGTACAGGGTATTGTTGCCATCAACCGCCGCAATGCCCGGCAGGGCATCCCACGTGACCGGTGTCTTGTAATCCGCAATGATATCCCGTAGTGCAACGCCCATGATGTATCGCCAGTAGTGTAGTCCGTGCTCACTTATAGGCACGCCGCGTGAGCTCGGCCACGTGCTCGTCGAGATGGGTGATCGCCATGTCGTACTTCTCCACCATGCGGTTGGAGATCTCCTCAAGGTTTGTCCGCAGCATCCGCTCGCGGGTGATCACGCTCTGCTCGAGCCGGCGCATCTTGACCTCCAGCGAGAGAAAAAGACCCCCGATCGAGAGCATCATCAGGGCAGCGGCAACCGCGATGGTCAGGTCCTGCCAGAAGCGGAGGATCAGGACAAGCGTGGAGACCACCATGATGGCCGTAAGAATGATATCCGGTAAATATTCGCGTATCTCCATGCTTTTAGATGATGAGAGCGCACTAATTAAGCTAACGAACATTCGCTGACTACAACACGGAGATATCTCATGGATACCAAGAATCTCGCCCCGCTCATCGCCATGCCGCTCCTGCTCCTCGTGGTGGAGATCGGAGCCATCCTCCTCTCGCTTCCCGTCCAGGCATCGGGGATTACCGCGTTCGAGGATCCCTCGGATGTTGCCAACCCGATCTGGTTCATCGCCATCCTGCTCGTCTTCACTGCGTTCCTGCTGGTGCTGATCAAGTACGATATGAAGAAAGTGATTGGCACCGTGATCGGGCTCTCGATCTTCCTGACCTTTGTGTATATCTTTGCCGCGGTGGTCTATGCGGCGATGGATATGACCTCAGTGGCAACGCAGGCATGGTGGGAGGCCGTGATTCCCGCTGTTGTGGTCTTTTCAATGACCGCTGAAACCATCGTTGCAACCGCTATCGTTTTTCTCCTTGCCGTGCTCGCAACGGCCGTTCTGTACAAATACCCGGAATGGTATGTCATTGACAGCCTCGGGATCCTGATCGGGGCCGGTGTTGCTGCGATCTTCGGTGCCTCGCTCGAGATCCTCCCGGTGGTGGTCCTTCTGGTCCTCCTCGCAGTCTACGATGCGATCTCCGTATACAAGACCAAGCATATGATCACGCTGGCAGAAGGGGTGATCGACCAGAAGACACCCATCCTCTTCGTCATCCCCAAGCGGAAGGACTACTCGTTTATTAAGGAGGGGATCGGGAAGCTGGGAGACGGAGGCGAGCGGGCTGCCTTCATCATAGGGATGGGCGACATGATCATGCCCGCAATTCTTGTGGTCTCTGCCAATGTCTTTGTGACCGGTGTGAAATTCGGCGGGCTCATCAATCTCCCGGCCATCGGGGCGATTGTCGGATCGCTTGCCGGGCTTGCCGTGCTGATGCACTTTGTCATGTCCGGTAAGCCGCAGGCGGGACTGCCGCCTCTTTGTGGTGGGACTATCATGGGATTTCTGGTTGGATGGGCGGCGATGGGGTGGGTGTGAGTAGCCCCTGACTTTCTTCCCTTGATTTGGGAATCTGGTAGAGTATATGGGATAATGATATTATCAAAGTCTTATAGAAAAAACAAGATGTATTATACTGTTTAATGCATGCATATAGTATTGACTTCGTTGAATGACATGTGATTGGTAGTTATGGTAATTGAAGTGATGATACGATTTTATCTGCTTTTGTAATCGCTTCGTCGACGGTTGTCTCCGTTGCTGCATATGCGGGATCTTCATAGTCACAATTATTTCTCCATTGCCTCAACTGATCCAACTTCAAAGATTCTGTCTGGAGTCCACGACGAAAGAGATGCACTCTTAACAGTGAGTGATCTTTTTCATTACCCTGAGGAATATATTGAAGTCTTGCCGCTGCATAGCATCGAGAGTGACAAAATGCAGCATAGTATGCCCTGCTTATTGCGCAGCGAAATGCTGCCTCTTGGGGCATCGAATTACATTTTCCTTGAATGTGAAGAAATCGTGCGATGTCAAGGAATTCTGACCATACAAATACCATTCATTACTCCAATGGGGGATGAAAATCAGTTGTAACAAGGATATATCCTTCTTCCCCAGTCATCGCTGATGCATACTCCTTGCAGATCGCATCAATTTTTTTAATTATATCCGGCTCGTACTCGTTTTGCCTGACATAAATGGTCAAGTATTGATCATCTATTTCCGGATCTTTATACAATTCAAGAGAGATTTGAGCCCGAGATCCAAATTCCTCTTCAGTGAGAGTACAAGCGTAAAGAGTTAAATCATAAATCCCACGGTGTTTCTGGAGATAATCGATAACCTCTCCCGGGTGTGAGAACCGGAATCCAAGATAATGTTGTAAATAGAGTAAAGACTGTTCAATCGTTGCAGCATTGATGGTATTACCTACAATATCCTTGAAATTAAAAATGAACTCAGACAGACTGGATTCCACAAATGTATTCTGGAGCCGGAAGTCTATGTGGCCGTATAATCGTGCCCGCCAAGTCTCTGGATCTTCAAAGGGAATGTTATCGAATGTTCTTGTTGGCCGGTAATTTCCATAGAACCCGATAACTGGATATTCTGTCATTAATCAAGCCTCACAAAAATATCCTCAAGCTTTTCCGTGATACATCCTTTGAATAATTGCCTTATTATGGCATGTGCAGCTTCCATCCATTCTAGTGCCTTATCGGAAGGAATGGCATTTTTCTTCGCAAGAGAATATTCCGTTGTCATGAGAAAAGCGACATGATCTTTTTTTGTCGCCATTGCAGAGGTCAACTGGAGCTTGCAGAAATCCCGGTTATTATGATAGGGTAATTGAACCCCCACCATGAAACTATTATGATCTTGAGGCAATTCGGCTCCCAGATGAGGATAAAATTTAAAATAATCCTCCATATGGATCCTGTTGCCAGGAATTTCAATCCTGTCAATATACACCAATGCCATTCGATCTATACCATTAATCTCCGTTATTTCACTAAGTGTATCATATGCCATCTGGATTTTTGGCTTGAATGATTCCCAACCGACATAAGGCTTCAAGTGATTGATCGAGAGAAGGTGTTGGCCAACCTGAATCAAAGATGAACGATCAGAAGAGAGCATAAGCGCTTTTTGTGATGCAACTAGATCCTGGTTGACCCCGGTCTCACCAGCCTTCAGGATCACCTCCTGTTCCAACCGGTTTTCTTTGTTGGGGAACTGATCCTTTACTTTCTCGTATACAGATCCCGGAATGGTCAGATCCCATTTTGTTTCTTTGGAAAACCGGAATTCACAGATCGCTTCTACGATGGGAGGATTCTTGTATTTCATATTCTACAGTGTCCCCTATCAGGTGAGTTCCAATGGGAAAATACGACTTGTATACGTGAATATACTTTTATAATATTATAAATCAGTATCGGTATTGCCTTAAAAAACTGAAAAATCATTGCGTGGTGTCCTGATTACTGATTGGGTGTTCACATAAAATGTATTGGAGATGACCAGTTTTCATACTATTACTCATTATGAAGATAATCTTTTTGTCCGGTTCACTGAGTCATCAGAAATTCCCCTGCCCCCGTACCTATCACGCACTTTTGCGCACCCCTAGCCGCGATTACGTCGTATTATCGGTTCCACTGTTCTGAGGGATGTCCCGTACGGTAATACAGAAGAATCGCCTGCGCCCCCGCCCCTAGCTGGGGCAGGGCTGGCGTAAGGGGGGCGATCATTACCTGTGGGCCCCCCTCACTCCAACCCCGGTACCCCCTCCGTCCACCACTCGACCCTTCTCCGGATCCCATCATCATTATACGATGCCACGGTCACCCGGTCCCGGGAGATAGCAATAAAATACAGTTCCCCATCCGGGTCATGGCATTTCAGGATCACCGAGAAGAGGTCGACTGCGGGGATATGCCGGGCCTTTCCCCCGTGGGCGTTAAAATTCGCGATATGAGAAAGGATGGCAGCGATGCCGTACTCGTATCCCTCAGCGGAATTGTACGTCTCCTGCCCGGCGCCGGTCCGCTTCCCGTCCGTATTCTCGTACAGGAACTTCGCGGTATACATCTCTCGGACCTTCTCGAACGGCGGGTGGTTCTTCCTGCCGTGAAAGTACGATGTGCAGCCAAGCGGGTTGTCCATGACAAGCGATTGGACCACCGCACTGAATGCTGCTAGGTCCGGGAATGGTTTTTTCAGGTGATGGACGGCACTCTTTGTTCCGGGTCTCTGGTTAAAATGGGCCACGAGTCTCTTCCCTCCGGTCTCCTGCCCGGTCGTTCCCCTGGGAAGACCGGGACATATGGATTAGGTTCAGATTATTTTAAGGGTCGTATAAATCTTTGGTGGTCGGGTTGGGGGGTTGGGCGGTGTACTTCAATGGTCGCACGAGTACGGTCCTATGGTGCGCCGGGCCATCTGGAACATTTTTCCTGCGACGTTATTTTCATGCACCGGCATCTCATCTGCCGCACCGGTTTGGTGAACCGAACGTCCGGTTACCCATGAAGTACACCGCCCGACCCCCCCATTAGGATCAGGGTCAGGGCCCGCAAATCCTGCAATGGCTTTGCATTTTCACGACAGAAAAAGAGGAGCAGGGGAGCGAATATGATGGCTGGATGGGTGAGGGGGGTCTGACGGTGTACTTGGGTATTTCAGGGAAGTAGCATGTTCCCGGCAGACAATCGCGATCATCTCGTTCAGCCTCTGCTGATGCACCCCTGGGGCTTCGTCCCCGCTGTCGGGGCATTGTCGTCCATGGTGACGCGGCAGTGCCTGTTCCGGCGGCATCGCACGTGCGCCTCTCCCCCAACGGGGAATAAAGTGGCGTAAAATGGGGAATCTGGTATCCCGAAAAAAAGGATCTTACCCTCGCGGACTTTTCAGGAATTCACCGGCTTTGTCCGGGGTTTCCTGGCCTTTTTGGGCTTTGGTTTCCGCACGCCGTCCTCATCCTCGATAAACCCATCGAATGCCACGATGTCCTCGGCTTCCTGCGGGAGGGACGAGCGGATATCCACCGCCCGGGTCCTTACCTCCGGTGCCGGTTTGTGGGTAAGGATCTCTTCGAGCACCGCATCAACGCCCGTCCCGTCCGCGGTTGACATCGTGGCGTATCCATCAGCGGTGACGAGGTCCGACTTGTTCGCGACGATGATGACCGGGACATTGACCATGCCTTTTACTTCCTCAAGAAGGCGGAGCTGCACCTCCATCGGGTACCCGCAGTGCTCTGAGGGATCGATGATGAAGAGGATGACATTGGCCACGTTCATCATCGCGGAGAGCGCCTGCTTCTCGATCGGGTTGCGCTCATCTGCCGGGCGGTCGAGGATGCCGGGCGTGTCCACGAACTGGATCCGCTCGCGTCCCATCTCCCGGTGTCCCACGATGATCCCTTTCGTGGTGAACGGGTACGATGCCACTTCCGGGTCGGCGGATGAGACCCTGCGGATGAACGAGGACTTCCCCACGTTCGGGTAGCCTGCGATGACGATGGTGAACGCTTCCTCCACATTGGGGAGTTTCCGCAGGACGTTCCTCACTTCATTGAGGAAGAGCAGGTCCTTGTTGATCTGGTGGACCATGGAAGCGAGCCGCGCCACCGCCCGCTTCCTGAGGACCAGGGTCTCCTCGGACTTGCGGGACTGGAATGCGATCTGGTTGCCGACCATCTTCGTGTGCTTTGCTGCCCAGCCCACCGCGCCAAGGGACTGCTTGATCTTCTCAACGCCGAAGAGGATGTCGGTCATCTCGCGGTAGAACGGGGAGATCTTGTCAAATTCGGGGAACCCGCGGATGATATACACCAGCCGGTCGTGGACTGCGGCCCCCACCGCCCGGACGAACTCCTCGTTCGCCCGCTCCTTGTTGTCCTTCTCCTTCATCTTCTTTGCCGCACGGCGGAAACTCCGGTCAAGGATCTCATCCGCAGTTGGCACCGTTGGCATCTTCTCGAATTCCACAAACTGCCTGCCTATCTATTTATTTATGGAACGTCAAACGGTTTATCGTTATGGACCTGTCCCTTATCCAGAAGGATATCCTCATCACCCTCATCACCCTCTACCACCAGCAGTCGCACTCCATCAAGGGTGAGGAGATTGCCGACATGATCCAGCGCAACCCCGGGACGGTGCGCAACCAGATGCAGGCCCTGAAGGCGGTAGGTCTTGTGGATGGCGTCCCCGGTCCAAAAGGCGGTTACATCCCAACGGCAATCGCGTACCGGGAACTCAACCTGAGCCTGGCCGAAGGCGACTATGATGTGAAGATCAGCCGGAACGGGGAGGACATCCGGGGGGTCAATGTCCAGGAAGTTGATTTCACCACGCTCTGCCACCCGGACATCTGCCATGCGATGATCAAGCTGGTCGGGAGTGCCAAGCTCTTCGAGATCGGCGACCAGGTTACCATCGGGCCGACACCGGTCAACAGGCTGCTGATCCGCGGCGAGATCTTTGGCAAGGATGAGGCAAAGCAGGCCCTTCTCATCGCCACCTCCGAGATCATCTCCCTCCCCAAGAAATCGATCAAGCACTATATGACCACCCCGTTAAAGACCCTGAAGACCACTGACACCCTCAAAGAGGCTCTCATCCTCTTCAACCACAACCACATCCATGGTGCCCCGGTGATCGACAACGGGAAACTCTCCGGTATTATCACGATGAGCGATATTGCCAAGGCGATAGAAAAAGAACTGCCGCTCTCCACCAGCGTCTCGGTATGCATGACCCCGGATGTTGTCGAGGCCTCCTCTCACATCAAGTTGTTCGAGGTCATCAACCGGTTCAAGGAGCGGGAGATCGGGCGGCTGATCGTTATCGAGGAGGGAAAACCGGTCGGGATCATCACCCAGTCGGATATCATCCGGGTCTTTCCCTCGCTCTAAATCCAATACTTTTAGATATCCTGCGCCAAATGTTATGGGAGGAATCAATGTTTTATGTCGGAATTATCACAGGCAGCAGTTGAACGGATCATCAAGAAAGCCGGTGCCGAGCGTGTCAGTGCCGATGCCACCGAAGCCCTTGCCGGCATGATGGAAGAGTACGGGATACTCCTTGCAAAGGAAGCCAAGAAGATGTCGGACCATGCCGGCAGGAAGACCCTCCGGGGGGTCGATGTCAAAATGGCCGCAGAACTGTTCAAATAACCTCATTTTTGCACGAAATCTGAAAACCTCTTTTTTGCCGTCAATTCAGAACAATTTAAATATTTATACATCGTCAATTTTTTCATGACTCGTGTATTTGCCCGCAGCCTCTCAAGAAAAAAGATCATGACGAATGACGGAAAGCTCATCGGAACCCTGAAGAACCTCCGCGTTGATTTCGATTCCGGCCAGGTGCAGGAGATGCTCGTCCACCCGGACCAGTCATTCTCAACGGACGGATACACTCTTGAGGACGACAACCTGCTGCTCATACCGTTCGAGGCAGTCAAGGATATCAAGGACTATATTGTCGTTGACCGCTACCTTGCGCGGAAATAAGAAGAATACTTTTTTACCCCTTCAACAAATCCGTTTCCGTACGTCTTTTCTGTAATATAATCTGCTGCTGCCCTGGTATCGGGATGCCCGTTGGCAACCGCAATACCTATTCCGGCTGCTTCGATCATCTGGATGTCATTGACGGAATCGCCGATTGCCAGGAAATCTGCGGGATGGAGACCGAGTGTTTCTGCAAGGAGGGCGAGCGTGGTTCCTTTGTTGATGCCGGGTGTCTGGAGGTGGATGGCAAACCCGGTATCGATCACCTGTACCGGGTGGTCCCTGAGTATGGTTCTCACCTCTTCAACCGGGACGGTCCGTGCAAAGGCGAGGTCGGAAAACCGGTATGTGGGGCTGAAGAGTTCCAGTTCCTTTCCCTGCATACGGTAATGTGCCTGCACGGCTTCGAGTGCCCGCAGGCACACGGTCTGGTTCCCGGTGATCCGGAGGGGGCCGGCGTATCCGGTCCGGTACACTCCCCCGTTCTCTCCGATGAATGACCCCTGCGTCCCGATCATTTTAGAGAGCGATTCCATGAAGCAGGATGTGTTCCCGCTTGCCAGTACTACGATGACACCCTGGTCAACCAGTGACCGGATGGTCTCGATGGCGCCGGTATGTATCCTGCGGTCGGGACTGGTGAGCGTCCCGTCGATATCAGTGATGAGTGCTTTCAACACGGTTTGAGACCAGCCTCTTCTACAATGAACGGTGCCTCGCCCTCGGGAAGATTCGGGCTGTCCACGAGGCGTGCAATACGCTTGCCGCCCTTGCTCTTTCTGAGGTAGAGCCGGAAGGTGGCCGTGTGCCCGACAATGTTGCCCCCGATGGGTTTGGTCGGGTCGCCGAAGAACACGGCAGGGTTGGACATGACCTGGTTGGTGACGAGGCCTACGGCATTGTGCTCATCGATCAGCTTGAAGAGCTCGTGCATGTGCCGGTTCAGTTTCTGCTGCCGTGCGGCAAGGGTCCCGCGTCCGGCGTATTCCGCCCGGAAGTGGGCGGTGAGCGAGTCAATGATAAAAAGCTTGACCGGCTTGTCGCTGGCTTTCAGTTCGGTTGCCAGTTCGCGGGAATTGTCGATCAAAAGCATCTGGTGATCGGACGTGTGGGCCCGGGCAATGTGGATATTGTCGAGGAACGTCTGCACATCGGGGATGTCATCAAGCCCGAGACCGTTCACCATCTGCTCGATACGCTCGGGACGGAACGTGTTCTCGGTATCGATGTAGATGACGCTGCCGTTCAGGCCGCCCTGGTCCTCGGGAAGCTGGACATTGACGGCCATCTGGTGGACGATCTGGCTCTTACCTGAACCAAATTCACCGTACATCTCAGTAATGGCCTGGGTCTCAAGGCCCCCGCCCAGCAGGGTGTCCAGTTCCGGGACCCGGAACGAGAGCTTACGGATGTCCTTGCGTGCTTCGAAGATATCTTTCCCGGTCTTGAACCCGCCGACATCCGCCACTTCGCGGGCAGCCTTGATGATCTTCTTTGCAACTGCCTCCGAGATCTCTGAGACCTCCGAGAGCTCGGCAGGTGCTGCCGTTGCAATGCTCTCAACCGAAAGGTAACCGGCTTCCCGGAGTTTCTCTGCTGTGCTCGGGCCTACACCCGGTAAATCTTCAATTTCCAATGGTCCTTCAGCCATTTCTTGTAACACTCCTATGGCACAACAAGATGTTAAAGACTGGCATATAAACCCCCGGACTGCGCGGGGTGAAAGTGTGGTTCAGGAGTCCTGCTGCTCCCGGAATTGCCGGATGTGGGCAAGTACGGTTTCTGCACTGATCTCCTCCGGCTGCACGGAGTCCGGAAGGATACGGCTGCCGGCAAGGATCCCGCTCACATGAACTTCGGTCCCTTCCGGGAAACTGCCTTCAATCAGGTAGCGGTCCTTCCCGTTATCGATGAATATGCATCCCTGGCCCGGGATGATGGTGCCGGAGAAGACGACCGGAACCGGCTGTGCGGTCTCCTCTGGCACCAGCAGTGCGCTTCCCCGCCCGACTGCGAGTTCGATATCCCCGAACCGCCCGGGCTTTGCCGTGGCATGATAGACCTCAACTGCATCCCCGGCAGCCAGCGGGACCAGCGCATTCTCTCCCCAGAGAACAATTTTCTGGTCGTCTTTGCCATCGGAGATCGTCACGTTCCTGACCCACGAGGGCGTGCCGTTCCGCGTGGTAAATGATCGCGGCTGCTGCACCAGTTTCACCCTGCCCCGGACGGTATAGATACCCTGATCGCCGACGGCATTGAGCGGGGTAAACGGGATGGCGATGCTCTGGTCAGTGGGGGTGACGGTGCTCTTGTCGTCAAGGCTGTAACTCCGCCCCTCATCGCGCTGGTTCAGCTTTGCACCGGTGATGTGAAGGGCAGCACCTGGAGAAACAGAGAGGAGCAGCTCCGGTGCCCAGGCAACCATCCGTGCGGTTCCTTCATCATCGCCGATAATGGCATCCACCATCTCCCCGCTGGAACCATCCTTTTTGGTATACGTGCGGGGTTCCCCGCGTGCTACCAGGATAACATCCAGGTCAACGGGTTCGTTCGAGAGGCTTCCGTGACCTGTACTATTCTTTCGCATCTCGCACTGGATCTCGCAGCTGGCTTTTCGCAGCGCAAGGGCATAGATCTCTTTGGTGCTCTTCCCCGGGTGGCGCCCGATGACTTCGAGCATTTCACCTTCCGCGACATCCAGCACCGCACCTGCTTTCTGGTCCCAGAGTACGAGCCGTGTTGTCCCGGTCTCGTCCCCGAGCAGGATCGTGGCCACCCACCCCTTCTCGCCATCTGCCCGGTCGAACTCCCGGGGCTCGGTCTTGTCAATAATCTTCCCGAAAAAAGAGAAGAGGCTGGATTTTGCACAGAGCCCCTTGATCTTCACGTGCTCCCGGCCCAGCTCGCCGACCACCATCATCGCGGCGGTCGGCTCGTCTACCAGGTCCCCGCACTCGTTGATCTTCTTCTCTACACGCTGTTCGAACTCCTCCTTGGTGATGAGGTCATCGACCAGCGCATAGTGGAAGTGCACTGCACGAACCTCCGCTTACTTCTGCCAGGGAGGGTGTTCCATGGCAGCGGTGAGATCTGCAACGGTCTCTCCCCTGCGCATGAGTGCTGCCTGCGAACCGTGGAGAAGAACCTCGGGGCAGCGCGGCCGGCTGTTGTACTGGGATGCCATGGAATACCCGTAGGCTCCTGCATCGAGGATCGCTACGATGTCCCCGGCAGCGAGTTCCGGGAGTTTCCGGTCCGGTGCAAGGATATCGCCGGTCTCGCAGATGGGCCCGGTGACGGTGTATTCCGCATTGAGTGGTGCATCGGCCTTGTTTGCCACGATGACCTCGTGGTAGGAGTCGTACATGGCGGGCCGGATCAGGAGGTTGAACCCTGCGTCCACGTTTGCAAACCGCTTGTGGGCTTTCTTGGTGGAGTTGACCCTTGTGAGGAGCACAGTAGAGTCGGCCACGAGAAATCGGCCGGGCTCAACCCAGAGTTCCGGGGTGATGCCGCAGGCTTCCATACCCGCCTTGAAGATCGGGACAACCTTTGCAGCATAATCTTTCGGCGTGGGAACCGGATCGGTATCGTGGTGGTAGGGGATGCCAAGGCCGCCGCCAAGGTCCATGAACTCCAGTGTAACTCCCATGTCCGTGAGTTCCTTTGCAATCCGCACCATCACTTCTGCCGCCCGTGCGAACGGTTCGACATCGAGGATCTGCGAGCCGATGTGGCAATGGATCCCGACCGGTCGGATACTTTTGCAGGCAAGGGCTTCCTTGTACGCAGCAGGGATCTCCTTGTGCGGGATGCCGAACTTGCTCGTGGCGAGGCCGGTGGCGATCTTCGGGTGGGTAGGCACTTCGAGCGCCGGGTTGACGCGGAACGAGACCTTGACCGTCTTCTTTGATTTCGTCGCCACGGCATCGAGCTGGTGGAGTTCGTCAAGGGAGTCGAGCGAGACCTTCACGCCTTTCTCCACCGCGAGTTTCAGGTCGGCCGGGGTCTTGGAGCTCCCGTTGAAGAGGAGTTTCTCCGGTGCCATGCCCGCTTTGAGCGCTAACTCAAGTTCTCCCGAAGAGAAGACATCTGCCCCGGCGCCTTTTGCTGCCAGTGCCCGCATCAGGGCAAGGTTGCCGTTTGCCTTTGCTGCAAAGAGCACCTGCACCTTCGGGTACCGGGCACCGAGGGCCTTCTTGTAACTCTCGAAGTTCTCCACGACCCGGTCTTCGCTCGTCACGTAGAGCGGCGTCCCGTATTTCTCTGCAAGCGCTACACAGTCCTGCCCGTTGATGAGCAGGTGACTGTTTTTAACGGTAAGGTGATGGGCGAGTCTCATAATTTCATCTTCCGCATCCGTTCGATCGCTTCCTGTATCCGCTCAACCGGCCGGGTAATGGCAAACCTCACGTATCCTTCGCCGCTTGCGCCGAACCCGACGCCCGGCGTTGCCACGATGCCGACTTCGGTGAGAAGCCGCCCGGAAAATGCCATGCAATCCTTGACCGGCACCCAGACATAGAACGTTGCCTTCGGGAGCGGGACGTCGAACCCGAGACTCTGGAGTCCTTTGACGAGCACATCGCGGCGCTCCTGGTAGATCTTACATGCGTCTTTCACGCAGTCCTGCGGGCCGGAGAGGGCCGTGATGGCTGCGTGCTGCACCGCGTCAAAGACCCCGGAGTCCACGTTGGTCTTGACACGCCCGAGCCCGGCAATGACTTCTGCATTGCCGACTGCCATGCCGATCCGCCAGCCGGTCATGTTGTAGGTCTTGGAGAGCGAATGCATCTCGATACCGACGTCCATTGCACCTTTTGTCTGGAGGAATGAGGGGGCACGGTACCCGTCGTACGAGATCTCGGAGTACGCATTGTCCGAGACTACGACGATCTCATTGTCGCTCGCAAAGTCGACTACTTCCTTGTAGAACCCTGCCGGTGCAATGGCTCCCGTGGGGTTGTTCGGGTAGTTGATGTACAGGATCTTTGCTGCCTTTGCAACCTTCTTCGGGATATCGGCAAGTACGGGAACAAAATTATTCTCCCGCAGGAGGGGCATATCGTGCACCTTCCCCTCGGCAAAGAGGGTACCGGTCCGGTACACCGGGTAGCCCGGGCTCGGGGCGAGGACATAGTCGCCGGGGTTCACGAACGCCTCGGCGATATGGGCGATGCCGTCCTTGGAACCCATCAGCGCCACAACTTCCTTATCTGCATCAAGGGTGACACCGAAGCGCTTCCTGTACCACCCGGCAACGGCACTCCGGTAGGCCGGCATCCCGGCATAGTCAGGGTAGTGGTGGTTCTTTGGATCCTTTGCTGCCCTGATGAGGGATTCTACGATATGGGGCGGTGTTGCAAGGTCAGGGTCCCCTACGCCGAGGTCGATGAGGTCAACGCCTAATTTCCGTTGTTCAGCTTTCATCGCGTCGATCCGTGCAAAGAGATACGGCGGAAGGTTGCTCATGCGTGATGCGTACATAAGTACTTACTATTGGCGCTGGACGCTATAGAATCTAACTCCCTGCAGGGAATGGCTCTTTCTCCCGGGAGGGAGGTTCAAAGAATCAGGCTTATCATGCCGTACTTATAACTTCACCGGTATGGAGAAGAATCGGGATACGGGGACGATAACGGCAGCCCCGGAGATCTGCGTGATACTCTCAACGGTTCCCAAAGCACGATCAAAAGAGATCGCCCGGACGCTTATCGACCGTCATCTCGTTGCCTGCGTCAACATGACCCCGGTAAGGTCATGGTATTCCTGGAAAGGGGAGTTCTGTGATGACGAAGAGCACCTGCTGATTGCAAAGACGCAGAAAGTACTGGCCGGTACGGTTATCCGTGCCATCCGCGAACTGCACCCGTACGAGGTGCCGGAGATCATCGAACTGCCCGTAACCGGCGGGCACCTGCCCTATCTTGAGTGGGTACACCAGGAGACCCGGGAGATACGCGCTCCATGATCCCCATGATCCATATGCATCACGGTATCCAGGTTGTTGCAGGAGAGCCGCACGAGACCGATGATGCCATCGTCATTGAGGACCGGTTCGAGCTCTTCCTGAATGACCGGTTCGTGACCGGCATGGTTGCGAGCCGCGACCAGCTGAAGGAACTGGGAGCAGGATACGTGATCAACGAGGGGCTGGTCCGCTGCGTCGATAAGGTGTCCGTTGACGGGGATCGTATCCTTGTGTACTCCGATACCGGCTGCGACCTGAAATGGGCAAAACAGGAGGTCGGATCCTCCGGGGGACTCAGTTTTATCACCCCGCCTCAGCGGGTGGTCTCGGATGTCCGGGTCTCACCGGATGACGTGATTGCCATTACCCGGGAGATCGAGACCGAACTCTGGCGGAAGACCGGGGGGGTCCACTGCTCGGTTCTCTTCTGCAACGGGCAGCTCCTTGCCAAGAGCAGCGACGTGGGCAGGCACAATACGGTCGACAAGCTCGTAGGGTATGCGGCCCTGAATCATATTGACCTCTCCCGGTGCGTAATCGGATGTACCGGCCGCCAGCCGGCGGGGATGGTCCGGAAGAGCGCCCATGCAGGTATCCCGATCATCATCTCCCGGGCGGCATCGACCGACAAGGGGATCGCTGCGGCAGACGCGGCAGGTATCACCCTCATCGGGTTCTCGCGGCAAGACCGGTTCACCATCTACACGCATCCCGACCGGGTCATGCTCCGGGGCAGGGATTAGACCGGCACCCGGCGGGCAGGTGCCGTGATGCGCAAGGTTATTTCCTCCAAACGGGAAAAGAATCTACCAGTAGTCAGGACTGATCGATCGTGGCAGACGAACCAGCAGCAAAAACCGTAACTGCACTCCTTGTGCTCGGGTGTCCGCAGGTACCGGTGCAGACCAGTATCGCGCTCTATCTCATCAACCGGCTCAGGAAGGCCGGTATCACACCGGTGGTTGCCGGCAACAAGGCGGCAAACACCCTGCTCGTGGTCTCGGATCCCGATCGCCATTATCTCGGCGAGGTGATAGATCTCGACCGGGCCGTGGGACTGATCTCTGACAAGAAACGGGACTTTGACCGCTGTTTCGTTTTCATCCATAATGATGCAGGTGTCAGCTACGCGGCAACAATGGGCGCGATCTCCCACGCGAAACTGTATGCCCTGGTGTACGGGGAACACTACGAAGAACAGGTGAAGAAGATCGACTTCCCCTGCACGGTCATTGCGGCAAAGGCCGTCCACAACCCCCTGCCCTTAAAGAAAGCAATCGATGAGGTGACCCCATGGGCTGCGTAGAAGAGATGAACTATGAGATTGTCCTGCGGGATGCCACCTTCAAGGAGTCCCGCGAGTATGTCCGATCGAATTTCAAAGAATCCATCGATGTGCAGCCCGGGTTCAAGGTCTTCGACGTCCACGTGATTGGCCTGCCCCCGATCGCGATAGGGCTGGACGGCGACTTTGTCATCTTCCCGTACACAAAGCCCTGCCACGGCACCTTCCTCCTCCGCGTAGAAGACAAGGAAGAGGCGGCACGGCTGCGGGCCGGAAAAAAGTGATCGTATACCGGTTTGCCGTTTGTGTACCCGTATGATCTTCGCAATCCGGTTTTTGAGGTGCGGGGGACCGGGGTCTGAAAGGGGATTTGATCTCCCGATCCACAAATGATATATTATATAGCGGATTGAAGGGGAATAATACAAAAATATTTTGGGTTTTGTATGGCGGGCAAAGGAAAAATACTGCTGATGGACGATGAGCAGATCATCCTCGATGTTACCCAGGAAGTGTTGAAGTTTCTTGGGTACGACGTGATGTTTGCCGAGAACGGGTCCGATGCAGTCAGCCTGTATATGCGGGAAAAGGAAGCCGGTGCCCCGTTTGATATCGTCATTCTCGATCTCTCTATTCCGAACGGAATGGGGGGAAAGGAGACCATCCAGAAACTACGGGCATATGATCCTGCCGTGAAAGCCATTGTCTCAAGCGGCTATTCCAATGATCCGGTTGTCACGGATTATGCAGGGTACGGGTTCTCCGGGGTCCTGTCGAAACCCTACAAGATCAATGATGTAAAATTAATCCTGGAACAGTTGCAGAAACTCTGAAAACCGGTACGGGGATCGGTTATTATGCCGGTTTCCTGGTTTTTGCGCATTTTTTATGGATCTTTCCGATTGCCTCGTCTGCTGCCCTGCGCACGTACTCGTCTTTGTCCGCGAGCAGTTTTTCAAGGGGTTCCAGTGCCCGCTCATCCCCGATGTTGCCAAGGGCATCAGCGGATCCCCAGCGGACATACCAGTCCAGGTTTTTGAGGCACAGGATCAGGGTATCGACAGATGTGTGACTGCCCAGTTTGCCCAGTGCCCATGATGCAGGTACCTGGACAAACGAGTCGGGTTCCTTGAGGGCTTTTGCCAGGCACATCGCAGCGCGCTTGTCGCCGATCTTCCCCAGTGCATCCGCTGCACTCCAGCGGACATACCAGTCCATGTCGTTCACTGACTGGATCAGGGGCTCAACGGCGCGGTTGTCGCGGATCTCCCCCAGTGCCCAGGCGGCCCTGACACGGACCCACCAGCGTTTGTCTTTCAGGGCAAGGATCAGGGGTTCAACAGCAGGTTCCCCGATGAGGGAGAGTGCGTACGCGCTCCGCCACTGGACGTCGCCGTCCTCATCCCGCATGATCTCGATAAGTTTCGGGATGGCCGGCTCCCCGATTTCCGCGAGGACGCGGGTTGCATGCCAGCGTATATCATGGTCCTCTTCGGACAGTGCCCGGATCAGCTGGGGAAGTGCTGCCACGCCGATACGGCCAAGGGCGAGACCGGCCAGCCACCGGACATCCTTGTCATTCTCCTTGAGTGCGCGTATCAGCGGCTTGACTGCCGGCTCCCCGATATCCCCGAGAGCCAGCGCCGCTCTCCACCGTATCCCGAGATTGGTATGACGGATCGCCTTGATCAGGCTGTCCATATCCATACCGCCGATCGTGTGGATATAGTAAGCCTTCTTTTCCGATCCCAGTTCTTTCATGCTCACAAGGGTCTCCCGTTGCTGATGCGGAGGAATGCAGCGTTCCTTATTCTATAATTGGCACAGAGAATCGCAGAGAATTCCGTCGATCCCGGATGTCCGGACAGGGGGGTATCATGCCCGGCGACCCGGATCTATCTATAGTCATGAATGATTGATTCCGACCTATTTGAATATAACGGCAAGAACTGACGTCGGAAACCGGGTGCTGCCGGAGAGGTCTCCGGCATAGCACGCCGCACAGGCAGGAGGTATCCCCATGCCAACGTATATACCTGAACCTGCAGGATCGTATCATACGGGGTTGTATGACTGACGAAAGGGAAGTGTCTGTCCTTGTCGGAGGGAAAGCCGGCGATGGTATCAACAGCGCCGGTGCACTGGTGGCACAGCTGCTCAATCATCTCGGCTACCGGGTTTACCTGTATTTCGATTATCCGTCGCTGATCCGGGGAGGCCATAATTTTGCGGTAATCCGGGGTTCGGACCAGGACGTATCAACCTGTCGGGAGAAGGTTGATTTCATCCTGGCCCTGAACCAGGAAACAGCAAACCGTCACCGCGAACAGGCGCATGCCGGTACTGCGGTGATATTCAATGCAGACCTGGTTAAGTCTGATGGCCAGGGTATTCCGGTAAAAGCCCTGCTTTCGCACGAGAATGCGCCCGAGATCATGGGGAACTCGGCAGTAATCGGGGGTTTTGCAAAGGCTGCCGGTATTGACTGGGAGATCGTGGAGGCGGTGTTCCGGTCCCATATTCCCAAAGGAACGGACATGAACCTGAACGTGGCCCGGGCTGCATACGACCAGCTTGCAACGGTCCGCCGTATTGTACCGTGCAGCAACCCGCCCCTTCCGCTTCTCACCGGGAACGAGGCTATCGGTCTTGGCCTGGTCAGGGGCGGGCTTGAATCTTATGTGTCGTACCCGATGACCCCGTCATCAAGCCTGCTTCACTTCCTTGCCGGGGAGAAAGAGCGATTCGGCATAACCGTTGTACATCCCGAAAACGAGATTGCCGTTATCCTGATGGCTCTCGGATTTGCGTATGCCGGGAAACGTGCTGCTGTCGGTACCTCCGGTGGCGGGTTCTGTCTCATGACCGAGGGGCTCTCCCTTGCCGGTATGGCAGAGCTTCCCCTGGTGATCGTGGTCTCCCAGCGGACCGGGCCATCAACCGGGCTCCCCACGTATACCGGGCAGTCCGAACTCCGTTTTGTCATGCATGCCGGGCAGGGAGAATTCCCCCGCCTCGTTGTTGCACCGGGGGATGCAGCCGAGGCACTCGCATGGTCAGCCATTGCAATGGAGATTGCCTGGAAATTCCACATCCCGGCATTCATTCTTCCCGATAAGACCCTGTCGGAAGGTACCTACAGCATGGATATTGATACGGGCAGTACCATTGCACCCGTAACCGGGGAGACTCCCGTTCTGGAAGGGCATTCCCCTTATCGCAGGTATGCGGACACCCCGTCCGGCGTCTCGCCCCTTGCATTCCCCGGCATGAAGGATACCGTGGTGAAGGTGAACAGCTATGCCCACGATGAAGACGGGTACACCACCGAGGAAGCGCCCATGGTTGCCCTGATGGCAGAGAAACGGTCGCGCAAGGAGGCCGGGCTGGCCCGCGCAATGGACGGATTTAAGCAGGTCAATGTCCTCGGGTCTGCCGGTGCCCCGACAGCACTTCTCTGCTGGGGGTCAACAAAAGGCGTGTGCCGGGAAGTTGCCGGCATACTCGGGCTCCGGGTTGTCCAGCCGGTAGTGCTCGAACCGTTCCCGGAGGATCAGATGAAACAAGCGCTTGCCGGGACGACGAAGATCATCTGCGTTGAGGAGAATGCAACCGCACAGCTGGCAGCACTTGCCCGGCAGCATGGGATCAGCGTGGATGCGAAGATCCTCCGGTATGACGGCCGCCCGTTTACGTACGAGAATCTCCTTGGGAGAATCCGGGAGGAGGTCTCATGACCGGTCGGGCGCTCATTACGGAGGTCCAGAACACCTGGTGCCCGGGCTGCGGCAACTTCACCATCCAGCATACGCTCAAGACCATTCTCGCGGAAAGGGAAGCCACCGGCAGGTCGCTGGATGATGTGGTCCTGGTATCAGGTATCGGCTGCCATGCAAAGATCGCTGACTACCTGAACATCAATTCCTTCTACACCCTCCACGGCAGGACGATTCCCGTGGCAACCGGTATCAAACTTGCGAATCCCGACCTTGCCGTGATCTGTTGCTGTGGCGACGGGGACTGTTATGCGGAAGGGCTGGACCACCTGATCTTTGCCGCAAAACGGAACATCGATATCACGGTCATTGTCCACAACAACCGCGTGTACGGGCTCACGACCGGACAGTACACTCCCACATCCCCGCTGGGATTCCGGGGCAAGTCCACCCCCCTGGGCACAGCGGAATTCCCCCTTAATCCGGTTGAGCTGATGCTTGCGAGCGGCGCGACCTATATCGCGCGGGGCTATACGAAAAAGATGGACCAGTTAAAAACCCTCATCCGCGGCGGGATTGATCACCCTGGCTTCTCGTTCATCGACGTGCTCCAGATCTGCGCCACGTTCTTCCCGGCAGCGGATTATTACACGCCCCGGGTGTACGAGCCTGGGGATCATGACCCATCGCGGTTCGACCTTGCCTGTGCGCTGGCCCGCAAGTGGGATTACAATGCGGACGCCCGGATTGCGCTCGGGGTATTCTACCGGACAACCTTCCCGAGTTTCAACGAACGGCTGGGCACACCAAAGAAGAGTCCAAAAGAGCGGGAACAGGGAATCCGCGACCTGCTGGCATCACGCATATAATTACGGCAGTCATACGGATATGGTAGACTTCCGGTTCAAAGCCCGGGGTACCTGCGGGAACGGTGATTCGATGAGCGGCAACAGGCAACAACCGGACCGAAGAAGCGGTATTCTTCCCGGATCAGGGAGAGTATCACGGGGTGCGTTCAACCGCCTCCTGCTGCTCCCGCTTCTCGTATACCTGGTCTGGACCGCAGAGACTTACTTGTTTGCAGGTTCTTTGGGGCTCTTTGGCGCTCCCGATGCCTTCGCATTCCTGCTGTATACGACCGTGACGTGCATTCTTATCGGTATTGTTGTCCCGGTTATGCTCGTGCGCCGGGCATTTTTTACCGGCGATATTAATATGCACCAGATCGGGTTCCGGTCCCTGCGACGGACCCTCCTCATGACTTCCCTGACCCTGCTTCTCGTGTGGGCGGCGGTTGCGCTCCAGAACCCGTTTGGCACGGACCGCTTCTCCTTTGCCGTGGTCTTTCTCCAGTTCCTGCCGACCGGGATTGCCATGGTCATGACCTGCTGGGTGCTTGCCGGCACGCATGTCCAGGCATATGTCCGCAATGGCGGGGTGCTCCACTCTATCTGTACCGGTGTCATCGTCACGGGTATCCTGTCCGGGCTTTCCTTTGTCGCTCTCAACCCGGGGGTCGGGATCCCTGGCAGTCTTGTCCTGTACTTCTCCTTTGGGATCCTTGCGGCGATCTTCTTCTTTGCGGTGCGGGATGTCTGGGCCACCTCTGTTGCGGTGACGGGAGGTCTTGTCTGGCTCATGGCCGGGCGGGCTGATACCACGACTATCGTCCCGGTGTTTCCCGCCATATCCGCTGCCGCGGTACTCACGACAGGGATCCTGGCGATTATCCACTGGCACCTGTCCCGGCATTATGTTACGATACCCGCACCGGCTGCATGATCCATGGCACTCCCTGATCCTCCCGTGAGGTGAATGCGGGCGGGGGCTTTCAGGATGTTCACGTTCCGAAGGTACAGTTCAGCCATGCCCACCGCAACTATTAATATTGGCGATCCGTGATCAGGTATTGATGACGATCTCTCTGGTAACACCCGGGGTCTTTGCCTTCGTTATCGTGCCAATCCTGATCTTCCTTGCCCGTGTCTGCGACATGAGCCTTGACACGATCCGGGTCATCTTCATGTCGAAAGGGATCAAGTACCTCCCGGCGATCATCGGCTTTTTCGAGGTGATCATCTGGCTCGTTGCCATAGGCCAGGTGATGAACAACTTGACGAACGCGGTCTGTTATATCGCCTACGGTGCAGGGTTTGCCACGGGGACGATTGTCGGCATGGCCATCGAGGAGAAACTCTCGCTGGGCTTAACCAGCGTGCGGATCATCACCAAGGAGGATCCAGCGGAACTCATCCAGTTCCTGCGCTCGCATAACTATGGTGTCACAAGTATCGACGGGGAAGGTGGTACCGGGAAGGTAACGATGGTCTTCACCATCATCAGGAGGCAGGATCTCCAGCACGTGGTGGGGCTCATCAAGGATTTCAACCCCAATGCGTTCTATTCCATCGAAGAGGTGAAGTCTGTGGCAGAGGGTGTGTTCCCCGAGCAGAACTCTCGCGGTCTCATCCACTGGCTCTACGCGATGGGCTCCGGCCCGAAAGGCAAGTAACCGGATACCTTTTTTAAAACAGGCTTCGGACGGGATGGGGGATGGGATTTTGGTGGGACGATGGTCCTGTATATCCTGTATATAACCAATACCTTCTTTTTGTTCAAGAGTGACGATGACGTAAGGAACGTGTATGCCGATCCAGCAGATCCATGTGGAGAATTTCAAGAGTTTTTCCGAGATCGATATTGACCTTGCCCGGTTCAACGTCGTGATCGGTTCGAACGCAGCGGGAAAATCCAATTTCATCAGTATCTTCCGGTTCCTGCGGGATATCGCAACGTCGGGAATTGTGAACGCGATCGCCATGCAGGGGGGAGTAGACTACCTTATGAATGCCACGATTGGCACGGCACGCGACCTCGCAATCCGGGTCCGCTATATTCCCGACAGTGACATGGAATATATCGACAAACAGCAGGATGGCTCATCCCTCGTTGGTATGAAGGCCTGCGAATCCACGTACGAGTTTTCCCTGCGGTTCACCGGGCACCAGGACGAGTTTACCATCACAAAGGATCGGTTTGTCATCGGCTGCGATCTCTCGACCTGCCGAAGGGATGGTGCGGCCATTGTCGAGAGCAGCGCGATCGGCCGGGGGCAGATCGTTGTCTCCAGCGACAACGGGGTGATACGGTATGAGGTTCATGTCCCGGAAGGCTGCCCGTTCAAAGAGGACGAGATCATCCCGCTCTTCTTCCGCAACAAGCGCCTGCCGGAGAAGACCCTCCTTCTTGAAACGAGCTACGGGTTCCCGCTCCCGCACTTCAACCGCTTCTTCGACCGGATTGCCGTATACGATATCGACCCGAAACTCCCCAAGAAGGGTGTTGTCATCACCGGGAAACGGGAACTGGAACCGGACGGGGGAAATCTTGCTCTCGTGCTGAAGCGGATCATCGAGGATCCGGAGAAGAAGCGGAAGTTCTCCAACCTGCTCCGGGATACCCTGCCGTTCGTTGAAGAGTTCTCCGTGCAGAAGTTCATGGACGTCTCGCTCATCCTCACCCTCCGCGAGCGGTATGCAAAGAGCCGCGACCTGCCCGCCTCCTCCCTCTCGGATGGCACGATCACGATCTTTGCCATGATCGTTATGCTCTATTTTGAGGACAAACCGTTCATTGTCATCGAAGAGCCGGTGAGCCATATCCACCCGTTCCTGGTAGGACGGGTCATTGCCATGATGAAAGAGGCCTCTCAGAAAAAACAGATCATGGTCACCACGCACAGCACAGAGGTGGTCAAGCACACCGGTATCTCTGACATTATCCTCATCTCCCGGGACAGCGACGGCTTCTCCATCATCTCCCGGCCGGCAGATAAGGAAGAAGTAAAGACATTCCTTGAAAACGAGATCGGCATCGAGGAACTCTACATCCAGAACCTGCTGGGAATGTAAATGAAGAAACGCCTGTTCATCATGGTTGAGGGAGAGGATGACGTGCGGTTCTTTGGCCGCATCATCAAGCCCCTCCTTGCGCCACGGTACGATTCGGTGGAGATCGTACCCTATGCCTGCATCAAGCGCGAGAAGGTGAACAAGTTCTTACAAAGCGTCGTGCTGATGAAGAACGATTACATCTTCGTTGCCGACATCGATTTTGAGCATTCGGTGCGGGACAAGAAGCAGATCCTGTATTACCGGTTCAGCAACCTGGACGGGGGGAGTGTCGTGATCGTTATCCGGGAGATCGAGAGCTGGTATTATGCGGGAATTGCCGGGCCTCTTGAGCAGGAACTGGGTATCACGGGTATGATGTCAACGGATGATCTGACCAAGGAGGACTTCAATGCCCGCATTCCCAAGAAATTTGATTCCCGGATTGATTTCATGTTCGAGATCCTCAAGTCCTTCTCCCTTGAGACGGCGGCACGGAAGAACCACTCCTTCTCGTTTTTTGTCAACCGCTACCATATCCAGGAGAATCCCGGCGAGTGAACCGTATCCTTAAGGGCATCAGGTCCATTGCCGGGCAGTTCCCCAATAGAAACCATTTTTAAAAACGTGGCGCCATTCTGTAGTATCTGAATTTTCAGGGGTATAGTATGGACAGGTATGTATGCACGATATGCGGTCATGTCTATGACCCGGAGAAAGGGGAACCCAAGCTGGACCTTCCTCCCGGGAAAGCATTTGAGGATCTCCCGGATGACTGGCAGTGCCCGGTCTGTTTTGCTGCAAAGAACGTGTTCGTGAAGGAGTGAAGGGATGGTAGCACGCGAGATTGTACGGGGAGTATTCTGGGTCGGGGCGCTGGACTTTGACCGGCGGCTCTTTGATGAACTGATCCCGTTGCCGGAGGGCACGAGTTATAATGCGTATCTCGTCCGGGGAAGCACCAAGACCGCCCTGATCGATACGGTTGACCCGAAATACGAGGAGGAACTGATTGTCAACCTCCTGAAACTCGGCATCGAACAGATCGATTACATCATCATCAACCATGCTGAGCAGGACCATGCTGGATCCCTCCCTATGGTCCTCGAGATGTACCCCATGGCAAAGGTCGTGACCAATGAGAAGTGTCGCGATCTCCTCGTTGCCCTGCTCCAGATCCCGGCGGAAGCGGTACAGGTCGTAAAGGACGGGGATTCAATCTCCCTTGGCGACCGGACGCTTAAGTTCTTCCTCACTCCCTGGACTCACTGGCCGGAGACGCAAATAACCTTCCTTGTCGAGGACCGGATCCTCTTCCCCTGCGATCTCTTCGGATTCCATACTGCCACAACGGAACTGTTCGTGACAAACGAGGCGGATGCCTACCGGTCAGCGAAACGGTATTATGCCGAGATCATGATGCCCTTCCGGAACAGTATCAAAGGCTATGTCCAGAAGGTCCGTGAGCTCAATCCAGTCATGATTGCACCCAGCCACGGCCCGATCAACAAGAACCCGAAATTCATCCTCGATGCCTATGCCGACTGGGTCTCGGACGATGTGAAGAATGTCGTGGTCCTGCCCTATGTATCCATGCATGGGAGCACGCAGAAGATGGTTGACCAGCTGACTGACGCACTTATCCGGCGGGGTGTGAACGTGAAACCCTTCAACCTCACGAAGACGGATATCGGGGAACTGGCGTATGCTCTCGTGGATGCAGCGACCGTGGTTGTCGGCACGCCGACCGTCCTCTTCGGACCCCACCCGCAGGTTGTCTATGCCACGTACCTTGCGAACGTCCTGAAACCCAAAGTGAGGTTTGCCTCGGTGATCGGGTCCTTTGGCTGGGGTGGCAAATCGGTTGAGACGATTGTGAAGATGCTCGACCACGTGAAGGTCGAAGTCCTTGAACCGGTGGTCATCAAAGGTGCGCCGGATGAGGCGGCTGTTGTTGCGCTCAACCGGCTTGCCGATGACATTGCAAGGAAACACAAGGAGATTGGAATCCTTTAAGGAGAGAGCGATCGTGACAAAAATGCTTGAGATCTACAAGTGCAGCGTATGCGGGAACACCACGATGGTTGTCAGCCCTTCGGGTGGCACCCTTGTCTGCTGCGGCCAGCCCATGACCCTCCAGGTGGAGAAGACAGAGGATGCGGGAAAGGAGAAACATGTCCCCGTTGTTGAGAAGACCCCGCAGGGCATCCGGGTGAAACTCGGGTCGATCCCCCACCCTATGGAGGAGAAGCACTATATCCAGTGGATAGAAGTGATCTCCGGTGACGCTCTCCTTGTCCAGGGGCTGAAACCCGGGCAGAAGCCTGAAGCGGAGTTCACGGTACCGGATGGCCGCATGAAAGTGCGTGCGTACTGCAATGTGCACGGGCTCTGGACCGACAAGGCATAGGTCTGTAATCCAGCCTCTCTTTTTGGATGGTATAGTTTTTCCGGGCAAACACTAATAGAGCACGAGCGGCAACCCAATAGTAATGGGCCGGCTCGGGTATTTCTCCACGATAATTGCGGATCTCGGGGATCTGTGTACCTTTGTCGCCCCGGTGACCGCAGTCCCCCTGATCGTGGCAATCCTCTTTGCCGAATGGGACATGCTCCTGCCGATGGCAACCGTGCCCGCGATCTTTCTCCTCTCCGGTGTGGTTCTCAAACAGCTCCCCCGCGGACGGCAGGGCAGCCGGCTCTCCACTGCTATGTGCTCGGTGGCACTCTTCTGGTTTGCCTGTGCCATGGTGAGCGGCATCCCGTTCATGCTCGGCCTGCATATGAGTTTCACGGATGCGGTCTTCGAGGGTATGGCGGGCTGGACCGGCACCGCATTCTCGATGATCCGTTCACTTGACACCGCACCCTATACCCTCCTCTTCTGGCGCTCCTATATGCAATGGGTCGGCGGTATCGGGATCATCGCATTCTCGGTTGCCCTTGCCAGCAGCACGGGACTCTTCCGGTCAAAACTGCCCCGCAGCGAGGGCCGGGAAGAGCCCCTGCTGCCAAGTGTTGTTGCCACCGGGCGTTCGCTCTGGAAGATCTATGCGGTTCTCACGTTCTGCGCAATCGGCCTGATCCTCTTCACCGGCCTCTCGCTCTGGGAATCGGTCAACCTTGCTCTGTCAGCGATCTCGACCGGCGGGTTCACGTTGCACAGCGGAGGGATTCTCTATTACGATAATGTTGCGCTGGAAATCCTGCTCATCCCGATCATGATTGCCGGTGCTCTCCCGTTCAAGTTATACTTCCTGATCGTGCAGCACCGCCGCCTGAGTCTCTTCGGCGACGAACAGGTGAAACTGTTCTTCCTCTTCCTCCTGCTGGGAACCTCGGTGCTGACGTACGACCTGATCTATTTTGCCGATCTTGATATGGCTACGGCAGCCGGACAGGGGTTCTTCATGACTGTGTCTGCGCTGACGAGCACCGGCTTCCAGGTCGTGGATCTCCAGAACTGGGCGGGAGTGACCCTGCTCTTCCTTGCCATGCTCATCTTTGTCGGAGGTGCCGCCGGCAGCACGGCCGGGGGGATCAAGCTGGATCGGGTCTCCTTTGCGGTCAGGGCACTCATGTGGTGGTTCCGCCGGCTGTTTGTGAGCGGGAAGGTGCTTGTGCCGTTCAGGATCGAAGGCCGGGTGATCCCGAAAGCGACAGCGGAACTGGAAACGGCAAAGAACATGCTGATCATCCTCCTCTCCGTGGTCATCATCTTTGTTGCGTCCCTTGCCGTGCTCCAGTATCATCTCACCACGTATTCCCTGACGGAGATTGTCTTCCAGGTGGTCTCCGCATTCTCTACGTGCGGTATCAATACGGGGTATGTTACCCCGGATATGCCCGTTATCTCAAAATGGATCTTTATTCTTGTGATGTGGATTGGCAGACTGGAAGTGATCCCGGTCGTCATCCTCTTCGTGGCCCTGTTCAGGGGTCCTGATTGATCCCCTACACCCGGCTTTTTTTAAGACGGTCAGATCCCCGAAACAAACCGGCTGATAACGAGGACACAGCCAAGCCAGATCCCGTATGCTCCCCCGAGACTCTCTAACAAGCCCCACCGGTTCATGAGGAAATACAGGGCGATGAGGAAGGCAAGCGAAGGGATGGCAAAAAAGAAGGTCCCCAGAACCAGCTGACGAGTGGTGGCTACGCCGGCATCGTTATAGGTAAAGAGGAATGCAAGAGTGGTGATGATGGGAGCCGCGGCAAGAATGCCGCCATATTTCGGGTTTACCTGCTGCGCGATATAGGTCACGCCGACAATGATACTCCCGCCGGCTATGAATTTGAGCAGCGTGTGCAGGTATTCCATGACAGGTACGATCATCGTTTCCGGTGATGAAAAATTCTCTGCTGGTGAGATGCAGCGCACCGTGAAACACCCCCCAGGGGAATTGCGAACATTTCTGCATCGAACGCAAGTCCACTTTTGTTAACATCAGGAGATCTAATATAAATTGCCGCCCCATTGTTGTATAATGAAGCAGATCGCCCTGTACGGGAAAGGCGGTATCGGCAAGTCCACCACCTCGGCCAACCTTTCGTCGGCACTCTCCGGCAGGGGACTCTCGGTTTTGCAGATCGGCTGCGATCCCAAACGGGACAGCACCCGTATGCTGATGCAGGGCAGGTTCATTCCAACCGTGATGGATCTGGTCCGGGAACGGGGTGATGCAGCCCTTTCCCTTTCGGATGTTGTCTTCACGGGATACAACGGTATCCGGTGTGTCGAGGCCGGGGGGCCTGAGCCCGGTGTCGGGTGTGCCGGCCGGGGGATCATCGCCACCTTCCAGATCCTTGAGAAATTCGGGGCCCTTGAAGGAGACGTGATCGTATACGACGTGCTGGGCGACGTGGTCTGCGGGGGGTTTGCCATGCCGATGCGGGAGGGCTATGCGCAGGAGATTTACCTGGTCACCTCCGGCGAACTGATGTCCCTGTACGCGGCCAACAATATCTGCAAAGCAGTCCAGCGACTCGCGTCCCGGGCAAAGAGCAAGTGCCGGCTGGGCGGTGTGATCTGCAACGCGAAGGGGCAGCCCCGGGAAGAGGAACTGGTCTCTGAGTTCGCCCGCCGGGTGAACAGCGCAATGATACAGTACATCCCCCGCGACCATGTCGTGCAGCAGGCCGAGGTGAACCGGCAGACCGTCATCGAATACAGCCCCGACTCGGCGCAGGCAGATCATTACCGTTCCCTTGCGCAGCGCATCATGGAGAACACCCGGATGACCATTCCCACCCCCCTTGAGATCGATGACCTCGAATCCCTTGCCCGTGAATTCATCTAGGCTCGGCGGCTGCACGCTCACCGGTGCAATCTCGGTGACCTCCCATGTCCGCGACGCAGTCACCATTATCCATGGCCCGGCCGGGTGCAGCCACCATAACGTCTCGCTCCTGCACGCCAGCTGGCTGGACAACGATCATGCCATCCTGCCGGAACTGGTCTCCACCGGCCTCTCGGAAACCGATATCGTGTTCGGGAGCGAAGAGACGCTTCGGAAGTCAATCCGGCATGCTGCCGGGCGGGATGTGCGTGCCATCTTCGTCCTCTCTACCTGTATTGTCGAGACGATCGGGGATGATGTGGCGGCGGTCTGTGCAGAGGAGTACGGGATCCCGGTTGTCCCGGTTCCGACTGCGGGATTCCTCGGGGGAACGTTCCACGACGGGGTCAACAACGCCCTCATCGCCCTTGCGGCAACGGCCGGACCCTGTCGGAAGACCGGCGGCATCAATATTATCGGGGAGATGAACCTCGAGTACGAGGTTGAAGAGAACTACACAGAGGTTGCCCGGCTCCTCTCGCTGCTCGGTCTGACCGTGAACCTGCGTTTTGTGCACGATATCTCGTACGACCAGCTTGCCCGTCTCGGGGCAGCGCAGCTCAATATCCTCCGGAGCCCGGCGCTTGTGCCGGTCGGGGAGGTGCTGAAGGAACGGTTCGGCACCCCGTATATCCCCTCGTTTCCCCACGGGCTTTCCGGAACGCTCTCGTTTATCAGGACAGTTGCCGGTGCCTGCGGTATTGACGGGCAGGAGGCCGTTTCCGGGGAATGCGTACGGCAGGAAGAGATGATTGCCGGCTTTTCTGACCTAGCGAACAAGCCGGCCTCACTTGACCACACCCTTTCAGGTGCGGAGGAGATCCTGGCTGCCGAGGAACTGGCCGCGGTTCTGGATCTTGTGGTCGGCGCTCCTGGCAAGAGTTCCCGCCTTCCGGTCAGCGCAGCGATCGGAACTGTCGGGACACGGAGGATGCTCCACCGCTGGAGGCGGGCTATCCATGCCTGAATGCAACAATCCTCTCTGGCCCTGTGCCATGACCGGTGCCGCGGCCTGCCTTGCCGGGTTTGATGGTATCGCGGTTGTCATCCATGGCTCCAGCGGGTGTTACTATTATCCTACCACCCTTCTCCATGCCCCGCTTCATGGCACGTTCATCTGCGAGGATGACGTGATCTTCGGATCCGAGGGTCGGCTCGTGGAAGTGATCGACGGGCTTTCGGGAACCGGCAAGCGGATAGCGGTGATCACGACCTGCGTGCCTGCAATCCTTGGAGAAGATATACGGTCCATGCTTGACGGGCATGACGTGATCCTTGTGGACAGCCCGGGATTCTCCGGCAATGTCGAGACCGGGTATGCCAAAGCTCTCGCCATGCTGGAGCCCCGTATCAATCCCGCCTCCCCGAGTGTCAATATCGACGGGGTATGCCTGTTCGACCCGTTTGCCGTGGGGAACGAGCAGGAGATCCGGCGGTTGTTTACCCTTGCTTCGGTTCCGGTGGGGACGGTTTTCTCCCGCGACCGGTTTGACCGGGCGTTCCGCGCATCAGCGTTCACGGTTGGCACCAATACTGATTTTCCCTCGGGTGTCGGGGAATACCTGGGCGGGATGCTGGGGTTTGATGCGATCCGTGCCACGTTCACGAGGATAGGAGAGGTGATCGACGGAGCGGAGTGCGATCCGGTCTATGCCGAACTGGACCAGCAGGAGGAGCGTGTTGTCCGGGCGTGCGACAAGTATCTTCACCGGTACGATCCCCCGGTTGCTGCCGTCTTTGCGGGTTCCTCGTATGCGGCGTTTGCCGCCCGGGTGCTCCGGCAGTACCTGGATGCGGAGATCTGCTGCATCGGTTCCCGCACGGCACCCGGTGATGCTCCAGTCCCGATGGTGGAGGCGGCCGGCCTTTCGCAGGTGAAGAACCTCATCCAGATCCACAATCCCGATCTTGTCATCGGGTCTTCATTCGAACGTTCGGTCAGCGGGACTGCGGCCTTCGTCGGTATCATCCCCCCCCTGCGGGGGAGTATACGGCTGGCTCCAACCCCGCTTGCCGGCATCAACGGGACCCTGTCGTTTGTCGAGCAGGTACTGAATGCCTGCATGGATCATACCCCCTGAAACCTGTTTTCCCCCCACTATCTTCGTCGGCAGATCACTTTCACCCTGCGCATGGCGGGGGGATATATACCCTCCGCGGCAATGCCAGTATACGACAGAAAGGTGGTCGTGTATGATGGAAAAAGCAGGATATCTCCAGCAGACAAGGTCGCAGGCGTTTGACAACGAAGGCCAGGTGCATGACATTGTCGAGCTGCACATTCTCGGGAACCGGTACGCCATACGGAAGTCTGACCTCATGAAAGCCCTCTCAGGCCGGATGTACGTGCAGGTCGAGGAAGTCACCCGGAACTGGAACGATTACCTCGGACTGACCCGGGGTCTTGCCCATGTCTCTGTATCCGGCAAAGCTCTCAATATCGACCTGTTCGGGGCCGGGAATTTTACCCTCTCCCTGTCCATGCTCCGGGCGGTAATATACGGGAAGGAACGCTCTGTCGGGATCGTAAGGATACCGGAAACACCAGCGGTCAGGATTCGCAGGGCTGCCGAAGGCCAGCAGACGATCAGTGCGGTTGTCTGATCCCCCACTGTCCGGCCACCCGCCTCTTCCCTCTCTGGCGGTGGCCCCCTTTTTTAACGGCATCGTGCAACATTAATAGTCAAAAAACAGATGATCATAGGTGGAGAAATCCCTCCTTACACTCCGGTAAAACGGTCGTGAACCGGCACAGGTAATGGCGGTCAGAAATGGATACCACGGATGCAGCATACCGGGATCTTGTTGAGAGCCAGCAGGATCTCATTGTACAGTTCAATCTCGAAGGCCGTCTCCTTTTTGTCAATAAGGCCTATTGCGATACTGTCGGGAAGACCCGGGAAGATCTGGCAGGCAGCGTCTTCATGCCGGTGACCGAAGAACGCTATTCCGATGTAATCGCCACCCAGATGACCAAGCTCTTCCGGCCACCGCATGCCTGTATCGTGGAGCAGTGGATGCAGACAAAGAAGGGCCTGCGGTGCATCAGCTGGTCGGCAAAGTCCGTATTCGGTGCTGACAAGGCAGTAGTATCCATTGTTGCAACAGGCAGGGATATCACCCCGCTTAAAAACGACCAGAAATCCCTGCGGAAGCGGGATGAGGAACTGATGGTCCTGCTGGAGAGCGGCAGCCAGATGTATTATACCCATACCCTCGACCATACCCTGATATTTGTCAGCCCCCGGTTCCGTGATCTGCTGGGCTGTCACCCGGGAGAAGGGAAACGGACCTGGACCGATTACCTCACCGATCATCCCATGAACGCCTCCGGCCTTGAGCGGACGATCCGTGCGATTACATCCGGAAAGCGTGAGCCCCCGTACCGGCTGGAGATGGCCACCCGCGACGGGCGGAAGATCTGGGTGGAGGTCAATGAGGTGCCGGTAGTAAAGAACGGCAGGACCATGGTAATTGCCGGGTCCGTTACCGATGTGACTGACCTGATGGCAGTCGAGGAAGGCCGTGCGGAGGCTGAATTCCTGATCAAGGATGTGTCCGGTGAACAGACCGTCAGCGAATACCGTGCCCGGGTTTCCGGCCGGAAGGTAAAAGGGCCCCTTGGATATTTCCGATCCATTCTCTCGAAATCATCGGATGAGGAGAATGTCGGGGACGTATCTGCGGTATCGCAGGAAAACCTGAAATAAACCCCCGGGGATGGGAAACGTAAGATCAGAAGTCACCCCGAAACATGGTTTGGAGGAAGGATACTATGGCTGAAGAAAATAACCGGAGTGAGGAACCCCACCTCACCAAGGGCAGGCTTGAAGCGCTTTCTGATGGCATCTTCGCGTTCGCAATGACACTCCTGGTCATCGGGATTGATCTCCCGGACAAGGCAACGCTCATCCAGTCGAACGCATTTGCCCTGCATTCACTCCTCTCGCTCTATTCCGATTTCTTCCATTATGTCCTCGCATTCATGATCCTGGGAGCATTCTGGCTCAGCCAGCACCAGCAGTTCCATTCTGTGAGAGTCCCTGACAAGTTGTTCATCTGGATCAACCTCGTGACCCTCATGTTTGTGGCACTCCTCCCCTTTTCCACCTCCTTCTCCGGTGACTTCCCCGGCGCGTCCATAGGTGCAATGGTATTTGAGGCAAACCTCTTTGTGATCGGTATAGGCATGACCTGCCAGTGGTGGTATGCAACAACCGGTTTCCGTCTGGCAGAGTCCACGCTGAAACCCGAATATATCCGGCGGGTCCTGAGGGGAAATCTTGTCGTCCCCGTAGTCTCCATCATATGCATTCTTGTGGCACTGACAGGATCCTTGTATAGTACGGTCCTTTACATGACGCTTCCTGTTGTCGATTATGTGGTGGATCGATACTTATCCTGATACTGGTATCCCCCCGTACCTTTTTTGGATGGGGAGATTTGCCGGGTCATTTGTCCGAGGCGGGGTGCGGATAATCGTGTATCAGGTCGTCCTATAAGCAGACGATATCATACGATCCTGACCGCACCAGAAAAAAGAGTGAAAATTATTTTCCTTTCTTCACGCACTCGGCGATATACGACCCGGCCTTTGCCGTCCCTGCTTTGCCGCCGAGATCCTTTGTCACCACGCCATCCTTGATGCTCTTCTCGATGGCCTTGACAATCCCGGCAGCCGCCTTGTGCTCGCCAAGGTGATCGAGCAGGATCGAGCCCGCCCAGATGGTTGCGATCGGGTTTGCGACGTCCATGCCCTTGTATTTCGGGGCAGAGCCGTGGATCGGCTCGAACATGGAGGTCCCCTTCGGGTTGATGTTGCCGCCAGGGGCAAGACCGAGCCCGCCCTGGATCATGGCGCCGAGATCGGTGATGATGTCCCCGAACATGTTGGGTGTGACCACAACATCGAACCACTCGGGGTTCTTGACAAACCACATGGTAACGGCGTCAACGAAGTTGAACTCTGTCGTGACCTCAGGATACTTCTTTGCGTTCTCATTGAAGACATCCCGCCAGAGGCCGTACACATCCGAGAGCACGTTTGCTTTGTCCACGGAGGTGAGTTTCTTCTTCCGCTGCATCGCAAGATCGAACGCATAGGTCTGGACCCGGCGGGAGCCTTCGCGGGTGATGACGCCGATCTGGTAGGCGATCTCCTCGGCATCGCTTGTCACATCAAGCCCGAACTTCACGTTGTAGATGTCGCGGACAACGTCAAGCTCGATCTTCTGGTGCTTCTTGAACCGCGAGCCGATGCCGACATAGAAGTCCTCGGTGTTCTCGCGGACGACAACGAAGTCGATCTCCTTTGGACCCTTCCCGGCAAGCGGGGTCTCGACTCCTTTGAGGAGCTTGATCGGCCGGAGGTTCACGTACTGGTCGAAGTGGAACCGGAGGGCAAGGAGGATGCCCTTCTCAAGGATGCCCGGCTTCACCCGCTCGTCACCAATGGAACCGAAGTAGATCGCCTTGAACTTTTTGAGTTCTTTTAAGTCATCCTCGGTTACCAGCTGCTTTGTTGCGAGATACCGGTCTGCGCCGATATCGAAGTCCGTCCACTGGATATCGAAGTTATACTTCTCTCCTGCAGCTTCCAGGACTTTCTTTCCCTCGACCACGATCTCCGGGCCGATTCCATCCCCTCCGATTGATGCTATCTTGTACATACCGGAACCTCCTTCAATGACTTTGCATATTCCACGAGCCCGCCGGCATCGATGATGCCCTGCATGAACACCGGCACCGGCTCGATTGCGTACTTCGTCTTGTCCGCTTCAAGGTATCCTTCCTTGATATTCAGGGTAACCTTTGCCCCGTCAGCGATCTTGTCTGCATCCGGGCAGACCACGGGAAGCACTCCCACGTTGATCGAGTTCCGGAAGAAGATGCGGGCAAATGACCGGGCCACGACCACCTTCACGCCGGCACCGATCAGGGCAAGGGGTGCATGTTCGCGGGAGGAACCGCAGCCGAAGTTGCGCCCCCCTACGATAACATCGCCCCGCTGCACCTTCTTTGCAAACTCGTCGCGGGTTCCTTCAAAGGCGTGCTTTGCCAGCTCGTCCGGGTTGTTGAGGGTCAGGAACCGTCCCGGGATGATCGCATCGGTATCGATATTGTCGCCGAACTTCCAGACCCGCATGTTCTTTGCTGTCTGGGGTTCCCTGACAACAACCTTCCTGACGGGAACGGTCTTCTTCGCTGCCATGATCACACCTCCCTCGGGTCGGTGATCTCGCCCGTGATTGCGCTCGCTGCTGCTGTTGCGGGAGAACAGAGGTAGACCTTACCATCCGTGCTGCCCTGCCTGCCCTTGAAGTTCCGGTTGGATGTCGAGAGCGAAACTTCGCCCGGTGCAATCAGGCCGAATGCCCCGCCCATGCACGGCCCGCAGCACGGTGCTTCGACAAGTGCTCCCGCCTTCACGAACTTCTCGATGAGCCCGGCCTTCAAGGTCTTGAGGTATTCGTCGCGGGATGCCGGGATGATGATGACCCGGATCTTCGGGTTGAATTTTTTCCTGCCCAGCACATCTGCGGCCTCGGCAAGGTCCTCGAAGCGCCCGTTCGTACAGGAGCCGATGAAGACCTGGTCAACGTGCGTTCCTGCAACCTTGCTGACCGGGACGCCCGTGTCAACGTTGTGAGGCACGGCAACCTGCGGCTCAAGGTCGGAAACATTGTAGGGCCGCTTCTCGGCGAACTTCGCATCCTCGTCGCTGTCAAGTTCGAACGGTTTCATCTTCCGCCGGCCTTTCATGTACTCCCACGTCACCTTGTCCGGTGCAACGATACCGGCTTTTGCGCCCATCTCGATGGCCATGTTGCAGAGTGTCATCCTGCCGGACATGTCGAGTTTCCGCACGGTCTTTCCGGTGAATTCGATTGCCTTGTAGGTGGCCCCGTCAGCACCGATATCGGCTGCAATCGCAAGGATCAGGTCCTTTGCCCCGACCCTTTTTGGGAACTTTCCGGATACCTCTGCGCGGATCGTCTCCGGCACCTTGAAGTACAGGGAGCCGAACTTCAGGGCAAATCCCATGTCGGTTGAGCCGATACCCGTGGCAAACGCCCCGGTCGCACCGTACATACAGGTGTGCGAGTCCGCCCCGACAACGATCTCACCGGGTGCTGCCCGGCCCTTCTCGATCGTCACCTGGTGGCAGACACCTTCGTTGATATCATAGTTGTGGATGCCCTGCTCCGCGGCAAACTTCCGCATGTACACCTGGTTGCTCGCAGCCTCGATGGAATCGGCGGGAATCTGGTGGTCAAAGAGCATGATAATCGCTTTTGAGTCAAAGACCTTCTTCCCACCCATCTCGTAGAACTTCTGGATGGCAAGCGGGCCGGTGATATCGTGGATCATCGCCCCGTCAAGGGGGGCCATGACCACTTCGCCCGCCCTGATCTCACTGCCACACTTCCTCGAGAATATCTTCTCTACGATTGTCGCTGTCATGCTCGATCGTCTCTACTATTGACACTCCCCTATCATGTAGTTTCTCGTGCACCACCCGGGTGCACCACGTCCGATAACTGCGACCAGATTCGCAGTCAAAGCAAGGTTTAACCCCATTTCAGGTCAAGACTGTACGAACACCATGAAACGAAATGTGAGTTTTCTCTGTGCACTCCTTGCCATCTTCCTGATGGCAGCAGTTGGCAGCGTATCCGCTGCCTCATCTGATTCGGTTACCGACAAAGTGATCCAGGCCTCCGGCAGCGGGAACGTGATCGGAACGCCCGACCGCGTCCAGGTGACCTTCTCCGTGGAGACGGAGAACGCAGATGTCAAGGTTGCCCAGGCAGACAATGCTGCAAAGATGACCAAGGTCATCAACGCCCTTGTTGCCTCCGGTATTCCCGAAGACGCCCTCAAGACCACCGGTTATAACATCAATACCGTCTACGATGAGTCGTCCGGCAGCAGTATCCTGAACCCCAAGGTCAAGACCTACCAGGTTACCAACACCCTCACCGTCACGCTCCATGATGTGAGCAAGACCGGTGAAGTGATCGATCTCGCGGTTGCAAACGGTGTCAACCAGGCAGAGTCCATCCAGTTCATGCTCTCCGATGCCCAGGCCCTGGCGCTCCGCAGCGAGGCGCTGAAGAAGGCAGTGGCAAATGCCCGTGCAGATGCGGATTCTGTTGCCAGTGCCATGAATGCCACCATCACCGGTACGGGAACCGTTGACATCTCCCAGGGATACATGCCGGTTGTCTATTCCAATTACGCGATGGACACCGCTGCAATGGGAAAATCCGCAGTCGCAACCCCCATCAAGTCCGGTGACATCACGGTGACCGCCCAGGTCTCGGTGACCTACACCTATAACTAACCTTTTTCGCAACTCTCCCGTTCACACACTCTTCACAACTTTTTTAAAATAGCAGTGTGATCATTTCATAAAATCACAGTGCGGATGCCGGGTCACCCGTGACCCGTACATCTCTCAAATTTCGAATATCCAGGAATCAGCGGATACAATAGGATTGATTTTACCATGGAGCGCAATATCGGCTTTAAGGAGCGAAGGTACATTGAAGAACTGCGGATCCTCACGAAATCGACAGCCCTCGACTGCGTGATAGACGACCGGTTCGACCGGGTAATCTACGTGATCCGGCTGGGTGACATGGGTCTTGCCATCGGCAAGAAGGGCGAGAATATCAAGCGGCTCCAGAATGTGCTGGGCAAGCGGATCGAGATGGTCGAGTTTGCCGACACTCCTGATGCGTTTATCGCCAATATCTTCAAGCCTGCCGAGGTGACCGGGGTCGAACGGACCGCAGAGGACGTGCCGGTGAACGTGTTCGTCAGGCAGAGGAGCGACCTAGGAATCGCTATCGGCAAAGCGGGGTGCAATATCGAGAAAGCGCGCATCCTCTGCCGCAGGTTTTATGGGATCGAAGTGGGAGAAGTCCTGCTGCAAAAGGAAGAATCATGAAGCCCAGTATGAAACCCGACGTGGATCCCCGGATCATTGCCGAACTCTGGCAGGTGATCTGCGATCGTGCAGAGAACCCGAAAACCGGATCCTATACCACCAGCCTCTTCACGGATAAGAAAGGGATCGACAAGGTGCTGGAGAAGGTTGGCGAGGAGTCGACCGAGTTCATTCTTGCCGTCAAGAACGGTGTCCCGGAGCGGACTTCGAGCGAGGCAGCCGATCTCCTCTTCCACCTGCTTGTCGCACTCCGGGCAGCAGATGTCGACCTCTCGTTGGTGATGCAGGAACTGGAGCACCGCAGGAAGTAATTCTCCCTCTTTTTTCCTGAGGGGCCAGCCGTATTCCCCTTGGGTTCCCGCTTATTTCTGGAGGAACGAGGAGAGTTCGACCACCTGCGGCAGGTCTTCTGCTTTCTGTGCAGAGGATGCAAGCACGCTCTCCTCCACAAAGATCGGGACATCGGCCCTGAGTGCAAGGGCAATCCCATCGCTCGGGCGGCAGTCAAGATACTCCTCGTGCCGGTGGTTGACAAAGACCAGCTGGGCGTAATAGATCCCGTCCTCGATACTGTCGATCTGGAGAGATCGCAGGGTTATCGAGAACTTCCCGCACAGGTCCAGGAAGAGATCGTGGGTGAACGGCCGGGGCAGGATCTCCCCGTTCCTGGCGCTGTTGATCGAGACGGCTTCCCAGATGCCGATGAAGATCGGCAGGAGGCGGCCGGAACCATCCGTGAGGATCACGAGCGGTACCGTGGCAGCATCGCTGATAGCCATGAATACCCCTTTGACCTCGCACCGGACCTGTGTCATGCCTGTGCACAGAGATTGCCGGCAAGCGTGATAAGGATACAGGTAGCGATGGTCAGGTCTTCTCGTTCAGGCTGTTCCGGGCTTCCCTGCGTACGATGATGATGCTGGAGAGGATGCCCAGGGCGATATTGAAGTAGTAGAGGACGATACGCCAGAGGACAACGAAGATGCCGACAACAGAGGCCGGTATGAAGAGGGCGTACATGGTGGTTGCACCGACCTCGGCAATACCCGAGCTGCCCGGTGTGAGCGGGATCATCATCAGGATGGCGAGGATGAGCTGGATCACGAACGATTCGAGGAAGAGGGGCGGCTGTCCCAGGCCCATGAGGATGAGGGACGCCGTGACGATCTCGGAGACCCAGTAGAGGAGGGTAAAGATCATGCCCAGGACAAGACCCCACTTGGCGGTATGGACGAACTTGATCGTTGCCCCCTGGAAGTTGTCGATCTCCTTGTCTGCCCGGTTCTGGAGTGCCTCGACGCGGGAATTCTCCCACTTCCTTGTCAGCCAGACCGTGCACCGGGCCACCACGCGTTTTACCACGTCGGGACGCCGGATTGCCAGGTAGAACAGGAAGAGGCACCCGACAACGAAGATCCAGGTGATGAAGACCATGATCTCGGAGATCGAGCCAAGGCTCTTCCACTGGTCGGTCAGGAAAATCATGGCAAATGCTGCCAGTCCGGCGAGTGCGATCCCGTCCAGCACCCGCTCCATGATGACCACGGCGGTTGCATCGCCGAGGGGAATATTTGCCTTGTAGAGCTCGTGAACCCTGACCGGTTCCCCGCCGGCCTGGGCCGGGGTGATGGCCGAGGCGAGCAGGTTGGCAAAGACGAGGTTAAGGCTGTACCAGAACCCGACCCGGTAGCCAAGCGAACCGGACATAGTCTTGACCCGCATTGCCCAGAAGCACATGGTCAGGAGGTGGGTGAGGAATGCGAGGAGGAGGAACCAGGGATTGATCTTGGTGAGGTAGGAAAGGGTGTTCTCGTTGATGGTGAGAATGAGGATGACAACGAGGACTGCAAGGGAGAAACCAACGGAAATATAGAGCCATTTTACCTGTGATTTATCCATGATCTCCCCGCTCTTGCACGATCTATCCTGGATCGGCTGTTAACCTAACAGGTTATGAGCCATAGTATTTACCTCTTTATCTCGTGAAAACCCCTGATGACGGGAAACGGGATGGCGCTTTTAGTCCACCGTGAAGATCTCCCGGTTTGCATGGATGATAAAAAGCCCTGCCTGAACGCCGGCATCGAGCCAGCCGTGCCCGTAACTGAAACAGGCCAGTGCATCTTCCCGTTTCCCGGACGCTGCAAGCATTGTTCCCTGCCTGAGGTATATCATGGCGATGAACTGAACCTGCACGGCAAAGGTATACGGGGAAGCCCCGGGATCGGGTGCGGGAGTAACGGACGCAAGGGCAGTGTCGAGCAGTCGCGCGTATCTCCTCGTCTTCTCGTCGAGTTTTGCAGAGTGTGAAGCCGGTACCGGCTCGGACGCCTCGTTAAACGGGCATCCCGGGTGTTCCCCCCGGCAGGTCAGCAGGCCGGATGCCTCTCCGCAGTGCAGCCACCCGAGGCCGTACTGGAACGCGGCCAGCGCATTGACCGGATCGCCACCGGCAAGGAAGGTCTTCCCGTCGCTCTCGTATGCGGATGCCATGCGGATCATAGCACGGCCGCATCTCCCGTACGGCGAGTCATCAGGGGCAGTGCACCCCGTCATGGCAAGAGAGGTGAAGAGCAGGGCCTGCAGTTCCGCTCGTTTCATAGGCCGGCAAACATCTCCAGGTACTCGCGTTCCATGTCGTGCAGCTCGGCCGGCACCACCAGGATGTGGAGCGGCGGGCCAAAGTCCGTGGCCCGTACCGTATCAGCAGATCCGGCCCGGACCACCGGCGCATCAGACCCTGCACGGGCAATCCCCACGTACAGGGGAATCACTGCTTTCCGTGGTGCCGCCATCTGTTCCAGCAGGGCAACTGCTTCCGGTACTGTCATGTACCGTTCTTCCTGGATATCGAGGAAGACCAGCGTGTGGAGCCGCTGGGAGAGGTTTGAAAGGATCACGTCGAGAGGGGTGGTGGGGAACCAGTTCTTCTGCGGGAACGGCAGGGAACAGGACTTGCCGAACCGGTAGTTCTGGAGGCCGGAGAGGCCGCAGATCGCGCTGGAGATGGATGCGCCGTGTACGATCGCGGTTCTGATGCCCCGGGCAGCGGCCCGCATCCGGATGTCCGAGTGGGTGGTCGAGACCATGGGATCGCCGGCACAGAGGAAGACCACATTGCCTTTCTCTGCCGCTGCCAGCAGTTCGTCCGGGTGCTGTTCCACGTCCGCCCGGAAGAGCGGGGTGACCGCCTTGCCATAATACTCCTCAAGTTCCTCGCGGGTCGTGCCGCCAAGGCGCGAAGTATAACATTCAAGAAAGACCCGGTCGGCAGCATGGATCAGCCGGAGTCCCTTCTCCGATACGTCAGTCTTATCGAAAAGCCCCAGGCCAATAAACGTCAGCATGCTCTGCGACACCTTTTTAGTTGGAGAACTGCGTTATGGAAGCCACCAGCGATTCGAGGACAGAATGGACATCGGCCTTCTTTGTTGCCGAGATCGGGAAGACCGGGATATCCTCGCCTATGCCGAGACCCTCCCGGATCTCCCCGGCACTCATGACACCGGGCATGTCGTTCTTGTTCGCGGCAATCGCATAGGCGATCCTCCGTTTCTCGATCATGCTGATGATATGGCGGGCCCTCGGCAGCATCTCGGGTTTTGTGGCATCAATGACCACGATGGCCCCCATCGCATGCCGGAGATACGGGGGCATGAGGGGATCGAACCGGGTATGTCCCGGTGTCCCGTACAGCGTGATATCAAAATCTTTCCAGCGCAGCCACCCGAAGTCGAGGGCAACGGTTGTTGACCCCCCGTCAGATTCCTGGCGGTCTATGGAATGACCCTCGTCGGCGGCATTCATGACAAACGTGGATTTCCCGGAATTTGCCGGGCCGGTGACCACGATTCTCGGGATATAGGGAATGACCCGTCCTTCTGCAATGATGAAGGGCAGGGACCGGACCGGTACCGGTCCCCACGATGTGTGGACGAGCGTGAAATAGTTGAAATTCGGGAAGGGGCGGAACGATGAACGAATGGCAAGAACAAAGTCAAAGGAGAGATCCCGGATAAACCGTTCGAGCAGCGGTGCCCCTTCAAGGTTCAGGTGTTCCAGGATAATGGTGACCTTCATGCCCCCCGCGCCTTCTTGTGCGGATTCGAGGATCTCCATGGCCGTTTCAAGACCGAACTCCTCGTACAACAGGTCGAAATAGACAAAGATCACGGTGACCTTGTGATCATGGCAGAGTTTTTGTATCCGCGCCTTCCATTCGCGGGCCCGTGCCTCAGCGGAACCGGCGCTTTTCCCGATCCGTTCACGATCAATGGCATCCAGGAATGTCACCGGTCCTGATGTGAGATCCAGGTGTGCTCCATACATCCTGGCAGCATCATTCCGGTACGCGTCCACGGTCGTATTCGGGAATATGACCATGCAGGAGTGCCCCCGTGCCAGGGCACAGGAGAGTGTGGAGATCATGAAGAGCTGGCCGTTGGCACCCGGTTCAAGGCTGTACAGAACCCTGCTGCCCTGCGGGATGCCCCGGCCCAGCATCTCGTCAAGACCGTTCACGCCGGTCGATATCATGGCAGGATCACGACCTGGCCTTTCGTAACCTGGAATTTTATCCAGTCCCCGCTCACACCGGTAATTCCCCGGATGCGCAGGAAGTTGACGTTCTGCTCCACTTTGATCTCGATAACACAGGTCATCAGCTGTTTGATCAGGGAGAGGGTCTTCTCATCGAACGACTCGCTGTTGAGGAGATATACGCCAACGCCTTCGATCTTCTTCAGTTTGGCGGTGAGGACGTGGAGAAACTGGTAGAGGACTTCGAGCCTGCGGTACATCAGCAGGGTGGAGATTGAGTTGACGCAGAACCGTATGGGTGGCGGGAAGAGTCCGGCTTCCCCGTCAGAGAAATCGCCCTCGAAAATGGTTTCGATCATATTGGAAAACTTGATGCCGATCCCGGTCAGGTCGGTGGGGCTCGACACGAACATCAGGCGGGGCGTATCGACAATGGTCGGTGTCGAACTCTTGGTAATGGCATCGATGACACCGGTAAACCGCTTGTCTGCACCGGCCAGCTTGAAGGCATCGACCACCTCGGCTGCACGCTCGTTGGTGGAAAGAATAATCGCATATTCTCCCGTGAGCGGTCTGGTGAGGGCGTATGCCAGCTGATCGCCCAGGCTCATGGGCGGAGCAAGGATGAGGATATTTGTCCCGGCATCAAAACCCCCGGATATCTGGTCGATCTGTGCAATACCGGATTTATAAGTATACATCAGTCGATTGATCATTTCGTCACGATACTTATAATCTCTCCTGTCTATTCTGGCGGTAAAAACGGGCCCGGAATAGGGCTGGCGGGTCCGGGAAATTTCCCCGTCTGCCATTCGGAGATTTAGGGTTCCCGAAATCTATTAATTTAGGGAAACCTAAAAATTGTACATGGCTTCAGAGCAGCTCGAAGAGTATCTTGAAAGTATTCTCGATATCGAAGAGCAGCAGGGGATTGCCCGGACCTCTGCAATTGCCAAGTGCCTCAAGGTTGCCCCTGCAAGCGTCACCGAAGTCCTCCAGGTTCTCTCGGAGAAAGGGCTGGTGCACTATGAGCCCTACAAGGGTGCCACCCTGACCGACACCGGCCGGGAGATGGCACGCACGGTGAAGCGCCGTCACCGGCTCCTCGAGGTTTTTTTAACCGACGTGCTTCATATCAACCGGGAGAACGTGCACGACGAGGCCTGCAAGATGGAGCACACCCTCTCGGACGAGACGGAATGTGCGCTCTGCAAGCTGCTCAAGGCCCCGGCCCGCTGCCCCCACGGCAGCCTGATCGAGGCCTGTAACCGCCAGGTCGAGAGCTGCTCGGCCTGTCTTGAGGAGACAAGACCGGTTGCTGCCGGTTCCCGCGACGAGCCGCTCATCCCGGTCACCTCCCTTGCCCCGGGCCAGAAGGGTACCATTGCGTTCATCCGCGGGGACAACAGCGTTGTCCAGCGCCTCACGGATCTGGGTCTCACCCTGAAGACCGAGATCCAGCTGGTGCGGAAGGCTCCTTTGCAGGGCCCTGTTGAGATATCCGTGCGCAAGACGCGGCTGGCGATCGATCATGCCATTGCCGACCATATCTTCGTTGCTTCCTGCGGGGAGAAGGGCCGATGAACGGCTGCCCGGGCTGTGGCGGGAACTGTGCATCCCACCCCCCAATGGTCAAAAAGGCGGAATACGTTGTTGCCCTTGCCGGCAATGCCAATGTCGGCAAGAGCGTCACGTTCAACCAGCTCACCGGCGTGGACCAGGAGACCGGCAACTGGCCGGGCAAGACCGTGGAACGGGCAGAAGGCATCCTCCAGTACCGGGGCCTGCGGATCCGGGTGATCGACCTTCCGGGTATCTACTCGATCTCGGCCCTCTCGACCGAAGAGCAGGTCTCCCGCGAGTTCATCGCCCACGACCATCCCGATGTGGTTGTCAACATCGTGGATGCATCTGCGCTGGAACGGAACCTCTTCTTCACCCTCCAGCTGGTGGAACTGGAGAGCCCGCTCATCCTTGCCGTGAACCAGATGGATCTTGCGGCACAGAAAGGGATCGTGCTCGACCATGCAAAGCTCTCCGGCCTGCTGGGCATACCGGTCATCCCGATGGTCGCGATCCAGGGAAAGGGGATCCTGGAACTCTCGGATGCCATCGTTGAAGCCATCCACGCCCGTCCCAGACCGCACCTCATGCCGTTCGGCAGGGAAGTTGAAGACCGGATCACCCGCATCCGGGATCTCCTGCCTGCCGGTGCAGGAGGCTACCCTCCCCGCTGGACGGCGATCAAACTGCTGGAGGGTGACCCGGACACTCTCTGGGAGGTGAAGAAACTGGCGCCCGATGCGGTAACTGCCGCACAGGGATTTGCCCGGGAACTGGAGAAGATCCATGGAGAACAGGCATCCACGATCCTGAGCGGGGAACGCTACCATGTTGCCGAACAGCTGGTCTCGGACACCGTCGCATTCCGGTCGCCCGGCGACCAGGAAGTCACCCTCACGGAACGGATCGACCGGGTCGCCCTCCACCCGGTGCTCGGGTATATTCTCCTCGCACTCATGCTCGGGGGACTGCTGGTCTGGACCTTCATTGTCGGGGCCTGGATCTCTGAAGCGCTCACGGCATTCCTGTCCGGCATAGCGCCCCTCAGGTCGCTGGCCACGGGTTCGGTGGTGGATATCCTCTTCAACGGAGCATGGACCGGCCTTGTCGCGGCAGTCACGCTCATCATCCCGTATGTCATCCCCTTCTACCTCTTCCTCGCGCTCATCGAGGATTCGGGCTTTCTCACCCGCTTCTCTCTCATGCTTGACCAGGGCATGCACAAGATGGGGCTGCACGGAAAGGCGATCATCCCCCTGGTGCTGGGATTCGGCTGCACGGTCCCGGCCTGCCTCTCGTGCCGGATCATCGAATCGCCCAAGCAGAAGTTCCTTGCCGCATTCCTGGTCACGCTCGTGCCCTGCTCGGCCCGGACGATCGTGATCCTCGGTATTGTTGCGCTCTTCGTGAACATCTGGTGGGCGCTCGCCCTTTACCTGCTCGACTTTGTCCTGATCATCATCCTCGGACGGCTCGCGTTCAAACTCCTGCCGGGCGAGTCAGTGGGTATGATCATGGAGATGCCGGAGTACCATGTCCCGCACCTCCCGGGCGTGGTCGGCCAGACTTGGCAGCGGACCCGCTCGCTCATCGGGATCGTGCTCCCCGCGTATATCGCAGGCAGCATTGCCATCACTGCCGCATATGCCCTGGGACTCCTTGAACCGATCAATGCAGCCCTTTCCCCCATCACCGTCCTCCTGCTCGGTCTCCCTGCCATCACCGGTGTTGTGTTCGTCTTCGGCATCATCCGGAAAGAGATGACGATCCTTGCCCTTGCAGCCCTCTTTGGCACCACCGTCTTCTCATCGGTCCTTACCCCTGTGCAGCTGATCGTCTTTGCCCTTGTGGCGATGCTCTATGCACCCTGCATCTCCACCATCCTTGCGCTCGCTCATGAGTTTGGCTGGAAACGGGCGCTCTCCATCACGGCACTCGAGACGGGGCTCGCCATCGCGCTCGGGGCGGTTGCGTTCCGGATTCTCTCCCTGTTCATGTAACCGGAAAGCCGGCAGGTCCCCCGTCAGACCGATCCTCAAGGATATTTACCATGGAACCGCAATACAGTGTGGAATGATCTACTGGCTCTATGAACAGCTGCTCAGGCGGCAGATTACCGATCTGCCTGCGCAGGTCTGTTTCATGATCAGCGGGCAGGAGCTTGCCCGTGCACCGGACTCCCTGTATCACGTAACGTCCTGGTGCAACGAGATCACCTCCCGTGTTTCCCGGTACGGGTCCGCAACGGAGGGGATCCAGGGCCTTATGTTCCATATCGCCACACCCGCTCCCGGAGACCTGGATCAGTACCTGCCCGCGATCCGGAAGATCAGCACAATCGCCCGGCTCAGCCTTTTTATCGGTGACCACCGGGAAGTATCAGGTACCGGTATGGATGTCATGGTGGCGATCGGCAAAAGCGGGAGAGAGGAGATCACCGCGTGCATCCGGAAGATGGCAGAGGACCATGTCGCCCCGGAATCCGTGAACGAGAAACTGATCGAGTCCTACCTGACCTTCCAGTATACGCCGGATATGGTGATCAAGAGCGGGGGCGACCACCTCACCGACTTCCTGATCTGGCAGTCGGTCTATTCGGAGCTCTTCTTCTCCGATGTGAACTGGGGGCTGTTCCGGAAAGTGGACTTCCTGCGGATACTGCGCGATTACCAGGCGCGGATCCGGCGGTTCGGGAAATAACAAAAATGTTCATTTAAGCCGGATATTCATCCAGCAGGGCTCGCCGCCAACCGTCTTCTCCGTCAGGGCAAACTGGTTCTTGAGGGCTATCGTGACCGCTCTCCGGTCCGGCACCGGTGTTACCTTGTGTTCCCTGCACCACCGGGTAAAGGTCTGGTAGAGGAGATCCTTGGGAACCGGTGTCTCCTGCCCGTCATCGCGGGAGATCGCCTCGGCAACGAACCGTCTGATCGGGGACTCCTTTGCCGTCCCTTTCCTTCCCGGCCGGGTATCGGTTTTCCTGGTTTTTGGCAATGACGGGGCGGGTTCCGGAACGGGATGCGCCTCTGTTTTTTCCTGCGGAGTGACGCGCCCGGGCAGGACGGCTGGTTGTTTGGAGGCCGGTAGCCGCGGCACCAGTTTCACGGCAACAGGGGAATGCGGGTCGTCGGCATTGATGACCGGATGGATTCCCGCCGGGGGTGCAGGTCGGGAGGTCGCAGGGGGGACGGTTTCTCCTGGTGACAGGGCACCGTTCTGTGCAACAATAACCGGGGCAGCGGGGATTGCACCGGCAGGTTCCTGCGGGCGGTAATCGATCCCGGCTGCACCGGCCAGCGCCCGGTTGCAGATATCATTGATATCAAGACCGGATGCCTGCGCCTGTACGAGGATATCTTCCCTGAGGACAACGGTTGTCTGGCACCATTGTACCCCCACTCCTTTCTTTGCCGTCATAACCGATCAGTCCTGATCTGTTGTTCAAGAGAAATAAGGTAAGCGATTGATACGCGGCGGTGCAAAAAAAAGGGTTCAGGTGTTCTTCTGGGCAATTCTCTGGTCGTAGATGCGGATCGCCCGCAGGAGATCGATCTTCCGGAACAGCGGCCAGTACGGTGCGCAGAAGTAGACTGCCGATTCATAACCTGCCGCCAGCCATGGCAGGAAGTTCGAGGTACGGCATTCATTGCCGGTCCGGATGATCAGGTCAACCGGGGGGATGCCCTTTCCCTGGTGGAGGTGCTCCTCGACCATGCGGACATCGATCTTCTCCGGATCGATGCCCTCTTTCCTGACCTCGTCAAGGATATCCCGTGCGGCAAGCACGATCTCGTTTCTTCCCCCGTATGCCAGCGCAATGTTGAGGTGGAAACCCGTATGATCTTTCGTGGCTTCTTCAGCCTTCCGGACTGCTTCCCGGAGATCATCCGGCAGCAGCGAGGGGTCGCCGACCATCTGCACGTGGATCTTGTACCGGGTCACCCGCTCATCCGTCAGGACGCCGAGGAACTTCTCCCGGAACATCGTGAAGAGATAGCCGACTTCATCCTTCTTCCGGGAAAAATTCTCGGTGGAGAACGAGTACAGCGTGATATGGCGGATGCCCAGTTCCTGCGCCCAGTCGAGCACCTCCTCCAGCTTATCGGCACCTGCCTTGTGGCCGTAGGTGGTATCGAACCCGAGCATCTTTGCATACCTGCGGTTGCCATCCATGATGATGGCAATGTGGTTGGGAATGTGCCGGCACTGCCGCACAAGCTGTCGTTCGTATACTGGTTCGAGCAGCTCGCGCCAGGTCATAGCGGTGTCATCTCCACGACCATGCCCCGGTTCGGGTAGCGTTCGATCACGTACTTGTTGCCCGGGAACTCACCGGCATATTTCTCAAGGAGCCACCATGCCATCTCGATATGATCGTCGCGTTCCTCGAAACTGTCCGGTTCCAGCCGCTCGCCACAGACCTGGATCATGGCCTCTTTCCGGCCTTCGAGAGGTTCAAGAACCCCGTAGACAATAGTGCCGTCGTCCGTAATCTCATCGAACGGCCGTGCGGTGTTCTCAGCGATCCGCTTCAGGCGTTCGCGGAGCTGGACGGAGTCCTTGAAGCCCGAGGAGCACCAGTGCACCTTCCCGTGCCGGCAGAGTTCTTCCGCCCATGCCTTTGCCCCGTCAATGGCATTGTGCAGCTCGTCGGCAAGGTCATACCCGCGTTCCCGCATTGCATACGCGTTGGTCTCCCCCCATTCGAGCTCGTTGATGTTGAGGAAGTCAAGGTACGGGAGTGCCGGGATGAGCAGTTCGAGCCCCGGGAGTGCGGGGACTTCGATGCCGATATCGAATCCCATCTCCTTTGCCCTCTTCGCAGACCGGATATAGTCCGTATCGAGGATCGTGTCCCACAATTCGCGGGGCGGGTGGAGGCGGATCTCGTCAACGAGCCCCTTCATCTGCCCCAGTTCCTCGTCTGTCGGCGCTTTTGCGGTATACAGGTGGATCTGGTGTTCAGGTCCGAAATGCTCCTTGAGCATCCGGCAATACAGCGTTACCTTATCGAGGCAGAGGAGCGGTTCGCCGCCGGTGACCCCGGTCCCGAGGGCGCTCATCATCTCTGCCACTTCGATGATCTGGGACGGGATATCAACGGGGACTTCGTTCGCATAGACCGTGTCGGTTCCCTTCCGCTCCGATGAGAGGGGGCAGTACCAGCAGGAGCGGTGGCAGCGTCCCGTAACAAAGAGCACCATCTTTGCGCCCTGGTGGCAGAGCACACATCCTTTTGCGAGCGACACAATTGCACCTGTTCCCGTACTCCGGTGGGGAGAGCGGAAATGAAATGTGATCTCAGTATTGGTGTGCCGGCATCAAAACCCTTCTGTGCAGGGCCCGGTAAAGCGGCTGGTCATATCAATGCCGGAAGATCCCGGTAATGGTGCCCGGGCCCTGCCTGCAATCCCCCGGGAGATCGATTTGTACCCATCCGACCCCCCTCACCCAAAAAGGCCCTAATTTATCCGGTTCTCCGGTGTAAAAAGTGCCTGTTTTTCAGCGGAAATCCGGAAGGGGATGTAGGGGGTCGGACCACTTTTTTCGATTGGATCGGGATGTCTGGCAAGGAAACAGCGTGAAATTTTACGGTGGTGAATCCCGCAGGAGACCGGGTGTACGGGGATCTGTAATTATGTGCCCGACCCCCTTCTGGCCCCGTGCGGGGTCCGGTACTATGAGAATTCCGGATGCCCGCATTTACGGCACTGGCACCTTTATTAGCCAAGCCATACACGAGTTATTGGATGATGAGTGACGGTGTTGCGGGAGGAAGCCGGGATACCGGCCTCTCCGAAGTGATCGGGTTTGTGCTGATCCTCGGATTGCTGGTTGTTGTCGCATCACTGTACCTTGCCTATGGTGTTCCCGCCCAGGGCCGCGAGAACGAGATCCTCCATATGAACGCGATCAAGGACCAGTTTGTCGCGTTCAAACTCAGTCTTGACTCGCTCTTTACCAATGACAAGGTGGGTACCACCCTGAGCAATTCGTTCACGCTAGGTACGAGCGGGGGATATACGGAGGGGATGCTGAGCTTCATCCCTATTATGAGCCCGGTCAATTCCGGTGGTACGATCGCGATCAACCAGAGGACCACGACGCCCGAGACGCTGAATATCTCGTCCCGATCGCTGATCCTGAATAATACATACCGCACTTCGGTCGATCTTCCGGCGCAGGCTAATTATACGCCAAGCCATGTGTATGTCAATATTTCAGGAATACAGAGCTCGGATCTCTCCGCCAGCAATAGATTCGGGGCAACGGTTAATACGACCACATGGGCTGTTTATGTGAACCTCACGCCGGAAACATCGTTCTATCAATGGTACCAGACATATGATCCAACGTCTTCTAATGATTGTCTAGCCTCCCCTCGAAATCAAAATGGGACTCCTATTTTTATTAGTAACAGCATCTGTCTCGTCCCTATGAACGCATATGCCTTCAATGGCACGGATCTCTCCATTTCTGTAAATCGCGGGGGTGTCGTTACGATGGAGAATTACCCGGTATACCGGAATGTCAAGGCTGGTTCAACCTATACTATTGACCTCATGGATCCGGCATACGGCATCAGTTCATCGATTCAGACTGTTGATGGTATCAGTATCAAAACGGATATGCCACTTGGATCGATCAATGCAACGGGAAATATCAGTTATGGTTTTACTGAATTAAATCCCTACACGATATCCCCGATCCCGCTCGGAGCGGTTGAATACCGCGCCCAGAACAGTTACTGGATTGCCCAGGATTATTATTACCAGATGGGAGGGATCTTCCTCTCCCAGAACGATGGCAACACCACCTATAAACTTCCCCCGGAGATCACCTTCTCCTACGACAATGTCTCTCTCACCGATCCCACCAGGAATATCGTGACCGTGAACATCAACGCCCTGGTAATCGATCTCAATAACCGCGGGATTGTCGGAGGGAACAGCCCGGTCCAGATAAAAACCCAGATGACCAATGTTACGCAGTTACCCTATGCAACGGGTAAAGCCAATACCAAATGGATCCGAATTGCGGTGAACACTTCCGACAGCCAGGCACGGGAAATGTGGAAGAATTATTTTGACTACTCGGCAACCGTCAATAACATCCCCCATTACACGGTTGGTGAAGACGGGACGGAAGTCTTCATCCGTATCAACGGGTATTATGATGACACGGTCACTGCGTCATCTGTCTATGATATCAACGTGATAGCATCGGAAGCAATTTATTCGACCTCCATCCACGGGATTGGCGGAACACTCGAATGAACCAGCAGCACCGGGAAACCGGGGTATCGGAAGTTCTCGGTGCCATTATCCTGGTATCCGTCATCACGCTTGGCATCGCCATCGCGGGAGTGACAATCCTCTCCAGTCCCCAGAAGCAGACAATCCCTGCCGTGTCTTCTGAAGTGTTACCTCTGGACAACCAGCTCCTGGTATCCCATAACGGGGGCGACACTATCCGGAAATCCGAGATGGCAATTATGGTTGACGGGGTGGATAAAACGGCTGCATTCACGCTCCTGAATGGCAATCCGTGGTCGAGCTGGACCGTGGGTGATACCCTTGTGTACCAGGTTCCATCGGGTCAGCAGTTCCCCAGAGGTGTGCAGATCATCTATCTGAACGGGCAAAACTCCTACCTGATTCAATCCTGGGGTGAACCGGTCAGCCCGGACACAACGGTAACCGCAACCCTCTCTCCCACCGCAACAACGACCACGGTCACTACCTCAATCACGACCTCGACTTCAACACCGGTCACGACAACCCCGACACCGGTACCCCTGTTTGTCCTGTTCAACGCCACACCCACGAGCGGCTATGTACCGCTCTCGGTGCAGTTTACCGATCAATCAACCGGCCCGGTTACTGCATGGAACTGGTCCTTTGGCGATGGCAATATGTCCTCGGTGCAGAACCCGGTACACAACTATACCGCGATCGGAAATTACACGGTCAGCCTGACGGTCACCAGTGCGTCGGGTTCCAGTACCCTGACAAAGATGGACTACATCCAGGTAACTGAGGTGCCTTTTGTGACGTATGTCATAGAGAATGATGTCTTTGTCTACGGAAACCAGCTGAGTTTCTCCGGTGATTATGTTACCGGACCCAATGCCACGGTCATCCTCACAGAATCACTGATCACCAGTGACCTTAACGGGGGAACCTCAATTGCAGTACACACTCTCTATGTCGATGGTGATGTCTACCTTGACGGGGGAAGTGCCGGACTGGGCTCGTCTACCAATCCCGGGAATATCTATGTCAACGGTGATATGACCCTGTGGAATGGTCAACGGGATATCTATGGGGATGTCTATGTCAACGGTAATTTCGCGTTAAAGGATGCACTGATCCATGGGAACGTGTATGTGAACGGCGACGTTACCCTGGGCTGGACTCCCACGCTTGATGCGGATTCCTACATCTATTACACCGGCACGCTCACGATTCCTGATAATTATAATCATCCGGAAATTGTCACCAAATGTCTCCACGTGGATACCGTTCCGGGATTTTCCATGCCCACGCAGGAGATCCCCTCGGTAAAATCTGCAGCATGGTACGCGGCTCGGGGATATGTATCGAGCGGGGCCCTGGCAGACAACCTCAAAATATTTGCCAACAGTTACACCTCCAGTTCATGGACCACCTCTGTCAGCGATGTGGTCATTATCGCGAGCACGGGCGATATCTCCATCACCGGACTTGGCGGGAGCGGTGTCCGGGGTGTGTTGTTTGCCCCCAACGGGAGGGTGACGTTCAGTGGAGGATTCTTCGAAGGGGTGGTAATCGCCCGTGACGGGTTTGATGTCACCAGCGGAGGGACACTCGTGACCTTCACGAATCTTGAGACCTACTTCAGCAGTCCTGATGATTATCCCTTCTGATTTTTTTATAGGGAGAATCTCCCTGATATCCGGGCTTCGGACGGTTCTTTCGTCTTTGCTGAATGGCCGCCATACTCACTGCTCAACGGTCAGACGGCACGGGCCTGCAGGCAAGAAATACTAATGAGAAGAGAATGCATTACATAATTTAAGAGTGAACTAAAAAAGTAGGTAATTCATGCCGCGACAATCCCTGCCACATGCCCGTGAATCCGGTGCATCCGAACTTATCGGCGCTATTTTACTCATCTCCATCGTCATTGCGGGAATAGCCATTATCGGCGTGATGCTCACCTCAGCAGGAACTCCCCAAAGAGTCCCTGCCCTTGATGCGGTTATCTCCAATATCGATCGCACCGTCTATATTTACCATAATGGCGGGGATGCACTGTCCAGCAGTGATGCGATCATTCTTGTCAACGATCAGCAGCGATCGTTCTCCAAGAACCGTGATTTCAACTGGACCACCTGGGGTGTCGGGGATACACTGGCATATACCGTTCCCGGTACAGATCCCATCAGCAATGTGAAGATCATCTATGCCCGTGGCGGCGCTGCCTCATCAGTTCTCTCGGAAGCGCAGTTCGGGCCTGAAGGTATATCTACCCCGGTTCCCGTCGTACATGTCCCTGATGCCAGTTTTAACGCGACCCCGAGATCCGTGTATATCACATTCCCGGTGAACTTCACGGATACTTCCCTCAACACCCCGACATCATGGTTATGGGATTTTGGTGATGAGACCACATCGACGGAACAAAACCCCTCCCACACGTACACGCTGGTGGGGGTGTACACGGTGACGTTGACTGCAACAAATTCTGCGGGTAGTGATTCAGAGACCCAATCACAGTACATCACGGTCACTGCGGGTAATGGACCCGTAGCGAACTTCAGCGGAACTCCGTTATCCGGCTATGCCCCGCAGACCGTTGCATTCACCGATCTGTCGACAAACAGCCCGACCACCTGGTCATGGAACTTCGGTGATGGTGGAACGTCAGTCCTCCAGAACCCCACTCATCAGTATACCGTTGCCGGGACGTACACGGTCTCCCTGACCGTGACAAATACATCCTCTGGTGTAACCAATACGCGGACGAAAGCAGACTACATCCTGGTAAAGACCTTTGCCCAGTACGTTTCCGACGAGAATGTTTTTGTCTATGGCAGCAAGCTGTATTTCCAGGGTAAACGCGTAACCGGGCCCGGCTCCACGGTTATCATTACCGGAACCTCCATAACCACCGGTGACTTTAATGGCGGTGCCTTTATAGATGTCAGTAATATCTACGTTGACGGGGATGTTAATCTGAATACTGGCAGTGCAAGCTGGGGTTCGTCATCCAGTCCCGGGATCATCTTTGTCAACGGGGACATGACGGTATTGTCCGGGGGACGTGATCTCTACGGTGACGTATATGTTGCGGATAATTTCGATATAAAAGATGCAAAGATCCATGGAACTGTCTATGTAGATGGTGATGTTACCCTTGGCTGGACACCAACACTTGATGCCAATTCATATATTTACTATACCGGTACGCTCAATCATCCCTCCTCCTATAATCAGGCAATATTAGACAAGTGTGTCAAGCAGGCAACGGTGCCAACCAGGACTATGCCCGACCTTACGATACCTGCGGCGAAAACCCCTGCCTGGTATGCAACGAACGGATATACTTCATCGTCAAGTGGACCGCTGGTCAGCAATATGAAGATCATTGCGGATACGGGTTATTCGTCCAGTTCCTGGGGATCTGCGGCGAGCAACGTGGTCATTGTCGCCCGCACGGGAGATATCACCCTGGCCCAGGGTGGAGGTTGGGGAGATCTTACCGGGGTTTTATTTGCCCCCGGGGGGAGGGTGAGCTTTACCGGAGGTGACTTTGAAGGGCTGGTCATCGCGAAGGATGGTTTCTATGTTTATAATGGCGGAACTACGGTAACGTTCAAGAATCTTGCTGACTATTTCAGCAGCTCAGCTGATTATCCCTTCTGATTTTTTTAGTGGAGCCCTGTTGATGTACCCGTAGTGTAACATGGCATGTAATCGTCTCATCGGTAATCCAGTTGTACGGACAGAACATCATGCGCATGCAGTATTCCCCTTATTGACCCGGCAGAATCACAAAAGAACCATGCATGATACCGAAGGCATGACCTGATGATTATTGTACTATGACCTGATACACCGCGTGCCGTGCATCCGAATCTGTACTATTTGATGTGAGTCGGGGTCGTTCTGCACGCCTTGATTGAGGTTATTTCAACTGCTGTAACCGGTGTTACACCGTTATTGCAGTCATCTGCCCGGAACACCCCGGGCAGGCTTAGATTCTCGTATGGATCTCCACGCTGCCCAGGGGGATTGTGGTATTGGCGAGATCAATCACGGTCCCGTCTTTATACACTTCCACTGCCAGGGCATTTGCAGACCCGTCCGCCTTCTCCAGCACGGCATCAATGGTCCCGTTCTTCATCACCATCTGGTAGATCCGGTCCCCGGATGCATTGATCTCCTGTCGCTGACCGTTCGGGCTGAGGGTGCCGGTATAGTTCCCCGGGTAGGCAACATGCACCCAGACACCGGTCGCGGGTATGGAATACTGCACCGGGAAAGCGGTCGGTTCTGGTGTGACAGGGGTAATTGTCACGGTCGGGGCTGCCGTTGCGGGAAGGGCGGTTCCTGCAATTGCCGGTCCAACGGAGACATGCATCTCGACAATGCCCCCGGGTTTGGTGGTTTCCTGTCGTTCAACGGGAACCCCGCCATTATAGATCCCCACTTCAAGGGGGTCTGAGGATCCCTCGAGCTTCTCAATGAACGCCGTGATCATGGTATCCTGGACCGGCAGCTGGTACACATGCGTCCCGGAACTGTTCACGTCCATACGCCAACCCCCTGCCGAGAGGAAGCCGGTATAATTCCCCGGGCACATGATCTTTGCGTAGATACCTTTTCCCGGTACCGATCCGGGCGGAAGGGGCACCTCCGGCGTGGCAGTTGCAACGGGCACGGGTGTCGTGGCCGGGCCTGGTGCTGGGGAGGGTGCTGGCGTGATGCCGGATTTTCCCCCGGCAAGGCCGGATGAGGCGGCCTTATCCTCAGGCCCCGGTATCGGGACGATCATGGCGCCAATCAGTAACGCGATAATGAGAATTATCGACAGGATTGTCACGAGCGGTGACGGGGGCTTTGGTTCCTCCGGGAGAGGACTGGTAGTGCCCCCCAGCATGCCATACACGGTCCATTCCGGGGCTGCAGGACGGCCCGATGCCAGACCTCCTACGGGGATGACGGGATCCAGTTCCTCATGGATACTGCGCGTGGGGAAGGGGGGCTGGTTCGGGGCAATCCGGATCGGGACGTCATGATCCTTCAGGATTGCCATCCCTTTGTCACGGTTCTGGACATTCCTGCCGGCGTCCAGGTGAATATAAATGAGGATGATATCCCGTGTACCGCCCTCCGGCAGGGGGAGTGTCAGGCGTATGTATGGTTCGTACAGTTTGTTGGTGTCTGCAACGGCAAGTGCGATGCTGGCAAAAGGGATGTTCTCTGCCGGAATCCGTGACTCCGTGTTCACGAGAATGAGACGGCTGTCGGTGAAAACCCCTTCGTAACTGACCCCGTTGATGATAAGCCTCTGCGTGGTATGCATGACGGCCTCATTATCATCGAGGTTCAGGTTATCCATGGGGCACCGGTCTCCACTCTAATTACTGTATGTATCCCTCATTATAATCACTGCGTAATCACCGGGTCGTTCGGCCCGCTGCATACGATCGTTCGCCCGCCTGGGATTCGCGGATCTCCGTGTTCCGGTTCACGAGCAGGTTGTAGGCATTGTGCTCCTTGTTGTACCGGACGAGGACACCCCGTATCTCCAGCACCGTGCCATACGGTGCTTCCCTGATAACCTCGTTTTCCGGCGTCATATGGAACGCCGGAACGACAGCGTAGACGGGTGTCTTTGCGGTCCCGTCGCAGATCTTGAAGAGATGGTTTTTTGCATCCCCCAGATCGCCGCTCATCTTTGCGACAACCACATTGATCCGTTTCTCCACGTGCAGCTGCAGTTTCGAGAGCCGGGGGAACTTTGCCTCGGAAGTAACCCGGTAACCGTCACGGTTCAGCCCGGCATGGCGCAGGACTGCATAACTGTACTTGATGTCGGTATTCATGTACCGGTAGTACTCCTCGCAGTGGGAAAGGGTCTCCATCAGCCGGGTCTGCCGGATGGCAGGAGCCGTGGCAAAACTCCAGCACCGCGGGGCTGTGCAGGGTGTGCCCCGGATGAACGGGCAGGGGGCATGCACGGCAAGCCCTTTCTCCGCAAGCCCGACTACAAGGTTCCGCATGCGAAGGGAATTCTCCTCGTCGGCAGGTTCAATGATCAGGATCACGCCGTCCGGTACCAGCCTCCCTGCGATCCTCTCCACGATCTCTGCCCTGCGATCATCTGCCGGATCCGCCAGTTCGCCCAGGACATTGGAGAAGATGATGAGGTCGAATTTTTCCGGAAGCGAAGACGGGAGAGGGTCGCGGATGTCTGCTTTTGCGGGATTCTTGATCGAGACCTTTCCCCCTATGGGGACATATGCTTCCCGCAGGGCAAGGAATGCTTCTACGTGCTCTTCGGAACGCTCGATAGAATAGACGCTGGCTTTTACTTCGTCAAGCCGTGAGAAGAAGTCGGCGATGGCGAGCGGGACAACGCCCGGCCCGGTGCCGACATCGAGGATGGTCATCGATCGCTTCAGCATCCCGTCGCTCGCGAGCCGGGCGAGCAGGTGCTCCGTCTGCATGAAGTAGACCGGGAAATGGTAGGCGAGGTAGCCGAGCACGCTGTACCCCTTTGTGTACCGGAGGGAACGCTTCTGCAGCGGTTTCCAGTAATCGTCTTTCTGGGCAACGATGGCCTTTCGGAGCCGGTCGAGGATGACGGGGTCGTCCCATGCGGTTCCCACCTTCCTGGTGATGTACCGCTCGATCGCTTCGGCAAGGGCAGCCGGCATCTCCTTCCTGTCGAGGAACGCTGCGGTGCGCTCCTGTTCCCCGGTATTCAGGACAAATGGCTCTGTCGGAAGGATCCGCGAGATCTCCACATCCCCGCCAACCTTTCTTGCCACAAGGCCGAGACGGGCCAGTTCCGGGGCAATACTCTGGTAGAGGTCATCGACCGGTTTTGGCTCATCGAGATAGGGGATGATCTCGGAGAGACGAAAGACCGGTTTTGTCCCGGCAACATATTTTATGGTAGAGATCAGCGTGTTTCCGGCCATATCCTGCCGGATAGTTGGTGACCCGCCCACATACATCTTTCGTCAGAATTCGTCAGGACACAATCCCTGCATGGGTTCCGTGTCTGCGGGTGCTGACCCGCCGGCAGGCCAACCGGATCCCCCGCTCCTGGATCGTCCCGCCCGGAACGCGTACGCGATCTCGTCCCATGCCTTCTCCAGCAGCTGCCGGTAGTACGGGAGATCAAAGGTCTCTGCACTCCCGGCGGGGTCCACCCGGTACGTGCGTGCATCCCGGACAACGTACCGGATCTTCATGCCCGGGGCAAGCTCCGTGCCGCTCTTCCGGTACGCGTCAACTGCCGCCCCCTCGATGCAGCGGTGGGAGTAGTTCAGCCGGCTGATCCTCCGGCTGATGACCAGTTCGCCTGCGGGTGCCGAGGGGAGACGCTCCGCTGCCTGGTGGTAGATGCTGCGGACGTCGTCCCACGCTCCGGCCAGTTCTGAAACCGTCCGTGCCCGGCCCATTGCGGCGAGCATGGCTGCCTGCATGGTCCGGATATACTCCGGCGTGTCGTGCCGGCGTGCAGCAATGCCCCGCACCTTCACGCTGCCATCGGCAAGCCGGCCATAGTAGCGGGTGTAGGCACCGGAGCCGTTTTTGAGCGGGAGAAAGACGATCCAGTCATAGTGATCGATCTCAGAGGATAGCCCGGACTGCCGGTTGATCGCGTCCTGGAGTGCAGTGACCGGTGAGCCCTGGACCCAGAGGCAGTCCACGTTCCCGTGCAGCACGGCAAACCCCAAGGTATCGGCAATCGTTTTTGCCCCGAGCAGGATCTCGCGCGACCGTTCGGTGATCGCCTCGTGCACCTCGATCCTGCCGAACTTCGCGTTCTTATAACCGGTGTAGCCGAAGCAGGTGACGAGCATCCACTTGAGGATCGCGTCGATGCCGGCAAGGGATGGATCGATCTTCTTCCGCTGCTTTGTGGCAATCCTCATGTCGAGCAGGGGTTCGAGGGCAATGGGGAGGAATCCCCGTTTTTCTGTATCCGTGTGCCGGATGGTCTCCGGTGAGAGGTTTGCCTTGACGATGATGGAGGGGTACATGGAGGTGAAATCGATCTCGTCCACGTTTTCAAAGATACCGGGCTCCGGCTGGAACATCATCCCGCCCCGGTCGCCGGTCCGGAGCGAGGCGAGTTTCCGTAAGGATTCTGCATCGCTCTTGCGGAACGGCACCGCGATCCCCCGTCTCACCGCCTCGTACGTCTCGTAGGATGAGATGAGGGTGCCCGGGGTGAGCCGGGAGACGAGACAGGGGTTAAGTCCCGAGAGCCGGGCACCCATGAGCACGCCGGCAAGACCCCCTTCGCGGTACACGAAGGACTGCTCGGTATCGATCAGGATCCTGCCGTCCGGGATGAGTGCGGCATCCTTGTGCTCGACCCTCCCGTAACTCCAGTAGGAGCGGGAGCCTATGGAGCGGTACTTCCCGTTCCGGCTGAAGGGCAGGGTGAGCCCGGCGTTACCCGCCTTTGCTGCCAGGATCGGCATCCAGAGATCGGCATGGGGCATGAGGATGACATCCGGGTCACAGGAGGTAAGGAGCGTGCAGAGATCAAAGAGCACTTCCTGTTCGCTTCCGGCAAGGTGTTCGGTGCGGTCGTGGATGACTTCGATTGCGGTGCAGGAGCGGGTTGGGGATGGGTTGCCTTTGATCCGGATCTCCATGATCTTCAGGTCATGGGCAATCTCCGGTGAGAACCGGGTTGTCATATCCGTGCTGCACGGGACGATCCCGTGTTCCGCCATGAAGCGCTGGTCGCGCCGCACGTCCACGTTGAAGAGCTGAACGGCAAACCCCGTCTGCTGCTCGATCGCCTCCGCCACCGGGCGCCCGGCAAAGACCCGGTATCCTTCGCATTCGCCAAAGATGGTTGAAAACCGGCAGGGTTCTGCACGGTACTCCTCTTCGAGTGCAACGAGCATCTCATGGTGGGCGTCCGGGTCCGGGAGCGTGAGACAGAATGGCGGATCGTATGCATGGTGGATTCGCTGTACTGTCCCGTTTTCACCTTTGCTCCACAGGTCAACGCCCCCTTCGCGGTATGCCGAGTCAAGGATCCACACCGGGCACCTCCCCCTCTGTCTCTCCGTCAACAAAGCGCTCCGCACGCTGCCGTGCGATCTCGACCAGTGCCGAGAAGATCGCCGCCTCCAGCGGGTCGTTGCAGCCATAGAATGCCTCGCTCGAATGTTTCCGTGCAGATGTTGCGATGTGCTCAACGTGCCCCTGATCTTCCTGCCTGCATGCCCGTGGGGACCGGGTCCAGCGTTCTGTCATACTCTTCACTCCCTGCCGTATACTCACAAAACTCCTGCCCATTCAGGACACCTCCAGTGTCCTCTGCGCCCCGGATGCCCTGCCCTGTTCCCGGCATGACCTGCGGGAGGGGATACCGTGCCCCGCGTCACCCGTATTATCGGCAATGATCTCGATGATCCGGTCTGCCCTCCGGGCCAGTGCCGCAAACGAGCGGTCGCTTGCCGGTGCCCAGAGGATCACCAGGGACTCCCTCCCTGCCTGACGGAGTGCCGAGGCAACCGGGTCATAGAGCCGCTCCGCCCCGTCAAAGAGGGTCGGGTCGTGCTCGACAAAGAGGATCGTGTGGCCTGATTCCTGGATCACGGTCAGGAGCTGGTCGGCGGTAAATGGCCTGCGGGTCTCGAAATTCCCCGAAGTGCGGCTGATGCCGGTGAGAATGCGCGAGTAGTTGCCGCTGACGTAGAGGAAGAGGAAGCGCTGGAGATCCCTGTTGCTGTTGAGCGCGGAGAGGATCTTCTTCTCCGGTGCGATAACGGCGGTAAACGTGCCCGGTTGGAGGGTGATCCCCCGCGAGAGTTCGATCAGCATGGCACCGGATCGCTGCTGCACCCGCATGGATAAGGCTCAGGCTGGCGGGGGGTGAAAGTGCCCGGGATGTATCGCAAGATTGATGAACGGGAGGAGGTGAAGTGAACTGTGATGTGCGGCAGGTACTCGCTTGTCTGTATCGATGATCTTGGCAACCGTTTCCGGGTGCACAACCCGATGATCGGCGCCCGCTCGCGGTTCAATATTGCGCCGGGGAGCGGGCTGCCGGTCATTGTCCGCAACGGGGGAAGATCGGAGATTGCCCTCATGACCTGGGGACTCGTGCCGCAGGGAAGAACGGGGAGTGCCGCTGCACCACGGCTGATCAATGCCCGGGCAGAGAGCCTTGCAGAGAAGCCGGTGTTCCGCCGCCTTCTCGAATCAGGGCGCTGCCTTGTGCCTGCCTCAGGGTTCTTTGAATGGAAGACGGAAGGCAGGCGGAAGATCCCGTTTTACTTCCATCTGCCAGAGAGCCCGCTCTTTGCCTTTGCCGGGTTGTATGATTCGTGGCAGGGAGCGGACGGTCAGACGGTCTCATCGTATACGATCATCACCTGCCGGCCCAATGCCCTGATGGCCAAAGTCCATGACCGGATGCCGGTGATCCTTTCCCGCGAAGTGGAGGACCGCTGGCTCTCGCAGGGTCCACTCACCACCGATAACCTTGCGGAAATTCTTACGCCCTTTTCTGACTCGGCAATGGCGGGGATGCCGGTTGCGGATTTTGTGAATAATCCTGCCGTGGACGACGAGCGGATGGTACGACCGCTGCCTTCATCTGCCGGCAGGCAGACCTACCTGACGGACTAGATCATGCTCGATCACTGCCCGGGTGCAGCGAACCTGCGCACCCCCACCCTCGCGATCAAGAAGTGCCCGCAGTGCGGTGAGGAGGTTGAACTCTTCTCGAACGATATATCGGTACCGTGCAGCACCTGCGGTTTTGTCGTGTACAACGATACCATCTCCTGCGTCCAGTGGTGCAAGTACGCAAAGGAGTGCGTGGGCGAGGAGACATACAACAAGATCATGGCACGGGTGAAAGCGCAGGAGAGAAAATAACTGGTAATGGTACAATACCCTCACCAAAAAAATGAAGGGAACGACTTCAATATCTCATTTACCGGTTCTGAAAAGTCTGTTGGTTTTTCATGCGTCCGGCTGGCCGGATGGCATTGATAGTATGAGAGGGTACTGCGTGAATATCTCACACCTGATTCCCATGGCATGCCCAGCTTTTACCATGAACCCGGGTCCCTTTTTATGAGAGGTTGCGAGCCCTTAACCCGGTTGGTGTCATGTGAGATTTTGTCATCCCAACTCACAGTGCTGATAACCGTTCCAGCAGCAGGCGTTATACACCCACCCGTATAATATGCAATCATATATGTCAACCCCGGTAAGGCCGAACCGGTTGTTTCTTGGTGCTTCAACGCACGTGCCTCCGCGGATTGTGCACTCTATTGGCGATCCTATCTCTGCGTGCTGGACGCCCAGTCCGCTCCCATCCTGCTGATGCTCGAATATATAACACTGACATTGTTGCCCGTCGGGTATGCCTGCGGATTCCTGCATCTGGTGAGGGATTCCTGAGATCCCATACGTTGCTCCAACCAACAAAATTCCAGCAACCGACAGAGCAACCATGAATACCACCAACCGCGCGAGTGGTGACCGTCCTGCTTTTATCCCCGCCGTTTTACTATTGTCCATACTTTATCAATCGTAGTATCTTCAGTCAGGGATAATATATGTTTGTATAAATATATGCCATTTTCATGGCAGGGCGAGCATCCGTTCGATGGCGGTACGGGCCCGTGCGGCAATATCATCCGGCACGGTGATCCGGGGTTTGAGGGTTGCAAGGGAGTCCCGCACCTTCTCAAGGCTCGTCTTCTTCATGTTCCGGCAGATCGCCCCGGAAGCGAGCGGGTAACAGGACTTGCCCGGGCACTCTTTTTTGAGCCGGTGCAGGATACCGACCTCTGTCCCGATGATGAACTCCTTCTTCGCTGAGGTGGCAACCTCCCGGATTATGCCGGAGGTGCTGGCCACATGGTTCGCGAGATCGATGACCTCCGGCCGGCACTCCGGGTGCACGAGCACCTCGGCATCCGGGTGGGCTGCCCGTGCGGCCTTTACCTGTGTCGGGGTGATCCGGTCGTGGACGATACAGAACCCTTCCCACGGGAGGATCTTCTTCTTCGTGAACCGCTGGGCGTACTGCCCGAGGTTCCGGTCGGGAACAAAGATGATGGTGTCCTCCTTCACGGAGTTGACCACTTTCACCGCGTTTGCGGACGTGCAGCAGATGTCGCTCCCGGCCTTGACTTCGGCACTCGTGTTTACGTAGCAGACCACGGCTGCATCGGGGTACCGTTCCTTTGCAAGGTTCAGTTCGGCGGCCGTGATCATCTGCGCCATGGGGCAGCAGGCATCTTCCGCGGGGAGCAGGACGGTCTTTTTGGGAGAGAGGATCGCCGCGGTCTCGGCCATGAAGTCCACACCGCAGAAGACGATGACCTCGCCCTCCATTGTTGCTGCCGCCCGCGAGAGTTCCAGGGAATCGCCGGTGAGATCCGCGAGATCCTGGATCTCATCCGGCTGGTAGTTGTGGACAAGGAGGATTGCATCGCGCTCCGCTTTGAGCTGCCGGATATCGTCAATGATCTGCGCAGTGCCAGCCATCCTGTCCATATTCCTGTATCCTGTTCATCGCAGGTTTTTATTAAACCGACGCTCCCGGGGATCTTTGGACCGGATATTTATGCATACAGCCCACCCAGTACCTACATCAGGCTATGAAGATCTTCCTTCCGGACAAGAGCTGCCGCGAGGCAGATGCGGGTTCCGTAACCGTGGAAGCGCTCCTGCGGGATCTCGGGATCGATCCCATCGGGGTGATCGTTGCACGGAACGGGACGCTTGTTACGGAAGATGCCCTCGTGGAGAACAGTGACGAGGTCCGGATCATCCGGATCGCCCACGGGGGATGAGATTGTGGCTCCTGATGTTCCGGTGAAAACGCCCCGGTGCTCGCTCTGCGATGAGCCGGCTGTTTTTCATGACCGGATGACGGGCCGTCACCTCTGCCGCGGGCATTTCATCGCTGGTATCGAAGAGCGCGTTGCAGAAACCATCCGCTCCCGGAACCTGATCGTGCCGGGCGATCATGTGGTCATTGCCCTCAGTGGGGGTAAGGACAGTACTGCCCTCCTGATGATCCTTGCCCGCCTCCTGCCCTCGTGGGAATCAGTCCGCCTTTCTGCTATCACCATTGATGAGGGAATTCACGGGTACCGCGAGGATACTATCCGGTCCGCGGACGATCTGGTGGCGAAGTACGGGCTCTCCCATTCAACGGTCTCTTTTACGGAACTCTTCGGGGGAACGCTCGATGCCTTCCTCAACGGAAGGGAGCCCGAGGCATGCAGCGTCTGCGGGATCCTGCGGCGGAAGGCGCTCAATGTTGCAGCAGAGCGGACCGGGGCAACAAAACTTGCCACCGGGCACAATCTTGACGATGAAGCCCAGTCGGTCTTCATGAACGTGCTCCGGGGCGACCTGCCCCGGCTCGTGCGGGACTCCGGCAGCGATTCGCAGGGGAGGTTCATCCCCCGCATCAAACCACTCATGTTTGTCTCGGAGAAGGAGATTGCCGTGTACCTCATGCTGCATGGGGCATGGCCGGACCTTCCCGAATGCCCGTATGCGGTCCACGCCCTTCGCGGAGAGGTGCGGGGCATGCTGGCAACGCTTGAATCAAAGCACCCGGGCACGATGCTGCACCTGATGGAGAGCAAGGCGAAGATCGAGGTGCAGTGCGCCGGCAGGCTGGAAGAGGAAGCGATTCGTCCCTGTGCTGAGTGCGGCGACCCGTGCAGCGGGGCAATCTGCCAGCTCTGCCAGTTGAAGAAAACCCTGAAAAAATAATCACCGGGGGACGGGTGCAGCGCCCTCAATGCGTTCCGCGTGGGTGTAGATGACCATCTTGCCGCCCCGCGCAAACCCGACCACGGTAAGGCCGGTATTTTCTGCGGTTTCAACAGCGAGCGTGGTGGTTGCCCCGCGGGAGACGATGATGGGGATGTTCGCGATCAGGCACTTGCGCACCATCTCGGAGGAGATCCGCCCGGAGACGATGACGTAGGTCCTGGAAAGGTCGATTTTGTTGCGGAGGGCATACCCGATCACCCGGTCGAGCGCGTTGTGCCGCCCGATGTCCTCGGAGACCGCGATCACCTTCTCCTTGTCCAGCAGTGCCACGATATGGATTCCCCCGGTTGTTATATGGAGTTCGGAGTTCAGCACGGCCTTGACCGAAGTCCAGATATTCGCGGTACTGATCGCGTAACCGGACTGGATCTTCGGGAGTTTTTCGGTGTCGATATAGGATGTGCTCCCTCCGCATCCTGATAGGATCGTCTTTTTCGGGCCCAGCACCTTGAAGAGGTTCTTCGTTATGACGCTCATCCGGTTCTTGTCGATCTTGATCGACTCGATCTCGTCCACTCCCTTGATGATCTGCTCGGTGAAGAGGTAGCCGGTCACGAAGTCCTCGAGCTGCACCGGGCTCATCATCGCGGTCATCGCGTGCCGGCCGTTCACGAAAAGGGCCAGGGGTACCTCCTCGATCACTTCGTGGAGGTCTTTTTTCGTTGTCTCGCCATCGACCTTGATACAGGGAAGTCTCTTGAACATGGTGACGCCCGTTTTCTCATGATCTCCGGGGGAACCGGTTGGCCGGCTCATTTCAGCACCTCGTCCATGCTGCCGGTGCGGTAGCCTGTGAGATCGAGCGTGACATACGCGAACCCGAGGGACCGGAGTTTTTTTGTCACGGCATCTTTCTGTTCCAGTATTCTGCCCATATCCTCTTTATGTACTTCTATCCGTGCAATGTTCCCATGCAGCCGGACACGGAGCTGGCCGAACCCCCTGGCTTCCAGGAATGCCTCGGCCTCCTCGATCATAGAGAGGTTCTCCGTGGTGATCGGGTCGCCGTACGGGATACGGGAGGAGAGGCAGGCTGCCGAGGGCTTCCTCCAGACCGAGAGGCCCATCTCCCGGGCGATCTCCCGGATGTCCTGTTTCGTGCACCCGGTCTCGATGAACGGGTGGAGGATTCCCTCCTCATTGGATGCGACAAGCCCCGGCCGGTGCTCGTTCGTATCCGAGACATTCATGCCATCCGCAATGCAGGTAAGGCCGAGTTCCCCCGCCCGTTTTTTGAGGTGTATGGCCGAGATCTTCTTGCAGTGATAACAGCGGTTCTCCGGGTTGCTGCAGAAGTTCCCGTCCTCAAGGTGGGGAACGGGAATAATATCCAGAGTGAGCCCGAGGTCTGCTGCGATCTGCTTTGCCTGCTCCACCGCGGCCCGGGGGACCACGGGGCTGTCGAGGAGGACACAATGGCTCTTCTTTCCCATTGCCTCGCGAGCAAGGGCTGCAAGGAGCGTGCTGTCGGTTCCGCCGGAGAATGCGACCAGCATGGAGCCATGGTTCCGGATATTCTCCAGAAGCGCCTGTTTCTTCCCGGAAATACTCATGGTCATCATAAACGAAAAAACGGGATTAGATGATGTTACGAACCGCACCGCTCGTGGGAGGAGGCAGCGGAACCGCCGCACTGGTTCTCTTCCCCTTCGCGAAGCTGGTGGCAGATGTCGCAGGTGCGCTGGACAAGGTTGAGGTTCTTTCCCTCTTTTAAGTCCTGCGCCAGCAGCTCGATGGAGTGCTTCACATCGTTCTCAAATTCTATCCGGTACCCGCGTTTTCCCGACAGGTACTGCGATACCGCTGAGGGCGCTATCTCAAGCATCCTCGCGGCTTCCACCTGGGATACGCCGCACCGGACCAGCTCCACCGCGATGGCGGCACGGATGGCCGGCAGGACGTCCCATACGATCTTCTGACACGGAGCTTCCATCACAACACAACCTTTATGTTGTTACATATCTGACATAAGAGATTGTATTCACAATTGTGAATTGGTTGTGTCAGCACATATAATTTACTCCTGATACGGAAGGTTGCCGGCACCGGTTTTGCACGGTGCAGCCCCGTTCCATTATGGAAAGAATAATCAGACGACCAGCGCACATATTCAGGTAACCGTGATGAGCATGGGAGAGAAACGCACAGTCTACATGGATCATTCCGCGACCACGTACGTCAGGAAGGACGTACTCGATGCTATGATCCCCTATTTCACCGAACATTTTGGCAACCCCTCGTCCATCTACCACCTTGCCGGAGACTCGAAGAAAGCGATCGATACGGCCCGGGCACAGGCAGCAAAGGCCCTTGGCGCCGAACCGGATGAGGTCTACTTCACCTCCTGCGGGAGCGAGTCCGACAACTGGGCGATCAAGGGTATCGCGTACGCGAACGGGAAGAAGGGCAACCACATCATCACCACGAAGATCGAACACCACGCAGTCATCCACACCTGCGAGTACCTGGCAAAAGAGGGGTTCGAGATCACGTACCTCCCGGTTGACAAGTACGGCCTCGTGGACCCGACCGAGCTCGAACGGGCGATCACCGACAAGACGATCCTCATTACGATCATGTATGCCAACAACGAGATCGGCACGATCGAGCCCATCGCCGAACTCGGTGCAATCGCACGAAAGCACAGGATCCCGTTCCACACCGATGCCGTGCAGGCAATCGGCAATGTCCCGATCGATGTAAAGGCCCAGAACATCGACCTGCTCTCCCTCTCCGCCCACAAGTTCTATGGCCCAAAAGGCGTAGGCGTTCTCTATATCCGGAAAGGGACGAAGATCGACAACCTGATCCATGGCGGCGGCCAGGAGCGGCGGCGCCGGGCGGGAACAGAGAATATCGCCGGGATTGTCGGGCTCGGCAAGGCGATCGAGCTGGCAACTGCTGACATCGAAGGACACAACAAGCGTATCCGTGCCCTCCGCGACCGGCTCCTCTCGGGGATCATGGCGAAGATCCCGCATGCCTATCTCAACGGGCACCCGGAGAAACGCCTGCCCGGCAATATCAACATCAGTTTCGAGTTCATCGAGGGCGAATCGATGCTCCTCTGGCTGGATGACGAAGGGATCTGTGCCTCGACCGGCAGCGCCTGCACATCCGGTTCGCTCGAACCGTCGCATGTCCTGCTCGCAACCGGCCTGCCGGTTGAGATCTCTCACGGGTCGCTCCGGCTGACGCTGGGGGATGCGAACACGGACGCGGACGTGGATTTCGTGCTCGAAGAATTACCCAAGGTGGTATCCCGCCTGCGGGAGATGTCACCCTTGTATAAGGGCAAAAAGGAAGGTGGCTGCAATGTACAGTGACAAGGTCATGGACCATTTCAAACACCCGCGGAACGTGGGTGAGATCGAGAACGCTGACGGTGTCGGCGAGGTTGGTAACCCGGTCTGCGGGGACATCATGAACATTTACCTGAAGATCGAGAACAACGTCATCACCGACGCGAAGTTCAAGACCTTTGGCTGCGGGGCTGCGATCGCATCGAGCAGCATGGCAACGGAACTGGTCCGGGGCAAGACGCTCGAAGAGGCCTGGGAGGTCTCCAACAAGGCAGTCGCGGAAGCCCTCGAAGGCCTTCCACCGATCAAGATGCACTGCTCGGTTCTGGCCGAGGAAGGCATCCACAAGGCGATCAACGCATACCGGAAGAAGCAGGGCCTCCCTCTCTGGGAAGAGAAGAATCCCCACTCCCATGATGAGGATGGGGAAGGCGCAACCTGCCAGCACTAGATGTGATGGCAGGAACCGGATAGCGGTAACCCCCGCCGGAACAAGACGGCATATATAATCGCCTCATCCAACAGGAGATCAGCGATACGGCAACTGGTGAATCATGTTTTCAGAGCGTGAACGCGAACGGTACAAGCGGCAGATCCTCCTCTTCGGTGAGGAGGGGCAGGAGCGGCTGAAAGGTGCGCATATCTTCATTGCCGGGGCGGGAGGTCTTGGCTCGCCCATTGCCATCTATCTCGCGGTTGCCGGCGTGGGAACGATCACGATCGTGGACATGGATCGCGTTGACCAGTCCAACCTGAACCGCCAGATCCTGCACACCGACCGGGATGTGGGGAAGAAGAAGACGGTCTCCGCCATTGCAAAACTGCGGGAGTATAATCCGGACATCACCATCAATGCGATCGACACAACCATCAGCGCTGAAAACGTCCGCGACCTTGTGGGCAGGGCCGACGGAATTGTCGATGCTATGGATAACTATCCCGTCCGCTACCTGCTGAACCGGACGGCGCTTGAGAAGAAGATCCCGTTCTTCCATGGAGCCATCCGGGGGTTCTACGGGCAGGTGACCACGATCCTGCCGGGGGAAACCCCCTGCCTTGAATGCATCTTCCCGAAAGCCCCGCCAAAGGAGGTCTTCCCGGTGGTCGGCGTGACCCCGGGTGTCATCGGGACGGTGCAGGCAACCGAGGTGATCAAGTATCTCACCAAGAGCGGGAAGCTGTTGTCCGGTCGTCTCTTCATCTGGGACGGGCTGACCTCGACCGCTGAGGAGATCGCCATTGCCAGGAACCCGGCATGCCCTGCCTGCGGATCAGCAAAAAAGAGTGAGGGGAAGAAGAAATGACCGTAAAAGTACGTTTTTTTGCACGGTTCCGGGAACTGCTCGGGACGGATATCATCACAGAGCCCGGGAACGGGACAGTCCTGGCAAACCTTGTCCGGGATATTGCACAGAAGAACAAAGAAGGGTATGATGCCATCTTCGACGAGCAGGGCAGCTTCCGCGAGTTCGTCATCGTGATGCGGAATGGCAAACGCGTCGAGATTGCCGATGCGGGAAAGACGGCTGTTGTTGACGGCGATGAGATTGCGGTCTTCCCGCCGGTTGCCGGTGGGTGAGGACAGGGGTTTGACATGATTGCCATCCAGCATGAAGATGTGGATATCGGGAACCTGATAAGCGCGGCCAAGAGTGCCGGGACCGGTGCGGTTGTTGTCTTTGACGGCGTAGTCCGTGACGATAACATCCGGGAGATGGAACTGGAGGCCTACGAGGAAGTAGCCCTCAGGGAACTGGAGAAGATCGCAGGCGATGCAACACGGCTGCACAACCTTCTCCACGTTGATATCATCCACCGGATCGGCAGGCTCTCTGTCAGCGAGAATATCCTCATCATCGTGGTCAGCGCCGGTCACCGCCCCGATGCGTACGCAGGCTCGCGCTATATCATCGAGGAGATCAAGAAGGGCGTCCCGATCTGGAAGAAGGAACTCACCAAAGATGGCGGGCGGTGGGTGCCGGGCGAGCATGCGCACGGTGCGGGAAAAAACTCCTGATGAGCCCGCAATCGTTTTTTGGCGTTCACGATTTTTCTTAGCGCTGTACTTTTACTGCGGGAATCTGCATCTGTCCCTGACCCAGAGCTTACCCGATCGCGTCAGGTTCTCCGCACAGCGGCTGCATACGGGCTGACGGAATTATCCCTCAAGGGTCTTTTGATGCTGATCTCTGAAACGCAGAACATGTACCCGATACAGGTACAGACACCCAGGTAACTGCAGATCAGCAGGTCGTAGATCGGCCAGTGCAGGGTATACAGGAGCACAAGAAAGAGGATAAGGACCAGCCCGTGGCAGATCTGAATGCGGGGAATTCTTTTATCGAATATGTCGCAGGGCCGGATGGACCCGGCAAACCGGATGTCATTGAACGGGTAGAACGGGAAGATTCCCTTGTGGGTGCAGAGATCCTGGCCAAGGTGAAGGAGGAGTCCCAGCAGCAGTCCCCCGAGAAACACCATGACCATGGAGACCGAAATAAAACTCCTGAACGGGATCGTGAGGAGAGATGTAATTACGGCCAGGATCACGAAATACCCGACAATCCCCGGGAGGGAATGGGTCAGCCGCTTGTCATCCGGTTCGCACGCGATGTTCAGGAACCGGCGGTAGATAAAACACAGTACCGGCACACAGATCCATCTGCCTGCCCGGACGACCCACCATCCCATCCTCCGGAGAATGTTGCTTTTTGATCGCGTCATGTGGATATCCGGGAGAATGACACCGGCAACCGTCCCTGTGGTCACGAGAACCGCAGGAACCGGATTCATCTCCGCTATGGCGCTGCCCAGGATCAGGCTGCAGAACAGCCCGAGCACGACATGATGACGGGTGATCATTAACGGTGAAAAAGAAGGGTGAGCGCAGGTTACGCTGTGGCAGCCTGTTCCGGTGCAGTGAATTTCTTGGCATTCTTCTTCTTTGTCAGCCAGACCAGTTCTCCCTGCACAAAGGCAAATGCCTGCATCGGCATGACCCGGACATGGGGCGGGACGCACGAGGTATCGGTTGCCTGCGGTGTGAGCAGGTATTTCTTTATGCGGGCGGTGTTGCTGCCGTTTGGCAGGGTATCGAGTGCTGCGATCGTCTCATCAGAAGGAACCTGCGTGAACGATGCGGCAACAAAGGCGACTTCCTCGCCAACCCATTTGCTCCGGGAGATACGGTACAGTACCCCGTCAGATTTGGTGGTGCTGGCCGGTGTTATCTTCCATCCATCGCGTTCGGAAAAAATCTGGCGGAGATCGCGCTCCGCAAACAGTTCCATGACATCTTTTTGCGAGCCCATATGTATCAGACTCCGTTTGGAAGTGCGATCTTATAAGTTTTAGGAAATGTGTTTTACTTCAGTAAAAATTAAACAAAAATGGTTAAATAAACCCGTGGTCGATTGGTACTGGCTACTCGGAGTACCGTTTTGGGTGAAGATTCATGGAACAAAAGCCAGACCTGAAGAGAAACCGTATCATTATCTACGCGTGTTTATGCATCATCGGAATTGCTGCCATATGCGTTGCTGCATGGGGTACAGGGTCTGGCACTGCTGCCGGCAGTGTGACGAAGACCCCGTCCACGACAGAAGTCATCATTCCTGAGGACTCGTCCTCATCCATTACCTATTCCAGCAACATGCAGAAAGGCGGGACCCCTCCGGGGGTTTACCAGGGGCTTGTCATCAAGGATCTCAACGGCACGTTCGATCCCGCTCTTGCAGAAAGCTGGGATATCTCTGCCGATGCAAAAGTCTGGACCTTTCACCTTGTGAAGGATGCCTCATGGAGCGATGGCGTCCCGTTCACCTGTGCCGATGTGAAGTTCACCAATGATTACATGAAAGCTAACAACCTCACGCTGGCATACGTACTCCATGACGTAGAGACTGTTGACTGTCCCGATGACAACACGGCAGTCGTCACGCTGAAAACTTCCTATTCCGGGTTCCTCGACCAGATCTCGCGCCAGCCGGGTATCACGATCTCCCCCCAGCACATCTGGCAGAACATCACCGACCCGCAGCACTACGAGGATAACCAGTTCATCGGCACCGGCCCGTTTGTCTTTGACCAGGACACCGCCGGGTATGTCCGGCTGCTGAGAAACGATGCCTACTACGGAAAGAAGGCGCAGGTCACCGGAGTGGTCCTCAAGGTGATCACCAACCCGGACAGCCAGGTGCTTGCCCTGAAGAACGGCGAGGTCGATGTTGTCTCCGATATCACTCCCGCCGTGGCAGAGAGCCTGAAGGGCGAGAAGAATATCGCCATGTACACGATCAACGATACCGGTGCATACGAAGTTGCTTTCAACCTCGGGCAGTACCCATCCAACATCACCGCCTTCAGGAAAGCAATGAGCCATGCTGTCAACCGTGACCTGATCAGTTCCCTGTTCGGCACCGGCAGGCCTACCGAGACCACCTTCCTGGTCCCCAGCCTTGCCGGCAGTTACGTGAACCCGGCTGACGTAGGGATGTATAATTATAACCTGACCGAGGCTCGGGAGATCCTGAAGAGTGCCGGGTTTACTTGGGACAATGAGGGGACCCTCCTGAGCCCGGATGGGAAAGCGGTTACCCTGACCATCCCGATGAACACCCTGAGCTCGGACAGCAATATCCAGAAGATCGTATCGGTCCTGAAGAATGACTGGGGCACCCTCGGGATTAAGGTGAGCACGGTTGCGTACGAAGACAAGAAGCAGTACCGCAAAGCAGTCGGTGCCAACGCGGTCTTCATCGATTCATTCCCGGTGACCCTGCATGACGATGCAGATGCGCTGTCGGATTTTGCGGTCACTCCCCTCCAGGAGACGAATTATTACAATTACAACAATGCCAGGTACAATGCCCTGCTGGATTCGATTCATAATACCGCAGACCAGCAGGCGATCCTGCGGATGGCATACCAGCTCCAGGATATTCTTGCCGAGGATATTCCGACCGTCCCGATCTGTACATCCGATACGATTGTCGCGTACCGTTCCGACCGGTTCACCGGGTGGGATCTCGGGCCGGGATACTATACGGTCACGGATCCGCGGGTGCTGACCAACCTTACCCCGGTGCAGTGACCGGGGTAATCCGTACGGAGTGGCATGATCGATGGGCAGTACCTGCTGCGGAGGATCGGCTATAGCGGTGCCGCGTTCTTCGTCTGCGTTTCGATTACGTTTTTCATCCTGCACCTGATGCCCGGGGATTATATCACCAATTACCTCCTCTCCTTATCGAACACCCTGCCCAAGGAAGTTGTAGCGCAGTTTTACCAGCAGTACGGGCTTGACCGTCCCCCCTGGGAACAGTACCTCATCTATATTTACAATATTCTGCAGGGGCAGTGGGGGTACTCGTACCAGTACGGCCTCCCGGTCTTTCCCCTGATCATGGAGAAACTCACCTGGTCGCTCGTCATCCTGCTCCCCGCAGTCCTCTTTGGGATTATCATCGGCATCGTGCTCGGGGCATGGTCCGGGTGGAGGTCCGGGGGAAAAAAGGACCTGGCGCTCTTCAATTTCATGATCGTATTCCGTGCGATCCCGGAATTCTGGTGGGCAATCATGGCGGTGTGGGTCTTTGCCTTTTCCCTGCAGTGGTTCCCGCTCGGGGGATTCTCCAGCATCAGCGTCCTGGATTCCGGCCTGGACCCGTGGGATGTCCTGTACCATGCCATCCTCCCGATCTGCCTGATGACTTCCTTTGTCGCGACCGGGAACTACTACGTGATGCGCAATTCGATGATCGCGGTCATCGGCGAGGATTACATCACGACGGCCCGGGCAAAGGGGCTGGACGAGCATGCGGTCCTCTGGAACCATGCGCTGAAGAACGCCCTCCTGCCCATGGTGACGATGACGACCTTCCAGGTTGCCGGCATCATCATGGGCAATGTCTTCATCGAGACGGTCTTCTCCTGGCCGGGGATCGGGCTCCTGACCACCGAAGCGCTCACGATGCGGGACCTGCCCCTTCTCGAAGGGATCTTCCTCCTGGATGCCCTCATGACCATTGGCGCCATGCTGGTTGCCGATATTCTTGTTTCATATCTCGATCCGCGGATCAGGATGGGCGGCCAATGACCCGGAATATTCTCCTCCGGGTAAGTGTTGCGATTCTGTTCCTCTACTTCGCGGTCGCGCTTTTGGCTCCCTTCATCGCACCCTATGGTGCCACGGCGATTGTCGGCGCTCCCCTCCAGCCCCCGGACAGCGAACACCTGCTCGGGACAAACAACGTGGGCCAGGATATCTTTTCCCAGCTGGTGTACGGATCGCAGGTCACCCTGATCTTCGGGTTCTGCTCTGCGCTGTTGTCGGTCTCGATCAGCACCTGTGCCGGTATTGTCCTCGGGTATTACGGGGGCAGTGTCGACGAGGTGGTCTGCCGGGTCCTCGATGTCCTGATGCCCATCCCCATCTTCCCGCTGCTTATCGTGCTGACAACCTTCTTTAATCCCGGGGTAGTGCAGGTCAGTATCGTGATGGGGGTCCTCGGGAGCATCCACGGGATCCGTCTCATCCGGGCCCCGGCGCTCTCGCTTGCGGAGACGCCGTTTATCGAAGGGGCAAAATCGATCGGCGCTTCTGATCTTCGTATCATGTCCCGCCACATCCTTCCCAACCTGATGCCTATCGTGACCGTAAAGTTCGTCACGGCCTCGCAGCATTTTCTCGTAATGGGGGTGGGGCTCAGCTTTATCGGGCTCTGGGATACCATGACCGTAGACTGGGGTTCGATGATCCAGAACGCCTATTCCGGCGGGGCACTCTCCCTTGGTCTCTGGTGGTGGATCCTCCCGCCCGGCCTCGCGGTTGTCGGGATCTCGCTTGCCCTTGCGCTTGCCGGTTACAGTCTTGAGGAATCTTTCAATCCCCGGCTGGAGGTGAACCGCATATGAGCCTGCTTGCGATCGCGGACCTGTCCGTGCAGTTCGAGAGCAGGTCCGGCACGGTGCCGGTGCTTGACCACATTGATTTTGCGATCAACACGGGCGAACGGGTGGCTTTGATCGGGGAATCGGGGTGCGGCAAGACCGTGTTTGGGATGTCGGTGATGCGCTTGCTCCCGTCGAATGCCCGGATCACGGGATCCGCCCTGTATGCCGGCCGGGATATCCTGCGGGCTTCCGAGCGGGAGATGCAGCAGATCCGCGGGAAAAAGATCGCCATGATCTCCCAGAACTCCGCATTCGCCCTCAACCCGGTCCTTACGGTTGGCGACCAGATCGCAGAATCCCTCACCCTTCACACGTCATGCAGGGGCGAGGGCCTGGAGCGGGAGGTGATCCGGCTGCTCACGAGCCTGGGGATCGAGCGCCCAAAAGAGAATATGCAGAAGTACCCGCACGAATTCTCCGGGGGCATGCGGGAGCGTATCCTGATCGCCATGGCGCTTGCCTGCAATCCGGATCTGGTGATTGCGGACGAGCCGACTTCCGGGCTCGATGCGCTGGTGAAGGCCCAGACGCTCCGGCTCCTTAAGTCTGTGATGCAGGACCGGACGCTCCTTTTGATCACCCATGATCTCGGGACCGCATCCGCTCTTGCATCCCATACGGCCGTGCTGTATGCGGGAGAGATCGTGGAGTACGGCCCGACCCATGAGCTGTTCCGGCATCCCATGCACCCGTACACGCAGGGGCTCCTCGCGTCATCCCCGTCCGCAGGGTTCCACCCGATTCCCGGGATGAGCCCGGCACCGGGGCAGGTGCCGCACGGCTGCCGGTTCTGCCCGCGATGCTCAAGTGCCATGGACCGGTGCAACTCGACCCATCCCTCCCTGAAGAAGTCCGGGAACAACCGGCAGGTCAGGTGTCTCCGGTATGATTGAACTCACCTCGGTCTCGAAGTATTATTCATCAGGGTTCCTGTGCAGGAAACGAGCATATGTTGTCAATGACGTGTCGCTTGCCATCCGGAAAGGCGAGACCCTGGGGCTTGCGGGCGAGAGCGGCAGCGGGAAGTCAACGCTCGCGAGGATGATGATCCGGCTCGTGGAGCCAAGCGCAGGAAGGATCGTGTTTGACGGGATCGACCTGCTTGCACTGAAAAAACCGGCCCTGCGGCAGCTCCGGCCCCGGATGCAGATCGTGTTCCAGGATCCCGATACCTCGCTCGATCCCCGGCTCACGATCGGGGCATCCGTTGCCGAACCGCTCGTGGTCTGGCAGAAGGCCGGCCGGCATGAGCGTGACGACCGGGTCATAGAGCTGTTCGGGATGGTGGGCCTGCAACCGGAGCTCGCTGACCGCCGCCCGTTCGAGCTCTCCGGCGGCCAGAAGCAGCGGGCTGCGCTTGCCCGGGCTATTGCGCTGGAACCGGAGTTCCTTGTCCTTGATGAGCCGACCGCGGCGCTCGATCTCTCAGTCCAGGCACAGATCCTGAGTCTTGTCCAGGTGCTCCAGAAGAGGATGAATCTCACGCTCCTCTTCATCTCCCACGATCTCCAGCTCATTGGGAGGATGAGCGATTCCATGGCGGTACTGCACGAAGGAAGACTCGTGGAGTCCGGGAAGACCGATGCGATCCTGCGCCGGCCTTCCGATCCGTACACAATTCGCCTTCTCGAAGCAGCACGGGAGAGCGAGGAGTGGTTCGGGAAAGATAAATAATATAGCGCCGGTAACGGGTAGGATCGCTTGATTGTCCCCTCTTTTTAAATTCCGACTGATCCGATTGGTCATTCCAGGATCGAAACCTTAATAATTAACATAAAATGATTAACAAATGATCGTAGTTAAATATACTAAGTTAAGAATTCATAATTGGCATGGCTGGACAGTCGGGCAGTTAAAGGACTGCTGTATGTACCCCGTCATGACGTGTTCTCATGGAAAATAATTACGAGGGTTATTCAATGCATTACCTGAAACGAGTTTCAAGAAAAAATGGCGACGATGGCGTCTCACCGGTGGTTGGCGTCATGCTGATGCTGGTCGTGACGATCATCATCGCGGCAGTGGTGAGCGGATTTTCCGGCGGGCTGATTGGCGGGCAGCAGAAGTCCCCGACACTATCTATGGAAGTGAAGATTTCGAATACCGGGAGTTATATCGGTAGTGGTTTCTCGGCAAATGTGCTCGGAGTAAGCCAGCCAATCGCTTCCAAGGATCTCAAGATTGTAACAACGTGGACCACGACAATGAAGGATAATGAAAGTGTGGATCTGTCCGATACCCAGAAAGGTGTACCTGAGGGAAATATCTTTACCGGAGGAAACACCACGCTTCCGAACAGCGCAAATGTAAATTGTTACCAGGGAATGAAGACAAAAACCGTTACTACTTGGGCGACAGCTCCCTTCGCAGTGGGAGTGGGTATTAATCAGTCAAATCCGACCGATCCCATCGGTAGTTTAACCTCACAAAGCGATCGGAAGGCGGGCTGGTTCGGACAATACACAGTCCAACAGGGTGTCAATCTCTTTGCTTATCCGTACGGATCTGATTCCGGCATGGCAATTGGTGGGGCTTCCGGAGCTGCATCGACCAGTGGATATAACGGCGTGACTCCGTTTGCGTATGCCACTGGCAGTTATGCTCAAGGACAGATTGATCCCACAGCAGCGGTACTTGGAAACGGCTGGGAACAGCTCCGGGCCGGGGACACCGTGCGTGTCAAGGTGATCTATACACCAACCGGTGCCGCGATCTTCACCAAGGATGTTTCGGTTACGGAGGGATAAGATCATGAAGATATTCAATGAACATGCAGTTTCACCAGTTGTCGGTGTCATGCTGATGCTGGTCGTTGTTGTCATTATTGCTGCAATCGTGAGCGGAGTTGCAGGTGGCATGGCAAAAGGCCAGACAAAATCTCCCCAGGCAACCATCCAGGGAGAGTTCAGTGTCACCTCCGGCCTGCAGATCATCCATGCAGGCGGCGACGTGCTCCCGACAAATGGTCTGGTCATCACCGTTGCAAACGGCCCGGCATTTGGTTCGAACCTGGAGTCCTACACGCTCAATACCGTGGACATGGCAAATGTTACCAATGCAGCGGGAACACCAGTTGCGTTCCGTAACCCTACATCCGGACAGATTGACGGGTACAACATCACCGCGTTCAGCCCGGGAGACACATACTTTGTAAACATCACAAATTGTGAACCGACATTCTTCCAAAAAACGGTATATTCATCTAAGGGAACTTATACATACGATGGCACCCACTGGACGTTCAGCAAATCAGGAGACAGTTTCTGGGCACTGAACTTCGTCAACCCAGCCAACATCGGGAAGACGTTCTATCTCGATGTGAGTGACAAGGCAAGTGGAGCTTTGATCTCACGGTCAGTGGTCAAGATCACCGGGTAACGGGGATTGTGAAGTCATACGAATAAATGTCTCTATGACCAGAACAGATCTGCAGTCAACAGGTTGATCATGCCGGTACTGTCCCGCCACATTTTTTTAAGAATCCTGTTTTTTATACTTAACAATAAGAATAAATTCAACACTTTTAATTACCATTTTTCCTAATAGGGATAAATGCCTGTTCAGATACCAGATACCCTCGCATGGAAAGAACCCGTGAACCCGGTCGGGTTAGAAAAACCAGCCATCCGCTGTCCCGTACCCCGTTTGTGCAGCATGCTGGTGATACTTTCAATCTGCCTTCTCCTCGTCATCCCTGCGGCGTCCGCAACGGAATATACCCTCAACACCACATCGATTGAACAGTTCAGACAGGGCATCAGCTACACGGGATCGGATGAACTGGTTATCGGGATCGAAGATGACGTCACCATCGAGAGCAACACCGATGCCGGCATTGAATCTGCGGCCCCGGTGACGATCAGGTCCCCGGATGGCAGGACACTTTCGATTCAGGTAACGAATGAATCTGAGATGATCTATGGAATCAGGGCACCCTCGGTCTCCATTGAGAGCGGTCATATCAACATAGTCGTAAAGGGGAAGAACCAGAACGGCACCAGCAATGCCTATGGAATCTGTGCAGAATCCGATAATGTCTCGATCTCCGGTGGATCGGTATTCACTACCGTTGAAACCCCGCGCCACAAGAATAAAGGAATCTATGCATCACGATTCGTCCTCATCGCCGGTGGTCTTGTCAATGTTACCCAGCACGGCGGGAGCAATACCTTTGGTCTTGACTCTGGCGAGCTGGATGCTGAAAAAACCTATGGCGGTGTCAGGATCTCCGGTGGACGCGTACTCGTTAACTCAAGCGGGGCATTGAACCGGAATATTGGTATCGATTCCCTGTCCGGGACAATCGAGATATCCGGAAACACGGTGGTTGTTGTCCGGGTAGATGGAAGCGGTGCCAGACAAAACTATGCATACAACCCGAACATCACTTCCATTTATGGGATGAATTTGTGATTTTTCCCGGAAGTAGAAATTTTTTATCTGGAGAAATCATCTGATCCTTTACGTGACGCCCGTTGGGGAATTCGCCCCCGCCGCGTGGGAATCCCCCGGGTGCAATTCCGCTGCATTACCGGAAGAATTACCCGGTATTGTGGATAAATTGCATTTACCGGAGACCTCGTTAATAACACCCCGTCTCCTGGGGGGACTGGTGGTATGAGAGGGGAGTGATCCTATCGGCTGAATCCGGTTTTCCCATGAAAAATTACTAAGTTGAGTTAACGATTCATATCAGAACAAAATCTGGATTTTTAATTTTCATAGTCCGGGTGTGGACGCTCACGCTCGTTCATGTGCGTTTCACCAGACACTTTTTTGTAAGATCTCCTGGACGTTTGAGTGTACCAGAGCCACTTTCCTGATGTGCAAATGATACCGGTGGATCGTTTAAACCAGTTTGAAAATGGAAACGTATCGAACGCTGATCCGGTATGCGCCGGATCTCTGCCGATTCGTTTTACAAATTTTCTGTTTTCTGTTGAAATGAAAAAAAGATCCGGCATCAGCGGGTGATGAAAAAGGTCCGGCAGCTCTCCCTGGGATAAAAAGATCCCCGGGGTCAAATGATCGTGAACCGGCAAGAGTGCCCTGCCATGAACCCGGCAGGACTCTCATTCGGCACGTTCCCTGTTCTCCCCCGATCCATCCCGGATCAGGCCTTCTTGCCGATCCCGCCCACCATCCCCTGATCGAGAGGTAGTTCGTCAAATTACAAGGGGTCTATTAGCGAAGTTTTGCCCTCCGGTGTAAAATCGGGTAATCCGGGGCATTATAGCGCGATTAAAAATGAATTAGCAGGGTGTTTTGGGTGAATTACGAAGGTTACTATGCACAGTATTCCTTTTGATTTTAAAAAGCGTTCAAAATGACCTTATTTTGCCGAAATAAGGCAGATTTCAGATCACGGAATACGGGGAGGTCGGCTTCCGGATAGGCCGGCTCTCCCTCGTGAGACCCTGTTACCGGGGCGTCTCCCGGAGAGCACATAATCCCCATCCCTGATAAGGCAGGTGAGTTGCGTACTGCGGGGTAATGATTGTGATGATAGTACCGGAAGCGGCTTTCAGATATGAATACACGATACCTGCCGGCGTCCCCTCTTTTTTCCGGATGATTGCCATGGCGCGAGGGAGTACAATATAATCCGGAAAGAGATCCGATCGGACCGGTTTCGGGGTGGCGGAATTAATTCACTCGTTTGTTTTTTATCTGCGATATAAATGTGGGTTTTCTGCGACGCGTATGAGCTGGCTGGAATTAATCAAAAATCAATAAAAACGATGTATTCCGGTATGAAAAAATTTAAGTTAATGCGAATAAATTGACAAATGATCACGGTTAAATATTTTTAATTAATAACGGTAGAGGGCATGTCGGGTCAGGTGGGCAGTCGTGTGGCTGTTTTTTAGGTCCCGTCATGGTGTGTTCTCTTAGGGAGAATAATCAGAGGATTTTCTATGCATTATCTGAATCGATTATCCGGAAAATATGGCGACGAGGGAGTTTCACCGGTGATTGGCGTGATGCTGATGCTGGTTGTGACGATCATCATCGCGGCAGTAGTGAGCGGATTTTCAGGCGGATTGATCGGGGGGAACAACCAGAAAGCCCCGACCCTTACGATGGATGTGAAGATCTCGAACACGGGAAGCTGGATCGGCAGCGGGTTTACGGCAACGGTCACCAGCGTGAGCGAACCGATTGCCACGAAGAACCTCAAACTCGTGACTTCGTGGAAGACTACCAATAAGGATACCGGGGCCAGTCTCTCCGGGGGCAATACCTCAATGCCGCTGGTGAAAAATGTACGGAGTCCGAAGATTGGAAGTGGCGAACTCCTTTCCAGCAATGCACCCTATGGCACCGGTTCCGGTGTGAATGGATCGACCGGTGCACAGAGCCTGACCGATCCCTATTCAAAGCCGGACCAGCAGTTCGGCAACTACACCCTGGTACAGGGAACCGGCCTGACCGCAGTACCTTACGGAAGTTATCTTGCAACGGCTATCGGTTCTGCAACGGGTCAGAGCGATCTTGGCGGGTATGGCATCCCGGTCTCGGTCAACCCGTCGTCGAAAGGACCGTATAAATATACGACAGTGGCGGGTTATTTTGTCAAGGGATCTCTTGATGCAACCCAGGCCGTGCTCGGAACCGGGTGGGAGAACCTGAGAGTCGGGGATACCGTGAATGTACGGGTGGTCTATCTGCCGACTGGCAAGGTAATTTTTGACAAGGATGTTGTGGTAACGGAGGGCTGAGATCATGACAAGGAAATATACAGAACGTGCAGTCTCACCGGTCGTAGGTGTGATGCTGATGCTTGTCGTGGTGATCATCATAGCGGCAGTTGTATCTGCATTTGCCGGTAGTGCGGTGGGCAGCCAGAAGAAAGTTCCCCAGGCAACCATCCAGGGAAAGTTCAGTGTAGCCACCGGTATGGAGATCACCCACGCGGGCGGGAATGCGCTTGCAACAAACGATCTTGTCTTCACGGTCAGGAACAGCCCGGTCTTCGGGCCGAACCTTGAGCAGACCACGGCACAGATCCTCAACAAGTCAACGATCCAGGACAGGACTGGCCTGTGGCTCGATAATGGCGACGGCAGCACGAATGTGACATCGTTCAAATCCGGGGATACCCTGTTCATCAACAGTACCTATATCCGGTGCGACTGGCTCCAGCCGGTCATAGTCCCCACTAATTATGAGTCCGCGATCTCGTCAAAAGACGAATTCACGTATACCGGAGGGGAGACGCAGCGCTGGGGTCTCTGTTTCAAGAATAATGATAACATCGGCAAAACCTTCTATTTCGACATCAGCGATAAGAACGGAAACCTCATCTCCCGTAGCGAGGTAACGATCGCCTCATGATCCGGCGATGTGTACGGAACGGATCAATGAGTGAACTAGGTGAATACATGATGAAAAACCAGAGAGATATGGCAGTGTCCCCGGTGGTAGGCGTGATGCTGATGCTGGTCGTTGTGATCATCATCGCAGCGGTTGTCAGCGGATTTGCCGGAGGGCTGGTTGGCGGGAGCAATCAGAAGACCCCCTCCCTCACCATGGATGTGAAAATTGTGAACTCAGGGTCGTGGACTGCGAGTGGGTTCTCCGCAACCGTTACCGGTGTGAGTGAGCCCATCCTCACCAGCGATCTTAAGATCATCACATCCTGGAAGACGAGGATGAAAAACAATCTCGGGACTGCGAATACCGATTTGAGCCTGATTAATAACGGGACTGTCATTAGCGGTGGGAATACCACTCTCGGTGGGAGAGCAAATGTCATTGTGGTGGAACCGGATCACAGTCTGACTGAATCTGTCATGAGCATTGCACCTTATGGATTCGGGATGCCGCAGGCTGCCGGGCAGGCTGCAATTCCCCAGAGCCAGGAAACCCCCTATAAAAATCTGGACCAGCAGTTTGGGAATTATTCCCTGTCACCTGGCGTAAGTATGAGCGCAAAACCGTATGGAAGCAAACAGGATGGAACCGGGGATCCTTATACCAACGGATATGGACTCAAGTACCCCTTTGCCTACACCACGGACAGCGATGTGTATACCGATCCTATACAGGCAGTGCTGGGCTATGGTTGGGAGGAACTTCGTGCCGGTGATATCGTGACCGTAAAATTTGTCCATATCCCGAGCGGAAAGACGTTGTACTCCAAAGATGTTGCAGTAACGGAGGGCTGATAAGATCATGACAAGGAATCATAACGACAGTGCAGTCTCCCCGGTTATCGGTGTGATGTTGATGCTGGTCGTTGTCATCATCATCGCGGCCATTGTCTCCGCATTCGGTGGCGGGATTGCCAGCGGTCATTCCAAAGCACCGCAGGCTCAGATCAAAGGGACGTTCAGCATAGCGGATGGCATGACCATCATACACGCCGGCGGGGATTCGCTGGCGACCAAGGACCTGGTCTTCACGATCCGTGACAGCCCGACGTTCGGGGCAAACCTTGAATCGTCCACTGCACAGACCGTGAACATGTCGACAATTCAGGTCAGTGCAAGATTGAGCAGAACTGGAGCAGCCGGCCCAATGATGACAGTTGACGCGGCATTTTATATGACCTCATTCAATCCCGGAGACATGGTAACGATTAAACCGGCTGACTGTACCTGCAACATTCTCCAGAAGGGAATTGTACCAACGGATTTTGCCGCGAATGTAGGATCCGATGGTTACACGTACGACACAGAACACACCGGTGCACAACCTGCAGTCTGGGCACTCTGTATCCGAAACCAGAACAGCATTGGCAAGAGCTTCACGCTCGAAGTGAGTGACACAGCAGGGCACACGATCTCAAAAAGTGATGTGGTGATTACTGCATAATCCCTTTTTTGGGAGTCATGATATCATGAAAAACAAAAAAAAGACAAACCCCCGTAATGGAAAAGAAACACATAACCAGAACTGTGATTATGCCGTTTCACCAGTAATTGGTGTGATGCTGATGCTAGCTGTCGTTGTCATCATTGCGGCAATCGTGAGTGCATTTGGTGGGGGACTGGTCGGGGGCAACAACCAGAAAGCCCCGACCCTCAACATGGATGTGAAGATCATCAATTCGGGAAGCTACCGTAGCACAGAACTATCGGCGATAGTCAATGGTTTGAGCGAACCAATCCCGACAAAGGATCTGAAGATTATCACTTCATGGACGACGACAATTAAACAGAATTACTATATCGACGACGATGATTATCGTGAACCCTCGGTAGCAGGTGTCGGCTGTATCGTCAATCTTCCAAACGGAACCGTCTATCATGGCGGTGCTGAAGTCATACCGGGTATCACAAATTCGTGTACGGGGAGAACTCCTTGTAGCGTAGCACCGTACGGGTTTGGACCTGGTGTTGAAAACACTTCCACCTCTGATTTGGCAACAGGATCTACCGGGGGTGCGGTGGTTCCCGCATTCAACTGGCAGGCTTTCACGGTAACTCACTTCGGCAATTACAGCCTGCAGCAGGGAACCGTGATGATGGCCGAAGCGGGCGGGCGGTGTCTTAACTGGCCCACGACCGGGGGAATACCAGATTCCTACGATATGGGAGGGTATGGCTCTTTGGCAGGTAGTAAAACAAATCCGTATACATACGTAAGTGGGAATTTCTATCGTCTATATACCGGGAGTAAAACCAACCCTCAGGAGATTCTCGCGGACAATGGTGAGATCGATGGTATGCAGGCCCTGTTGGGATGCGGCTGGGAGAATCTGCGGGCCGGGGATATTGTGAACATGAAGATTGTCCATGTCCCGTCCGGGAAGACGATATTCGATAAGAATATCGTGGTGAGTTCTACATGAGGCGATCATCATGATGAATTTTCATAACACTCATAATGCCGATGCAGTTTCACCTGTAGTTGGCGTAATGCTGATGCTGGTCGTGGTGATCATCATCGCGGCGATCGTCTCCGCATTTGGTGGCGGGATTGCCAGCGGTCAGTCCAAGACCCCCCAGGCAACGATCAAGGCTACATTCAGCGTCGCGGACGGCATGACCATCCGTCATGCTGGTGGGGATGCAATTCCCTACAATAATCTCGTCTTCATTATTAAGACTGGACCCGGATTCGGACCAAATACAGAATCGGTTTCTACGCAGAACATCAATACGAATCTGATCACCGATCAGGATGGGAACCCGGTGTTTTCGACCGGCCAGATCACCGGTAAGACATCTTTCAAGCCCGGGGACACGCTCTTCATCAGTGCAGAGAACAGTACGTGCTATCCCCTGCAACCCGTGATATCTGAGGCGTTGATCGGTCCATCTCGTGGGAATACGAAATGTAGTCCATGGTGGAACCCTGTAACCAGCCCAACAACATATAAGGGAGGCTGCGGCGCATTCTGGCAGCTCTGTTTCCGGAATCCTAACAATGTAGGTAAGGTTTTCATCATCCAGACAAGTGACAAGGCCGGAAACCTGATCGCAAAGAGTGAGGTAAAGATCACACCGTAACGGGAAGCGTCGGAAAGAGAAGACTCAAATTAAACGGGATCTCATACAACGGCAATAAAATCTGCCAGGGAATCACGTCGGGTGGAGGCAGGCTTCCTGCCGCTTACCCTGTACATCCTCTTTTTTGTGCTCGGTAGAACCTTTTTTGTGATATGATTGCGCCCCTCTTGCGATATCCCGGTGTATCTGCACAGAAAATTTTTGCGTTTTTATGTGCAATACGGTACTATCGCAATCGGGAATGCCCCATGGCGGGATAAGTCCCCAGGTGTGTTACACGGGGAATTGAATGATCTCTCCAGCGTTTTTTTGCGTTTTTCCCGGATTTTCCCGGGTGCCACTCCGCACCCGGTGAACATTCCGACACGATAATTCCCGCCCGGGTTGTCCAGTGCCATGTACCGGAACGCAGTTGAACGGGCTTGTTGGAGAAGTGGCCTTTCTCCCGACTCATCACCGGATATGTTCCAGAATATTCCTGTATCGGGCAGATTACTCCCGGCCACATACAGCGCCTTCAGGCTGGTCCACGATATAAAATCATTGTACTTGATAACCACAAAAATTAATCAAATGTGGTAATCATGAACTATAGATCTTCCATGAATGCGCCAGCAGCTGAATCAGAACACTCCCCGGAAACATACTGGCAGGAGCGGTGGAAGGAGCAGCGCCTTGCCCGGCTTGCCGTGCCACGCACCGGTTCCCCGGATTCATTCTGGAACAATAAAAAACGGCTCTCGGATCACTTCATCCGGAATCTGGACAGCGGGAGGAAGGACGCGGAGGAACGGATTGCCACCATGGGGATCCGCGACGGGTCGCGGGTGCTCGATATCGGGGCCGGCACCGGCGTCCTGAGCGTTCCCCTCGCAGCCCATGGCTGCGATGTCGTGGCCGTGGAACCCGGTGAAGCAATGCGCGATGCTCTCGTGCTGTATGAAAAACAGCAGCAGGTCCGGCCTGTCACGATCATCCCGAAGCGCTGGGAAGACGTGACACCGGAGGAACTGGGTGCGCCCTTCGATATCGTGATCGCATCCTACAGCCTCATGATCACCGACATTGGCGATGCGATCCGGAAGATGCAGGCAGTCTGTACCGGCCAGGTACACCTCTACTGGTTTTTGACCCAGCCATACACCGCCATCCTCAATACCGCGCTCTGGCCAAAAGTCCATGGTGCGGAATTCCCCGGCGAACCTACGGCAGACTGCCTCTGGCAGATGCTCTACGCAATGGGAATCCCTGCAAATCTTGCCGTGGAAGCGAGTTGCGAGCCTGCGTACTTCCCCTCGGTTGATGATGCGGCAAACGACTTCTGCAAACGTCTTGACTGCACGACGCCGGAGCAGGAGCGTGCGGTCCGCGAGTACTGCGGGACGTCCCTTGCAAAGACTGAACGGGGATACTGTGTTGCAGGAGAGGCGCTCGGGGCGCACATCTGGTGGAATGTCAACAGTTCCTGTACGTCCCGGAACCGCTGAAATTCCCGGATCTCCGGTCCTCTGATCGATACCCCATCATAATCCCGCTATGACCGAGACCTGTGACCTGCTCTGGAAATCCGAAGAAGATGCCAGGCAGTACGACGAGTTTGCATGGGCCACCTTTGCCCGGATCTATCCTGTCATTGCGGACCAGATCGTTGAACGGACCCGGATCACCCGGGGCACCTGCCTTGATGGGGGATCCGGGCCAGGATTGCTGGCGATTGCCCGCTCCCACCTTTCGGATCTCCGCGTAACGGCAATCGACAATTCGTGTAAAATGTATGAACTGGCATGCAAATCGTTCCTGATACTCTGCCGCAATTTCACGATGGATTCTTTTTTCTGAAATGATCGGGCATCTGTGTACGTGATGAAAAAATTCCTGCAGAGCGTCCGGAGAAAAAATTCTGCTTAAAAAAATGAGCATGAACGGACGTTCGTACCCGAACAATGAAAATGACATTTCTCCGTCTCTTTTGAGGGGAACAAAACCAAAGAACACTATTCAATTTTCCGGCAGACGATTTTTGAAATTGTTGTTACAAAGATCTCTATCAGCATCTTGTTTTTTTGGTAAAATCATTCATTTTTCATCTCGCTCTTTAGGGGCTTTCGCCCCTTGCCGCGTGGGTATCCCCCGATTGCGATGCCCCATGAATACAACATTCCAAAAGTATTCATATGTGCCATGTTTACCATAGTATCATGTCTGTAGTGAAGCGGATCCCCGTAACAGAACCGGTATGGAAAGAACTATCCGAGATGCGTTCAGCCGGCCAGACCTACGCGGAACTTCTGGAAGATTTGATGGAGACCAAAAAAAAGGAGCGGCTCGTCTCCGATATGAAACGCATTGAAGAAGAGGGAAAATTTGTCTCACTCTCGGAGATTGACGATTGACGTTCAAGATTCTTATCGAACAGGATCAGGTAGATAAGATCAACGGATTCGATGAGAAAAGCCGAAGGATCATTAAAGAACATCTTGAAACCCTTCGGAAAAATCCCTGTCCGGGTAAGCGGGGCGATAAAGAAAAATTTTGTCTTAAGGGTGGCTATATTCTTTACCGACAGCACATTGGAAGATCCTGGACTGCATTTTATCGAGTCTATGATACGGAAAAGATCGTAAAGATCCTGGATGTGATGCCTATCGGACAGGCTCATAAAAAATATGGTAATTTCAAATCTTTTTCTGAATAATTTTTAACATATTCTGTCATCCGGTATTTCATGGGTGATAGATGGAAAAATGCAGCGTTGTCCATTATGTTTCTTTTTACAAACTGATCGTGCACCAGCCTACGTGATGCAAAAACCCGGCAGACTTGCCCGGGATAAAAAATTTTCCCGGATCCAAATGATTGCAAACCGGCGTTTGATTCCCGGTCCGTTATCTACTGAGACCCTATAACAACTCCCGCGTCTCTCACCCGGATCCCCCGATCCTGACCCCACGGCCGGTCCCCGCACACGTCCCAAACCCCTCGTGAGGGGCAGATCGTCAAATTACAAGGGGTCTATTTACAAAGTTTTGCCCATCCGGCGTAAAATCCATAAATCCGGGTCATTATAGGCCGATTAAAAATGAATTAGTAGGGTGTTTTGGGTGAATTACGAAGTTTTTCGGGGACCCTGAATCTCCCGGGCAGGAACGAATCGCCCGTAACAAGGCCTGATTGCCAAACGGGGGCTGATTTCAGATCATGGGGCAACTGCAGGGGCAGTCCTCATCACGCGATCGTCCTCCCCCGTGAGGCCGCACTAACGGGAAGCCTCTCAGGGGGGCTGTCCGATCCTCCCGCATGATCACCCTGCCACTAACTGCCAATGAAAACATTCATTGCTTTTTACTAATTACTAATTAGTATGGTCTCAAAAGAGGTCCTGCGACATCTCGTTATCCAGCAGAAAACCCAGATAGAACAACCGGGGGATCTTGTTGAACGGACCATATTCAGCCATGTACTCGATGCCATGAACGACAACCGGGTGCTGATCCTTACCGGGATCAGGAGATGCGGGAAGTCCACGCTCCTCAAGCAGCTCATGCAGGGTGCGAAGAATTACTGTTACATCAATTTCGAGGACGAGCGGCTGCTCAGTTTCCGCGCAGAGGATTTCGGGATACTCGACGAAGTCCTCATTGAAGTATACGGGTCGGCCGGTACTTACTTCTTTGACGAGATCCAGAACGTGGAAAAGTTCGAGACCTTTGTCCGTCGCCTTCAGGACAACGGCAAGAAAATTATTCTCACCGGCTCCAATGCATCCCTGCTCAGCCGGGAATTCGGCACCCGGCTCACCGGGAGATACAAGCTCTTTGAAGTATACCCGTTCTCGTTTATCGAATACTTACGCTTTATAAAAACCGCAGTACGCAAAGAGTCGCTGTATCTTGTGGAGGAGAAAGTAAACCTGACCCGGGCATTTGGCCGGTATGTCGAGAGCGGAGGGATGCCGGAATATCTCCGGAACAATGATCCCGAGTACCTCAAAACCCTGTATGACAACATCCTGTACCGGGATATCATTGCACGGTATTCCATCCGCAGGCAGAGACTGATCCGCGAACTCGTCGGGATCCTTGCATCCACCGTAACGCTTCCGTTCACGTATAATTCACTGAAAAAAAACCTCGGGCTGATGAATGCGATCACGGTCAAGGAATACATCTCGTACTTAAGTGGCGCATATCTCTTCTTTGAACTCCTGCGGTTTGATTATTCCCTGAAAAAGCAGCTCGGTTCCCCCCGTAAGATTTACTGCATCGACACTGCCCTGTGTGTCCTGAACGGTTTTTCCCTCACACCGAATAACGGGAGGCTCCTTGAGAATGTTGTCTTCATTGAACTGAAGAGGCGGGGCGGGGAGATCTTTTACTTTGCCGGAAAGCGGGAGTGCGATTTCATTCTCAAGGACCAGAAAAAAATCACCATGGCAATCCAGGTCTGTTATGAATTCACTGCGGAGAACCGGGAGCGGGAGACCAAAGGTCTCCTTGAAGCGATGGAAACATTCGATCTTTCGAGGGGCATGATCCTTACCTACGATCAGGAAGATGAGCTGCAGGCTGAGGGAAAAACGATTGTCCTGAAACCGGTCTGGAAGTGGCTTTTGGAAGAGAGTGTACGATAACTGCCGGATCCCCAGACATCCCCTTTTTCCGGCACCTTCCGCAGCCTGTTTTGCATGCTGATCACGAAATTACAAGGGGTCTATTTACGAAGTTTTGCCCCTCCGGCGTAAAATCCGGGAATCCGGGTCATTATAGAACGATTTAAAATGAATTAGTGGGGTGTTTTAGGTGAATTACGAAGTTTTTCGGGTACCCGAAATCTCCCGGGCTGGAACGAATCGTTCAAAATGAACTCCGTTTTGCAAAATGAGGTTGTTTTGGGAAACAGGGTTCCCTGGCAGGAGGAGTACTCTACGGTAAGGTTCTCCGACGGAGATCTTGCAGGATTCTTCACCCAATCCAATGATTTTTCAGGGGATACACAGATAAGCTGCGCCACGGGCAAGTATCGGGAACCGGTAAAAATAAAACGTACACCTGCACCCTGACCGGATCCATCCGGCCCGGATCAGAAGTATGACGTGGTGAAGGTAAAGGACAGTCCCTGGGGTGTACCAGGGTATTAGTTCAGGATCCAGTACTTCTCTCATAATTTCTTCGTGAATCCTGGCAGTGTACACTACCTGCCAAAAACCTGAGTGAGTTTCACCATTATGAGCATCGCAATCGATCTCCGGCAAAAAAATTTCAACCACCCCCTCACCCCCAGCTCAAAATTTTTCAGGCAGGGTCCGGTTGATCGGCAACCTCTCTCACGCCGGCAAATCAAAAATTTTGTAGCATGTACATACATATTGTCGGATAATTATCCGATTGTAGCCTCATCAACTGACACCTCATGATCGCGATTGAAATTTTTTCAGCAGAGTCTGCTTGAAAAAATATGCCCTGGAGAATACCTGAGTCAAGACAAATTGTATGAACCCGGTACGTCTCAGAAATTTCTTCCGTGCATAGTGGATAGTCAGCAACCCGTATCACATCTCAATCATCTGAAACTACGAAGAACCGTAACAAAAGTAACAGATTTGGGTTTTTTTCCAGATCCCTTCCCGGACGAAGAGCCAGAAGAGATCAAACCGGAATAAATCTTCGTCAATCGTTCTGGGACCACGGAGAACACGGGCCAGGCAAATCCATCGAAGAGACACCCGGATATTCTTGTACAGGAACAAGATGATGGTCAGCAGGTACCGGATCGCACTGTTTCTGGAAGATGTCTTAGTATCCGGCTGGCTTTTTTTGCCATATAGTGACCATATCCGGCACCCGCTGCCTGTTGAGATCTTACGCTTTCCCTTAATTCGGGCTTAAATTTAGTGAAGTACCGGGATCGGAGAGTATCGTGCAATGTTTTTCATGCATATGATCTTCTCATCATAGAGATCACCAGCATCGGGAAAAACCGGATCCCGAAATCCCTGTCTTTCCTCCTTGATGATTCCCGTAGCACACGGGAGTGAGGTAGGGTTCAAAAAGAGTTCCTGGTACGTCCGGTACCTCAATATCAGTATTAATTTCTTTTAATTTTTATCGTAGTATCCTGTGTTGATCCGTCTCCGGCGAGGATGAAATTTTAATAATCAATTAAATCAATAAAATTGATTTTGATCCAAATAAAAAAATTTAAAACAACGTCGAAAAATTAACAAATGATCATTGTTAAATATTTTTAATTAATACCTTTGGTGGACATGGCGAACCTGTTAGCAGTCGTGCCGGCTGCCGCTCGTGCTCCGTCATGATACTACTCATGGGAATTTGAGCAAGAGGAATATTCTATGCATTATCTGAAAAGACAAACAAAAAAAAATGGCGACGATGGCGTCTCGCCGATAGTCGGCGTGATGCTGATGCTTGTCGTCACGATCATTCTTGCAGCGGTAGTCTCCGCATTTGCGGGGGGATCCATGAATGGGAGCCAGAAGGCACCGACACTGAACGCAGAGTTCCACATAAAAAACGGGGGAACTGATGCAACATCGTACTTTTCCATGAAAGTGCTTGGCGTGAGCGAACCGATCCCGACCAGGAACCTGCAGCTGATCACCTCGTGGACGACCACCAACAAGACAGATGGTACGAGCATCCCGCCGGGTGGAAACACGAGTTCTGCCGGACGCGGTGGAGTCTTTGTTAACGGTGAAACCCAAAACGGCCTGACGGTACCGACCGGGTACGGCAACGGGGTGACCGGATGGGCGAATGACATCTCTCACCCGCCGGATGCCATGTGGGGTAACTTCACCCTGACATCCGGGACCTCGACGTTCGACCGGCCCTCCCAGTACGGGCTGGCAGCAAACGGAGCGTATGCGTATGGCACTTCGCATAATCCCGATCCCATGCAGTCGATCCTTGGCGGCAACTGGAGTTACCTGAGGACGGGAGATACCGTGACGGTACGTGTTGTCGATTTGAAGTCCGGAAAGACGCTCGTTGACCAGAATGTCATGGTGGAGGGATAATGATGCAGCGTCATGAACAGGCAGTCTCACCGGTCATCGGCGTGATGCTGATGCTCGTGGTCGTGATCATCATCGCGGCACTGGTTTCTGCGTTCAGCGGGAGTGCCGTGAGCGGGACCACGAAAGCCCCGTCGGCAGTTGTTCAGGCCACCTACAGCCAGTCGAACGGGATGACAATCTCCAACAACGGCGGGGATGCGATCCCGCTGGGCTCGACAACGATCATGGTGCAGCCTTCGCGAGCGTTCGGGGAGAATGTTACCCGGTATTCCTGGGTTGTCAACAAGAGTTATGTCATCACCAGTTCGGGCCAGACCTTAGCAGCCGTCAAGGCATTCAAACCGGGCGACACAGCCACCGTCAGTAAGCGCAACTTGACCTATGTCCAGCAGCGGCCCGACTTTTCGACGGGCGATGCGGATTCCCCAGAGTACGGGTTTAACAATACAGCGAACATCGGGCTCTCGTTTAACCTTTTGTTCCTGGATTCCGCAGGGAAGTCCATCGGGCAGAGCACCGTGACGATCGCCACGTGAGGGTATTATGATGACCAAGAACAGCCGTCCGTACGGGAGTGAGCGTGGGGTCTCACCGGTGGTTGGCGTGATGCTGATGCTCGTTGTCGTGATCATCATCGCGGCCATCGTCTCCGGGTTCTCGGGAAACCTGATGAGCGGAAGTTCCGCAAAGAAGGCCCCGACGCTCTCCATGGATGTGAAAGTCGTGAACACGGGGTACTGGCAGGGAAGCGGATTCTATGCCACGGTCACCGGGGTGAGCGAGCCGATCCCGACAAAAGACCT
>Ga0153915_10000027_pt1 | contig 147160 bp, 138 predicted proteins | sample Opewatmetagenome_2_FD_107003 | JGI IMG/M metagenome (GOLD analysis project Ga0153915, IMG submission 107003) | Freshwater wetland microbial communities from Ohio, USA - Open water 3 Core 3 Depth 3 metaG | ecosystem: Environmental > Aquatic > Freshwater > Wetlands | place: USA: Ohio, Lake... | reverse complement strand
TTGACATGGTTCGAGTCGGGATACGAGACAACCGGGTTCAGGCCAAGGACGTACATTGCCTTGATCGGGTCGCCGCACTGGTTGATCTGTTCGGTCAGGGTCACGCCATACCAGTCGGGCAGGGAACCTTCCTTCATGCCCCAGGCCTTCTCCATCTTGGCACGGTTCTCGGCAACAGCAACTGCCTGGTAACCGGAGAATACGTTCGGGTATGCGCCCATATCGCAGGCGCCCTGCACGTTATTCTGGCCACGGAGCGGGTTGACACCCACGCCCGGGCGTCCGACATTGCCGGTGAGCAGCGCAAGGTTGCCCATCGAACGGACGTTGTCGGTACCGGTGGTCAGCTCGGTGATGCCGAGGCAGTAGATGATGACCGCGTTCTTTGCCTTTGCATACTGGCGGGCAAATGTCTTGACCGTCTCGAGCGGGACGCCGTGGATCTCTTCGCAGTCGGCATACTTCTCAACAGTCTTCTTGAGGTCATCGAATCCTTTCGTACGCTCGTTGATGAACGCCGTGTTCTGGAGGCCTTCCTTGATGATCCAGTACATCATGGAGTTGGCGAGCGCGATATGGGTCGACGGGTTGAACCGGATCCACTTGTCGGCAAGCCGTGCCGTTGTACTGAACCGCGGGTCAACCACCACAATCGGGATGCCTTTCTTCTTGGCCTGCATGACACGGCGCCCGGCGAGCGGGTGGGCTTCGATTGCATTGGAACCCCACATGACGATCAGGTCGGAGTTCAGGACATCCTCGAACGGGTTCGTTGCTGCACCGGAACCGAAGGAGAGCGAGAGACCGGCAACGGAAGGTCCGTGGCAGATACGGGCGCAGTTGTCCACATTGTTGGTCTGGAATCCTACGCGCGCAAGTTTCTGCAGGGCATAGCAGTCCTCATTGACCGTACGGCAGGAAGTCTGGAAGCCGAGGGCCTTGGGGCCGTTCTTATCGGAGATCTCCTTGAACTTCTTTGCAATCAGGTCGATGGCCTCGCTCCAGGTAGCGTCCACGAACTTCCCGTTCTTCTTGATCTTCGGCTTCGTCAGCCGGTCGGGACTGTGGACATGTTCCCAGCAGGTCATTCCCTTGGGACAGAGTTTGCCCTCGTTAATCGGGCTACGCTTATACGGTTCAACCCCGACGAGCTTGCCGTCATTGACAACAAGGTTCAGACCGCAGCCTACGCCGCAGTAAGGGCACGTCGTGGGTACATACTTAAGAGTACTCGAACTATTGGCCATTTTATCACCATACACTCACAGAAGCCCCGGCTAAAAGGAGCCGGAACACCCATGCATACACACCTCTGACAGTGGTCTTTGCAAAATTGGTTAAACAATTTTGCTTGATTAGGGATCTCGGCAAACAGGATATAAATACATATTGAGATAACTCTGATAACTGGTGATTACTTTGGGGCAGTGCGAATATTGCTGATAAAAAGAACCCGCCATTGTGATCATGCACTGCAATATGGTTGTGCAACAAGCAGACCGCGCGAACGGGTGGTGAGAGCCTGAAGCCCCGACGGTTCCCCCCAATCCTGATCAACATCATCCATACCGCACTCCACTCCTGTGACGGCGTTCGGTTCCATGCCGGCAGCACGTGCCTCACCTGCGGGGGTGAATTGTCCGGCTATGATGAACGAAAGAAGCGGTTTGCGGTACTGATCGAAAAGGACCGGGAGATCCCAATCCAGGTGATCCTTCAGCGGTCCTATTGCCGTGCCTGCAAAAAGATCATTAATCCACCGTCACCGTTTTACCCGGGTACCCGGGCCGGGTCCCCGGTCGTCGATCTCTGCCGGTCATTTTCTGCATCCATGCCGTACGCCCGGACCTCATCGTACCTTGCCCGGCTTGGCGTGAAGACAGACCGCTGGAGTGTCCGGCATTATGCCATGGCACATGTCCCGAAAATGCCATCGTTGCAGGTATTTGGTATGACAGTGCCGGTATCGATCATCACATTATCATCCCTCGCAGGTTCGGTTGCGGGGACCGCCCGTCTTGAGATGGCGGATGTGCTCGATGCATGCAATTATCCCTCACAGGCCCCTCGGCCTCCTTTGCAACAAAAATAAAACAATGATGAAAACAATTCCGGTTTTCTCTAAAACCCGTGCTCCTTCCATCCGTTGAAAACGATTTTCCGTTGAAATAAATCCGTACTGGACCAACGGCAGATGTCAATCATAAAAAGTTTATCAGATGTAATGCCACGGATTACTATGACCGGTAAGCATGATGACCAGGAAAGAAAACTCAAATCCGTAATGGATGCCCATCACATCCGCCCGCAACTGCAGGACCAGGTACAGGCGCTGGCTGCATTCCACACCTACCCCGCACCGGGGGTGCTCATCGGGGCATTCATGGTGGACTATGCGCTCGAACTGCTCAGGGTGAGCCCGGACCAGAAACTGTACGGGGTCTGTGAGACACCCAAGTGCCTTCCGGATGCGCTGCAGGTAATGGCACACTGCACCACCGGCAACAACCGGCTCAGGGTCGTCCCCATCGGGAAGTTTGCGATTACCCTCAATGGCCCTTCAGATACGGAGACGACGGAAGCAGTGCGGGTGTACGTGGACCTGGATAAACTTAAAAAATATCCCGTCATCGATACCTGGTATGCGAATAGCCCGGCATATGACAAGCATACCATGAAAGACCAGCTCCAGGACGAGATCTTTAAAGCCGGCCGGTCGATCCTTGCTTCCGAAAAAGTGAGGGTGAAAGTTTCCCCCAAGAAAAAATGGAAATCTGTCACCTGCCCCGGCTGCGGCGAAACGGTCCCCGATTACCTGATTGAAGGCGATCACTGCGGTGCCTGCGGCTCCATGAAATATTATGAGCGGTTGTCCTGATACCAGTAAGAGGTACCCCGACTAATCATTTTTTGTAAAGAGCGGGACAATCCCGGTTGCATCATTTTTTCCCGGACAGAAAAAATTGCAAGACCGGGGAGGCCGTATCAGGTTACCCGGGTCAGCGCACCTGTGCCAAGATCGTAATAGAGCCCGTGGACCGCAATGCGTTTCTCGTCCACCGCTTTCCTGAGGAGCGGGTACGTATACAGGTGTTCAATCTGGAGCCGGACATTCTCCTGCTCGATCAGTTTGTAGCGCTCCTCCTTCTCCAGTTCGGTCTTTGGGACGGCAATCTTCGCATCCACCCGCGTCTTTGCCTCGCGGGCATTGTTCAGCCAGAGCGGGATATAGGAATCATTGCTCTCCTGGTCAAGGGCACGGATGGCGCCGCACTTCGAATGCCCGCAGATCACAACGTCGCTCACTTTCAGGTGGGAAACCGCATATTCCAGCACGGTCGCAAAGTTCCAGTCATGGATCGGCACGATGTTGCCGATATTGCGCTGGATGAAGAGTTCCCCGGCCCGGGCCTGCGTGATATGCCCGGACTGGAGCCGCGAGTCTGAACATGCGATCCAGAGCGTGCTCGGGTGCTGGCCCACTGCGAGCTCCTTGTAATAGTCAATGTTCGGGGTAAAATCCGATTCCCGAAACCTCAGGTTACCTAGTAAGAGATTATCGATCATGCCACACACCTCTGATTACACATATGCCGGTTTGTGCCAGCCTATGCCTATTCTGATACTTGGCCGGGACAGGAAAGAATGTTTCGATTTGTCGAAGGTCATCAGACCTGAGACAGGAGAAGAATTACGCAGTAATTCTTCGACATGCGACAGGACATCAGTCCTGGAGTACGAGAATGCCGCAAGTTATCAGACTTGCGGCAGGAGAAGACCCCGGGGTCTTCTCATGAACGCATCAGCGTTCTTCGACAATCGAAGGGCGGCTTTGCCTTCTTTCTGGTATTCGAGGCATTTAACCTATCCAAGCCTGAAGGTCGGCTTTCGCCCCCCTTCAGGTCGTCGAGGTCAACAACCTCTCCAAGCCTGAAGGTCAGCTTTCACCTACCTTAAGGTCGTCGAGGTCTTCGATCTCTCTGAGCCTGAATGAGTATGGTAGTAGATTCCTGCCCGGGACCATCGGGGTTTATCTGCGAGAAACAATAACGCGTATAGAATAACGGGCCATCACGGTCCGCAATACCCATGTACGAGAAAATGAACGGTAACAGACCGTCATCCGGAGAGTGAACGATGGCAACGATCTCCGCGCCGGCCGAGAGCGAACGTTACAACGAGGATCTGACGCTCCTCACCCTGTATAACCTTGCGGGGGAGGAGAGCAGCGGATTTTTAGACCTCCATCCGAAATTCATAAAACAGATCGGGAAATTCATCTTTTCCGAAGGTACCAAAACGGCTCCCGGCCGGGTGATCGAGGCCGTGGAAGTACGCGAGCTCACTCCCGCGGAGATGGTGCGGGCCGAGAAGGAACTCTGGATCCACTACCACCAGCAGAAGGCGGACCGTAACCTTGACCGGCTCTTTGCGGTCTTTGCCGGCCAACGGATCATCGGTGTGGCCCGGTGTTCCCGGCACAATGACGGGCTGGAAGTGGATGCTGTCTATGTTCTCGACGAATACCGGCTCCGCGGATTTGCGCGTTCGGTCATGATCCTGCTGATCGAGGAATGCGGCCGGAACGAGACGCTCTTCATGCACTCAAAGACCGAACTGGTAAATTTCTATGGCAGCCTCGGGTTCCGGCTGATTCCGGAGGCTGAACTTCCCAAATCGATCCGCGACCGGTTTGATTTCTGCATGGGAGATCTCGATGGGATCAGCGTCTGCCCGATGCGCCGTGAACCCGGATCATCTGAACCTGCCGGCGCTCTTTCATCATAAACGAGAACAGTAGTTCTTTTTTTAAAACCTGAAAAAAACTGCACCCTTCGCGGTGTAAGAGATCGATAAAAAAGTGTGCAGACCGGATTTATGCCTGGACAACGAAATGGCCTTTCTTCTTGTCGGTGACATCCTCGACCGCTTCCATGGCCCCGGTGACCGCTCCGGTGGTGTCCCGGATGAGCGAGGCAGTTATATGCAGCCATTTGCCCCCGGTTCCCATATCTGGGAAGAAGTCCGTGTACTCGTACCTCCCGTCAACAGGCATATCCGTACGGGCTTTTTCGAACATGCGGGAGATCGACTCCCGGTCGCCATTGATCAGAAGGTCGGCAAGGCTGGGGCGCGGGTCTGAGTAGAACGCTTTCCACTGGCCACTCGTCCCGACCACATCTTCAGCCTTGATCCCGGTCATGATCTCCAGGGCCCGGTCCCAGTACACGACCTTGTGGTTACGGTCGATGAAGAACTGAGGGGAGGTCGGGATCTGGAAGATCGTGCGGAGAAGCCGGTCGCGTTCAGCCATCGCTTTCTCCGCGTGCGTGCGCTCCGTAATATCCTCCAGTATCAGGGTGATACCGGGCACGCCATTTTCGAGCATGGTCGGGATGAACCGGCTGTCAAAGTACACATCCATCCCATTGCGGACAACATGGATCTCCTTCTTCCAGGTAGGGCCGCCATTGAGAAGGGCAACAATCTCCCGCTCTTCTGCTGCCGATATCAGCGGGCTCGGCAGTGCACTTAACCGTGAATGGAGGATCGTTTCCCGGGAAATCCCGGTAAAAATGCAGAACGATCCGCTGGCCTGCACGATCCGCAGGTCATTGTCAAGTACCAGGATCAGTTCCCTGGCATGGTTGAGGAGATCTCCCACCGGGACGCGCAGGGAGAGCGTATAGAGTTTGGCATTCCCGACGTGGCGGACATCCAGTTGTCCTGCCGTTGTCATGACTTCAAGGTACTTTGCCACGGAGTTCCGGCTCATTGAGACCGTGGCAGAGATCTCCTTGATGCTCAGCCCATGGGGGTGCTCCCGGATTACGGCGCGGATCTGTGCTGCTTCATCCGTATCCTGGATATCAGCCATGGGAGATCTCCGGTACGGGACAGAGAAATCCCGGGTTTTTCATCATGGTATCATCGCTGGACTATTTTCCGGTTCCTTATGTTACCGGCGCAAACATGTGCCAAGGCTTAATTAGGGGATGTGTTATACATATACATTGTGCATAGTGTTTGTGCACTAGCGCACAGCATACCGGTCAATGTGGGGCAGGTCCTGCCTATTCCTTGGTTGATATACACACCTCTGAATCATATCACCATTCATCAGGACTGCCCCCCATAGTAATTATTACCCAATGGGTTTTTTTCTTTCGCAATGTTTCCGAGAGACAACGTCGATTCACCCGATGTCCCCGGCCTCACGATCCGGAACACGATTGTTCAGTGCAACTGCACAGCGCATAACGCATGCAATCATGTGTCACCGGCAAGGTCATGATCAGGGATTATGGATTGAGTATTTTCAGGGCAAAACTCTGCCCGGTCAACAGGCGCGGCCGGTCCGTTAACGATGCATTCCATGCAGCAGCATACAGGATGAGCAGGGCATTGTCGAGCGACACTTCGAACCGGTCATTGAGATTATCTTTTGGGGGGAGTGGTTTTGCGAGGACGCCGGCGTCCGTATCGGGGAATTCAATGAAGTGTTCCGGCCGGTCTGCCGACTCATCAAGGAGCAGGGCCTGTTCCCTGACGATATCAAATGCCGTTGCAAGGAGCGGCCATCCATTCGATTCGTCGAGCACTTTCTTTGCTGCACCGGCTGACTGTGCCGCTTCCCGGAAATCCCCTTCGGCAAAGCGGGCAAACACGACAGCGGCAGAATGCGCGGTTTCAGGAGATATCCCGGACGCCTGACCTTGAAGGCTCTCACAGAAATCATGTAACGGCCCTCCAAGGGTTTTTGTATTCTTCACAGCGGCTCCCTGTACATCCCCGAACCGGATTTTCATACGGACAAGCAGGATCGTAAGGCTCACCGCATACAAAAGTTCGAGGATAAAATTGACCGCAAAATCCGTTGGTACGACAAAGAAGAGGACTGAGTAGATCGGCGTTGTCAGCGCCACAATGTCTTTGCTTGGCCGCATATACGCGAGGTAGGCGAGAATAAAGGATGCAATAACGCAACCGATCGCGGTATATGGGAAATATTGGGAACTGCCGGACATTTCCAGGAGGATTGCAACCAGGACACCCCCAAATGAGAAGAGGGGAATGGCGAGCTCCAGCCAGAGCATCGGGTTTTTATCGGAAGTCTGCATGAAATTTCACCTTACAGCATATACGAATATGAAAAAACTGAATGAACGATACTACCATCATTTCTCAACGGGGAACACGCTCACTCAGATTTCCTGATCTTCCGGATCGAGACACAGTTCACAACGGGATCCCCGGTGACAATGTACCGCCGGATCACTTTTCCGAGTACCTCAACCACATCGTTCACTTTCACATCTTCATCGGGATTGGTGAACATCTTTACCGATATCGCACCGGAACGGTCAGCAACTAAGTACTGGGGGCGGTTCAGGAACTGGAAATGGACGCGTTCTACCACACCCTCAATCCGCACAATTTTTCCAATCATATTTTCATTGATCAGCCTGACCCGCACCGGTTTTGCAAGGCGTTCATATTCCGGTTCAAGTTCCGTGTACTGGCTGCGGCTCATGTAATTGAGTGCAACAGGAATGACAAGAAGCATGAACAGGGCCGGGATCATCCAGATCAGGTTTGACATCACTTCAGAACTGAACTGGGCGGCGAGCACAAGCGCAATGGCAAAAAACACAAACACCGCGATAGAGATGTATGAGACCTTCACTTTGACATTTCCGATCTTCATCAAAATGATCCTTTGCCGTTAACCTACTTCAGTGCTGCGATTACGTTCCGGTATCCGACAGAGACGATGAATAAAAAAAGAGCCCCGGGTTTATGCCGGTGAGATGGTTCCGGACCGCGGGGCAGGTAAATGAGACGACAATACGCAGGAGTTGAGGAAGATGACTCCCGCTATTGCGATTGGGGAAACAATTGGATGGATATCCCTGATTTTCATAAAAAATTATGATTGTGGTGAAATGTTACTTTAATGCTGCAATCTCTTTCCGGAATGCAACCCAGTAGATGACACCGACGAAGAACAGGCCTCCGACAATGTTACCGAGTGTTACCGGTATGATGTTTGCAGTCCACATGGTAACCCAGTTTACGCTGGCAACGATCTTGGTCGGGTCTGTAACAAATCCCTGGGTGAAGATACCCGCCGGGATGAAGTACATGTTTGCGACCGAGTGCTCGAACCCGCTGGAAACGAAGGCCATGATGGGGAACCAGATACCGAAGAACTTGCCGACTGCGTCATCCGCACAGATACCGAGCAGGATAGCGAGGTTGACAAGCCAGTTGCAGGCAATGCCCTTGAGGAATGCAGAGTAGAATCCCATTATTCCAACATAACCACACTTGGCTCCGGCAATGGCAATTGCACGTGAACCGAATGCCGTCACCGTTCCTACACCAGCTGCGTCGAATGAAACGAACGGGCCATTTGCACAGATGTACGCAAATGTGACCGATCCGATGAAGTTCCCGATATAGACAAAGAGCCACAAGTTCATGACCTGTGCCCAGCTGACCTTGTGGATGAATGCAGCCATGGGGGCGAGCATTGCATCGCCCGTGAAGAGCTCAGCACCGGTAAGAACGGTGATGATAAGCCCAACCGGGAAGACAGCTCCCAGAACCAGCTGTGCCATACCAGCTGATGCGAATCCGCCGGCAATGGCACCGGCTTTAATTGCATCTGCCGAATAGACGATCCCTGTACTGCAGACAGTCGCAAGAGCCGCACCCATAGCGATATATGCACCCGACATGAATCCACGGAGGATCATGTTCCAGGCGGGCAGGCCGACTTTGTATTTACCGGCATCTCCTGCCTTTGCAGTGATGGCTACCGGTGGATGAAACACCATTTTTTACACACCTCTGAATCAATCACCTATACCAGCTACTAACAATACGGGTCTCGTATAGGTTAACCAGAATTCTTGTATGTTGTTATTAATAATTTTCGAATTGTTCGCCGATCAGAACCGGTTTTCCGGAGAAAATACGGGCGCACCAGTGCTGTGCAAAGAAACGGAGCATTAACTTTTTTAGATTTCATCCATTCCGTTTAACGACGTAACGGTATAGTAACAATCGCAGGTAATTCCCCGGGTTGAGAGCTTGGTTTTCATACCAACGCGCATCCAAAAAAAGCATACCCTGCGGGGAACGGGAAAATACAAGCGGTTCATCGCACAGTTACCTTTTTTTTACAGACCCCGGTATTTCCCGGGGAGGCTATGGTAATTCCACAATATTCAAACCTGAAAAAAAAGGAATAGTATCATACCCATTTTCCGGGACGTCCTCATGAAGTGTTCAGCAATTACCGGCGATATTTTCGGCAACCACGACTGTAAAGGGCATAAGGAATGCCATGACAGGCTGGTATCGATACTCACCCGGTTGCCGGAAAACCTGAAGATCCATGCGCCGACTCCCGCTTCATTCGAAGACCTCCAACGCGTTCATGTTCCGGGATACCTCACGTGGCTCGAGAAACAATGCGTAAAACATGTCGACTTCTGCATGCTCGATGAATATGTGTATACCGGAGGATACCTGGAGAACAACCAGATCGTACAGGGTTTTTTGGACCCGAATACGTATATTAATCCCTGCTCCTACGAAGTAGCGACCTATGCAGCAGGTTCCTCAATCGATGCCGTAAACCGGTCCGTTGACGGGGAATGCTGTTTTGCGCTGGTGCGGCCGCCGGGCCATCATGCAGAGGCGGACCGGGCCATGGGATTCTGCCTCCTGAACAATGCCGCCGTTGCGGCAGCACATGCACTGAAGCATGTCGACCGCGTTGCGATCATTGACTGGGACGCCCATCACGGGAACGGGACGCAGAATATTTTTTATGACAACAAACAGGTGCTCTACTGTTCGGTGCACCAGAAGGATACGTTCCCCCACACGGGTTTTATCGAGGAGATCGGAAGACACGACGGCGAAGGGTACACGATCAACGCCCCGCTGGTCCGGAACTCCGGTATGGCCGACTATTTCCCGGTCTTTACTGAAATTTTTATACCGGCACTTGAGCGGTTCAAACCGGATTTGATCATTGTATCTGCGGGCCAGGACATGCTCTCGGACGACCCTCTTGAGTGCATGAACCTGGTACCCGCTGATATCGGCACTCTCACCGCACTGGTCCGGGATGCAACCGAACGGTCCCTCTCCTTCGTGCTTGAGGGAGGATATGGACCTTCGCATCCTGAATCTATCCGCACCATTTTTGATACCCTCAGCAAAAGCACTCCTGTGGAAAAACCGTCAGGTTCACCTCATACGACGACAACCGAGACGATCAGGCTCCTGAAAAAAGCGCACCGGCTGCCCTGAACCGGGGACAGAACGTCCGGCAATTCTAAAAAACCTGTCATGGAAGGAGATCTAATATACATGACAGTCTGCCCGGATAAAACCGTTAAACAAATGAACCGTTCAGGACAATGTTCTGTATGGACCGGAAGATACAACTCCTGCTCGTAGCAGGAATTATACTCACGCTCATCTGTTATTTTTTCATCAATGTCTACGTGGCAGGCATTGTTTTCATCCTCCTTGTAACCCTGGTGATGTCCTTATTCATCATGCAGGACAGCAGAACCCTGCCGGATGTTGTTGCGGAACTCAGGGAGGATGCAAAAGGAATTGTCATCAGAAATGCCGGCAATTCCGATGCCGTGAAAGTACACGTGGCACTTGTACCGGTAAATATCGAGTTCGATATTTCCGTTCTCGCACCAGACCAGGTCAACGAGTACCCCCTCGAGAAAATGATCGCCGAAGTCAAAGCGGTTGTAACGTTTGAGAACGTGATGGGGGATGAATTCTCGCGGTCGTATAAATTATCCGTTGACGGCAACGGGTTTGACCCGCTCAAACCCATGATCCCCCTTTTCCGGCAGAAGTAACAGGAATCCCGGACGGGATTCTTCTTTTTCCGGCTCCCGACCCAGTTATCCTATAGACCGGCACGACGGCGCATCGGCTGTACCTCGGCTCCCTCGAGGTTCCCTGCAGCCCAGGTATACCGCTCGCGGATCAGCGGCGGGAGCGCGCTTTCCGGGATCGGTTCAAAACCGAACTGGTGATAGAAACCGGTGAGGTGCCGGACAGCATACATGTACAGGTCGTCGTTATGGCAGGCTTCCACCAGTGCACCGACCACAATGCGGGAGTACCCTTTCTTCCGGAACGCTTCCGGGGTAAAAATCCCGTCCACCTCAAGCCCGTCCTTATGCCTCCGGCACCGGGCAAGGGAGATTACTTTTTTATCAGCAAATGCCGCAAAGATCCGGTCCATGGCAGGATCTCCCGTCGTGTCATGATAATCCAGCCAGACCTGATCGGCAAGGCCAAATTCAGCGGCACGCAGTTCACGGACATACAGTACAGCACGGTCAGGTTCCATGGAAGGAGAGGGAACTGTGATAAAAGGTTGCAGTGGGTCCATACTTTTCACCGTTCCATTCCTTCAATGCGATATCCTTCGGACTGTACAATAATTTCAAACCGTGCACCTTCCCGGTATATTCCGGTCTCGCGGAGGGACATACCGGTTAATGACACGATCTCAGAGGAGAGGAAGAGCCCCTTCCCATACCGGTCTTCCCGCTGGATAAAGAGGGAGCCTTTTTCCGCATCCGGGATACCGGTCCCGTTATCTTCGATGATGATTGCACAGCCGTTCTCCCGGATATGGTAGGTGATGATGATCCTCGTTGCTCCCGTCGATTCTTTCAGGGCATTGTGAAGAAGGTGGTAAAAGACAGTGGGAAGATGGGGGTCCGAGAAGACACAGAGCCGTTCTGTCCATGCATGAAAGGTCACCTTTCCGAAATCAAGCCGGGCTGCAGCAGTCCCGATTGCGTCCTGCACGGAAATCCATGCGGGAGGGGTGGCACCGATATCGCGGAACTCCCGGGAGATATCGATCTGGCGCCGGATCGCATTTGCGGATTCCTTGAGATCGGCAATAAACGAGATGAAATCAGGATCCTTAAACTTCATGACGCCGAACTGGAGCTTGCCATACAATACGCCAAGCGTCCGGGACATGTCATGCCGGAGGATCCCTGCGAGAGTATTGAGCCGGTTGCCGGTATTTTCAAGCGCGGATTTCGTCATTACCTGTTCCGTGATATCGCGGACAGATTCGATGGCACCGGTAACCTTGCCATTTGCGTCCATAAGCGCAGTGGCGGAAAAACGGAGGTGGACTCCCCGGTCTCCGTGGAAATGGGGAAGGAATACTTCCGATTCAAGTTTCCCGGCTTCCTCCCGGATCTGTGGGTATTTCTCACCAATGTGTTCCCCATCGCTGACAATGAGTCCTGCCAGCATCGGGCGGCGTTCGCCATAAAACGCGAGCGCATACTCATAATTGTCCCGGTTGAGCATCACGGCCTTGGGCATGCCGGTCATCGTCTCAATGGCGCGGTTCCACGCAATAATCCGGCCTTCCCGGTCAATCGCGAACGTGGCATCCGGAAGAAATTCAATAATGTCCTGGAGCTGCTGTTCTGATCTTGCGAGGTTCGATGACAGGAAGGAGACCACGCCTCCGACAAGGACAAGGATCACGATACGCGTGACAACAACCATTCCCGCCAGAATATCCAGCGGGAGAATAAGAAATGACACGATCCCGTAAAGGGATGCAATTCCTATACTGAATACCAGGCCGCGGCGGGGATACCAGTAGGATGCGAGGATGACCGGGAAATACAGCAGGTGAGGAAGGACAACGGTAAAATTATTCACAATCCCAATGAGGTTCAGACCAAGCGTGACCGCCGTCAGTGATATGAGTGCAAGGATACGATTGCGGTGGAAAGGATGCGCGAGTATAGCTGAGCCGGGAATCATCATGGAATGGGATTACCTGTGTACGTCCTTTCGATGTTTACGCGCAAAAAGATTTCCCGGTAACCGGGCATGATGTAATCGGGATCATGTCATCCTGATACAAAGATGCCGGATACAAGATCACCCGGAAAGGTCAGTCATACTGCGAAGAGTGTTGGCAGGACAGTGGATCTCGAAACGTGCCCCACTACCGGGAGTGCCGGTCTCGCGAAGTGTGATGGCGGTGATTGCAAGGATTTCCCGGGCCAGGAAGAGGCCAAGACCGTTGCTCATCCCGTGTTCATAACTGAACAGCTTCTCTTTCTTCCCTTCCGGGATGCCAACACCATCATCCTCACAGACGATGACTGTACCCGTTGCAGCGGGATGAAGACTGAACCGGATAGTGGTGGCTTTTTCGCCATATTTCAGCGTATTCTCTATCAGGTTTGAGAAGACTTTCCCGATAAGGGGGTCTGCGTATATTTCAGTTCCCGTCGGGATCGTATCGCACACTTGTATACTGACGGGGAGTACCTCGTTTGCAGCAGCCTCCACGAGCGTATGGACATCCTGCCACTGCGGCGATTTAACCCCGACTTTCTGGTAGTCCCCGGTGAATTTTACCGAGTTGAGCGTGCGGGTGGCAATCACCGCCGCGCTGGTCACATGTTCCCAGGCTTTCTCCGGGTCCTTTGATCGTAATGACAGGGCGTTCTCGAGTGATTCATGCTGGGAAGTGAGCTGGTTGATCACATCATGGCGGGTGATGCTTGCCATCAGGTTCAGTTTCTTATTGGCCTCATCAAGGGCTTTCTCAACTTTTCTTCGTTCATTGTTCTCTGATTCCAGGCTGGTGTTTGATTGCTTGAGATCAGTAACTGCCTGCTGGAGCTGTTCGTTCACCGAATTGAGTTGTTCACGTGCCTCTTCGAGTTCGGCATTTTTCCTGACTGCCATTTCATAGGTCGAGAGCAGGATTCGGAGGATCCGCATCCTCCCTGCAGTGATATGATAGGTTTTATCTGATACCGAGATCTCCATGGGAGATACCGGACTCTCCGGTTCTGCGGAGGGAACTGACTCAAGTATCGTACTTATCCGTGACCGGATGGAATCCGGGTCGTACGGCTTGATAATAAAATCATCTGCGCCGGACTCAAGCCCCCGGATTACATCAACCGGGTCGAAGAGCTGGGAGACAAGAATTACCGGGATCATTGCTGTTTTTGGATCCTGCTTTATCCGGTGGCAGAACTCATACCCGTCCATCTCCGGCATGATGATATCCGACAGGATAATGGAGGGGAGATCCGCAGCCGTCTGCTCCAGGGCGTCAGTACCGTTTTCCGCCAGTATGACCCGGTAACCCTCGGTCTCCAGGATGTGGCGGAGATATTCTGCTTGCGTACGGCTGTCTTCAACAACCAGGATCTTTATCGTTCTCTTTGAGGGTTTCTCCATCACGAATCACCATTTGTACCGTGTCCGGAACTTCTCCGGGAGATCAGCAGTTCCCGGACAACAGCGAGAAGGCTGTCTTTTTCAAAACTGCTCTTTACAATATATGCATCGGCTCCAACTGCGATCCCATGCCGCTGGTCATCGGCAGAGTCAAGGGATGTTACGAGCACAACCGGGATGGTCATGAGCCGGTTATCGGCACGGATCTTCTCTGTCAGTATGAACCCGTTCATACGGGGCATATCAACATCTGAAACGACCATATCAAATTCATCCTCCTTAAGTATTGCGAATGCCTGCATGCCATCGACCGCAGTCTGGACCTGGTAGCCATCCCGTTCAAGAAGCATCTGCAGGAATGCCCGTGAAGTAACGGAATCTTCCACAACCAGAATCCGGGGGGAGGTCTTTTCGGCATATGAAACCGGGGATTGCTGACCTCCGGATTTGAGCGATTCCTGGATCAGTTCGGGGGGATCGAGGACAAGGGCCAGCGTCCCGTCTCCGAGGATCGCTGCACCGGAAACCCGTTTTACCCGCCGTAGCTGGCTTCCCAGCGGCCGTACTACAATCTCCTGGACACGGATCACCTCGTCAACAAGACACGCCACTTGTCCCGCCCCATACGCGATAATGACAAGAGAGACCTGCCCGTCTCCGCCAAAAGCAGGACCTGTATGAGGTACCCCGAGAATATCGGACAGGTGGAGCACCGCGATCATTTCATTATTGAACCGGATCACCGCCCGGCCTCCTTCGTGGATAATAACATCCGGTCTGACCCGGAGGACCTGTCGTACCTGCTGCATGGGGAGGACATACACCTGGTTACCGGAATTAACCACCACACCCCTGAAGGTCACCAGTCTTACGGGTACCCTCATCGTAATGCTGGTACCCTTGCCAATATCGGAGGAGATGGTGACGTACCCGCCAAGACGCGTGACCGTATCCTCGACAATCGCAAGGCCGAGGCCCCTGCCGGAGATCTCGGTTATGATGGAACTGGTGGACAGGCCTGACCGGAAGATCAACCAGATCGCCTCGGCATCCGTAAGGCGGGCCTCATCCGCAGCATTGATCAACCCGGTCCGGACTGCAGCTTTTCTAATAATCCTGCCATCGATACCTGTACCGTCGTCAGATATCTCAATTCCCACCTTACCGCCGGAAAGGGGAAAGACCTTGATCCGTACCTGACCGCGGAGGGCTTTGTTCCGTGCAGCACGGATGTCCGGGTACTCGATGCCGTGATCGATGCTGTTATAGATGAGGTGCATCAGCGGATCCTTGAGGGCATCAAGGATACGCCTGTCCACTTCAATCTCCCCACCTTCAATCGACAGTTCGACCTGTTTTCCGGTATTACGCGAATATTCCCTGACCAGCCCGGGAAACATGGTAAGGCTACTCGACACCGGAAGCAGGACGGCATCGTGGATCAGGTCTGATATCTCGGAAGTGCTGGCCTCGAGTGCTGACCGGTCGCGTTCTGTTGCGCGCATATGTTCGGCAAGGTCGTGCTGGAGATAGGTGACGAACTCGCGATCATAATCGAGAAATTCCACAAGGCGCTGGAGCGGGAGTACCAGATCCGTGGGAAGGTCTGCCTTCCCGGCACCAAATGAGCGTTCACGGATAAGGTGCATATCCGTGGATATGGTTGCCTGGTTCCACCGCCAGAGAGTAAACCGGGCCATCATTTCTTCCAGTTCCCGCATACGATGCGTAATGAAAAGACGGGTAGTGAGGAGATCATCAGAACCGGCAATGAGACGGTCGAGTTTGTGCGCAGCAATCCGCACGGTCCCGCTGTCCGGAACCGTCCGGCCGGAGATACCACTGATAATAACCGGGGGGGCTTTTGACCCTCCGTGGTCCTGAAGCACTGGATCTGAAGGGGAGGGTGCTGTACGGGAACCGGATAAAACATCGGAGTTATCACCAGTGCCTGCCGGACTGCCAGAACCAGATTGCATTGGCGACACTGTGGGGATCACAGGACGGGTTTGTCCATCCGCTTGAGGAGCGTTCCCGGCCATATCTTTTCCGGCAATCGAGCGGATGGATGCAACGATATCCACCGGGGAAAGACCGGGACGCTTCTCCCCCTTCAGGAGGGAATGGATCACTTTCACAGCCTGGTGAAATACGTCAAAGGCGTCGGCATCCGAGACAAATGCACCCTTCTTCATTCGGGAAAAAACATTTTCCAGGTTCTGGCAGACAGATTCGATCTCCTTCTGGCTGACCGCACGTGCCGCTCCTTTCAGGCTGTGGGTGTTACGGTAGATACGCTCTATCAGGGTGGGATCTGCTGCAGGACCAGCCTTCTCCAGCTCCAGGAGCAGGTCTACAATACCGCTGAGATGTTCTTCCGCTTCATCACGGAATGTGGCAAGGAGCCTTTTTTTAAACTCATCATCCATTCCGGTCATGGAAGACGCACTTCAGACATGGTACTGGACGGTGAGTTTCTTTAAGCGAAGGCCCAGTTCATGCAGGTCTTCGGCCGTCTTTTCTGCCTTACGGGTGATTTCAAGGTTTTTCTGCGCCGCGTCACGGATCTTTTCCATGGCAAGCGAGATCTGGTCCATACCGGCAGCCTGTTCGTGGATGGAGGACGCGATCTCGATTGCCTGGCGCGAGGACTCCGCGGTGGACCGGGTAAGGACTTCAATGGCCTGTCTCGCGTCGCTTGTCAGCCGTACCGCATCAGCCACGGATTTCGTTCCGCGTTCAGTAGATACCACCGTGGAAGAGACACCGCGCTGGATATCTGTCAGGATGGTACGGATATTCGCGGTTGCCTGCTTGGACTGTTCTGCAAGGTTATGGATCTCATGAGCGACCACAGCAAATCCCTTGCCAAATTCTCCGGCCTTTGCTGCTTCGATCGAGGCGTTGACCGCCAACAGGTTGGACTGTTCGGAGATATCGGTCACCGTGGCGATGATCTCCCCGATCGCCTGGCTCTGTTCAGAAAGCCTGATGACATTCATGCCAATCATGTCCATCTGCCGCTGGATATGGTTCATACCATCAAGGATCTCCTCTACGGATTTCTGGCCGTCACCGGAGTCATTGAGCGCCTGCATCGCCTTTTCAGAGACCTCTTTGGTCTTCTGGTTCATCAGGTCGGCCTTGGTCCGCACTCCTTCGACCGTATCGGATGTCTCGTTAACCGTCATGGCTGTCTGGGAACTGGCAGAGGATAACTGGGTCGTGACCAGCAGGATCTCGCTGGATGCGGTGGACAAAACCGAAATCCCTTCATAGAGTTCCTCGTTGATCAGCTTCATCAGGCGCTGGAGTTCAATACCGATGGTATTGAGGGCATCGCGGTATGCAACAAACTCACCGGCAACCGGGATCTTCTCATCAAACCGTGCCGTAAGGTCTCCTGATGCGTAGAAGCGTGCAAGGCGCATTGCTTCGTTCACCGGCTCGGTGATCGTTTCCAGGGTTTTATTGAAACCGGCAATGATCATCCGGTACCCGCCCCGGAATGCCTTCTCGTCGCCCCGCACCGAGAGATCGCCCGCACGGGCAGCATCAGTGAGCTTAATGGTCTCCTTATGCAGGTGGTCCAGCGAGTCAACCATCATCCTGAGGGCAGGGCGGATCTCGTCACGGTCGTCCACGGGTTCGGAGAATTTCTCGATATATTCACCGTTTGCAATCTTTTTTATGTCACCCACCACATTCGTCTGGAGATCATCGGCAAATTCATCCATGGTCGCGGACATGACCCCGATCTCATCTTTCCGCTTCAGGTTAAGGCGGGCGGACAGGTGCCCGTTCTTAAGCTCCTTGATCATGATGACGACCTGTTGGAGGGGTTCAGATATGGACTTGCCAAAGAGGACTGCTACGGCAGCTCCACCCACCATGGAAGCGATAACAAGGGCAATGATACTATTACGGATCGTATCGATAGGGCCGGTATAATCCGAAAGATCAGCGCGTGAGACGATATACCAGTCAAGAGGTTCGTAATAGGTATATGCATCCAGCACATTCGTCCCGTCAACATTATGGGGGATAGCTCCCTCCTTCTTTGTGAACATCTCCTGAACATAGTCCTTGTCTGCCCAGTTCTGGCCTGCCAGGGAGGGATGTACAAGCACGGTTCCTGAACTGTCTATCACATACATGTACCAGTGCTGGCCGACAACGGTATCCCGGATACTCTTTTTGACCACATCGAGGGTCTGTACTGCTTCGGTACCGACAAAGAGCACACCAATGATCTTGCCGTTGGGATCCTTGATGGGTTCATAGGCAGTGACGTAATCCTTGCCGAACAGATCTCGTCTGCCATAGTACGTCTCTCCCTTCTTTACCGCTACATTATAAACATCTTCAGTCAGGTGCGTCCCGACTGCCCTTTCGCCATCTGTACCGATGACGTTAGTGGAGATACGGACTGCATAACTGTCATTGTAGACCTGGAAAACGGTGGCAGCACCACCCACCATTGCCTGGACCTTATCGACGATCTCGAAATTATCATTGACCACGTATTGCTTTCCGCTGGCATCAACCAAGGTCATTTTCCCGTCAATGACTTCAGGAGTGCCTTTACCGTAGAAGTTCTGTTTTGCCACATTGAGATCGCTGTTGACTTTATTGCGCGTCAGTTTGTAGATATCATTGGTCCATCCCTTCATGTCCTGGACCTGTGTTTCCAGCAGGGACTGGGTCTGTTCGCTGATCACACTGCTCGAACTTGAATATGCGACAATGCCGAGCAACACCGTCGGGATAATTGCAAGAAGCAGGCAGATGACCAGGATCTTGGTCCCGACTTTCATATTGGAGAAAAACTCAAACATTCGCTACCCCCGTTGATGCGCCGGATAATTTCCCTGATTGAATAAACTGACTGCATGGAGGATAAACGTACTGATCCAGTTCTGCACCAATTCAGGGGGATCACATGATCGCGGCATTATTGCAATCAGGACAAAAACACGACGGGAAGACATACCTTACTTATCCTCAATAATCATTTTGGGATCAGCAAAGAGAGCTGCGGTATCAAGTACCATAAGTGATCCGTCAGCAATGCCTTTCACATAATTATTCTTCATGGGTGTTACACCCGTGTCCTGAGAAGAGATCTGTTTCAGTTCAATAATCCCGATACCGGTGATATGGTCCGCCAGGATACCAAATGACAAGCTATGGTTTGTCAGTACAATAACACGGTTCAGGTCGGTCAGTCCTTTCTCCGGAATGGAGAGTAAAACGCGGAGATCCACGAGAGAGATAATCTCCCCTCTCACAACACAAATGCCGGAAATATAATCGGGCGTCCCCGGTACTGGGGTAATTTCCCCGGTCAGGATCACCTCACGAATATGTTGCATCTCAATCGCATATTCACGGTATGCAAGTCGGAATTTGAGAATTTCGAGGATCTCGGTTTCTGATAATCCCTCCTCCGGTTGTGCGATTTTTTTTGCCCGCTCATCAAGAAGTGAATCGATAAGAGATGCTCCGGTGAACTCACCGGTCCCGGTTTTTTCATCAGGAAGACATACTCTATTCCACTCGTGAGTACCGGGTGTTACTGATGGGGCTTGCACGTGTTCTTCCGGAGCGAGCAGGGTGGATAAATCATAAATTACGCGTATTCCATCAGCAGTCAGATTCACACCCGGTATTTCCGGTTGGCCGGGTACTGTCCTCACCTGCGGCTCCGATGATAGGGGAATTTCCTGTACACCGGATGTTGCGTCAACCCAGAGAGCAACATCCCTGGTGCCGGCATGTGCAATAATCAGCATATCGGTTAATCGGGGAGATACCGCTGCAACACCCAGCAAGGCACGCAGCGAGATGACCGGGATCTGTATTCCATGATGGTTAATCGTACCGGCTTCCCAGGGAAGGGCATCAGGTTTTTTTTCCAGCCGTACCATCCGGATAACATGGGACGTATCGGCAAGGGGGATCGCTCCGTGGATTTCCTCAACAGAAAAAAGCAGCAGTTGGACCATGAAGGTTCTCCTCTTTGATCTTGCATTAGTGCTTATGCAATAAAAAAGGTAAGGAATATCGGAAATCCGATACCATTTATGTTAATTTAAAAACAAATCACCTAATGGTTAATTTTCTGGTTAAATACAACCCCTGTATTTTACTGATAGTAACGATCGACTTTTTTCTATGCGGACACGAAAATAAAGAGATAAATGTACCTACTTTAGTCAATGCAATGGGGCAAAAAAAGGGATTAATAAAGGGGTTGGACGGGACTGATCGCACCCGGGACAGTTCTTGAAAGGGAAATAACTGCACCAACTGCGGGTTGGAAATTCACGTTGATTTTCTTATTTACCTGTGCTGATGGGGGCATTCCGATGGAAAGTACCCAGATCTCGTTTGGTTCGAGCAGACCGTTGGGAACGGTGTTGAGATCGTTGATCTTCTGGGAGACACACCATCTCCAATGGGTAGCGTCGGTCTGATCCGTAAATACATCAGTACAAGAGTTCAAATCTGAATTGGTGCTGATGTTCGGGTTCCTGCCCCCAGCAGTATCAGAATAAGATATAACCATCTGCTGGATGTCCATGGGAGTGCCACCGGCGGTGAGTGCAACACTTGTATTGATGTAGGTCAGGCGGGTTGGCGTAGATGCGACAGCTACCCCCATTACATTTCCAACAATCTCGATACTTGAACTCGCCTGTGCAACTCCGGTATGCACGGTTGCCTGTGCAGTCTGGGTTGTAAAGAACCCGGCGCCAAGCACTACATATGAGAACACGGCGGCAACCACAACGAATGCGATCAGGACAATTGCTGCCTCAAGACCGGTAAAACCATTTTCAGAGGATTCCAAGAATTCACCACCGTTAAAAGACCAATCAGATATTATCTTCAGATGCTCAATTAGTTTTGATTTGATGATATATAAAACTAAATCCTTTTTGCCGTTCAATGGAATGGCATTTTTTTCTGGCAAACTCTGCTGAAAATTTTTTAATCGCGATCATGTGGTGTTAGTTGGGGAGGCTACAATCGGATAATTATCCTACAATCGGTATGTACATGCTACAAAATTTTTGATTTGCCGGCGTGAGATGGTTTACCGATCACCCAGACCCTGCCTGAAAAATTTTAAGCAGGGTATGAGGGGGTGGTTGAAATTTTTTTGCCGGAGATCGATTGCGATGCTGATAATGGTGTAAATATTCACTCAGGTTTTTGGCGGGAAGTGTACACTACCAAGAGTCGCGGAGGAATAATTAGAGAAGTACTGAAACCTGCATTATCGGAATACATAGGTATGAAGTTAAAAAAGAGGGAGTTAGTAAACTGACTGGACTGCGTTAATCGCACCGGGGATCGTCCTCGTGATTGGGAGAAATGCACCGACAGCAGGTTGTAAGTTAACGGTAAACTGCTGGTTTGCTTTTGAGGATGATGGCATTCCTATTGAGAGTACCCATATCTCGTTAGGTTCAAGCAGGTCATTGGGAACGGTGTTCAAATCATTGATCTTCTGGGAGACACACCATCTCCATGTTTCTGAGGTAGTCTGATCTGAAAATACGTTACCACAATCATCCAAATCTGCATTTGTACTGATATTGGGGCTCCTGCCACCGGCGGTATCGGAATATGATATGACCATCTGTTGAAGGTCCATGGGAGTACCCCCGGCAGTGAGGGCAACACTAGTATTGATGTAGGTGAGGCGGGTTGGTGAAGATGCAACAGCGATTCCCATAACATTACCAACAACCTCAAGACTTGAGCTCGCCTGGGCAACACTGGTGTGCACCGTAGCCTGTGCAGACTGGGTCGTGTAGAACCCTGCACCAAGAACAACATAGGAAAAAACTGCTGCGACAACGACAAACGCAATAAGGACAATCGCGGCCTCAAGGCCGGTAAAACCATTTTCATTTGATTTTAACAGTTCCATGCTTCCATGCGCCTTCTTTAACATACCTCCTTGATAGGAATATGCTATTAAATATGTGCCTTTTACAACAGCAAATAGTTTTTTATCGCATTTTTTACATAGATTTGGAAAAAACAGGTGTTGGAAAAAATTTTAAAGTGTATAATATACAAACGTCAGGATGCCAGAATTATATTACCACACCCTTTGACGGTAATTCAGGTTTGATTTATAAACCCGATATACCAAATCGACAATCCTGGAACCAATCTCATTTTCCAATAACCACATAAAATAGCATAGAAATCAGTTTTAGGAATGTTTCTCTTTATTCCTGCTGGCAAAGAGTGTCGGAGGTTTATTTCTCAAAAAAAATAGTGTTTGGAAAGCGGGTTAAACACGTTAAGGTAGATCATGTCACTACCGGCGTTGTGTAACCGTTCGCGTTCCACTTTCTCTTCCGCATACGCAAGGATCGGGAGCTCCATCGAGATCCCCGGGGTATGTCCGAACATCTTCTCAAGCTCGACTTGTTGGTCGTGCATGAAAAGTGCATTCGGGATCTCTGGAGGACAGAGTTCCTAGCACTGACCGCCAGCAGCATAAAGCTCATCCTCCACCAGTCCATCGTTCACCTTTCACCAGTCACTTACGGGAAAATCCCCGATCCCCCAGGGCAATTTCCTTAACCGCGAAGGCAGGCAGGGCATCAGCTGCATCCCCCAGTTCCTGTGTAAGATCTATACCTCCAAGTTCCCGGGCAAAGAGGGGGGCACCGATACCGGCAATAATAATCGTATCCGCAGAACTGGAAGCAGCACAGTCCCGCACTGCATTGCAGACCCGGTTCTGTTGCATTTCACTGAACTGCCGGGCAATCTGCATAGCACCATCCTCCCCGATCTCTTCAAGATCGGCGCAAACAACACGGGCCAGTCGCCGCAGGGAAGCCTCATGAGTCTTCTCCTTATGATCAGGAGTATCGCAGCTGTACTGTGCAGGTGTTATATTTCCAAGAACCAGATAGGCATCGGCACTTGTGGCAAAATATTCCGTGCTCACCGGAGTCCGGATACCATCAAGATCCACCGATTGCAGAATCGTTGCGATATTCGTCCGAAGCACTCCCGTATACAGCAGGAACCCTTTTTGGAGCCGGATAAGATCTGTGAGACCAGGGAGTTCTGAGAAATGTGCAAGAGGGATAATATCTGCCGTCGTACTGCCAATATCAAGCAGGACCGCCCGGGGATATGTTGATCGAAGGAAATCGGCCGATACGAGCCAGTTGGCAGCAGCCAGCTGCGGTACTGCGTTTTCATGGAAACGAGCATCTACGCCATAAAAACGGGCAGAAGGGAATGCTTTCCGTACTGCATCTACGATAAAGGAGATGCCCTGCATTTTATTATCGAAACAGTCGGCAAGCTCCCCGCTCATTACAACGGCTGCTGGTTCATCGCGTTGGGTCACGTATTGCTCAAGCAGAGCCGTGATCGGCGCCGCTTCCCAGAGCGGGCAGTAGTGGATGTGGACCCCGGCATCATCCACCACCTTCAGGTTTGCCCCGCCAACATCGATACCGATCATACCCGGGTTACCTTACCGTTTGTATCGAACCGGGCACTGCCGGTCAGATGGACCGCATCCGGTCCATTGCCTTTGGAAGCGGCGACGATTATTTCAGCGATCTCTTCCTGCATACACGCAGCAATACCTACGATGCTCGTCGTAATCCTCGGGTTGATATCCACCACATACACCTTATCGGCAACTACCACATCCACACCACAATACCCCTGGCATCCGAGAACAGCAACGGCTTTTTTGGCAGTCTCGATGATCTCCTCTTCACGGGTTGGATGGACCGGGGATTCTCCGCCGCAGTATCGGAACGAACCATCAGATCCAATGACGATCTCCTGCCGGTTCACTGCGAGAACCACCGGAGGCTTACCGGAGTAGTAGGCACACGCGTCACCAATGATCCGGTTCGGTATGATACTTACCGAGTAATCTTCACCACAAATATATTCCTGTGCAAACTCGCCATCACCCGGCAGGTCTTCAGACAAACGGACTCCACGGGCATCGCACCCTTTAATGGGCTTGATAACCCGCTTGCCGGGCCCTGCATCACCCGGGACGGGAATACCATTTTCCCGGAGGATCTTACCCGTCTGTACCTTGTTGGCACAGACTGCCACGGTCATAAACCCGCAACCAAGGTTATGCGTAGACTGCTCAAGGAGAAATGTGTACTTTGAAAGCAGGTGATCCGGGGCAATCACGAGTCCCATGTCGCAGCCAGGCGCAAGCCGGCTAATCTCCTCCCCGAAGTCACCGGTACCGGGCATCACAACTTCATACCCACAGCGTTCGAAACTTGTCCTGAGGACAGACAGCATCCCGGCCCCTTCGCGGGCAAGGGCGGGATCGTGCGCAACGGTATATTCGGCAAGGAGAACCTTCATCCATTTTTTGTATGCGCTTCAATGAAATTACCCTATCCGATCGGTGAGGTATTTCTGCAATGCCAGATAGAGAACAATGCACATGAAGCCATCGATCCTGCTGACCAATGATGACGGCGTGAGCTCCATCGGACTCTGGGCCGCGTACGAGGCGCTCACGCCCATTGCAGATGTAACGGTAGTTGCCCCTGCCACCCAACAGAGTGCCGTCGGCAGGTCGATTTCAATCTTTGAACCATTGCGAGCCAACCAGGTGATCATAAACGGAGAGAATGCATGGTCCGTAGCGGGTAAGCCCACTGATTCAGTAATCATCGGGTTATATGCCTTAAAGCTCAATCCCGCACTCGTCGTGAGCGGGATCAATATCGGTGAAAACCTTTCATTCGAATCTATCATGACTTCAGGCACGGTGGGTGCTGCACTCGAAGCATCCAACCAGGGTACCAAAGCGATCGCGTTCTCTCTCCAGGTAGAGGACCAGGGTGACAAGTTTGATGATCCCCGCACCCATGGCCAGAGTTTTAACGAAGCAAAAAAGATTGTGCGTGATGTGGTCTCACGCGTACTGGAAAAGGGTTTTTGTCCCAGCGCTGATGTGATCAATGTTAACATTCCATCATCAGTGAAGGGAGGGTATGAAGCGACCAGGCTTGCAAGAAAACTCTTCCACACGGGGGTTGAAAAGCGACTCGACCCCCGGGGGCGCCCGTATTTCTGGATCAATGGACCCCTTGTTGAGGATGCAGAGGAAGGGACCGATGTTCATGCCGTCCGAAAGGGAAATGTATCGGTGACACCGATTACTCTCGATTGTACAGCACATGCAGCGCAGAATGAGATCCGGAAAATTTTTTGTCCCTGATCAAAATCCGATCCTTCGTTTCAATATCACCAGTTTTTAATAATTCCCGCACTGATACGTTTCACTAGCATGGACGAGAAGGCACGCGCCCTTACGGCGGCAAAGACTGCGGCCGGATTCCGGGCCGCAGATATGGTGGAAAATGACATGGTGATAGGGCTTGGCACCGGGTCGACTGTATTTTATATGATCGAGCGGCTCTCTGCCCGTATCCGTGAGGGACTCAGGGTTTCCGGCATACCGACCTCTTACCAGACAGCAATTCGGGCACGAGAGTATGGGATCCCCCTCACTACACTTGACGATTGTCCGGTGATTGACCTGGCCATTGATGGTGCCGATGAAGTCGATCCCCATCTGAACCTGATCAAGGGACGGGGGGCTGCCCATACAAGAGAGAAATGCGTTGCCGCTGCCGCATTCCGGTTCATTGTCGTTGTTGACGAACAAAAAATTGTCCCCCGCTTGGGCGCACCTGTTCCCGTTGAAGTGATCCCATTTGCGGTACGCCCGGTCACGAGCCAGCTACGCGAGTTCGGCTGCATTCCCAGGATACGGGAGGGGATTAAAAAAGACGGCCCGGTAATCACCGATAACGGTAATTTCATTATTGACTGTTCGTTTACCGACATACCCAACCCTGCGGACCTTGAAACCGCGATCGCACGGATTCCCGGTATTGTGGAAAGCGGGTTATTCTGTGGGTTTACAGAGAAAACCACAGTAATCGTTGGCAATGAAAAAGAGTGTAGAATTATTACATCAACGGATATAGTTCCGTAACTTCTGCACGAGAGCCAGCTGGTTGTTGGCTTCCTTCTTCTTCTCTTTCTCAATGCTGTCCATAATCTGATGGATCGGCTTCGCTAGTTCGTAGATTTTTACCGGGCGACCCTTGCTCTCGGCCTTGCTCTCCCTGCTGGAAATCCAGTCCTGTTCCATCAGATAACGCATCGCGATACTGACTTCCGGCTGCCGGAGATCGGTTCCACGTTCGATTGCGCGTGATGTGGCTTCCGGGGTATTGGCAAGAAAAACCAGGACCTTGGCCACATTACGTTTCGTTCCAATCTCAATGAGAAGGTTGGCAAACTCTTCTTCCTTCTCGGTAAAGTACATAACGTTCTCAGTTCTCATGCATCACATCCATCTTTTTTAAAAAGTATACAGAATAATTATCTAAAATAAGATATATAGGCTCTGTTATTGGCATGCAACGAAGGTTACATTTATATAATGAAAAAATCTGTCAATTCTCTGTAAAATAAATTCACTTTATAAAATTCAGATATTAATGTGAATCGGATTACAGGAAAGATGAAATTTATTACATGAGCCCCAGACTTCTCAGGTCAGACAGGATCTTGACAACAGCTTTCTTGGCATCTTCCGGTACCTTACCACCAGTGATAATCAGCTTACCGGACCCGAAAAGCAGGACAACAACTTTCGGATCTTCCAAGCGGTATACGAGGCCGGGGAACTGTTCCGGTTCGTATTCTATCCTGTCAAGATTGAAACCAACGGCAATTTTATTGAGATTGATCGCAGTAGCAAGATCTGCAGAAGTAACAATATTCTGGATCTTGTAGTCCAGTTTCTTGGGGATATCGATATCAAGTTTCCGCAGGATGTTCCCAAGGATGTTAAGCCCCTTGCTCAGGCTGTCAATGCTCTTTGCACCGGTGAGGACAACCTTGCCGGATCCAAATACGAGCGCAGCGATCTTCGGGTTCTGCATCCGGAGGACCACGCCCGGGAACCGCTTCTTATTGTATTCGGCATCCTTGATCTTGGATGCAAGAGCGGGAAGATCCAGATAATCAGTTACCTTTGCTGAGGCAACGATATTTTCGATCTTGAGGGAGTCTTCTGGTCTGACCTTCATATTTATAAATGCCACAAAACAGTATTTAAAAAGTTGGTTTCATATCCCGGACATTTATTCATCCAGTGTCGATATGTCTCCGGGGTCTATCCCCATCTCTTTTGCTTTTAATACACGCCGCACGATCTTGCCACTCCGGGTCTTGGGGAGGGAATCAGTAAATTCTATTTCCGATGGCATTGCGATCGGTCCAAGAGTAATCCGCACGTGGTAGATCAACTCGTTTTTGAGTTTTTCGCTGGGCACATGACCCACTCGCAGGGTAACGAACGCCTTTATGGTATTCCCCTTGAGGGCATCCGGTTTGCCGATCACTGCAGCTTCTGCTACAGCCTTGTGAGAGACCAGCGCGCTCTCAACCTCGGCAGTGCCGATATTGTGGCCGGCCACCACGATCAGGTCATCCGATCTCCCGATCACCATGATGTTCCCGTCCTCACCCTTGATCGCGAGGTCGCCTACCGTGTAACAGCCAGGAATCGTTTCCCAGTACTTGCGGTACCGCTCATCATTGTTATAGATCGTGCGCATCATTGAAGGCCATGGTTCTTTAATGACAAGAAAACCATTCTTTCCTGGCGGCACACTCTTCCCGTCTTTATCCACAACGTCAGCAACAACGCCCGGTATGGATTTCCCCGCGTACCCGGGCCGCATCGGTTCTCCAAGCACAGTAGTGATCATATGCATACCAGTCTCGGTCTGCCACCAGGTATCGACAATCGGGCATTTGTCGTTGCCAATCACATGGTAGAACCATTCGAAGGCCTCCGGGTTCAGGGGTTCTCCGACCGATCCGAGAATGCGCAGGGAACTGAGGTTGTACTTGTCAGGCCACTCACGACCGAGTTTCATGAACATCCGGATCGCGGTCGGGGCAGTGTAGAGAATAGAGATGCCGTACTCCTCAACAAGTTTCCACCAGATACCCGGGTCAGGATAGTCGGGGGTGTTCTCACAGATAAAGACCGTGCCACCAACGCAGAGCGGGCCGTACACTACGTACGAGTGCCCGGTAATCCAGCCGGGATCCGCAGTACACCAGTAGACATCGTTCTCCTTGAGATCGAAGATATACTTGGTCGTGTAGTAAGCTCCGACCATATATCCCCCGCAGGTATGGACAATCCCCTTGGGTGCACCGGTCGTACCGCTTGTGTACAAGATAAACAGCGGGTCCTCGGCATCCATCACTTCTGCGGGGCAGTCCGATCCCACATCAGCAAGCAACTCGTAGAAGTCAACCTCCATCTCCCTGTGGATCTCTACCGGGATCCGTTGTTCCCGGCGCAGGACGATAAGGTGTTCAACGGTCGGGGCGTTGATGATCGCCTCTTCGATCACATGCTTTAAGGGGATTGCCTTGCCCCTGCGGACCGCGAAATCGGCTGTGATCACCACTTTTGCCCCCGCACCAACAATCCGCTGGTTCAGTGCCGCTGCACCGTAGCCACCAAATACAACCGAATGGACCGCACCGATCCGGGTGCAGGCAAGCATCGCAATGATCTGTTCTGGGATCACCGGCATATAGATACAGACCCGGTCTCCCTTAACCACACCGAGCTTTTTTAATCCGTTCGCAAAGCGCTGCACTTCCCGGAAGAGCTGCCGGTAAGTATAGACCCTGTCCTCAGTCTCGGTCTCTCCCCGCCAGATCAGCGCAACTTTGTTCCTGTTCTTACCGAGGACATGGCGATCGAGACAATTATAGGTAATGTTTGTCTTGCCGTTGATGAACCACCGGGTATACGGATAGTTCCACTCGCGCACCTTCTCGTAGGGTGAGAACCAGTGGAGTTTCTTTGCGAGGTTATCCCAGAATTTCTCGGGGTCTTTTAAGAATTCATTGTACGCCCAAGTGTAGTCCCCCATCCAGCTGTTCTGGCGATATGCGGGATCGGGTGTATAGTACTTTGCCGGGGCTTGCGTTTCTGCGCTCTTGTCCATGGAGTACCTCTAATCTACATTATCAATAATGATGAATTTAAATTAATCTTGTGGTTCTGATTGCCAAAATCTGCCTGATTCAGCCACCATTTAATGCCGAAACAGAATTCGACAATTGCAGTATGTTTAAATTGTGCCATATCAAATTTTTAAAAAAAATGTAGTGCGGGTGTTGGTCCTGTCCGGACCTGATCCCTTCTGCACACATTTTCTTTTAACACATTCACAGTTTCCAGAAAGGGAACAAACAAATCAGAACCGAGGTGAACCCATGAGCCAGAAAATGTTGAGTGAAGCAGAAGGCTATGACTTGCTCAGGAAGTACGATATTCCTGTACCAGAATACCAGATTGTTAAAAACGGAGAGGACGCTGCTCATGCCTGCGAGAAGATGGGCTGCCCGGTAGTCATGAAAATCATCTCGCCCCAGATCATCCACAAGAGCGATGCGGGCGGGGTTATTGTCGGTATCGGGAGCAGGAAGGCCGCACTGAGCGCATTTACCAAGATTATCGATGGTGCGAAAGCCTACAACCCTGCTGCGGACATTGAGGGAGTAATGGTCGAACAGCAGGCAGAACCCGGCCTTGAACTGATCATTGGCGGGAAGACCGACCCGGCCTTTGGAAAAGTTATCACCTTCGGCATCGGGGGAACCATGGTCGAGCTGATGAAGGATGTAACCCTGCGCATCCTCCCGATAGCAGAAGACGAGATCCGCCAGATGATTAAAGAGATTGACTCCTACCCGCTTATTGCAGGGTACCGCGGGGCAAAACCCCGTGACGAAGAGGAACTGGTCAAGATCATCGGCAACATCAACCGTTTCTTCCTGGAAAACGAGAATGTCGTGGAGTTCGATATCAATCCCCTCAGGCTGTACGAGAAGGGTGCCTGTGCTGTAGACTCCCGCATCATTATAACTAATAAAGTACAGTCTGCAACAGCCAGAGAGGAACGGGTACCCGTCCCTATGGAATACTTCAACCCCCGTTCAATTGCGGTTATCGGTGCGTCACAGGATCCTAACAAGATGGGGTATGCAGTAATGCACAACCTGCTCCACTTCCCCGGCCGGCTCTATCCTGTAAACAACAAGCGCTCCGATATTCAGGGCCTCAAGGCATATCCGACAATCACTGCGATACCGGCCCCGGTTGATCTTGCAGTTATCACTGTCCCCGCCATCCACGTTCCCCGCGTTATTGAAGAGTGCGGTGCAAAAGGCGTGCCGATGGCTATCATCATCACCGCCGGGTTCAAGGAGATGGGCGACGAAGGCAAGGCACTGGAAGATCGCGTAAAAGCGATTGCAAAAGGCCATGGCACACGGATCATTGGTCCGAACTGTCTGGGAATTATCGTTCCCCCGCGGGGCATCGATACCACGTACGTCCACCAGTCGCCCCGACCGGGCAACATTGCATTTATTTCGCAGAGCGGAGCTATCGTCAATACCGTCGTCGACCTAAGCCTTGCACAGGGTATCGGTTTCTCGAACGTTATCTCGGTCGGTAACCAGGCAGACCTCGATTTCCTTGACTATCTCCGTTATGTCAAAGAGGATCCCAAGACCAAGGCAATCATCATGTATATCGAACAGATCACGGACGGCAAGGGGTTCATGGAAGTGGTCGCGGAAGTTGCAAAGACAAAACCGGTGATTGCGATCAAATCCGGCTCATCCGAGAAGGGAGAACATGCCGCCTCATCACATACCGGTTCACTCTCCGGATCATACGACGTGTACATGGAAGCTTTCCGGAAATCCGGCGTTATTGTTGTCCACACCCTGACCGGCGCCTTCCTTGCAGCCCAGATGCTTGCCCATCCGAAAGGCTTCCCCAAAGGAAAACGTGCGGTCGTTATCACAAACGCCGGTGGATTCGCCGTGCTGTCCTCGGACTACGCTGAACGATATGGAGTAGAGATTGTCGATCTACCCCGTGAGGTTATTGAAGAGCTCAACGAATTCCTTCCCGAGTTCTGGAACAAAGGTAATCCGATCGACCTGCTTGGAGATGCAACTGACAAGCGGTTCGAGAAGACCTTCGAAGTGCTCGCACGCCACCCCGAGTTCTGGGACATAGCTTTTATTGTCAGTTTCCCGAATCTTGTCCTTACCTCGGAGAACCTGGCAAAGAAGATCCTGAACTTCTCAGCCATAACCCAGAACCGGCTCGTTGCAACCCTCCTTGGAGGGGACTCGATGGATCCAGGCCGCGAACTCCTCAAGGAGAATATGATCCCAGGCTTCGAGGAACTTGATTATACGTTCCGGGTCATGGGACGGGTGCTCTGGCAGAAGTTCCGGGTGAAAGCACCGGGACTTCTTTGAAATAACACATATCCGTTTATTTTATTTTTTAACAACGGTCAACATTACCTGATCCAACCCAGTTTTTCCAGGAGATACTTTGTCTCATCCTGTGCTTTTTCTCCGGGACTACGTGGCTGGACAACAAGGGTAATCGCATTTTTCAGAGAAACATTTCTTCCCTTTTCCTTGCAGAGGAGATAATCACCATTAAACCGGTGGAGTGCTTTGACAAATGCATCAAGGATCTTCTTCCGGTTCCTGAGATCACTTTTTTTCAGTTTCATCAGGTGTTCGAAGATCGAGACATCGATGAGTGTGCTTGCCATCCAGCCGATCTCGCAGGTATATCCGAAGATCCATGCAATATGCGAATTTTTCGTAGTCGAGATGAAATCATCGATATTGTTGCCCACACTGCAGGAGCCAATCAGGACTCCCTCAATATTGGAATAGTTCGCCGCATTTTTTACGACTTTAAACATCGCAGGAAGTTTCATGCCGGTCTTTGACGTTAACCCGCCGATCCGTTTTCCGGTACCATGGGCGGCAATGTACAGGAAAAGTCGGTCTTCCTGCGTGTTGGTCAGGTCGTCTTTAAGGGCCCTCCGAAACCCGACCTTTTCATAGAAGTTCGCATAGTAGATATTGAAATCCCCACGGAAACTCTCTAAGCCTTCAAGGAATAGCAGAACGGATGGGCGTTTTGGTTTTTGTTCCGGGGTCCACCAAAGGCCTTCAATAACGAGGAGGGCTGTGCTTGACATGGTACCTCAATAATAACAGAATATTCTTAAAAGAGGTAAATGCACCCGAAAAGATTAACCTTTTTGGCCGGGCACCACACAAAACAATAAATCACGGTACGGATTATCATTTTTAGAGACATCCGTAGCGGGAAAAGGATTCATGAATACGGATGCATTCAAGCGATTATGACCAAACTAAGTACGGGCGATACTCAGGAGAAAAATCAGGATCATTCTGATATATCGGGCAGTGATGAATTCAGATCAGATGTCCCGGCTGGTATGACTCTTGAGAGTATTATCGACATGACTGGTGAGATGAAACACCTGTACGAATTGGTCATGCTGCATGTAGAAAAATCCGGGGGCGTCACAGGTCCTGCATCCTATTTTACACTCGTTTCACCCATTCTCGATATGCTGGAAGAGGAGATCCGCTTCCGTTACCATGAAGGCATGTCAAAAGACCAGATGAAACTTGTTATCCGGGACTGGATCAACAAAGAGATCGCTGGCATGCAATGTGTGATCTGACGGAAAGCGTCTCACCAGGATACAACAGATAAAAAAAAGAGATCGGCTAATCAGATCAACCCGGTAAGCCATATCCACATATTCTGGATACCGGTTGATATGACGACAACCGGATCAATCCCAAGAACAGGGAAGATAAAGATGAAATACAGGATCGTTCCCAGCAGGCTCCCAAGGTTTCCGAGCGCTGCGACAAGTACTACCTTGAAGAGGGGGATCCTTGCCATCTCCATGATGGATTCGGTCTGGTAGATCTTCCTGAAGTCCGAAATGGGAGGTTTTCGTACACGGGCTTCAACATAGGCACCGATCCACCCGGCATGAAGCATCGGGTTGAGGGATGTCATCCACGCAACGCAGAAGCAGGTGAGTGCCGAGTACGGATGGCCCCCGGCCAATAAAACGAACAACGCCGATAAGACACCATGGATGATAACCCAGAAGAGGAATGCATAGATGAGGGCATTCCATCCGACCCCGGAGAACGCAATCGCAGCGAGCAGGAAGAAGAAAAGGAATGTGACCGCAAATCCGAATATCTTTGCCCATGGTAATGATTTTGGTTCACGGGTAAGAGCGTCAAAAGGCGGAAGTGTCTGGGGGTTCTCAAGATACGCTGAGATCCCTTTCCGGTGTCCGGCACCGATGACTGCAAGGATCTTTCCTTCAGGACGCTGCGATTTGAGGAGGACGAGTTGGTGCGCGATAAATGCATCCCGCTCATCGATGAGCGCACGGGCACCATTCGGGGAGAACTTCCTGAACTCCTCCATGACCATGTCGATGACATCCTGTTTCTTGAGAGACTCGATATCGATCTCCTCGCCGCCATCGATCTCCGCGATAGAGACGATAAGAGCCCATGACATCCTGATCTTCTCCAGGATCCCAAGTGAATTCCAGAACCGGAGGAGCGTAACCCGGATGTCCCGGTCAACCAGTGCAATAGGTATATTCCTTTTTTCAGCCTCAACAATCGCGGCCTTCATCTCGGCACCGGGTTCGACACCGACATCCAATCCAATCTTGCGCTGGAGGTACGCGAGAAGCCACTGGACAAGGAGGGAATTGAAATTCTTGACTTCGAGTACATCGTTGACTGTGGGATCCCGGGCCTGTTTTTTCAGTGCCGCAAAACGGGAAGGATCGAGTTCTATTGCAACGACATCCGGCGTATATTCATCTATTGCGGCCGTAACCTCGTCCACGCTGTCCTGCGAGACGTGGGCCGTACCGATTATTTTAATTTCTGCCATTCATCACCGTTGATTCCATAGTATTGGTGCTTCAGGGTCTTTAAGGGTGAGGGGTGAGAAAGAGAGATTGTATATTTACATCATCCTTTCCGGTTGCCCGGAATCAGTATCTGAAGCAATATCGTCCCGGATCTCCTTGAAAATGCCCATAGCAATGATGAGCACCGGAGCGATCTCAAGCCTGCCGAGCCACATGAGCGTAATAAATATCCACTTGATGGAGGGCGGACTTGCCTCGCTGATAAAACCAATAGTCAGTCCCGCATTACTGAGGGCAGAAACAAGCTCGAAAACAACTTCCTCCAGTCGGAACGAGGTGATATAGAGATGAAGGGTAATAATCGTTGCTACGAATATGGTCAGCACGTAGATGACAATGACAAGGAGATTCTTGGATATTGCCAGATCGGAACTTTCTTTTGAGAGTGTTCTTCCCCCAAACCGCAATGGGACAAGAACCCGGCTGCTGACAAAGAACCTTCTGAACCACCACTTGACACCTTCGTACACGAGCGCCAGCCGGTTCACCTTGACTCCACCAGCGGTACTTCCCATTGCCCCACCAATGAAGACCATCATGGTCACAATCGCAAGAGGGATAGTTGCCCAGTAATGGGGATTTGAATTCTGCAACCCGCATGTAGTGATTCCTGATACTGCAGTAAATGCCCCCTGCCGTATCGCCGATAATATGGACATATCACCGAAGATATACAGGTCGCAGGAGACTATAACCGACCCCAGGAATGCAACCAGAAGAAGTAGCCGGACCGTCTGATCCCGCAACATACCACCTATTTTTCCATGATACAGGAAGAAAAAGACCTTGAATGGAATTGCACCGGCAAGCATCACCGGAATCAACAGGCATTCAAGGACCGGATTATTGTAATAGGACAGGCCGCCGTCATGGAGTGTGAACCCGCCAGTGGCAATTGTTGTCATAACCAGGTTCAGGGAATCCCACAGGGGAATGCCCGCCAACATGATAAGACCGGTAAATCCGAAGGTTAAAACAAGATAGATCATCCAAATCCTACGGCTCGTCGAAACGGACGATGATACCAGTTCGTCTTCCCTGCCTTCTGCACGGTAGATCCGGAAGAGGGAGACTCGTGTCTTGCGGCGCAGGGAGATCCCAAAGACGATGATGCCGATTCCACCCATCCATTGCATGAACGAGCGCCAGAACAGGAGCGTATTTGGGGTCTGGTCCAGGGAGGGGATCATGGTAAACGCGGTTCCCGTCCAGCCGGCCATTGCTTCAAAGACACTGTCCGTGTAGGACATATGCATGCCAAAGACGAACGGCAGGGCACCGACAAACGCGATAGCCAGCCATGAAAGGGCCACCGCCGAAAGGGTTGCAGAGAACGAGGGCTCGATGTCTTCATGAGGGATATGCGAGATCACGAATCCCAATATAATGAACGTCACCGGGACGGTTGCCATTGGCAGAAACAGGTCCCATTCACCGAAGATTGCGATGATGAGAAACGGTAGAAATGAGGCAATACCGAGGAACTCGAAGATGAGCCCCATATCATGCGCAATCATGGCAAGGTGCCCAAGCCGTTTCATCAGATAACCATGGAAATTGGTATTGTAACATTGTTATTGGTATCGTTCCATGAATGAAACCGGCGAGTCATAAATACAGTCACTCTTTTAATAACAGACCCCGAACATTACATTACCGGTTATGACCCTGTTCCGCAATGACCAGTTCCCGTTCATACTTATGGTCATCCTCACTGTCGCCGCCATTATTCTTTTCTGGTCGATCATGGACATGGTCCTGCTCGGGGCATCCCTTGCGATTGTCCTTCTCCCTCTCCACGACAGGATATCACAACATATACGCCCGGTTATCTCCGCGGCACTCGTCACGGCCGGGATCTTCTGTGCACTTGGGGCTATACTATGGTTCACGCTGGTGATATTCTCCGCAAATGCCCAGACACTGACAAGCATGTTCACCGGTATATCCGGTTGGATCAGCGACCCGGATACACATCTTGCAGCATTTGGTGTGCCTCTCAACAAAGCAAGCATCATCAGTCTACTCAATACCGGAAACCTCCTTTTTGTAGGATACGAGAAGACATTGATTGATAACCTGACGCTGATCCTGTTCAAAGCGTTTATCTTCTTCTTCACGCTTTTTGTTCTCCTTCTGCATGGCGAGGAATTAAAAAAGAGGATCACAGAACATATGCCCGAATCCCTCAACACGATTGTCAGCAGGTTATCTGAGGTCACCGTAGATACATTATACGCGGTCTATGTCGTTCAGGTTGCTATTGCGGTACTGACTTTTTTTATTGCCATTCCGGTCTTTTACCTGCTCGGATATGGGAATGTTCTCTTTTATTCTTTCTTTGCAGCATTCTGTGAGCTTGTGCCCATTCTTGGATCATCTGTCGCATTCCTGCTTATTGGCTCCTATGCCCTCGTCATCGGGGACATCAATGGGGTTATGATCCTGTTTTTCCTTGGATATATCGGAGTCTCATGCCTGCCGGAGATCTTCATCAGGCCGGTCCTGATCGGACGCCGTGTGAGAATCAATCCTGTCATCATGTTCATCGGCATCATCGGGGGGCTTCTGACAATGGGCCTTGCCGGTTTTGTTCTTGGCCCGGTCATTGTCGTCCTTCTTATCACCAGCTATCGGATGTATATTCAAGATAAAAAAGATCTCGCCTTATCGGGTACTCCCAATCAATAAATATCCATGAGCCGGTTTCTGGTCCGGTTCCAAAGTCATTGTTCAGAAAAGAGTCATGATGGCGTAATTCGGGTTAACGGATAACCCGGCATGATGGTTTGGTTATTCCGGACCAAAAAGAGAAAGGATTATCCCTGACTCTGGTGAGACGTATTGAAGCATGTCCGGGGACTCTTTTTCCATGCCCGATATCGTCAAATCGATGGGGCTTGTATTCGGGGATATTGGAACCAGCCCTATCTATGCCCTCACGGCAATCTTCCTTCTCATCCCCCCAACTCCCGACAATGTAATGGGGATCCTCTCCCTGATCATCTGGACCCTCACCATCCTCGTCACCGTTGAATACACATACCTCGCGATGCACCTTGGTAAGAAAGGTGAAGGAGGCACGATCGTGCTGAAGGAGATTCTCCTGCCCCTGTTGAAATCCGGTAACCAGGCAGCATTTGTCTCCCTTCTTGCGATCATCGGGATCTCCCTCTTTATTGGCGATGGTGTCATTACTCCGGCAATCAGCATTCTCTCCGCGGTTGAAGGTATCCTGCTCATCCCGGGTTTTGAAAGCACACCCCAAACAGTTCTCATGATACTGGCCGGCATTATTGCTATCTGCCTCTTCTCTTTCCAGTCCAGAGGTACGGAACGGGTAGCCTGGGCATTCGGCCCGGTCATGGTTGTCTGGTTCATCGCCCTTGCCGGTTTTGGTCTGATCGCCCTTTTCAGTGCCCCATCTGTGCTCCTTGCTCTGAGCCCGATGTATGGCATCAATTATCTCCTGCATCATGGACTTGAAGGACTTCTCATCCTTTCTTCCGTAATCCTGTGTGCCACTGGCAGCGAGGCCCTGTTCGCGGACATGGGTCACCTTGGACGGGAGCCAATCATCCGTGCATGGTACTTTGTTTTCATTGCTCTTGCCCTGAATTATCTGGGCCAAGGAGCATTTGCCATGACCCACCCGGAAGCAAAGAACATTCTCTTTGCAATGGTATTTGCGAACATGCAGGTCGTGTATATCCCGTTCCTTTTGCTCAGTATCGCTGCAACAGTCATCGCATCACAGGCAATGATCTCGGGAATATTCTCTATCGTATACCAGGGAATTACCACACGCATCATGCCGCTGCTGCGTATCGAATTCACCTCACCCCAGCTCCGTTCCCAAATCTACATCGATGTCATGAACTGGATGTTGCTCTTCGCGGTTCTCATTGTTATCCTGATCTTCCGGAGTTCCGGTAATCTCACGCTCGCGTACGGGCTCGCGGTCAGCGGCGACATGGCTATTACCGGTATCCTTATTACCATGATCCTGTTCTACCGGGGTGAAATTGTCAGGACGATCCTGGCGGCCGGGATCATGCTGATCAATTTTATGTTCCTTTTCGCAACATTCCATAAGATACCCTACGGGGGGTATATTTCTCTCCTCATCGCATTCATCCCGTTCTGCGTCATCATGATCTATGTGAATGGCCAGAAAAAGCTCTCGAATGCTCTTAGTCCGGTTCCGCTTGAGGAATTCCTCCCGAAATTCAACGAAGTGTATCGATCAGTCAACCGTATATCGGGCTCAGCCCTGTTCTTCGCTCGTGACTTCCGGAAGCTTCCGCAATATATTCCCCGGATCATGTTCACGAACAATATCGTCTATGATGATAACATCATCATCTCCATCATCCGGACCGAACAACCCTTTGGCGTAACATGGGGCGTTACGAGTGAGTTAACCCCGGGTCTCTCCATCTTCGAGATCTATCTCGGATACATGGAAATTGTCGATATAGGCAAGATCTTAAAAGAAGCTGAAATCGATGAGAAGACGATCTTCTATGGAATGGAAGATATCGTCACCACACATTTTATCTGGAGAGTGTTTGCAACCCTCAAGAGGTTATCGCCATCAATGGTCCAGTTCTATAAGCTGCCATCGGACAAGATCCATGGCGTCGTGACACGTGTTGATATGTAATCGGTAATCGGTTGATACCAATTTCAGGAGTATTACCAGTTCGAATTAATAAAAAAGGCTGCACCATGTTGCAAACACATTGCCCGGACGACTTCAAACCTGCATAAAGAAAATATGGTAGCCAGTCCCAGTGATAATGGGCGTGGATATCCGAGTCTGGTCAAAGGAGCGGGATTTAGGGTCCCGTCGCGCAGGCGTTCGCAGGTTCAACTCCTGCTCCACGCATCATGTTTTCATCGAAATTTAAACGGATTATTCACTGTGAAACATACAGGATTGTATCCATATACTGATAAGAAGATAAATTATACCGGGAAAACGGAATATACTACATCCTTACACACTCTGGTAATCATTGAGAAGCAACACTATGAAGATCGTCTCCATTGTCGGTGCCAGGCCACAGTTCATCAAATGTGCTCCGTTATCGCGAGAGTTGCAGAAGTATTACGATGAAATTCTTGTCCATACCGGGCAGCATTATGATCCAGAGATGTCCAATATTTTTTTTGAGGAACTGGACATTCCCCAACCAGACTACAATCTTAAAGTAGGTTCCGGACTTCACGGGAAACAGACTGGGGAGATGCTTGAAAAAATCGAAAACGTCCTTCTTAAAGAAAAATCGGACTTGGTAATCGTATTCGGGGATACTAACACTACACTCGCCGGTGCACTTGCCGCCGCAAAACTACATATTCCCGTTGCCCACGTTGAAGCCGGGCTGCGGAGTTTTGACCGGACAATGCCTGAGGAGATCAACCGGGTTGTCACGGATCACCTTTCGGATTTTCTCTTCTGCCCGACCCAGACTTCGGTTAACAACCTTGCAAAAGAAGGGATAACAAAGGGAGTCTATCTTGTCGGAGACGTGATGGTGGATGCACTGGAGTACAACCGTAACGTAGCAGAGGAAAAATCCAGAATTCTCGAACGACTCGCTCTAACGGGACTCAAATACTTAGTGATGACAGTTCACCGTCCGGGAAATACCGATTCACGAAAAAATATGGTAAATATCCTTTCTGCAGTCAAGGAGTCCGGTAAGACAACGATCTTTCCTGTTCACCCGCGAACCCGAAAATATCTGGAGGAATATGGGTTGTGGGATACCATGCCTTCAAATATTATTTTAATTGAGCCTCTTGGGTATCTTGATATGCTTCTGCTGATGAGTCATGCCGAGAAGATCCTTACTGATTCCGGGGGGATGCAAAAGGAGGCGTATATTCTTGGCGTACCGTGTATTACTTTAAGGGATACGACTGAATGGATGGAGACACTTGATGGTGGATGGAATGTGCTGGTTGGGGCGGAAAGAAAAAAAATTATTTCGCAAATTAATACATCCAAGTCTAACGTAGTGCAACAGGTTTTCTTTGGCAGAGATGCATGTCAAAAAATTGTAGCACAAATTGGAATTGAAAAAAAATAACAGGATTCTCTTGATTATTGTTATTAAGTACCTCATCATAGTTTATTCAATCCAGCACAAGATAATGAGAGACGGGGATTGAAGAAGAAAGATGATAAAAAAGGTTTTAAAAGATTCTTCAGTTTATACTCTCAATACCCTCATTACTGTAATTATCACAATTATTCTGGTTCCTTTTTATACACGGGTATTCACTCCGGGAGACTACGGTGTTATCGATTTTCTGGCAATCATTTCAAATCTGGTTACGCTTATCGTTGCCCTGGAGATCTCCCAGGCTGTGGCCCGATATACAATGGATACATCCGGGGAGGAGAGATTACAATATGCATCCACAGCATTGATATTTACCATTTCAGGTTTTTCCCTCATGCTAGTCATTGGCTGGGTATTTTCCATTCCCCTCAGCGGGTGGCTGCTGGACGATCCTTCGAAAGCAGATATATTCAGGGTTTCTGTTCTCTCAATGTGGGCAACCGGAATTTTTTACCTTCTCCGTACGGAATTGCGGTTCCTTCTTCAATCGGTTACCTATTCCATTGTAACAATCGTTTATTCTCTTGTATCAATTGGGCTGACATTCACATTTGTCCTTCTCTTCCATACCGGAGTTATTGGAGTATTTTATAGTCTCTTCCTTGCAGGAGTTGTCGGTTCACTACTTGCGTTTTATTATTCGAAAAGCCTCTACTCGCTGAACATAGATCTTCCAAAACTAAAAGAGATGCTTGAATTTTCAACCCCCCTGGTTCTGTCAAGCATAGGTGTATTTGTTTCGGTATATATCGACCGCATCTCCATTAAAGAACTGATGAGCCTGTCGGATATGGGTGTGTATGGTATGGGCTATCGAATTGCATCCATCACCGGGCTGCTTATCACCGGCACCCAGATGGCAATTACTCCCCTGATATATGCCCATTACCAGGAAGAAAACACACCAAAAGAGATTGCCAAGATTTTCCTCTATTTTATGGCAGCATCCCTTCTGATTATTCTTGGATTTGGATTATTCTCCTATGAGGCACTCGTCATCTTAACTACACCCCAGTATTATGGCGCTGCACTGGTCATGCCCATAATTGCATCGTCACTCATTCTATCGGGACTGATCGTCTTTGCACCGGGACTTGGAATTGCAAAGGAAACACGTCCCTCAGCAGTGATCAATATTTCAGGTGCCGTGATAAATCTGGGGTTGAATATTTTGTTGATTCCCATTCTGGGGATTCTTGGATCCGCAATAGCTACGCTTATCAGTGCATTTCTTATATTTTCCATCAACCAGTGGATAAGTCAAAAATATTATCCAATCCCCTATTCCTGGAAAAAAATCGGAATCTCCTGTTTCTGGGTAATCATTCTCATGGGAATAGGTTATGCAACAGTATTTCTGAATTATTCTTTTTTCGCGACATTTTTCCTTAAAATTATAATTTTCATTGTCGGTATCATTTTCATTTCTCTCTTCATGATCGGTTTTTCCGATGTACAAAAAATTTATCGGGAGATTGTAAAAGGAATGAGAAACATTTTGACAAAAAATTCATAGAAATTATTGTTTAAAATTTTCATACACTTTTTGCAGTCCGGAATCAAGGTTTGTCGAAGCATCCCAGTTGAAGGTATCCCGGACCTTCTTGAATGATGCCAATTTTATCGGAATGACTGTCTCTTCGACCGGAATCAGATTGATTTTCGATTTTGAACCGGTCAGATGTATAATTTTTTTTGCAAGATCTTCGGTTTTTGTTATTTCATCATTACCGATATTAAATACCTGATAACAGATCTCCTGTTTTTGCTCAACTATCTTTATGAGAATATCAACTGCATCATCAATATAACACCACTGGCGAACCGTGTTTTTATGGACATTCAGGCTTTTTTCCAGGGTAGCTGCTTCCATGAACCGGATTAATGCACTACGGTAACTGCTAGCCTTTTCTCCGGGCCCGTAAAGCATGAAGAACCGTGTTGTTGTTGCCTTTAATCCTTTAAAATGCGCATAATATTGAATAAGTTCTTCTGCCATACGTTTTGTCATGGAATAAATTGAAGTGGGTTCACCAAACGGGGTATCTTCAGATACATTCTGATTTGAGGAAAATGCAGTACCATACTCTTCGCTGGATCCTGCATAGATCAAACGAGAGTTGTATTTCAGACACAGTAATACAACATTTAATGTCCCGTCAATATTTGTCTGAATTGCCATATAGGGGGTCTCTTCGGATTCTTTTCTCGAGACCATAGCAGCCAGGTGGATGACGAGATCCGGTTTCACAGTCTGAAATACCGTTTCCAGACAATAATAGTCGCATATATCCCCCCGATAATAGGAATCTCGGTTGATCCGCATCCGATCAAAAATTGTTACCTCGTGCCCTCTCTGAAGGAGTGCTTTTTCAAGATGATATCCAATAAATCCAGTTCCACCGGTCATAAGAATTCGCATAATAAATCCTCTTTGAAAAACTGTGAAATCGATAAAACATCATACCCATACTTCTCAGCCATTGTTACAACATCATTGAAGCAGGATTTCATTTGGTATTGTTGACAGATTTTTAAGGGATGGGCTAATACGGTAATGATTGGAAGTCCGTTTCGAAATGGAATTTCAATCTGTTTTGCTATATTATAAAGGGCCATTGGCCTTTGTGGCAAATCTGAAATGCAAAAGGGTAATTCCATTATTGGTACGGTTTTTCCATTTATTACCGGGATAAAAGGTTTTGTTCCAATATGCGTTGTATCAACAGTGATACCATGCATCGCTAATAAAGGAAAATCAAAATTATTGGATTTCCAAAGCAACCGGTGATTCCGATTGAATTTTGGATTTTTTCTAAATTTCTGACTGAATTTTTTTATTTGTTCATCAAGTGGCAATAAAAATTCCTTGTTAAAATGCAATTGAATATCGGTATTATTGACAAGTTCTGGATCTTCGATCGACATGTCGATGAACCATGTAGATTCGAATCCATGGCTTTCTTCATATTCGTGAAAAGAACTGTCGAATGTATCATCATGCGTCATTATGACAATTTTCTTACTGGATTCAATAGTAACCGGAATATTTTCAAAATATTCACTGTCTTTCAAAGTATCCAGATATTGCTGAATTTTTTCTCCCGGGAAAAAATACCCGCTTTCAGATATCGGCCCTTCGATCATGATAAATTACCGTTTTTTTAAGATGTACAGTATATGCTGGCTCGGCAGATTATTGAATCCGTCATTAAACATTACCGCGTTGTTAATGAGCGCACCAAGGCGATTTATATTATCATCAAACTGTGGTTCTTTGGGTTGAACAAAGGCGGGATGAAATATCCTGCTGATAATGGAATAAATTCCGAATGTATTGATTTCGAGAATGTGAAACTGAGATTTTTCAACAATTACCTGATCTAATAAGACGTTATGCCAATGGCGTTTTAGAGGTTTCAGGTTCATAGATTTCCGGATTTCATCAATGCGATCATATCCCTGGAGCCACGGTTCACACAAAATCAGGATTCCATCCGTTTTTAAACACTTATATAATTGAGCGAGTGCAAGAATTTGTTCTTCAGGAGTTTTCAAATTACATATACATCGCTCGCTGATAATTACATCAAATCCATTATTCGCGAATTGTTTTTGAAGAATATCTCCGATAACAAATTCAACATTTGGAAAGAGGGGCCGTGCTTTTTTTATCGCAATTTCACTGAAATCGAGACCTACCACAGTTTTAGCTTTTTTTGTATATTTTTTAATACCCGTCCCATCTCCACATCCGACAATTAGTAACATATCACATTCGGGAAGAACATAGAAAATGGCATCTGAACTTATCTCTTGAAAAAAAGTGTCATTCTGACTTCCACTGATTTTTCGTTTGTTCCAGAAATCTTCCCAATACGTTTTTATCTCATTCACATTTCCCAAATTGACACCTCTCGCAAATCCGGATGAATTATGCTTTTTTCTCATTGTGTTTGTAATTGAAATAACGAGTTATCCGAGTATATCCTTCAAACCATTAAATAACATTTCATGTAATTCAATCTGTTTTTCATGAGTCAGGTAATTCGTTACAAAACATGGTTGAAATTTTCCATTTTTTCCGACGAGGTAATAATCTCCCCAATTCCTGCTCATAGAGATTATATCAAATTTTTCTGGATGGTTAAATACATAACTTCCCGGCAATGGAGCAAACGCACTTAATAACCATTTATCAGGTTTTGCATCTTCAGCAAATTTTAACGTCTCTTTCACCGTATCTTCTGTTTCACCGGGATAATTTACCATGAAATATGCTTTTGCCTCCATTCCATTTTCTTGAGTCATTTGAATGGCGTCATGATTTTTCTTCACGGTAGTTTGCTTATGCATTGCATCAAGCATTTTCTGAGACCCGGATTCAATTCCAAATGAGATATCGCTGCATCCACACTGATGTGCAAGTTCGAACAGATCCCGGTTGTTATGCCGTGCATCCTGATTCAGTCGGAAATTGAGATCAAGTGGTTTAATTGCGGTGAGAAAATCACGTAATCGTTTTGGGTTTGATGCAATATTATCATCGCCAAAAACAATTTTATTAAATCCCTTATCGGTTACATCATGAATTTCTTCAATAATCTGGGATATCGGAATTTCCCGGTACTTATTTCCGGTGATCTTGGAACAAAAATGGCAATTGAACGGACATCCACGGGAAGTGTAAATTGGGGTTGCCGCATCTCCTCCGGGAGTATATCTATGTAAATCAACAAGATGGCGGGCGGGTTTAGGAATGAGGCTAACTGGAACAATTTTTCCCTGATAAACACGTTTTATTGATTGATTGTCTAAATCAGAGAGAACCTCCCGAATGACAATTTCAGCCTCTCCACAAAATGCAAAATCACACCCGGTCTGATCCAATGCATCAATCGGAAGGAAGGTTGGGTGAGCCCCTCCAATCATTTTCGGAATATTTTCCGGGAGTTTTTCAACAATCTCCCTTACAATCGGAACATTCGGAGTGACACAGGTAATACCGATAAGTTGAACCGAATCCCAGGAATAATTAACTAATATTTTTTCCCAGGGTTTTAATACAGTAAGATCAAGGATTTCCACACTGTGACCCAGTTTTTCAAGTGCTGCTGCAACGTACATCAATCCCATCGGGGGGTACGATGCATCATTTTCCAGATAGGGACTAGGTGGATTTATGAGGATAATTTTCATTGATTTATGACCTCTTCCAAAAATTTTACAACCGATGGTCTCCTTTTTACCACACCGGTAGTTTTATACCACCAAAAAAATGGTTTAAACTTTTTAATCATTGTTATTAATTCCACGGAATTAATTTGCATCAATGCATTGAGCCGGACTTTTTCGGAATTAATTTGCATATAGTTTTCATTTGCGGATAGTTGGTTTTCATGAATGCGATAAAAAATGGGTGCTCCTTTGATAACAATGCAACGTAATTTTTCTCTACAATATCTCAAAAATAAATCGCCATCCGGATCAGCATTTTTCCATTGGGGATCCCAAGTACCTCCTTTTTGTAAGCATTCCCGAGTAATCATCATCGATGCAGAATTTATCGGATTTACAAACAGAAGTGCCATAAACATGAGGTCTGGATCGCGGGTGATAAGGGAATTTAAAAAATTCAGATGAGGAATAAAAGATCCCTGGTATTTTACACTCTCTTTAAAATTAATACCCGAATAGTAACTGCGATAATAACTCCAGTCAGCCTTTTTTTGTTTCATTATCTCAATCTGCTTCGAAGTTTTATGTATATCAACATAAAAGTCATCAGCAGAAAGGAACGAAAGGAAATCACCCGTTGCAAGATCAAATCCGGTTTTCATCGCGGTAGCAACGCCGGAATTTACATCGAGGCGGGTATACCTGACTCCCCGGTCCTTGTATTTTAATGCAATTTTCTGCGTATTATCTGTTGAACAATCATCAACAACAATAATTTCCTTGTCAGAGTAAGATTGCTGAAGAGCGGATTGGATTGATTCATCTAGATATTTTTCCATATTATATGCCGGGATAATAATTGAAACCAAGGAGCTCATGATTAATCCATAAATTGAAACATGCCGATAATGCCGTTTTTCTTTTTGAGTAGGTATTATTCACACAAACAATTATTCTCCATTGAAATACGAATTTAACTATATGTGGACACATTGTGCATAAGGTTTTTCGGTCATTTTTCATAATGAAGAACGGAACGTTTTTATAAGATCTATCAAAATGGAGTGATTTATGAAAATAAAATCATGCCAAAAAAAAAATAATTGATACGGGCATTGAGATTATTTCTCCGGTCATTGCTCCGCTTATCTCTTATATGGCAAAGTACGGGGTAGGCACAAATGCATGCATGAAACTGAAATGCTTACCTGTCCAGGTTCATTATTATCAGCCAATCCCAGATTTACAGGATCTTGAGAAGAAGAAGATTTGGGAGAAGGTGAACATGATGGGGGGAATACAATGGGATCCCTTGGAACAAGTGAATAACCTAAAACAAATATCGGAAAAATATGGTTCAGAATGTAAATGGCCATATAAGAAAGAATCTGAACCTACCCAATTTTATTTAGAGAATGATAACTTCAGTTTTGGATGTGCCGCAGGCCTTCACTGCATGATCAGGAACTATAAGCCCCACCGGATCATTGAGATTGGTTCCGGAAATTCTTCATTTATTATTCGGGATGCCATACGGAAGAATTCTGTCGACGGTATGAATAATACAAAAGTATCAGATAATTGACCCGTATCCACGTATTAAACTGAATGATAGTTTTTCAGTATTCACTGAACTAATAACTCAAAAAGTCGAAGATGTAAATCCTGAATTATTTTTGTGTTTGGAAAAGGATGATATATTATTCATCGATTCAAGTCATACCGTCCGTATTGGGGGAGATGTGAATTTCCTGATTCTTGAAATATTACCAAAATTAAAGCCCGGGGTAATCATTCACTTCCATGATATCCCCATTCCCAATGAGTATCCAAAAATTTACTATTTGAATCCCAAATTCAGAGTATTCTGGACGGAATCGTATCTTCTTCAGGCATTTCTATCTTTAAATGTGGAATTTGAAATATTGATGGCTATTGGATTCATCATGAAGGTACATGATGAGGAATTTAAACATTTTTTTCCTTATTACAATAAAAATGAGAACTTATTAATTAGCAGTTCATTTTGGATCAGACGTAAAATTATCCATGGATGAACTTTGTAACAGGGTAATTTAGCAGGTGAAAATTTTTGATTCCAGATTGTGAATTAGCTTTTGCACTATTACTGAAGTAATTCGGGATTGAAAAAGATACTATTCCAGTTCCACCATTCACGAAGTCGCGCATTCCAATTATGATATGTATTGCTAATTATCGCAATGGAGCATTATTGTTGCGGGAATTAATCAAGGAATGATAATCGTGAAAGGCATGATACGTTCATCTCATTATCTATTTCCTATTTGTTCCAGAACAGCTCCAATCACTAAAATAGGTTATCACGATATTATTTTTCCTTAATTATTTACCCTTGCTAAACTATGTATAAGTTTTAATATAGATCCCTCTTTTTTCGTCATTGAATATTTTTCTTCAACCATCTTCCGGATTATTGGACCGTCATATGAATTCAATGCCTGTATAATAGCATCGGCAGTTTTTTCAGAATCATGATATGGCACAATATATCCATACTCCCCCACAATTTCCGGCAATGCACCTCCTGAAGAGACTACCGGAACACATTCACATGCCATAGCCTCAACAAGGGCCATACCAAACGATTCGCGATAGGATAACTGGCAATATACCAGTGCATTTTGAAAGTACCGGATAATTTGATCTTTTGAAGCAGGGGGGAGGATTTCAACATTACGTGGGGCGATCTTTTTTAATTCAACCATTGCTTCACCTTCAATTCCAATAATCCTGAATCTGACTGCAGGCAGCAATGCTGCAGATTGACATAATATATCCAGTCCCTTTAAAATGACGTGATTGTGATCTTTCACATATGCAATGGATAAAACAATTTGTTCCTTAATACCTGCAGGTCTAAACAAATCCGTATCCACACAATTGTAAATCATTTCAACAGGAGCAGAAGAATCCAATTTTAAAATCTCATCTGTCGAAAAAGTTGATACTGCAACGATCCGGTCTACATTTTTTAAAATATATTCAATTTTCTCTCTGTATTTATCATCCAATAATCTTCCATAATTAATTTCAGATTCATGGGCTACTTCCCCTCCACCAATTACCACAATAGTTTTTTTATTAAACATTTTTGCAATTTTTAAAATCAGATGAACTTCGACATTTGCAAACCAGATAAAAATGATATCTGATTTTAGTATTTCCAGATACAAATCACCAAGATGAAAAATTGTCGAAAGGAGATATCTTCCTTTTTTTATTTTCCTTTTCCACTGCCAGGTATCAATCCTTTTCACGAGAAAATGTTTTTTCAAAATATGGTAATCGTTATCCACGAACGAACCAAAATCCGTGGCAACAAACAAGATTCTGGCAGTTTTTTCCATGATAGTAGGTATTCTTTTATCGTTATTATGTTGACCAATTGAAACCGATCTATTTGCTGATGAAGATATTGAAATATTTAAACCTGTTTAAGAGATAATTTTCTCAATCTCATCTCGTGACGGATAATTGATCAACACGGCCCGCTTTCTCCCGAAATACACAAACATACTCCCTGCTGCAGCGGCCGATGCACCGCCTTCGTGAAGAACCTTGGAAAAATCGTCCATCGTCCTGGCTCCCCCAAGTGCAATCACCGGAATATTTACTGCAGATGTGACGGTTCTGATCAGAGGAATATCATATCCCTGCATAGTACCATCACGATCAATCGAATTCAGGAGAATCTCCCCGGCACCCTGTTGAGCCATCTGAATCGCACAGGTAATCGGATCAACGTGCAGCGGTACCGTCCCCCCATGGGTAAATACTTCATACGTGCCATCAGGATGCTGTTTTATGTCAAGTGCAACCATAATACTCTGGCTGCCAAACTCTCGGGCGGCTTCACGGATAAATGAAGGATTTTCAATTGCACAGGAGTTGATACAGGCTTTTTCAATACCTGCATTGAATAGTGCCTTGAGATCGTTAATTGACTGAATACCTCCACCGTAGGTTACTGGCATACAGCTTTCATCGGATATTTTTGATATGAGATCAAGCGGAATTTTATTTTTTAATATGTTTTTATTCTCGCCCCGGGATACCATGATATCAACGATCATAAGCTCATCCACCTCATAATCATTGAAAATTTTTATTGCATAAATCGGTTCTCCGATATGGCAGGGATTCTGAAACTGAATGGTTTTTACAAGAAGACCCTCTTTTAAGAGAAGACATGGGATAATGCGTTTCTGAAGCATGATCAGAATGCTCCCTTTACAAAGTTTTTCAGTAACGTAATCCCCTGTTTATGACTTTTTTCTGGATGGAACTGGACGCCCAAGATATTGTCTTTCTGGATGATGGAGGGATAATTTCCGCCATAGATTGTTGTCGCCACGATGTCTTGGGGATTATGACAGGAAATATGATAGGAATGAATAAAATAAAACCGGGAATTATCGACGATCCCTGAAAGTGCCGGAATCTCTCTTTTTTTCTGGATGGTGTTCCACCCCATATGGGGGACAGGCAGGGAAATCTCTTCTGGAAATTGAAACCGGATAGTTTCTGCATCAATATAGGAAAGCCCTTCCTGCGATCCCTCTTCACTTTTATTCGTGAATAGTTGCATGCCAAGACAGATTCCAAGCACTGGTATTCTTTCTTGGATTATTCTCCGGTATAAAATATCGATGAGATCCAATGCTTTAAGGTTGTGCATACCTGTATCAAAAGCGCCGACACCGGGAAGAATCAATGCATCTGCTGTTTCAATATCGGATTTGTCATGAGATATCCTGGCCTCTTCACCCATCTGATCAATTTTTGCGTAAATGGACCTGACATTCCCCAAACCATAATCCACAATGACAATCATGACGAATCCGTGACAAAAAACCTGTTAAAATTATCAGATGCTTCTTGGACCCACAAAGGCATTGAATATTCTTCGGTATTTTGAATAATGCCGATATGCAAAATTTGATTTTGGGGATGAATTCATAATTTTTTCTATCTCATTCTGGCTTATTTCGAGTTTGTTCATGATATATCTGCGGTCTTCCCGTTCCAGTTCAGGTGGATAGATAACCACTGTCATCTGTTCTTTTGCCTCGTTATGGGTCATCTGCCCTGACCGGATAAGCGTGGAATAATCGGCAATCCGTTTATCGATCCCGAATTTTTCAGGTAAATAATAGGCAAACGCCCACCGGGTAAAAATCGATTCAAAATGGTGGCCCCCATAATATTTCCACCCGAGTTCTTTCTCCAGAAGTGGCATGACCTGAGCATGTCGGTAATCCATGTAATTCAAAGGGAGAATAACGTTCATACCATTCAGTCGATACTTTAATAGTTCGGAAAAACGCCGAATGGGAAATTCCTTCAAAGGAATAGTTCCGAATTTTTTATGGATATCAAGGATAAACTTTTCATCCCCATGTAAAGACCATTCCGAAGGAATTGGGCCTTCTGTCCTGAATGATGCACCATTGAATATGTATTTTATTCCCTTTTCATATGCCACCCTGTATAAAGTCGTAACAAATGCATGGTCCGTGGGCATATCGACGGATGGAACGGAAGCGAATAAGAATGCACGCTGTAAATCTTTGAATTCGTCCCAGTTTACGACAAATGTATGAAGGTCAATATCTAGTTTTGAACAGGCTTTTTTAATATTTTCTGCTGCAATTTTTGAATCCATATTGTTGTCGTAATGGACTGCCAAGGGATTCAAGCCCCATTTTTTTAGTAAATATAAGCAGTATGTGCTGTCCCGTCCGCCACTGACACCGATGATGGAATCATATTCGTGATTTTTTCCTGCGTTTTTAATCGTCTCAATTTTTTTTAAGAATAAATTTGAATTTTGTTCTGTCAACTGATATTTTATATCTACTTTCTCATAAGAATGACAATAATTGCATACACCTTGTGAATCAAAAGATATCCCCGGAAAGTCTGCATTCAAAATGCATCTTTGGCAGGTTTTTTTCATGATAGTATGTATTCGATTAAAGGAATTTAGCACTTGTCTTTTCGATGGTATCTGAAAATGAATAATCCTCGTTGATTTCCTTGCTGGAAATCATTGCTGTGTTCACCTTGCAAGAACATTCTCATTATCATTTTCTCTCACCACACGATCATCGCTGATCATACGGGACCGGCTGGGACCGTACGGAGAGTGATTGTTGAGGATATGAAATAGAATGCATCCCGTGTCATGACTCCCTGCCTCAGATTATTGATTTTGGTTCTCCGACCAATGTTTCCAGAAATGCTTTTAACGTCTTCATCTTCACAGACCAGTCCAGATGCTCCAGAGCATATTCCCTCATTTTTTCTGGGTGATCTGGATCTGTGTATGCCGTTTGTGAAAATTCAATAATTTTCTCAATATCAAGTGGGGAATCATTGGGTGAAACCCGGTGAATGTAAGGAAAATCATCCGGGAAATCCGGATCAGCACATGCAATAATATACGGAATTCCCCGGGCACAGTACTCCCGTGCCTTTAAGATCGAGGCCTCATGCAATCCAAGGCGATGTATTCCTAGACTCCCGACAGCGACGTGGCAGGTGTTAAAAAGTGTATCAAGTTCTTTACCGGTTTTAAATCCATGAAATTTTACTAGGTTCCGTATGTTGAGTTTTTCTACCAGTTGTATCAGTGGCAGAATCTCATCGCCATCACCAACGATATGAAAAATGATACGGGTATTCCCCCGATATTCCGCAATTCCCTTCAACAGCCTGTCTAATCCATGCCATTTACTGACATTGGCAACACAGAGAAGATACAATTCTGTAGTATCATAATGTCGGGCATCTCTTACAGGAACTGATGCAACATCAAAACCATTGCCGATGGTAATATGTGGTTTATTTGTGATACCCGATCGATTTAATTGATATTGTGTAATCTCATCAGTGACTCCAACAATTGCATCCGAATATTTCCGGATGGCATCTCCATGAAATAAATCAATAAACAGGTACAAATATTTACCATTTAATCGATATTCAACAGGCTCAATCGTCTGGTACTCGATGACAATTTTACAGGTTCTTACTCTCGACAATAATCGGGATAACAATAAAGAAGGGTATTGGATTCTCATATACAGAACGTCATTTTCGGTTAGGGAGGATAGTGCATCTCCCATTTTTTTTATAATAAAAAGCTCGCGTCTAATTATGTTGATAACTCTCAACGGAAAATAAAAAAATGATCTTCGGACTATCTGAATATATTTATTGTGAATTGAGGGGAGGCCCTCCCAAAAAACTGGATATGCAATACAATCCACGTTGTTGGTTCTTAAAGAATTAATTTGGGAGGTTATCTTTTTATCAACTCCCGAATTCTGGTTTGCGGCGGAACGAAAAAAATATATAACTTTCATGCTTTCAAAAATCCCATCTATTCTTTAGATTTATACAGATATCTGTTCCGTTAATAAAGTAATGAACATATTGCTCTTGTGAATTCCTTAGTGATAATGTAAAACGATATTACAGAGGTTAACTTTGGAGTTTTATAGAGAATATCTTTGATATTTCTCTTAATAACGATGTCGGAATTAACTATATATCAAATATTTCACGGAACTTCTTTCATAAGGTGGACAATATCGATTTAACTGGTTTCTTGGATGAAATTTTCATTAAATACGATGGCAATCCTTTTTCAATAATAGCCTGCGATTCGTTTACGTTTCATGTTATGCATGAGTTATTAATGACGGATCAAACCAGTGAATAATTCAAGTAATCTGAAATGTCATGTTGTTGATTTTATTCCACTCTTATCATTGTAGCATTGGAAAGAGGCACTGCACCTTTGATCTTATAGTTATGTTTCCTCGGTTGAATGCATAGTTTTTCTACAGAACCGTTTAATAAGATCTTTGTAATCTTCTTCCGCTGTGAACATCAAGGTCTCCCAGTCTGCCCCCAGAATCACAATTTCTCGAGCCCTCATGCCGTACTCTCGGCGAAGAGAGGGATTTTCAGCCAGTAAGAGGATTTGATCTGCTAATGTCTCTCGGTCTCCAGTCGGAATGAGTACTCCATTCTCTCCATTGTGGATCCATTCCGGAATGTCCCCGACAGAAGTTGCGATGCAAGGGAGACCTGATGCCATTGCCTCAAGGAGAGAGACCGGAGTACCATCAGACAGGGATGTCGTCACGAAGATATCCGCGCCCCGATAATCATTAGGTACATCCTCATACGAGGTTAATTTTTTAAAGGTAATAACCCCTTCAAGGCCAAGAGAGGCAACGAGCTCCTGCAATCTGCTCTTTTCAGGACCATCCGCTTTCAGGATCAGCCGCAAACGGGAGTTTGTTTTGTAAGCGATGGAGAAACCCTCGATAAGTGTTGGGATATCATAGCCTTGATGGAATTGGCGATTCGAAAAGACAATAATCTCTTGAGAATCTTTTTCTTGTGCTGAGGGCGAGAAGAGATTGGTATCGATACCAAACGGAATATAAAAGATTTTTTTAGAGGAAATGTGAAAATTTTGGATAATGTGTCTTTGGATGTCTTTTGATACGACGTAAACACGATCTACATGTTGAAGTGTCAAACGTATAAAAAAAGAGATAAACCGGTTTATCTTTGGCAGGGTGAGTATATCGTCCCCCCAAGCTGAAACTATTGAGGGAATACGGGGGAGGAATAAAAGATGGAAACCCCACTTTGCAACGTAATGAGCATGAATGAGATCCGGTTGTATCTCTCGGATAAGAGAGAGAATTTTAAGTTGACGTGGCCAGAATGACAGATAGAGGTTTTGTTCTGGTGAGCCGATTACATGCTCTCTGACACCAGTGATAGTGATATTCATAGGTTCATAGGTTATGAGGTGAACCTCGTGACGTTCTCCAAAATACCTGATCCAGCGTTGAGTATGGATACTACGGCCATTTGCAATGATACAGATCTTCATATGGATTCTTCACTATTGTAAATACGTATAGATTGAGCGGTCTTATTACATCAACGCTCCCAAAGTCTCGATCTTTTGATAAATATATGACCCTGACTCTTTTTGATCTTTTTGATTCGGCTAATAAATACATTTTTTAAGGCATGTGTTCCTCGTCTTTTTTATATAATGAGTCGTATCTCCTCCAGTAGTAATTCATTACCGTAAGGGATCTCTGTTCAAACTGGATTTTCCCCAGTATCAAAAAATTCCCGCATCCACATCTCGAGGTTTATCCATTTCCAAATCGTGTCACCAATATTGATTTTCCCTTGCAGATGTTGGGAATATTGTTTTTCAATCGTCTTCCAGTGCCAATAAGGGCGGTTCCTGAAGGACTCTGAATAAATTATCTCCTTGCAAAAGGTAACAACTTCCCCATCTCGAAAAATTTCATCTGAAGGAGCAGCAAACCCAACTTTATCTTTACGGTTCCTTATGACAGATGGCAGAATATCCGCCACCGCTTCCTGAAAAACTGCCTTCGTCCTCCCATTCTTTAACTTACTCTCCGATGGAAGGGATAGTGCAGCCTCTACCAGGTTCACATCAAGAAAGGGAGGTCTGCTCTCAATACCCCATCGCATGGAATTTTTATCCTCCCATCGTAATAAATGAGGAATTGCTGTAGAGGAGAGCGTAAGGGAGAGGCTTTCCTGAAGAGTCATCCGTTTCCACCGTGGATCACGGGTTCCCTCACATCTCTCTTTCAGATAATTATGATTAATCCAGGTATTTTTAAAGGTCTTCCACAGGTACCCCTTAACCGATTCTGGTAAAAGCAGGAATGCAAACATTTTGTGAGGATAATAATTTTTAAAATTTTTTTGGTATCTCATCATCTCTTTTCCGAGTGAAAAAATTTTCCCTCTCGCGAGTAATTCATAAAAATAATAGCCAAAGTAATAGATGTACCCTGCAAAAATCTCATCTCCCCCCTGGCCATCAAGGAGTACTTTTGCTTTGTGCTCACTCGCGAGTTTCATAACCCGGTATTGGGCGTAGGGGCTCATTCCGGTTACCGGTTCTTCCTGAACCCTTATGAAATCCTGGAATTCGTTTAAGAAATCTGCTGATGATATTTGGGTAAAATATTGTTTAACATTAGTTACTTTACCGATCTCGGATATGTACTTGCTTTCATCGAATGAAAATCCGGGTGCGATTAGGGAATATGTATTAAAAGAATCCTTCACGATTTTATTCAATGTACATACGATAGCAGATGAATCTACACCCCCGCTCAGACAGCTTCCTATTGGAACATCTGCTATTGTTCTTAATTTCACGGACCCGATAAAAAAATCGCGTATGACTTTTGCATTTACATTCTTGCGATTGCTCAAAGAGTACCATTTATGAGTGTAATATGTTTTTTTTGTGAGATCGTAGATAAGTAAAGATTCTTTGGGAATTTTATTGATCCCTTTGAAGAATGTATTGTCATTATGGTCTTCTAAATTGTAGGCAAGATATTCCATAATTGCCCGATCATTGGGGGATCTCAAAACCTCATGACAAAGAATTGCCGATATCATTGAAGAGAAGATAATTCTGTCAGCGTCAAGATAGTAATAGAGTGGCTTTATTCCGAATTGGTCGCGGCCCAGGACCAGAGTATTATTTCTCTTATCATAGATACAAAACGCCCACATGCCGTTGAACTGTTTAACGCAATCAAGCCCATATTCCTCATATGCGTGGACAATTACTTCAGTATCGGTATTGCTTTTAAATACATGCCCCTTTTTGATGAGGTCTTCCCGCAAGTTTTGAAAGTTATATATTTCCCCGTTATAGGTGATCCAGATTGACTGGTCTTCATTGGACATTGGTTGATGACCCTTATCTGAAAGGTCAATAATCGAAAGTCTGGTATGCCCTAAAGAAACTGAATCTTCACAATATGTCCCTTGATCATCTGGTCCACGGTTTTTTGTTATCTGATTCATCCTGGTAATCAAGGCAGGATCATTCCATGAAAAACCATTAATACCGCACATATCCTCTCCACAAATATTCAGCAATAAAAATAATCATCTGCTGTGTTTTTTGTTTATGGTGTATTTATCTGCAGAGTGCCACCATTTCTATCCTTTTGTTGACACAATTTTTATCCGCCTGGATGATATTTTCGGTTCTTGTTGAAATTCATTTTGTTGTAGTAACCTGAAGCTGGCGTTCGCCAATCACGGATTTTCGTTGTTGCTTTCATCACCAAGCCATTGATTCGCGCTCTTTAAAATGAATATGAATTATGGCTCTGTAGAAATGCTGAGTTTACCGAAGTAAAACAGTGACCGAAAGATCTAAGGCACAGTGCCTCTTTATTTTGTAATGCTACTAACGACAAGGAGGCAAACTAATGTCGGCAAACCGGTATATCAGGTTTGTTGAATTATCCTCTGGCCTGATCAAAGATTCCCGCGTACCCCATTTTTCATCGAAGTTCTTGAAGAAAACCTATACTCAACACCAGTTACTCACCCTTCATCTCCTGAAAGAATACTTATCAGAAGATTATCGAGATGCCCTTGAACTTGCGGGGGTTATGAATTCAATTCGGGCAAAGATCCATCTCGATAACGTATCTCATTTACGACAATCCAAAAATTCTGTCAACGGATTAAATTCTCAACATTCACCCGGTTACTGAACCGACTCCTAAAAATGTTTTACGAAGGGGGTGAGAGAATTCCCAGTACTACAATCGATTCCTCCAGGTTCACCAGTTCCTATGCCAGCCACTACCATTCCTGGAGAACGGATAAAATGAGAAAACGATACCTGAAAACGTCAGTCTCTGTCGATACGGATCAACAGATTGTCACTAGTCTGAAAATCTCCCACCCCCCGATCCATGATAGCATTCACGCCAGACTCTCCTCAAACAATGTTACAGGACCAGACCCTCTGACCTTTATGTCATGGACCACGCATACGACTCCGAAGAGATCCATGAACTCGTTAGGGATAGCCTGAACGCCGGTTCACTTATCCCTGTCCGGAACAGAAAACGGAAACGTATCTCCGGGTATTACCGCAAACATATCGCTCTGTCTTTCGATAACCAAAAGTATCACCAGAGAAATAAAGTCGAAACCGGATTCCCCGTCTTAAAACGAAAGATCGGTGAAGCCCTCAAAGCTCGTAAATACCGGCAACAGGTTAAAGAGATCAAAATCAAAGTAATCCTCTACAACTTCTCAAAAATGATCTCTACTTTTTGCACTCTTTTTTTATTGAGGGATTCTACAGAGCCGATTTATCAATTACAAAATCGATAAAAAACCGGGATAAATCAATTTTATCATTAATCACGGATTCCTTTCTTTGATTCCATTCACTCTTCAAATCCGGCCTCTTTACCAGCTCAACTGCTTTCTCTATTGCCTGAACGGGATCCTGATAATTAAAAATCAATCCGTATTTTTCTTCCAGTTCCACAAAATTCCCCATATCCCGGTTTCCGACAAAGGAATTGAACCGAACAGCCGGAGTCCCAAGAATCGCTGCCTCGGTCGTCATGGTCTGCGAATCACCAATAAAGAGTTTTGCATACGAAAGTAAATCATGTATCTGTTCAGGACGGATGGGAATGCGAAAACGTTCGAACTCTTCGGGAAGTGTTGATTCCGATGAAATGAATACCCGCGCATAGGGTTCAATTTTTTCGATTAGCGCTTTCTTGGCCTTACTATCAAAACCCTGCCGGTCAACATCATGATAAGCACCCCATGCAACAAAACGAAGCAGGACAAATTCCTCACCTTCCTTGAGCCCAAGACTATCAAGAACCGAAGGATTACGGGTGAACCAATGAGGATGAAGATAGGCAAGTTCTTTATATGAGTTAATCCTGACCTCCTTTTTCCCGTAATTGTGGCGTACAGATCTCAGGGTTAGGATGACATCAGCAAATGGGGTGGTAATCAAATCAGCGATGGGATATTTCACCACTTCAGGTTCAGAATCTGTAAAAATAATGGATTTTTTTCCAAGAATTTTCGCAGCATGGGCAATGGCGGGGTTCAGGACACCTATTAGAATATCCGGCTTGAATTTTCTGGCAATAGTCAAAATTTTTAAGTCCCGATAAATCCATTCCAAAATGAGATTGATCTTCCCTCCTCTCATTGTCCCAACCAATTCGTAGGGGATATTATATGCATCAAGCAGCTGCCGGGTAACATCTTTATCACGTGCAGTCACTTTAATGTCATGACCCCGATTCTCCATTTCCCAGATGAAGTTCTTAAAAAGGTGGACATGTGCCGGATGTCCCATATCGATAAGAATTTTCATTCATTCACTCCAGTCAGTCAGCGAGATCTCACGGTTTTCCTGAATATCAAACATAAGGGCGAATGAAAGGAATTGTATCCCGAGTGCAAAAATCAATAACGTGAGCACACTGCGGATGAAGATCGGGCCGTGCTGTACTAAGATATAGTACAGCGAATAGATCCCGGCCGTAATTCCGGTAAAGATAAGGATAAAACCGAACAGGTAAAAGAGGACGATGGGATGAAAGCTTAGTACAACATATTTCATTCTCAGCCGATACAGGAAATCTCTCATAAGAAGCCATGACACCTTCCCAATATAATTCCCGTACTTGATCTTCGACTGCTCCCGGCCGTACCGGGCCGGCATCTCCACGTCCATCACCCTGAATCCAAACACATTCAGCTTCACGAGCAAATCGTTGCAATACCCATACCGGGGGTAAATGGTATCGAGGTTCAGGCGTTCAACGGCACGGCGCGAGATTGCTGTGTACCCGTTCTGAGGATCCATCAGTTTCCAGTACCCTGAGGAAAACTTGGTGAGGAATGTGAGTATCGTATTGCCGACAAACCTCCACTTGCTCATCCCCTTCCGGTACTCCGGGCTGAGAAGCCGGTTTCCTTTGGTATAATCCGCTTTATTCTGGAGGATCGGGAGAACCAGTGAGGGCATCACTTGCGGATCCATCTGGTTGTCACCGGCCATAACAACGAAAACCTGCATTTGATCAATAAGTCCCTGCTTATATCCGGTAATGATCGCTGCACCAACTCCCCGGTTCTGGTCATGGTGGAGTGGCACAATCCGTGGATCCATTTTTACATGGTCGTCTATAACAGTCTGAGTATGATCGGTCGAAGCATCATTAACAACATAAATTTTATCGACACTGGCGGGAATTGAGGAAAGAGTGTCAGCAATGAGTTGTTCCTCATTATAGGCCGGGACAATCACACAGATCATTGTATTCTGGAACATTCGAACAAATCCACCCGCAAACGCAGAATCCGGGGCAATCACAGCCCGTTTATCATAGCATATATGAGTGCTGATATTTAAAAAAGGGACATTCATTAATTTATGTACTAAAAAACCGTTTGATTAATACGAGAATAAAAAAGACTGGTTATTGCGATATGGCCGGAAAGAAAAAAACATTAAGTGAGAAAAAAACCGGGCGATACGGTGAAGTTAAGGCCGGCAACGAAGAGATCCAAGACGATATTTTTTCACTTCATACATACCTTGGCGGGGAACACCGGGACCGGGGCATCTGCCTCGTAATCTTTTTTGCCGCAATGTTCCTGATCATCTCAACCTCAAACCCGGCCCTGTTCCTGAATGATGAGTGGATCACGGTCAACCAGGTCCACCAGTTGGACATCGGGCATCAGATCACTATCAATGAAGGGAAATATGGGGTTTATCAAAATGGGACGCCCTCCGCATACTTTACATACCGAAATAATATTTTGATGTACTCACTTGCATTGCCCCTTGCCTCACTCCCGATACTGAAGATTTTTGGTCTCTTTGCCGACCACTTCCGGTTGGCAATTATCACATTCTGGGCATTCCTCCCATTCCTTTCAGCGCTCGTCATCAGCACAGGTTATCCCGCACGTGCAAAAATTGGAAATCTCCGGATAACAATCATCACAGCTGTCATCGGTTTTCTCCTCCTTGCTGCCAATCTTCTGGTCTATTCCCCATTTATCTGGTCTGCACCGGATGCCCCTATTGAAGTTGCAGCGGTAATTTTTACAAACCATATTCTTTTCGCACTCACAATGGTGATGATCTATCTCATTGCGCGTATGATCTTTGATGGTCGATGGAAAGCATTCTTTGCCATGCTTGCCGGAGGCGCCTGTTCTGCCTACCTCTTCTGGAGTGCAAATGCAAAAGATCACATGGCAACTGCGTTTGCCTTTTCTATTATCCTATTCTGGTTTATCCGATATCTCAATTCAAGAAAATTATGGGACGCTGCTGCCGGATTCTTCTTCATAGGAATACTTGCATGGATCCGCCCTGAACTAGGTTTCTCTGTATTTTTTTGTTGCAGCCTCTTTGTCAGTTTCAACAATCTCCTCAGAATTCACCGGAAGAAAATATCAATCAGGAGCGGGGTTGAGCACTTTAGTACCATCTTTGCGACGGCAATCGGGGCATTGCCGTTTTTCTTAAACAACATCATCGTGTCCGGAAATCCATTTACACCTTCTTTCCTGCTTGAAGAGAAAATCAAATACAGCGAGGAACTTATTCAGGTTGTTCCGGTAGATCATACGATAAATGTCAGTCAGTACGTCACTACAAATCCATTTATGGTCGTTATTGACCTCATTGGAACAACAGGGCACTTCTTCTTTTCCGTTACGCCAAATCCCCTCCCGGATGTTTATGGGATCCTGTTCTTCCCCGCTTCCCTCAGCATGGGTTTGTTTTTTGTATCACCTCTTGCACTCCTTGCCCTGGTACTTATCCCCCTTATTCTTATCCGGAAACAATCCGGGAATGCACATGACCACCGTGAATACTTCCTTATCCTGTTGATCATGGTATTTGCTGTGATCCTTGCGTATCTACATAGACTTTCAGGTTTGAACTTCAGTCACGGTATTGGGCCGGATATCCGCTATCTATCTCCCTTGTATATTCCGGTTATCCTGCTGAGTCTCATGCTCCTTGAAAGGACGATCCTGTTTGCGCACCCAAAAGCACTGGTGCTCCGATCGTGCATGCTCGGGATTTTCTTTGTCCCCCTGCTTTTTGTTGCTGTAATACTCCTGAATCCTTCGATGGACACGTATAACTGGAATTATACGGCCTTTTTCAATAAACTGATCCTGGCAGAAATTATTTTAACCATACTTATTGTTACAGGATACCACGTTTTACGTCGGGAACCAGATACTTTTTCGGATTTTATCCTGCCACTCATGATATTGACCATTCTTACCTGGCAGATATTAATGATCTTCCTCATTTCGCCGGTGGCCAAGTTTAATGGATACCCGTTGTGGATACCTGGAATTGATGTTCTCAGTCACCAGTTTATTATTGTCGATGCGGTTCCATAAAAAAACAAAGAAGAATAATTTCTTTTCATATACTATTGAATCAGCAGAAAATTCTCAAAAATCCCATTGATGGATTGAACTTCATAAAAACATTCCAAAAATCTTGAGAAGTACTGGTAGCCAGAATGAATAGCCACCAAGTCCGGATGAAAATAAAAGTGCAACAAGAGATGCATCAATTTGCCAGATAAGGGGGAGAGAGCACATGAGAGCAAATAATATTTTCAGCAGGGTTCCCTTTTTTTGGAATATTACCGGATGATAACATAATAACATGAATATGAGTGCAGCAAGAAATATCAAAACCGTGGCATAGGTGTCCAGCAGAGGAAATACTTCTTTCCATCCAGAAGGGACCGGATAATAATAAATAATCAAGAACAGGGTTGCCGGAATAAGAACAATCCAGAATACAGACATCCGTACTACATGTTGGCAGGGATTATCTGATATTGCCGGGATTTTCTTAACAATCATGAGGCCGATAATTGTCAACGGCAGATAAATGGGTGAAAGATACCGGATATCCGGAAAAATTCCGATACTGATATTCATACCATAGATTCCCCGGACATATGCGCAGAAAACACCGAGAGACAGAAGGAGAAGTGTCCCAATGATCAATTTTTCATTGGAACTGAAAAGGTTTTTTTCCCGCAGCAGAATTACCGGAAGTACCAGGACTGCAACAAGAAACACAGGTATAAGCGGCAGAATACCCATCGCACCGGTCTGGGGATGGAAAACGATACCATAAATATCTACAGGTAACGTTGATATCTGGATGTTGGTTGTCAACTGGCCCAAGTGAAGAAGAGAGCCCACAGTATCCGGAGTGTTCTGCGGTATTACTGAAGAACCGATCATGTTTTTTTCTGATGGTAAAATGTTTGTCCAGAGAACGAATGAGGGAGTAATGGGGTTTTTTGTCATCAGGAAATTGTTGATAAAAAATGGTATTGCACCTATAATCATGAACAAAGGTAACAGGAGGAGCCTAATCCGATTTGCGGACATTTGATTATTATTTTTAGTACTGGCAAAGAAGTAAGCAGCAATACCACACAGGGCAACAAAAATGCATAATCCCAGTTCCGGTCGTGCCCATACGAGCAGGCCGGATAAAAGAAATCCTCCTGCAAAAAACCTGAAATTTTCCGTTGTAAGGAATGTTATCATCATCAGGATTACTGCAGTGAAAAGAAATGCAACAAGGACATGGTCCTTGCAGAAATTTGTCCAGAGCAGGTACGATGAGCAGGAAATACATACAATAGTTCCGAAGAATGCGTACGATGGATTTTGAAAAATCTGCAGGAGGATCTCATACGCCATCACTGCAAGAATTGCAAACATTACGATATTGGTAAGGACAATTGCCATGATCTCTGGGTAAGATCCTTTTCCGGTAAGGGGGAACGGGATATAATAAAAAAGGTTGATAACAAAACCTGCAAAAGTTATCGCGATCATGCCGTTCGTCCATCGCCATTTGCCAACAAACATAAAGGCAGGGAAGAATGCATTCAGGGTAAGCGCAAGCGCAATGAGCAGGAATATCCCGAGATAGACAATAAAAAAAATAAAATTGTCACCCCAGAAATACACCAGCCATTCGGCAGGGAGTGAGAATATAGGAAGGGCAAGTGAGTACGCGAGGTAATTTTGTTTTGCCATAAAATACGCGAAGGGAGTACCGTTCTCAAAAGACCCGTATTTTCCTTCATTCAAAATGATCTGGTGACCCTCGTTGAGCTGGGCCAGCTGGTTTGCAGTCACCCATTCATCGGTCAAAAGAAAAGCGGGGTGGGCAACAACCAGCGCTGCGAGAAAGGTAAGGAGAAAAACAAGGATATGCACCTTATAGTGTTCCAGTAGGGTTACCGGATTTGAAAGATAATCCATGCGTTTCCAGAATCAATGTATATCATTTGCACGAGATAAATGATCCGAATCCGGTTATCAGGTCAGATATCAGAAACACAATATCTTTTTTAACGTGCATTGATAAACGAGATGTGTGCGAACCTGGATAATTGCGGTAAGTCTCCTGATTTTTTGTTTCTTCTTTCCTCTTCAGTGCTTTATTATCGGCGATGATATGGGCCTGGGAATACAGGGAGCGATGTATCGGTACCAGATGACCGTACAAGGTAATTCCCTGATCCCCGTTACTTACGAGATAGGATATGTCACCAGTGGTATCTACCACGGAAAAACCGCAATATCGGTAATTCTCTGGGCGTTGGGGACATTCGTACTTATGTGTACAACAATACTTTCGCTTACATCATGGAACGGTCTCTCTCGTCGCGATCTTGGATTTGTCATTATCGGGATCGCAGGTTCCTGCATTCTGTATCTGGCTTCCTGTGTTATCCAGTATGGACTGTTATTATCCGGGCCGGCCGGGATCTCCGTGCCGTTGGGAATACTATTGTTGATCATATTTGCGGTATTCCTGCATTTTTTTCACGATATATTCATTGATGGGAATGCAAACACAGTTGAGGATTAGGTACATTACCCTTTTGTTACCGGTAAATTGCCTCATGCATAGTCCAACGGTAGGATAAAGGGGATTTTTTTACGCGATTGATGTTCTCGATCTGAACCGGAAAAACGAAATTGAATCACTGAATCCTTCCGGAAGAAAAATTCCGGGTTTATTCCGATCGGGCTGGATATCCGGAGAAACTTTATCAAGACATGTATTCCCGGTCATGTAAGGCAAGTGGGGGTGAATCGCCATAAGCCGGGAAATTGTGAGATCGTTTCAAAGAACTCTGGATCAGATGATTCTTCACATCTCGTAAAATTTATTTTCGGAATCCGAATCCGGATCGATTATGAGGATTTCCTGTGAGGATGATTTCAGGATTAATTCTTATCGTTCCCGGATATTTTTCCCGATCCAAGGATTTCCCGGAACACGATTTCGTAACGAATACGATGGAAAAAAGGAGAAAAGATTAGACTCTGGTATCCAGCAGAACTTGTGAAGAACCATCGGTGAACGTACCAGTGACAAGCACACGTTTTTGTCCCGACGTTGTTAACGTAATTGTTTCTGTAGAACCTGTGGTTATTCCTAATCCCGTGGTTTCGACGTCCCCGGTAATCTGAATCGATTGCAAGGTTCCAACATCCGGTCCACCCATATTTGTAACTACAATTTCAAGTGCTGTGGGATGTGATGCAGTAATTGCAACAGTTCTCGTCTTGCTGATATTCCCGGCCATGCCGAACACGAACGCGGCAATAACTGCCGCAAGGATCACCGTGATTGCGACCATCAGGATCACACCAATGACCGGTGATACTGCTTCATCATTCTTGGTAAATGCCATAAGTTCAAACACCTTGATAATGCCCGATTCAGGACATGACAATGTATAAACTCTTTATCACGCGTGTTTGTATATATAAGTTTTCATACGAAATTCAGAGCTTTCAAAAGCCAGAAAACCAAACCTCCGCAGGATTCTGGAGCGATTGCATCACCACATGGAAAGTATACAATACATTTTTGTTCGCAAATGTCCGGAGTTATTTTTCGTACCGGAACAGGAGCATAATACCCCTTACAACCCGGGACTACGAATTGGATTTGGTTGCGTAAATCGTGATATTATTTTCTGAAACGAAATTTGAATGGAAAAATTTGCTCTGTAGAAATCATTCGTGTTGCGTACTCAGTGGAATTCATTGGAATTTGTGAGTGTGACCCCCTCTCTCATATCGAAGAACTGCGGTTCTTCTCAAGCCTTCGCTTCCCTTTGAGAACCGCAGGCTCCCCAAAAGGGGGAGGCAAGCCCCCCAAGCCCCATTTTTGAAAAATTATAAATGGATTCTCGTAAGGTCATGATCCACGGGGCGAGCCCCGAAGAGACGGCGAGCGCCCATGGCCCCATCCCAATTCTAATTCCTACTTTTTGCAGCTTTTCTACAGAGCAGAAATTTTTTCAAATACATTACGGGCTGTTAACTATGAATTAAAAAAGTCCATCCAGAATTATTTCGCCAAAAAATTCCGCAATGGCCGCGGGATGATCATTCTGCCCCTGCCCGACCCCCCTCAGGCAAAAGATCGTGACAAATATCATTTTTCCGTCGTATTTTTCACGGGAAACGGGACATTTTCCGTACCTGCATGAGGGGGGTCGGGCAGGGGCAATCCGGAAATAAATGATCGCGTTTGAAAATTTTTTATCAGGATCTGATCGATCAGGATCAGTTTTTCAATCGCGATGGTTGTAAAAAGTTAAACAGATCTGAATAAGACCGGAACCGGAAGCAATGCTACCGTTGTGAAATAATCCGGCAAACAAACCTGACCTAATACCAGTTACAGATCAGGAACCAAGCTAAAGGAGTCCTAAAAATCATTCCGGGCCGGGTCCAGCAAAACCTCATGGGGAAGATTTGTCAGCGCTACAGCACCGAGCGCACCGATTACACCGTTGCCACCAAAGAGAGTAATGCCAAACCGCTCCGCAGTTGCCTCGGCTACCGGCCGTGAAATGACCTGTTCACGCACCATCTTTCCGTACTCGCGAAGCCCTTCCGGCATACGGATCCCTTTCCGGATCGCAATCCCCCATTCCCCGGATAACGATTCGTCCGCAACGAACTTCCGGATCTTATCGACAAGTACCGCGTATCGCTCCGGAATGATCGCAACTTCGATAAAACTCGCAGAATTTCCTGCAGTCTTTGAAAAAATATCCGGGTTCAGCATCGCCACATGGTGGCTGATGGGAATGACACCTTTGATCCGGCTGACATGGTTGAGAAGTGCAAGTGCCAGGGCAAATGTTGCTCCTCCTTCACGCGAATCGGTATCATCGATCCCGATCGTTACCTGCATCAGGGCCTTCGTCCAGACCTCTCCCTCAACAAGATGCTCCCGGTGCCGTGATTCGACACGGACAACTCCCTCTGCCCGGGACATCATATCTGAGAGAGAGTATGCAGGCCCGCCAATGCACCGGATATGCTGGATAATATTGTCATCCCGACATTCGATCCCCCATACACCAACAGCGGAATGGGGAGAAAGCCCGACAGTAATTTCACAGGACCCGGTTTTTGCTGATTCTCTCAGGAGCGTTCCGTCCCGCTCAACATTCGACAGCATGCCCCCGGCGAGTGTGTGGTGGTACCCGCAGAACGCTGCACATGCCCCGCTTATGCAGTCATGGTAGATCTCAACCAAATCTCCATCTACCGTTGTGAAGATCCGCCGGCATGTGCTTGAAGGCATTGCACTGATCGCGGCGTATTGAGCAGGGATCCTGCCGTGCTTCTCCTTCCGGATAAGGACACAGCCCTCGCGGACAAGCCGGTTCACCCAGTCCTGCGCAGTACTTCGCGGGATCCCGGCGGACTTCTGGATATCGGTTACAGTGAAATGCCCGTTGTCGAGAGTAAACTGGCGCATCAGGCGCAGGTAATCCCTGCGGTGATCAAGTACGCTGGACATAGCGGTCCTTGATGAACAACAGATCCCCGATGATGGCGCTCGCAGTCTCGACAGATCCCGCACCCCGTCCGATCATGGTGATCTCCTTGGCCATATCTGTCTCGATCGTGAGTGCGTTCAGTGTGCCTTCGACAACGAGCGGATGGTTCTTTTCAATAATTCTCGGGGAGACCCGGATAAGGTTCTTCCGGGGAATCGCTTCGGCGATCAGGCGGATCGTACAGCCTTCCTCCTCAGCAAGACGGAGTGCATCCGCAGTAAGGAGATCAATTCCCGTCCGGTCGACATCGGCAAGCTTCACCCCATTGCCCCAGATAGTATTTGCCAGGATCACCAGTTTTATCGCAGCGTCAATACCCTGCACATCATAGGTCGGATCTGCTTCCGCGTATCCCAGTTCCCGCGCTTCCATGAGCGCTTGATCATACGTGAGCCCTTCATCTGCCATCCGGGTAAGGATAAAATTGCAGGTGCCATTCAGGACGCCATAGAGGGCAAGGATTTCATTGCCGGCTAATCCATGTTCGAGCGTGTGCATAATCGGGATTGCACCGGCAACCGTTGCCTCGTACCGGAAAGCAACTCCATTCTTTTGCGCCAGTGCCCGTAATTCTTTATAATTAAGCGCGACGGGGCCTTTGTTGGATGTGACTACATGCTTTTTCCTGTTCAGTGCAGTTTTCATATAACCGCTGGCAGGTTCTCCGGAAAGTGCGTTTGTCGGAGTCACTTCGATCAGGGCATCGTAATCCGCCATTTTAATCACATCGGCTGCGGTAATTTTTAGATCGCCGCACCGCCCGGTCGCTTTCTTGGTGGCAAGGACCTGACCGATATCAATGCCGTTATTGTCAATGAGACCGGTCTTCGAATCGGCAATACCCGTGATTGTCAGGCCGAGATCCTTTTTGGCAATCATCTCGGCAACTCCCCTTCCAACGGATCCCATGCCAATGAGTGCAACCTTCATGCAATCTCCTCCAGGGGTTCAATCATGAGAAGGGATTTCTGTTGCGAGACCCGTCGCAGGATAGTGAGTGCAGATGCCATGTCTTCCTTACTTACGGCCTTGATCGTGATCCGGGACGATGACCGTTCGTTGACTGCCGGCATGCTCATGGAGAGCTCGCTTACTTCCGCAAAACCTGTTGAATCGATCTGTGCAACGGTATCGGAAAGATCGGTATGCATCAGGTGCCCGATGATGATCACGGTGCGTTTGTACAGGAGACGCTCTTCATTGACACGCTGAATATGGACACCCTGTTCCTGGAGGAGGACCACGAGCTTGTCCAGTCGTCCCTCCGGCAACTCGAGAACGATCTGGACATTTAAAATATCGCTGTCCTGATCCGGTTCCCGCTGGTGAATAACTGCGATGATATTCCCGCCCACATCGGAGATCGGCTTTAATGCTGCAACCAGCTGGCCGGGCGAATCCTTCATCTCGAGTTTCATGGAGACCTGCACTAAACCACCTGACAAGTAGTAGATCTCCTTTCAAGATAAGCCTTTATTTTAATAATTGTCTGATACATCCCGGCAGTCTGAAAAAACTGGAACAGTATCGCTCGTACCGGATAACAGATAATTGATAAAAAAAACAAAAATTAACAAAAAAATTTGGAAATATTCAGAGACTTCGGAGTTTTTTATCCACTTTTTCAAAGAAGTTCCGCTTCACATCAACAAACCGTGCAGGAATTTCAGATCTTTTTACACGAATCGTGCTGGAGGTCCCCAGATCAATTGTCTGCTGCCCGTCAATGACAAGTTTTGCAGGTTTTGCACTTTCCAGCCGTATTTCAAGTTGCCGGTTATCGCTGATCAGGTGGGGGCGGGACGAGAGCATGTAGGGGGCGAGAGGGACGAGCAGGAACCCCTGGATCCGCGGATCAACGATGGGGCCCCCGGCACTCATCGCATAGGCCGTAGAACCGGTGGGAGTGCTGATCAGCAGGCCATCGGCACGGAACTGCTCTGCGATGATCCCATCGACAATGATGGAAAAACGCAGCATTTTTGCGGGACGGGTGGTAACGATAAGCGCTTCGTTCAGGGCTATACCAACCGGAACACCGTTGTTGACAAGTGAGACCCGCATGCGTTCTTCAACAGAGAATCCGTTGGGGAGTGTCCTGATAAAATCAAGAGCTTCGGAAGGTTCAAGATCCGCGAGGAAGCCAACCTCTCCCCAGTTGATACCCAAGACGGGGATGGGTTTATGCAACGACTGGATCGTCCGGAGGATCGTACCATCACCCCCGATTATAATAATCACATCTGCATCCGCACCGGAGAGTGCAACTCCTTTTTCTCCAAGTGCTGACGCAGTATCATTATCAAAGACTGCAGTTGAACCCGTTTCAACAAGGAGGTCCCGGATTGTCTGTGCAAACGCAAGCGCGTCCTGGTTATCAATACGGGATATAATTACTGATTTCATCAACGTTCACCTCAGGTATTCGATAACCTTGTGGTGCAGGACCCCGTTCGTGGCAACAATACACCTGCCTATTGTTACTTCGTTGGGGAAGTGAATTTTTTTGCCATTCAGATCCGTGACCTTTCCACCGGCTTCTGTGCAGACAAGCATTCCGGCAGCTGCATCGGTAACCCGCAGTGTTCCACGCAGATCAATAAACCCGTCGATTCTCCCGCATCCAACGTAACAAAGTTCAAGAGCGGATGCACCTAATAGGCGCCAACGCCGGATTTTTTGCCCAAGCTGCATCACCCGGGTGGGATCGAACTTCCTGCCATAGACACTCATTGCACACTCGTCAAGGTTTGATACATCCGAGACGTTGATTGCCTTGCCATCGCACCGCGCATAGTTCCCTTTTTCTGCCGTGAACGTCTCGCCGCTCGAAAGATTGCGGACATACGCTTTCTGGACAATTCCTTCCGTTGCATATGCGATGGACAATGCATAAAAGGGGATTCCGGCAACCGCATTGAACGTCCCGTCAACAGGATCGAGAAATATCGTCCCGCCATCACCATCAAAGGGGACCTTGCCGGCTTCTTCGCTGATGAGAAGTGAACAGAGAGGCGTTTCCTTCAGGAACCGGATGATGCAATCTTCAGCAACCTGGTCGATCAGTTTGGTTGGCGTGAGGTCGGCACCCATCTTTACCGTTTTACCGCCATCGGCAGTCCCGATAAGTTCGCCAATACTCTCTTCGACCATTTCCGCCATCTGGTCACATGCTGAAAAAAAATCTTTTCTCATGATTTCCCAAAAATTCCCTTTCTCAACGTTGTATTTATGTAATGCAACAGAGATAAATTACTAACGCGCTTATGATAGTGAGATATTTCAGGTGTAACCAATGAAGGAACAGACAGAAATCGGAAAGATTAAGGAAGGCAGGTATATTGTCATCGAAGAAGAACCGTGCAAGGTTGTCGGTATTGCTACGTCAAAACCGGGAAAACATGGCGCGGCAAAGGCCCGTATCGATGCGGTTGGTATTTTTGACGGTGTCAAGAGATCCATTGTCCAGCCGGTATCAGCAAAGACCTATGTCCCGGTAGTTGAACGCAAGAGCGGGCAGGTCCTTTCCATTGCCGGCAGCACGGCACAACTTATGGACATGAAAGATTTCACTAACTTTGAGATCCCCATTCCCGATGAAAAGAAAGGCACAATCGAAGTGGGAAAAGAATACATGTACATCGAATCGATGGGCAAGAAGAAATTCGATTAAAACTCTCCAAAAAAATTTCCCGCAGTATCCTTTTTTTCCTTATTATTCACAATGAAGGACTGGATTAATAAACAGGTTCAGCAATTATAAAAAAGTGAAAAATCCAGACCGCCATTGACTGAAAAATAAATTAATATTTTCCTATATACCGGGTCGGTATTTTTATTGTAAGAGAATATGAATCTAAGGACTGGGTAGTGATAACAAAATAATAGTTCCGTTGCCCTTCGTAGAACTTTTCCGTCCATGGACGGGGATCAACCGCCTCAAAATCCGGATCCATTGTTGCCTTCTGATGGGGGCGAAGTGTCTTTTCTGCTTCAACCTCTTTGTAAACACCTGTCCATAAATCCAGGTTAATCCCACCAGGAGGGGTTATCGTCCTTACAATCCGGTTCGGATCATTCCCATCCATAACCTGGATCGTAAACTGAGGTGCTGCTGTTGAATATGAACCTGATATACCACTATGACTGTAGGATACTCCCTCGCTTCCTTCAGTGGGAGTAACGGTAACAACATCTTCCTTCGTGGGTTTAAGTTCTCCAGTAGGAGTTACTGTATACTCAAGTTCCCAGTACGGGAACGGAATGTACATAATTTTCGTTGTGCCACCTTTCCCGGTTGACGATGAAATCGTGGCAAAAGTAGTCATACTGGTATTGAGAGTCGTTGCATTAATTCTCGTACCAGACACCGTTGACTCATTTGATGAGAGTCCATAAGTTGAAGGATCTACGAATTCCACGGGCTTAGCTGCACCCGGGTTCCAGGTTGGGACCGGCGTTGGTGATGTTGTGGGTACCGGAGTTGCTGTTGTCATATGACTTTGTATGTATTCACCCGGGCTCTGTTCCGGAATATCGATAACAGGTTGCGTTGTTGTAGGGACCGGAAGACCCATATTTATGGGCTGGCCTGTTGCAAGGGGTTTTATCACAAGTGCAATGACGAGCACGATTACCAGTGCCACTGCGATATACATTATATCTTTTTTATCCATGACAAACCGAGTACCTGATAATGTAGGTCTTATTTCAAATAATCATATAAGATTACAATGAGTAGTATCATCAATCTTGTGAGCAGGCCCTACAAATTTTTTCCCATTCCGGAAATGATTGGCCGCGGTGTAATCCGTTGATAAAACATACAAGAAAGAAATGTCATACAGAAATACACATGAGCCTGTATGACGGTCCGTCTCATAAACACGCGAGGAAAGGACATATCTGCTTCGCATTGGCTGAAAAAAATTCACAAATTGCGAAAAACCCGATCCGGGATACAGAGAAAATATTTATAGTATGAAATCCTTTAAACAAACAGGGATGCTGGTAAACGCCAGTGTCCGTATGTAACGAAGGTGAAGTAATGAATTCCTTAAAAAACAATGACGAGGGATTCACCGGCCTTGAGGCAGCGATTGTGCTGATCGCATTCGTTGTCGTCGCGGCGGTGTTCTCTTATGTGGTACTCGGCGCCGGGTTCTTTACAACCCAGAAAGCGCAGGAGACCGTGCACACGAGTGTCGGACAGGCAACCTCCGCAGTCGAACTATCCGGGCCAGTCATGGTACAGGCAAATGCCGGAAGCAATTCTGTAAAGAATGTCTCGTTCTACCTGCAGCTTGCAGCTGGCGGAAATTCTGTTGATATTTCCAAGATTGGGTACACAGTAAGTACTTCAAAGATGGTCAAGACCGTCCAGGGAACCGATCCGGTAGTGGCGGTCTCCTGGGTAAAACAGATCTCCTCTGGTAACCTGCTTGACGCACGTGAAATGGTACTGATCGATCTGGACACGGAAGGTATGGGATTTACCTCTACCACACTTGGTGTCAATGACAAGATGATCGTTGAAGTGAAGCCCCCCATTGGTGCAGCACTCCCCATCCAGCGGACAATCCCGGCAGCGCTGAACACGCCTAACTGGTATGAGGTCTATTAAGGAGGGTGAAAGAAATGAAAAATTTATATTCAGAGGATGCATTCACCGGCCTTGAAGCAGCAATCGTCCTTATTGCATTCGTTGTCGTTGCGGCCGTGTTCTCGTATGTCGTACTCGGTGCCGGGTTCTTCACAACCCAGACCGCACAGGCAACTGTGCACACCGGTGTCGCACAGGCAAGCTCAAGTCTTGAGATTGTCGGTAACGTTATGGGAGTAGCTGTTGCAACATCACCAACCCGGCTTACCTATCTTAACACAAGTGTGGCACTTACTGCCGGTGGCACTGCAATGGATCTTCAGCAAATGGTCATTTCATACTCCGATACCGCTGGAGGCAGGAACCCCAACATCAGCTTTACTGCTACTGGCATGAACAACTGTGATGGCGTATTTACTGATCAAGCATTACTCACTAACCAGCACTGGTGTGTCTCCCAGAAGATCAATGATCTGAATTCACCCAACAATGACTTGCTGGAACCAAACGAAATCTGGGTTATTTCAATCGGAATGCCCAGCACAGCGAAAGTTAACCAGAAGATTACCGTTAACTTACAGCCCGCTGTCGGAGCCGTTCTCCCGATCACGAGGACTGTCCCGGGTGCGATCAACCCCGTTCAGGCAATCTATTAATCTCTCTTTTTTCAGTTATCATTCCGATTCCGATCAATAACTATTCCAATAACAGAGTCACGCTGAAGTTACACAGTGGTACGAACGAGAAAAAGGCACGCAGTTCTCTTATTAATTATTTCATATCGCATTCTGCGTTTCTTTAATAGTAAGAATGTTTATTAATTACGAATGTAATATAACGATTGGATATTCTATGGCGGTTAACCAGTCGCAGGTAGACCATATCATCACAGCCGCTTCCGAGGACGATCCGGAAGTCAAGCTCCAGAACCTCGAGCGTGAGGTCGACCTGATAAAAACATCCATCAAACGTCTCCTCATGGACATCCGTGAGCGGATGAACGAGATGGAAAATCCCTTCACTATTGTTGCAACACCCGGGGGTGCCGGTGCTGCCACGGGAACTTCTGAAGCGGATGAAGCCCGTAATTCCGCTCTCGAAGCACGCGAAGCCGCACTGGATGCCCGTGAAACACAGCTTGACGTGACAAAATCAAAGATGGAAGAAGAGGAGAAAAAAGATGAGGTTTCCGCCAAAACCGAACCAGTTCCCTCAGAGGAAAAGAAACTCCTCGATGAACAGATGCTTGCGGCATTGCGGTCACAGATCGGCATGCCACCCAAACCCTCCCATGCCGGGCTTTCATCAGCAAATGATAAGGCACTGAACGAGAAACTCCGGCTGCAGAAGGTCTACAAACTTTTTAAATGGACTCACAATTCCGTCCGAAAATTCGGCCATGACCGGCTTGAGATTATGCTGCAGTCTTATCGTGTTATGGGATATATCTCCAAGGAGTCCTGCGATGAGATCCGCGAGATCTCCCGGCTGATGCCGGCAAATCTTGGAGAGGAGCATGAGGTAGGCCCGGATGAGTTCGTATCCGAGCTTTACGCCCTCAACCGGATCCTCACCCCCAATGATACATCCCTTGACCAGGATATGATCGAAGTCATGATGGAGCAGCGGCAGCAGATGCCCCTCACCATTGGAAGGAAACAGGAAGAACGGATCGATCTCTCCGGTATTTCGTTAAACGAGAAAAAAACCGCTTCAAAGAATAAAGAAAAAGATGAAGAATGGATGAACCTTCCGGACAGGATATAACCAATGTCTGCCGAGACCTTCACCACCGCGATGTTCCTGATAACTGCTGTAATAGCTGCCGGTGTCCTGATCAATGCGGTTTTTCCGGTGGTTTATAATATGGCCGGGACGTTTTCCTCATCAACCCATGCATCTGATGAACGTCTCCGTACGGATTTTAAAATTGTTACCTATTACTCTAGTGGCGATAAGGCAGAGATCTGGATGAAAAATATCGGGAGTGCGAGGATTCCCTCTTCGGATATAGAAAAATCAGATGTATTTTGTGGAGCAGAAACAGATTATGGCAGACTTACCCATGTCAGTTCAGCGATATCACCAGGCCCTGACTGGTCCACAGAATTCGCAAATGAAGCAGACGAACTTTCCCGAGAATATGATCTCAATGCCAACGGATACTGGGATCCTGGTGAGACTCTCCATATCCTCGCTTATTCTCCGAAAATTCCAGGGAGTGGTGAAACAGTATACTTCCAGTTTATTCTACCAGGTGGAACCTGGCGTTCAATAACATTCAACGCGAGCTGATACAGGATGGCCGTTGCTGAACTTATCGGGGCTGCAATTGGAGTACTTCTCCTTGTGACAGTAGCGTACCTATTAGTGGGGGGAACCCTATCGACAGCAGAAACTGTTGTAACGGCACAGAAAGATCTTACCCTCCTGCAGGAAGCACGACTGAGAACCGGGATCATGATATCGCATATCGAAACGATACAGGGAACCGATCTGAAATTCAATGTAACGAACAACGGCAATGAAATAATAAATGATTTGCCTCATCTGGATGTTTATTCATTTAACAAAACAAAAGGAGATACATATGGGTATACCCATTACACATATGATCGTTACAATCTGGGCGACCCCGGGAACTGGTCTATTACCGCGTTTGAGAATGATAACATCCATGCAAACGAACTTGACCCCGGCGTAAACATGTCTATCAGGGTAATATATATCAACAAACCAGACAGCATCCAGGTAACCACCAGCAACGGGGTTTCTGCCATATCATCGGTATAAGATCGGGAGGAAATTTACATGGCATCAATATCTGATCTGATGGGAGGCGAGGACCGGCAGATCATCTCTACCGGTAACTCCGAACTCGATAAGAAAATAGCCGATGGCCTTCCGCTTGAATCGCTGACCCTCATAGAAGGTGAGAACGATACCGGGAAGAGCGTCCTCACCCAGCAGATCATCTGGGGAGCCATGAAACAGGGACTATCTGTCGATCTCTTTACAACGGAGAGCACGAGCAAGAGTTTCATCAAACAGATGGAATCCATGAGCCTTGACATCTCCGAATATTTTGCCTGGGGATACCTCAAGGTGTTCCCTCTCCACGTTGTCGGCTTCGAATGGAAAAAGGAAGAGATGGATGGCATCCTTTCTCACCTTGTTACCCACATCCAGAACAGCAAGTCACAGGTTATCATAGTCGATTCCCTTACCCTGTTCACGGAATACGCCCAGACTGACACGATCCTCACGTTCTTCACGAATTGTAAGTCCCTTGTGGACCATGGCAAGACAATTCTTGTCACCCTCCATACGTATGCATTCGAGGAGGACACGCTCGTCCGTATCCGGTCCATCTGCGATGCCCACCTGAACATGAAGAAAGCCCTTGTCGGGGACAAATACGTCATGGTGATGGAGGTCATCAAAGTACGGGGCGCACGCAAGACCACCGGGAACCTGGTCAGTTTCGAAGTACATCCGGGATATGGTATGAAGATCATCCCGATGAGCTTCGCGAAGGTCTGATATGGGTACGTTATCCGTTGCAGTCAATCTTCCGTTCAAGCCGGAAGTTATTGATACCAACATCGATTTTTACAATGATATCGAGTCCAGTGCGCTGTACAAGATGCTCCCGGCCAATGCCAAGGAGTATGTCAAGGCAAGCCCCCACCTCCTTGAATACCTTCACACGTTCCCGGTGAATACTTACGGCATCCCGCTCTTTCTTTCGGAGTTGAAAAAAGACCTCCGTACAATGAAAAGTCCCAATATCATCTACCCGGTGAATGAAAACACATTTATCCATATCCTTCCCGACCCGGATGATGTCAGGAATTTCTATATCCCCATCGAACCCTCGTTCCTCCATAGCGTAAACCAGATGTTGCCGGTCATCGAGACAAAACTCATCGATCTCATCGATGCGCTGGAGGAAGATCCCATCAGTGACAAGGAACGGGCTGAAGTTATCAAGAAGATGCTCGCAAGTGTATCGGTGATAAAACCAAAGAATATGGACCTTGCACAGCTCACCGGAGGAGGACCGAGCCAGCAGGACCTGAAATCAAAGATTACGACATTCCTCAACACCGATTTCACCGCAAAGGACAAGATGGGGAAGGTCAAGAAAAAATTCCAGATTCCTCTTACACCGGACGGGAAAGTAATCCTGACGGACCAGGAATACCGGGCCATCGAATACCTGCTGATCCGGGACAAGATCGATATGGGGGTCCTGAAACCCTTCCTTTCCGACTCATATATTGAAGATATATCCTGTGACGGAGTCGGCCCGATCTTTATCGAGCACAAGATCTTCAAAGGCTTAAAGTCCGTCATAGAATTCAAGGTCTCCAGCGAACTCGATGAATTTGTTGTCAAGATGGCGGAGCGGATCAAGCGGCCTATCACGTACCGGAGTCCGATCATTGACGCTACCCTGCTCGACGGGTCCCGTATCAACATCGTTTACGGAACAGCCATCAGCAAGCATGGCAGTAACTTCAGTATCCGTAAGGTGAACGAAGTACCATTGAGTATCCTCAATATTGTCGAAAGCAACGGTATTGACTACATGGCTGCTGCATACATCTGGATCTGCGTTGAGTACGGGATGTCGCTCTTCGTGTCCGGTGAAACGGCGAGCGGCAAGACAACGCTCCTGAACGCAATCACGGGGTTCATTCCTCCGGAGAACAAGATCGTCACGATTGAAGATACACCGGAACTGAATGTCCCCCACCGCAACTGGGTCCGTGAAGTTGCACTTGCGAAGGGGAGGGGGGAAGGAGGAGGCGAAGCCGGAGAGGTCTCGATGTTCGATCTCTTAAAGGCGGCACTCCGTCAGCGCCCGAACCAGATCCTCGTGGGTGAGATCCGAGGGGTCGAGGGAGCCGTTGCTTTTGGTGCCATGCAGACCGGTCACCCGGTGATGAGCACATTCCACGCGGCTTCGGTAGAAAAACTGATCCAGCGACTCTGCGGTGACCCGATCAATATCCCGAAAACCTATGTGGATAACCTGAACCTTGTTATCATTCAGAGTGCAGTAAAACGCCCTGATGGCCAGCTCGTCCGGCGGATGATCAGCTGCAACGAGCTGGTCGGCTATAACCCGGAGACCCAGGGCTTTACATTCGTTCAGATGTTTGGCTGGGAACCGGTATCGGATACCTTCGTCTGGACGGGAAAAGGAAGTTCGTACTTACTTGAAAACAAGATTGCCACAATGCTGGGGTTGCCGGACAGCAGAAAAGCGGAAATTTATCTTGAAGTTGAGAAACGGGCAAAGATCCTTGAACGGCTCCACAAGGCAGGGTATTCCAAGTTCTGGGACCTGTTCCACATGCTGACCAAGATCAAGAAACAGGGGCTCCTGACTATTGGTGCCTGATATGGCTGATCCAAGCCCCGATCAGACACCCACTAAAGAAGGCAAACCCATTCCGTTTGCCTCTCTTATCGGAAGTATCAAACAGAAGCTTGCGCAGGTCACGGAAGACAAGAAAATGAGTTCCGACCTGCTCTTCATGAATACCTACATGGCCTCACTGGCCCTTGCCAATGCCTCACGCCCGGAAATCTTTTCGTTTGCTGCCAACAGGTCGGAGTATATTTCGTCCAAATACATCGCCCGGGTGGACATGTTTGTCAAGAAATGGGGTTACAGTTATGCCGAGGGATTATCCATTGTTGCTGATCGGACCAAAAATGTAATTCTCAAGAGCATGCTGGACCGTTACGCCAATGCTATCGATTCCGGTGTCCCGGACGATGATTTCCTGAAGAATGAATTATCAACCGTACGGAGTGTCTACCGGAGCCAGGTTGAGGCGGGTCTGGAGATGGTCCAGAAATGGGGAGATGCCTATGTCGCCATGCTCCTGTCAGCAACGGTCATAGCCGTCACCCTCATGATCTCGATTGCTATCTACTCCCCCGCAGGAATTGATACCACGCTGAACGTGGGATATGCCATCATCCTTGCCATCGGTGTTTTTGGCAACGGACTCATGTACCAGTCCATGCCGGATGATCCGAAATCGCATGGCCTGACCCATTACCGGTCTAAGGAACAGCAGACCATTTACGCGATGGAGAGGATCATCGTACCGCTTGTCATTGTCGCGATCGTTGTCCTTGGGCTTCTGGGAGTCAGTGCCGGCCTGATCTATGTCCTTGTCGGCATCCTGCTGGCGCCCGTCGGTATCATCGGGTTCATCGATGATGCGAATATTACGTTACGTGACACCGATTTCTCGACATTCATACGGAGTTTCGGTGCCGTCATGGGTGGGCAGGGCACAACGGCGGTCTATGCCCTCAACACCATTGATAAAAAATCCCTTCCGGCACTCGGGCCCCTTGTGAACTCGGTCTATTCCAAGATGAATCTTGGACTTGACGACAAGCAGGTCTGGGACAAGTTTATTGGCGAGTCCGGGAGCAATCTCATTTACAAATACCTCAACATTTACCTTGATACCATCACTCTTGGCGGTCCCCCGGACGCGATCGGCACGGTTGTCGGGTCTTCCATGCTGGAACAGACCCTCCTGCGGGAGAAGAAAGACATGCATGCCCGCAGTTTTATCATCCTGCTTATAGCAATGCATATCGCCATGATCGGTATATTTGTTGTATTGTACCGGATCATGGTTGTCCTTACCGGGTCGGTTACCGAGATGATGACGAAATTTTCCGAGCAGTCTGCTGCCGCGGGAGCTTCATCAGGTAGCAGCATGGGCGGAGTGTCGGCAGGCTCGGTCCTTGGCGGGGGGATGAGCATGTTCACTAATTTCCCTGAAAAAGAGGTGGGGGCATTTGTGGTAATCTCCTTAACCATCATCACCGTGTCCAATATCCTGGCAGCAAAGATATTTGGAGGCGGGGATCGGTATATGTTTTATTTCTATGGTGCCATATTCTGTACGTTGACCGGTCTTGTACTGCTGGTTGGCCCTATCGCCGTAGGATTATTCTTCAGTCCCGAGGGGCTTCAGCAGATGGCTTCAGCAGGAGTTGGAGGTTAAATGAAAGATAGTGTCCGCAGGATCGTGATGTTGTGCACCATCCTTACCTTTGGTCTTATCCTCATCTTCTGGAATGTTACCATTGTGACTCTTTTCGTCATGATGTTCGTTCTTGTTATCGTGCTGTCATTCCTCCTTGGCATTATTACGGTCACGGAGATCAGGACAGCACTTGCCAATATCAGATTTTCCAAAAAAACTGCTACTACCAAGGATCAAAAGGGCAAGCCAACAACTGAAAAAGCACAACAAAAAACATCAAAACCTGAACCAAGGAAAAACACTGACACAAAGGCCGGTTTTGGTACACACCTGAAGTCGATCTTCTCTTCCGTTGGCTCTCTTGGTACCATCCTCAAGGCGCGAGGCAAGAGTGAGAAGAAAGTCGAAGACATCAACAAGATGCTCGACAAAACGGTAAGTGAGAAAGTTGCCAAACCGCCGGCATCTGCTGGCACGCAAGCTGCCGGCAACGGTGGATCACTCCCTGCACCGGGAGGAGCCGGGTCGCAGGATGACACGGATCCGTTCCTCTCCGGTGACGAATTTGATGCCGGGCTGCTTGACGGGCTCGATGACGATACTGCCTTTTCGTCATCATCCGGATCCGCTCCTGAAGGTGAACCCACAACAGATCTCCCGGCACCGGAATTACTGATGCCCTCGTTTGACAATACGGATGAGGCCTCCCCTACTCCTGCTGATGCCAGTGACGGGCTGGATGCGTTCAGTGGTCTTGACGGCGGTAGTGAGATGGATGCCGAATTCGGCGATCTCGACAACCTGAGCCTTGACGATGTCGAGATGGATGAAGACATGGACGGCGGGTCTGTATCTTCCACGTCTCCTGATGAAGCCCCACCGGGAGAATCTCCGGCCGCAGTAGCAGCAGCTCCCAAGACCGAATCCACTGCAGTCAAAACGGCATGGATCGCCTCAGATGCACCACCCGATGCAGATATGACGGAAGATCAGATTGGTATCCAGTCAGATATGGCATCATTTGCCGGGGGCAGCGGGGGTACGGATGAAGATCTCCTCAGTTCCATTGCATCCGATGTCAAGACCCATAAAAAAGAGGCCGACATAAGCCTGCTCAGGGAACTCAAGGACTTCAAGGCGCCGGCAGTCGATATCGAGGATGAACTCAAGGGCATGTACCAGAAGATCGGCGGGATTTCAAAAGAGAAAGAGAAAGACCAGCCACCTGCAGATGGAATGAAATAAACCCCGGAACAACACTAAAAGTACACAATAAAAATCGTGCAGTATAATTTTTCCCCGTGAGGTCTCATGAAAGAAGTCCCCGCAAAAATTGAACATAACAAAACCTGGGTAGTCATCAAGCTCGGGGTTGGTGAAGACCGGATCGTCCTCCCGGCACCCGTCAATAAAGAGATCCTCTTTAAGAATGTCGTCGATGTTGCCGAGAAGAAAAATATCCTTATTGTAACGGCAAAAACGGATGTTGAAGTATCGTATAAAATTCTCTCCGTTGACAAGGTCCTGCAGATCCTGAAAAAGCTGATCCTGGGCTCATGCAATGCATACCGCCTCATGGCCTATTTCATGTCGCCGGCTATCAAAGGCGGAGTCATGATCAAGGATGCCCAATGGGAGAAAGGCAGTGTCGTCGTAGTCCATTCCGGGATCTGGTTCGTAAGCGCCGTAAAGCAGGTCTGTGTCCCTGTTTCGGATGTGGCCGCAATCGAACTGACCAAACGCGAAGTCCAGGGAAAGGCCACAGATGTTGTCCGCATTGATCACCTCGAATCCGGGGAACTGACCTCAAGTCTTGTACTCTGCCCACTTTCTACGCTCCAGGTGTTATTCAATTTTTTGACAGAGACAACGAAAGGGATGGATATGAAAGGTACCGAGCTGGACGGTGTTGACCAGCAGGTTGCCATGCTCATCTATTCCGGCATGGATTCGCATGCCATTGAGAACATGCTCAACATTCCTCACAAACAACTTGATGCGATATATGACAAGATCCTGAAACTGGGTCTTGCGGAAGTCGCGACCATACGCCGGGAAGTCCAGCTGACAACCAAAGGTGTCCGGTACATATCTGATGCAACAAAATCGCAAACAAACTAAAATTTTTCCTCTGTTTAAAAATTTCTCTTCTGTTTAGCAGTCCCATACAGTTTTATGCAATGATTTACCAATCACTTATTTGATCGTCAATGGGAAAGATTCTGATCGTGGATGATACTCTCTTCATGAGAACCCTTCTTAAAAATATCCTGTTCTCCGGTGGCCATACTATCGCTGGTGAAGCAGGTGATGGGGAAGAGGCTGTCGCAAAATACAAGGAACTGAAACCGGATCTCGTCACCATGGACGTTGTGATGCCAAAGATGAACGGTATTGAGGCCCTGAAAGGGATCAAGGCACTCGATCCAAATGCACGGGTTGTCATGTGCACGGCTGTCGGTCAGGAACAGATGGTAAAACTGGCCATCAAGACCGGTGCAAAGGGGTATATTGTAAAGCCGTTCCAGGCCCCGAAAGTGCTTGAAGAAGTCAAGAACGTTCTCGCATCCTGACGTTATGGTAAAAATACTCATCGTCGATGATTCTGTGTTTATGCGCACGATCATCCGGGATATGGTTACAAAAGACCCGTCTATTGAAGTAGTGGGAACGGCTGTAAATGGCCAGGATGCACTGGAAAAGATCCAGCTGCTCAAACCGGATCTTGTCACACTCGATATCGAGATGCCGCGGATGACCGGCATCCAAGTTCTTGAGAATCTCCAGAACCAGAAACGGCGCCCGAAGATCCTGATGCTGAGTACCCTTACTTCAGAGGGTGCGGAGAAAACACGGGAAGCCATTCATCTTGGTGCCGATGATTTCATGCTGAAGCCCAAGGATATTCCCCATGCCCGTGATATCGGCGATGAACTGATCTCAAAGATCAAACATCTTGTTACACTTTCCTCAAAGCCTCTGCCGCGTAAAGTCACCACATCATCAGGATCAGCTGAACGGGTCGTCCTTATCGGATCATCTGCCGGAGGACCCCCCATGCTCGATACCCTGCTGGCAGATATCCCGGCAGATCTTCCTGCCGGTGTCATGGTCACCCAGCATATGCCAACGGGATTTACTGCTGCGCTCGCTGAACGGTTCAACCGTATTGCAGCGATGCCGGTAAAAGAGACCGAGAACGGCGATGTTGTTGAGACCGGCAAGATCCTGCTCTCCAAAGCAGGGGTTCACACGATCATCAGCGGAGATATCGGTGCAAATAACACACGGATTGGCCGTATCATCCACTCCAATGCACCGACCATCCACGGGGTCCGGCCGGCGGTCGACAAAACCTTCGAGTCCGCTGCACAGGTGTACGGGAAAAATATCGTTTCTGTGATCCTGAGCGGTATGGGAAATGATGCCGGGGAAGGAGCCTACGCCATCAAACAGGCCGGCGGTACAAGTCTTCTCTGCGATGAGAAGGATTGCCTGGTCTACGGCATGGCCCGTTCGGCAATCCAGAAGAATGCTGTCGACAAGGTCCTTCCCCTGAGGAAACTGGCGGCAGAGATCGAACGGCTGGTGTACCAGATGGAGGAAGCTCATGTCTGAATTTGAGGCCTACCGCGGCCTTTTTGTTGCGGAGTCCCGTGAAAACCATGAGAACATGGTAAAAAACCTCCTCATTCTCGAGAAAGGTTCTGATCAGAATGCCATAGATGAGATCTTCCGTTCAATCCATACCCTCAAAGGTGCATCGGCATCCATGGGTTTTGCTGATATGGAACGGCTCTGCCACGCCATGGAGGATATATTCCAGCTGATACGAAGCGGGACTGCCGGGATGACGCAGGAACTCGGCAACCTGCTCCTTAGCTGCTCCGATGTCCTGGAACAGATGATTGACGATGTGGAAGGCGGGGGGGACACATCATCATTAAGCCCGGACGAACAGGTCGGTGCCCTTAAGCAATGGCTTGAGGATCTCAAGGGAAAACCGGAGCCGAAAGGAAAGGGAAAACAACGCAAGAAAGAGCCGGTGTCACCGGTTGCATCCCCTGCCGAAGAAAACCCTGATACGCCCGATACCGGGGATATGCCGGCATATACCATCCACATAACCGTGGCCAGCGAATGCCTGATGAAAGATGTCCGGGCAATGATTGCAATTGGCAACCTGGAAGCGCTCGGAACAATTGTCTCCATCAATCCATCAAAAGAAGCAATCGATGCCGGAGAATTCGATGGTTCACTGGTCCTCCAGATAGCCAGCGATGCCGGAGAAGAAGCACTTCAGACCGCTGCAAGGGGGTCGGAAATTGCCACGGTTGAGATCAAACCGGTGATAAAACAGGAGGGAAAAGTATCCGAGGATACATCAGCCGCTAAAAAACAGGCTGCCACGTCCGATAAGAGCCGTGAGATCAAGAATCTCCGTGTCGATATTACGCAGCTCGACCACATCATGAACCTTGTTGAAGATCTCGTGATCAACCGTGGACGGCTCAAGCAGATTGCCGAGCAGCACCGGATAAAGGAGATGAATGAGGCGATCGGCATGGTCGACCGGTCGGTGTCAGATCTCCAGAACCTGATGATGATCATCCGGATGATCCCCTTGAACCATATCTTCAACCGGTTGCCAAGGGTAGTCCGCGATGTCGCACAGTACGACAGTAAAGAGGTCGAGTTTGTCATGGAGGGCGGTGAAACAGAACTCGACCGCAGTGTCATGGACGGGCTCAATGATCCCCTGCTTCACCTGATCCGTAATGCAGTCAACCATGGTATCGAATCCCCTGAAACCCGGGAAGCCGCCGGTAAACCCCGTAAAGGTTTTGTCAGACTGGCTGCACACCGCGACAGGGATAACGTCATCATCGAACTGACTGATGATGGCGCCGGGGTGAATGTTGAAAAGGTCAAGAAGAAAGCCGTTGAAAAGGGACTTATCACGCAGGAAACCGCGGATACCCTGACAACGGACCAGGCCGTTGAACTCCTGTTCCAGCCCGGTTTTTCCACTGCAGATAAGATCTCCGATATCAGTGGCAGGGGTGTAGGACTGGACGTTGTCAGGAGATCGATAGAATCCCTGAAAGGGACGATCCGGGTCGAGACAACACCGGGAAAGGGCAGCCGGTTCGAACTCCTGCTTCCGCCAACCATGGCGATCGTGGATGTCATGATCGTCCGGATCAACGGGAAACGTCTTGCCATCCCCATCAGCAGTATCGTGGAAGTGGCGAATTTCAAACGCGATACCACGCACCATATCGGAAACGGAGAAGCGATACTCCTGCGGGATGAGGTGCTCCAGATCTTCTGGCTTAATGAGATGGTCGGGTCTTCCGATGTATGCGAGGTACTGATTGTCATCCAGTACCAGAAGAGAAAATGTTGCATACCCGTTGATATTGTCGAGGGGCAACAGGAAGTGGTTGTGAAACCGCTGAGCACGTTCATTGGCAACACAAGAGGAGTAAGCGGCGTCACGATCCTTGGCGATGGGGATGTTGTCCCGGTCCTCGATGTAAATACCATGGTGTAGGAGAAGATCATGAAATTATCAGCCGTTCAGTCCGATGCAATCCAGGAACTCGGAAATATTGGCGCTGCCCATGCAGCAACTACCCTGTCCCAGATGCTGGGAAGTACCGTCGAGATGAGTGTCCCTGCAATCAAGGCCATTGATATCGCACAGCTGGGATCGTATATGGGAGAGGAATCGGCGGCCATGGTGGCCTTCGAGCTCCAGGGCGAGATCCCCCATGGCGGCTTTGTCATATTTTATATTTCCAAGGAGTCCGCCATCCGGCTCACCAACACCATGCTCGGCATGACCGACATGGACCGGGCCATGAACGAGATGGACGAGAGTGCACTGATCGAAGTAGGTAATATCATGGTTTCAGCGTTCCTGGATGCAACCGCGGAATTACTTGGATTCATCATGCTCCCGTCACCACCAGCACTCAGCCTCGATATGGCACATGCGGCAATGGCCTCGCTTGTCGCACAGATGGGCGAGGATGTTGATGAAGTCCTGCTCTTCTCCACCGAACTGGTCTGCGAAGAGCACAAGATTGACAGCGATATCATTATGCTCCCGGAAACCGCCACACTGAAACGGATTGTCGAACTGATGGAAAACATGATGAAAGGCATTTGACACATCTGAAGTATACCATGCCCGACCCACATCCCCCGAACGGACAGACTGCGATGATTGGTATCGGCGAATACCGGGTCGGTTCGTTCCCAATGATGACAATCGGCCTTGGTTCCTGTATCGGCCTTACCATCTACGATGAAACGCTTAAGATCGGTGCAATGGTACACATCATGCTGCCGGACAGTGCCGGGAGGCAGGACCGCCCGGGAAAATATGCAGATACGGCCGTGCCACTGCTCCTCAAGGAACTTGCAGCACTGGGATGCAAGAGCCGGTCCCTCAAAGCAAAGATGGCCGGGGGAGCGTGCATGTTCGAATATTTTGGCACAAATCTCAATATTGGCGAGCGCAATGCGGAAAAGGTCAGGGCTCTCTTAAAAGAACACAATATTCCCCTCCTTAAAGAGGATGTTGGCGGGAAGATTGGAAGATCGGTAACATTCCAGCCTGCCAGTGGCGGAAAAGTCTCGATCCGGAGAGCAGATGGCACTACCGGTGAGTTGTAAGGTACTCCTCCTTTTCTGCATTATTGTACTTGTCGTACCCGCATCTGCCGATCCCCTTAATGTAACATTTTATCCCCTTGTGACCAGTACTCCTGTACCCCCGGTTCCCTATACGATAACCCTGTTTATTCCCACGTCAACCATGATACATTCCAACCAGATCACGGACATGGTCCGTGGCCCGGACGGGGAGGTTGTAATTGGAACTTCTTTTGGCCTGTCAACCTACAACGGGACTTGGTCAACCCGGCACATTACACATGACAATATTTCCGAAGGGCTGATGGACGATTATATCACCGCGGTGGAATATGACCGAAATGGAAGTCTCTGGATCGGGTATGCCGAAGGGTTACAGATCTACAACGGTAAATACTACGAGACAATCCGCGACCAGCAGCTATTGAAAAACATGGAGATAAAAGATCTCCAGCGCTGGAATAATGATATGTGGATTGCCACCGGGCATGCCGGAATCCACCGGTACCGAGACGGCGTTTGGACATGGTTCCAGCCGGAATCCCCGGGGGGTCCCGGGTTTTATGAAGTTGACAGCATGGTCATTGATCCCCGGGTCAATATGTCCCTGATCGCAACGGAAGGGGAAGGATTGTGGGTCATAAGATCACAGGATGATCCCATCCGGTTTGAATGTATTGCCAGTAAGGGATCGGGCTATGGTCTGCTCGATCACGTCAGGCTTGATCCCAACGGTGGCGCATATTTCTTCAATGCTTCCACCGTTGTGCATTATTCCCCGGATGCAAGTTTTACTCCGGTCCTGGACAACCGGGATCTCGCAATCACGATGCCTTCGATAAATGACCTCGCTGCCGGACCGGACGCATTGTACCTGGCAACCGATACTGGCATATACATATGGAAGAACGGGGGGATTTACCGGCACCTCGATCGATTTGAAGGCATTGGTACCTCGTCAGTAGTCCGGACCATCAATATCGATAAAGAGAACAGGGTCTGGTTCTCCACACAAGACGATGTAGGATATTATATTAACCGGCCCGACCGTCAGGATCTGCTTGCGATAGAAACCGTCACTTCATCGCCAACACCTGCGCCAACTGCTGCATATACGCGACCGATCCCCACGTTAAGGGAAGACGCCCCGGTTGCGGCCAACACATCGGCATCAGATTCCGGTGGAATTGATTCTATCATCAGTCCTCTGATCAGGGGGATTAAAAACCTGCTGTCAGGGTTCGGGATTGCCATATGATCTTGTTATAAAAATTTGCTCTGGAGCAACCTTTTTTGAAATACCATCCCTCGCTCCCCCTGTAAGTACACCATCCGACCCCCCCACGAGTGCAACGTATGCCCGGGAGCGTTAGCATCCCGGAATGATTTCTACAGAGCAAAAAAATTAGTAACCAGAACACTGGCGGGATTGATAAGCCTGTATGGGAACGGTGTGCCTATTTCTTGTTTTTCAGTTCAACCGTGCAATATTGATCAAGAGAATCCAGGAGTGTCTTTCTCGCTTTTTTCATACGGTTTTCATCCGGGGAAACAAGATCACTGGCAATATACTTCAGGGTACTTGCGTAAAACTGGTACTGCGGGAAATCCGTTTCGAACTCAGTAATCCGGGCCATTGCATCCTTGTAGTCCCGGTTCATAAGGTCAAACGTAAAATCAAACAGTCCGATGATCTGTGCGGGCATCCCTTTAGTCACTGCCAGTTTATGAAAACTATGGTACGTCATCTTTTTTGATGTAAGCAGTGACAACTTGAGCCCGAGATATATCGGTTCAAGATCATCGGGATACTGTTTGAGCAACTGGTTTACGACACCGGCAGCCCCGGGTGCATCGCGGCTCTCCAGCTTGTAGTAATACATCTCCCGGAGGAAATGGATATCATTATAAAACCGCTGGGACCCAAGGTCAAGCAACCTCTTTCGCATCTCCCCGTCATGGGTGAACGCGACGTTCTGCAGGCCCGCTTCAATAAACCAGCGCTCATCAGGAAACCATTCGAGCCCGGTGAAGATCATCTGCCAGAATATCTTTTCCAGGAACGAGGTATCCTCGACCTCGAGTTGTTTTATGCTGTTGATCGGGGGCTTCTTCTGGGCAAGGGTGTTCATCATCTCCCGGGCGAAGAGTTCCATCTCTCCCGGACGGTATTTTGTATTGGATTCATCTTTCTTGAACTCCCGTTGGGAAAGGATGTGATAACAGTACGCGACAGAAGTACCGATCTTAACGTCAAGCAGGGCATATTTTTTCAGGAAATCCAGTGCATGGACATGGTCCCCGACCTTTAACAGCTTCAGGCCGATGACAATATTGACACCGGTCTCGGCATCTTTCTTCTTCTTGAAACGGATGGCATTTGCCATCACCTTCTTTACGTACTCAAAATCCCCGACATTTGCGCTTGCATCGAGGACCTTGAAGGTGATGCTGTCGATAAATTCGTCGTAGGTATCATCAGGGAGGAGAGGAAACGAGTTCTCCAGTGCTGAAATGACATACCCAAAAAAGACAGGGAGATTTGCATCAACTTTTACGGTGTTGCGTTCGATATACCCGTCAAAGTCCTTTTTCAGGAGATGCAGCTTATCGTAGGCGATCGCATCAGATAGCTTCTCTCCCCGCATATAGCATGAGTTGCATGTTAAAATATTAAAAGGTATGAGACGTTTTCAGTCGTCATCCTGTGCATAATAATAGAATTCTCCCAAGGATTTCTGTTCCCGGTCAAGGAATGAGTCCGGTTTGTTGATCCGCGGCCGGCCGGTCTGGTCACGGCGGAACGTGACATCCAGCTCCTGCAGGAACCGGTTCATCCCGTCCCGCATCCGGAACGGGCCCGTGGCAGTCCCGCGGATCCCGGGCTCACCATCAAAGACCAGGATCCGTTCGCTGATCATGTCGATGAGGTAGATATCATGGTCGATCACCATGATCCCTGCTTCCCGGCCTTCGGCATGGTGTTTGATCATCCGGGTGACCTTGACCCGCTGCTCCACGTCGAGATGTGCACTTGGCTCATCAAGGATATACAGGTCCGCATCCCGTGAGAGGCACCCGGCGATCGCTACGCGCTGCAGTTCCCCACCACTCAGGGAATCGACCGGGGACTGGAGTATTGAGGTAAGGGAAAGTGCTTCAATGATCTCGTGCTGGAACATCGATGTATCGAATTTTGTCGTGCACTTCCGCAGGTACATCTCCACGCTGTCAGAAGAGTCGGCCTTGATGTACTGGGGTTTGTAGGAGATGCGCAGGGTCGTCTCCAGCATTCCGGTCGTGGGTGTCTCAACACCGGCAAGGAGTTTGGCAAACGTACTCTTTCCCATACCGTTTGCCCCGACAACACCCAGTACTTCGCCAACTTTGACCGTCCCGCCACCAATGGTGAGATGGAACGTGTCGTATTTCTTCGTCATCTCCGGAATGATAAAGAGGTCTTCCCGTTCAGAGCCCTTGTCGTGTGCCCGTTTCTCGAAAACGACCTGCGTGTCCCGGAACCTCACGTTCTCTTCGGCAAGGAATCCTTCGAGGTACTGGTTGATGCCAACCCGTACACCCTTGGGACGGGTGATGATACCGAATACCGCCGGCTTACCATATGCTACATGAACGGTATCGGCCAGCATGTCGAGGATGGCAAGGTCATGCTCGACAATAACCACAGGGCGCTCGGTCGCAAGCTCGCGGATCAGTTTTGCCGCCGCAATCCGCTGGTAGATATCCAAGAACGGGGTGATCTCATCAAGGAAGTAAAGGTCCGCATCCCGCGCAAGACACGCAGCAATGGCAACACGCTGGAGTTCGCCCCCGCTCAGGGTATTAATCTCATGGTCAAGAATGCCGTCCAGTTTCAGGACCGGGAGGATCTCAGAAAGGCATCCCCGTTCATCCGTGGTCTTCAGGAGTGCCTGTACCGTGCCGGAGAACACCTTGGGAATATAATCGATATACTGGGGTTTTGTCGCGATCTTCAGTGTCTTCTTTGAGACAGTCTGGAGGTAATCGAAGAGTTCGGTGCCGGCATAGAGCTTGAGGATCTCTTCCCAGGCCACTTCATTGTCAAAATTCCCGAGGTTGGGTCGGAGCTGGCCGGAAAGGATCTTGATCGCAGTACTTTTACCGATACCGTTTGCCCCGAGGATACCGGTGACTTTCCCTTCAACGGGGATAGGGAGGCCGTAGAGCGCAAAACCGTTCCTGCCATACCGGTGGGTCGGGTGCTCGAGTTCTTCAGGCAAGCTGACAATATCAATTGCGTCATACGGACATTTCTTGATGCAGATACCGCACCCGACACAGAGTTCTTCGGAGATCAGGGCTTTGCCATCGGCCCCGATGATGACCGTTTCATCGCCGGTCCTGACGCGTGGGCAGTAGAGAATGCACTCGTTACCGCATTTCTTTGCATGGCAGCGGTCTTTGTGGACAATGGCTATTCTCATGGCGTATCACAAAAGGGAGATTACCGGGGAATAGCGGTCAGCATGATCGTCCAGCTCATGAACCAGAACGCAAAGGTCATGAATCCCTGGTAGAACCAGTCTTTGCCGCCAAGTTTTGTGGTGTCCATCTTCATGAGTATAAAGATATGCTTCTGGAGCACGATGAACGCGAGCATGAACATGAATCCCAGGAACCCGTCACTCTGTAACCCTGCAGCGTCCGGGGCACCCCCGAGATAATAGGCAAGCAACCCGGCAAGGATACCGAGGATGGACGCAACAAGCGTCCGCTTGATACGTTCGATGTGTTCAGCCTGTTTATCCGCTTTGGTCTTCGCTTTCTTTGTCTGGACAGGCTTCTCTTCAGGAATATCTTCGCTCATGCCGCAACACCAGTTGTCGTATAACTATGTTCTCAACACCATATGTAATTTGGTTTTGCCTTTCGTTCCCTTCTGATTATACGTTTATCAGGTTCTGACAGCTAATAACTAACCGGTTATATCCCATGGCATCCGAACAGGGCATGAGCGGTATCGACGTTAAGGCGATGACGTCCGAGTTGTGTCAGAAGCTGCCGCTCTGGATCGACAAGGTCTACCAGTTCGATACCCGGACGTTAGCAATCAGGCTCAATGGCGAGAACAAGGCAAAATACCAGATGATCATCGAGGCCGGGAGACGGGCCCACCTTGTCCGCGACCTGCCCGAACCCCCGAAAAACCCGCCCCAGTTTGCAATGTTCCTCCGGAAATATATCTCTGGAGGAAAAGTGCTTTCCATACACCAGCACGGGCTTGAACGTATCCTCATCTTCGATATCGGCAAGGGCAGCCAGGTGTACCACCTGATCATCGAGCTGTTCGATGAGGGTAACGTGGTTCTGGCTGATGAGAAGTATATGATTGTCAAACCGCTGCGGCACCACCGGTTCAAGGACCGCGATGTTGTACCGGGTGTGCCTTACGTTCTTGGCAGCAGCGATCCAACGGCGTCGATTGAAAACCTTGCAGCATTTCTCAAAGCGGATGACCGCGACCTCGTCAAGGCCCTTGCCATCGGAGGAATGCTCGGGGGGATGTATGCAGAATATATCTGCACACATGCGGGAATTGACAAGACGGTCCCGGCTGTAACTGCAGATCCGGAAAAACTATACGATGCACTCACGAGCCTGTTCCGGCGTGTGGAGACAGCACGGACTCCGGTGATTGCAGCAAAGCACTGCGAACCGGTTGACCTCTGGGATGGCAATGGTACGACCGGCTACCCGAACTTTTCCGAAGCGCTCGAAGCATTCTACCCGTTGACAAAGGCCGAGAAGAGATCCTCTGCCCGCCCGAAGATCGCAAAGGAAGACCGGATCCGCATCCACCAGGAAGCAGCGATCAAGAAGTTCGACCGGACTATTGCACAGACTGAAGAGATCGTAAACGCGATCTACGAGAACTACCAGTTCATTGCCGGAATTATTACATCGCTCGATGCGGCAAGTAAAAAGATGTCCTGGCAGGAGATCGAGAAACATCTCAGGAGTGCACAGACCCCGGATGCAAAGAAGATCGTTGGGTTCTACCCCGGGGAGGCAGCCGTTGACGTGGATATCGGGAAGAAGGTGAAGATCCACGTCCACGAAGGTGTGGAACAGAACGCCGGCCGGTACCATGACATCATAAAGAAATTCAAGAAGAAGAAGGCCGGCGCCCTCACAGCAATGAAGACCATCACCGTTAAGAAAGCCATCCGAAAAAGGGATTTTATTCCCTTAAAGAAACTCTGGTACCACCGCTTCCGCTGGTTTATCACAAGCGACGGGGTTGTCGTGCTCAGCGGGCGCGATGCCTCACAGAACGAGGAACTGGTCAAGAAATACATGGCCGGCGGGGACCTCTTTGTCCATGCAGATGTCCATGGGGCGAGCGTGGTTATTGTCAAAGGAAAGACAGAGCGGATGGATGAAGTGGCACAATTCGCGGCATCCTACTCCGGAGCCTGGCGGAGCGGACATTTCTCCGCAGATGTATACAGTGCCCTCCCTTCGCAGGTCAGCAAGACACCGGAGGCCGGGGAATACATATCACGGGGCTCCTTCATTGTCCGGGGCGAGCGTACATATTACCGTAATGTCCCGCTCGCGGTCGCGATTGGCCTCATGCTTGAACCCCATGCGGCAGTGATTGGCGGCCCCTCTTCGGTGATTGCCGGAAGGACAACGGCATATGTCGAGCTCAGGCCCGGCCAGTTCGAACCAAATGACGTGGCAAAGAAAGTCCTGCGCATCCTCAAGGAGAAGATCCCTGACGACGACGTAAAGGCTCTCAAAGGCATCCTGAACACCGAACGGGTTGCTGCATTTACCCCGCCCGGTGGATCGGATATCGAGGGACGCCATGAAGGCTGAATCCGGGGAGATGCGGAATAATTTCGGGGAGATACGGATCCTCCCGGAGAGCATCGACGACCTCTGGCACCTCCAGCATATCATCGCCCCGGGAGATCTTGTCTTTGCCACGACGTTCCGGAGTGTCGATGCCGCAAGTGACAAGATCCGGCCCGAGAAAGTCGAGAAGCGACCGGTCCGGCTCGGTATCCGGGTTGAACGGTTGGAATTCTCCGAACACGGGGTCCGGCTCCGCATCACCGGCACGATTGAGCATGGCGTGGACACCGGTGCATTCCATACGATCAATGTCGAGACCGGGTACGAGATCTCCGTGATCAAACAATGGCGACCACTGGACCTAGAACGAATTGATCGGGCAGTAAAGGCATCAGTGTATGGTGTCATCCATATCCTAACCATTGAAGAGGGGGAAGCCGAACTCTTTCGTCTCCGCCAGTACGGGCCGGAGTGTGTCATCACGATCACCTCCGGCAGCGGTAAAGGTGCTGAAACCGAATCGCGAAGGAGCTTTTTTGACCAGATCCTCGCGGTCATTGCTGATATATCCGGCCCGCTTATCATCGCCGGCCCTGGGTTTATCAAGGAGGATTTTATCAGGTATGCCAAAAACCAGAATAGTCCTCCTATAGACCGGGCAATTGTCGTAGAGACGCGGCGGATCGGGCGCGGCGCTGTCCAGGAAGTGATCGGGAAGGGGGCGCTCGATAAGCTGATCGATGACCTCCAGCTCTCCCGCGAGGTGAAGCTGATGGACGAGGTGCTCCTCCGGGTCTCGCAGGAAGGGCCGGTGGCATACGGGCGGAAGGAAGTCGGGGAGGCAATCGGGTATGGCGCGGCAGAACAGGTACTGATTGCCGATACGCTCCTGCGGGACCCGGAGATTATGAATCTTGTCGAAAAGGCGGAAGCAATGAGGGCATCGGTTGTGGTGCTCTCATCTGCATTCGAACCCGGTGAGCGTCTCGTTGCGCTTGGCGGGATTGCGGCACTGCTCAGGTATAAGTTAGTTCAATAATTTTTTTAGGTTTTTTTTCGTTATCGTTTTCAATTGCGAACAATTGAAATATACCCGAGATATATCAAGTGATTTTTTATATACAAATTGGAGATTTTCTTAAATGTTGAAAAATCTTTTTTTAAGGCTTATTAGTAAAAAGAGAGTTTTTTATTATAAGTATTGTTCGAGTTATATCATTGTAAATCCGTTCTCCAATGTACCCAACGTATTACTGCTTGAATCAAGAATCCGTACCGTCCATGCTCCTGCAGACGAACCTGCCGGAATATCAAACGTTGCACGGGCCGACGTTGTGGACAATGCTGAATAGGATGTACTCGTGATCGTGCTGCCACCATAAGTAAGTGTGACCTTGTTGCCAGCTCCAAGATTTGATCCGGAAATATCAACAACAAGACCAGGATGAGCCGCACCGCCAATATACTGTGATGATGGGGATAATGAGTAAATTGTTACTGCTACCGAGGTCGTAGTTGTCGTTGTGGTTGACGTCGTTGATGTTGTATTGCCTTTCGTGATCGTAAACCCGGTCTCATACGTATCAGACTGACCATCGGCATTGGTAACCACCACATCCCAGTATCCAGTCTCGGCGTCAGACGGGATGGTAAATGAACATGAGATTACCGTTGATGATTCAACCTCCACATCGGTTGCGGTGAGTGACGTCTCACCGGACTTTTTCAACAGCACTTTTGCCCCGGAGGCAAAATTCGAACCTTCAAGTTCGTCAATATCCACTTTTTTCCCGGTCACCCCATAGTCTGGAGTGATATCTTTTATTTTTGGAGCATAGGCAGCAGACGTTGTAGCAGTAGTCACAACAGTTGTCGTCGTTGTTGGTGCAGTAGTCGCGGTTGTCGGTGCACCGATCGTGATGGATGAGACGCTCACCGTTGTGACCTTCTCCGTATACGCCTTTTCAAGGTTCGCCCGGCTTATCTTTGAGGTCTTGGAATCGATCCGGTACCCCCAGCTCCCGTCTCTGTTAGGATATACTGTGGCGCGTTCGTACATATCCGAGGTCGCGTCATAACTGACAATGAGCAAACCATTACTGAGGCTTGACGAGGGATTTTTCACGATGTCGCCTTCGGAGTACAGTGGTCCCGATGATGCTGCGACAGTTGGTGTACTGGATGGTGCGGTCGTGTCACCTGCGGGAGTGCTCTCGTCCGAGCACCCGGCAAAAAAGACGCCGGCAACAAGCAGGGCAATAACTACAGGAATAACCCACGATGACCTGTTCATGAAGAACTGTACGTCATCACCCTATAAAAACCGTTACAGATCGAGTTTCCGGCAATACCAGTAACCAGGTAGCATGCATAGGACAGTGCATAAAAAGGATTATTCTTCTTTTCTGCCTGAGTTCCCTGAACCGGTTGGAAGGATCAGTAACCCTCTCTCCGATCTCAGGGAGGATTGTTATGTGTCCTCATGAACCGGGGAATTTCCATCTGATTACCAGATACCCTGTACACAACAATACAATTGCCCCAATGAGGAGAGTAACATTTTCAGTAACCAGCTCCACAACCCATACCATCAGACTGGTAAAAATTGTCAGCGGTGTATCCGGGGGAGGCGCTTCCGGGGCTTTGAGGGGCACAGCGGAAGGAATTGCCCGTACCGGTGTTGAGGTTACAGTGGAAATGGGGTTAGCAAAAACGGCAAAGCAGCAGAGATGCGTAACCTCTGTTTTGAGTGTGCCGCTGGTTGGATCGAAATGAGAGGGGAGATCCTGCCAGGAACCGGATGCGTGATCATACATCTTCACCGTATATTCCAGTCCCCATTGTGCCTGAGGGAGGGTAAATGACAGGGCAATCGCCGGAGAGAATGTCGCGCCATCCGGTGTTATCTCATATGCCATAACGCTGGCCGGGTTGGTAGTACCGGAGGGTGAACCGGCAACATTCCCGGGCGATATTGCCGCTAAGGATATTGAGGATAATGGATTGCCGGAACGGTCTTTTGCAACGATTCCCTGATTGATGGAGAGCGTAACAAGATTATCCGTTGATTTCAGGAGGGTTTCCTGGGTAATCACACCATTTGCATTCGCGTATAATTTCTCCGTTTTCCCGGGATCATGCAGAGGCGCATGCATTTCGGGAGCGTTTGGGGCTTGTGCTTTTCCCGAAACACTTACCGGGCCGGGGGGGCCGTCGCTATCCGAAGGGCTGCCCGCATTATCTGAAGGTGAGGGGTTGTTTCCTGAACTGACATAGCTTGCAGCTGTGAGCGTAACGAGCTGAAAGGGGTTGCCGGAACCGGTGAGCTGCGCGAGGCCGAAGGTTGAGGCTCCGCGGGCGGAATCGATCTCGAAATAATCCAGATTGGTAACCGGATCCCGGTACAGGAACTGCGTCCTCAGGACTTCTCCGGTGGATCGATCATCTGAGATCCGTTCAACATAGGTATTGGAACGGCCACCGTTGTTACTAACCCATGTTGAATTGACACTCATATGGATCTTTGCGGTCCCGCCGGAAGGGAAGTTGGTTTTGGTAATTTTCATCGTGTACGCAATGCCCAGGATATCAGGGAATCCGGAACCTCTGCCGATAGTGGAAAACGCCGCGAGATCATCCGGCACGTACCCTTCCCACACCTGGGTGTTGACAACCGCATTTTGTGGATAGGAATTGAGGACAATGGAATAATTCACTGAACTTGATGCTCCGACAGTCTTGGAAAAACCTGCCGGGAGGATCTCTTTTGTCTGGAGGTATACTGAAGAAATATTTCCTTTGATTGTTCCAACGGGGGCTTCCCTGAATCCAATCCCGTCATTTGAGGAGAACGTGATATTTTTCCAGCCATGATCGGTAAGACCAGACCCAGTGCAAATCAACGAGGTCCCGGATATCTGGCATCCCGCTGAGGTCCCCGTGTATGTAATGAACTGGGGGCCATATGGCGTGGAGATGGCGATGTCACTGATAGTTGTATCAGCATTCTCATTTGCGCCGGTCAGTGCGCGGATGGTTGTGGTTTTATGGGAAAAGCCATAGGCATTACTCGCGTTGAGGGTGGCAGTATAGGTCCCGGGTGTGTCGTAGGTATGGGTCACATTCTTCAGGAGGGGATTCGATATGTCGAATGAGGGGGAGCTCCCGTCCCCGTAAGACCAGTTCCAGGTGGTTGCCGAGATCGATGTGTCATTGAACCGGACCGGAAGAGGCACAAACCCGGATGTAACATTTGTAGTAAAATCTGCTATCGGCCGGGAGCCCACACTGACTTTGTAACTGTTCCGGACCGGGGTCTCATTCCTGCAATACGGATTATTGATCGTGAGCCTGACATCGTACGTTCCCGGAACATTGTATGTCCAGCTCGGGTTCGGGTCTGTTGTATCGGGTGAAGTATTTCCATCGCCGAATTCATATTTCCAGTGTGTGATACCGGTCGATCCGGGTGTTGAGGCATCAGTGAATTGGATAGTATGGGGGATTGTGCCACTTTGCGAGTCCATGGTAAAATCGGCGACCGGGCAGGTTTCAGTGTCTCCGATGGTGTAGAGGTAGATGTCATCAATTGTGGTTTCAGCCCTCGTGTCGGTCCAGACGATCCGGTTCCCGGATATTTTCGGACTGCCATCATTTAGATCAATACCAGCAACATCAGTAGTTATTCGCTCCTCCGATGGTCCTGTCAGGTCTTTGAGATAAAGATCATACCACCAACGAGTATCAACCCAAATTACATTGTTACCGGAGATGGAAGGATACATTTGCTGGGCTCCTAGCGCATGATAATTCACTATCTCCTCCTCCCATTGCGGTTTCGTGGTATCATTCATCCAGATATCGTCCGATGAGTCTCTCCAGACCACAATACCATTATCGAAGGCAACCTCTGGAAATGACCAGTCGAATGTTGCCCCATTCGGTGAGATGAGATACACAGACCCCGTTGACGTATCATTCATGTATACGGTGGTCCCTCCGTTACGGTAGTCCTGCCATACAACCTTTGAACCCGATATTATCGGAAATTTTTGATCGGTCCCTTGAGTGCCCGGGGTCAGCAGGATTTCGAGGCCGGGAGAAGTACCGTTCAGGTAAATATCAGAATCGCCAGACCGGTCATCCTGCCAGACAATCCTGTTTCCGCTGATGGATGGATACTGCTGGTTGAAATTATCATCCGTGATCATCCGTTCGGAACCAGTATCCAGATCGGCGAGATAAATGTCATATTGGTTCCCATTCCGGTTATCATCGTATACAACATATGTACCGGATATCGAAGGATGATCTGCGGAAGATCCCGGGGGCGTTATCCGCTTTTCTATTCCGGTAACTACATTGTAGGCATAAATATCCCAATACCCGAAGGCATTGGATTCGTCGTTCCTGTTATCTGTCCATACGATCCAGTCATCCGAGATAGCCGGATTCAACTGTCTTGAATCGCTTGCATTTGTGGTAATGAGTGTCTCGGTTCCAGCGAGTGCTATGCCGATTAAACCGGTGTTCAGGATGACTAAGATGAACAGGATAATGATGGATCTTGTCCGGAGATCGGCAGCATTCATGGTATTCCCCATACCGCTAGACAATTTTCCTGCTGACTGGATTACGACATGCTACTATATGCCAGGTACCGCCCATTGTCACTACACCACTACATAATCGAACTCTTGGAAATATCGTACAAAGTCATCGATACGGATGGCAAATTTGCCATCGTTCGGCATTACCACCGTCCGTAGGGGGGTTACTACTTCTACCCACGGGGCAAATGAATAAACATTCCCGTTATCTGTTATTGAGGGGAATGAAAGGCGGTAATCGATGGCTCTTTCACCAGTCGGAGCGATTGGAGTTGTTCCCACATCACCCGCCAGATGATATTTCAGGGTCCCGTCAGCATTGTATTGCATCCCGTACTCAAATCCCGGATTCTCGCCATAGGGGTTTCTCAGGATAACGTACCGGTTGACCGGATTACTATTGTCCTGGACGATCCCAAGGAGGGAATAGGAATGGGACGCCACGATCAGTTCATTGTCATAGATAACACCGGGGGCTTCGGCAGCACAGGGATCAGGGTCAGGATCATGGGTGATGTCGGGACCCGAAGAACAATAGGTCCTTGCCACGGCCGGGTATTGCGTTCTTCGCGATTTATTGGCTGGCGGAGAATTGACCCTTTCAGCGACAGCGTTATTGAGTCTTATCCAGACAACGTCAGGGTTGTTGGAGATGTACCCCGGGATTTTTGAATTCATGATGTACCGGGTCAGTCTGCGGGGAATTACCCCCATTATCGATCTGAGCGTTTCACCGGGATCACCGCAGGGGATCCTGCAGATATCAGGTAAATTGGGATCGCCCGCGGGCGTTAATTGGCCGATTTCTTCAAGGTATCGTAAAAATGCTTTCTCATAATAAGGGAGCCAGCTTGCATTCCCGGTCTTTGTTTTTGCGCCGGTGAATAATCCGTTCTGTTTTTTTGGGAGAAGATAATTGGTATAAACAGGCAAACCCATAGGATTGACTTTTTTTCCAGATACTGAATAGACGGTTATTTTGTTGTTTATATATGTCGAGAATCCAACCGGGTCTATTATTTCTGGGGAGATAATATCCTGCCCTTTTGGGGGATAATTGAAAGCGAACCATGCAATCGATGAGAGTGCAGCAAGGAGATAACAATCAGGTATTGGTCCCTGCACCGGATCATCAAATGAGGGATGGATAGTATCCGGGAACAGAATATCTTTTTTACCTGTCGGATCCCGGGGGTCTTTGGTATTCGGATCAAGCCAGTCTGCACAGATCGTGGCAGGATCATCAGGATCTATCGGGTTCTGTGGGTCTATAACAGGTTCCCAGTGATGAAGATCCTGAACGCACCCGGCAAAATACGGTGCTCCATCCAGTTGGTTGGACGGGTGTTTGCCCTTATCTGATCCCTGCCCGGACCCTGACCCTTCACCATCTTTTGGCTTGTATTTAATTTCCACGTTTATGAAAATCTTGTCATGTTTATGGCCGTGAACTTTCTGGATGGTCTTCCTGCAGAAAAGGCAGGATCCATAGTACGGGTCGAACAGTTTCTCGTACGGCAGCCCGGACCCGTCGCCCGCCCCAAGATTATTCAGCAGTTCCCTTGCTTTTTTTGGATCAATACAAGGAGTGGGCAGTGATTCAAGATGATGCTCAGCATTTATTGTCAGCGGTTGGAATGGGATTAAAGAGTCCGCGCCGTGAATTGCCCTGTACACCGCATACGGATTCCTCGCCCCGGTGAACCCTTGTGTTTTTGCAGGCCAGATAATACGGATCCTGAGAACGATAATTTCATGAATCCTGTCCCACACAAATCGAAAAGAGAACATTATGCACACCTTGGATTACGGAAAAATCCATCATGCGGATGTTTTTCCTTATTCAGCCTCAGTCCTTTCTTTCCAGCAGTTTTTTTTACAAACGCCACCATGCTCGTCAACCCCTGAATCACACCACACAAGAAATATTTCAAACACACAATCTGACAATTACATTTCACCGGATTATGGTAATCCATAGGTATTACCTAAGAATTACGGCCCGATAGTCAGTCACTTATATTAACATAAAATAAATCTTTGCCATACAGATATGCATGGCAGTCATTAAATCCTGATTTTTTTAAGAGAACTGTCAGAATATACGAAAATATGGAGAATTTCTGTACGTTCGTTCTATTTTTTTGCTCTACAGAAAACATTTCAAGGTGCCAACGCTCCCGGGCTTGCATTGAACTCATGAACGGGGGTCGGTCGGTGTACAAACAGGGCAAGTGACTGGTGTCATATCAAAAAAGGTTTTCAACAGAGAAAATTTTTTATTACCGGCTACCCCGTGATCTGGATTGTCACGGTGCTTCTTCCGGCATCATCTTGGTAATATACCACGCATGGACCGCAAGGATCAGGTAAAATGGAAAAAGGATACCATAGGTTTCGGCCTGACCGGCCGTTTTGAACAGCCAGATGGTAACGGTGATATCAATCTGGAAGAACATGATTCCCCACCATTTGCCGAGATATCCGTAGCCGAGGCCGGGAAGCAGGAAGTTTAAGAGACCGGCAACCAGGGGATTTTTCCGGTGGCGCGGCCGTCGGCAGAGACCCCGTGGCAACAGCATCGGGGGGACCCCGCATTTCTGCGATGCCATTACGGCCTCCCACCGCACCTGCCGGGCCTCATCGCTGAGTGCATTCACCAGGGTTGGTCCGGCATCACGGTCACCAATCTCCCCAAGGGCCCGGATCGCCTTCCGCCGGACTTCACTGTCGGGATCGCTCATAAGATGGATCAGTGCGGGAAGGGCAGGTTTCCCAATGGACACCAGTTTATCCCATTGCTGCATACCGGCAAAATACCATGCCCACGCACTGTCTGTATCCGGCTGGTATCCGATTTTCAGAAGCGATATCGATGAGGCATACCGCACGTACTTATCCTTGTCCCGGAGTGAATCGAGGAGAGCCGGAGTTGCCATGGCTTCTCCCAGTTCTCCCAGTGCGATAGCTGCCTGCCAGCGGACCTCGCTGCTCTCATCCGTGGTTCCTTTGATAAGGGTTGAAAGTGCCCGTGCATCACGGATCTCGGCCAGTGCACCGATTACTCCCAGACGAAAAATCCTGTTCTTTCGTTTAAACGCAGCAATCAGGGCGGGAGTTGCATCATGTCCGATTGTCCCGAGAGCTCTTCCTGCTGCAACCTGGGTTTCATGATGAGGGGAAGACAACAGGCTGATAAGGCCGGCAATGTCTTTTTTTTCTGCCATTTCCTCAAGGTCGGGTTTTTTTCTGAACAGGTCAATCAGCGACATTGTCTGACCTCATAAATCGGACATCCGTTCGGCCAGGTAATAGGTATGGACTCCCAGGACCGCAGTAATGGGATAGGCGACAAGATAGGGAAGAAACGGCCCGGCATAGAGTTGGGCAAGGACGAGGATGGACATAAAGGCCATGAACACCGGAAAACCCCACCACTTCCCGATATAATTGTATCCCAATCCAAGAAACAGGAAATTCAGGAGAAACGCAGCAACAGGGTCTGGGCCGGTGTGCTGCCGGTCGGCAACCAGCGGAGGGATCTGGATTGGTTTGATACCGCAATTCATGGATGCGAGTACTGCCGCCCAGCGTACACGGGGATCCCGGTCTTTAAGTCCGGTCTGGCAGGTCGTGTGCACATCACGGTCGCCGATCTCCCCGAGCAGGGTAATGATGCTGGTGCGGGTTGAGGGATCGGTATCATGGAAGATGACCGATAGCGGGATTTCCGCTGCAGGGCCATACTTTTTTACCGACTCCCAGTCCTGAAGCGCTATCAGGTAAAAGAGACGGTCGGTCTCACCGGACGGTTGCCATCCCAGTTTTTCAAGGGCACGTGCAGCACCGTACCGGATATATTTATCTGCATGTTGCAGGAGAGGGACAAGATCAGGGACTGCCTCCATTGACCCAATCTCGCCTAAAGCGAAGACACACGCCCATTGAACCTCAATAATTTTTTCCCGGTGAATGAGATCAATGAGCGGTCTTATGGCACGAATATCTTTGATAAAACCGAGAGTTTCGGCAGTCCCCAGATGTATCCGGGCGTTGGGAGAATTAAGGGCAGCAAGGAGCGGGATAACTGCGGATTTACCGCATATGCCAAGAGCCTCGGCAGCCTGCCGGCAGATAGTGGGATCGGGATGCCCCATGAGCCGGATAAGTGCCGGAACATCCCCTCCTTTTTTTAAATCCTCACTATCAGCTGGCGCAGATTTGAGAAGATCCATGAACGTCATGGGAGGGCATATCAGTTTCTGACAGATGGAGTATGACGCTGGTGACGTTATCAAATTAATGGAAAAACCGGGCAGCATAATCACTGCCGGAAAAAAACTGAATGCCTAAAAAGGTATATTATTCTTCTTTCTTTTCTGCTTTCTTCTCGGGCTTCTTGTAGGTCTCGACAAGGACGATCTCGGAGATGCCCTTGATCAGTTCGAAGCCCTCGTGGATGATCCGCCCGCGCCAGAGAAGCCAGCGGCGGTCATAGTTGATGCCCGGCGGGAGGGTGACGGTTGCCTTGCTGTCGTCCAGTGAGATCTCCATCTCACGGCCGGCGTATAACCGGACGAGTCCTTTCAGCTGGTCGAGCGGCTCCTTGACCGCCTCTTCAACCTTGTATTTGTAGGTGAGAGTCTGACCTGCAAGGGGTGCGTTGAAATCAACAATCACCCTGGAGCCGATGACATCGACAACGGTGCCCTCGCCCATCTCCTCGATCTTCACGGGCATGCCGCGGACCGGCTTCTCGTTGAACTTGTTCTTCGGGAAGGACTGGAGTTTCTTGGGGTCGCGTTCGCCGAATGCCTTATCCGGTGAGACTGTGACCGTTCCTTCGGCTCCTGCCTTCTTGCCGACAAGCTCCTCGTCAAGGCCGATGATCACGTGTTTCTGGCCGACACAGACCGTGACCGGGCCGTATACGGCGTTCTCACTGTGGATACCCGCAGACTTTGCCTCGGCTTCATCGGTGGTGTCAAAAATCCTGTCGCCAACGCTGCCGGAATAACTGAGCCTGATAAAATCTCCTTCTTTTATTGCCATGATTCACCTGACTATATTAAGTCGTAATCAAGACAGATAAACGTGTGGCACACCCATGCTCGAAATTGAACTGAAAGTCAGGATTCCCTCGCTCGACCCGATTCGCGGACAACTCACAAAAAAACATGCGCAGTCCTGCGGCCGCGTGCACGAACATGACATCTATTACAATGCCCCTCACCGCGATTTCGGAATCACCGATGAAGCTGTGCGGGTCAGGTATACCGATGACCACGCGGTTGTTACCTACAAAGGACCCAAGATAAAGAAGTATGGACTGAAAGCCCGGGAAGAACTGAACTTTGCCGTGGAATCCGGTGAGGCCTTTGAGACCATGCTCGCCCGGCTCGGGTTCACCCGGACTGCCGAAGTGAACAAGTGGCGCGAGACATTCAGGCTGGGTACGGCAACAATCTCGCTCGACACCGTGGACGAACTCGGGACATTTGCCGAGATCGAAGTGATTTCCGGGGATGAAGCCGAAAATCCGACAGCACTGATTGAGAAGATCGCAAAAGAGATCGGGGCTGACGGTGAGCCAATCCTCGCATCGTATCTCGAACTGCTGCTGGACAAGCGGTCGCTTGTCCAACCCTGAACCCCCGGATATTCTGTTGCTAAAAATACTTGATCATTAAATTTACTTTATATCCTGTTGACCTCTTGTACTCAAGATTTTAGATTCCGATTGACCGTGTTGTCGTTTGAAAAAAACTGACGATTTATTGACAGGGCAACCATTCCAACCAAATAGGTCCTCATTCATGTCTGCCCAACAGTGGATTGTTCCTCACTTTTTTCCCGGTAGTTGACAGATTGTGTCCGGCGCACATCACGGATGATCACATAAAGGATAACAAAAAAGATCATGAATTTTACCGAATAGAATACAAAGGGGTCGAAGACCGTTGGATGGGTCAGTAATGAAGTACCGGTAAATGAATATTCCCGGACTCCCTGTTGCAATAAGATTGGATGTTCAATATAAATGAGGACCTGCAGGAGGTAAAATAAGAAAACCTGCCGGACCGAGTTTATTAAAAATAATGCCAGGAAGGGTGTAACCCAGAGGATATAATAAGGAGCGAAAACTTTGTTCAATAATATAAAACAAAAAATGCTCAATAAAATAAGATAACAGAGCGTAGACTGCTTTCCGTCAAGATATCTATAATACCAGTAGAGCAGTGCGCATTCAACCACAACTAAGAAGACCAGTGAAAGATGGACGAATGGCTCACTGTCAAAATAATACTTTGAGATCAGATCCATATAATAGATCCAACTGCGGAAATATGCCTCCCGGCCGACATGGAACAGGTACGTCTTTAGAAAGGCCTGGTAATTTAAGACAATGAACGGGACGACGGTTAAGAAGACAATACAACACGAAAGCAGTATGCCCTTTTTCAGCGAACCTGTTGCCCTTTTGTTTTTTATTGTGAACAGGATATAATACGGGAAACAGAAGACCGGGAACCATTTCGCCATTGTCCCGACGGTTGCTGAAATATACGCCGGTACCTCTTTTCCGTACAGGAACAGGAGGACGGAAACAACGAGGAAGAACACGGGAAAACTGTCATATATCGTCGCTACAAGAAATGCCGACGAAAATGCGGTCGCATACAGTACACTGCACAGGAATGCTTTTTGTTGCCCGAACAACCTGAGGGCAATAAAATATACACCGATCAATGTAGCGGTATCGATAAGGAGCATGAGGATCATGAACGAGGATAAATAAACAAGTGGGCTATGAAGGATCAGCGAAGGAATTGCAGCGATAAAGACCGGAATCAAAAAAAACTGGGGATATTCTATCATATAATCGATATAGGGAATATTTCCTGAAATTGCCAGATTCATATAATTATAGTACAGAGTGATATCCTGGTTCACACTGACGATAGTCGCAAACATCGAGATAGAAAAAACGATTATTTTTACAAAAACCGAGATGAAAATGATCAGGACGAGCTCATTCAGGAGTCCCGATCTGTTGCTCCGGGGCAGTTCTGGTTTTGATACCTCATCAGGATCTCCACACCTGTATGCTATCACTCCCATGACGATTATTACCGGGATGCCGAAAGGAATGCAAAGGCCATTCGGGCCGTTTAACCATAATCCATATTGAAAAATATCCGATAAAAGGAAGAGCAGGCCGCTTAGTATGGTGATAATTGCAACAAATTTTGCATAACCGGGTTTATCTTTCAGTATACTAAGTATTTGAAGCACAAAACATGCAACCAGGAGAGATGCACCCACATCCCACATTATCGCGGCAGATGCATTCTGACCGGGAAAATCCCGGGCGATCACGTCAAGACTCCTGTACAGCACTGATGAAAGGTAATTCCCAAAGATATCCTGTTGGTACCGGAAGAGAGCCCATTGCACTCCATTTCCGGCCCCGCTTCCCATAGCGTAGTAATTGAGCGGGATTAAAAAAACCAGACTCTGGAGTATTAATGGAATTGTCAATTTTCTCATAGGAAAAGCAAGAAAAATTATTACTGATTATTATTGAAACATTCGTATTTGGTCCGGCCGGGAATGACTGCCGCATTTCTCGTATTTCTCGTATATGTCAGCCCGGTCTGAAGAGTCCACCGGATTAAATGAAATCCAGAATCGGGAACATTCCGTTACCCACCGTTGAACACGACATTCCTGTCGGTTTTTCCCTCAAATTCAGGAGGTTTTTTCAAAAACCCAAGAAAAGAAGGACAGCATATGTTGCCCATCAGGTTGAAGTTAAAGAAATCATCGGGGTTCCTCTCCACATCGGATCTCGGAGAACGTGTAAAGACCTCGACGAAGGAAAGAGCGCTGAAAGCCAACCTTCAAATTGAGCTTCGCTCAATCCTTCGGAAAATAAAAAGGATTTTTGGGGCTGATCCCCATCAACAACGAAATGCTGTCCGCTTAAACAGTCAGCAGCTCGATCTTGATGTCACGCGCTTCAGTCCCGAAGTGGAGCATCGCGCAGTGCCCGTCCATTGCCGGGCCGGGGTTGACGATTTTGACGCCGTCAACGTCCATGATGCCCCGGGCCTCGTGGATGTGGGCACAGCACACGAGGTCAAATGACTTCATATGCTTCCGGATGCTCTGGCTCCCCACGTGTTCCCCGGCAGGTTTGTCAAGGGTCTCATAGGGAGGGGCATGGCAGAGGAGGACGTTGTGGACCGTTTTCTCCATCTTTTTCATCGCGCTGTTCAACACGTCATCTATCTGCTTGTCGGTCAGCTCGAACGGCGTGTTGAACGGGGTCGGGTTCGACCCGCCAACACCAACAATGGTCATCTTGCCAAGGTTGATCGAAGAACCGTGCATTGACACGGTGTCCGAGTGTTCGAGCGTCTCGAGGATCTCACGCGGGTCGCAGTTGCCGGGCACTGCAAAACACGGCACGTCGATGCGTGCGAGCACGTCATCGACCGCATCAACGGGACCCATATTGGTGATATCTCCTGCAATAAATACCGCTTCTGGACTCAACTCCAGAAATGAATCAATTTTACCGAATTGACCATGGAGATCTGCTATCAAAAGCACATCTTTCATGGTATATCATTTGAAGGGCGTCGTAAAAACCTTATCTCATGATCGTTCCACGAACCCGTAAGTCTCCCTGTTAAAGCCAGTTTTCCACAGCATTTTTCGGTCTCTGTCAGGAGTGGCCGCGCGGTCGTTCCGGCGAGAGGCGTCCCGGGCAGGGGGATAAACCGGTGGACATGCACTTTGCCGTACCGGGCGACCCACCGGATCAGGTCGAGCGTTGCACGCTGGTCATCGTCGGTCTCGAACGGGAGCCCGACAATGAAGTCCACGATGGGCGTGATCGCATATTCCCGGCAGAGCTCGACAGCATGGATCACATCTGCGGTTGTATGCCCGCGGTGTAATTGCCGGAGAACATTGTCGCTTCCGGACTGGGCGCCGAAGTGGAGTTTGGTGTTCGCGCAATAGCGGCTGATGAGATCGAGGGATTCCCCGCAGACAAACTCAGGGCGGACCTCGCTCGGGAACGTGCCAAAGAAGATCTGGTGCCGGCATTTCCGTAAGAGCGACTCGATCTTGTCGAAGCGGGGATGGATGCCATCCGACCCGTACGCGAAGGCATTCGGGGTGACAAACCGGGACTGCCCGTGCCGTTCCGCGTACCGGGCAACTTCATCGATCGAACGGTGCCGCATACAGTGTCCGAAGATCTGGGGCGTCTGGCAGTAACCGCACGAGAACGGGCAGCCCCGGCTGATCTCGATATATCCCTTATATTCAGAGAATGCCGGATAGGCGTCCAGCCGGACGCTGGTATCGGCAGGCCGGTAAAAATCACGGGTCATTACCCCGGGAATTTTTCCTTCCCCTCCGTCACGCAGGTCTGCGAGGAGGCGCGGGAGGGTGTATTCTCCCTCGCCAACAACCACATAATCGGCATATGCCGCAACCTCGCGCGGACATGCGGCCGCATGCGGGCCCCCGACAACCGTGAGACAGCCAGCGCTGGCGATCTCGTCGCGGTACCGTGCGGCGCTGACAGATGTGAGGCTGTAGCAGGTCACGTCACCGGCAGGGGCCTCGACGGGATCCAGCAGGAACCCTTCGGTTTCGCAGGCCGCATACAGGACAGCAAATGAATTCCTCGCGGCATGGATCTGGCGCCAGTTGACCTGCATGATAGACGAATTACTGTACTTGTCGGATGAATAAAAAAGGGAGGGTTAAGTTCCTTATGGGTTGTCGTTAGTGTTCCCGGTAGGGAACGAGGACATCTGCAACCTTGTACGTCTGGCCGTTCATCTCGGAGACGTGGACAACAACGCGGTCGGTCTGTTTTGTCCCTTTCAGGTCAATAGTATCATCCTTCTTGATGCCAAGCGATGCTGTCTTGACCTGGCCGTCTGAGGTATAGAGCGTGACGGTAATGGACTTCACCAGGTTCTGCCCGGTCCCGCCATTGAATACAACCGGGATGGTACCGTCATATACCTTCTCCTGGACCGTCACGGTTACGGCATTGTTTTCAGGCACGACATCCGTAGGGGACGTGACAAGACTTGCCTCTGCAGCGGCTGAACCGGCATAGGTACCGGTCTTACCGGCATCGGTGGAGCTCGTACCGGTCTGGCCGGTACACCCGGCAACAGCAATCGCTGCACAGACAAGGAGGATCACCAGAACTGTGTTTTTATACTGCATACCAGAAAATGAGACCCGGGGTTATATGAGAGTTGTGCTCTCGTTTATGCCGCGGAACCGGATGACACATCCTTCAGCTCGCCATCGTAGTCCATCCCGCCATGCTCACCGTCAACGGTAACCGGGACCAAATCTTTCAGCCGTGCTAGGGGAACGCTGATCCGGTCGATCATGGGGATCCGACCGATGATGGCCCCGGTGGCAATGATCGCTTCTGCTTCCGTGTTGATGATCGCGGCAGGTGCGTGGCCGTTCCGGCTCAGGGCATAAAGCACATACGATCCGACCGTTGACCCCTTTCCGTACGGAAAGGCAAGCACCTTCCCGGCAATGCTGGTACCCTGCAGGGGGTGGCCTTTTTCCACGATAACCCCCGATTCCGGATCAACTCCCGAAAGAAAAGAGATGGGGGCCGGGCTGACGAGCAAAAGTCCCCTGCCAATTCCTTTCGATATACCTCTTCCACTGATATGCAAAATCACACCACATAAATGGTTGAAGATGAACATATAAGAGTGATATGGAAGAGACTGCCGTCAATAATTCAGCGTCCTCTGGTGAACTCAAGTACCAGATCCAGCTCAACGAACTCGAGGCTGCACTTCTCGACCTGAAGGTAAAAGTTGAGGATCTCCAGAAAGAAAACGGCCAGCTCAAGCGCGAGAACAACCAGCTCAAGCGCATGCCGCTCTTCGTTGCCGTGGTCGTTGACATCCTGGAAAACGGCGAGATCTACCTCCGCCAGCAGGGCAACAACCAGGAATACCTCACAAATGCCCCCGAAGAGCTCCGCCCGCTCTTAAAGCCGGGCGCAAAGGTCGCCGTTAACAACGCCCTCTCCATCGTCGAGGTGATCGGCAATATCTACGACTCCCGCGTCCGCGTGATGGAACTCGAGGAGTCGCCCGATATATCCTATGCACAGATCGGAGGGCTCGCAAATGAGATCAAGGAAGTGCGCGAAGCCGTCGAATACCCGCTGACCCGGCCTGAGATCTTCAAGCGCATTGGTGTAGAGCCACCCAAGGGGATCCTCCTGTTCGGTGCACCGGGTACCGGCAAGACCCTGATAGCGAAAGCGGTCGCCCACGAGGCAAAGGCCACCTTAATCCGCATGTCGGGAAGCGAGCTTGTCCATAAGTTCATCGGCGAAGGAGCCGGCCTGGTCCGCGAACTGTTCCAGCTGGCCCGCGAGCGTGCCCCCGCGATCGTCTTCATCGATGAGATCGATGCGGTCGGCAGCATGCGGACCAATGACGGGACGAGCGGTAGTGCCGAAGTCCAGCGCACGCTCATGCAGCTCCTGGCCGAGATGGACGGGTTCGACAACCGGGGCGATGTCCGGATCATGGCCGCCACCAACCGTGCCGACATGCTCGACCCGGCGCTCCTGCGCCCGGGACGCTTCGACCGGCTGATCGAGATCCCGCTGCCCGACAAGGTGGCCCGGCTCCAGATCCTGACAATCCACTCGCGCAATATGAAACTCGGCAACGTGGACTTTGATGAGATCACCCGCATGACCGAGAAGGCCACCGGTGCCGAACTCGAAGCTGTCTGCCGCGAGGCGGGTATGATGGCCGTGCGCCGTGATGCCGAACAGGTCGAGATGGTTGACTTCACCGATGCGGTCCACAAGGTGAAGAACGAGGCCGTGGCTGACACACGCATGTACACCTGAGTCCCGCTCAATGCGGCACTCGGTTGACGTAACCCGGAGACAGGAATGAATGTCCTCCTGATCCAGCGTGAAGGGATCGATCTCCACCACACCCTTTTTTCTTCAGAGACCAGCCGTCACGTCCTGCGGTTTTACCACCCGAAGAAGTTCCCCTGCGGAGTCTACGTCTCCTGCGCAACACTCAGCAGCGCACTATCGCTTGTTGCGGAACTCCGCTGGTATATCCGGAGGTACGTGCGTGAGCCGTTGTTTGAATTTGAGAAAGGGATCTACTTTACCCACCAGCTGGCACAGGACGTCTATTATGAGCGGACCGTAGTGCTCGGCCCGGGCTGGAAATCCCGCAAGCTCTATAGTTTCCGTGACGGGAAACTGGTAAGTTCGGTCCCGATGACACCCGGTTCCACCATTGAAGAATACCACCAGGAATACATCGGGGCCGACAGGACTCTTGAGATTTGGTGCGTTGAAGACGAGGTGGAAGAGGGTGAACTGGTGGGCGGGCCGGATGACGAAGGAGTGTAACATTATCAGAGATTTTTTTGATATACGTTACAAGAATATTTTTAAAAATCCGCCCTTTTTCTCCAATGAGATTATTGCCCCTGACTGAAAAACAGATGATTCTGGTTTAAATATCATACACAATCACACTGAATAGAGAGATTACCAGATAGTATTCCCGATTGGCCTGCGGGTTGCAATATATCATAGTACTGGGCTGGCACCATGAGTTCTCTGATAAACCGGATACTGCCAACACTGCGGTCGCACAAGGAAATTATTCTCTTGTTTTTTCTGACCTGCGCGTTCTTTTATCCGGTAATTATACACTACGACCAGATGATATCCCCGCCGGGAATTGTCACGGGAAATGACATCACCGGGATGTGGTCGTTCTATCGATCCTTTTACGGGGCAACGGTCCAGAATAACGGTGGCATCCCCCTCTGGAACCCGTACATTTTTTCCGGCGTCCCGTTTATGGGAAATCCACAGGCACAGTTGTTCTGCCCGTTTGTCTGGCCGTTCCTGATCTTCAATTCCGATCTGTTATTTGGATGGCTCAGTATCCTTGAAATTTTTTTGATCGGGGCGTTTACCTTCCTGTTTGCACGTTCACTCAACCTGAGTAAATATGCATCCCTGTTCTCGGCAGTAACCTTCATGTTCAGCGGGACTACCATCCTCCGGATCTATGCAGGCCATCTCCCTATCCTGGAGACCCTGGTATGGTTCCCCCTTGTCCTGCTTTTTTATGAACGTTCTTTTTCCCACAACCGGATCACCAGCAGTGCTCTTGCCGGCACTGCAATGGGCCTGATGGTCCTTGGCGGGCATTTCCAGACCGCGTTATACAGCATTTTCATCTGCTGCATGTATCTTTTCATCCGGACATTCTTCTTCCCAACCGTTCCCGCATTCCGGGACAAGCTACGACATTTTGCAACCATTATCCTGATCTCCATCGCACTTTGTGCGGCAATCTCGGCCATCCAGGTCCTGCCGACATGGGAATATTCTCAATTCTCCAACCGGGCGGGAGACGCCAGTTACCAGTTCTCAACATCCTATTCCTTTCCCCCGGAGAACCTTGTGACAATGGTTCTGCCGGACAATGCCGGAAGCCCGCTGGGACCCGTCTCGCAGATCCACTTTTATCCCCTTTTCACCTATTGGGAATTTTGCATCTATTGCGGGATCCTGCCATTAATCCTCGTAGCGATAGCGATGATCGTCCGTCCGACCCGTCAGATCGGCTTGTTTTTATTCCTTGCACTGTTCTCCCTGCTGTTTGCACTGGGGTCGTATTTCCCGCTCTTTGGAATATTTTTTGAGTATCTTCCCGGATTTTCCTCGTTCAGGATCCCCGCACGGATGCTGTTCGTATTCACGTTTTCACTGGCTGTTACTGCCGGTTTTGGCACTGATATACTCCTTGGTGAGGGAAAACCCGGACAGGGCAGGTTTGTCTCATTCTTCAGCAGGTCTGCCATGAAAAAGATGGGCATCGGTGTTGCTGCGGTATCGGGAATCATACTTCTTATCGGGCTCGCAACTCAGTCACTTGACCCGGGATATTGCCTGCCGTTCTTTTTTGGGTGGGCTGCATTTGTTGCGGTATTTTGCATCGCCCCATCATTATTGAATGGCAGTACCCCTTCCACGTCACGAATGGATATCATGAAGATCCTGCTCATCAGTATCCTCATTCTTGACCTCTTTGTCTTCGGGATGCGTTTCATTGACACGAAATCGCCCTCTGAAGTTTTTAAAAATCCAGAATATATCCCCGTGGTAACCAATGAAACAGATTCATACTTCCGGATTTATGACGAGACGGGCCTGTTAATCGATAAGCAGTACATTGCGTACAGGAACAACCTGCATCTTATCAATGGTTATGATCCCCTGTTCCTGAGGGATTACCACGCGTATTTTATCCGGTCGCAGGAAGAACATTATTCCGGGGATTTCCTGTGGATGCAGGGAGAAGTGATCCGGGATTTTGATATTTTACGAACACTCAATGTCCGGTACATCATCACAAACCGGTACTATGACCGCGATTACGCTGTCCCGGGACTCGAGCGCGTTTATGACAACAACTCAGTACGGGTCTACCGGCTCAATACCACGATTCCCCGGGCGTACGTCATTCCCACGGGCGAGTATGAGAACAAGACACCCGCCTCCATCAGCCCGGCAGAGATTACCCGGTACTCCCCGAATTCCATTGACGTGAATGTTACAACGGAAGAACCGGGCTACCTCATCCTCAGCGAGGTCTACTATCCGGGCTGGAGCGCCCGGGACAATGGCAACCCTGCTGCGATTGTTCGGTACCAGGGAATATTCCGGGCAGTATCGATCAGCCCCGGAAGGCACCAGGTATCATTCACCTACTTTCCCAAAATTCTGACATTATAACCAGACTTTCAGGATGTATACCCGAGGGGTAGTGGGAGCCACTTGATATCCATCAGGTACCCTGAATAAACCACTGAACAATTACAGGCAGAGCACCCGGCGGGGCCGGTCGCGGCTGCAGGGCTGCGCGTACGCGTTCTTCAGGAACTGTACGACGCTGCTCCTGATCTCTGCTTCAGAGATGATGCCATCGAGGTAACCGGATTCGAGGTAATGCCGGATCGTATTGTTCTCGTGGGCATATGTTTTCAGCGAATCCCGATTCTCTGCAGTAATATGCTGGTCATCCGCAAGCCGGTCGATTGCCTTCATGCCATAGATCGTGATATCTGCCACCGGGAGGGAAAGGATCTGCTCGGGGTCAAAACCTGCCCCCCCCATCGCGTAGTATCCCGCGGTATAGGCCTTGCGCACGACAATACACTGGTGAGGAACCGAGAGGTTTGCGAGGGTTGAAAATACGAGGGCCCCGCTGTGTATGATGCCAGCCTGTTCGGCACTCTTACCCACCATGAACCCGGGTGTGTCGGCAAGGAAGACGAGCGGGATATTGAAGGCATCGCACAGGGAGGCAAAGGCCGCTGACTTGCGGCAACTCTCCGGGAACAGGATGCCTCCACGCACACAGGAATTATTGGCAATGATCCCAAGAGGCATCCCGTCAACCCGGGCAAAGGCCGTGATCATCTCCCCGGCAAATGCGGCACGGTGTTCAAGAAATGAGTCCTCATCGACAAACGCATCCAGTACCCGGTGCATATCATACGTGCAGTTTAAGTCTTCCGGTACCCGGCATGTACCGAACGGTGAGCCACGGACGGGTTGCATGGGCTCTCCGCACGGCGGGGCATCAGTAAACGAGGACGGGAAGTACCCGATATACCGGCGTACCCACTGCAACGCTTCCCTGTCCGAGGCTGCAAGGAAATCGCAGGTCCCGGAGCACTCTGCGTGCATGCGGGCCCCGCCATATTCCTCATAGGTACTCGGGTCGCCGGTCATCAGTTTCACCATGTCCGGCCGGGCAAGCGACATGCCGGCACCATCGATCATGACAACGGTGTCGCACTCGGCAACCGGATAGGTAAGTGTTGTTGCGATTGGACGGAACACGACTGCAATTCTCGGTACAATACCGGAGAGCTGCGCAAACCGGGCAAACACCCGGCCGGATCCGCGGGGGTTGATGAACGTCTGGAGGATGGCAAAAGGTATCGCAGTCGTCTCCATCGCCACCCGACCGGGCCGGTCGGCAAGATGGATGAGGGGGATACGTCGTGTCTCTGCAAGGTCGATGAGCGCCAGTTCCTGCTGGAGCACGTCGAACGGATCGAGCTTTACGGATGCCTCGGGGTTGAGGGCGATGATACAGACCCGCTTTCCGTCAATTGTCCCCGTCCCACCGACCATCTCGCTGTCATCCGCATCGCCATACAGGGTAAAGCTGCCCGGGTCCAGCAGCAGCCCGAGACGTTCGGTCATGAGATGGTTCACGATGATCTTCCCCGCAGAGGTCTCCCTTAAAAATCACAGTACCCTGACAACCATGAGCGTAATATCATCGTATTGAGGCTGCTCCTGGCTGAATGCGTTCACCGCATCGATGATCGCATGGACTATTTCGGTTGCCGGGCGATCCCGGTTCTGTACGATAACCTCAGTAAGCCGGGGAATTTCAAACATCTCTCCCTTGTCGTTGACCGCCTCGGTCACGCCGTCCGTGTACATGACAAGAAGATCACCGGAACGCAGGCTGACCTCCCCCTGCCCGTACGAGGCATCTTCCATCGCCCCCATCGCGATACCTGTTGCTTCCAGTTCCTCTGGTTTGTCCGAACCTCCCCGGAAAAGGAACGGGGGATTGTGGCCGGCATTGACATAGGAAAATAGGTGGGTCTCGTTGTCGAGCACACCGTAGAAGACGGTAACGAACATACCGGTCTTTGAATCCTGGCTGATGACCGGGTTGGCAAACGAGATCGCTTCAGAAACTTTGGGGAACATCGTGGCACTGACCCGGATCACGATCCGGGAGAGGGCCATGAACAGTGCTGCAGGGACCCCTTTGCCGGAGACATCCGCGATCATGATGCCCATGCGTTTCCTGTTGAGCGGGATCACCTCGAGGGGTACGACATCAAAAAAGTCGCCACCCACCTCTTTTGCCGGGATATTGGTGCCTGCGATCTCAAATCCGTCGATCTGGGGAATGACACCGGGGAGGAAACTCTGCTGGATCTCGGCAGCGATTGCGAGCTCTGCATCCTTTCGTGCTATTTCGTGCTCGAGATTCTCCTTATCTCTCTGGGTTTTCTTCTCGTTGATCAGGTTATGTACGATCAGCGAGAAGATGGCAACGGCGACAGTCGTCAGGAGGATCATCGGGATCGCGACATTGAGGATGATAGGCACAAGACCGGATGTGTTGCCACCGATAATCCGGATAATAATAGCCAGTGCCGCTACAAAGGACTCGATAACAATCGTAAAAATGATCGCTGATTTCGTGGAGATGATCTCCCGCTTGTGATACAGGTAGACAAGGCCGGCAGCGACACCCGCGATCAACGGGCCGGCTGCTGCGGCTACGACATTCGAACCCCCCATGCTCAACCGGTATGCAGCCCCGATCAGCCCGGCACCGAGACCTACGTACGGGCCGCAGGTCAGCCCGGCAATGATCGGGCCGAGGTCGCGGATATTTGCATTGGCTCCCGAGTACGATACCCCGGTTGAGAGCCCGTATATGGAGAGGACACCGAAGATGACCACGAGGAGCACCTGGGATGCAAGGGTGGGCCGGTGCTCGAGGATCTCGAGGAAGAACCGGCTCCGCGTGAACAGGTAGGCAAAAACAATTACCACGCAGATCATCTGGAAGAGGAGAATGGACGTCTGGAGAATATCGAAACCCATCGCATCTAATGTGGGTTAAATCACGATAAATACATTGAGCCCGTCCCGGACTCGTTCCGGCCCGGTCATGATATGGCCCCGTCATGACCGGAGGATATAGGAATAACAGGGACATCGGGGCCAGACTAAAACTGCTATTGAAAAAAAGTTCCTGATCAGAACAGGGAAGTTCTTCTCATGAGCAAGCTGGCGGCGAGGCAGATGATCAGGAAGAGGAGGACCGGCACTCCCTCGATGGCCCTGAGGAAGACGGTGTAGTCATTCATTTTTTTTGTTACAGTCATGGTTTTTTACTCCTTTAGACGATTACAGAACCGTTATCCGGACGCGGGTTTCACCGGTTTTTTCCCGGTGCCCGGTCACCAGTCCTGTCATACCAACCAGTCTGTGAGACCATGATATATATTGGCCAAATGGCAGGAGGTGGTTTCCACTACTTCCAAGGGCATATGGTGAACCGGATGGTTACACAAAAAAAACTGACGGGAAAAAAGAATAGTTACGCGAACATCGCGCCTTCGACATCGGGCAGTCCGCGGTTGAAGTCGAGACCGACCTTGGTGATTGCCGCAATGAAATCTTCCTGGGTAATCGCCGGGCGTTCCTTCCGGATTGCGAACATACCTGCTTCCATGCAGATCGCCCGGAGGTCTGCGCCGTTCTTGCCATCGGTCAGCTTTGCCACTTCCGCAAGGTTCACATCATCGTCAACCGTGAGCGAACGGCAGTGCACTTTCAGGATGGAGAGCCGGCCGTTCTCGTCCGGCAGGGGGATCTCGATGATCCGGTCGAACCGGCCGGGCCGCAGGAGCGCCTTGTCGAGGATATCGATCCGGTTCGTGGCACCGATGATCTTCACGTCGCCCCGGTTCTCGAAGCCATCCATGCCGGCCAGCAGCTGCATAAGCGTACGCTGGACTTCCCGGTCGCCGGAGGTATTTGCCTCGGTCCGGCTCGCGCCGACTGCATCGATCTCATCGATGAAGATGATGGTCGGGGCCTTCGTCTTTGCCAGGTCGAAGAGCTCGCGGACGAGCCGGGCCCCTTCACCGATATATTTCTGGACGAGCTCCGAGCCTACGACCCGCATGAAATGGGCATTGGTCTCGTGGGCCACTGCCTTTGCGAGCAGGGTCTTGCCCGTGCCCGGCGGGCCGTGGAGCAGGACACCCTTCGGCGGGTCGATACCGATCTTCAGGAAGAGGTCGGGGCGTTTCAGCGGCAGCTCGACTGCTTCCTTGATCTCGTTGATCTGCGCCTCAAGACCACCGATATCGGCATAGTTTTCCTGTGGCGAGTCCACCAGTTCCATGCCATAGACCTGCGCATCGAACGAGCTCGGCAGGAGCTCAACGATCGCAAGCGACTGCTGGTTCAGGGTGCACCGTGCGCCGGGTTTTAAGTCGTCTGCATTGATGGATGGCGAACTCCGGACCAGGAAGCGGGGGCCCGCGCTGCTCCGGACGATCACGCGGGACGCGTCGACAACGTCCGTGACCGTCCCGATGATCAGGGGCGGGCTCCGGAGCTGCTCGCTCTCGCTCTTGAGTTTCCTCACTTCCCGCTCGTACCGGATCTTCTGGGTCTCGATGTACCGCTTGTCCGCCTCGACCTGCCGGAGCTGCTCCCGGAGCTCGAGGTTGCGGGATTCAAGGTTGCCGACACGCTCCATCATCTGGACTTCGAGATCGTGCTTGTCGTTCTCGATCTGGGCGAGCTGCTCGCGGAGTTGTTCCGATAACGTGCGGTATAACCGGTACAGCTCTTCCGGAGTCTGAGGTTCCGGTGACTGATGAAGGGTGTCGGCCATCTCGTGCCTCAATTAGCTATATAGGGAAACTGCATATAAAGTGTTTGTTAAGAAGGCAAGGTCAGAATCCATGCCCCGCCGCATTCAGTGGGCATTTATAGTCACGGGTAGACCTTCTTGTGAGATTATGCAGTGTGAAATGTGCGGAGAAACCATTCGCGGTACACCCAAGCTCGTACGGGTGGAAGGTGCCGAGATGCAGGTCTGCAGCAAGTGCGAGAAGTTCGGTACCGAGGTCCAGCAGGTCCGGCGCACCGATCTTGTGCGGCCGTCAGTTCCACGCCAGGGCAGCCCCAGGGCCCCGGCAGCAGCCCCGTCCCAGTACCGGAAGAGAGACATGTTTGATTATATCGAGGGCGATGTTGTCGACGATTACCATGAGCGGATCCGTCGTGCACGGATGGAGAAGGGGCTCTCCCAGAAGGACCTCGCCATGCAGATGAAGGAGAAGGAACACCTCATCCAGAAGATCGAGAACCACGACCTGATCCCCGAAGAGAATGTCCGGAAGAAACTGGAGAAGGTCCTTGGCATCCGGCTGATCGATGCCCCGGAGACGGAAGTGGAGAAGAAAGTACCCGGGTCTCTTGCCCCGACTCTTGGCGACCTGACGATTATCCGGAAAGCAAAGAAATAATTTTTTTATCCGGTTCCTTCCCGCATCGCACTGCCCGGGGGAAAGATCCATCCGGGTTTATTCTTTTAAAAAAGGCAGGGCCGGACCGGCTCTTTTTTGCACGGGCGGATCAGGACGATTTTTTGCCCCGGAGGGCGGTACTCCGCCTCATCTGCCCGGATCGCTTGGAGGGATCGGTCGTCCTCTCGTCTCCGTACCGGGGCTCCATCTTCATCGTGCCATCGGGCTGCATGATACTGACCATCTCCGGTTCTGCCGGAGCAACCGGCTGGCTTTTGCTCTTGGGCCGGATTACCATGCTGGGCTCTGAACCGGACGCATCGGACTGTGATGAAGAGGTGTCCTCCGGTGCCGTTGATACGGTTTTTTGTTCATCGGATTCCTGGACAACGATCTGCCCTCTGCCCTGTGGCTCCGGGCGGGGCATGGTTGACATGACCTTCTTTAAGTCGAGCAGCTCGTTGAGCAGTCCGTTGGCCAGCGCGTCCATATCCCGCACCTTCTTTTCCAGTGCCGCGATCCGTTCTTCCGATATTCCGGTTTCTGAAAATTCCATGATTGTAATCAGTTTCTCCTGCTGATCGGATCTGTTCGCAGGAACAGTGATCCCTGCATCAGACTGTACGTGTTAAACAATACTGATTTCCCTGACATATTAAAGTGAGGTATCACCAACCGGCCGGGCAATGACGCACGAATGGGACTAAAAATCTTCCGGAGATGCTTTCCCGGACCAGTGAGTATACTGATTACCCATGCAGGGATATCTGAAATGAGAGGTTTCATGTGACACCCGATGACCGGACCGGATCTGCTGATCGTACCATTGCCGTCGACCTTGGGGCAACCAACCTCCGGGTAGGGCTCGTAACCGGGGCCGGCGAGATTGGATGGATATGCGCCGTGGAGCTTCCGCACGATTGAACGGTACATCGATCATTACCTGCCCGTGTCTCGGATCACCGTAAGCAGTCTCTCCGGTCTTGCACCGCTCCTGCAGTTGTTTTGCGAACGGGATACCGGTTGCCAGACTGCCCGTGCGGTATTTCATTGAGAAAAAGGGTACCTGGCCCTGTGACGGGAGTTCATATCACGGGGCTGTCGTGTTCGCAGTGCTCTGCCTGTGCGGATTTATGCACGGTTTACTTTCCTGCACCAGCTGCGGAAGACGCAGTTGCAGCAGGAAAACCTGAATCCCTGGGCGCAGGGAGTTTTTGTCTGCATAATCCACCATCCACCCGGTGGTTTATAATAACAGGTTTGTTGGAAAAAAACATGCGTTTTTTTTCCACATCAAAAACGGTTGCTGGCTCCCGGTACCCATTGGTGAATAACAAACGGAAAGGAAACTATATCGTGGACAGGGTTCCCTCAGTGGTTCGGCCCGGTCATCTCACAGGCCCGGATATAAGTGAGAGAAAAATTTCACTCAACGCCGCGCTTATTACCAGACAAACCAACCGATCTGCAGAGGAAACCAGGATGGCTGACACACTCAGAAAACTGGCATGCGGTATGCTCCTGCTGGCCCTTGTCGGGACTGTCTCCGCCGGGTACGGAACAGCGGCAAAGGCCGGAACAGGAGGACCACGGGCAGGCTCATCCCACGGGGATGCGGGATTACTGAGTATTACCGGGGAACCGGGGACGGGCAATGTCGTTACCAGCGGATGCCATTTCCCGATCTATAACCTGCCCGCGTATTATGTCTGCATCATGTTCTGCAAGATTGGCGGTGGCGGGGATTCCTGTGCTCCGCTCTGTGAGGCAATACTCTCGGTCTGCGACTGATATTCCGGACAGGTAACCACCAGCCATATCCCGAAGACCACTTTTTTTGGAGGGGATCGCGCAAGAACCCGATCCCTGACCTGCGATCTTCTCATCCGATCTTCATGAGTATCGTCCCGGGTGCCCGCACCACGAGTGCCGGGCAGGCCGGCAGTGCCAATCCCTGCGGACGGCGATAAATATTTCACCATGCGGATCTTCACATTAATAATTACGAGGAAATCAGTATCTTCCCTATAATTTATTGTTGCATTAAAGGAAAGGAATACAGGGACGTATTCAGAATTCACTGACTCCACCGCCTGCTACGCACATACCACAGGACTACAGGAAACACCATGGCAAAAATTCACGGGATCTCCGGCATCACCCGCTACCTCCTGAACGGGACGAGACCGATACAGGGCAAACGACTGGCAACTCTTGAAGATATCACCCGCTTCCTTGATCATTACCAGGAGATCCTTGCCGAGGCCGAGATGGTGGAGACAAAACGGCAGGACGAGATCATCTGTGCGATAGAAAAACGTGAGGAGGCACTCGACCAGCAGCTGAAGGACGCTGTCAATACCCGGACCCGGGACGTGTATACCCATATCCTTGCGATCAGCGACCGCATTGATGCGAGCGAATCGTTTTTTGTGATCCTCTGGTACCTGATCGTGTTCTGGGGGGCAAACCTGGCGAGCTCATACCGGATCCACCTGCCATTGACCGGCGTAAAATGGAATTTGTGGAGGCTCCGGAAACAAAAAGAGAGCGCGGTAGCCGATAAAGTCAACAGCATCAGGTCTGCCTGTAAGGACATCACCGAATCGGAGCAGTTCCTCTCCCGGAACCATTCACTGCTCAATGATGCAAAGGAAGAGGAACAGATCATCCGTGATCTCTCCACATTGCCTGAAGAATACCATATCATCAACGGCGTAAACTTACATTTTTTCGACCCGATTTACTGGTTCAAGCGAAAGGAGCAGAGAGGATACTGCGCAATTGACCTCATCGTGATCGGTCCCACGGGACTGTTCCTCGTGGGGATTAAGAACTGGAAGGGGTCGGATATCGAGATCAAGACCGGTGACCTCAAGCGCCAGGTACGGTATGTCAACTATGCCCTCTGGTGTTACTTGAAAGACGAATACAAGATCTATGAGATGAACCCGAAAATCCGGTGCGTGATCGTCTCGCTTGAAGGCACTCATCCCGACCTGAGGATCGACAAATACATTGATGTGATCAATCCCGGAGGGTTATGCGGGTATATCACGGAACGGGAAGGAAAATTTACGAAATTTGCCATCCGTACCCTGACTCACCGTATGCCGTTTAAGGGAGCGCAGTAATTCCCGGCGGGGAAGATCCCGGTTTTCCCTGCTACCGTAAGGGCACGCTGCCCGGGGACTTTTTAGTGCCGGTGTAGTCATTATCATCGCCCTCCCCGGCATTGCATATGCCCTGATCAGACGCGGGAAAAAATCATCATGTACAGGCTGCCATAAAACGGTCCGTGCCCGACCACACTGATCACTGGCGGGCCATGCCCGGGATTTTTTTAAAAAAAGGCGCGGGAGGCCCCGTATTAATACTCCCATTCGGGCCGCGCAGGAAACCATACAATCTTCACGTACCCGGGTCCCGGGAAAAACCCTCAAATCGCGGTTTTTCCGGATCCCCGGTAGCTGCCCCGTTCAGGTCCGCTTACGCGACCTCTCGACCGGCTGCATTTCCTGCACAAATTTTCGCGACAGGTAGCCGGCGTAAATATCGGGGAAAATAAAAATTCCCGTTAACCTGCCTTTCTCTTCCATGACCGACAGGGACTCACTCCGGTCAGCGATCAATAACAGTTTCATCGAGAGACCGGTGTTCTCTCCCGCTTCAGGGAAAAAGAGCGAGGACTCGATATCATTCCCGCCCACATAGCATTTCACCGGCGCGGACTCCGCAAGTTCTTTTCTCCCGACGATAAGGTACACGGCCACCCGTTTTGCCGCACGCGAAATATCCCTGCCATACCGGCTGAGATCATCTTCATCATTGCAGAGGATGATGATCTCCGACTTCGCCCTCGCGAGCATCATCCGGATCTGGTTATCCCGGGTCCATTCTGTCCGGAGTTCATATCCCTGCATGGGTCCCGGCGTCCCGGACTCCAGGGTTTTTAAGCGCTCAGACAATCCTTCAAGGGACTTGACGGACTCGCGTTTCAGCCGTTCAAACACAGCGGCAACATCGACAGGCGAGTACCGCACCGGCGTCTTGCCCGAAGAGACAATAAACCCCTTTTTTGTGAGCAGGGTGAGCGTTTCATAGATCCTGCCACGGGGGATCTTCGTCTGTTCGTGAATTTCCCAGGCACTGGCCACCCGCAGCGCTGACAGGCTCACGTACACCTTCGCTTCGTATTCGCTCATCCCGATCTCTTTGAGCTGCGAAAGCAACGCATCATCAATCATGATCTTAAGCTACTATATTGAGGAGCACTTTCTTAATATCCTGTCCTTGTCGATGTAAAGGGAATGATTATAACTCAGTTCAAACCAACGAAATGGACATTCCTTTTCCTGATGCTCGCTGCCATGATGATCCTCATGGGAGGGGCAGCGGTTGCTCCCGCCCTCCCCTTAATCAGCGAGGCATTCCCCGATGCATCAGATGCAAGCATCTCCTTAATCGTTACCCTCCCCGCGCTTGCAATTGCGATCACGGGCTTTTTCATTGGCATCCTTTCGGACAAGATCGGCAAAATCAAGGTCCTTGCCGCTTCCGTTGCGGTCTTCACGATTGCAGGAAGTTCCGGGTATTATCTCACCTCGATCCCCGCAATACTCGCGGGCAGGTTCCTGCTTGGTGTCGGTATTGCCGGTATCATCTGCACGACGTCCGCCCTGATCGTCTGTTATTACGACGGGATTACCCGTGCGAGGGTGCTCGGTTACCAGGCAGCGGCAATGGGCGTGGGGGTATTGATCCTTGAAGTGAGCGGCGGGCTTCTCGCCGGCATCTCCTGGCGGGCTGCGTTCCTGATCTACCTGCTTGGCGTCATCATTTTCTTCGGGGTCCTTTTCACCATGAAAGAGCCCTCCCGGCAGAATATGGGGGAGATGAATGTAGCATCCGGTGAAACCCGGGCAGCGCCCGATGATAACGCAGCACCCACGGGACCGTTCCCGGTCACCCCGCTCATGCTGGCATATATCACCCTGTTCATGGGTAACCTCCTCTTCTTCCTGATGCCGACAAAGTTTCCCTACCTGATTGCAAATATGGAGGCAGCACGGATCCTTGGGGAAAACACCGCGCTTACCGCCGGCATATTCCTGGGGATCGGGGGCTGTGCCTCAGCAGTCCTCGGGATCTTTTACAGGAGAATTGCCTGGAGGTTCCACCGGTACACGATCCTCACCGTTACCCTTCTCGCCTTTGGGACCGGCCTGTGCCTTCTTGGCATTGCCACGTCGCTTGTCACTGTCGGGGTCGCAGTAATCCTTGTCGGTGTCGGGGAGGGTCTTCTGATGCCGACGATCCTGACCTGGATTGCCGCAATCACGCCACAACAGTTCCTCGGGCGGGCAATGGGTGGGTTCTCCGTGTCCTTGAACATCGGCCAGTTTGCTTCCGCACTTGCGGTCGTGCCGGTCATCGCCCTTGTTGCAACCTACAGCAATATGTTCCTTGCATTCGGGTGTGTGGCGCTGGTGCTCGCGGTGCCGTATCTTGTCGCGCTGATCAGGGAGAGGTATTACCCGTCACAGGCCACCGGGAATTGCCTGGCACAACAAGTAATCCTGAAATAACAACTTTTGCGAGCGCCGGGCCCGCAAATGTCCGTAATTTCCCCATATGGACATGTGGATTACCATCCATGCGTGCCCGGTCACCCCACAAATCTCCAGACGTGCTTTTCGAAAGAAACAAGAATACCCCCTGCTCAATAGGAAATTATCCGTAACACCGGGTCCTCCAGTCAGGTGCATATCCGTGGACATCAGAAAAAAGACCGTCATTATTGTCGGCATTACTCTTCTCTGCATGATTCTCGCTATTTACGCCTCCTCAGAACTGGTTATTCAGGAAGGCTTCTTCAGCGTTGAATCGCAGAGTGCACAAAAGGATATGGACCGGGCCGTTGTCGCACTGTGCAATGACATCAATTCCCTCGATGCCCTGGCTGACGACTGGGCATCGAGAGACGATACACGGCAGTTTATTGCACTGAACGTTACCGGGGAACACTGGTCACTCCTTGATGCCGGTCTCTTCGAACGGCTCTGGGTCAATGTTATTCTGCTTTCAGACAGCAGGGGGAATCTCATTGCCGGCCAGGGATACGATCTCACGAACCGCACGCTTATCCCGGTACCTTCCGGTCTTCGCACGGTGGTTTCTGCCTATCCCGGCCCGGGATATCCGGGCAGTGCCGGCGTGGGAACGATGGGAATTGTCCAGTTGCCTGATGGCCCGATGATGATTGCCATCCGCCCGGTATTTAGCGATCGCGATAACAAGGTCGTGGCCGGGTACTTCCTGATAGGCAGGTATCTCGACAGCAGGGAGGTTGCCCGGCTCTCGTCCTTAACCCAGCTCAACCTTGAGATGCACCCGTATCATGACCGTTCAATGCCCCCGGATTTTACTTCGGCAATCACCGGTTTTAACACATCGCCTGCCTCCTTTATCCAGCGACTGGATAATGAGGTCCTGGTGTTTGATGCTCCCAAGGTTATCGAACCGATCAATAGTACCACGCTTGGGTCGTACTCCCTTATCCGGGACATCTCCGGCAGCCCGGCAGTTATCCTCCGTGCCAGCATTCCCCGGGACATCTATGCACAGGGGAAGTCCACAAGCACCTATTTTATTGTCCTGCTCTTTGCATCGGGTCTCATCATCGGTCTGGTCATGCTCGTGCTCCTGGAAAAAACCGTACTTTCACGGCTCGCACTGCTGAGCAGGAGGGTAAATGATATCGGCAGGACCCGGGATTTCTCGGCACGTATCGAGATCCGCGGCAGGGACGAGATCGGGGGTCTTGCCGGCAATGTCAACGGGATGCTTGAAGACCTCGAACAGTCACAGAATATACTGCAAAACCGCCTCATCCGGAGTGAAGAGCAATACCGGCTCTTCTTCAACAGTATCAGTGATCCCGTGATCATCTGTCGTTTTGACAGGGAGGGGGAGGACGGGATCATTTTCGAAATTAATGATGCCGCCGAGCAGGTGCTGGGTTATTCGCGCAACGAACTGCTCTCGATGTCCCCATCTGCGGTTTTTTCAGGAAGTACCGGGGAAAACTCCGGCGAATTAAAGGGTAATCTCAGGTCAGAAAGAAGTACCCGGTTCGAATCGGCCCTCAGGAAGAAGAACGGGGATGAGATTTCCGTGGAAGTGAATGCCCGCCTGTTCGACCAGTTCGTCAATAACGCGGTACTCACCATTTCCCGTGATATCACCGATCGCAAGATGGCTGAAGGGGCAATTCGCCAGGCAAATAAAAAACTCAATCTCCTGAATTTTGTCACGTTCAATGATATCCAGAATGCCATTTTTATCATTGATGGGTATCTGAGTCTTGAAAATAAGGTTGTCCGGGATGAGACCCTTCGGACATACCAGGAAAAAGAAGAAGAGGCCCTCCGGCGGATCTCCAGTGCTCTCGCGTTTGCCAAACAGTACCAGGACCTTGGCGTGAAACCACCCCGGTGGCAGAACGTGAACCATGTGTTTGTCCTCGCCATATCGCACCTGGATCTCTCCGGTATAACCCGGGAAGTAAACCTCGAGGGATTGGAAATATTTGCAGATCCACTCCTTGAATCAGTTTTTTTCCACCTGTCAGAAAACGTCCTCGTGCATGGCAGTACTGCATCGAAAATCATTATCCGGTATTTTGAAACCCCCACGGGACTTACCATAATTTTTGAGGACAACGGGAAAGGGATTCCCGAAGATATGAAAGAACAGGTTTTTTTAAGGACATCGGTTAAGAACAGAGCAATGGGACTCTACCTTGCAAAGGAGATCCTTGAGATTACCGGAATCACGCTCATTGAGACCGGGACATTCGGGACAGGCGCCCGTTTCGAAATACGTGTTCCGAAAAAATTATTCCGGTTTTCCGGAGACTGATATACCTCATGTTTTTTTTTAGATTCCGGGCATTCTGTGAATGTTTGATTTTTTACCCTGCTCTTTAAAAAAAAACTTCCCGGTATACCCGACAACCAGAATATGCCCGGCGGGAGGGCAGGATCCGGTTCCTTGAGGGAACCGTACCGCCGTGTATCTTACTTACTCATGTCCAGCATGTCGTCCGGAAGCCCGAGGTAGGGGACCCCGCTCTCCCAGCCGGCATTACGGCGCCGTGCAAGTTCCAGCATGAACTTCTCCTTCAGGGCCGGATCTGCCTCAAGGCGCTCGTACATCTTTTTAGCAAACTCCGGGAAGATGATGATCCCGTCCTTTCGTGCAACTCCGGCCAGGATGATCTTTGCTGCCTCGTCGGCCGGGATGGCTTCTTTGGGGATCTCGGTGCCGGCAAAGATCGCGGTTGCGACATTGGCCGGGCAGACCGTGGTGAACGCGATGCCCTTCTCAGCAAACTCGTACCGCAGCGCCTCGGTCATGCCCGTGACCGCATACTTGGTAGCGCAGTACACGGTCTGGGCCGGTGGTGCGGTGATGCCGGCAAGGGATGAGGTGTTCACGATATGCCCGCTCTTCTGCGCAAGCATGACCGGCAGGGCATAGTGGACGCCGTACACAACCCCCCAGAGATTGAGGTCGACTGCCTTCTTCCACATCTCAAGCGTGAGGTGCACGCTGGGGTGCGTCATGCCGATGCCGGCATTGTTGAAGAGATAGTCAAGCCGGCCGGATTCCCGGACGCAGGTATCGATCATCCTCTTCACCTCTTCGGCAACGGTCACGTCCACGGCCGCGAACCTCGCGTTCTTATATGCGGCAAGGGACGCTTTTGCCTTCTCAACGCTCTCCTTCCGGCTGCCGATCACCCAGACTGTTGCGCCGCGTTTCAACAACTCTTCCGATACTGCATAGCCGATCCCGGAGGTGCCCCCGGTCACGACTGCGATCTTTCCTGCAAAAATATCTGTCATTGTTCTCACCAGATGACTGGCGGGCGGCAACGGGAGGTTCCCGCCCCATTATTTCACGGGCACGCCCGGCACGGTTCAGTGTTTCTTCTGCGCTGCCAGGAACTCCCGGTACTCCGGGGACTCGAAGATCGCACGGGCATCCGCTTCGGCCTGTTTGTGTGCCAGGTCCCGGAAGACCGGGTCTTTGCACTTCTCCAGCAGATCCTTCATGAATTCCGGGAAGACAACCAGGCGTTCCTTCTTCGCCACCCCGTCAAGGATGATCCGGACTGCTTCTTCGACCGGGACAGAGTCTTCCGGCGCACGGCCCCGGAAGATGGGCGTCTCGACATTGCCGGGGCAGACCACCGTGAAGAAGATGTTCTCAGGCAGGTACTCGTAGTACAGGCAATCGGTCAGGCCGATCACCGCGTTCTTGGTCGCGACATACAGGGTCTGGTACACGGAGCCGTAGAGGGCGGCAACCGAGGAGGTGTTGATGATGTGACCGCTCTTCTGCTTCCGCATCACCGGGAGCGCTGCGTTCACCCCGTAGATCACACCCCAGAGGTTGATGTCGATCATCTCCTTCCAGTCATCAAGGGTGCTCTCCTCGTACGGGTTCTTCTGGCTGATCCCGGCGTTGTTAAAGAGGTAGTCGAGCCAGCCGTCCTTCCGGACGCAGTCGGCAACCATCTTCCCGACCGCGGCATTGTCCCGGACATCCACGGCCGCGAACCTCGCGTTCTTATACGCGGCGAGGGACGTTTTTGCCTGATCGACGCTCTTCTGTCGGCTGCCGATCACCCAGACCGTTGCGCCGCGTTTCAACAACTCTTCTGATAATGCATAGCCGATCCCGGATGTACCCCCGGTCACGACTGCGATCTTACCTGAAAAAATATCTGTCATCTCTTCACCTCACGGGAGTGACCGCGCAAGGTCCATGCGCATCGTGCTCGTTCCCTTCCGGAACGACCCGGACTGGTAGTCTTTTACCGGGAGTGCGGCGAGCGCTGCGATAATATCATACTGCGTCGGGTGCTGCTGGCGTGCCGGGACGGTCCACTTCACCGTGCCGCTGCACGTGAATGCCGATGAGAACGTGTTGTCCACCGGGTAGTACGTTGCCTCGGAGAGGGCGGGGCCGGGGTATGGGCCGATTCTGGGGATGTAGCGCCAGCCGAACTGGACTGCCCTGCCGTTGCCCGCGTTGATCCCTGCGAGTTCGGCTGCGGAGTACTCCCGCCCAAGAGAAAGATCCATCTCAAGGAACGTCCGACCCTCGTGGCTCGCGTTCGCCGAGAGGGTGTTGCCAATTCGCCGGTATTCGGGGATGTCGGCGAAGATCTTGGGCATGCCCGCCTCCTCGCGCCCGCCAATGATGGGCTCGGACTTGTCTTCCCAGAGGACAAGGTGGTAGATCCCGTCGAGGGGATCCTTTCCAGCCACGTACTGCACGGGAACCGAGACGGTGACAAGCGAGTACTGCGACCCGCCCATCCACTGCACGCCGCTGCACTTCTCGTACATGACCATGACAAGCGGCCGGGTGATGGAGAATTCCTCCGGCACGTATTGCCGGAGTTTCTGTTCATCGCTCAGGTAACTGATCTCAAGGGTCGTGCAGTCATCGTAGGGACATACTCCCCCGCCGGATGGGGGCCACTGCCGGAAATGGGCCGGCATGCGACGCGTCAACCCGTCATCTCTGTCGCTGATGCGCATTCCTGTCATCTCCAAAAAATCTGTTCAGGTTTCCTTTAGAAGATCACCCTATTTCTTGGTTTACATTTGACTTTTTAAATGGCGTTGAGGAGATTTGGACGGTGAAAAATGGTTTTCTCCTGTTTTTTCTCACTCCGCCGCGGGCAGGGTGCCAAGGATGTACGCGAGGAGGAAGAGGAGCAGGCCGTTGAAGAAGAGGATCGCTGCCGTGATCATGCCGGGGATGAGACCCGGCAGGAGCATGGAGAGGCCAAAGAGGATCCCGATGATATTGAGTGCGGTCTGGGTGACGAGCAGGTTCCGCAGCGGTGCCGGAAGGACGACCGGTTGGGCCGGGGCGGTTCTCATCTGCATCACCATTGGCACAACCCGGCCTGCAAGGAGGACGAGACTGCCGATGAGGTTGAGGAGACCGAGCATGACGCGGAGCAGGTCGGTGAGGATCCCCGGCACGATGCATGAGTACACTCCCATGGCGACAAAGACGAGGCCGATCGTAACGATCAGCCACGAGCGCCGGAACGGCCCGAGGGGCGTCTCGCCCATTGCAAGGATCTGGATGGCCATGATGACGAGCAGGAGCCCGAGCTGGCCATCGGGCGAGAACGGGAGGATGCCAAGATTGACCGGGACCAGCAGGACGGCAAGCAGCGCCAGTAGCACGCCGAGGAAGATGAGCAGCGCGGTCGTAAACGGGAAGGGGACTTCCCGGAGAAGGAAGAACCGGCCCGCGTTTTCCTTATTCTCAACGGCCGGTCCGGGCTGCTTTGGGTACTCCTTCCCGACAACTTCGATGCACCAGGCAAGGAAGAAGAGGGCTGCCCCATCGATGATAAGGAGAACGGCAGTGAGCGGAGCGGTCGTAAAGGAGGGGATGAGTGTCACAAGGCCGAGCAGGAACGCCATGAGGTACACGAGAGTGCAGGCAACGGTGAGGTGCCGGAGGATCCCGGGGACACTGAGCCAGAGGGCGGCCTTCTCTTTGTGGAGGAAGAGCTGGAACAGGAGGACTGCACCCCCGAGCACGAGGATGGCGCCGACCAGTATCCGGACGATATCGGAGAGGAGGCCGGGAATGAAGCAGGCGAGCATCCCGGTGATGCCGGCTGCGATCCCGATAATGATGACGAGCCACGTCCGGCGGACATCCCCGAGCGGGGTCTTGCCCATCATGATGACCTGCAGCGCAACGATGACGAGGAAGAGGCCGTAGGTGCTGTCCGGGGCATAGGGGAGTGCGCCGGTTGTGATGGTGAAGAGGAGGAGCCCGAAGAGGCCCATGAATATTCCGAGAACGAGCAGGATCACGGACTCAAGTGTGAAGTCAAATTCACCGGCACCTGCCGGGGCCTGGGGGGTTTCGTTTGTCATAGCAGGGTAATCTCCATTTTTCTGGCACGCCGGTGTGCCGGCCGCCATAGGTTCTTTTGAGGAATTCTTGTTCCGATTCTATTTGGGGGTTATGAAATGATCCCGCCCGGAGGGAAGGGGCGCTGGCTATGGGATGGATTACCCGTTTGTTGAACCAGGTGATCCCGGTTATTTTCCCCATCCGTTTAGGGAGGCCGGAAGAGGGAGCGTCCCCGGGTGCCGGGACTGCAGCCCGTCCCCGCCGATCTCTTTCCTCCCGCTCCAGATCGAAGTCTTTAGAAATGCCCGGGGCATATTATTCATTTATTTCCGGATCTCCCGGAACACACAGGCAGGTAATCCCCATGGCTGACACAAATCCAGGTACTTCCAGAAACGCAGCGCTGGAGAACGATGACGAGTTTGAGAAACGCTATGGCGAACAGGTCGGCAGCGGGATGTCCGCGGTAGTCTATGCCCGCGATGGCATCGTTGCAAAGGTGTACCGGTCCGGCCAGCCTTCACGACAGGTATTCCAGGAGGCGTTTACCCTGGCTGCCGTGGCAGAACACGGTATCCCGGCCCCCAAAGTCTATGGCGTTGAGACGTTCCATGGCAGGACCGCGCTCCTCATGGACCAGGTGAAGGGCGAGTCCCTCAACGACATCATGCGGCGGTTCCCGGAGAAGACCAGCGAGTGTCTCGACAAAGTGGTGGAGCTCCAGGTTGCGATGCACAAGGTGAATTCATCCCACTTCCGCCCGATCAAGCTGGTCCTGATGGGGAACATCTCCGTGGCCCCCGGTCTTGACGATGCGGACCGGAAGAAGCTGTTTTCCCTGCTCTCGACCCTCCCGGACGGGCTCGCAGTCCTCCACGGGGACTTCCACGGCGGCAACATCCTCTTTGACGGCTCATCGTACAAGATAATCGACTGGGCGGAGGTTTCCCTCGGGGACCCGGCAGCGGATGTTGCCCGGAGTTACCTGGACTACCTCTTCATGGACATGAAGGACCTCGGTGAGATGCACCTTGCGAAGTACTGCACTGCTACGGGCATGTCGAAGGAGAAGGCCTTTGCATGGCTGCCGGTCATAGCAGGATCGCTGTGCGGGTTCCTTTCCGGGGATGCAAACAGGATAGTCCGGACGCTTTTTTAAAAACAGCCCGGGAGAAATAATCTGGTTTTTTACTGGCGCTCCTGCTCCGGAAGATCAGGGACGCCCCGCGATGAACAAGTCCAAAAAAAAATATTACGGGCCGACCCGCACAAACGTGCCGTTCCGCCCGGGCGTCTCGTACCGTGAGAACCATGCGCCGGTAGCGGTTCCACCGGTGCCGCCATTGAACTTCACAATGCCATCGCCGGACGCTTCCGCAAGGGTGTCGCCATCAAACGGCGCAAGGGTAAAGGGCGTCGTGCTGTGGCCCGGGTACACCACGAGTTTTCCGGATTCTTCGACAATCCTGACCGTGCCATAATAGTCCTGCCGGTACGAGCCGGTGTAATACGCGAGTTCGCGGGCGGGCTTCGGGCTGGCCGGCGTTTCTACCTTTTTGGGTGTCATGGCATTGAACGCTTCCTGCAGATGTTTCTCTGCATCGCCATACCAGTCCTTCTCAATTTTGCCGGTAGAGTACAGCTCGTTCCAGCCGTTGCTGATGCTGCCGGTGACGAGGTTCCCTTCCGGGAACCGGTTGGTCATGACAACGAGTGCCATGTTGTCCTCCGGCCAGACCGTGATCTGTGTCGCAATGCCATGCGAGAACATGCCGTCTTTCTCGACACGGGTGCGGCCGCCATCCAGGTACGTGTTCCAGCCAAGTCCGGAACCCACCATCCCGCTGCCGGAATATGACCTGATATATGATGGGGTATGAGTATCGCGCAGGGCGCTGGCATTGACGACCTGCCTGCCGTCAACGGACCCCCCGTTTGCCTGCAGGCGGGCGTACCTGATCATGTCGTTCAGCGTGGAGCTCACGCCCCCGGCCGGGCTGTTGATGTCATCGTCGTTGAGCGGCCCGGCAACGGGTGTCCCGGTCTGCATCGGGTAGACCTCCACGCGGTCAGCCGAACTCCTGAAGTCAGAGAAGCGTGCACTCGTGTTGTACATGCCGGCCGGGACAAAAACCCGTTCTGCGACCAGGTCCTCGAACGGTTTGCCGGCTTTCATTGCCGCGGTCAGTCCCGCAACCGTGATCCCGATGTTGGAATACGCATACGACGAGCGGAAGCTGCCGGGAAGCCCCAGGTACGGGAGCCGGTCCATGATCTCCTGCCGCGTGTAGCCAAAGTCGTTCTGGAGCTCGTCGGTGCCGTATTCCGGCAGGCCCGAGCGGTGCGAGAGGAGGTCGCGGTAGGTGACGTGTTGCGTGACATACGGATCGGAGAGCGCAAAACCGGGGTTTGCCGATACGATGGTGTCATCCCACGAGAGTTCGCCGTTCCCGACCATCGACGCGATCATGGTCGCGGTCACGGACTTGGAGATGGACGCCAGCTGGAACCGGGTGTCCGGGCCGACAGGTTCCTTTGTTGTGACATTTTTTACACCGAAGCACCGGAGGTAGACGACCTTGTCGTCCTTGACGATGGCGACTGCCATCCCGGGAACACCGCTCTGGTTGAATGTTTTCTCTGCGTAGGCATCGAACTGCGGGACGAGCGTTGCGATATCCGCTGCTGCGTGAGTTCCTGCAGGGGCGCTGACCGTTGCCGGTGTCTGCTGAGGGACGGAACCCGGCTGTGTGCACCCGGCAGCAAGTACTGCTGCACATAGGAGGAAGAGGAGAAGGTGGCTGGTTTTTATTGGCATGGTGGAAACAACGGATTGTATTTTTTAGAGACCAATAAAGATAGTGATTTATTCGCGGGAGCGATCCGCGCCGGAGACCGTCAGGTAATTCTGTCCTGGACCATTTCGTTGACACCAACAAAATGGTCACCCCCGTATCGGGATCCCTGCCGGTATAATCCCCATTTTCACTCCGCACGGTCCCCACTTAATGAACCTGAGTGATCGAACCGTGATACACGAGCATTCTCATGAGAATCTATTTCGATGTCTGCTGCCTGTGCAGGCCATTTGATGACCAGACCATGGGGCGAATCCGTCTGGAAGTGACTGCGGTCCAGGAGATTATTCGTCGCTGCGCAAATCAGGAATATATTCTGGTCACCAGCGAAGCGATAACTGAAGAACTCTTAAAAATTCCGGACATACAGAAACGGCTGCGAGTGGAAAAGATCGCATCCGTTGCAAAAGAATCCATTCTCATTGACGAAGTAATAGTCTCCCGTATGCGCGAGTTGGTTGCAATGGGCGGCGATGCAATGGACTCTCTCCACATTGCCTGTGCCGAACGGGCCGGCGCTGTGCTTCTCACTACTGATGATGACCTGATAACATTTTTTAAGTTGCACCGGAACATACAGTTACATATAGAAAATCCGGTCACTTGGTTAAAGGAGGAAAACAATGAGCACTAAAACAATACACCAGATCCAGCAGGAGGGACTTGAAGTACTGGTTGAGAAGCTTGGCCCGGATGATGCGATCCGGTTCCTCCAAATCTATGAAACAGGAAGCGGTGACTGGACAAAAGACCGGAAAAAAGTCCTGGAGAACGATCCGGATAAAATTATCAAAAGCATCATGGCGCGAAGAAAAAAAGTGCCGGCTCCATGAATCAATCTCACTTTTCCCCAAACTTATCACAGCATATGAGCCGGATCCGGATTCGTGGTCTGATAATTATTCCCGGCTCTGCCATGCCGTGTTAAGGAAAAACGCTTATTTTCCCCATTTTTTATTCTGGAGAACTCCTTTTCGCAAATGTCCCTATGCTCCTGATGGCGCCGGCAATTTCATATCATGAAGGTTTTCCCATGAGCAGGCGCAATGAGAACAATGCAAAAGGCATCTGTTGCAACAGGTATCATTTCCGGTACCCTGTTCAGTCTTATCGCCGGCATGATGTACATTTTCCTGCTCCATGAACCGGGGTCCCTGTTTTACCCGTTCGCGGCCCTGGTTTTCCTGGGCGGACCGCTCATTGCCGGAACAACTGCCGCTGCCCGGTCCCCCGGCTACAAATACCAGGCATTTCTCATTTCCGGTTGTGCAGTATTCATCGCAGCGCTCGTGTTGTTTTTCATCACCTACGCGGTCCTGCCTCACTTCGACCGCACGAGCGTACTGCTGCCGGAGTCCTGCAATGGTTTTTCCGGCAACATGCACCCAAATCCCGCGCTTACCTACGAGCTCCCGGGCACCGGGACCGGCGTGCTGGTCGCGGGCAGTGAACAGACGGCCGTGATCGCGATGATCGATTACACCAGGGCGCCGTACCCGAGTACCGTATATATCGTGAACAGGAGCGACAACCTGACCCTCCGGCGCATGGATTTCCCGGACGATATCATCATTGCGACCATTGACCGCGGCATCGTCTATCTCTACAACGACAAGCTCGGATATTTCCTCAATGCCAAGACCGGAGAGCGGGAACGAAGATTCCTGCTCATCGATAACTATGGCGGATTGAGCGACAGCAGGAGTCCTGTCCTTCCCGGTGCGTCCAGCGAGCGCAGGTACCTGGAAACCACCGCGGTGATCTCATCATGGAGCACCGACGGAACGGTCCGGTCCCGCCCCCGGCTCACGATGAACGCTCTCGCTTACAACTGTTTTGTCAACGGGACATCCGGGGAGATTGTGGAGATCTGATTCTCCTTTTTTCCGGCAGGGTGGCCTCCCTGTTCCTGTGGGGGAGCGTCTGCAGGATCCTTCGAAAGGCAATCCCGCATCTCACCAACGCGAGACGGGTCACCGTAAATAACAGGTGGGGACCCGCCGGTGCCCTGCGTTACATCCCGAGATATTTCAGCACGCCGTATACCAGAAATGCCGGCCAGAGAAGCGCTTTTACAACACCGAACACACCCGCGAAGAAACTCGTGGCTGTTGTGAGATAATAGTACAGGGCGCCGAGGAATCCCAGCCCGTACAGAGCGCCCCCGGACCCGTGACAGCCTGCATGATGTTTTATTTTATGTCCGAAGTCGCACCAGCATTTCGATGACGGTTCGCTTGTTTCGTTCTCCATTGTCTTCCACTTCCGTATGAAAATAACTACAATACGCTCGTGAATAAAAATTCTTATATTTGTTTATTTACGTGAGGAAGTCCGGGATACCGGTAAAAACCCGACAGGGAAAAACCAAATCGCAACCGTTAATGTATCGGCACCCGGAATACCGGCATATGCCAAAAAAACGGATGTACGTCTGTTCGCTTGAAGCAGCAATGGACGTGATCGGCGGGAAATGGAAACCGCATATTCTCTGGAAGATCAAGGACGCCCCGCTCCGTTTTATGGCAATCCAGGAAAAACTGCCGGCAATCTCCCAAAAAATGCTCACCCGGCAGCTCAGGGCCCTTGAAGCAGATCGCTTGGTCTCCCGCACGGAGTATCCCAATAAGCCCCCCCGCGTCGAGTATGCCCTGACAGAGCGGGGCGAGACCGTCATCCCGATCCTTGCGTCCCTGAAAGACTGGGCGGATGAGAAACTGAAAGACCAGATCAACGAGAGCCACTGACCGGGCCTTTCCCTGCGCCGGACCAGCGGGCGACCGGGCTTACTGACATTTTTGTCCCTGATCCCTATTTATCCCCGCGAGGTCTTCGTAAATTTGGAGAACGGTGACAGGATGCTGTACAGGAAGTTCCCGCGGTGCAACCACGAGCTCTCGATCCTTGGTTTCGGGTGCATGCGGTTGCCGCCCGCTGAAGGTGAGCAGGCAGGAGGAAAGGTCGACGAGCCAAAAGCAACCAATTTGATCCGCACTGCCATTGACAGCGGTGTCAATTATGTCGATACTGCCTACCCGTACCACAACGGGGAGGGTGAGGGAGTTGTCGGGAGGGCGCTTGGCGACGGGTACCGCGACAAGGTCTTTCTCGCCACCAAGCTCCCGAGCTGGCTTGTCACCAGCCGGGAGGACATGGATCGGTACCTGGATGAACAGCTTGCAAAGCTCGCCACGGACCATATCGATTTCTACCTCCTGCACGGCCTTGGCGCCGAAACATGGGAGAACCTTTCCCGGCTTGGCGTGCTTGAATTCCTTGACCGTGCAAAGGCAGACGGCCGGATCCGGCACCCCGCGTTCTCCTTCCACGACCAGTTTTCTGTCTTCAAGGAGATTGTGGATTCCTACGAGTGGACCTTTGCCCAGGTCCAGTACAACTACATGGATGAGCAGTTCCAGGCCGGCACGCAGGGGCTGAAGTACGCAGCGGAACGGGGCCTCGGCATCGTTGTCATGGAACCGCTCCGGGGCGGGCTCCTCTCGGGGGATGTCCCCGCAATCCACCAGCATATCCTTGACGCCCCGGTCCGGCGCACACCGTCAGAATGGGGGCTTCGCTGGGTCTGGAACCATCCGGAAGTCACGGTCGTGCTCTCCGGCATGAATGCGATGGAGCAGGTCAGAGAAAACCTTGCCTGTGCAGAGCAGGGCCTGACGGATTCTCTTTCTCCCGAAGAACTTGCCGTTATCGAAAAGATGCGGGATGAGTTTGCCTCCCGCGTGAAGATCCCGTGCACCGGCTGCCGGTACTGCATGCCGTGCGAAAACGGTGTCGACATCCCCTCGTGCTTCATGTATTACAACCAGGCGTACACCTACGATGCAAAGGAGAAAGCGGCTGGCGTGTACCTCTGGGCCCTCAACGGTTCGTTCTCCGGAGGGGTACCAGGGTTTGCCTCTGCTTGTGTGCAATGCGGGGAGTGTGAGGAGAAATGCCCGCAGCATTTTCCCATCCGGGAATACCTGCAGAACGTTAGTGAATTTTTCGGAAAATGAAAAAACTGAGGTAAAAAAATGCCAGTAATTACGATTGATCTCTGGAAAGTAAGCCCGGAAGTAAAAGCAGAACTGATCGAGAAACTGACCAAAACCGCGTCGGAGATCACGAAACTTCCGCCGCCCGCATTCTTTGTGTATGTCCGCGAATACCCGCTGGACGCGATCGGCACGGGTGGAGTCCCGCTTGCGAAGCAGAAACTGCCACCGCATGCGCCACCGGAATAACTATTCCTTGGGATATAACCTCCGTTCGGATATTTTATTTATTGCATCAAAATTAAAACATAAATCATATCGTATATGAAATCTTACACTATCGGGAATACAAGGGGAAAAGTCCTGTCCCGCACGGAAGACCATGAGTCTTCTCTTTCCGCCCGGATGAGCAGTCTGCGATAATGGAGAGTAACACACGATGGAAAAAAATACCAGGAACGGATATTACCCGGCGATTCTTATCGGAATTGTTTTCATTGTACTTACTGGGGGTTGTGTTACGGACACAACCTCTTCACCACTAACCAGCACGCCCGCTGAAACACCGACACTGCCTCCGGGGCACTTGCCGTTATCGACCATCACTGCAACCCCGTCCTCCTCACAAACCCCGGCTGTATCCTCACCCCGGTTCACACCGGATCCCCGGACCGGATGCTCTATGGATCCCCATGTCCCGGAACCGGTCGACACTTCCGTTGCGGTTCGGGACCCAATGCCCGGGATCCGCTATTCTTTCAACGAGAGTGAGACCGGCCGAACTGTCGTGCTTGAGAAGGGAGAGATTGTTGAGATGACCCTTCGGTGGGCCCCGAGTGTTGCATGGGAATGGGACGTGCCGGTTTCAGGCTGCTCGATCGAGCTCCTGAATGACGGATACTATTCCGGAGGCGGCGATTACTGGAACCAGTCCGGCCATTACCGGGCCCGGTACCGGGCAACAGGCTCCGGAACATCGTTCATTGATGGCATATTTGGCGTTGCGCCGGGCGGCACGCCGCATGAATGGAATCCCCGTTTCAACCTGACCGTGATTGTGAAGTAGATCTGATAAAATAATTGCCGACGCGGTAGATCCTTCGTGGTCGGGTCCCTGAAACCGTATCCTGAAGTCAGAGATCCCCGTACCGGATACATGATCCGATACACCTGCCCTGAATGTATCACCGAGAGTGTCATTGTCAACAACTCACCCAAGGACCATTTTAAAAAAACCCGGATCGTGTTCTGCCGGCACTGCCGCACCCGTATCATCGAGCTGACTCCCGGCAGGCAGGCCAGAACTCGGGAATATTCGGTTACGGTGCTTTCTTTGCCAGGACACGGTCCAGCAGATCGAACCGTCTGAGGCAGTCCACATATTCGGCCACCAGGTAATAGTTCCCCAGGTCCTCTTCGTCAAGCCCATGGAACGCAAAGAGTTCGTCCCACAAGAGACTGCTCCCCTCGACCATGAAATACCCTGAGTGGAGTTCTACTGCACCGATAATGGCTCTTCCCCGGAATATCTCGTCCTGGGTTTCATACAGGTGTTTTCCGGTGCCGGTATTTTCGATGATGAACCCGGAAACCTCGGGGATTGTCCCTGCCGGCATCTTTCTTGCATGGCACTCGTTTGAGAGAATATTATCCTCAACAACATCGCGCAGGGAGGCCGTGGTAAGTTCCCGTGCAGGATATTTGCCGGTGAGATACGCGAGGATCTCGGGACCGGTTTTTTTGTTGGGCTGAAGCAGGGGCCGGTACGTCTTTGCTGTTTCCTTCCATTTGCTGACCAGTTCCTGGGTGACTTTGCGGGTAAGCATCCGTACGTACGTATGTGCCGGGAAAGTATAAAACGGATTTTTCTAAACAGGGGGATGGGGGTTGAACGGTGCATTACGGGAAGGTGCACAACGCACGTTCCCGTCCGTTTTCCTGGAGAGGGGGGCGTTGCCGGTTTGAGGGGGGCTAGGAAAGATCGATATCTTGCGATGGCTGCCGCTGCCTCTGACGGGGATTCGCGGCGGGGCAATTGCCGGTAGCCTGCCCAATAAGCATACGCCTCATTTTCACACCATACTATAATAATATAAAAAGCCAGACATCCGAATGAGAATTAGAAAATCGAAGATACGAGCGGTGGGAAATGAACGACAAAGAAAAAATTGCGGGTTTGATCAGATCCGGGGAGATCCTCATTTCCCATCATGCCCGGGTCAGGATGTTTGAACGCAACGTCTCAACAGATGATCTGATCGCGATTATCTCAACAGGAGAAATTATCGAAGAATATCCCGAAGATGAACCGTGCCCATCGGTTCTTATTATTGGTTTGATCGATGCTGTTGCATACCACACGGTCATCGCGGTTTGTACGGATCACCTCCGGGTCATCACAGTTTATATCCCGGAAGAAGACAAATGGATTGAGTACCGTAAGAGGAGGAGTGAACCATGATTCCGGATCATTGCAGCTTCTGCAAAGGAAAACTCCGCGAGGGAACAACGGAATTTATGGCACATGCTGCCGGTGAGGTCATCGTGATCAAGGATGTTCCGGCATATGTTTGCGAGCAGTGCGGGGAGGCATATTACACGGCCGGAACTTCCCGGAAAATCGATGGTGTCATGCGGGACGCCCAAGCGAAAAAACTATGCATGCGTCCGCTTCCCGCCGGCGAAGTGTCACTGAAGGGATAATTTTAGTGAATACAATGAAGTGCGTCATCTGCAAACACGGCGAGACAAAGGAGGGCACAACAACCGTCACCTTTGACCGGGACGGTATGACCCTGGTCGTGAAAGATGTCCCCGCCCAGGTCTGCACCAACTGCGGGGAAGATTACGTGGACGAGCATGTAGCCCACGAGATTCTTGCTATCGCAGAACGGATGGCAAAAAGCGGGGCACAGGTCGATGTACGAAGGTACGTTCCCGGCTCTGCTATGCCGTGTTAAATAATTCTTTTTTTTCTGCAAACATTGATCCCGTATCTGTTCAACATCATCCTTGCAATCCGGTACATGATGCCACGCATGTTCATCTCGATGAACTTTAATAAAACGGGGAGGGCGAAACCAAACGGAAAGTTCTGATGAACCGGGACCTGATGTTTATTTTCACCCTGCACCGTCACACTATATGTGCCAGTACTTCCGGTATATATTTGTAGACAGAATATTCGTCAGACTGGGGATTAATACGTGAAACCAGCAATTATTCGACGCCTTCATAAAAATTTCGAGGACTATGTTCACGTACAGGAAGGCGTTGAATTCTGGTTTGCCCGTGATTTACAGAAACTCCTCGGGTATACTCAATGGCGAAACCTCCTTAACGTCATCGAAAAAGCAAAGGAATCGTGTAAAAATTCAAATCACGAGATTTCAGACCATTTTGCTAACGTCAGCAAAATGGTAGTTATCGGGTTAGGGACTGAGCGCAGCGTTGACGACATTAAACTGACCCGGTATGCCTGTTATCTTATCGCCCAGAACGGTGATCCCCGGAAAGAAGAGATCGCGTTTGCCCAGAGTTATTTTGCAGTCCAGACCCGTAAGCAGGAAATTATCGAAGACCATATCCGGCTGGCGGAACGGCTGAAAGCAAGAAAGCACCTGAAAGATTCCGAGAAAGATTTGTCCCGGAATATTTACGAACGCGGTGTGGATGAATCGGGTTTTGCCCGGATCCGGAGCAAAGGAGATGTGGCTCTCTTCGGGGGCTATTCAACTCACGCGATGAAAGCACGCATGGAAGTTCCGGACAACCGGCCGCTTGCAGATTTTCTTCCCACGGTTACGATCACGGCAAAGAATCTCGCAACGGAGATTACGAATTTCAATGTCACCAAGGAAGACATGCAGGGCGAGGATCCGATCACCATCGAGCATGTCCAGAATAACCAGGATGTCCGCGAGCTGCTCCTGAAGCGGGGGATCCGGCCTGAAGCCCTGCCACCAGAAGAAGATCTCGTAAAGATGGAACGCCGGGTAAACACACAGGAAAAGCAAATTGCCGGTCGGGCGGGGAAAATAACTCCCTCACTCCTTGAAACAGGGCAGGAACCGGATGATTGGCAAAAACGATCAGAATGAAATACGGGCAGAGCGGGGAGGGGGTGGAATCGATATAGTGCCCTCCGCCATTTCCTGTCCGCTTGTCCTGCGGAGGGGGCGTTGCCAAGAGTGGGGGAGAGGGGCGGCCGGCATCGGGCATACCCACATCGTCAATGCATTAATATTGAGAACAGACATACCTCTCCCATACAAGAAGATGGAACCACTCGCGCTTATCCGGCAGCACGAACCGGAACTGAAAAGGCGGTTCGGGGTTGCAACGATTGGCATATTCGGATCCTATGCCCGCAGAGAGGAGCGGCCGGACAGCGATGTGGATGTCCTTGTTACATTCCGTAAAGGAGAGAAAACATTCGAAAATTACATGGAATGTAAATTTTATCTCGAAGACCTTTTTAGGCGCAAAGTCGATCTCGTCATGAAGGGTGCCATTAAAAAGCGGCTTAAACCTTCTATCCTTGGCGAGGTCGTCTATGCGTAGGTTCCACCTCCATTTTCTCGATGATATAAGGGAAGCCTGCGGGAACATCCTGTCCTATACTAAAGGGATGTCGTACCAGGAATTCGCTTCAGACCGCCGTACACAGGATGCGGTGATCAGGAACTTTGAGATTATCGGGGAGGCGGTAAAGAACCTGCCGGAAGATTTCAAGAGCCGGCATCCCTCGGTCGCATGGAAACAGGTTGCCGGTCTCCGGGATATCCTTGCGCACGGATACTTTCGTGTCGATTACGAGATCGTCTGGGGGATCATTGCCGAACGGATACCCGTTTTTAAGAAAGATATTACAAAGATACTCAGAGAAGAGGAGCACCGGGAGAAGGACACGCCCAAATAGTCAGGATCCTTACAAAAAGCTGTCCGCTTGTCCTGCGGAGGGGGCCGTTGCCTCAGCGTGTGAGAGGGGGCGGATGGGCGCCCTCCAAAAAAATTTATTCCCCTTTTCCCCTCAATGATCGCTACAAATTTTATCTCCTCTTTCGTCGATAATTATAGTGGTGCCTGGTGACCGTGAATCGCACAAATGTGATAAAAATTGCCAGAAATGGCAACCCCCGGCGTTAATCACGGGTTCCGACGGCTCCGTTCGTTACACCGGCGGGACATCGCCAGACACCATTCAGGGAATTACAGGCACGACCCAAATAACCCCGCTGCGGGCTCCGTTTACCATCTCCGGCAGAGTTTTGGTGTCTCATTCGCGAAATCGCATGTCTCTTTTTTCGGGAAATCTTCAATATGCAGTCCGTTTGGTGTGAATCATGGCAATTCGGGCAGAGATACGTGTCTCTTTATGTCTCTTTCAATGGCTGAAGCGTCCCGAAGGGATGCTGAAGCACGAGAGGAATGCCGCAGTCGGAATTCCTCGAAGGGCAAAAGTCACCATGATATGGGTTTCGGGACGTTGGTGGGGGGCTGGCCGGGGGGAATCGGATACCGGAAATCTGCCCAGCGAGGGGGCGACGAGCCCCCCGAGCGACTCCGAGCAGAGCGAGGAGGGGGAAGGAATCATAATGGTGAATTATCCGGGAAAGATCGATACCTTGCGATGGCTGCCACCTCCTCCCGCTGAGGCATATTTGCGGCGGGGCAATTGCCGGGAATTTGCCCAGCGAGAGGCTGACGAGGCGGCCGGATCCTGCAAAAGATGAAAAAAAAGAATGACGGAATGAAAAATATTCGGAATTTTCCCACGCAGATTGCACACACGGCGGGCGTCTATTCTTTGTGACCTTGGCTGACAAATCCTATTTACCTTTTGTCACCGAGCGCCTTTCGTATTTTCGAACGTGTAGCTGATAGAGACATAAATCATATATATATCGTCATTATAAATCGCACATTGTGGACGGCCGGTGGTTGTCCCAAAAGAAGAGGACGGGTTCACCAAGCGACAAACCTGTGTTGAACCCGGTCCCGCCCGTAGGCATGTGAATGTTATCTTCCGATCCTATGAAGGTTTTCCCATGCCAGCGAGCGAAGCGCATGGAAAAATGCGAGGAGTTGACGAAAAATGAACATACATAAAACAGTTGTCGTCCTGCTGGCACTTCTGCTGGCCGCGATGGTGATGGTACCGATAGTGAGTGCAGATAGTCCTAATAAGCAGGGGGATAAAACTCCCGTAACCTTGGACTATGCCACGAAAGTGGCGCAACTGTACATCAATGACTTGGCCACAGGTCTCCCAACATTCACGGAATGGACAGGCGCGACTGCCGAATATGATATGACATTTTATGATACCGATGGAGCGATTAATGCCTATTCATTCTCGGTTACAAAAGACGGGAAAAAACAAGGATTTATTCTGGTTTCCGGAATTAAGGAGGAATATCCCATCCTTGAATTCGGAAAAGGGGAAGTAATTCCTGAAAATGCAAAAGAAAATGCAAATCGTATGGCAACGAACGTGGCTGAAAAGAAATCCGGTAACGTGGATTCTGTCAAATATCTCTACATCGGCCCCACATTTTATTATGCACAATATGCGCTGACTGATTCAATGCAAAAATCAGAAGAAGATGTGACGATTGATCTCTTTAATCAAAATGAGGTAGATCTCAAGGATGATCGCGTTTCCATTGCATCCATGAGGGCAGATTCAGAATCTGATGTCATATCAATTAAAGAGGCCTGGTCAAGTATCGATGAAAAGATAAATCTTCTTAATCAGGGGATTGCAGTCCCGGCATCAACGCTTGGAATAGATACTATCTATGGAGTTCCTCTCTACGACCAACCTTCAGGATATCCCAATTCCTGTGCCCCAACGGCATCGGGAATGATTCTTTCCTACTGGCGAAGTCACGATTATCCGAATTTTCCGTCAAATGGAGATACCTTGATCGGTGAATTGTATTCAGCGATGGACACAGATCCGGTTGATGGAACGGATGATGCGGATGTTGAACCGGGCATTGAAAGCGTAAGTCAGGATCATGGATACAGCATTGATGGATTATATGTAAATCGGTACACTATTTCATTTACAGGATTAAAATCTGAAATTGCTGCAGATCGACCGATTCACCTTATCATGCATGGAGCGAGCCCGGCATTAGGTCAGACCACACCCTATGGCCATCATTCTGTTGCGGTTGTCGGGTGGGCCGATGGTGCATTTGACGCACTCGAGATCAACGATGGTTGGTCCACATCGCAGTCCCGATATATCAAGTACGGCAACTGGACGTATTCAAACGCGGTGTATATCCAACCATGATGTTGGAATAACATCTCATTTTTTTATTATATTAAAGGAAATAATAGAATAAGATTACAGGAGATCTCAAAAAAATGTATTCACTGATTGGCCGTTTGTTTGACGGAAAACCGTTGTATATAATAGGGATTCCTCCCCACCCATCACTTATTTTTGAAATGGATCTCTTTCTTTTAATCGCCTTGTCTATCGTGGGGCTGTTCATTCTAGTCTCACTCCTGAAATCAAAAATGGCTCAGGTTTTGATTCTTATTGTATCAGGACTGGCATTTTCCATTGCCGCGTATCTTATCCAGACATATATGGATACGTGGTTTCCCGAACTTTTCATCACCGGGAATTGGCAGACGTTCCGAAATGATCTCGCAACCGTTCTCGGACACATCGCAATCCTCATAGGGGCGCTGGTTCCGGCGGTTTTCCTAATTCTCCGGATGCGGCTGACCACCGGGTGGAAATACCTGCTTCTCTTTGGTACATTGATCGGAACCGTAACTCTTTACAATTCGTATTTCAATTCCGTTTTAATGACCCCGGGCAACAACACCAGCATGCCCGAATGGATCCTGGCAATCTCGCCTTTCATCGCAGCGGTTGCCATCGCAACGGCAATCTTCGGATATTTCCTTGTTATACGGGAGATCTTTGATAATGTTGCATCATGGCCCACGCGGATTATCCTTAGTGCGGCAGTGACCGCCGCGGCAATTCTCTTAACCTACCAGACGGGCGTCGCCTTGTATGCCATAATAGCCGCGCTCGTGCTCGTAAAATGTATGAAATGGATTCCTTCTGGTGTTATGGCCGTGAGTATAACCTGTCTTGCAATCGCAAGCGAGATGACCGGTTCATATTTCGGCGCTATGGGTCGGGATGTTGGCCAGTATGTCCCGGTCTGGGTGTTCCCACTTGTCTTCATGGCACTCATTACACTGGTTCCCGCTATCAGCATGCTGCCGAAGATCAATCCAGATCAGCGTAATCTTTTTGTTTTTGGGGTTACATGGGTAACCGTACTGCTGGTCGCCCTTATTTATGTAGTATTTTCTGCAGGGAGGTTCATACAACCGGATCTTCTCCCGCAGACACCGGTATCGGTTGCAGTGAACTGCATACTCGGTGCAGGTATCGCGACATTCCTCTATCGCATTTTGCCGGGAGAACTGAAAATCTATAGAAATTGAGCGCCTCAACTTCCTGACGACAGATATTCCGATGACCGCGATTTCTGGAATGGTTCCGTACATTACCAAGCCTTGATCCGGAGACAAAACCTTGAAAGAAACAGCAGACCTGAAAAGATGGATCATATGGGGCACGATACCCTTTATCCTGCTCTTCATTTTTTTTCTCGCGATCCTCATCCACCCAATCGGCCCCGGGCTGCCGCAGCACCAGGATTTTTCCACCGGGATTATCTGGAACGTGGGACATCGTTGCGACTCACCGGATCGTGCGAATACCCCGGGACCTGATCTCTGTATCAGCCAGCGGAACTCAGGAAAC